>VFQT010000005.1_pt1 | contig 540858 bp, 521 predicted proteins | sample 3512381 | NCBI WGS metagenome assembly VFQT01 (sample SAMN10412376, study PRJNA504923) | tailings metagenome | isolation source: Relicate 2 Philex TSF3 active mining site | place: Philippines: Tuba, Benguet | collected 2017-08-29
CAACGGACATCATTGGCTCGAGGAGTGCAGGACCAGCAAGTTTTGCTGCTTCCTTAAACGCCGCGATTCCAGCAATCTTGAAGGCCAACTCCGATGAATCAACATCGTGGTATGCGCCATCAAGAAGACTTACACGTACATCTGTTAGTGGATAACCAGCTAGTGGTCCACTTGCCATTGCCTCTTGGCAACCATCATCAACTGATGGGATGTACTCCTTCGGGATACGACCACCCGTAATCTTGTTTACGAATTCGTATCCACCTTCGACTGCGCCAACTGGAAGTGGCTCTAGTGCGATTTGGACCTTTGCGAACTGTCCAGAACCACCGGTCTGCTTCTTATGGGTGTAGTCATAACGATCGACTGGCTTGCGAAGAGTTTCGCGATAAGCAACTTGTGGCTTACCAACGTTTGCTTCGACTTTAAATTCGCGCTTCATACGATCTACGAGAATTTCAAGGTGAAGTTCGCCCATACCGCCGATGATTGTCTGACCAGTCTCCTCATCGGTGCGGACATGGAAAGTTGGATCTTCTTCAGCTAGACGCTGGATCGCAACGCCGAGCTTCTCTTGATCGCCCTTTGTCTTTGGCTCGATTGCAACGTGGATAACTGGATCTGGGAAGTCCATCGACTCAAGGATTACCGGATTATCGCTATCGCAGAGGGTGTCACCAGTTGTGGTGTCTTTAAGACCCATCACGGCAATAATGTCGCCGGCTGAGGCTTGTGGGATTTCCTCACGCTTATTTGCGTGCATCCGATAGATCTTTCCAATTCGCTCTTTGCGGTCCTTTGTGGAGTTAAGAACAGCGGTACCGGCCTCAAGAACGCCCGAGTAGATACGTACGAAGGTGAGCTTTCCAAGGTGTGGATCGCTCATGATCTTGAAAGCAAGTGATGAGTAAGGCTCGGCTGAATCAGGCTTACGAGCAATCTCTACTTCTTTATTGCCCATCTTTGAACCGACGATTGCATCGATATCAAGTGGGCTTGGGAGGAAACGAGTTACAGCGTCAAGCATTGGCTGGACACCTTTGTTCTTAAATGCAGAACCGGTTAATACTGGAGTTAATTTGTAAGCGAGAGTTGCGCGACGGATACCCGCGATGATCTCTTCTTCGCTTAGCTCTTCGCCGCCAAGATATTTCTCCATGATCGCGTCATCACAATCAGCTAGGGTCTCGATTAGATCGTGGCGAGCTTTGTCGCACTTATCTTTGAGATCAGCTGGGATCTCTTCGACAACATAATCTTCACCCTTCTGGGTCTCGCCTCTCCAAGTAAGCGCCTTCATTGCGATTAGATCTACGACTCCGATGAAATCAGCTTCAGCGCCGATTGGAATCTGTAGAACTAGCGCAGTCGCACCAAGACGTGAACCGATCATCTCAACGCAACGATCGAAACTTGCGCCGGTACGGTCTAACTTATTTACGAAACAAATTCTTGGGACCTTGTACTTATCAGCTTGGCGCCAGACTGTCTCTGATTGTGGCTCAACGCCAGCAACGCCATCGAAAACTGTTACAGCTCCGTCGAGAACACGGAGTGAACGCTCAACTTCAACTGTGAAGTCAACGTGGCCGGGGGTATCGATGATGTTGATGGTGTGGTCTTTCCACTGACAGGTTGTCGCAGCAGAGGTAATAGTGATACCGCGCTCTTGTTCCTGCTCCATCCAGTCCATGGTTGCAGCGCCCTCATGAACCTCACCGATCTTGTAGTTGATACCGGTGTAGAAAAGGATGCGCTCGGTAGTTGTTGTCTTACCAGCATCAATGTGAGCCATGATGCCGATATTGCGGACTTTTGCTAGATCAAGTGCGGTTGCGGTCGCCATCATTACCACCTGTAGTGAGCAAACGCCTTGTTTGCTTCAGCCATCTTGTGAGTGTCTTCGCGCTTCTTAACGGCGGCGCCCAAACCATTTGATGCATCAATCATCTCGTTAGCAAGACGTTCTGCCATTGACTTCTCGCGACGGAGGCGAGCGTTATCAACCAACCAACGAAGTCCAAGGGTCATAGAACGTGCAGCTTTAACTTCGACCGGAACTTGATAAGTAGCGCCACCAACGCGACGTGAACGAACTTCAACGGCTGGCTTTACATTGTCGAGTGCGCGCTTCAAAGTGATGACTGGATCAACTTCAGTCTTAGCGCGGCAATTCTCTAGCGCGTCATAAACAATTCGCTCAGCGGTTGAACGCTTTCCATGTGAAAGAACTTTATTAATCAACGCAGTTACAACCGGTGAGTTATAAACCGGATCTGCGACAACTGGAGATTTCGGAGCGGGACCTTTACGTGGCATTACTTCTTCTCCTTCTTTGCTCCGTAGCGTGAACGAGCTTGCTTACGATCCTTCACACCTTGTGTGTCGAGGGAGCCGCGAACGATTTTGTAACGAACGCCAGGAAGATCCTTAACGCGACCGCCACGTACAAGAACGATGGAGTGCTCTTGAAGATTGTGGCCTTCACCTGGGATGTAAGCAGTTACTTCCATTCCAGATGTGAGACGAACACGTGCAACTTTGCGAAGCGCTGAGTTCGGTTTCTTTGGCGTTGTCGTATAAACGCGCGTGCATACGCCGCGACGTTGTGGGCTTCCCTTTAGAGCAGGCGTTGTTGTCTTGTCAGACTTATCAACGCGACCCTTGCGGACCAACTGCTGAATTGTTGGCACTACGTATCTCCATCCGTTCAATCTCCGACCCACGCGGTCGGGTGTGTCGCTCCTGTGGACACAAGGGCGCGAGGCTATAGGAAGCCCCACGAGACGGTCAAAACGGGTAAGTGAGCCAAACACGCCGCTTTTTAGCCCCCGACACGCCGACCAAAAAGTGGTTAGCCTTTACTTATGGCTAACAAAGTAAAGGCTAAAAGGAGCGCTAAGAAATCCACAACTGCCAAATCTCGTCGCGGTCGCGCCACTTCATCTCGGATAAGTTCCAAAAACCAGATCACAATCCCAGTCGAAGTGCTTCGTGAGGTGAATTTGAAACCAGGAGATCAAGTTGAATTTATGATCGATAAAGAAGAGCGAATTGTTCTTGCGCCTTCTGCGGAACAAGAGTGGAAAAAGACGCTTCGATCATTGGCCGGCACGATGCCGGGGCTGGGGAAGAATTTTGATTACAAAAAGGAGCGCGAAGAGTGGGACAAAAAAGCCATGCAGACACGTCGTGGTTGATCGCCCTCTTCAACCCTGAAGACTCTCATCACAAGCAAGCCCTTCGTGAGCTCGAAGAACTTAACTCAGCTCCTGCAATGAGTTCACTAGTACTCGCAGAATTACTTGTTGATTTTGAAAGCAGCGATTCGGGAAGTGTCTCTGGAACATTGCAGAAGATTCAAAAATCCTTTTCAACAATCAACTCCGTTACCTTAGAGATAGCAGTGCGCGCTGCCGAGATTTGCTCTACGCAGAAGGTATCTTTGACCGATGCAATCGTGATTGCAACTGCACTTGAGGAACAATCACATCTTCTTACTTTTGATAGAAACATGAAGGCGGCCTATGAACGTATTAAGTAGACCGAAACTGCGCGGGATTATCCATTTAGTGATGTCACCTCTAGCTCTTGTAGCTGGTCTCACTCTAGTCACAATCACCTCGGAATTTCGTGGCCGCGTTACCGCAACTATCTTCACACTTACTGCAGTCTCTCTCTTCACTTGTAGCGCTATCTATCACCGAGTTCCTTGGAGCCCTGCGGCCAAAGCTGTCTGGCGACGGATTGATCACGCCAATATTCCGCTACTGATCGCCGGGACCTACACTCCATTTTCGATCTATCTGCTGGAAAAACAGCAAGCGGTAATACTTTTATCGCTCGTCTGGGGCGGCGCGCTTCTATCTGGGATCTTTCGGGTCTTCTGGTTATCCGCTCCTAAATGGCTCTATGTACCCATCTATCTTGCGCTTGGTTGGGCTGCTTTCATCTACTTCCCCGACTTCTATCAAGCCGGTGGTCCTCTGGTTTTCGCATTAATCGCCCTTGGAGGAATCCTCTACTCAGCTGGCGCAATCATCTACGCGGTAAAGAAGCCAAATTTCTCAATCAATTGGTTTGGATTCCATGAGCTATTTCATGCGCTAACCGCCGCGGCCTTCGTTTCGCACTTTATCGCTGCTGTCCTTGTTATTGTTCGCTAACTATGAGCGTACATATCGGAGCAGAAAAGGGCGAGATCGCCGAACGAATCCTTCTTCCTGGAGACCCGCTAAGAGCAAAATGGGTCGCTGATAATTATTTAGAGAACGTGAAGAAATACAACTCTGTAAGAAATATGTTTGGATTCACTGGAACATATAAAGGTGAGCGCGTCTCAGTCCAAGGAACTGGAATGGGACTTCCCTCTGCTTCTATTTATGTAACCGAGCTCTTTAATGAATACGAAGTTCAAGTCGCGATTCGGATCGGAACTGCTGGTGGTATCCAAGATAAAACTAAAGTCGGCGACTTAGTTCTCGCTATGACCGCTTCGACTGATTCAAATATCAATCGCCGTTTCACTAATGGCCTCGACTTCGCGCCACATTGCGACTTCCATCTTTTGATGGCTGCCTATGAAGCAAGTAAGAAGTTTGAAAGAGTCCACGTTGGTGGCGTCTCCTCAATGGACTTCTTCTATGACGAGACTGATTCAGCCAAGAAGCTCCAACAGCATGGGGTGCTAGCTCTTGAAATGGAAGCAAACCAGCTCTACTCAATAGCCGCTCGAAAGAACCGACGGGCGCTAGCGATCATGACCATTAGCGATCACGTCTTTACCCATGAAGCGATGGATTCCGAGGCGCGCGAGCGAACTTTGAACGATATGGTCGAAGTGGGGCTCCACGCACTAATAAAGGGTTAACTCCCTTACTAAGGCATCACCAATCCGCCATCTACTGGCACGGTAATTCCAGTTACGTAACTGGAGGCATCGCTAACCAACCAGATAAGGGTCGCCGCTAGCTCTTCAGGCTCACCGAGCCGTCCAGCGGGAGCGAACATCTTGAGCATCTCGACCATATCTTTCGGTAGCTCATCGCTCATCTCTGATGGGAAGAATCCAGGCGCAAGTGCGTTGACGCGGATCTTCTTTCTTCCAGTCCACTGCGAAGCTAAATCTCTAGTTAATCCGATTAACCCTGCCTTACTTGATGCATAAGCTGCCTGTGGCAAACCTTGTGGCTTTATCCCTAAGATGCTTGAGATATTAACGATCACTCCGCCATCTTTATTTGCTTTCGCAAATGCTTGGGCCATCCAATAAGCCCCCATCAGATTCACATCTAAGACGCTTCTGAATTGTTCCGGAGTCTCGCGAGTTGCAGGCACCGCAGTTCCAACTCCAGCGTTATTAACCAAGATATCTGCCTTACCGAATTTCTCAATTGCAAATGCAATTAGCGCATCGCACTCTTCTGGTTTAGTTACATCAGTTCGTTTTGAAGCAAATTTTCGTCCCGCAGCTTCAACTAATTTTCCAGTCTCCGGAAGGCGCTCTTCACGACGCGCACCTAGTACAACATCAGCGCCAGCTTCAGCAAGCGCCTTCGCAAATGCGACTCCGAGTCCTGATGAGGCTCCGGTTACTACAGCGACCTTTCCATCTAAGCGAAAGCGGTCAAGAACACTCATCTTCCCTCTCCTAATTTCTGCGAAGTATGCGTACGGTACTCGCATGGATTTCGGCCTAAGCCCTAAGGCAACCGAATATGCGGCGAAACTGCAAGCCTTTATGGATAAAGAGGTCTTTCCCGCCGAATCGATCTATCACGAGCAACGAGCTGCCTTCTTCAAGGCCGGTACGCCACACAAACTGCCGCCGATTATTGAAGAGTTAAAGCAGAGAGCAAAAGCGCAAGGGCTTTGGAATCTCTTTCTGCCCCACCTTGACCATCATCTAACTGTCACCGATTATGCGACGTTAGCTGAGATAACTGGTTGGTCTCCTGAAATTGCACCTGAGGCAATCAATTGCGCCGCTCCGGATACTGGAAATATGGAGCTCCTTGAGATGTTTGGAAGTGATTCACAGAAGAAGCAATGGCTAGAGCCGCTCCTTGCTGGTGAGATCAGATCTGGTTTTGCGATGACCGAACCAGATGTTGCTTCAAGCGATGCCCGCAATATCCGCACAAGTATCAAACGCGATGGTGATCACTACATTATTAATGGCATCAAGTGGTGGACAACTGGGGCGATGGATGAACGTTGCAAAATCCTGATCGTGATGGGAAAAACTAACCCCGAAGCTGAAGAACATAAACAACAGTCGATGGTCTTAGTTCCGATTGATACTCCAGGTGTGAAAGTAATTAGGAATTTGGATGTACTTGGATATGTCGATCAACATGGCCATGCCGAGATTTCGTTCACTGAGGTGAAAGTCCCCGTAACAAATCTCATTGGCAAAGAGGGCGAAGGATTCGCACTCGCGCAAGCTCGCCTTGGTCCGGGTCGAATTCATCACTGTATGCGCGCTATCGGAATGGCCGAACGAGCCTTGCAGTTAATGATCAAGCGCTCGCTTACCCGAACACCGTTTGGAAAGGAACTTGCTCGCCAAGGCGTAATTCAAGATTGGATTGCAACCGCCCGAATCAATATCGAGCAGGCCCGCCTATTGGTATTAAAAGCAGCGTGGATTATTGATAATCAAGGCGCAAAGGCAGCCCGGAAAGAGATAGCTGCTATCAAGGTAGCGGTCCCCCGAATGGCCCAAGAGATTATTGATCACGCTATCCAAGCCCATGGTGGCGCAGGCGTTAGCCAAGATACGCCGCTCGCTTCCATGTTTGCGGGAATCCGCGTTCTTCGAATTGTTGATGGGCCAGATGAAGTTCATATCCGCGACTTAGCAAGATTAGAGCTTAAGCCTTATATCTCATGAGCGATCTGACGCCAGTTCGCGATGAAGATGCATTTGATATCGCAAAAGTTCATAACTGGTTGAAGAGCTATCTTGAATTAGAAGAATTACCTACGGTAAGTCAATTTAGAAGTGGCGCCTCAAATCTAACTTATCTATTGAAGTATCCTGATCGCGAACTAGTCTTACGTCGTCCCCCAGTTGGGACAAAAGCGGTCTCTGCTCACGATATGAAGCGAGAGTTCTTGATTCAATCGCGATTGAAACCGGTCTATGACTTCGTTCCGAAAGTAATTGCGCTCTGTGAAGATCACTCAATCCTCGGTTCTGACTTTTATGTAATGGAGCGGATTCACGGAGATATTTTCCGCCGTGATGTTCCTGAATCCTTAACCAAAGAAGATATCTCCATTATGGCCACAAGCCTTGTGGCGGGATTAGCTCAACTGCACGCCGTTGATGCGACTGTACTATCAGAATTGAATAAAGGTCCTGGGTATGTCACTCGCCAAGTTGATGGCTGGTCTAAACGTTATCGCAACGCGTTAACAGATGATGTTCCAGATGGCGAAGAGGTAATGAGTTGGTTGGATGCCAATAAACCCGAAGATGTTGGTTCCTGCATCATTCATGGCGATTGGCGGATCGACAACATGGTCTTTGACTTAGGGCGAAAAAAGCTAGTGGGGGTGCTTGATTGGGAGCTCGCCACCGTGGGTGATCCACTTATGGATCTTGGTTCAGCCCTTGCTTATTGGGTCGACCGGGATGATGACCTCGAATTCGCCTCACTTCGTCGCCAACCAAGCCATCTTGAGGGAATGCCTACTCGCAAAGAATTCATTGCTAAGTACTTGAAGTTAAGTGGCCGCAAATGTAGCGACTTTACTTTCTATGAAGTCTTCGGTCTCTTTAGATTGACGGTGATAATTCAACAGATCTGGGCGCGGTATCGGGCGGGCCAAACTACTAACCCAGCATTTAAAGGCTTTGGTGTTGGCGTGAACATCCTTATCAATCGTGCGCAAGGATTAATCTCATGAAGGCAGGAAGAATCACGGTCTCCACTCGTAAATTTGAAGTTAAAGATGTTCCAACTCCTAACGCAGCCATTGGCCAGGTACGGATTAAAGTTGGCGCGGCTGGTGTCTGCCTCTCTGATGTCCACTTCTTAGATGGCACTTTGAAACCAGGTTACCTACAAGGAGATGAGGTAACTCTTGGCCATGAAGTTGCCGGAATGATTGATCAAGTTGGTGATGGCATATCTAAATTTAATGTTGGTGATCGAGTACTTGTAATCGCTGGAGAGCGAAATGAGAAGAACCAGATCACAACTCTCGGCTTTGATTACGACGGTGGCTATGCCGAGTATGTGATCGCTAAAGATTCTCTCGTTGTAAAGATTCCCGATGACTTACCATTTGAACAAGCCGCAATAATTCCTGATGCAGTCTCAACGCCATGGGCGGCGATCTCATCCACAGCAAAGATCCAATCTGGCGAGAGCATTGCAGTATTCGGAGTAGGTGGACTTGGAATTCATGCCGTCCAACTTCTAAAGATGATCGGCTGTAGCAAAGTTATTGCCATTGATCCAAGGCAAGATGCCCGGGAAAAGGCCTTAGAAATCGGGGCTGATTTCGCCTTCGATCCAGTCGATGAGGAGCTCAAGAAGCACCGCGGCTTAAATGCCGCCTTCGATTTCGCCGGTGTTACTCCGGTAAGAAAGCAAGCCCTCTCACTTCTCGGCGAAGAAGGTCGCCTTGTAATCGTCGGCATTGCAAATGAGCCAATCACAATCCCAAATGACATGGCCTTTACATACATGCGCACCCAAATCCTTGGCCATTATGGATCGCAGGCGCATCACACCGAGGAGCTAGTTGAATTTGTAAGAAGTGGAAAGTTAAATCTTGCTAAATCAGTCTCTGAAGTTCTTCCACTAGATCAAGCTGCGCTAGCTCTCGAAAAGTTAGCGAAGAAGATCGGTAATCCAATAAGAATTGTTTTAAAGCCATAAAAAATCCCCGGCTATCTCTAACCGGGGATCTTTACTTACTTCTTATTTAACGCGATCCAGATTCAAACTCATCAAGGCGAACCGCTTCACCCGAACCAGTTGATTCAAATGGCGTGTAGTCATACTCATCGTAAGCGGCATAGACAGCTGCCTTTGCTTCCTCAGTAGGTTCAACGCGGACATTTCTATAACGAGATAGTCCGGTTCCTGCTGGGATCAACTTACCGATGATGACGTTCTCCTTAAGGCCTAGTAGCGGATCGCTTCGCTCCGAGAGCGCTGCATCGGTTAGGACGCGCGTTGTCTCTTGGAAGGATGCAGCTGATAGCCAGGATTCAGTCGCAAGAGATGCCTTGGTGATACCCATAAGTTCAGGGCGACCTGATGCAGCCTTGCCACCTTTTGTTACCGCTTCGCGGTTTGCAGCCTGGAAGCGTAGGTGATCAACCAATTCACCAGGGAGTAGATCGGTATCACCTGGTTCAAGAACGGTGATACGACGGAGCATCTGCTTCACGATAATTTCGATGTGTTTATCGTGGATGCCTACGCCTTGGGAGCGGTAAACCTCTTGAATTTCATTTACCAAGTGGGTCTGGGTAGCGCGTGGTCCGAGAATCTTTAGAACCTGCTTTGGATCAATCGCACCGACAACCATCTGCTGTCCGACCGATACCTTCATTCCTTCTTCTACGAGAAGTTTCTGACGGCGAGTAATCGGATAAGCAGTCGCTTCGCCACCATCTTCTGGGGTGACGATGATCTTCTTGCCCTTTGAATCTTCGGTAAATGAGACAACGCCAGCTGCTTCAGCAATCGGAGCCACGCCCTTAGGAGTACGTGCTTCGAAGAGCTCAACAACGCGAGGTAGACCATGAGTGATATCACCTGATGCTGTCGCAGCGCCACCGGTGTGGAAGGTACGCATCGTTAGCTGTGTGCCTGGCTCACCAATTGATTGGGCAGCGATAATTCCAACTGCTTCACCAACATCAACGAGTTTGCCAGTCGCCATTGAGCGGCCATAGCACTTCGCACATAGACCGACCTTTGAATCGCAAGTCATTACTGAACGTACCTTTACCTCAGCTACGCCAGCCGCTACCAAGTCATCGATTACTCGATCACCTAAATCTGCACCAGCAGCAATGATTGTCTTGCCATCAGCGACAATATCTTCGACGACGATGCGACCATAGATCGCAGTCTCGACATGATCATCACGAGTTAGTTTTCCACTAACAACTTCAGCGATTTTTAGCGCAAGGCCACGATCTGTTCCGCAATCTTCTTCACGGATGATGACATCTTGTGCGACGTCGCAGAGACGTCGAGTTAGATAACCAGCATCTGCGGTACGAAGTGCGGTATCAGCAAGACCCTTACGAGCACCGTGAGTTGAGATGAAGTACTCAAGTACTGAGAGACCTTCACGGAAGTTTGACTTAATCGGACGAGGGATAATTTCACCCTTTGGATTGGCAACAAGACCTCGCATTCCCGCGATCTGGCGGATCTGCATCATGTTTCCACGAGCGCCGGAGTAGACCATCATCCAAACTGGGTTGGTCCGTGGGAAGTTATCTTCCATCTCCTTAGCGACATCGTTAGTAGCCTGAGTCCAAATCTCGATCAATTCCTGACGACGCTCGTCATCAGTAATCAAACCAAGGTCGTACTGGGATTGGACCTTATCGGCCTTATCTTCGTAGCCAGCCAAGATCTCATTCTTACGAGCAGGTGTAACAACATCGACGATACCGATTGTTGCCCCGGCGCGAGTTGCCCAGCGGAAACCGAGTTCTTTTAGATCATCAAGAACGCGTGCAACAACAACCTTTGGAAAACCTTCAGCGAGGTTATCGACGATTGCGCCAAGCGCCTTCTTTGTTACTTCATGATCTACATATGGGAATCCTTCAGGAAGAATCTCGTTGAAGATTGCTCTTCCAAGAGTTGTCTCCTTAGTTACAAACTCACCATCTATATTTACGCGAATCTTTATTTTCGCTTGTACCGACAGGCTCTTAGCTTCATAAGCCATCAAACCTTCAGCGATAGAGGTAAAGCTTCTTCCCTCGCCAAGTTGGTTATCGCGATTTGAAGTTAAGTAATAAAGACCAAGCACCATGTCCTGGGTAGGAGCGGTGAGTGGCCGGCCAGAAGCTGGCGACAAGATGTTATTTGAAGACAACATCAAGATACGAGCTTCGGCTTGCGCTTCAGCAGAGAGTGGAACGTGGACCGCCATCTGATCACCATCGAAGTCCGCGTTAAACGCAGTACATACGAGTGGGTGAATCTGGATCGCCTTACCTTCGATTAGTTGTGGTTCGAAAGCTTGGATACCAAGTCGGTGCAGCGTTGGAGCACGGTTCAAGAGAACTGGATGCTCAGCAATTACCTCTTCAAGAACATCCCAAACAACTGCACGAGAACGCTCGACCATACGTTTTGCGCTCTTGATGTTCTGGGCATGATTCAAATCGACCAAGCGCTTCATTACAAATGGCTTGAATAGCTCGAGCGCCATCTGCTTTGGAAGTCCGCACTGATGGAGCTTTAGCTGTGGACCGACGACGATTACTGAACGACCTGAGTAATCAACGCGCTTTCCAAGGAGGTTCTGACGGAAGCGACCCTGCTTACCTTTAAGCATGTCAGAGAGCGACTTCAACGCACGGTTTCCTGGACCCGTTACTGGGCGGCCACGACGACCATTGTCGAAGAGCGCGTCAACTGCTTCTTGGAGCATGCGCTTCTCATTGTTAACAATAATTTCTGGAGCACCGAGATCAACCAGACGCTTCAAACGATTATTACGGTTGATGACGCGGCGATATAGATCATTTAGATCTGAGGTCGCAAAGCGGCCACCATCAAGTTGAACCATCGGACGTAGGTCTGGTGGAATAACTGGAACGCAATCCAAGACCATCGATGTTGGACTGTTATTAGTGCTAAGGAATGAGTTAACTACCTTCAAGCGCTTGATGGCGCGGGTCTTTTTCTGGCCCTTGCCATTCTCAGCGATATCGGTGAGCTTGTCATACTCAGCTTGTAGATCAAATGTCTCAAGACGCTTCTGGATAGCAGTCGCACCCATAAAGCCCTTGAAATAAATTCCATAACGATCGCGCATCTCGCGGTAGAGATTCTCATCTCCCTCGAGATCGCCAACCTTTAGATCCTTGAAGCGCTTCCAGACTTCCTCGAGACGATCGAGTTCTTTCTGGGCGCGATCACGGATTGCTTTCAATTCGCGCTCGCCTGATTCACGGACCTTACGCTTTTGATCGGACTTTGCGCCCTCTGCTTCAAGATCCGATAGATCGTTCTCCATCTTCTCTTGGCGAGTAGCGAGATCGGTATCGCGCTTTGTCTCAATCTTCTTACGATCGGCATTGACGCGCTTCTCTAGCTTCGCCAAATCCTCTTCGCGACCCTCATTATCAACTTCGGTGATCATGTAAGCAGCGAAGTAGATGACCTTCTCTAAGTCCTTTGGTGCAAGATCTAGAAGGTAACCAAGGCGAGAGGGAACGCCTTTGAAGTACCAGATATGAGTGACTGGCGCTACGAGTTCGATATGACCCATGCGCTCACGACGAACCTTTGCACGTGTTACTTCAACACCGCAGCGCTCGCAGATAATGCCCTTGAATCGGACGCGCTTGTACTTACCGCAGTAGCACTCCCAATCACGAGTCGGTCCAAAGATCTTCTCATCAAAGAGACCATCTTTTTCTGGCTTCAGTGTTCGGTAGTTAATAGTTTCTGGCTTCTTTACCTCGCCGAATGACCATTCACGGATGTTTTCAGCTGAGGCAAGACCGATTCTTAACTCATCGAAAAAGTTGACGTCTAACATTGTCTAATCTCCCCCTGTCACACTTCTTCTACTGAGCTTGGCTCAACTCGTGACAAGTTGATACCTAACTCTTCGGCCGTCTTGAATACTTCTTCATCAGTATCGCGCATCTCGATAGCGACGCCTTCGCTTGAAAGCACTTCGACATTGAGACAGAGTGATTGCATTTCCTTAACTAGGACCTTGAATGATTCAGGGATTCCTGGTTCTGGGATGTTCTCGCCCTTTACGATTGCTTCGTAAACCTTTACGCGACCAAGAACGTCATCTGACTTAATAGTCAACAACTCTTGGAGCGTATATGCAGCGCCATAAGCTTCAAGCGCCCAAACTTCCATCTCACCAAAGCGCTGGCCACCGAATTGGGCCTTTCCACCGAGTGGTTGCTGGGTGATCATTGAGTAAGGACCGGTTGAACGTGCATGGATCTTGTCGTCGACCAAGTGGTGCAACTTCAAGATATACATGTAACCAACGGTGATCTCTTCTGGATAAGGCTGGCCGGTACGACCATCAAATAGTTTCGCCTTTCCATCCTTACTGACAAGACGTTGCCCGTCAGCATTTGGAAGCGTTGACTCAAGAAGACCATGAATCTCATCTTCTAGTGCGCCATCAAAGACTGGGGTAGCTACGCGAGTTCCCGATTCTGAGGAAAGTGCGCCGATATTTGAAAGGCGCTCGCTCCACTTCTCATTGGATTTCTCGACCTGCCAACCGCTCTTTGCAACCCAACCTAAGTGAGTTTCAAGAACCTGTCCGACATTCATACGACCAGGGACACCGAGTGGATTTAGAACAACATCGACTGCTGTTCCATCCTCAAGGAATGGCATATCTTCGACAGGAAGAATCTTTGCGATAACACCCTTGTTTCCATGGCGACCAGCGAGCTTGTCGCCATCTTGGATCTTTCGCTTCTGTGCGACGTAAACCCGAACGACTTGGTTTACGCCAGCAGGTAGGTCGTAACCATCTTCAAGATCAAAGATCTTTACGCCGATTACCTTTCCACCTTCTCCGTGAGGAACCTTTAGCGAGGTGTCGCGAACTTCGCGCGCCTTCTCACCGAAGATTGCACGGAGCAAACGCTCTTCTGGAGTTAATTCAGTTTCTCCCTTTGGAGTTACCTTTCCAACCAAGATATCGCCGGGAACAACATCAGCACCAATACGGATGATGCCGCGCTCATCGAGATCGGCGAGAACTTCTTCTGAGACATTCGGGATATCGCGGGTGATTTCTTCAGCACCAAGCTTGGTATCACGAGCATCAACTTCATACTCTTCAATATGAATCGAAGTTAGAACGTCATCTTGGACAAGACGCTGGGAGAGGATGATCGCATCCTCATAGTTGTGGCCTTCCCATGACATAAATGCAACCAAGAGGTTCTTACCGAGCGCCATCTCGCCATTCTGGGTTGATGGACCATCGACGATTACTTGGCCAGCAGAGATCTTCTCGCCTTCATTAACAAGAACGCGCATATTCCGTGAAGTTCCCTGATTTGAACGGATGAACTTCTGGATAACGGTCTCGTCATAAGTATCTTCTTCACCATCATCGGTCTTTATAACGACTCGATCTGAAGCAACCTCAGTGACAACGCCACCACGGATGGCTGTAACTACATCGCCAGCATCAACAGCAGCGCGGTATTCCATACCGGTTCCGACGAAGGGCGACTCGGCGCGAAGTAGCGGCACAGCCTGACGCATCATGTTCGCACCCATAAGTGCGCGGTTTGCATCATCGTGCTCAAGGAATGGAATCATCGCAGTAGCAACGGAGACCATCTGACGTGGCGAGACATCCATGTAATCAACTTCTTCAGCTGGAATGTTCTCAACTTCACCACCGCGACGACGAACGAGAACACGTGGTTCTGCGAAACGATTGTCATCAGTAAGCGGAGCATTTGCCTGGGCGATGATGTGCTCATCTTCTTCATCAGCGGTCAGGTAATCGACTTGGTCAGTTACCTTTCCATTTACAACTTTGCGATATGGAGTCTCAACGAAACCAAATGGCGTGATTCGCGCATATGTTGCAAGCGAACCGATAAGTCCGATGTTTGGACCTTCTGGAGTTTCGATCGGACACATACGTCCATAGTGAGATGGATGCACGTCGCGAACTTCGAAGCCGGCGCGATCACGTGAGAGACCGCCAGGTCCGAGCGCTGAGAGACGACGCTTATGTGTTAGACCAGAGATTGGATTTGTCTGATCCATGAATTGGGAGAGTTGGGAGGTTCCGAAGAACTCTTTGATCGCCGCAGTTATTGGACGGATATTGATAAGAGTTTGTGGAGTAATCGCCTCAACATCTTGAGTGGTCATACGTTCACGAACGACGCGCTCCATACGAGATAGACCGACGCGAACTTGATTCTGGATCAACTCGCCAACGGTACGGAGGCGACGGTTACCGAAGTGATCGATATCGTCGATCTCAACGCGGACTTGCTTACCAAGATCGATAAGCGCCTCACCCTTATGTAGCGCGACGAGATAACGAATCGTTCCGGCAATGTCATCGATTGCAAGAAGGTTCTTGCCAAGCTCTAGATCGATACCGAGTTTCTTATTCAATTTAAAGCGTCCGACCTTGGCCAAGTCATAGCGCTTTGGATTGAAATAAAGGTTCTCGATGAGGTTCTGGGCGGCTTCCTTTGTTGGGGGCTCGCCTGGACGCATCTTGCGATAAATATCTAGCAACGCTTCATCTTGGGTTGTGACGGTGTCCTTAGCGAGCGTCTCTTTCATTGAATCGTATTCGCCGAACTCTTCGAGGATTTGGTCGTTAGTCCAACCAAGCGCCTTCAAGAAGACGGTTACGGATTGCTTACGTTTACGATCTATACGTACTGCGACGAAATCTTTCTTATCAATTTCAAACTCAAGCCATGCACCACGGCTTGGGATGATCTTTGATGAGAAAATATCTTTATCAGCAGTCTTCTCAACGGTGCGCTCAAAGTAAACACCTGGAGAGCGGACAAGTTGTGAAACAACTACGCGCTCGGTTCCGTTAATTACGAAAGTTCCGCGTGGAGTCATCAATGGGAAATCACCCATAAATACGGTCTGGGACTTGATTTCACCCGTTACATTATTTGTGAATTCTGCAGTCACGAAGAGTGGAGCTGCGTACGTGATATCGCGCTCTTTGCACTCAGCGATTGTGTACTTAGGTGGTTCGAAACGATGGTCGCGGAATGAGAGCGACATCGATCCTTGGAAGTCTTCGATTGGAGAGATCTCTTCGAAGATTTCCTCTAAGCCAGATTGCTTTGGGATTTCTCCACGGTCTGGTCTTTCATTCTTACCAATTCGCGCGCGCCATGCTTCGTTTCCGAGCAGCCAATCAAAGCTCTCCATCTGGAGAGCTAATAGATTTGGTACTTCTTGTGGTTCGCGGATCTTGGCGAAAGAAATTCGAGCAGGTGCAGTTGATTTCTGTTTCGCGGCCAAGTTCTGTCCTTCCAAAGTTCGTCACTACTTATGTTTTTCGGACTTCGTCTTTATTACTCACGCACAGCAAACGAAAGGCCACGGCCGCTATATGCCTGTACCTAGGAATTTGTGCGAACGGGAAGCATAACCCCCGCGACACGCCGATGTCTAATCCGGGGTAAACGAAAGGCCCCCCGTATAAGGGGGGCCCCGCGTATGACGGATCTACTACTTAACGGAGACCTTTGCGCCAGCTGCTTCGAGAGCTGCCTTTGCCTTATCCGCTGTTGCCTTGTCTGCCTTCTCAAGCACAGTTGCTGGAGTTGCATCGACCAGGTCCTTTGCCTCCTTGAGGCCAAGGCTTGAGTTGAGCGCACGTACTTCCTTAATGACGGCGATCTTCTGTGAGCCTGCATCCTCAATGATGACGGTGAATTCATCCTGCGCAGCAGCAGCTTCGCCGCCACCAGCAGCTCCGCCTGCAGCCATAACTGCTACTGGAGCAGCCGCTGTTACATCAAATGCCTCTTCAAAAGCCTTTACGAAATCTGAAAGCTCAACGAGAGACATCTCTTTGAACTGACCCAATAGGTCATCAGTACTTAGTTTTGCCATTTCTTATTTCCTTTTCTCTGCGCCTTGAACTACGCGTTCTCAGGTGTTTCTGGAGTTACTTCAGCTTGCGCTGGTTCTGCAGAAGTTTCTTGAGCTGTTGCCTCAGCAGCTGGAGCTGCTTCCGCTACAACTTCAGGTGCTGCTTCTGCAGCGGGGGCAGCTTGGGCAGGCGCAGCAGGTGCACCGGCTTCTGCTTCTCTCTTGATACGAAGAGCATCAAATGCGCGTGCAGCTTTTGCCATCGATGCCTTCATAGCACCAGCAAGCTTGGCCAAGAGAACTTCGCGCGACTCAAGATCGGCGAGCTTCATGATTTCAGCTGTGGTTACTGTCTTTCCTTCAAAGATTCCACCCTTGATAACAAGAAGTGGATTTTCCTTTTGGAAATTCTTCAAACTCTTCGCTGCGGTTACTGGATCGCCCTTAACGAATGCGATTGCAGAAGGACCGGCAAGAAGAGCCTCATCAACGCTTACGCCCGCTTCTTTTGCGGCGATCTTGATGAGCGTGTTCTTCGCTACTTTGTACTTGGTTTCAGTTCCAAGTGAACGGCGTAGCTCTTTGATCGCTTGGACTGTTAGTCCGCGATACTCGGTAACAACTGTTGCATCTGCTCCTTTGAAATCTTCAACGAGCTGCGCAACCGCTGTTGCCTTATCAGGGCGAGCCATCTGGCTTCCTTTCTGTTGATCCCCAAATCTGCTCATAAATTAGAAAAACCCCGACGCATAGAAACGCGCGGGGTAACCGCTCGAACCTATGCGGGCTGTCTTTCGACATTTATTTCGTTCCGATTTGGCGGACCATTTCGAAGCGAGACCAGCAGTCTCTGGTGAGGGAGCAGATATTAGGTGGACAGGGGATGTTCGGTCAAAACTCCGTTGCAAATACGGATCAAAGAACACTTCTTGCCTGTGTATGCGTTAAAACGCCTATGCGTTAGAATGCATATGCTCCCAGGATGCCATGGGAAATTCTCATTCATCCAGAAGTAGAAGTTTGGTTATCAACTCTCTCGGATAAGGAGTTCACTCAAGTGTCAGCGGCCATTGAAGCTTTGCAAGTTAGGGGACCTCTGCTTGGAAGACCGCTCGCAGATCAAGTAAAGGGAACTCGAATTCCGAAGTTGAAAGAATTGCGACCGCTAGGCACAAACATCAGAATCCTCTTCTATTTCGATAAGTCGAGGCGAGCCGCTCTACTTGTGGCGGGTGACAAATCCCGCGATTGGAAAGGCTGGTACCGCGTCAGCATTAAATTGGCAGAATCTAGAATTGAACTTAAGGAGTCAGAAAATGGCTAAGTATTCAACTTGGCAAGAAGCGCGAAAGAAACGTCCAGTTAATCAAAAAGACATCCGCAAGTTAACGCGGGAATATCTCTCCAAATCTCAAAATGCAACACTGGCTGAAATCCGAATAGCTCTAGATCTGACTCAGAAGGAGTTAGCAGAATTAATTGGAATAGATCAGTCAAACGTTTCACGAATTGAACGTGGTCCGCTGAATTCAACCGAACTTGGAACGCTTGAAGCATATATCAATGCTCTCGGTGGAGAGTTAGAAATTCGTGCACGAATAGATAATGTTTCCCACAGTCTCATTGATTCAACATACGAAAAAGCTATTACAAAACGTTAATAGTCTCTTTATTGACTAACTACTTCTTTTTGTAGCCCTTCGGGCACTTTGGTTTTACCCCTTTAATTTTCTTTGTTGCCTTGCCTTTAACGCAAGTAATCGTGGTCTTCTTTGCTACTGGCGCAGGGGCAATAACCGTTGGAGTTGGAGCTACAGATTGCGTAGCGATTGGAGTCGGTGTGGGAGTGGGAGTTACAACTGGAGTTGGACTTGGCGTAAGGGTCGGTGACTCTACAAACTCCATTCGAAACTGAGATGAGATATATGCGGCGAGTTTTTCATAAAAGTTAGGGACCTTAATTCCAAATGCGCTCTCGAAACTCTTCCGCCAATCGCCAGTCGCCGCAGAAACTTCATAAAAATAGTTCATTGCCTCTTGACCCTTAACCGCAACCAACATTTCTGCCGCTGCCGCTCCAAAAGCATAGGCGTTCTGTGTTTCATCACAAGGAAAAGGGGTATTTTCGAGCATCCCCATCAATTCCTTAAATCTTTTGACATCCCCCACTTCTAACTCCCTTGCTAATGATCCGACCGGTTGATTGCGTCGATTATCGAAGGAATAAGTCTGTCCTCGCAGGAATTCAGTGTGGTTCTTTTGTGAAAAGTTCAAAGGGAATGAACCCACTGCTAGCCCATAAAAACTTGCAAACCCTTCCTCTATCCAGCAAGAATTTCGCGTTCCAACTCCCACTCCTTCCGCGTGACCAATCCAATTCTTTAGATTCATCTCCATGAAATGCGTGTATTCATGCGCGAAGGTGTGCGCTTCACCGTAGAAATCCTTGTCTGACGGACTAGGTGCTCTCTCTTTAACGCAAAAGAAAAGCACTCCAGGCAAATACATCCCCCCAATACTGCATCCATATTTCTTAATTCGCAGTGATTGAGGCTCCGCACTTTTCATCCACTTACCTAGTAACTCCGCTTGTCTTGCATCAACCCACTCTCCATCTTCTTCAGTAAATAACACAACTTTCAGTTCACTTGGCTGGACAAACCGGGACCAAAGTCTAGATACGTTATCTAGTCCAATCAGTTTTATTTGATAATCTCTCTTCGCTGCATTCTCACTTATGTAGAGAGTCGGCTTCAAAGTTAGACTTGGCTGGGACTTCAGATAATCATTTACTTTCGTGAATGCTAACTTGGTTGTAGATTCCGGGTTCAAGTTGTCCCATTCCGAATTAGCACTCACAGTTGACGAGCTTGAGCCTAGAAATATTGACATTAAGGCTGTCAACGCTAATACTGCTGTTGATCGGGGTTTCAACCTCAACGACATTACTTCTTTTTATAGCCCTTCGGGCACTTTGGTTTTACCCCTTTAATTTTCTTTGTTGCCTTGCCTTTAACGCAAGTAATCGTGGTCTTCTTTGCTACTGGCGCAGGGGCAATAACCGTTGGAGTTGGAGCTACAGATTGCGTAGCGATTGGAGTCGGTGTGGGAGTGGGAGTGGGAGTTACAACTGGAGTTGGACTTGGCGTAGGTGTGGGTGTTGGGGTTGATACAACAACTGGAGCGGGAGTAAATCTAAGTACGCCCCGAGATACGACAAAGGTATTTCCCGGTCTGCCTTGTGAGTAATAGATTCGCCAAACATTTGGTGATACTTCATATCCAGTTGGATCTAAACCTTCAACTCCTGGACCAGTCAGCATCAACGGCGTGGTCCAATTCAATCCATCTTTTGAAGTACTGACAAAAAGCATCTGACGATTGGAAGGCGTGCATGCGATATCTGCCATGATCATCACATAGTCATTGGGCTTAGCCCGCAGAATCTCAGTATCTACATAACCATTCTCAAAGCGCCAACCTGGCTCTTTGGTAAATGAAATTCCATCCGTTGAAATGTATGAAGCAATCTTCTCTGTGCATTTTCCTTCTACAGGACTCTCAACTATATAGATACGAACGCGACCATCGGGAAGAAGCACTGCATCCGGCACACCCCAAGCTTTGGTGGTTGAAGGAACTCTCATATCTGTTGTAGTTACCGTTTTGACTCCAATACTTGTGCAACCCGCATCATTACAAGGAGCTGAATAGACCTGTTGATTTGCCCCCTCTACTTCCTTGAAGTAAGCACGCTTTGTTCCATTTGGAAACGTAACCACAGTGAAATCATTACCAAGTCGCCCAGTTAGTGGGACATTTGTACAGACGCCTTCATCATTGCAATCACTTGCAACAGTTCCGGTCGGGCCATCTGATCTCCATACTCGGTCAACGCCATTGAAGCGCTCGACATGAGGTGATACTCCATTCATACCCATCTTCATCTGGAGTCCGCGGTCTTCTGTCATTGACCATTCAGTTGCGCTTGCTTGTTGCAGCGGAAGAAGTGTGACTAGAAGAGTTGCTGTTGCAAGGAGAGATACGAGGCGTTTCATAGGTCTAAAGTACCTGACGCGAAAAAGAAAATACCCCGCCACAGAAAGTGACGGGGTCTTCTTGTTAATTCAATTACTGAATCGGTGCAGCGCCTTCGCGTGCATAGTTGGTATCAAGCGCAACGCCTGGGCCCATCGTTGTTGAAACTACAGCCTTACGGATATAGCGACCCTTTGATGATCCTGGCTTCACACGCATGATTTCATCAACGGCTGCTGCGTAGTTATCAGCGAGCTGCTCTGCGCTAAATGAAGACTTTCCGATTAGGAAGTGGAGGTTGCAATCCTTATCGATACGGAACTCGATCTTTCCGCCCTTGATATCGGTTACAGCCTTAGCAACATCTGTTGTGACTGTTCCGGTCTTTGGGTTTGGCATCAATCCGCGTGGACCGAGCACCTTTCCAAGACGACCGACCTTACCCATCAATTCTGGAGTTGAGACAACAGCGTCGTAATCAAGACGACCGCCATTTACCTCTTCGATTAACTCATCGCCACCGACGATATCGGCGCCAGCAGCACGTGCTTCATCAGCGCGTGGTCCGGTTGCAAATACAAGTACGCGCGCGGTCTTACCAGTTCCATGTGGCAAGTTAACGGTGGATCGAACGGCTTGATCAGCCTTTTTCGGATCAACGCCGAGCACCATTGATACCTCAACGGATGCGTCGTACTTAGTTACATTAGTTTCTTTAACGACCTTCATCGCGGAAAGTGGCATGTATAGCTTGCCCTCTTCGATCTTCGCCGCGGCGGCCGTGTACTTCTTACTGCGCTTCATTTCTTCTTCTTTCTGTTAGTAGAGCTATTGAAGTTGTGGTGATAACGGACCAGCGCGGTCCTCCCACATCTATTTAGTTTTTTATTTAGTTTTTCTTTATTGCTAGTCCTTTACGATGATTCCCATCGAACGTGCAGTTCCAGCAATAATCTTTGCGCCCGCCTTTACATCATTGGCGTTCAAATCATCCTTCTTCAAAGTTGCTATGTCCTCGCACTGCTTCCAAGTAACTGATCCGACCTTGTCCTTATGTGGAACTGATGAGCCCTTCTCAAGTCCTGCTGCCTTAAGTAGCAAGCGAGATGCTGGCGGAGTCTTTGTGATGAATGTGAATGAACGATCTTCGAAAACGGTAATTTCAACCGGGATGATCTCGCCCTTTTGCTTTTCGGTTGCAGCGTTGTACTGCTTGACGAAGTCCATGATGTTGACACCATGCTGACCGAGCGCTGGGCCAACTGGTGGCGCAGGAGTCGCAGCGCCAGCTTGAATCTGGAGCTTGATAAGTGCTTGGACCTTCTTCTTCGGTGCCATTTTTTTCTCCTTCGTCTTCTCTACTTAAATCTTCTGCACTTGGTGGAATGAAAGCTCTACTGGAGTTTCGCGACCGAAGATCGATACAAGAACCTTCAATTTCGCCTGTTCTGGCATGATCTCGGAGATAGTTGCTGGAAGCGTTGCGAATGGGCCATCCATAACGGTGACGGACTCGCCTACTGTGAAATCAACAACTCTTACTTCAGGCTTCAAAGTCTTCTTTAGTTCACGTGGCATCAACATCTTCTCAGCCTCGCTCATTGGTAGCGGACTTGGATGATGTGAGTTTCCAACAAAGCCAGTAACGCCCGGCGTATTACGTACGCAAGACCATGACTCGTCGGTTAGATCCATACGGACCAATACATAACCAGGATAAACATTGCGCTTAACTTGCTTACGCTGTCCGTTCTTGACCTCAGTTACCTCTTCTTCAGGAACTTGGATCTCGAAGATGTAATCCTCCATATGCAAGGACTGGATGCGCTGTAGGAGATTTCCTTTAACGCGCTTCTCATAACCGGCGTAGGAGTGGACGACAAACCAGTCACCTGGCTTTGCGCGAAGTTCATCGCGGAATGCAGCAACCTCAGGTGATACCTGTTCCTCTTGAACTTCTTCCTCATCAAGTTCAAGCTCGGTATCCACCGGCGCTTGCATAACCTGCTCTTCGCTCATCTCTCCTCCTTCCAGATTTTCCAATTCACTCACCGAATTACTCACCGAATATGTAAAGGACTATTTGTGTTAGTCCTAAATCGAATAGTGATACGACAGCGATAACGAAGGTTACGAAGACGAGTACAACAGCCGTGTAAGTCGTCAACATATTTCGTGAAGGCCAGACCACCTTACGAAGTTCATTGAGAACTTGACGATAGAAAAGAGCAACACGTTGAAAGATGTTTAACTCTTTCTCTGAGTTCTCACTCATTTCGTTCCCTTTCTCTTCTTCTTTTCAACTACTGCGCAGGGCAGGAGGGACTTGAACCCCCAACCGCCGGTTTTGGAGACCGGAACTCTGGCCAGTTGAGCTACTGCCCTTCGTGGCACTTAGTAAGCGTCAACATGCGGACATGCCAAAGCATTACCTTTTCATAATCGAATTTTTTATTTACCCGATCAATCAAGCGCCAGGACGGGGAAGTCTAGGTTAGGACCCCCTCTTAGGTCTAACTCGCTTAAATCCCCCGAAATCCACGCGTATGAAAGACTCCCGCCTATGACAAGAGGGCGAATCTCCGCACGAATCGCAGCTATTGCCGAGTCGGCGACCTTGGCTGTCGATGCAAAGGCAAAGGCCCTAAAAGCAGCCGGCCGCCCCGTAATTGGATTTGGAGCCGGCGAACCAGATTTCCCAACTCCTGATTACATCGTCCAAGCCGCTGTTGATGCCGCAAAAGTTGTCGCAAATCATCGCTACTCACCAACCCCAGGTCTTCCTGAACTTCGCGAAGCAATCGTTAAGAAAATCAAACGCGATTCCAACTTCGACATCACCACTGATCAAGTTCTAGTTACCAATGGTGGAAAGCAAGCGGTCTACCAAGCCTTCGCAACTATTGTTGATAAAGGCGATGAGGTAATCCTTCCCTCGCCATATTGGACGACTTATCCTGAATGCATCAAGTTAGCTGGCGGTAGCGCTGTTGAAGTCTTCGCCGATGAATCCCAGAAATACTGTGTAACTGTCGAACAACTCGAGAAAGCTAGAACCCCTAAAACTAAAGCGCTGCTCTTTTGCTCTCCCTCGAACCCAACTGGTTCGGTCTATTCAAAAGAAGAAGTAAAAGCAATCGCTGAGTGGGCGCTTAAGAATGAGATTTGGATAATCACTGACGAGATCTATGAACACCTTCTCTATGACGGCGCCACCGCGCCATCAATTCCAGTCCTCGTTCCTGCGATGGCTGATAAAACCATTATCTTGAATGGCGTTGCTAAGACTTACGCGATGACTGGATGGCGAGTTGGTTGGATGATCGGTCCGAAGGATGTAATCAAGGCCGCCACTAATCTTCAATCACACCTCTCCTCTAATGTCTCAAACATCTCACAGCGCGCAGCCATTGCAGCTTTAAACAATGATCTCTCCGCTGTTAAGAAGATGGGCGAGGCCTTTGATAGAAGAAGAAAGTTGATCGTAAAGATGCTTAATGAGATTCCCGGAGTCGAATGCCCTACCCCACAAGGAGCTTTCTATGTTTATCCGTCTGTTAAAGGTCTTCTTAACAAAGAGATTCGCGGCCGCCGTCCAGCTACTTCTGCTGAACTTGCTTCGCTCATACTTGAAGAAGCGGAAGTCGCAGTAGTTCCTGGTGAGGCATTTGGGCCCTCCGGATATATGCGACTTTCTTATGCGACATCCGATGAGGACATCATTGAAGGCGTAACTCGAATAAAGAACTTACTTTCCGAGGCGAAGTAACGCCAAGATCCCAACGCCAGAGAGCGCCAGCAATACCCAGATAATCCGAACGATTCCTTGATCTTCTTCACTCTCTTCAACTGGTGAAGAGATTACTTCCGGGGAAGTAACAGTAAATTGATATTCGCCTTCGATTGGATGGCCATCTGCTGAAACAACTCGATACTTCACTAAATACTCACCGCTTGGTTCAGCCCTTAAATCCAGCGCCGTGAATATCTCTGGCCCCTCAACAACCGAGATCCCACTAACAACTTGACTATCGCCATTTATTACTTCGATTCGATTTGGATTCTTATCATCTACAAGAAGTAGCTCTTCGTTGAACTTGATCCGCACTTCAGAGGGCACTTCATTTACAACCGCACCCGATGAAGGTACTGAGCTAACCAATGATGTATGCGCTGAAGCTGGCGATAGGCTTAGCACTAGCGATATCAAGAGAAATCTAAGAATTTTCATTTCTTAGGTTCGACTCTAATTACATCGCCGAAATTGCCGGTCTCAACAACTGTTATCTGATACCCATTAGTCACGACGCTTTCACCGAGCCTCAAAGTTGCCTCAGCCATGAAAAGATCACTTGGTCGTGGATTCGGATTTCTATCTACAGGTGGAACGACCTTTAATCCATATCCATGTCCGCTAATTTCAAGATCAACAACATAGAGCAGTACTCCGGCGCTATCTTTTGAAATCTTGTAATACAAACCCGCTGGGCGAATAGATTCAGCAACAATCGCCTTGTGCTTACTTAGTGGAAGCACAAATAATTTATTGGAAGTCGACTTAACAGATGAAGGCGCTAACCAATGGGTTGTGGATTTATCGATAGGTGCACAGCGCACTTGTTCATCACTGATGAATCCAAGAAACCACTTTTCCCACGCAGTTAGGTCACCACCCCATGGGGTCATTAAGCTCCAAAAACCTAATCCATATTCAGTCTGAACATTTCTTTGCTGATCGCCGTAGTGATCGTCTAGTCCAACACCTGCGTGGTAAAACTCATGAATCCACCAAAATGGATGTGCGAGATTGGCGAACCTCACATTCGACGGATTCTCAAGCGTGTACGGGAATTGCGTGCTGGAATGCCAAATGTACTTTTCGTTAGTCTGAAATGGACCTAGTGCTCCTTGTTGGAACAACTCAATTGGAGTGCCTGGAGTCGTAATGAATAGAACGTGATCCGCTTTAGAGAAATCAATCAATGGATCCGCAAGTTTCATCATCTCTATCCGGAACGCTTGATGATTTGGATCACTATGATGATTCTTGTGGTCTAATTTGTACTGGCTTAGGTTGAAATTAGTCTTTATGTACTCAGGGTGGACATTAATCTTGGCATCAGAAGAATTATCCGACGAATAATTAATCCAATTCTTCACATAGTCCAAAAATATCTTGTAGTCCTCAGAAGGCGACTTCCTACTTGGCGAGGAATCCAAAGCCTGGAAGGGAACAACTTGAATCGTGGTACCTGGCGCTGGGAACTTTGAATTATTGAACCATCGAGTTCGTCCTTCATCATTCTTGTTGATAAATCCTCGTAGGTTCTTACTTGAATCCGGCTCAACAATTTTGCAAGAATCAACCTGTTGCATAGAAGATCGTTGCGTTAACTCGTTCGCTGGTCGCTGATTTCCAAGTTGATACTGTCTCAGCTGAAGTTGCCCACTGCATTGTTGAAAAGATATGTAGTAGTCCTGGAAATCTCGCCAATGACTTGGAGTAGAGTTCTCGTATTGACAAGGGCCTGTGTACTCATAGAAGTAACCATCGTCAGTGGAAAAGATGAAATCGAAATCTCTCTCAGTTTCCTTCCATTTAAGTTTGGAATCCTCCTTGATGCATGAATAAGTCCGGTCTTTCAGAACCTGCTTTTCATCTTGAGTAGCGCATCTCGCTCCATCTCTCGCAACCAGACTTATAGGTTCCTCGGCTACTGGCGTTGGCGTTGGAGATACCGAGACAGATGTCGTTGGAGATGGGGTTATTGAAGGTGTAGGACTAGGGGCAAGTGCACCTTTAGAATTCAACTTCCAAACCAATTTGCCCGATTTCTTAACGCACTTAAACTCTTTACCGTTTGATTCCTTGGTTTTCCCGACTTTTGCACACTTCGCTCCCGCTTTAGGAGCTGCAGCCTGAACCGATGCCAAAGACCCAAGAGTCAAAATAATAAAAACAAGAAAAACTTTAACTCTAGTGATCAATTTAGGCTCAATCCCACAAACTGAACTTCTGGCTCCAAGGTAATACCGAACTTATCTTTCACCGCTTTACGAGAAGAGCGAGCTAATTCAATTAGATCTGATGCCTTTGCGCTTCCATTATTTACTAGGGCTAATACATGCTTTGTACTAACCCCAGCACCTTCAAAGCAGTCACCTTTCTTAACGCCAGCATGCTCCATCAACCAAGCTGCCGAAGTCTTAATTCGACCATCCGCTTGTGGCCAACGTGGCGCATCGGATGGCAAAGTTGCCGCCACATCAACGCTAACTATCGGATTTACAAAGAATGAACCAGCCGACCAGGTGTTATGGTCTTTCTTATCTAACAACATTCCCTTTAAGGAGCGAAGCGATAGAACTGCGCTACGAACCTGCTCAACTAATACCCGCTCCTCTAACTTCACATTCAATGCCCGAGCCAACTCCTCATACTTAATCGGAAGGCTTAACTCACCGCTCTTTAATTGGAAGGTCACATCGATAATCAGATATCGATCCTTCTCTCTCTTAAATATCGATGAGCGATACTCGAAACCGCACTCTGAATTCGAGAAAGTTTTATAGGCACCAGCCTTGCGATCCCACGTCCGCACCCGGGCAATTACTTCAGAAACTTCATGGCCATACGCACCAATATTCTGAATCGGTGATGCCCCCACAGTTCCAGGAATTCCAGAGAGCGTCTCTAGCCCCACAAACCCCTTACCTAAAATCCAAGCAACAAACTCATCCCAATCCTCGCCGGCAGCTACGGTGATCATTCCCCCGCTACATGCATCTACGTGATAGCTATTTCCTTTTGTCTCTACCCGAACGACCGTTCCATCAAAACCTTCATCACCGATAAGGACATTAGATCCACCGCCGATTATCAATAACGGTTCACCCACAGCATCTGCTTCTTTGACTGCGTTGACTAACTCTTCTTCACTCTTTGCATGAACGAACTTCTTCGCCGGCCCACCAATATGAAGGCTGGTGTAGTCGCGTAAGGATTCGCTCACGAGGAAAGGTTAGACCCTTTACTTAAGCGCGGCTTTATCGAGCCTTGCGGTAACCATCATGTGTGGGACCGTTAGGGCCCAGACCACAACTAGCGATAACCATAAGAACTCATCACTCAATTTCCCCGGAGTAGTGAGCCCAATAGTTGCAGCAACTAAAAAAGTTCCGATGAGCGCGGGGATGCCAGGAATCACCGCTTGTCGAAAGGCTTTACCCGCCTGACTAGCTGAAATCGAATTCTGAGAGCTCCTTAAATTTAAAGTCAACCTTGCGGTATGGCGCATCGCATGCCAAAGCCCAAAGTAGGCAGCGAAGGCGACAAGTGGTGGAGTTAGAAGAGCGAGAGCCGCCAACAAAACTAAATCAATTAAGTCTCGAACTCGCTTCATTACAAGAAGCAAGAGAAAAGCAAGAACGGTGATAACCAGAACCAAATTGAATAACTCGTTATCCCAACCACCATGCCAATTAACTAGATCCTCATTTACTGCCGCAAGCGCCCGAGTACTCTGATCGCTAGTAAGCGGCAGAACAACTGGCAAAGATCCCCCAGCAAGCGCATAAATACCTTGAGCGACTCTCGTCGCATGTCCTTGGTCCGCTGCTTTATCGCGCTCGGAGATAAATGCCGCATCTCCAATTCCAAAGTGCAACGCGCTCATCACCACAACTCCAATAAAGCCAAAAACGCTCCACTCCAAAATTGCCCATACAGCCAAAATTGCAATAGCCACGTAAATAGATATGAAGAGAGCCATCCGCGCTACCGATGCCCTGGGCAAATTGACTAAATGATCGAGCGCTCCATGGGGAATTCCCAAAGCGAGCGCGATAAGCGCCACTACAACCTGCCAAGTAATGCTTGAAGCATCGATCAAGTTAGAGAAGATGATTGATAAAAGTACGACCGCTGCAACAGCAGCGCTTGAGAATTGACGAGTATTGTCGAAAATCTTCACCTGCGCCGACGACATACGAGCACGGTAGCAAAACCGAAAACCTCTCTGTGAGAAACTATCGATGTGTCGCAAGGGCTAGACCTCTTCAATTGGTCTTATGTAGCGATGCTCTTATTTGTAATTCTTGGATCATGGTGGCTCGAGTTTGCCTTCAAAATCCGAGTCCTCCGTCGCCCACGATTACTTCTAACTGCAATCCTTCCGGTAAGCATCTTCTTTCTTATTTGGGATGCCTTTGCAATAAATCAAGGACATTGGACCTTCGATTCCAAACAGACTCTAGGAATCATCGGACCATTCAACATCCCGCTTGAAGAGTATCTCTTCTTCATCGTCATTCCGATTGCTGCGGTACTAACACTTGAAGGCGTAAAGGTAGTCTTGAAGAGGTTTTCACGATGAGATTTGAACTCTCTTACACCCAGATAACGGTCTACGCGTTAATTCTCTCGGTCCTTTTCGACATGTTCATCAATAAAGACTCGATGCTGGCCACGCTACGTTTCTGGCTTAGTTACGGGATTATCGTTCCTTTTCAATTGATTACGAATTGGTGGCTCACATCAAGGGAAATTGTCATGTACAACCCAGATTCAATAATTGGGCTTAGGGTCGCAGGCGCACCAATCGAAGATCTGATGTTTGGCTTTGCAATGATTCTTGCAGTAATGGCTATGTGGGAGATGCTTCTTCGTAAGAAAGCTTTGGATTAGCGACGAGCGCTAAGAATCTCAACTCGCCCACGATACTTCTCAAGGATCCGGTTGTAGTTATCTTTCGACTTCTTCTCACGATACTCAGCATCAACATCGTGATAGCCATGATGGCGACCCTGCTCAAGTGGCAAATCAAGTTGCCACAATTTTCCACCCGCAGCTCGAAGGGCAAGGGAGAGCTCAATATCCGCATTTCGATAATAGGTTGCTGAAGAATTTGCGCCTCCTGCCTTTAGAGCAAACTCGCGATCGAAGGCGAAGAAATAACTAAACAAGACATCTACTTCTCCAGCGCCCCGATCATCAACGCTGCGCCAATCATCCTCAAGATTTACTAACCCACCCCGCCAACCCACTCCCTCATAACCGCTCTCTAACTTCTCCAAAGTCGGCGTGATCGCATCTCCTAAGAAATTGGTGGATGGATCCATCAGAACTACATACTTCTCACTTACTGTGTTTAAAAAATGATTTACCGAGTGGCCCCAACCCAACTTGTTCTTCTGCCACTGCGCCCCAAACAACTCGACCGCATCTTTGTTCTCTTTACCTGATGCGAATACCGAGATAGGTGCATCAGTGAATTTCTTTATCGATTCAACGCACTTTCCGAAGTCATCAAAGAAACCGTCTGCGATGAGACAGATTCGAATTGATCCAGCCATCGCTGGCCTCTAATTAACGGGTTTCGCGGTGAAGAGTTGATGCCTTGCAACGTGGGCAATACTTCTTTAGCTCCATACGATCTGGATCGTTGCGGCGATTCTTCTTGGTGATGTAGTTACGCTCTTTGCAGTCAACGCACGCCATAGTGATCTTCGGGCGGACATCCGCACTCTTGCTGGCCATGTTGACTCCTTACTTATTTGTTTACGAGCAGGGGCGTGAGAATACCCAGCGACCCCATCTATGGCAAAAAGAGCGTTTTCTTCCGCTCAAAAAAAGAAATACCCCGGGTGCAAAGTTGTGTGGACAACCCACCCGGGGGATCCGAGGAAATCCTAGCATCCAATCAATGACGATTAGTTATCCCCGGATCAAATTGAATCTCTCCAACTGATCCGGAGATGTGAAACAGTGCGGCAAATATTTTGCCACTATTCATTCCCCTATGTGCCATTTACTTTCGTAAACCACCCGGGGAGTTAGGAGAAATTTATCAAATCAACTTCTCGTTCGCTCTATGAGATGGCCTTTTGGAGGCAATTTTTATTGATTTATGAATTATCCACTGCACTCTGGGTTCACATCGCAGCATTTGAATGTACTCTCCGTGAGCAATTGAATTCAACTCTTAATTCAATCTTAAGAACTAATCAGTGGTGGAACTCCACATCATTTCTATCTAAGCGAGAGTTGAAAAGAATAGATGGATACAAAAGCGTTTACTTAAGCAAAAAGAAGACTATTCCAAACATTCAATTCCAGGATATTCCATCGCTCATCACGCACCCATTCTCCATAGGAACCTTGAGCGTGATTTGGCCTACATTCAAGAGTTGATCTCTTTGATCTCACCATCATTAGCCGATGCGCTAAATAAGAACTCGAACGCCCTTACGCTGATTAATCAACAGAAAATCAGCCAAAGGATGCAAAAACTTTGAGATTAACGACTGAGAAATCGAAGACTTGGTAGCGGAGGCGGGATTTGAACCCACGACACAGCGATTATGAGCCGCTTGCTCTACCAGGCTGAGCTACCCCGCCAAGTTAACAAAACAAGTAAAACTTATTTCGAGCCCCCCATCGGAATCGAACCGATGACCTTTTCCTTACCATGGAAACGCTCTACCGACTGAGCTAGGGGGGCAAAAGAAAAGCGGGCTGAAGAATACCCTGTTTTCAATTACCGGTTAACCCTTTGGATCAAGCACTATTTTGCCCACTGTCTTACGCGCCAACATATCGCGATGCGCCTGCGCCGCCTGCGATAACGGATATGTCGCCCCAACAATCGGCTTTAAATTCCCATTCATAATCAATCCAAATAGATCCATAAAAACTTCTGCCATTAAATCCTTATTTGCGAGCGCATTTACTAACCAAAATCCACTTAATGTCTGGGATTTCGGCATCAAAACTCCAGGTTGCAAACTCTTCGGCGGTTTCCGCGATGCCATTCCGTAGAAAATTAATCGGCCAAATGGCGCAAGTGCCTCTAAAGATTGATCGAATGTAGTTCCACCTACCATCTCCAAAATCAAGTCAACTGGCTTGCCATTATTGGCTGCAATCAACGCCGCCTTCAAATCCGCTTCTCCAGCATCAACAACTGCATCTGCACCCAACTCTTTACATAACTTCTTCTTCTCATCAGATGAAGTAACAGCGATTACATACGCGCCCCACAACTTCGCAAGCTGAATCGCCACCGATCCAACTCCACCCGCACCGGCATGAACCACAACGCTCTCGCCCTCTTTCACATGTCCCATCGTCTTTAAAATCATGTGCGCAGTTGTTCCTTGCACCATCATCGCAAGCGCCGCACCATCACTTACGCCATCCGGTAGTGGAATCACTGTCTTTGGATTAACCAATGTCTTCTCGCAATATCCGCCTGTAGATGCAAGCGCCAACACCCGCGATCCATCCGGCATCTTGCCCACAACTTCCATTCCAGGAATCAATGGCAATTTCTGTGAGGATAGATATGAATTCTCGGTCTGATGAGTATCCGCGTAATTGATTCCGATCGCAGTCACTTCCAATAGAACTTGGCTACCCGCAGGAACTGGTTCGGGAAGATCTACATACTTCATTACTTCTGGACCACCGAACTCAGTTATATAAATAGCTTTCATGCGCTCAACTTACGCTATCTATTGGGCCCGTGTTGGATCGCAAGAACTTTTGCCATTATCGGACGTGCCTCACTCCATTGGACTCCGTACACATTCTCGAATGCACGAAGGAAACCAACTCCCTGTGCCATCTCCGAATACATTTCCATCAACGATTCCGGGCCCTTTATTGAGACAAGAATTTCAACTATTCGCATTCCTACTTCGTAGATGCCAATATTTCCGAAAGAGCTCCAGCGCTCGCCTAGATGTTTCTCGTCTAGAAAGTCTAAGAACCACGCCTCATCTACGGCTTGACCAATAGAGCGAATCCTTCTCATTTTCAAATAGTCTTCATACGACTCAAAATTCTGCGCCCCATTTTCGACGTAAGACGCTGTGCCTTCACTAAACCATGTCGGCGGCCAATCGAGACGGGATAAATTTCTTCCAGAAGTTAAAAGTGGAATTCTCTGTATAGCGTGAAAGTACTCATGGAGCCAGATTGACTTATCTTTGAACTTTTCGAATCCTATTTGGTGCTGAAGGGAGAAGTAATCTGATCCAATCAATATCAATGATTTCATGGATTGTTTTGCCGTCTGCTGCTTAGCGTTCGTGCACAACCTAGGACAGTTGCTCTCTATTAATCTCTCTCCTTCGTTCAATTGCAAAATTCTCAATTCTTCAGCGGTGACGAGCTCAGCGACCTTCTTATTGGCCCACTCAATGTCTTTCAGACCGTAGATGAGAACGTAATTTTCTTTCGGTTCAGCAAATCTTGAAAACATTCTTGAAAGATCTTGAAGGCTTGTACTACCAGAAGTATTTATAGACCCTGAGTTAGGCCCAATGAATATTTCCAACTTTCCTAGTTTCGATTTACCGACTTCGATTGCAGATTTACTTTTGAGCCAGGCAGCGTATGAAACTCCATCAGCGTTCTTTTCAAGATCTTTAAAAGATGTGGGAATCGCTGGGGGTATAAATACTGTCGGCTCTGGAGTTGGCGTTGCCTCAGCTGTCTGAGTCGGAGATGGTGCAGGACTTTGGGTGCTAGATGGGGCTGGTGTTGGTGAAGGAGATGGCGTCGGAGAAACTGAAGGAATGGGCGCTGCCAGTCTTTTTAAACCTTTAACCCAAACTAATTTCTTGCCCTTCTTTACGCATCGAAATTCATTCCCAGACTTAACTGCGACTTTCCCCGCGCGGGGACAAGTGGCTCCGGCTTTGACTGCGCCAACAGCAGGAAGAGATGCAAAGATTGTCGAAATGGAGAGAAACAGGACGAAGAGTCGGATGCGACGCACTTCGCGCCTTTAACCCTTAGTTGAACCGAGCGTTAGCCCAGATACGAACTGGCGCTTCAAGATAAAGAAGATGATCAACGTAGGAAGCGCGGCCATGATTGCACCCGCTGCCAAGAGATTAAAGTCAGTGACGAACTCGCCTTGTAGTCGACCAAGAGCTGAAGTAATAGGTCGCTTGCTATCGCTCTTAATGAGCACAATCGCCCAGAAGAACTCGTTATAGATCCATGTGGTCATCAATACCGATAGCGCTGCCAAAGGTGGGCGTAGCAACGGCAGAATCACATTCCAGTAATGCCTAAATACCGAGGCTCCATCAACCAACGCCGACTCGGAAATCTCCTTCGGAATCGTCTTCATATATGAGGACATAACAAAGGTCGCAAAACCAACCTGCAAGGCAACGTGAATCAAAATAACGCCGAGGTAGCTGTCGTAGAGAATATTTCGATTTCCGACCAAATCCCCGATCCAGATATACATCTTAAATAGCGGGGCATAGACAAGCTGGACCGGAAGCAAGTTACCGGCGGTAAATAGGAGCAACAAATAAAGGTTGAACTTAAAGGAATACCGCGTCACTACGAATGCAATCAACGACCCAAAGAACAAGGTCAAGAAGACCGCTGGGATCGCCACGATAAATGAGTTGGAGAGATACTCCCAGATATTCATTAATCGATAGGCGTCGGCATAGTTTGCGAGGTTCAAAGTATCTGGACGAGAGAACACACCCTTCTGGATGATGTCGCTATATGGACGAAGCGAAGTCCAGAAAGTCCAGAGAATCGGAACCATCCAAACCACCGCAAAGATCGCGATAAATGTCGTAATCACCGCATCCTTATATTTCTGGCGGTTACGGTACTTCTGATCTTTGACTATGCCACTCACTTAATGTCCTCCCTAAATACAGTTCGGAGGTAGAAAACAATCGGGATGATGCTAAGTAAGAAGAGAATCACGGCATAGGCCGCCCCAAGCATCGAAGCTGCCTGGCCATAGATATTCACAAAGACCAACATTCCCAAGATCGGCCAACCGGTAGAGGTTCCATAAATAATGTAAATCAAATCGAAGGCTCGAAGCGACTCAATCACAGTAATAACGATGATGATCGTATTTACCGGCGCCATCGCAGGAAGGACGATCTTCCTAAAGGTCTGCCACTCCGTCGCGCCATCAATAGCCGCCGCCTCACGAAGTGAAGGATCTACTGACTTAAGCCCCGCTAAATAAAGAAGCATGATGTAACCAATATGGCGCCACGAGGCGATACCTAAGATCACATAAGTATTAATCGAATAATTACCAAAGATCGGAATCGCATCTTCAATCCCCGGGTGGCCAAGCAAGACCTGGACCAAACCAGCCGGCCCGAGCATAAAACGCCAGATAATTCCGATAACCGCTAGCGATAGAACAACCGGGATGTAATAAACGCTCTCATAGATCTTATGGCCGCGAATCGCGCGATCGATTTGGTAAGCAAGCAATACCCCAAGCGGCGTCGCAATAAAGGTAAACCACAACAACCAATAAGTGTTGTTCTGTAAGGCATCATAGAACTGGGGCGAAGCGGTGAAGACTGTGTTGTAGTTAGCAAGGCCGGCCCACTTGATATCCGAGATTCTTACGCCATTCCAATAAGTAAATGACAATCCGATCGTCGATATCGCTGGGATCCAGACCCAGAAAACATGTAAGAAAGTTGGAACACCAATAAACAAAGAGAGGGTAAGAATATCTTTACGGGTAAAAGCCCGACGGCGACGAGATTTAACTCTCGTCGCCGTCGTGGTCATACAACTACCTTATCGCAGTAACGCGCTCAGGCCACTAAATTTTTAAGATAGTGGAGGTAGCGCATCCCATGCTGCTTGTGTCTCTTCAACAATCTTATTGATGTCCTTTGGATTCTTGAGGAAGTTCTGAATCTGAACACCGACGATTGGGCCTGCGAAGTCGTTACGGCAATCGCGATCAAGGAAGTTCATAACGTTCTTCGCTTCGCCGATAACTGCAAGCTTCTGCTTGTTGAATGCGTCATATCCTGATGAATCAAGACGTGAGTTCGCATATAGAGAAGTATCGCCAGCAGCTTGCGCAGCCAACATACCGTTCTCGCTACCGCACCACTCAGCAAATGCAGCTCCACCTTCTGGGTTGCCACCATTTGTAGCAGCGCACATTCCATCGACAGGAGCGTCGATTGAATCGCGACCGAATTCTGGATTGATTTCAGGGAATGGAACGATCCATAGATCGTCGTAATCAGCCTGTGATTGAGCCTTGAAGTCGTTAGCCCACCATGAACCCATCATGATCGCACCGCACTTCTTCTGTAGTAGAAGATCGCGCATGCCATCCCATGAAATATCTAGAACGTTCTTATTCATGTATGGAATCAACATTTCGAATTGCTTGAATACATCGATTGTCTTCTGATCGGTCCACTGTGCGCGGCCATTTAGAAGATCGATGTGGTAGTTATAACCATTCAAGCGGGTATTGAGGATGGAGAATGTTCCCATCGCTTCCCAACCACCCTTGTCACCAAGTGCGTAGCCGATTAGGCCCTTCTTCTTGGTTCCTTCGAGCAACTTCATGAAGTCATCCCAGTTATATAGACCCTCTGGATCTAGACCAATCTCTTGCATAGTCGACTTGCGATAGTGCAAGCCCCATGGATACCAAGTTGTTGGGATGATGTATTGCTTACCGTCAGTCGGATTAGTTGCACCGCTGACGAATCCTGCTGGCATTTGATCTCCGAGGTTGTCAATATTGTCGGAAAGATCAACTAGCAATCCCTGATCTGCACGGAAATTGGTACGGAATCCGGCCATCCACTGGAATGCATCATCAGGTGTTCCCTGTAGATACTGAGAGATACCGTCCTGGAATGCATTTGTATCTCCTGAGCCCTGCATTGTGACTTCAATGCCAGTCTCTGCTGTGTAAGCATCAGCAAGTGCTTGCGCAATCTTTAGACCAGTCTCATCGTTCGTACGAGCGGTGAACTTAACTGGGCCCGTTGCCTCGTCGCTGCCGCAACTTGATAGGAGTGTTCCTCCACCAAGAAGACCTGCACCGCCGACGGCTGCGCCTTTGAGAACCGTGCGTCGCGATACGCCGTTCTCTTTGACTTCATTCGACATCGAACTTCCTTTTCTCTAGACCCGCCTTGGGTCTAGCTAGGTGCAACCTACGCCCCCCTCGCCCTCAAAACCATGAACTAGAGATAACAAATAGGTATAGGTCTAGAATCGAAATATGGAAATCGCCCGCAACATCCTCCTCGGACTCCACCTCTTGGGCATGGCCGGCATCCTTATCAGCCTCCTTGCCTCCCGCAAAAAACTCTCCCCAGGCATAACCCACTCCGCCCTTCTCGCTTTTCTCACAGGAATCTCCCTAGTTGGCATCCGCTATGGCCTCAACGACCAGGATCCCGAGAAATGGGCCAACGTCGACAATGCCAAGATCACCATCAAGACCCTCTTCGTTGCCATCATCCTCGTACTCGGGTATCGCTACAAGAAGAAGGAAACTGTTGCGCCGGCGATTTGGTGGACGATTGCCGCTCTTGCTCTAGCAAATATTGCTATTGCGGTGTGGTGGTAGGAACTAAATCACTTAGTTGCAGTGAATCTAGATTCCGTAGCAGTTTTTGCCTAACGTCTAAGTCGGTTAAATCATGAGCAAGAATTGAAGCAAATAAATCTGTCACTTCATGAACGTACTCGCCATGCACTTGTAGTTGCCCTAGAGAAAATTCAGTCAAACAATGAAGAATTTGATTTTGCTCTGACTTTGCCATATCTGCCCACTTGGATTCATGTAAGCGCATATCAGTTATTTTGAAGTCAGCCGAAAAAGTGTTTTCAAAAAAAGTTTCTAGCGATTCTTCCTCTTCTTTTATTTCTATCACGTCATAGGCTAAGAATTCAATTTGCAAGCTTGGTATTCCTAAGAAGCCAAAACCCTCAAAGTAATTAGCCATGAAAATGTCACTGGCCGAAAAAAATAGGCTCTCTAGAATGAGTCCACCCTTTAGGTCCTGAATTGACTTAGTTGGTAGGTCTTTTATGCCTTGGGTGTTTCCAAAATACACTAGTGGTCCAAATCCGGTACCCGACGAGCCATCGTGCGTAAATCTAATTTCTAGGGCATCCTTCTTAACAAGCTCAGGCCAAAGAATTGACCTTAGTGACCAGGCAAAATTGAAAGCCTTTTCCATGTCATTCTCTTGAACTACCTCTTTCCAATTCTCGTCCAAGTATTTGCGATAGTCGGGTTGCATATCAATAGAGAACATTTTAAATTCGATTTCCTCATCCCAAAAGTTGATACTTAACTTCGTCACAAGTCCCTCCTTAGGCCCCCGAAAACCATTACTGCACCTTGCGTCGCTAATTACCTTTTTCTCGAATGAATTGATCAAGTAGACGGACTTTCATTTAAACCAATCATCTTTCCATTTAATAGCTCCAACATGCTCTAAGCTTTGGAAATATGCGTCATTCCACCTAAACATTTCTGCTGAGTATCCTTCACTTAAAAGCGTTCCACTGAATGTCCATTCTTCTAACTCAAGAAAGTAACCCGAATAGATTAATCCTTCTAATAAACCCTCAGGTTCAATAAGTTTTACGATACCTTCTTCAAATTCGTCTTGGCTATACACTATATATAAATCGGAGAGTAAAGCAATTTGCTCATACTCTGAGTCCGTAAATTCATTCTTAATATTCTTATCAATTACTTGTTTATATTTTTCATACCTTCGGGTTGGTTCTGCACTCCACTCCCGCAAGGCCTTTTGATTTTCACTATCAATCATGGCATTAGCAATTGCAATGATTTCCTTTGTCGAAAACGTTTGTTTAGATTCAAATTTTCTCTTTAATTCTCTTGTGCATTTAGGACTTAAAAGGGCGGCACACCTTACTTCTGCACTCGCACTATTTAAAAGTGTCTCTAAAGCGGTCGAAGGGTTTCGAGTGACCGCTACTCTCACATAGGAAAAACTATCTTCAGAGAGTTTGGCTAGCGTTTTTGCCTTTGTATTTGGATTTTCCGCCACCGCTCTTCTCACATCAGAGATTTTGTCCCTGCTCAAGAAGTCTAAAGTTTCTGATGACGTGGAGGGGTTCAGAGCCACTTCTACTTTGACCTGCCGATTACCGCACTTAGATAGCTCGTCCAATTTTTTCTTAGGAGTTTTGGGGTCTCCCGCGGAAATCAACAATTCACCGTCTACCGAAGGGACCATCATGTCTCCTCCTCTGGCTTCTCCAAATTCTTGGACTTAAATCTACTCCAATGGTTTAGGCCTGCCAGGTATCCTTCAATCTATGCTTGATCTTGACTCGGTAAGCACCTAATGGGCAATCGAAAGAGTAAGGGTTTTCAGAGCCCCTGGACCTTGCAGCATATTGAAGATGTAGCCAAAGAATTGCTACGGCTTGAAAAAACTAGCTTGAAGAAATGGGCCAAGACTCCACGTATCAACCGCGGCCAGGACATGACTAAAGCCCTCGCAGGCAAGTTTGGAAAGCTTAAGAAAGATGATCAACTGCAATTAGCTCTCTGGGTAGATCTATGTATCTACCTACCTACGGTTTTGAATTCAACCCCAGGTTACGTGGCACTTATGGACAAAGATGAATCCCTAATAAAACTGATGGAGCTTGAGCAAGAAGGCGAATTTTATATAGATGAATATCTTGATTGGGTAAGTCAATTTGGTTGCCTACTTACCGAGGGTTCTAGAAGTGATATCGGAGCATGGTTCCATGATGGCTTTTCCGAAGTTCTCTCTGAGATTGAGGCCATTACTTGGACAAACACCTTCTTCGAAGGCGAATTAACTAGTAGCCAGGTCGCAAAATCAGTTTCTAGTAAGTCTGCCAAGAAGAGAGCCCTAGCCGCTGTAAGTGAGCACATAACATCAAAAGATTTGGCTTCCCTCTCTAAAGACGCCAATTCGGGTGTTCGATTCTGCGTCGCCAGTAATCCAATAACATCAAGCAAAGTATTAAATGAACTTTCCAAAGATTCGCGAGAAGATATTCGAACAGCCGTTGCGCAGAACTCAGCAACTCCCCCAGAAACACTTAAAACCCTCTCGGATGATGAATCAGAGTTTGTTAGAGGGTCGATTGCTCTTAACCCTCAAACACCCACGGATGTTTTAAAGAAACTTTCTAAAGATAAAGACTCTCAAGTTCGGACCTTTGTAGCTGAAAATCCAAATTCAACCAAGGCAATTTTGTCATCCCTATCCTCGGATACAGAAGAAACTATCCAAAAGGCTTTATCAACACATCCAAATACCCCCTCGGAGATAGTTGAAAAATTGTCTAAATCGAAGGACATGTTAATACGTGGCAACATCGCAGAGAGAAGAGACTTACCAGAGAAGACTTTAGAAAGATTGGCCAAAGATAAAGAGGATTGGGTGAGAAGATCTGTAGCAGAGAATCCGACAATTCCCCGGTCAGTGATTGACCTTCTATCCAAAGACGAAGATTCCTTAGTAAGAGAGGCGCTGATTGGCAATTCAAGCTCCCTTATAGATGAATCTTTAGAAGTTGAAAACTCCGATTCAGTAAAGGTGGCCCTGGCGTCGAACCCCAATGCTCCTATCGAACTACTGGAGGAGCTTGCAAATAATCCAGAAATGGCATTCCATAATGGATCTTTCAAGAGCATTCAAGCAACTGTTGGGAAGAATCCATCCATAAACCAGGAAATAGCCGAAGTACTATTTAAAACCAATGATCCACAAGTTCTAAGCGCCCTTGCCTCTAACCCCAAGACGCCAATGAAGTTAATCGAAGAATTGGTGGAGTTAAGTCTTGAAAAGAAAGCTAAAAATAAATGGGTGTCCTCCGAACGAGAACTTGAAATAGGCCTCGCTCAAAACCCCAATGCTCCTTCTGATTACCTCTCAAAACTAACTCAACACGTGGATATCTGGACAGTTATAGAAGCGGCTTCCAACCAAAACCTGCCAATCTCGAACATCGAAGTTCTGTCAAAGCACAAAGACGAAAAGGTGAGAACCGCCGTAGCTTCAAACTTAAGTGCCCCTTGGGCTCTGCTTGAGTTTCTTTCAAAGGATGAAGTTGATATTCGTGAAAAGGTTGCTTCAAATCCAAATACCCGCCTGGACGTTCTGGAGAAGCTAGCCAAAGACAAATACAACCGAGTCCGTGCAGGAGTGGCCTCAAATCCAAGTACGCCTGATGCGCTTCTCAAGATACTCACGAAAGACCCCGAGTCACCAACTCGCTTGGCTGTTGCGGAAAATCCAAATACCTCAAAAGAACTACTTCTTGAGCTATCGAATGAGGATTACTCAGAGAATCCCTTCATTATTCGAGCCGTTCTAGATCACGCAAATACCCCGACTGATTTAAGAAATTCTCTATTGGATTCACTTATCCAAAGTGATGAGGGCGAGGAAGATGTTGCGGCATCACTAAAAGCTCCTGCAAATCTTCTAGAGAATCTCTACACAAAATATATAGGCGAAAAACCAGAAGATGATTTCTTTAAGGTAACAACCTCTAGATATAAAGTCTTACTAGCCCTTTCAAAGAACCCAGCAACCCCACCTGAAATTTTGGCGAAACTGGCCTCAGATCGGGACACCGATTTCCGTGAAGCTGTGGCCGCAAACCCATCAGTTACGCGAGAGACTCTTACCATCCTTGCAAAGTGACATTAATCGTCAAAGTCACTTTCTCTGAGCTGCGGACTAACCCAATCCCATCGATTTGAGCTCCTATAAAAATCTGTCTTAGTGAATGAGTCGGCATTACGTACCGCATTCTGTAACCCTATGTTGAACATAAAGCTGTCTTTATCTTGCGCGCTTGTTATTAAGCTCGTCAGCTCGATTGAGTCAGCATAGTCAGTAATTTCATTAAACCATTTGTCCAAATAGTTATCCGAGTCGTGTCTTGGCCATATTTCTTCCGTGATAGTTAACCTATCAACGAATCCATCCCTATTCATGCGTCGCAATATCTCAAATCCAATCGGATCTACTTCAACAAGCCAAATCATGAATTCATCAAGGATAAGATCAAGAGATCTACTAAGGATAAGCCCTTCAACACTATTCACCTTTTCAAATTGGGCATCAATTAGTATTTCGTGTGATTGCGTATAGCCGTATTCCACAAAGACATACGTTTCCGGATTTATCTGAAAAAGCTCCCGACAATTAAAGACTTCCGAATTATTTCTCGTCGAAACCAACTTATACTTCAACGATAGCAAGAGATTTGCTGATGGGAGCTTTGACTCTTCAATCAGCCTTGCTGCATTCACCTGGTAATAATCTAATTTCTGTTCTGACCCGAGAAGATAGACAAGCGGGGAGTCAATTACAGATGAATCTAGGGTTCTATTGACATTGAGATAATCATGAACAATTTGAGTAAAAGGATGTAGACCACTCTCGAGTGGGCAGTTTAGTGAATTAAATTCATCCACATCCATAATCAACCCACCTTACCTGGCTCTTGATCCTCAATAAATGATTTCAAATGTCTTGACTTCTTCTTTAGTTATCTCTCTTCCTTTACTTTGATTCTCATCCACTAACTGGATGGCTCGTTCAATATCGGATTGAGCGATGGAGTTGTCAGATGGATTGTTCCAAAATTCTCTCGTATCCTCGTAGGAGTGCCAGGAGCCTTGCCGACGAATCAAAATTAGACTACGACTTTCGACCTTAATCAGCTCATAACTACCTCTCTTGTTTAGATAAAAGAATATGCCTCGCTCAAAGTTTTCAATTGTATTTGGTAGTTTCATTTACTCTGAATACTTTCTCTTAAGTTTTGATTAGACACTCGATTGCTAGTCAATTTGAATGCTTACCTTGAACAGCCATCCAGCAAACCAATCGGACTTCACTTTCGGCAATTAAATGAAGAGGTTTTGGAGGTAGTGGCTTTTGTAGTCCGGCCGCTTCCACTTCTTTTTTGATTTCAAGGATTTTATCCTGATCACTTCCATCTATTGACATTGCAGCTCGCACTGCCTTTTCGACCTTTTTTGAAGGGACTGCATTTAATTTACCTAATAGCTCTATCTGATCATTGGGATTGAGGAATTGCCCCGCCTTTTGGACCAGTTGATAGGCATCTCTGAACGCCTTTGGAGAATCAGGCAGTAAGTTGTTGGGATCTGTCAGATACATCCAGTCATTATGCGCGCTCTCTTGGGCTATTTTCCAAGCGTCAAATGCGCTTTCATAAACTTCAATCGGCAACCAACGTTCCTTTGTGGGCGATAATGGGTCAGCGGCGACCAATGACGCAAGCATGTCATCGTAAACCAACGCGTTGCCATTCTCGAAGACAGGTTTCCAACTTTCGTCTACGGGGACAAATCTAAACCATGGCTTTTCGTGCGACCCAATTCGTATGCAAAAAACGAATCCATTTGTCCTAATTGCTTCATTTATGAAACCACTTCCTGAGCCATAGGGAAGCCCAAGAACCATTTGCTTAATAAAGGGGTCCTTCAATTCATTAGTTAAACGTCGACGATACTGCTCGCCCGACAGGGCGGCGTTATTACCTCTACCCTCAAGCAGTTCAGGATTCTCCGCGTAAAGCTGATTTATTTGTTCCTTTGTATCTGCAAAAATAATTTGCCGACCGGGATTTCTGCCCGGTAGAACAACGCCTGCGCCTACCGCGGCTTCAGCTTGAGCAAGTTTTCGCTCTAGAGTTTCTTCAAGTCGAAGTAGGTCGTTTAGATGCTCGGTTGGAAAAAATAATCCCATTTCCACCACGGCGTGTTTAGAGCCAATACGATCTATTCGCCCATGGCGCTGGACAATTCGCATTGGATTCCATGGCAAATCATAGTTAATTATCTTTCCAGCTTGTTGAAGATTCACTCCTTCAGAAAGAACATCAGTAGTTAAAATTATGTCATATTTGTCAGGACTAATTGCATTTCCTTGATCATCGAATTCGCCCGCAGTCTCGGGAGCAAATTCAGCCATTATTCTTGATCGATGTCCTTGATCAACTCCACCTGTCTGTCCCAATTTCTTGCTGCTAAGGTTGCTACCGATGAGTGGCTCAGCCAAACGATTCTTGTAATCGCTGAGAGCAGTCTTCCCAGAATTTTCAATTGCGTTTTTGACGCGATTGTGTAGATCGATAATCGTATCGGCAAAAGAAGAGAAGATAATTACTTTTCTTCTATCGCCTGATGGTACTCCCCGTGGATCTGCCTTTCGTGAGTCTGCACCAATTCTTGTTAACTCATCGATCAAGGTGTTGGCCTTGAAATCACTTTGTTTTGCCGCTTTTTCAGCCAAGGACTGAAGCTGAATCAATAACTTCAAATCTGCTTCTACGTCAGCCTTCAGATTATTCACTTCAAAAAGAGATGATTTTTCGGCATCGTTTTTCATCTCCTCGTCGAGGCTCTCAATGAAATGATCAAAGTCATCGTCATCTGAAGCGGTATATTCTCGCAGAGCATCGCCCCTCAGCACATAACCCCGACTCAATGCCCGCAGAAATGCTTCATGAGCATCTACTAGTTTGCTTAGTGTCGTGTTCAGCGCCTGGGGACTGCTCTCAAGTCGTTTTAAAAGTCCAGATCTAATGAGTCCTACGTTGGAAATCTGAAATTTCTCAATTTGTCCATTCTTCAAATACGCGCTTGATATATAGCGGGCAAGAATTAGTCGACCAGGATCATTTTTGCGCTCTTGATATCTAGCAGCTAGAGGTGTGTCTTCGGGTAAATCTAAGGCATAAACAACATCTTTAATCAATTGATTTCCTAGTTCGTCTAACTGATATTCGATTCGACGAACTTTTGGAGTTGGAAATTCTATAAACATCATTTTTCCGTTTGGTCCTTCAATTTCAAGACCAGGATAATTATCCTTTACAAATTTTCGAGTTCTCCTTACGGCCACCTGGTCCATGAGTGTGAAAAGGTGTTCTGGGCTCAAAAGTTCAGGGTCTAACTCCTGAGCATGCTTTATGTATTGCTTTATGCTTGGAATATTCTCCGCCGCGAATTGCGCATCGTCGCGTACAAAGTACTTAATAAGCGTTTCCAAATCGGAAAGAGAGTTGTTGACTGGGGTAGCAGTCAGAAGTACTACTTTCTTAGGATTCTCTCCAGCCAATATAGCTCGATCAATCGCCTCACTTCGGAGAGCAGTTGGATTTCTCAGGTTATGGGCTTCATCGATCACAACTAAGGCAAAGTCATCCATTTTCTTCTGGAATCCAATATCGTTCATGTTATTTCGGATTTCTTCATAAGAGAAAACTTCCACTCGGCGTGAAAAATCGTGCTTAATTAAAAACGGATCCCACATTCCCTTCTTTAGAGATGCCGGGCACACAATCAATGTTCTCTGTCGCTGCTCATTGTGTGCGCGTGCGATTATTTCACCAGCGATATACGTCTTACCTAAACCAACTTCATCTGCTATTAGTACACCACCAAGAGAATCAAGAAGGCGAATTGCTCTTGACACCCCATCGCTCTGGAACTGCGCAAGCTTTAGTTGAGTCTTTCTAGGAATATTGTCATCAAGATTATTACCATAAAGCTCCTGCAGCATTCTAATAAAGACAACCCATGGAGAGTGCTCTTTCCACTGCTCTTCATATACTTTAGCTAGATCAAAAAGTTCGCTCTGCTGCCAATAATGTTCAAACCAGTCTCTAACCAAATTACCGTGTACTTGATCTCCGGCACCGTAGCCAAGGTTGAGCTCCGCATTTAAAGATAGTCCTGCACGCGTAAAGTTACTTGATCCGGCCAGAACAGCTGGTAGCGCCGAATCCTCCGAAATAAATGCTTTGCCATGTAAGAAACCCTTCGTATATCGCCGAACTTCAACTCGAGGTTGAGCTGCACTATCAATTTGCCTCAGCCAATCCACCATTCTTCTTGATTCTTTGGACGCTTCTCTTGTAAAGCCCAGAGCATCGCGCTCGGCAACAATCCAATCCGAGTGGCGCTTTAATGCCTCCGAGAGGCGGGCCTCTCCTCCCGCGGAGTCCTCGCTTATCGCTCTTATTACTTCATGTACAGGCTCCGCACCCAAAAGCAATCGCACTCTGGGAGCTTTCTCTAACTCATTAGCAAGCAGCTCAAAGCCTGCCGGGTTAATAAATGCGGTAGCAATTGCGATATTTGGGACTTCGCGGAGTTTTGTCCTCATAATCGCAAACAACTTATTAATTTCCTGGGCTACTGTTTCGTTTTTTTCTGGCCGGTTGCTTGCGAACATAGGTCGTTGAGTTGGCAATCTTCTAATCACTTCTTTGATTTCTCGCCAGCTAATGATGGATTTGTGGCACCGAGGGATATTTCTACAGTAGTTGATGAGACCCATAAGTCGACGGTTCAGGTTAATTGCGAAGTAAGTAAGAAGAAGGGTTCGATTGGGACGGGTTGGGCGATTGACGCAGAGTTGTTAAATGCTTCGTCGAGCAAGACAACGGTGATGACGAATCATCATGTTGTCGAGGAATGTATTGATGGAAAGGGCACAATCACTATCAATCGGCTATTTAAGAAGGAGAAGCCGGCTCGGATCCTTTTTTATGATGAGAAGAATGATTTGGCAGTCCTTGAGACTGATGTTGAACTAGCTGCCCTTGAGTTGTCGGTGAATCCACCTTGGCCGGGATACTGGGTGATGGCGGTGGGTTCGGCTGATGGGTATGAGGGATCGGTGGCGTTTGGGAATGTTTTGAATCTGACCATTGATGAGGTGTTGATTACTAACAACATCTCGCCAGGTAATAGTGGTGGGCCATTAATTGATAACGAGGGCAGGGTTGTTGGCATGGTCACCTGGGGTATGGATTACAGCGAGGAGCAATACAACGGAGCCAAGTTGCTTGATGTGTTCTGCGTGAAGATTCTTAAGTGTGAGTATGAGTATGACGGCGAGAAGACTTGGTTTGATTATGGGGATTGATGTTTCATGTCCTGGGTGTGGCACTTCTGGAGGGAGTCTGGCGAATGTTGATCGGATGAAAGTGCAGTAGCAAACTATAGAGAGGTAAGCAAACGCCTAGGCAACTGCCTTTTGGTCTAAGTCTAAGAAATAGAGACGTTGAGACATTCTGGACCGGTTCTGACTTATGTTTTAATATAGTTAGTTATGGCTGAAAACGGAATTCACTCAGTAGTAGTTAGCCTCGTAAAACTGTTTAGTGGTGATGAAATTAAGGCACGAGGTGAGTCTCCACTTTGTGAACATCTGTTTTACAAGACAGATTTGGAACGACAGTTTGACGTTCAAAGAGTGGAAATTGTTACTAAGGGTAAAGACTATTTTAATTTTTCAGGGAAAATAAGTGAATCAATTGCAAAATTTGATGAAATTGTGCCCATTGATGATTTTAAATCGAGTCTAATGAAATCGGCTAGAGAAACAGAATTTCGGTTTCATGCTTCAGTCCGACTCAGTGTTACCTACCCCATTTCGGAGCTTCCCAGATATTTGGAGACTGCAGTTGATGAAGGCATCGAAAATCCAAATCTCTTCACTTGGATTCGATATTGCATTGATGACGCAGCTGAATTATTTCTTGAAGATATTAGAGTTGCGGACTTGAAACCGCTTCTCACAATCCGTGGCTTCTAGAATTACAAATATTTCAGAACTCATAATTTATACAAAAAGCACTAAGAGAAACTAGGTATGCCCAAAGTAGCTAGATCGAACAATAGCTAAAGTCGTAAGCCAAGGATTCAACCTATGATGCCGTAGCCACAGGCTCCCGCATCTCATAAGTCTGGGGCTAAGGGAAGTCCGGCCTGCGGACCCTTCCGGCGACCAAGGAATCAACTGACCTTCGTCAATTAATTCGTATGACGTGGATGTCAGTGGTGTATGGCAATCTCACAGCATGAAGAAAATAACCTACGCAGTAGTTCTATCTATTTCCCTTTTCGCTGTTCCTGTTGGGGTTGCTTCCGCTAACGAGGCACTGCCAATTACATCTAACCCTACAATTGCAATTCTAGATACAGCAATTCAAGGCTCTAATCCGATTTTCAATAGCCGAATAGTTTTTGAAGCTTGTGTTACTCAATGGAGCGCTTGCCCTAATGGCATGCGAGAAATGGAAGGTCCCAATTCTGCTCTAGTTCCATCAAATTTCATCTCTAGAAACGGTTTTGATCATGGAACTCAGATGGCGTCGTTGGCAATCGCAACCAATCCCAATATTCAGATTGTTTTCGTACGAATAATTGGGATGAATAGGCAAGGATTCCGCCAATCTAGTGGAGAAGTAACTGTTTATCAGGCTTTAGATTGGGTACTTAGAAACAGGGAAAGGCTTAACATCCAAGCGGTTTCTCTCTCACAGGGTCACCATAATCTTGGACCTGCTGGCACTGACTATTGTCCCAAGACGCCAATCACCGATAAGAAGATTCAAGATTTGGCCAGCTATGGTGTCCCAGTTTTCGTCTCAGCCGGTAATGGCCGCGACTATACACGGATTGATTGGCCTGCGTGTATACCGTCAGCTATTGCAATGGGTGCGACAATGCCTGCGCAGTCAATCGCAATCTATTCAAACTACGACGAGCAGTTAATCGACTTCTTCGCGCTTGGAACCACAAGAGTGCTAAATCCTGATGGTCGAATGATAAATGTCGCCGGGACTTCTGCCTCTACCGTTATTGGAGCAACTCAATGGGCAACTATAAAAGCTGCAAAACCTCAACTCACCTACTCCGAGATTTATGACCTGCTGGTTAAAACGGCTACTCCAACATGGAACTCGAAGATCAAATCAGGGCGACTTATAAACCTGGTCGCCGCTTTAGCGGCATTAAATGCCATGGAGTCGAACTCGGTGCCAACTGGGCTGATTCGTTCAAGTCATTTAAAAGAAAACTTAGAGAAAATTGGAGCATGATGAAAAAGACATACTTAAATACCCTCCTAGCTTTTTTCACTTCTCTGTCTTTAGTTGGCTCCACAGCACCTGCGAAGTCATTTAATCTTGGACCGTCCTCCGATTACCTTATTCGCGTAACCCCGGAGGCCAAGGAATTAATTGAAAAGGCTGTAGGTCAATATGGTGGAAAAGTAGACCTGCGTTACCAATATGTGTTTGACGGATTCTTGGTGCGGTTGCCGGACATTGCCGCCGCAGCATTGAAGCGATTACCGACTGTATTGACTATAGAGAAAGATGCACCAGTTGAGTTGTCTCAGATTCAATCAACTCAATCACCGACTGCCTCATGGGGTCTGGATCGTATTGATCAGCGTGAACCTTTGGGAAGCACGTCGAGTTATGGTTACAGGAGCGGTGGAAGAGGTGCGACGGTTTATGTATTAGATACCGGCGTAGCTCCACATGATGATTTCCAAGGAAGATTGTCGAATAGTGGGTTCTCAGCAATCAGTGATGGAAATGGTTCCGCAGACTGCCATGGACATGGAACACATGTTGCAGGAACCGCAGCTGGGACTAAATATGGAGTAGCTAAGTTTGCCAATATTGTTTCGGTGCGTGTTTTGAACTGCTCTGGTTCAGGAATGTTCTCTCAGGTTATTTCTGGTATGGAGTGGATTCTCTCTCCTGAAAATCCAAATCCAAAGACTCAGGCAGTTGTAAATATGTCAATTGGTGGAAGTGGATCAAATTCGATTGATGCGGGTGTTACAAAGCTAACCAATAGTGGAATCGTTGTAGTTGCCGCAGCTGGAAATGAGCGAACTGATGCTTGTACGAGATCTCCAGCGCGTGCACCATCTGCAATTACGGTTGGTGCAACTGAAAGAAGTGATGCGCGTGCTTCTTATTCAAATTTCGGCCCTTGCGTAGATATCTTCGCCCCTGGTTCCGGAATTACATCGGCTTGGCATACCGCGGTCAACGCAGAACGCACTGTTAGCGGTACTTCTATGGCCTCTCCACATGTGGCTGGAGCGGCGGCTATTTACCTTGGACTTACCCCAAGTGCTTCGGTAGCACAGGTTGCTCAGTTCCTAGATTCGCAGGCAACTCGTGGCGCGATTCCTGATCTTACTGAAGGGACTGTAAATGAACTTCTTTATGTTTCTCCTACCGATGGTTTCCCTGCGATTGTTCCACCAACCGTTGCACTTAGAACTGTCACAGAAATTACTCATCAGAGTGCGCTTGTAACTATTGATGTTAATCCGGGAAATGCACCAACTTCACTATCACTTGAGTATGGAACTACAGCGGACTTATCAGATGGAGCTGCAAAAGTTCCAGTAACGCCTGACTTAGTTAGTGGTGGCGAGATGGTTTCTGCGACATCAAACTTAGTTGGACTAGCGCCGAATGTTACTTATTATTATCGGTTCACCGGAACAAATGAGTCAGGTTCGACAGTTGGTCCAATTGGCAACTTCAAGACTCTAACTCCCCCTAAGACTCTTGCTACTCCCATTGCCTCCGCACCAACAGAGTTGACTGCATATAGTGCAACGCTTCGAGGAACGGTTAATCCAGGAAGTGACGCCACCCAAGTTTCATTTGTTTATGGAACTGATCCGAACTTTAAGGATAATACAAAGACTGGTTTAGCAATCCCGGCGACAGTTTCGGGCTGGAGTCCAGTTGCAATATCACTTCCAATTTCATTTTTGGAGGGAGGACTTACTTATTATGTTCGTATCGTTTCCTCCAATTCTTCAGGGTCAGCAACTTCAGATACTTTAACTTTCCAAACTCCAAAGTCATTGGGCAAGCCACCAATAGTTACAACGAAACCCAATGGTTATCTGTTCAGTACAGCCAAAGTAAATCCCGTACAAGGAGTTGTGAATCCGCAAGGACAGACAACGGTTGTTTCACTTGTTTATGGCCCTACAAGCTCGCTTACTTCGGGCCAACGGACCATAAATATCGGCACTTTTACTGGTGAAGAGAACATAGACGTAACCGGCGATATCCCAGCTGCTAGCCCTCCAGGGGGAAGAGTTTGGTACCGATTTGATGCGTCAAATTCTTCAGGGCTAACCAAGAGCATTGCGCAGACAAACGGAATAGAAATTAAGCAACCATTCCTAATATCACAGCGCGTTGATAACTCAAAGGCCGGTCAGGCCACGCTATGGGCTACCGGTGATGCTCAGGGAAGTAACACCCGTTGGGCGTTCATATATAGCAAGAGTCCAAATCTCTATTCGATCGCTGAAAGTGGTGCATTTTCATTGGCCCCTGGTGCAGTTGAAGTGAAAGGTAGTCCAGAAGCACGAGTACCTGCTGGAACTTTCACAACTTCCGCATTGGTCACAGGGCTCGAGCATGGAACTACTTATTACTACGTAGTGAAAATAGTTTCATTAGGAAATGGTTATCCCTGGCAAGACCGCCCAACCATGGGCACTGTTGGTACTTGGGGAACGCTAAATGTTGCGCCGTCACCTACTCCAACTCCTACACCGACTCCAACTCCGGTATTGACGCCAACACCCACTCCAACACCTACACCGACTCCAACTCCCTCGCCAACTCCTGGAGATAAGTCTCCTCAGTCGATTACTTTCCCCGCTCTTGCAAATAGATTCATTCAAGACTCAGGAACACCATTGAAGGCAACTTCCTCGTCAAGACTTGCAGTTACATATTCTGTAACTTCAGGACCTTGCCAAGTGTTGGATCTAGGAAGAGGTAACTTCTCTACACAGCCTCGCTTCCCACTTTTGGGAGTAGCAGATAACTTCACATGTACATTTACGGCAAACCAGGCCGGCGACAACAACTTCCTTCCTGCAGCGCCGGTAACGCAGACCCTGATGTTTTCTCGCCAAGGAATGCGCGTGGACACGATTAGTCCCACATCTGTACCGGTTTCAGGGGCCTTTCTTTATGCATCAGCTGCTAATACCGAAGGTAGAAGAGTTCGCCAAACTAATGGCATCTCATTTATCAATTCGACGCCAAGTGTTTGTACTTTGGCAGAGCAGACCAATGAAGAGGCATCTACTCGAGGTGTTCGCGTAACTGTCCGTGCAAGAACTAATGGAACCTGCATTATTGGGGTTAACTTTTCAGGCGATTCAAATTACAAAGCAGCCTCCACAAGTTGGTCGATTGCAATCTCCGGTATTAACTCACCAGCACCAGGTTCAAATGCAAGTCAGAATATCGACTTCCCCGCATTGATTGACTGGGATAAACCAGGAGCGCAAGCGCTCGGTGCGCGAGCAACTTCAGGCTTGCCAGTGACTTATATGTCGCTAACTCCTGATATTTGCTCAATCATCATCCCGTCAACCGGTGCTGTTGCACAGCGCTTGCCAAGGTTGCCAGATGCAACTTCATGGACTTGCACGATTCGGGCTTCCCAAGCCGGTGACGATCGCTATGCGCCAGCTACTTCGGTGGATAGAACATTTAGATTCTTGAAGGCGCCGATGGTCCTAACCTCTCAGGGACCTTCGTTGTTACGCGGCAAGGGTCCACATCAAGTAATTACTACAGTCGCGCTTGTCGATCGTGCCGCTATGAGTGGTTTAGCGAGCCTTGGTCACCTATTAACGGCCACTAGCTTGACTCCTGCGATTTGCACAATTGCAACTCATCGAACTTGGGATCGTGGGCGAGGTCGAGGAATTGTGAATCGAACGTTCGTCAATGGTCTAGCTAATGGAGAATGTCAGATTCGCTTTGACTTTGCAGGGACGCTAGATCGCGCACCGGCCACTACGACCTGGCGAGGAATTCTCTCAGCGTTGCCGTAGACCACTAATTGAGCCTCAAAAAATGGCTCACTCAACGATTGAAGTTATAGGTAAGGGCCCCGATTTCCAGGGCCCTTGCGGTGTTGTTTAAACACCAGTCTCACCAACTTTGCGTCCAAACCATACATCGTCTTCTGAGAAGTTTTGATTTAGGAAGTACAACCTATTCCATCGCCGTCAGCATCGAAGCGGTGGACATCGCGGCCGATTACTTTGACGGGTGCGAGACCAAGTTTCTTGATATCAGTGCAGTTTAAATCTGGTGGAAATAACGGGATGCATCCTTCGTAGTTGGGATCGCATTGCCAGGTTGGGGTTGCGGGGGCTTTGTTAGATGTTGTCAGTGCGCGATAGGGATCAAGTTTTGTTCCAGGGCAAGCGCTCCAAAGACCTAGTTTCTTATCGCGGGCGGACTCGGCTGCTTTGAGTAATTTTGTGGAGTAGCGGCCGAGTTCGCGTTTATAGAAATATGGGGTTGCGGCGCCAATTTTGACCATCTTGAGATTGATATTGACCTTACCTTTGAAGATATAGCGGAGGATGCGGCCGTATGCATCGACTTTGTCGAGATTTGGGTCAGTGGTGAGGCGGAGTGCGCCTCTGATGTTGAGTAGGTTTGCCAGCGCTACTTGTGCTTCCTTGGCGTAACACTCGTTCTCGTTTAGCTCTGGGGTGTCGATCTGGAGAAGGCGGACTGATCTTCCATCTGTGAGTTTTACCGTGTCGCCATCGGTGATTGATGCGATTCGGGTGTTGGCGTGGGTGGGTGTAAGTGGGAGCGCGAGAGTTACTGAGAGAAAGATGAGTAGGAGTCTGCGCATAGGTAAAGAGTATTTGTCTCATCTCCACTTTATGATGTGGACATGGAAGAGAATGAATCGGTAGAGGTAGTACAACGCCTAGCTTCGCCCCAGGCTCGATTAGGTGCATATCTGGTCGATATTGGACTTGGGATTGTTACCTTGATTATTGGTTGGTTGATCTGGTCATTCTTCACATGGCAGACCGGCCAGACCCCAGCAAAGCGATTGATGAAACAGGTTGTTGTTGATGCAAAGACCGGCGAGCCATTTACATGGACGCGGATGTTGCTTCGGGAAGCGGCGGTTAAGTGGGCTGCCGGTGGAATTGCTTCTTCGGCTTCAAATGGAATTACCTTTGTGATTGATTCACTTTTTGTGTTCCGCGATGATCGTAAGACTGTTCACGACATGATTGTTCAGAGCAAGGTAATCCAGCTCTAATTAAGCCGAGGGCGCTTCCGCTAAATCGCCAGGAGTGTCCGGAAGGGTTTCCTTCGGCATTCCTTTAAATGTGAAGGTCGCTTTTCCTGCTTCACCTTCAACATCAATTAGGACGATCTGACCAGCCTTGATATCTCCAAAGAGAATCTTCTCGGATAGCGCATCTTCAATCTCGCGCTGGATTGTGCGACGAAGTGGTCGCGCACCAAGTGCTGGGTCATAACCACGCTGAGCGAGGATGCTCTTTGCAGCTGATGTGAGTTCGATTCCCATATCTTTTTCCTTGAGACGAGACTCGAGGTTTGTGATCATGAGATCGACGATCTGGATGATTTCATCCTGGTTGAGCTGGTGGAAGACGATGACATCATCGATACGGTTTAAGAACTCAGGGCGGAAGTGGCTCTTTAGTTCATCAGAAACCTTGTTCTTCATCCGCTCATAATTTCCAAGTGCATCATTGACGTTAGCAAAACCTAGTGAGAGCGACTTTGAGATATCGCGAGTTCCAAGGTTTGTGGTCATGATGATGATGGTGTTCTTGAAATCAACTTGGCGACCTTGAGCATCTGTTAGACGTCCCTCTTCAAGTACTTGAAGAAGCGAGTTGAAGATATCTGGGTGGGCCTTTTCGATCTCATCGAAGAGAACTACAGAGAATGGACGGCGACGTACTTTCTCAGTGAGCTGTCCGCCCTCGTCATAACCGACATAGCCGGGAGGAGCGCCAAAGAGTCGAGAGGCGGTGTGCTTCTCGGAGTACTCGGACATATCCAATTGGATAAGTGCATCTTCATCGCCAAAGAGGAATTGGGCGAGAGTTCTAGAGAGTTCGGTCTTACCGACGCCAGATGGACCGGCGAAGATAAATGAACCGCCAGGACGGCGTGGATCCTTAAGTCCAGCTCTTGTGCGACGAATCGCTTGAGAGAGCGCCTTGATTGCTTGCTCTTGTCCGATAACGCGCTTATGGAGTTCATCTTCCATACGGATAAGACGTGAAGTCTCAGCCTCAGTTAATTTGAAGACTGGGATACCGGTGGCGGTAGAGAGAACTTGAGCGATTAACTCTTCATCAACTTCAGCGACTACATCGAGGTCGCCAGCTTTCCAGCTCTTCTCGCGCTCCGCTTTTTCGGTCATGAGTTGCTTCTCTTTATCGCGAAGTGAGGCAGCTAATTCAAAGTCTTGGCCATCTATTGCTGATTCTTTCTCTTTCCGAACATCGGCGATCTTCTCATCCATTTCGCGAAGTTCTGGTGGAGCGGTCATGCGACGGATACGTAGGCGTGAGCCGGCTTCATCGAGGAGATCGATTGCTTTGTCTGGAAGGAAGCGATCGGAGATGTAGCGATCTGCGAGAGTTGCAGCAGCAACTACCGCATCATCGCTGATTGAGACTTTGTGATGTGATTCGTAGCGATCGCGAAGTCCTTTGAGGATTTCAATGGTGTGAACAACTGAAGGTTCTTTCACCTGGATCGGTTGGAAACGACGCTCAAGGGCAGCATCCTTTTCAAGGTGCTTGCGATACTCATCAAGAGTTGTTGCGCCGATTGTCTGGAGCTCGCCTCGAGCGAGCATTGGCTTCAAGATGCTTGCTGCATCGATTGCGCCTTCTGCTGCGCCAGCGCCAACAAGGGTATGAATCTCATCGATAAAGAGAATGATGTCGCCGCGAGTGCGGATCTCTTTCAATACTTTCTTTAGACGCTCTTCGAAATCACCGCGGTAGCGAGAACCGGCGACGAGTGCGCCAAGATCTAGTGAGTAGAGCTGCTTGTTCTTCAAAGTTTCTGGGACATCGCCGCTCACGATTGCTTGGGCTAGGCCCTCAACAACAGCAGTCTTACCAACGCCAGGTTCGCCGATTAGTACCGGGTTGTTCTTGGTGCGGCGAGAGAGAACCTGCATGACGCGCTCGATCTCTTTCTCGCGTCCAATTACTGGATCGAGTTTTCCTTCGCGCGCTGCGACAGTTAGGTTTCTTCCGAATTGATCTAGAACTAGAGAGGTTGCAGGAGTTCCCTCAGGTGCGCCAGCGGTTGCGGCCTCTTTACCTTGGTAACCAGAGAGAAGTTGGATTACTTGTTGACGGACGCGATTTAAATCAGCGCCGAGTTTTACTAATACTTGTGCGGCTACGCCTTCGCCTTCGCGGATAAGTCCAAGAAGGATGTGCTCAGTTCCGATGTAGTTATGGCCGAGTTGTAGCGCTTCGCGAAGTGAGAGTTCGAGTACTTTCTTTGCGCGAGGGGTAAATGGAATATGTCCAGATGGAGCTTGCTGACCTTGGCCGATGATCTCTTCAACTTGAGCGCGAACGCCTTCGAGTGAGATTCCGAGGGCCTCTAAACCTTTAGCGGCGACGCCTTCGCCTTCATGAATTAATCCAAGGAGGATATGTTCGGTACCGATGTAATTATGGTTGAGCATGCGAGCTTCCTCTTGGGCGAGGACAACGACTCGTCTTGCTCTATCGGTAAAGCGTTCGAACATTTATTACTCCTTTTGCCTCTTGAGGGCTAGCGTAATAGAGGCGGCCCGGAGGGGCGAGACCAATATTTCCCTTCAAGATATGGGACTTTGTGGGGGTTAGAACCTCAATATTTGGGCGTTTATTCCAGCACCGATTAATCCAAAACCAGGAGCATTCGGGTATTTCCCAGGGTATTGGGCTTGACGCTCTCAAGGTCGAGGAATTCGGCGATACCTTCATCGTAAGAACGTAGAAGTTGTTGGTAGACCTCAGGCTCGACTGGTGCGCCAGTGATCTCTTTAAATCCATGGCCCGCGAAGAATCTGGTTTCAAAAGTTAAACAGAAGAGTCGCTTAATTCCTAGATTTCTTGCGCGCTCGATGATTTTTGTGAGAATTTCGTGACCTATCTTTTTACCACGATGTTCTTCAATAACAGCGACAGTTCTTACCTCTCCAAGATCCTCCCAGAGCACATGTAGCGCGCCGCATCCAATTACTTTTCCATCAAGTTCTGCAACAACGAACTCTTGGACATCTTCATAGAGAGTAACCGTTTCTTTGGCAAGCAGACGACGTTGCAAGGTATACATATCAATGATCTGGCGAATCGCCTTGATATCGGTTGTTCTTGCTGGGCGGATTGTGACGCTCATGGATTAATTTTCTTCTGGTTTAACTAGTGGGAAGAGAATTGTCTCGCGGATGCCAAGACCAGTAAGGGCCATTAGTAAGCGATCGATTCCCATTCCAACTCCTCCCATCGGAGGCATTCCATGTTCCATAGCGCGGAGGAAATCTTCATCGACTTGCATCGCCTCTAGATCGCCCTTTGCGCCAAGTTTCGCTTGTTCAATTAACCGCTCACGTTGAATTACTGGGTCTATTAACTCGGAGTATCCGGTAGCTAACTCAAAGCCATCAATATAGAGATCCCACTTTTCAGCAATACCTTTCCGCTCGCGGTGTTCTCGAACTAGCGGAGAGGTATCGACTGGATAGCCCATAACGAAAGTTGGTTGATTTAATTGGTCTTTATAGAGGAATTCGAAGATCTCTTCGGCTAACTTTCCATGGATCCACTTTGGATCGACCTTTAAGCCGATGTTATGTGCGATGCTCTTTAACTCTTCAAACTTAGTTTCTGGGGTTACTTCACTTCCGACCTTCTCAGAGATCGCGCCGTAGAAATCGACTTCGCGCCAAGTTCCGCCAAGATCACTCTCGCGTCCATCATGGTGGATGACTTTATGTGAACCGAAGACCGCCAGCGCCGCGTTCTGGACGAGCTCGCGGGTGAGCTCCTTCATGTTCTGCCAATCGGCATATGCCCAATACATCTCAAGCATTGCAAATTCTGGGGAGTGGCTTGAATCAGCGCCCTCATTGCGGAAATTGCGGTTGATTTCAAAGACTTTCTCGATACCGCCAACGACACAGCGCTTTAAGAATAACTCTGGTGCGATACGTAGAAATAGATCCATGTCATAGGCATTAGAGAATGTCTTAAATGGTCTAGCTGCAGCGCCACCATGCATAACTTGAAGCATTGGTGTCTCAACCTCGATGAAGCCAGCTTTATCAAAGGTAGAACGGAGTGATTTCAGAACTTGGGGGCGAACGCGCGCTGTTTCTCTCGCCTCAGGGCGGACGATTAGGTCGACATAACGCATCCGAACCCGGGTCTCTTCGTTTAGCGGATTATGTTCATTAGGAAGAGGTCTAAGTGATTTAGAGGCAATTACATATGAGTTAGCAAGGATTGAGAGTTCACCACGTTTTGAGGTAATTACTTCACCGGTAACGCTGACGATATCTCCGATATCAACATCGGCCTTCCATGCTTCAAGTTGGGTTTCACCGACTTTATCGAGGGAGAGCATTACTTGTAGTTCAGTTCCATCTCCCTCGCGGACCATCGCAAAACAGAGCTTGCCGGTATCGCGTTTGAAGATGATTCGGCCAGCGATTGATTCGGTTTTTCCGGATGGAGTATCGGTGGCGAGATCTTTAAAGCGCTCGCGAATATCTTTTAGGGTAGAAGTCCGTGGGACTTGGACGGGATATGCCTCAACGCCGCGAGCAAGAAGTGAATCGCGTTTCTCGCGCCGAATTCTTAATTGTTCGGGAAGGTCACTCTCCGTCATAGTGACGCGAGTCTATCCATTCCGCTCATGCACAAGGCGGAGCCCGATGAGCGTTAAATCTGGTTCATGAAATTCGAGGGTCTCACTTATGCCAAGAACTAGCGGCGCTAATCCACCAGTAGCGATTACCGAGACTCTTTCATTATTTGGGTAGAGATCTTCTAGCTCTTCGGCGATGCGATTTACCAAGCCATCAACTTGGCCAGCAAAGCCGTAAATAGTGCCTGATTGAAGGGCTTCTACGGTGTTCTTGCCGATCACTGACTTTGGTTTTATCAGCTCCACTTTTCGAAGTTGGGCGGCGCGGGCAGCGAGGGCTTCAACTGAGATTTCAATTCCTGGGGCGAGTGCGCCGCCTAAGAACTCGCCCTTTGGCGATACGACATCAAGATTTGTTGAGGTTCCGAAATCAACGACGATTGCAGCGCCATCTTTTCCATATAAATTATGAGCAGCGAGGGTATTAACGATCCGGTCAGCGCCAATCTCTTTTGGATTATCAACCAGTAGCGGTACGCCGGTTTTAACGCCAGGTTCGATGATCGTTACCCGGATATCCTGGAAATAAGAATTGACCATGGTGCGCGCTTCGCGGAGAACTGCGGGAACGGTGGAACAGACTGCAAGGCCAGAGATTGTGTAACCGGTGATTAGCGAGCGCCATTGCAACCAGATCTCATCGGCGGTGTCACGGGCATCGGTCTTAACGCGCCAGCTATCGATCAACTCATCTTCGTGAAATATTCCAAGAACGGTATTTGTATTTCCGATATCGACGGTAAGAAGCATTAGAAGTCCAATCCAATATCCAAGATAGGGGCAGAGTGGGTTAAAGCTCCGACTGCAAGATAATTAACGCCAGTGCTTGCATAGGCGCGGGCGTTTTCGATGGTGAGACCACCGGAGGACTCGAGTTTTGTCCCTGTTCCTTTAGCGATTTCAACGGCTTGCTTAGTTTCTTCTAAGTTCATGTTATCTAGAAGAACTACTTCGGCCTTTGCGCTAAGTGCTTCCTTAAGTTGTTCGAGGTTATCGACCTCAACTTCAAGCTCCATCCCAGGGAATTCTTTACGTACCTTTGCAACTGCTTCAGTGATTGAGCCAGAGGCTGCTATGTGGTTGTCCTTGATGATTGCCCCATCCGAAAGGTTCATCCGGTGGTTGATTCCCCCACCCATCCGCACCGCAAATTTCTCGAGCTGGCGCATGCCGGGCGTTGTTTTTCGGGTATCACGGATCTTTGCTCCGGTCCCATCGATTGCATCGACCCACTTTCTTGTAAGTGTGGCGATTCCCGAAAGGTGGCTAATGAAATTCAAAGCAATCCGCTCGCTACGCAAGATATCTCTTGTAGCTCCTTCGATTACCAAAATTGTCTCGCCCGCTCTTACCTCTTCTCCACACTCTTTCCCATAGGTAATAGATTTAATTCCGAGCCTTTCAAAGACAAGTGCGGCTACACAGGTGCCGGCTACTACGCCATCTTTGCGAGCGCGCATAAATGCTTTAGAAGTTTGACTGGCATCGATAGTTGCAATGGTGGTCTTATCCTCACCTTCGGGCATATCTTCCGCAAAGGCGTGCGAGATGAGATTTTCGAGTTGTTCGATATTGATACCGAAACTCTCTAACTTACTTATGCATGGCGCTGAGCTCATCGAAGACCTCCTCATAAGAAGTACGCCAATTACCGATCTCATCTAAACCTTGGTGGATTCGCTTCTTCCAACTATTTGAAGTTTCGGAGAAATCTTCCCGCCAATGTGAACCACGTGATTCAGTTCGATCTAGTGCGGAGCGAGCGATGGCGGTAGCAAGTAGATAGAGATTTGTGGTCTCCCAAGCATCGACATTTGCGTAGATAGTTGTTGCATCCTTTAAGCGCTCTAAGGTAACGAGAGTCTCTTTAAGAGATTTCTCAGAGCGGACTACCGCAGCGCCACGTGACATAGCGCGTTGTAATTTGCCGCGAACTGATGGCGAGATGAGGATTTCAATTGGGTCTGGAGTGATTGGGTCTTCCCAAGTCTGTAAGTTCTTAGCGATGTCCTCCGCAATCCGAGCGCCAAAGACAAGGCCCTCGAGTAGTGAGTTCGAAGCGAGGCGATTGGCTCCATGTGCACCAGTACATGCTGTTTCACCAACGGCGTATAGCCCGGGAACTGAGGAATGGCCGTTTAAATCAGTGCGAATTCCCCCTGAGGCGTAATGCGAGGCTGGCGCTACTGGGATGAGATCGGTGGCTGGTTCTATTCCTTGTTGCTTACATGACGCATAAATCGTTGGGAAACGATCTGCGAAATCTCTTATCTCACGGGCATCTAGCCAGACATGTTTAGCGCCACTCTTTGCCATCTGGCGGGAGATCTCTTTTGCAACGACATCGCGTGGCGCTAGATCGGCAAGTGGATGAACACCTTTCATAAATCTCTCGCCGCGATCATTTACAAGAAAGGCGCCTTCACCACGGACGGCTTCACTTATCAACGGTTGTTGGCCACGCGAAGTTTCACCCATATATAAAACGGTGGGATGAAATTGGATAAATTCAACATCAGCAACATCAGCTCCAGCACGCAAAGCAAGTGCAACGCCATCACCGGTTGAAACTGCTGGGTTTGTAGTTTGTGAGTAAACCTGACCTAAGCCACCAGTTGCAAGAACAACTGCGCGCGCCAAGATCTGGCCAACGCCATCTCGACTTCCCTCACCGATAACGTGAAGCGTTACACCACAAACACGACCACTTGGAGCTTTGAGCGCATCTAGTACGAGGGCATGTTCGATTACTTCAATGCCTGGATCTTTTGAAACTGCAGCAAGAAGCGCTCGCGAAACTTCAGCGCCTGTTGCATCACCGCCGGCATGAAGAATCCGATTTCTTAAATGACCACCTTCGCGAGTAAGTGCAATCTCGCCGGTCTCTGATTTATCAAAGACTGCGCCGCGAGCGATTAGTTTTCTCACCGCTTCTGGGCCTTCAGTTACTAATACTTTTACAGCAGGTAAATCACATAACCCAGCGCCGGCAACCAAGGTGTCACGTTCATGATCTTCTGGCGAATCACCTGGGCCAAGGGCCGCAGCGATTCCACCTTGGGCCCATTTAGTGGAGCCTTCATCGACTTGGGCCTTAGTTATCAGCATTACGGAGAGGTTATGAGAGCGAATCTGTAGCGCAGTTGTAAGCCCAGCGACGCCAGAACCGATTACTACAACATCAGCCGATGCGCTCCAACCGGGAAGGGGTGCACGTAGCCTCATAGCTTCACCAAACTCCGGGACATCGCCGCGTTATCTATTAAGCGAACACCATCTACCCAACCGGCGATAAGTGCACGTGGTCTTACGGTGCTCTCAGTTGCTAATTCAAAACACTCTTCATCGATAATTTCTGCGTAATCTAATTTGAACGCCGGCTGGCTCTCTAATTTTGATAACTCTACTTTCATCTCGGCTAGCGAATCTTTTCTTGAAGCCGCGCGAAGCGCTCTTGAGATTGATTGGGCTGTTACTACTCCTTCTTGGCTAAGTCGGACATTCCGAGATGAGAGCGCAAGTCCAGACTCTTCTCGAATAGTTGGGGCAGCGATAATTTCAATCTCAGGATGAAGTTGCGCAGCCATGCGCTTGATTAGGAAGAGTTGTTGGAAATCCTTCTCACCAAAGATTGCATACTTTGGCTTAACTAATTCAAAGAGTCGATTTACTACAGTGAGAACGCCATCAAAATGTCCCGCTCTACTTGCTCCCTCAAAGCATCTACCTAATTCACCAGCGCTTAGCTTCGTTTCATCTCCGGGATATAAATCGCCGGCTTCAGGTCGCCAAAGAATGGTTGCGCCGGCTTGGCTTGCAAGTAATTCATCCATCTCTGGAGTCTTGGGGTACTTAGCGAGATCATCTTTATCTTCAAATTGGAGTGGATTTACAAAGACCGATACGACAACTTCATCGCAATATTCGCGGGCAATTTTGATAAGGGATTGGTGGCCAGCATGAAGCGCGCCCATAGTCGGCACGAGCGCGCAAGGGCGATTAAGTGCCGTAAGGCTTTGCTCAACTTTCATTTCTAGCTCCAGTCCGCTTGGGGTACCAGGCTCGCCAATTCTACTTTCTTAAGTTAGAGCAGCCAAAAGTTCGCTAATTGGGCCTCTTCCGGGAAGGTGCGCGGATGGATCAATCTCGAGCCAGGGCTCCAAAACAAAGCGCCTTTCATGGGCTCTCGGATGAGGCAGGGTAAGGGATTCACTTTCCATGAAGAGTCCACCAAGGTCAATGATGTCTACATCGATAAGGCGCGCTGCATTTTGAAAGGAGCGAGTTCTACCAAGTGAGTTCTCTACCTCAAGGAGCGCCTTCATTAAATCCATTGGTTTCTGATCTGTTTCGCCGATTATTACAGCGTTTATGTAATTAGGTTGGGAATCTGGAACGCCGAAGGGGGCGGTTTCATAAAGTGATGAAACTGTAATTACATTTAAATGTTTTTTGATCTCTTCAATCGCTCTAGCAACTTGAGCGCGAGGCTCACCTAGATTTGCTCCTAGAGCGATTACTACCTTCATTGCTTCTTCTTAAGAGTTACCGATACATCATCAAATGGGACTGAGATCGGTGCCTTAGGTTTATGAACCGTCACTTTCACTTCTTCAATCAAATCAAAGGAGTGGAGTACTCGAGTTGCGATTCGATCAGCGAGCGCCTCGATTAGATTCAAAGAGGGACCTTTGATTACCTCAACAACCAATTTCGCGACCGCGTCATAATCAACGGTTTCACTCAGATCATCTTCCGTAGCCGCTTTCTCCAAATCAAGCTCTAACTCGATATCTACGATAAATGGTTGTGGGGTTAGTTTTTCTTGCTCAAGAACTCCATGTGTTCCCTCAGCTTTAATGCCAGCAATTCTTATCTTCTCGCTCATATTTAAAAGTCTATCTTTTACTTAAGGAGTTGATTGTGGCGATGACGTCACGATGTGGCTTTACCGAGTGGGTCCGAACTCCCCAAATGCCCTGCTTTGCCATCGCTGCAGTAATCGCAAGTGTGGCCGCTTCCCGATCATCAGGATTTGTGCCTTCGATTAGTTCACCTAGGAAACGCTTCCGTGAGGCTCCGATGAGGATGGGGTAGCCCAATAATGACAGCCGATCAAGGTTTTTTAGCAGCTCCCAATTATGTTCAGAGGTTTTGGAAAAACCAATACCGGGATCGATGATGATCTGCTCTGGGTCAACGCCTGATTCAGTAGCGGAGTTAATTCGCTCCTCTAGCTCCTCTTTTACTTCCTTAACAACATCTTTATAGGTAGCGAGATCTTGCATAGCCTTTGAATGTCCCCGCCAGTGCATAATTACATATTGAACCTTAGGGTGCTTTGCAATAAGCGAGTACATCTCTTTATCGGCTAGCCCACCAGAGACATCATTTACATACTTCACACCAAGTTTTATCGCTTTAGCCGCGATTGAACTTCTAGTTGTATCAATCGAAACTTCAACTCCAAGTGGAATTACTTTTTCTAGTACCGGAATTACTCGTTGCTCTTCCTCGGCTGCGGTTATCCGCTCCGAACCTGGCTTAGTTGATTCGCCACCGATATCGATGATGTCGACGCCCTCTTCAATCATCGCTTTGGCGCGGCTGAGAGCCGACTCGGTTGTGAAATGTTTTCCACCATCTGCAAATGAATCTGGGGTGACGTTGAGGATTCCCATCACCAGAGTACGCATACTTACTTCCCAGTGATTAACGACATTGCTTCTGCGCGAGTTGCTGGATCGCGGAGCATTCCGCGAACAGCGCTAGTAACAGTACGTGCTTGGGGCTTTTTAACGCCGCGCATCGACATACATAGATGTTCACAATCAATTATCACAATTACTCCACCTGGTTCGAGATGTTTAACAAGGGCATCTGCAATCTGGGTGGTGAGCCGTTCTTGAACTTGTGGGCGGCGGGCATAGAGATCAACGAGCCTTGCTAACTTTGAAAGCCCAGTTACTTTTCCACTCGCTCCTGGGATGTAGCCGATATGGGCCACGCCATGAAATGGGGTTAGATGGTGCTCACAGTGCGAAAAAACCTCTATATCTTTAACGATTACCAGCTCTTCATGGCCCAGGTCGAAGGACTTATTGAAGATCTCCTTTGGATCTTGAAAGAGACCTTGAAAATTCTCTTTCATCGCCCGGGCAACGCGCTCTGGAGTTTCTTTTAAACCTTCGCGCTCTGGATCCTCACCGATTCCAATTAATAACTCTCGAATGGCGCGCTCGACGCGCTCCTCATCAAAATTACTGCTCATTGGTAGAAGCTGGCTTCTTCTTACGCTTCGGCTTCTCTGCAACAACTTCTGGGCGCTTCTTTATCTCAACCGGCGGAATCTTTGAAGGTACTCGATCGACCGAGCCGGTCCACGCTGGTCGCTTTGGTCGAGCAGCAACGTGTTTGAAGATAACTTCTATCTCTTCCTTATGAAGCGTCTCTTTCTCCATCAACTCTTCTACAAGTGAATCAAGAATGGAACGGTTTTCGATAAGAATTTCATAAGCTTCTTGATGCGCACTCTCAATTAAATTCTTAATCTCTTGATCTACCGCGCTAGCGATATCCTCGGAGTAATCGCGTTGATGTCCGTAATCGCGACCTAGGAATGGAGCCGACTCACTTGTACCAAGTTTGATTGCACCTAACTTCTCAGTCATTCCGTATTGCGTAACCATGGCGCGAGCTAGCGCCGTTGCTTTCTCGATGTCATTTGAAGCGCCTGTCGTTGGATCATGGAAGACAAGTTCTTCAGCGGCGCGACCTCCCATTGTGTAAGCGAGTTGATCGAGCATCTGATTACGAGTCGTCGAGTACTTATCTTCATCAGGAAGAACCATGGTGTAACCAAGGGCATGTCCGCGCGGCATGATCGTAATTTTGTGTACTGGATCGGTATGTGGAAGGGCGTGCGCCACAAGTGCATGGCCCCCTTCGTGATAGGCGGTAACGCGACGCTCTTCCTCGCTCATAAGCCTTGATTTACGCTGGGGACCGGCCATTACCCGATCGATCGCCTCATCAACATCATCGCGCGAAATCACTTTTCGATTCTCTCTTGCAGTTAGAAGCGCAGCCTCATTTAAAACGTTTGCAAGGTCGGCGCCGGTAAATCCTGGGGTGCGGCGTGCGATTGCTAGAAGGTCGATATCTTTCTCAAGCGGCTTACCCTTCGCATGAACTTTCATGATCGCTTCGCGACCCTTAACATCTGGGCGATCGATTCCGATCTGGCGATCAAAGCGACCGGGGCGAAGTAGGGCCGGATCGAGAATATCTGGACGGTTTGTAGCAGCGATGAGAATTACTTGATCATGTGGTTCAAAGCCATCCATCTCAACAAGTAATTGATTTAAGGTCTGTTCGCGCTCATCATGTCCGCCACCAAGACCGGCGCCGCGGTGGCGACCAACAGCATCAATCTCATCGACGAAGATGATTGATGGTGAATTTTCTTTTGCTTGCTTAAAGAGATCTCTTACCCGCGCCGCTCCAACGCCGACAAACATCTCAACGAAATCCGAACCGGAGATTGAGTAGAACGGAACTTTTGCTTCACCAGCAACAGCCCTAGCAAGAAGAGTTTTACCAGTTCCGGGAGGGCCAAAGAGCAGTACGCCCTTGGGAATCTTCGCTCCGATCTCTTGATACTTCTTTGGTGAGGCGAGGAAATCTTTTATCTCGCGGAACTCTTCAATCGCTTCATCAGCGCCTGCAACATCAGAGAAAGTAACTTGTGGAACTTCGTTGGAGTGAAGTTTGGCGCGGGAGCGACCGAAGGAAAATACTCGCGAACCACCTTGGGATTGGCCAAGGAAGAAAAGGAGTAAGAAGAAGAGTAGAAGAATCGGACCAAGGGTGAAGAGAATTGATACGAAGATATTGGTCCGTGGAACCGTTACATCCCAATCCTTTGGAGGTGGGTTTGCGCTAAGTAAATCAACCAAAATCGGCTCTTGGCCGGTTACATAAGAGGCCTCAACCTGGGTGGCGCCTTCGACTGCGATACCGGGCTTGAGAATAAGGCGAATTACTTGTTCGCGATCGACGATAGTGGCGGCTTCAACATCACCACGAGTAATCGCAGCCATCACATCTGAGGTATTTACCTTGGTGAATTGATTACCGCTTGAGGAGATCTGGCCGAAGATTGTGACCGCTGCAATGGCAACGAGAATCCAGAAAAGCGGGCGTCGAGTTATACGTACAGGGGGACGCGCTCCAGGCTTATTGTTCTGGCGATTAGGAAGCTTAGGCTTCTTAATCTTGAGATTACTGTTTTTCTTCTCGTTAGCCATATTCACTCGTACATATGCTTCGCAAGAACTGCGATAAAGGGAAGGTTTCGATATTTCTCATTGAAATCTAATCCATAGCCAATTACAAAATCTTTTGGAATGTCGAAGCCAACATATCGAACGTCGACTTTCACCATTGCTGCATCTGGTTTTCTTAAGACAGTCATAATCTCAACCGAACCAGCGCCACGCGACTTAAGGTTTTGAGATAGCCAATCAAGAGTCAGTCCGGTATCAACGATATCTTCGATTATTAGAACATTTCGCCCCGTTATATCGCGATCCAAATCTTTAAGAATTCTTACAACTCCAGATGACTTTGTTCCTGATCCATAAGAGGAGACGGCCATCCAATCAATCTCAACATGTCGATTGATATGGCGAGTTAAATCGGCCATAACCATGACCGCGCCCTTAAGTACGCCGATAAGAAGTAGATCCTGGTCTTTATAATCGCTCTCAATCTTGCGGGCAATCTCCTTTAGACGATTCTGGAGTTGCTCTTCGCTAACGATTACCTTCTCGATATCGCTCTGTACCGATGCGAAATCCACTATGCACCTTTCTCGAGGCTTTAATTCAGGGCTTTAAGAGAGTGAAAGTCTGCCCGAAATCCGCGCCACGGTCACACCGCCTGGTAGCGATACAGCGCCTTGCCCCTTCCAGGCTGTGACAAGAGCCTCAACTGGTTCGAGATGTTCAGCAGAAAGTGAGCCAGATGGGGCTCCAGCGAGATAGATGGCTTTTCGAATCACCCGCGAGCGGATAGCTCGAGGCAGGCTAGCGAGGGTCTCAATATCCATGTCGATTGGATTGATCTCATCTAGAACTTCATCGGCCCATTGATCTAGCGCATCGGCATCATCGCGGAGAATCCTTGCTGAGCGAGTTAGCGCATCTGCGATTCCCGGACCGATCTCTGTCTCCATTAACGGCAGAACTTTCTCGCGGACTCTTACTCGGGCATATTCCATCGATTGATTATGTGGATCGTTCCAATATTTGACTCCAACTTCATTACATGCCGCTTCAGTCTGGCCTCTAGTAATAGAGAGAAGTGGGCGACGATATTTATCAATTCGCTCAGCCATTCCAGATAGCGATCTTGTCCCCGAACCCCGAGCAAGTCCAAGTAGAACTGTCTCTGCTTGATCATCTTTGGTATGGCCTAAGAAGATTGCAACAGCGCCTGTACTTTCGGCGATCTCATTTAGTGCGGCGTAACGTGCTCGGCGCGCGGAGGCTTCCATTCCATCGGTAACTTCAACTTTGATTCGCTTGATTTCAATATTTGTGTATCCGGCTCTTGTTAACTCTGCTCTGGTATTCATCGCAACATCTGCGCTATTTGCTTGTAGCGCGTGATCGATAATTACTGCAATTGGCCGGATTGCTTTCTCTTTCGCTTCCAGAAGTAGTCCAGCGGCTAGGGCAGATGAATCAGCGCCACCGCTGACTGCAACAAGTACGGTATCGCCAGCGTTTAGGTCGCTTAACTCAGCCCGAACGGCAAGGCGGATTTGATAGAGCGGCGTTGCTTCTGCCATAAGGCGTAAGCGTAGTTACTCCTTAGACCCGGCCTCCATATGGCATCAAACCTTTTACGCTGTAGATGCTCGAGAAAAGTAGGCCACGATCTTTGGAATTCGCCTCCCACATCATCCCATTTCCAGCATAAATTGTGATGTGATGAATGGTGTTCACCGTTCCCTTATAGGAATAGAAGAGAAGATCTCCAGGGACAAGATCCTTGATGGGAACATGTTTTGTGTAAGAGAAATAGAGCGATGAGTTGAGTCGATCCCAATTAGGCCAACCAAGCCCAGCTGAACGATAAGCGGCGTAAACAAGGCCAGAGCAATCAAACGAATTTGGACCTTCATCGCCCCAGATATACGGCTTGCGAGCAAGAACTTGCTTCTTAGCAAACTCGACGGCCTTCTCCCTCATTTCAGGAGTTGAACGAGTTGTTGATCTCCCTTTAAAGCCAATATCCGGCCAGACCCTCGTATAAATAGCTGTACCTTGAGCAATCGTCGCATTGGCTTCTTCTAAAAGCGCTAGTTGGCGCTGTTGTTCAAGGGTTACGCGAGTCTTTTTCGCAGCGTTTAATTCCTTTAGAACTTGATCTTGAATCTTCTGGAGGCGGTCGACTTCTTTCTGTTGCGCATCGCGAGCTGCATCCGCTTCTGCTTTTGCCTCGGCTACTTTTGCGGTGGCGACTCGTTGCCGCTCTTCGGCTGCATCGGCGAGCTTCTTTGCTTCTCGCGCAGCATCTTCAGCAGCTTTAAATCTAAAGAGCGCTTGGGTGTTCTGTTCTCCAAGTGAATCTAAAGTAGATAGTCGATCCATCAAATCCTGTGGACCATCAGAGTGAAGTAGTGAATCAAAATCTGTAAAGCCACCACCCATGATGTAAGCATTGGTGGCAAGTCGGCCAATTGCATCATGCGCTGCTTTGACTTGCTTTAAGGCTTCCTGGTAAGAGGCAGCCGCTAAATCTGCTTCGCTAGTGGCTCGTGCTAACTCAGCGCGCGCTGCTTCGTAACGAACCCGAGCGGTGTTTGCGACGGAAATTAATTGTTTTAGTGTGAGATTTGCTTTTGTTAGCCGCGCTGCCGCTGCAACGGCAGCTTTCTTTGCCTCCGCTTCTTTCTTTTTTGCAGCTTCAATCTGGGCGAGTGTTGGCTTTTTTGGTTTTGCAAGCGCAGGATTTGTAGAGAATAAAAGAAGAGTGGCAAGCGCGAGCGCTACCCGACGCTTAGAACTAAATCTCACTAATTGGCTCCCTGGGGAATTGGGGGTCAGTTACTTGAGAAAAGGGTAAAGGGAGAGTCTCGAAAACCTTTGGATTTGCGCCTCGTTTTTCCTCAAATTCTCCTTAGAACTCTTTCAACTTATGGAAGTGGTGAGAGGCCCATCACTTTCAACTGACCATCTCGCTTTGCTCGCACAAGTACCCCTTCACCAGAATCTACCCCACCACCTGCTAGCGCCATGATGTTTATTTGATGAAAAACTAGAACCAATAAACCCTTCTTTTTGCGATGTTTATTGATCAGCTCTCGAGTTGCTGCGGTCTTTGGATCGGCGATGGGATTATCTGAATTAAAAAGCGAATCTAAATTGGGATTTTGTTTTACCTTGCCGATATCCATCAACTTCGCAGTTTCAATGGATCGGCACCATCTACTAGATTCCACTCTCGCAATTCGGATTTTCTCGGATTTTAACCAAGCGCCAATGGCTTTTGCCTGTGTTCTTCCCTCTTCGGAGAGATTTCGTTGGGTAGAGCAGTCGCCAATCTTGAAATTCGCGGGATCGCCAACGCCAGGGGCAATCGCGTGACGCAACAGGAGCACATATCCCTTTGCCTTTGGAGTAGCGACATCTCTCCATGCTTTCTCAGAGGCTAAGGCGGGACTTGTTGATGCAAGTAGCGCAATCAGAATTGGTGTAATGAACCGTTTCAAATAAAAACCCCCGCAACTAGAGCGATTGAATAGAGGCTCAAGTAGGTGATCGAGCCATGGAAGATTGGGCCAGAATTCTTATCCGGATCGCGTAATTGGTAGGCGAATCCAATTCCGAGTATCGCTGTAACTACAAAGGTCCAGCTTGAAAGTCCTGCGGAGTAGAGCGTCAAGAATGAAGTAGCGATCATCGCAATAGTGTGAAACCACATCTGTTGAGTCACTTTTTTGATTGGAGCGACCACGGGAAGCATTGGGATTCCGGCAGCTTCGTAATCCTCTTTATATTTGATGGCAAGCGCCCAGAAATGAGGAGGTGTCCAGAAAAAGATGACCATAAAGAACCAGAACGCAGTCCAAGATAGTGATTCGGTTACCGCCGCCCAGCCAATTAATACCGGTAAGCAGCCAGCGGTTCCGCCCCAAACGATGTTCTGTGAAGTTCGGCGCTTTAGCCCAACGGTATATCCAAAGACATAAAAAGCAATTGCACTCACAGTTAAACCAGTCGCAAGTGGATTTGTAAATACCCAGAAAACAACAAGTGATATGGCGCTGATTACGAATGCAAATGTAAGTGCTTGGGTCTCGGTTACTTGTTCATTGACGATCGGCCGTTTTGAAGTCCGCGCCATCATCTTGTCGATATCACTCTCGATCACCATATTAAATGCATTCGCTGCACCTGCCGCAAGCGTTCCGCCAATGAGAGTTGCAATTGTTATATCAAGTGGTGGAACTCCACCGGCAGCAAGGAAAAGAGCTGGCAAAGTAGTAACGAGCAAGAGCTCTACAACCCGTAATTTCATCAGGGCTATGTAGGGCGAAATCACATGGCGAGGTTACCGGGTAGATTTACTGGGTGAGGTTTCGAGTACTGCTAATTGCGTTTCTGATGGTGATTGCTATCTCACCAACTGGCGCGGAGACGCTCTCAGCGGATACAAAGATGAAACTTGAAACGACTATTACTGGGAACATTGCGCCAAAGTCAGTTCGCGCATCTAGTAATGGCCTAGTTTCAGCGCATAATATGATGTATCGCCACTCCGTAACTGTTTATGATGGTTCAGCCTTAACTCTCACTAAGACCATTCCCGACCGCGTTGATTTAACAACGCTTGGATTTAAAGGTTATTCAGGTACCCATCGTGGTGCACCTGTTGAGGGTGCATTCTCACCCGATAACGCTTATCTATATGTAACTAATTATGCGATGTATGGAGAAGGTTTTAGACGTGAGGGTACTGATATCTGTAAACCTTCCGATAGATATGACCGCTCCTTCTTATATCGCATCTCGACTTCAACTTGGGAGATTGATGCTGCTTATAGAGTAGGCGTAGTACCTAAAGTTGTAGATGTATCGCCGGATAATAATTATGTACTGGTATCAAATTGGTGTTCTTATGACCTATCAGTTATTTCGCTTGCTGAGCAGAAAGTCGTAAAGACCATTCCGATCGGTGCTTACCCCCGCGGAATCACGATTTCCAAGGATTCGAAATTCGCTTATGTCGCCCAGATGGGTGGTTCAGTAGTTCATAAGATCACCCTTGGAACTTGGGAGCGTGAAGTTTTGAAAGTTGGATCAAATCCGCGCGCCATCGTTCTCGCTCCAGATGACCAAACTCTCTATCTCTCGTTAAATGGACCTGGTCGAGTTGTGGCTTTTGACTTAAATAAGGGAAAGGTAGTCCGCTCGGTAAGAACTGGAAACGCAGCACGAAGCCTTGATATATCTAAAGATGGTTCTGCGCTTTATGTTGTGAACTATAAAAGCAATACTTTGGTGAAGTTAAATGCAAGTACTTTCGATATCGTGCAGCGAATCCGTCCATGTAACGAACCAATTGGTGTCAGTTATGAACCGCTAAATAAGAGGATCTGGGTTGCTTGTTATGGTGGCGCGATAAAAGTCTTTAATGATTACCCTTAACAACAGTCTCTAATAACTTATCCATCGCATTCCGAGCACGATTGCGGTACTTAAGGCTCGGAGTAATTCCATCAGCGAGAATTGCGAAGGCATATTCCTTCTCACCACTCTTCACATATCCGGCGAGTGTGACGCTGTTGTTGACCCAACCAGTCTTTGCGCGCACCATTCCTTTAGCACCTGGCGCACTTTCAAAACGGTTCCCCAGCGTCCCGGTTTCACCTGCTATTGGAAGCCCTTCATAGATTGCACTGAATTTTGGATCATTTCTGATCGCCATAAGTAAATCGACAACAATTCGAGCTGAAACTTGATTCTTCTTGGAGAGGCCACTTCCATCTCTAACTTTCAAACCTGCACTTGCTATACCTAGTCCAGTTAGAGCATCTTTATAGGTAGAAGTTAGGCCGATTCCTGTCGTTGGATTACCTACTTTCCGTGCGGCAGCATCGGCCAATCGGTCCGCTACAAGATTATCGCTCCAAAGGATCAGATGTTCAATTATTTTGCTGAGTGGCACCGAGGTTATTGATGCGATTTCTTCTCTACCTATTTCGTCAGCTTGGCCACTACTCACCTTTATGAACTTAGCTTTGATCTTCTTATTCTTCATGGCCACGCTCAAGTTATAGAGATCTTTGGGATAGAGGCCTTCATAGAAGATCTTCATCCGCTTTAGATTATCGGGGTTACCTTTATTGAGAAGGCTGAGTAGATTTTTATGGCCATATCTCGCCGCAATAGCACGATTCGTGGTCAGGAATGGATCCTTAGAGCCACGAATGAGAATTTCATCTTCTTTTGCCATCTTCATGACTTTGGTGGTGAAGCGAGTCTGCGCACCTAAGTTTTCAATAGCTACCGCTGCAGTCAAGAGCTTTAACACCGAGGCTGGGATACGTGGCGAATCTGGTTTATTCCCCGAAAGGACTTTCTTCTCTGCTTGATCAATAATGAGAAGTCCCGGAGATGCAAGCGCTGTTGCGGAGCTTCGTTTCTCAACTTTGTGTAGAGCGGTTGCTGGGCTTATTGATAATGACGATATAAGAACGAGCGCAATACTCCTCACCCAAGTCCTAGCCACGTCGGAAGATTACTAACCTATTCTGCGAAATTGCCGCACCTAAGAGCACTATTACTCCACCAACTGGTTCATTCCAAGTAACTGGTTCATTGAGAAATATCAGACCCATAAAGACCGCAACGACTGGGGTTATGTAGGTCACAGTAGATGCGATTGCACTACCCGCCTCTTTGATTACTTTGAAATTCCAAATATAGGCGAATCCACTTCCGAGTATTCCAAGTGCCAACATTGCCAGTATTGGAACTAGTTTGAATTCATCTCTTCTAATGCCGTCCAATAGATAGAGTGGAAACAAGGTAACCGCAGCTAATATCAATTGTGTTGTAGCCAATACTTCAGAAGGTAAATTGAGCGGGATGATATTTCGCTTTGAGTAGGGAAAAGAAATTCCATAACATAAAACTGCAAAGAGCAACATAACAATGGCGGTAACTGAGTTATCTCCTAATCCCTTCCAGACACCAAAGACTGTCAAGATTCCAATCGCTCCAACGGCTAGACCGAAAACTTGATTAAGCCCAACTTTCTCCTCCTTAAATGCGATAAACATCACCAGTAAAGTCATCAAAGGAGTAGCTGCATTAATAATTCCTGCCAAAATTGAGGTCACATCCTCTTGCGCTCTTGCAAATAAGACTCCAGGGATTGAATTGAGCAACAGCGAAACCACCCATAGCTTGAACCAGGTACGACCTTCCTTTGGAAGATTGAGCTTTCTAACCTTCAAGAGAATTATCAAAGTCAGTGCACCAAGAGCACATCTTCCAAATGCCACACCATATGGAGTGAGAAAGGTGAGCCCTTTTTCAATGAAGAGAAAGGAGCAGCCCCAAACAAAACCAAGTGCGAGATAGGCAGGAACCCAACTTCCCTTTAGGCTTCCGCTTATGCGCACGGGTTATGTTTACCACGAGATATTTGGTTGGCATGACACGGGAACTTTTGTGGGAGATATGCCATCTGATCCTGGCGCCGGATTACAGCCGTATCGAAACTATGAACATGCTGAGACTAAGAAAAGAATTCATGAATTGGTAGTTGTCTCCGGGCTCATTGACGAATTAACTCGAATCACACCGCGTAAGGCAACTGAAAATGAATTAGCAACAGTTCATACCAAAGAACATATTGAGCGAATAAAGAAAGAGAGCGCTACTCGCTTAGGTGGTGATGGCGGTGATCTAACTACTCCTTTTGCGCGTGGTGGTTATGAGATAGCGGCTATGGCCGCCGGTGGTGCAATTGAGTTGTTTGATGCTGTGCTCTCAGGAGTGGTAAAGAATGGCTACGCGCTGATTCGTCCACCAGGACACCATGCGGTACGCGAACGCGGCATGGGTTATTGCATCTTCTCCAATCTTGCAGTGGCTATTGGTGTAGCAAAGAAGTTAAATCCATCGCTTCGAGTTGTAGCTGTTGACTGGGATGTCCACCATGGAAATGGAACTGAGTCGATTTTCATTGACGATAAAGATGTCTTGACTATCTCATTGCATCAAGATCGCCTGTATCCCCATGACACGGGCGATATCGATGTCGTAGGGGTTGGAACAAATATAAATATCCCGCTTCCATCCGGAACTGGTGTTGGTGGTTACTACTACGCCTTCGATGAAGTTGTAGTTCCAGCAATTCGAAAGTTCAAGCCAGATATCGTTGTGGTGGCATCTGGTTTTGATTCGGCTTACTTAGATCCATTGGGGCGGATGATGATCACCGCTGAGGGTTATAGGAATTTAACTCGAAAGCTAATGGATGTTGCCCAAGAAGTTTGTAGCGGAAAGTTGATGATGACCCATGAAGGTGGCTACAGCGCTACTTATGCTCCATTCTGTGGTCTATTTGTATTACAAGAGCTAAGTGGAGTCACTAAGTTATCTGATCCATTTGCCCATGGAAATGAATATCCCGGCCAAGGATTACAACCACACCAACGCGCAGTCGTTGATAAAGCTCGGGAATTGTTAAAGAACTTATGACACTTCCACCCGCAGAGATCGGACCGGGTGAGTTTTATCCCGTAGTTGGCGTTGGCCCACATCCAAAACCCTGGCCAACTGGGGAGCAATACGATCCAGAACTTCTTGAAAATGGCGATCGACGCAATGTCCTAGATCAATACCGTTATTGGAGCGTAGCTTCGATTGTTGCAGATCTAGATAAGAGGCGAAATCCGCTCAGGATTGCCATTGAGAATTGGCAGCATGACCTAAATATCGGTTCGATTGTAAGGACCGCAAATGCATTTAACGTCGCTAGTGTTCATATCGTAGGTAAACGTGACTGGAATCGACGTGGCGCGATGGTTACCGATAAATATCTTCATGTAATTCATCATCCCGATATCGAAGATTTCAAAGCCTGGTTTGATGAACGCGGGATTGAAATCATTGGAATTGATAATGTCGCTACTTCGACTTCATTAGAGAGCGCGAAGTTACCTAGGGAGTGTGTACTTTTATTCGGTCAAGAAGGCGCTGGAATGTCAGATGAGGCGGTAAGCGCTTGCTCTCGGGTCCTTGCCATTTCTCAATATGGATCGACTCGATCGATGAATGCCTCGGCAGCTGGGGCAATCGCGATGTATGCCTGGGGAATGCAGCACCTAGCGAAGTAAGGCTTCGATTAAACCATCTGTGGCGCGCTCGACCATTGTTAAGACTTCTTCAAAAGCTGAATCTGGGAGCGAATAAGGATCTGGGACTTCTAGAGACTCTGGATTGGTTGGATCAAATTGGCGTAGGTAAAAGATTTTCTCTTCTTCTTCATCGCTAGTAATAAATTTCGAGACCTCTTGATGATTATGGTCATCCATAACAAGTACGAGGTCGGCTGAAACTAGCCTTGGGTAGTCAAATTGTGAAGCGATATGTTCATACTTATATCCGGCGTTCTCCCAGACTCGCTTAGATGGCGGGTTAGGTCCTTGGCCAATGTGCCAATGAGAAGTTCCTGCTGAGTCGACGAAGATTTTCGGCTTCTCAATTTCCATAACTTTGTTATGTAGAACTGCCGCGGCCATCGGTGAACGACAGATATTGCCGTAACAGACCATGGTGATAATTAAGTTCTCGCGGTTCTTTAGATGCGAGAGGTCAGGCAGCGCCACTAATCCTCGAGGATCTCAGAGACCGAGGCGATCCGACGCTCAATTTCCACCGCTTCCTCGCTCCGTCCCATCGAGTGGAGGATTTCAGCGATCCGCTTCTCGATCGCGACGATAAATTCGAAATCGCGTGGCTCACTTTCGGTGGCCACATCCAAGACCCGCTCCAAGGTAGCTAGGCCCTCTTCTATCTCACCATTTAGCACTTGAGCTCTACCTAGTTCAAAAGAAGCGTAAGTAAGGCGTCGCTGATCATGCGCTGTTGCGAAGACATCAGCGGATTTTTGAGCATAACGGAGAGCTTCTTCGGCATTGTTTAATTCAACATAGCAATGAGCAAGTTTCTGGTCACACCTTGCTACCTGGATTACTTCATGGGCACGCTTGAAATAGCTACGCGCTTCCACGAAAGTTTCGATAGCGGATTGATATTTCTTCAGCTCACGATAAGCACAACCGATTAGATAGAAATCGTTCGCAGCGCCTAACTCATTTCCATCAACGAGATGTTCGCGGGCGCACTCCTCCATACATTCAATGGTCTTTGAATACTCTTTAGATGAATACCACCATTCACCAAGTGTGCAGGCAAGCTCAAGTGCCATCGGAGATTTATTTTCGCGGAGTAGCTCAACTGCTTTACTCATTGCCGATGCCGCTTCACTCATCCGCTTCAATTGATTTAAGTTATAACCAATAGCGCTATATGCCTGGGCAAGCCCTTCACGTGGCGCAGCCGAACCTAGCTCGGAGTAAATATCTCGAGCAGTCTCAGCTAACGCAAGCGCTTCGTCATATTGGCCGCGCGCATAGATCCGCGCGCTTAATTCATAATAAGTACTAGCACGATCTACGCCTTGAGTCTCAGGTATCCGTTCCCACAACATCTCTTCAGTGATGATCTCTTCGTTTGTCTCATCGTCGTTGTGTTCGTTACCCAATGCGCTTCCTCTCTATCTCTGACGTAGGCTAACTTAAAGCCGAACTTAGCAGTGCGGAGTCACGAAATTCTCGCAACTCCGCCGTTTGATAAGCCACATAAATCAGATTGAGTCTGCTTTGCCGAGTACAACATCAAATGTGCGCTTGCCTCCACCTGGCATATCAACCGTAATCTTCACAGTATCTCCTGGGGCAAAGGAACGAATCCGTACGATCGCAGCAACGAGATCATTGATCTTTCGTCCTTCAATCTCGCGAATAACAGCGCCCGCTGGGATCCCAGCTTTAGCTGCTGCTTCACCTTCAACGAGCCTAAGGATCTTCGCTCCCTGGCCGGTAAATGCTGGATCGAAGTTGATACCAAGGAATGGACGAGTTGATTTACCAGTCTCGATGATTTCATCTACAACGCGCTTAGCTTGATTTATCGGGATTGAGAATCCAAGCCCGATTGATCCGGTTGCGCCACCGCTTAGCGTTGCAATCGCTGAGTTGATTCCAACTAATGCACCAGTTGCATCGACTAGTGGACCACCTGAATTTCCCGGGTTGATAGCTGCATCAGTTTGAATCGCATCGATAAATGATTCAGCGCCTGTACTGCCAGTTGTAACCGGACGATTTAGCGCTGAAACGATTCCGCTGGTTACCGTGCCAGATAAACCGAGCGGAGAACCAAATGCAACGACTGGTTCACCGATTATTAACTTATTTGAATTACCTACCTTGATTGTTCTTAAGTTTCCTCGATTAATGCGCAAGACTGCAATGTCATAGGCGGTATCTCGCCCAACAATTGTGGCTGGTTCCAAATCTCCGTTGTTTAGCTCAACTTGAATAGTTCCACTTGTAGCAGCGGAGGCAATAACATGATTATTGGTGATGATAAATGAGTTACTTCCAGTCGAGCGATATATGACTCCAGATCCAGTGCCATTACCGGTAAGTCCATTTACAGCAATTGAAACAACGGATGGCGAGACTGCAGATGCGATTGTCTGTACATCTAGAGAAGAGCCCACTATCTCCATTAATTGCCGCGATTTAGGACAAGATCCATCAACGCTTGCATATAGAGCGTTTGTTCTTGTATTTACACAGACTTTAGTTGGTGGTGTATCGGGCGATACAGCAACAGCTACTCCGCCGGCAACAACGGCGCCCATAACAAAGCCGCTCATTACTTTGGTAAATGACGAGATTGAATTCATGGAGTGGACACTTTCACTTATTCCTGAGAGATTCTTTAAAACGAATTCAACCTTTGCTGGGTAGGCTTTGCAACTTATGAATGAGGATCTGCGCCGCGCCCGTATTGGAGTGACCCTGGCGTTCGTTGTAAATGGATTTACAGCCGGAACTTTTGTTGCCCGTATTCCGGACTTCAAAAAAATCTTAGGTATAACCGAGGGAGTACTCGGCCTCTCACTTTTATTTATCTCAATTGGCGTATTCCTAGCCCTCCGCCCGGCGGGTCGAAATAGCGCCCGTTATGGAAGTGCGCCGGTAACTTTCTGGGGAACCATTGGTATTGCGCTCTCGCTACCAGTAGTTGGATTACTTCCCTCACTGCAGTTCACCTGGTTCGCCTTCTTCATATTTGGTTTCATGTTGGCTACCCAAGATGTTGCGATGAATGCACATGCAGTTGTCATCGAACAAGGTGCGGGAAGAAGACTGATGAGCACCTTCCATGCGATGTTCTCGGTCGGAACATTTATCGGCGGAATTATTGGTGGCGCTCTATCTCAATTTGAAGTTTCCCCACTAACCCAAGCGCTGGCCTTCGCCGCGATTTATATAGTCGTTGCCCTAGTCATTAAGTCACTCCTTCTTCCAGCAAGTATCGATCAACATCCAATTACCAAAGAGAAAAAAGCAAAATCACCAATAATCTTCTGGGTCTTTGGAGTCTTCGGACTCTTCGCCGCTTTGAGCGAGGGCGCTGCAGGAGATTGGGGTGGAGTTCTTGCACGTGATGCCTTTGACGCGACCCCATTTATATCTACTCTTCCCTTTATCTTCTTCACTTTGGCGATGGTTATTGGTCGCTTCTCCGGCGATTATCTAGCTCATCGATTTGGTGCCTCTAGGGTGATCGCATCCGGTGGCAGCATCGCAGGGTTCGGGCTTGCTCTCGGGTTATTAATTGGTGGAATCCCGATGTTGATGCTCGCTTGGTTCTTACTCGGAATCGGATTATCAGTCGTTATTCCGCTTATGTTCAGCGCAGCCGGAACCTTAGCGAGCACCAAATACCAAGGAGTTATTGCTCCATCACAAGCAATTGCTCGAGTTTCTGGGGTCTCTTACTTTGGTTTCGTTATCGGTCCACCACTGATTGGTTTCTTAGCTGAGTTAGTTCAACTCCGCTGGGCGCTTCTATTGCTTGTAGTGCTCACTCTGGCTCTGATTCCCGCTGCCCGCTACGCCAAAGCTGCTTGATAACTTAAATCTATTAACTATTTCCAGGAACTATGTAGCGGTCTTCCTTCGGCATAGCCTGCTGCGGATTGAATTCCGATTACGGCTTTATCGGAGAACTCTTCTAGGTTTTTTGCCCCGGCATATGTACATGAAGAGCGAACTCCAGCGATGATGTCGTCGATTAAGTCCTCGACTCCGGGGCGATTTGGATCTAGATACATCCTTGATGAAGAGATACCCTCTTCAAATAGCGCCTTTCGTGCGCGGTCAAAAGCATCGTCACTTGAAGTGCGTGCTGCCACTGCACGCGCTGAGGCCATCCCAAAAGATTCTTTGTAGAGTCGACCTTGGGCATCGACGCGAAGATCACTTGGTGATTCATAAGTTCCAGCAAACCAAGAGCCGATCATCACCGAGGATGCGCCGGCTGCTAGTGCGAGCGCAACATCGCGCGGATGGCGAACGCCACCATCTGCCCAGATATGTTTCCCTGACTTCTTCGCTTCATTTGCGCACTCCATAACAGCAGAAAATTGTGGTCTTCCAACTCCGGTCTGCATCCGAGTAGTACACATTGCTCCAGGGCCGACGCCAACTTTGATTATGTCAGCGCCAGCAGCAATGAGATCGCGAACGCCTTCAGCGGTAACGACATTTCCTGCGACTATTGGAATTTTTGGATCAATACTTCGAATTAGTTTCAATACTTCAACCATCTTCTCTTGATGGCCATGAGCAGTATCAATTACAAGTAGGTCAACTCCTGCAGCAATCAAGCCTTCAGCTTTAGCCTTAACATCACCATTTACGCCAACTGCAGCAGCGACTCTTAACTTCCCACTTGAATCTAGAGCGGGCTGATAGAGCGTGGAGCGAAGGGCGCTTGTTCGAGTAAGAATTCCAACTAATTTGCCGTTCTTATCGACAACTGGAGCGAGTTTTCGATTCTTCTCATGAAGTAAATCAAATGCTGCTCGGGCATCGACGGTATCTGGGATCACCATTAAATCCTTAGACATGACGCTTTGAATCTGGGTGAAGCGGTCAGCGCCTTCCCAATCAGCTTCAGTAACGATTCCAATTGGTTTACCTTCTTCAACAACGATGATTGCGCCATGTGCGCGCTTATGAATAAGTGGAGCTGCATCTGCAATAGTGTTATGGCCTTCTAAAGTTATCGGGGTATCAAAAAGAATGTGGCGTTCCTTTGTCCAAGAGATCACTTCAGCAACGACTGGAATAGGGATGTCTTGTGGGATAACAGCTAATCCGCCGCGTCTAGCAACCGTCTCGGCCATTCGCCGACCTGAAATTGCGGTCATGTTTGCCACAACTAAGGGAATCGTGGCGCCGGAATTATCGGTAGTACTTAAATCAACATCCATGCGACTCATCACGCCAGAGCGCGATGGGATCATAAAAACATCGTCGTAAGTTAGATCGTGGTTTGGCTCGTGTATTAAGCGCACGTAGTGGGAGTGTAGACCCCTTTGGCTCTGTAGGATAAATCAGTGCCTGAATCACTCATCTCCGCGCGTGGCTTAACCAAAAGATTCGGCGATTTCACAGCTGTTGATGGAATCGACTTCGATGTCGCTAAGGGCGAATCCTTTGGGCTCTTAGGCCCAAATGGCGCTGGCAAATCAACGACGATGCGGATCATCGCTGCAACATCACGTCGTACCTCCGGAACAATTTCAATCCTTGGTAGGGACCCCGAAGAACATGGCCCACAAGTCCGTGCTCATCTTGGCGTTGTTCCACAACAAGATAACCTTGATACCGAACTAACGGTCACCGAAAATCTTTACATTTACGGAAGATACTTCGGGCTTAGTAAAAAGTTTGTAAAAAAGAAAGTAGAAGAGCTACTCGCTTTCGCACAACTAGAAGAGAAGCGAGATGTGAAGGTAGAGGCCCTTAGCGGTGGAATGAAGCGCCGCTTAACAATCGCTCGTGCGCTCGTGAGCGAACCTGACATATTGATGCTTGATGAGCCAACCACTGGTTTGGATCCACAAGCTCGCCATATTCTGTGGGATCGCTTATTTAGATTGAAAGAAGATGGCGTAACTTTGATCATAACTACCCACTTCATGGATGAAGCCGAACAGCTCTGTGATCGCTTAGTGGTTATGGATAAGGGAAAGATAATGGCGGAGGGATCGCCGGCTGAGTTGATTAAACAATATGCAACTCGCGAAGTTCTCGAAGTCCGCTTTGGCTCTGACCGCAATAAAGAGGTAGCGCCAATATTGCGCGAGATGTGCGATCGCATTGAAGAGTTGCCAGATCGCATCCTGCTCTATGTCGAAGATGGCGAATCACTACTTGAGGCGATTACCGCCAAGAAGCTCCACCCCAATACTTCACTCGTTCGCCGGAGCTCTCTAGAAGATGTCTTCCTACGCCTAACTGGAAGGTCGCTGATCGAGTGAATCAAGGAGTTAGCGTCGAAAATATCCGGCGTAATGGGGCTCTTTATGTCGCTGAGTCTCGAATCCGCCAGATGTCTAAATGGAAAGGGATTATCACTTTAGTTGCTGTAGGTAACCCACTTTTCTACCTAGTCGCAATCGGTATTGGTATTGGAATTCTTGTCACTGAAAATTCTGGAACATCCGGAACTGGTGGCGTCGAGTACATCGTCTTTATTGCTCCAGCGCTCCTTGCCAATACTGCGTTATTAGGTGCGATGGATGAAACTGTCTTTCCCGTTATGGAAGGTTTCAAATGGCGAAAGATGTTCTATGCCATTAATTCCACCCCAGTGACTGGACCACAAATAGCTCTCGGGGTTTTTCTAGCCGCTTTAGTACGCGTAGCTTTTAGTGTATTTCTATATTGGATTTTCTTGGTCGCCTTCGGAGTTTTATCGTTTCAGGATAGTTGGATGTCGATTCTCGTTGCTATGTATGGAGGTGCGGCATTTGGCGCCCTCATGATGGGGGTTGTGGCGGGCGTGCAGAAAGATGATTACTTCTTAACTGTCCTCGGCCGATTAGTGATCACGCCACTCTTCCTCTTCTCTGGCACCTTTTTCCCGCTCACAAATATGCCAATCTACCTACAACCAATTGGTTGGATCTCACCGCTATGGCATACAACCGAATTGGGTCGTTACTTCGGTTACGGTGCAGAAGTGCCGGGCGTGATGCTTTCGGTTCATTTCCTATTCCTAACAGCGATGTTGGTAGTTGGAATTAAGATCTCAAACATTCGCTTCACAAATAGGTTACTTAAATGAGAAGCGCTGTTGAGATTGCTGACGCCAGGGCTAACAAGCTGGGCCATCAACTTTATGCCGGTCGCGCACGCGCAATAATCGAGCGCGCATCTATTGCGCTCCGCTCATCCACTTGGGTTCCCATTGCTACCGGCTTTATTGAGCCCGTCCTTTACCTCCTCGCCTTTGGTTATGGAATGGGCACTTTGATCGGTGATATATCGACTAGCGCTGGCAAGATTGATTACACCGTCTTTATTGCTCCTGGGCTCTTGGCTACGAGTGCGATGAATGGTGCCATTTACGACTCGACTTGGAACGTATTTTTTAAATTAAATGAGAGCAAGCTCTACCAAGGCTTATTGGCAACTCCGCTCGGCCCACTGGACATCGCCCTAGGTGAAATTATTTGGGCGCTAATTCGCGGCCTCTCTTATTCAATCGCCTTTATGTTAATTACCGCGCCACTTGGATTAGTCCCCAGTTGGAGCGCGCTCCTTGCAATTCCTGCTGCGGTATTAATTGCATTTGGTTTTGCCTCATTTGGAATGGCGATTACTTCTTACTTTAAAACCTACCAACAGATGGGTTTAATTAATGTTGCGCTACTTCCTATGTTTCTTTTCTCTGGGTCGCTCTATCCGATTTCGGTATATCCTGATTGGCTGGAGTTCACAATTAGATTACTTCCGACATGGCATGGCATTGAATTAGTGAGAGATATTTGGTTTGGTGTTATCGATTTCTCAAGTTTCTCTCATGTAATTTATTTCGTTTCGATGATTATTTTGGGCTTGTTTTTTACGACTCGTCGCTTACGTGACCTCTTTATGCGTTGAATTTACGCATAAGACACACCGGTTGACCTTCCACATTACTCAGGAGTAAACTCCTTCTGTAATTCCGGCTCTTGGAGCCTCAAGTAATTAAGGAGCGTGGTACCAACAAATCGGTTCTTATGAACCGTATTTGGGAAGTCCCAAACTCCCATGTTTAATCAAACCCATCATCCTCAGACCTTTAGACAGGTACCGATTTCTGCTACCCCGGTCTCGACTGCTCGAATCCAAGAGTTGCTTGAAATTGAGCGAGCTAAGTTCACTGCTCGCGCTCCTAAATCAGGTGAAGAAAATATTCGCGCCGGAAAGGTCACTCCGCTCGGCGTCGCTTCAAGTTTCCAACACTGGGATCCATACCCAATTTCTATAGTTTCAGCTAAAGGTGCCTGGCTCAAAGATGTAGATGGTCGCGACATGCTCGATCTATCGATGGGCTTTGGCGCGCTCCTAGTTGGCCACCTAAATGATGAGGTGGTTAAAGAGGCGAAAGAGACCTTAGAAGTTGGCACGCTCTTCGCAACTCCTTCACCGATTACTCGCGATGGCGCTGAGATCCTTTGTCGCCGCTTTGGTATCGATATGGTCCGCTTCGCCAACTCTGGAACTGAAGCGACGATGTACGCCATCCGTACCGCTCGCGCTGCAACCGGAAAACTTGGGGTTGTAAAAATCGAAGGTGGATACCACGGTTCCTATGACCCGTTGATGGTCTCTGCAAAGCCGGCGATTGATAAAGCCGGTTCGCCAGATAATCCAAATTCTGTTCCACTTCCTGCGACCGTTCCAGGTGAGGTTCATGTAGTTCCTTACAACGATGCTGATGCCATTGAGCGAGTGTTTAAAGCCCATGCTGACTCGATCGCATGTCTAATGATGGAACCAGTTCTGGAGAACATCGGAATTGTTCTACCTGATTTAGGTTATCTAGAAAAAGTTCGCGCGCTCTGCGATCAATATGGAGTTCTACTTGTATTTGATGAGGTAAAGACTGGACTCACCGCCGGTCCACAAGGAGCAGCACAACGACTTGGCGTAAAGCCAGACTTGATCTCACTTGCTAAATCAATTGGTGGCGGAATTCCGGTCGCTGCATTCGGCGGTAAACGCGAATATATGCAGGCTGTAGTAAACGGTACTCATTCCCATCTTGGAACATTTAATGGACACTTCTTGGCCATGGCTGGTCTTCGCGCTGTAGATCGAATCTGTACCGCGGAAGCCCTACAACGCTGCGAAGATTTCAATCGTCAGGCTCTCACTCGTGTCTCTGAGATCATCAATGAATATGAACTTCCGGCACATACTGTCGGATTTGGAGTTAAAGGCTGTATTACTTGGTCAAGCGACCCGGTCCGCAACTACCGTGATTACAAGGCGACCGACTTTGATCTCGCCGAACTATCCTTTTTCTGGGCCCAAAATAGAAATGTGATGACCCCGCCCGGACTTGATGAGCAATGGTTAATCTCACTTGCACATGGGCAACGCGAGATCGACATCATTGTCGACGACTTCCTAGATTTCGCTAAAGCACTTCGCGCTTAAGCGCGGTAGTAGTGCTCAAGGCTCCAAGCTCTTGCTCCACCAGCAACGCCGGCGGTATTTGGAACAATCACAACATCATCGCCAATCTTCTCTAGATCAATCGGACGGATTAACCTGGCATTTCCGCCACCTATATATAGGCGATCCCACTTAAAGACTGGGCGAAGTTCTTCTACCAATAACCGAATTCTTCTCGACCAGAAAACATTTCCAAGTCGGCGCCTCTCTTGTTCACCAATCCAGGTGTCATAAGTAGTTCCACGGCGAACCGTCGCGTGAGAAAGTTCAAAATGTGGCGCTAACTTCCCACCATAGAAGATTGCAAATCCAAGTCCAGTGCCAAGAGTTATAACTACCTCGTATCCAGTTCCAGTGATAATTCCAGCGCCATGAACTTCGGCATCATTCAAAACTAAAGTAGGAATTCCTAACCTTGCTGCAATAGCGCTTTGAGCATCAAAGCCACTCCAGAGTTCTTGTAACTCTGGATCGATGCGGGTGCGTGGACCTTTTGTTGTTATGTAATGTGGAGTAGCAACAACAACTCCGTTTCGAATCATCCCTGGCATTCCAACTGTGGCTCGATAGCTGGCGGGAAGATCTGCAGAAATCTCAGCGATTGTCGCGACAAAACGTTCTGGCGAGAGGGGATATGGGGTCTCGACTCGGTTTGGTTTGGAATGCATCGTTCCCGAGTCATCTAGAACACAACTTTTTAGATAAAGCCCCCCGCAATCGACAGAAAGGGTAAGTCGCTCAATCATTTCGTTATCTTAAACCCCTTACAAATAGCACCCACCCGAGTAAGGTTTTCGGGTGGCATTTATTGAGATTCGAAATCTCGCAAAGGCCTTCGGCACCGTCAAAGCCGTTGATGGCGTAACCCTTGATATCGGCTCTGGAGAGTTCATCACACTCCTTGGTCCTTCGGGTTCAGGTAAGACAACCGTACTTCGCATGATCGCTGGATTTGAAGATCCTGATGCTGGTTCAATTTTTTTAGCTGATGAAGATATAACTCATCTACCTCCATTTGACCGTGATGTGAACACCGTCTTTCAGGATTATGCGCTATTTCCGCACATGACGATTCAAGAGAATGTTGAGTATGGATTAAGGACTCGCAAGGTTCCCAAGGCTGAGCGGGCGAAGCAAGCGCTCGAAGCAATTGCATCCGTGAAGTTAGAACATGCTGCAAATCGCCTTCCGCATCAACTTTCAGGTGGCCAACGTCAGCGTATTGCATTGGCTCGAGCGCTCGTCCTACGGCCTCGTGTTCTTTTGCTTGATGAACCACTAGGCGCGCTAGATCGACAGCTTCGTGAAGAGATGCAAATTGAGTTGAAGAAGATCCAGCGAGATGCCGGAATCACATTCATATTTGTCACGCATGATCAAGAAGAAGCCATGCGGATGAGTGATCGAATAGTTGTTTTCAACGAGGGGCGAGTTGAACAAGTTGGAACTCCTCAGGATGTCTACAACAAACCTGCTACGAGATTCGTTGCTGGATTTCTCGGAGCTGCAAATATTCTAAGTGGTGAAGATGCAAAGAAAGTCTTCGGTAAGTCAAAGACTGTCAGCATCCGTCCAGAGCGGATGCGGTTACAGGCCAGTAATTCAAAGATATCAACCGATGAGAGCTCGGTTTCTGCCATAGTTCAGGAAGCCGCATTCGTTGGCGCTAACACTATCTATTTGGTCGAAACCGAATTTGGTTTCCGGTTAAACGTAAGTAAGACAAATACAGAATTGCTGGAGCAAGACAAGAGTTTTGCTGCTGGCGATCGGGTGCTCGTTGTCTGGCATAACAGCCAAGCAGCAGAGATTCCCGCTTAGCACTGACGCGCGTCAGTCGAAAGGAAGGTAATGAAGGGGAAAAAACTAGCGATACTCAGCGCAATTTCTGCTTCTGTCTTGATCATCAGTGGATGTTCATCAAGCAGCGAAGATAGCTCTGGCGTATCAATCGAAGTGCCTGATATCCCAATGCATGAAGCAATGGGAGACTTTGAAGGCGAACTTAATATCGTTAACTGGTCTGGTTTCGTCGAACCAGCCTGGACCGATCAATTCACAGCAGAAACTGGTTGCAAAGTAAATCCACGCGTCGCTGGAACTAGCGATGAGATGGTCACCCTCATGCGCACCGGCCAATATGACATTGTCTCTGCATCTGGTGATGCAGCGCTTCGTCTGATTGTTGGTGGCGATGTTCAGCCACTAAATATCGACCTAATCCCGAACTTCAGCGATGACATTGCCGCTGGAATGAAGGGAAATGTCTACGACACAGTAAATGGTAAACCTTACGGAGTTCCCATTGGACGTGGAGCTAATTTGCTCCAGTACAACGAAGAAGTCACTGGTGGCGCACCTGAGAGCTGGGATGTTGTCTGGGAGCTAGATACTCCTTATAAGGGCAAGATCACTGCTTACGATGCACCGATTTACATCGCAGATGCAGCCGTCTACTTGATGTATCACAATCCAGAACTTGGTATCAAGAATCCTTATGCGCTAGATGAAACACAGCTCGCTGCCGCGATCGATCTGTTGAAGCAACAGAATCAGGTCATTGGTGAGTACTGGTCAGATCCAGTCGCACAGATCACTTCCTTCGTCGGTGGAAATACCGTTGTTGGAACATCATGGGAAGTCTTGCGTAAGTTCGCCGGTAAAGAGAACCTCAAGACAACTCTTCCTGTTGAGGGTTCAACTGGCTGGTTTGATTCATGGCTGGTTAGCTCTACAACAAAGAACATCAACTGCGCATATGCCTGGATGGATTACACCAGCAAGCCTGAAGTAAACGGCGCGATCGCTGTTAACTTCGGTATGGCACCTGCAAACGTTGCGTTCTGCGCCTCAAGCCCAGAAGCTCAAGCTCACTGCGATACTTTCTTCGCAGAAGATGAAGAGTTCTTCGAGCGAGTCTGGCCTTGGACAACCCCAATTGAAACCTGCGTCGATGGTCGAACAGATGTGAAGTGCACAAGCTTCCAAGACTGGACCAACGCATGGGCAACCGTTAAAGGTTGATTCAGTGAAGTCGTGGGGGCTGAGAAATCAGTCCCCACGCCTTTAATCGAGATGATGTCGAATTCGATGGTAACTAAGCAAACTCACCCAATCTCTTCGTATCTACTACGTCGTACAAAAGCGAGATTGCTAAGCATTATTGCCTTGCCAATGACTTGGATAGTTGGCGTCTACATTGTCTCGCTCTTCTTGCTTTTAATCACAGCTTTCTGGAACGTAGACCCATTCACATCGCGAGTCTCGCCAGGATTCAACTTGGAAAACTTCGAGATGGTCCTTACTGTCCCTGCTTACATCGCGACATCTATTCGCACACTGCTAATTGCTCTCTCAGTCACAATCATATGTATCTTCTTTGCAGTGCCACTTGGTATCTATATGGCAAAGATTGCCAAGCCATGGGTGCGAAATCTATTGGCGGTTGCGATAACTCTTCCGCTCTGGGCTGGCTACCTCGTGAAGATAATTGCTATGCGTCTAGTGTTCACTGAAGAAGGTTTCTTCAATTGGGCGATGGCTCCTTTTGGCATAAGAGGCCCTGGATTCTCAATTCCAATCGTAATTTTGACACTTACTTATCTCTGGTTTCCCTATATGGCACTCCCGGTCTACACCGCTATCCGCCAAATTCCGCCCAATCTCTTTGATGCATCGAGTGATATGGGTGCAAAAGGGTTCACCACCATTTATCGCGTGGTCTTCCCATTGATAACTCCAGCCGTGATTGCAGGATCGGTCTTCACCTTCTCACTTAGTCTCGGTGATTATTTAGCGGCCCGCTTTACCGGTGGGGCAACCCAGATGATCGGAAGCATCATCGCCCAGAACATCAACTTAAATCCACCAGTTGCCGCTGCCTACTCAATGATCCCAATTTTCTTCATAGTCATCTATCTGATGGTCGCGCGTCGAACCGGCTCGCTTGAGCGGATGTAGCGATGCTACGACTCTCTAGATTAACAAAAGCGATCCTGATAGCAATCGTTGGATTCCTTCTGATATTTATGTATACGCCTCTATTTGTACTAATTCTGAATTCCTTTAATGAATCCCAGATTTCTGGTTGGCCGATTGAGAACTTTTCAACAAAGTGGTGGGTCTTTGCAAAGGATTACCAACCCATCCGCGATGCACTTCTTAATTCAGTTCTAGTTGCATCTGGAGCTATGATTATTGCCTCCATATTGGGAACACTTTTTGCTTTTGCTATGAAAGGTTTTGACTTTTTTGGTAAAAGCACAGTGAACATATTGATTGTGCTTCCGATTGCGCTTCCTGGAATCGTCACTGGTGTTGCATTTAGCAATACCTATTCAAATTTTCTCTCGCCAGCAGGTATCAACCTTGGTTTCTTTGGGATGATTGTTGCCCATGCAACCTTCTGTATCGTCATGGTTTTCAATAATGTATTTGCTCGGTTGCGGAGAATGAATCCGAGTTTGCAAGAAGCTTCGGCTGATCTAGGGGCTGGTCTGTGGCAGACCTTCAGGCTCGTCACATTCCCACAATTTAGAACCTCGTTTGCAGCCGGCGCGCTCCTTGCTTTTGCACTTAGCTTTGATGAAGTAGTTGTAACGATATTCACCGCTCCACCTGGGGTAGATACCTTGCCACTTTGGATCCTCAAAGAGGTCGGTAGACCAAACCAAGCCAGCGTAGTTAACGTCGTAGCTACGGTAGTCATCTTGCTCTCGCTAATCCCAGTTTATGTATCCCAACGCTTAGCGCGTGCACAAGAAGAAGAGCGATAGCGATGTTTAAAGCCTTAAAACGCCTCGCAGTAACGCTCCTTGTTCTATCCCTCGCACTCTTCGGCTTCACTAAATTGATACGTTATCCCGATCCAATTTCAGCAATTCGCCTTGGATTAGCGCCGGCATCTAAGACACCTACTTTGATGCCGTGGCATGAGATCGCACCTGCGGCCAAGCCGATTGAGATCCCTAGAGGCGATGAAGCACTTCCTGTGGAAGTTCAATACTTAAAGCAAACAATGAGTTGGCAGGAATTTCTAGATGAGACTTACACAAATGCTTTCTTAGTAATTAGAAATGGCGTGCTTACCCACGAGTGGTATCGCGAGGGGTTTACGGCTGAACAACGTCTTCCCTCTTACTCAGTTGCAAAGACGATGACTTCGATCATGATTGGCCAATTGATTGAAGCTGGCAAAATCAAAGAGTCGGATTACTTCATCGACTACTTCCCGGAATACAAGAATGGAACTGCATTTGACCGAGTTACTGTTAAATCACTTCTTGATATGCAAAGTGGCGTTGGGGTCTCGGATAACTATCCAACTGGCCCTCAAGGATGGGGAGTTGCAATCGCCCAGATGTATGCAACGACTGACCTCAATTGGTTTATTGGAAACAACCGGAAGATGCTCTTTGAGCCTGGTTTAAATGCGGAGTATCGAAGCGTTGATACCCAGATGCTCGGAATGATTATTAAGAAAGTAACTGGTAAGCGTGTAGCCGATTATTTCAGTGAAAATGTCTGGCAGAAAGTTGGCGCAGAATTTCCAGCAACATGGAATGTAGACCGAATTGGTGGAACCGAGAAGACATTCTGCTGCTTTAACGCTGCTGCTCGAGATTACGCACGGGTTGGAATGGCGATACTTAATGGCGGATTTGCTGGTTCTACTCGAATAATTAGTCGTGATTGGCTTTATCGAATCAATACTTCGGTTGTCACTCTGGACCACAACTGGGGCTACGCCGCACAGGTTTGGCATCCATTCCCAGGTACTTCAATGGCCCTTGGGTTATATGGTCAATTTATTTTTATCGATCCAGAATCAAGAACCGTGATAGTTAAGTTGAGCGATAACCCACCCGGTAGTGATACCGAAGAGCCGACGGCTGAAGTTCTCTACGCTTTAGCTAAGGCGAAACGATAAGTCGGGTCTATCGGTAATTACTCCCAAAACTTTCCACTCTCTCAACTTTGGAGCAAGGTTTTCATCATTTACTGTCCAAACCAAGATCTCTCGATTGGCTAATCGCCTTCTTGCCCAGCTCGACTTCTCTAGAAGTTCGATATCGATAGCGACCTTCTTTGTTGGGATATAAAAAAGGCGCCAGCGGTGTGAAATTACCAATGCGACATCATCGAGTTCACGTCTCAGCCGAAGGACCGCAAGGAGCGAGAAAGACATCGCGGTGAATCTGTAACTTTTTCCTAACTCAATAACTTTTTGTTCAATTCTTCCCCCACTCAATACTGGATGCTTGGTCTCGATTAAGACTTCCTTGGCGTTGAACTTTGCTAACTTAAGAAGCTCTTCTAGAGTCATGACTTCAGTAATTGATTTGAGTTCTTTAAGGGTAAGTGAGGCAACTTGCTTCTTCACTCCAGCGATTCTCTTGGTATCGCGATCATGGAAACAGACCGCAATCTCATCTTTAGTAAGCCGCACATCGCATTCAAAACCATCGGCACCCACTTCAATGGCACCTTGATAAGCAGCGCGAGTGGCTTCCGGATACCTAGAACTAAAGCCTCGGTGGGCGTATATCTTCATTTCTTAAAGATAAAACGGAGAGCTTTACCTAGTCCTGGCCAAGGATTATCGGTTCGGATAAGAAATGCAGCTCTATAGATGGGTGCTTTCCAGCCAAAAACTCGTGTAAATACTTTTGCTCTTGCTAATAAATCAGCTTCGCTTCCCCACCTTGATCCCGAACTATCTTTTGGATGGATAGCTAATTTCACCGGCAAATGCACCCCAGTTAACCCTGCACGAAGCACATCTGCAATCAGAATGTATTCATCTCCTAGATAGTTGATTGCGCCAGCGCCAAACTTTTCATCAAATCTAATCTTTTTCTCTTTGAGCGCGTCGACTCGAACCAACATCTCATAAGTAGCGGCTCGAGCTGAATTAGTTAACTTCAGTGGCGTGATTTCATTTAGATAATTCTTTCGTAGCGCACCACTCTCATCTACAGCCTGAGCAAGAATGATTGCACACTCCGGATTTGCTTCAAAATAAGCAATTGCCTCATCGATCCCCGATTCAATAAATTTCATATCATCATCGCCAAAAAGCAAAAACTCGCCACTTGCTCTATCGAGCGCTGCATTTCTACTCTTTGCGACGCCCTTATTCTTTAACTCCACTAATTTTGCACTTGGCTCGGAAAACACATAAGAACTTTCCTCTATATTCTGTACAAGCACGAGAATCTCTCGATCCTCGCGCCTCTCTGGATAAGTGATTCCCTTAATGCGCCCTGGGAGCGTTGAATAGGCAATTGTTAGCTTAGGGCGTTCACTCATCATCTTCGTCAGGGCTCTTTGCTCCAGCCTTCGCCTTTGCATAACGCATCAAGGAACGCGAAGTTGATGATAGAGATCCGTTTTGTAGCCGGGTTCCAAAGAAGATAATGAGGGTATTTGTGAGGCTGATACTCCCGCTATAACTAAAGTAGAGGAGAACTCCTAGCATTATGACTATCCCTAGCCCGCTATATAGCGCCCCTAGCTCGGCAGCTTTGATTCTCGAACCATAGCGTTTCTGTGGTCGAGCCCGCTTCCCGTCGCGAGCGACTCGCAGTTCTTCCTGAACTTGCAGTTGCTTCGCAAATAATCTACCTATGATGGCGAGAATTAAAAGGACTACAAAGAGGTTTATCGCTGCATAAATCGGTTCGATGACCAAAATAAAAGTAAGGATTGCCACTATTTGTGTTGCTTGAGTTAAAAGATTCGAAACTTCAAATGCCATCGCCCATTCTGGATTCTTAGCTCCACGCTTCTTCAATTTGCGAAGCGACTTGAAGGACCTAGCGAAAGCTTTTACCCGATAGGTGCGTTGGTAATACTGGCTAATGCGTGTGAGTACGAAGAAAGTCGCAACACCAAAGCCAAGAAGAATAAAGCGATTACGCTCTAGCTCACCTTCCTGAACTACTATATTTACAAAGAACTTCATCACTAGAAGCTCAGAGACCGAAATTACGGCCGCAAGCATTGACATTACGACTAGGACATATCGGAATCTTCCCCCAGGAAAGAGTTCGGTGAAACCCATTTTGATTTCACGGACGATTGAAAGCATCTACTTCTCCAACTTTCTAGAGCTAATAATTGATACCAGGTGCCCTGCGGTGACAAAGATGGCTAGCGGTAATCCAAGTCGAATCAAATTCTCATCTCCTGCGAAAACCAAGATTAGAATTGACATCTCGACCGAATGGAAGAGGCGTTGCACAGCGAATATTCGAAATGGTGCGCGAGCTACTCGAATTATCAAGGACTTTGCTTCGCCAACTGCTTTGCTATCCGCGAGCTTTGGAAGGCTGGCATAAGCGCGGGAAACATGGACTGCATCATTAAAACCTTTATTAAGAAGAATAAATACTGAAATTAAAGCGGCAAAGAAAAGTAACTCGTACCCGTCCTCGTTGATGCGCCAAGCGAGTGCGATTGGAATCAAACTCTCTGTTAAGTAATGACCAACTCGATCCAAAAAGACGCCCTTAGGTGATTGAGTCTCACGCCAACGAGCTATCTCTCCATCGCAACAATCCCAGAGCATCTGAAGTTGCGATAGAAAAAAAGCCAGAAATATCCCAAGAAGACCTGGGATTTGCAGAGCTGCGCTAATCGAGATTCCGGTAATGATCATTAAGTAAGTGACGCCATTTGCAGTTATCGGCGTCTTTAGCAAGAGACGAGTTAAATATGGAGAAAGTTTTCTCAAATACAAATCAGCTACCCAGTGCTCGGCATTAGAGCGACCAGTCACAGATGGTGGCTGACATACCGAGCGCAACTCAGCAATAGTTGGCTTTGTCGGACGCTGGCTCACCCGGGAATTCTATTCTGCTTCTGTCCGATAACCCATTGAATAGATGAGAGCAGAAGGAAGATGGTCGCGAAATACCAAGCAATAAAGGTGATCTCCACTCCGATTAACAGCGCCGCACCGATTACGAGGACTCTTCCGCCGAGATAAAAACCTAGCGCGCTCAACCAGATTGGTTTCTTCTCATTCTGTAACGCTCTATAGAGGTTGTCATAGTGATGGAAGATGATGCTGAAGAGAATCAAGAAACTTGGGACTCCCAATGCATCTTGATTGACAAAGAATGAAATCAGAATCAGCGCTTCAATTAATCGCAATACCGAAGGCTCGATCCAACTAACGCGCTTAGTGAAGCTGGCTTTAATTCCCAGTAGATCTGATTGATTCACAATTAGGGAACTTTTGAGCGGTGACTTCTCCATCTCTTTAGTTCGGATTGCTCTACCGCGGAAGACGACTACAGCTGATATGAAAGCAAGTACTGGCATTATTGTGAAGGTGAATGCAGCCCCACCAATAACCGCGCTAGCGCTTATTACTAGCCAACGCTCACCTATTGGGAATTGGATTATCTTTCCTAGCCAATAGCGGAGCCGGCCCTTCGGCTCCCGCTCGGTTGGAATGATGCCATCAAATTCCGCCATGAAATCAACGGGATTGGAGAACTTACCTTCCGCTCGGATCTTCACACTTTGAGCGAAGTTGTAATCCGATAGGTGTCTAAAGGTTTGAATCACCATCATCGCCATCGCTGGGATCCATAGATCTCTACCTTCAAGCGATGCCCCGTATGCAAGGCCTAAGAAGACTAGATACTCCTTAACTCGATCAGTCACTGCATCTAACCAGGCTCCCAGTTTTGAGAATTTGCGGGTGTAACGTGCTAACTCACCATCGACACAATCGACGATAATGCTCAACTGCAACAAAATTGCTCCCAGAAGGATTGATGGGAAAGTGCCGCGTGAAAATGAATATGCCGAGTAAAGTCCGATTGCGAAAGAGAAAATCGTTACCTGATTTGGGGTTGCACCAACTTTGACCGCTAACCAGGTCAAGATCTTTGAGAACTTACGTAAGAAGAAGACCGAGAAGAACCCATCATTGGCTCGATTTGCCATCTTTAGCCGTAGCGCAGCGATATTTAACCCATTTATCGCGCTCTTCACTCGTTCTCGTTCAAGTGCATCATCACTTCGTGACCATGGCGCGCTCAATACATCAACCGCATCGACTTTGATAGTGGCTCGGACAAGTGCAACCAACAAAAGATCGAGCGCATTTCCTCTTGCCTTATGAGTTATTGCACTCTCTAGAGCTGGAAGTATTAATTCTCGTTGGTTTTGTGAGAGTCGAAGTGCGCCCACAAAATCTCGATTGCCGATTGTTACCTTATGTGATGCTGAACTAGCGCTAGCAATTCGATTCTGGCGAACTAAAGTATTTCCATTTTTCATAATCGCCACAAGTGCCGCCGAAGTACTTCTTGGATAATCCGTTAATAACTCCAGATGAGGTTCAGTGATTACCGTTCGCTCATCGATAAGTAATAGATCTCTCGTTGAACTTTGAAACGTTTCGAGTATTTCTGAAAGTGAGGTTTTGGCGGTAACCGTCAGAGAATCAAGTGTGCCGCTCATTTAGAGTAGTATAAATCTATGGCCATCCAAGTCGTGATTCTTGCTGCTGGAATGGGCACTCGACTCGGAAAACCTTGGCCAAAACCCCTCACTCCTCTTGCGGATGGGCGATCGATTTTGCAGCAGCAGATTGAGAATCTCCGGGGTGTTTTCGGTGAAGAGGTACGGATAACTATCGTCGTAGGTTTTAAATTAGAGATGATTATGGAAGCACATCCCGACGTCTCCTATGTTTATAACGAAGCCTACGACCAGACAAATACATCGAAGAGCTTGCTAAAGGCGCTGAAGAATTCACATGAGAGTGGCGTGCTCTGGTTAAATGGCGATGTTGTTTTTGACTCGAGAGTCCTAGGGCGAATCAATGATCGTATCCGAGATGAGAAATCCTTCGTCTGTGTAAACACTGCCGCGGTAGGCGAAGAAGAGGTCAAATACACCGTTGATGGAAAAGGGTTCATAAACGCTCTCTCCAAGAAGGTAGAAAATGCATTAGGTGAAGCTGTTGGTATCAACTTCATATCTGCTCGCCACAAGCGCTCCGTTATCGAGCAACTAGGAGCGTGTGCCGATAATGATTACTTTGAACGTGGGCTCGAACTTGCAATTGAAAGTAATGGAATCGAAATTGAGCCGGTGGATATCTCAGATTTATTTGCAGTTGAGGTCGATTTCCAAGCAGACCTTGATCGCGCTAACTCTCAGATTAGTTAGTTCCAACTTCGGATTAGCCCAACCTCACCAAATGTGATCGGCAACACTTCTATTGCTCTCTCATTTCGTACTCTCAGAAAACTTTGCCTTAATCATGCGCTCTTTTAGAGCCCAGAGTCAGCATTCTCAGAGATGGCCCAAAGATGCTTCTCTCAGTTAAGCGAAATCCCATCCACTTAAAAAAACTAAAGATGATTTAAGAAAGGACGAAACAAAATGAGGAACTACAAACGCATCGCAGCAGTAGCGACAGCAACCGCGCTCCTCTTTTCGCCCATGTCGGTAGCTAAGGCGGAAAACGAACCCTTGATGTCGATGCCTTTAACTGAGGTACTGAACCTCAAGAACACATCTTTTGATAATAACTTCAGCGATTTTGATGTTTTCACCTCTCTTTGGATGGATGTCTGGGGTCAACTCCCAGAATCAGCCATTCAAGTCATCTCCGATGGAAACACAGCGCTAACCGCGTTTGTTCCAACAGATCGTGCATTCCAAAGAGTTGTAAAACATCTAACTGGCAAGAAACTCAAGAGTGAAGCGCGGATTGCAGACGCTGTGATGAGTCTTGGTACCAAGACAGTAGAGAAGGTAATTCTTTACCATGTCGTAGTTGGCGATCCAATTCTCTCCCCAGATGCACTGGAAGCAAATGGTGCGAAGCTAAATGCAGCCTCTGGTCAAACTATCGGGGTCCGTGTAAGTGGCACCACAATCACCCTCGTTGATAAAGCTAAGAAGCACACCAACGCAACGGTGATTCTCTCTGCAGTCGACATCAACAAAGGCAACAAACAGGTTGCCCATGGCATCAATCAAGTGATGCTACCAACCTTGTAGTAGATGAACTAGTAATAGCAAAAGTAAGGCCCCCGCTCAACATGGGGGCCTTATTGCTAATCTAGAAACATGGCTCGCTTGCTCGTTCTCGTTTTAGCCCTGACCCTTTCTGTTATTCCGGCGCTCGCATCAGAATTTAAGGTTGCTGGAATTGCGATTGATGTAAAGAGTTTTGATGTGGAACCAACGAAATCCCTTGGCGGAAATGATCGTGGCCCGGCTTTGGCTGTTCTTAAAGATGGAACGATTCTCCTAGGCGGTGGAACCCGGGGTGGATCCATATTTGTTTGGAATGAAAGTAGCCAAGATTTAAAACTCATCGGTGAGATGATGAATAAACGTGAACGAATTCAAGACTCTCGCTTTGCGATAACAGATATCGCAGTCTTATCAGAGAAGAGAGATATTGCAACACTCCTTATCTCATTTCCAAGACTTGCCCCATCAAGATGTGTTGAGGTTCTCGTATATCGCGCTACCTATGATCGCGTAAAGAATTCGCTTAAGAGGGGCGAGCGTTGGTTTAGAAGTAAACCCTGTGTTCCAATTTCCGCAGTACAGCATGCAGCTGGCCGTATGGAAGTCATAAATAATCGCTCGGCTTATTTAACGGTGGGAGATCTAGGTTTTGACGACCTCCCTAATCGAGCCAAGCGCGGTGACTTAGGTTCGGTATTTCAAATCTCCAAAAAGAAAGTAACTCGCATATCTCAAGGTCACCGAAATCAACAGGGAATTCTCTTGTTCAATGGCAAAGACCTACTTATATCTGAGCATGGTCCGCGAGGAGGTGATGAGATAAATCTTGTAGAGCGAGGCGTTGATTATGGTTGGCCATTTGTTACTTATGGCGCTCCATACAGCCAAGGTGATTATGTGATTCCGGGTAAGACTGGAACACATGAAGGATATAGAGAGCCATTGAAACAATGGAATCCATCAATTGCGCCTACGGAATTAGTTCAACTACCAATCGGAAAGTTCGGCAAGTACTCCGGTGGGCTTGCGATGGGAACTCTGCGGGAGGCCTCCCTAGTATTCATGCGATACGAAAATGGAAAAGTCTTAGATACTGAAATAGTAAGTGTCGGCGCTCGAGTCCGCGATTTAGAGGTACTTCCAGATCAACGACTAATCGCTTCGACCGATGATGGCCGATTGATGATTTTTAGTAGTCCTTCTAACTGACGCCCACAAAAGCAGCGCCAATTACAAGTCCTAGCCAGAGAATGTGGAAGATTGGCATAAATCCAGAAATCTTTTCGATTGCAATTCGTCTCGCTTCATCTTCGCTAGCTAGATACTTAACCTTTAGATTCTCTTGAATGACGCTAGAGAGGATCAAGAAGTTACCAAACCAGGCAATCATGCAGTAAGGACAGAGCGCGCCGATTACGAAGGTGGTTTGTTGGGCTAGCCAATGTGAGAAGAAAATAGCTAAGAGGGTTCCAACTAAGGCCAAATTCCAAAACCAACCCGGAAATTGAACATCGCCTAAGAGGGCCACGGCGACGGCGATAAAGATTGCAAATGCAGCAAGGCCGATTAGGGAATTCGGAAATCCAAAGACCTCGGCCTGTTTGGAGAGCATCACGCTCTTGCAGTTGAGTACTTCATTGATGTTGCAGGAAGGATTGAACTTTGCATCCTTTAGAAGTTTTATCTTGTCGACCGAAAGTAAGAATGAAGCAACAAATCCGCTGACTGCACCGATGAGCATGAATGAGGCGGTAAAGCGACGATCGGCGAGAAAGTTCATAGTCAGCGAATACTACCGAGGTTGTTAGAGCGCGCTCGTTGCGAGAACTCCACCGAAAATCTGCCACGCAAGGGCAGATTTTGCGATGAATGAGAGCGTTATATATGTGCGCTCGCCCACAAGATAGTCAGCAAACCTTCCGACCTTCTTATATTGCAACCATTGAACTAGCGCAAAGGAATTAAAGAAAATGAATAGCGAGAAAACCACTCCGTAGACGAAGTCAGGCGCCTCCCCGGTTCCCCCTGGGGAGAAGAGCAGCCAGAACATTGCTATCCAAGGCACAATGCCAGCGATACAACCAAACCAAAATGGAAGCATGCTTCCCTTTCCAGGTTCTTCATATTTTTCTTGTAACCAACCAAAGAGAATCATCGCGACATTAACGCCGGCGATAGCCATAAGCGCAACGATGTCCCAAACAGCATTGATAAGGGAGATGAGCACGATCATCAATGTAGACGAGATCGAGTACTCAACCCAACGTGCAATATTTCGCATATTGCTCAAATCATTTGAATATTTCTTGAAACCTGGACCGATAATCCAAAAATGCGCTACGGCGCTAATCAAAGAGAATAGTGCGACACCGAGGGCAACAGGGAAATCAAAGAGGACGATACTTTCGAACTCGGCGCCAGGAATCGGAGCGTCCTTTAAGTAGTTAACTGAAACAGGTAGCGCAAAATCATTCGCAAGTGCGAAGATCGCGATTGCTTGAACTAAATGAAAGATCCCAGCAATTAAGTTATAACGCTTAAGACCGCTCAATCTCTCCGTTGGTATCTGCAACGGTGCTGATGCCGCCATCTCGACTCCTCTATTGAGAGCGTTTCCCTCTTGTAAAGAAGTCTAGCGAAAGTCGAAGTTGTGGCTAGGAGAACTCAGGAGACCTTGAATGTCCGCTTTAACAGCGTCTCGCCGCCAGAGATGACCTCAACTTTACGGGTTCCGGGCCCAACCCGATTCTTCCCTAGTTTCGCCTTCACGCCGTTAATCTTCACTTTTGCAGAAGCGCCTATGACTTTAACTGTAATCACTCTACCTTTGAGTTTTATTGAGACATCGGGAACAACTTGAATACTGTTTGCAACCACCCCAGAAGTAAAATTATTTGTTTCGCTTTGAGTAGCGGTGACAATTACATTTCCTGCCTTCTTTGCGACTAGTTTTCCATCAACAAATTCCAGAATCTTGGTGTTGGAGCTACGGAAGTTATATTGACCTTTTGAGTTTGATTTTGGAGTCGTGAAAGTAGAAGTCTGTACACCAGCCTTTACTTCAAATTCTGGCCAAACAATTTGAGGCGAAGCCTTTGTAATTCTGACAGTAAATGTACTAAGAGTGGGGGCAAAGTTCTCATCTGACTTCTGTCTTGCTTCCACTTTTGCACTTCCAGCGCCTACGATTCGAATTTGGCGACCGGTAATAGAAATTACCGAATTGTCACTACTAACAAAACTCCACTCTCCTTTTGAATTCGAGGTAGGTGGAATTAGCTCTCCTGGAGTTGTATCAAATCTATAATTTAGGTCTGCTGCTGCCCCATGTGTGGCACGTGGTTTTACTACCAGAGTCGTGGTTATTGGCTTTGATGCTCCAAAGTTTCCAGAGATTGCTTGGATCGCAGTTATGTTGACGGTGCCAACACCCACTACGACCGCCCTTTCGTTTTCAAACTTAACAATTGAGTCATTCGAAGATGCAAATGACCAGACACCGTCAGAATTCGAAGTTGGAGGAGTAATTGCAAATGGTTCATCGCCAACTCCTGCTTCAAGTTTCTCCCAGGTTCCAATGGTGGGCTCAATGCCAATCACCGTTAAAGTCATTTGGCTCTCGCCAGCTTCCCAATTCCAATCGGCTGTTTGTGTGCCTTGAATAACAGCTTGCCCTACACCTTTTAGCAATATTTCGGTCCCACTGACCTCAGCGATGTTTGGATCTAAAGATTTGAATGTCCACTTTCCTCCCGAGCTTGATGAAGGTGGTTCAATTATGAAACGTGAATCTGAAATATTTCTCGAGAGGTTCTCCCAATTGCCAATTACAGGCTTAGCACCTAGAACAGTAAGTTCCATCGTGACTGGGCTTGAAGCACCGTAATCACCTAAGGCAGCCTGAGTTGCAGTAATGGTCGTCTTGCCCTTGTTCAATAAGGTTGCGATGGCTCCATTTACAGTCGCAATCTGCGTATTAGAACTAGAAAATGTCCAGGGACCTGTGGAATTCGAAGTTGGCGGAGTAATTACTATTTGATTAGAGGCAAATGGTTGTAAGTTGGCAGATACATTTTTGAATTCACCCAGAGTTGGTGGTCCACCTTGAATCGTAACGGTCATGGTTTTTGATACCGATCCGTAGTTTCCCCAAGCTGATTGAGTTGCCGTGATAACAGATGTACCAATCTTTATTGGCCTAAGAATATTTCCGGTAACTGTTGCTACTGCGGTATTGGATGAGGTGAAAGTCCAAGCTCCTGAAGAATTAGAGGTTGGAGGAACTAACGCGAGATTGGCCACTGATCCGAGAGTTATATTCAAATCAACGAATGGGCCGGTTGTGGGAGCCCCACCGGTGATTGTCACTGTTGTCGACTTAGCGGCCGTAGCCCAATTGAAGTTTGCCGCTTGGGTAGCAACTAAAGTCACTGTGCCAAGGGCCTTAGGGGTGAGGATATTTCCGGAGATTGTCGCGATTGCGGCGTTTGAAATTGAATAGCTCCAACTCCCTGCAGATGTAGAACTGGGTGGAGTTATTGTGATTGGTCCTGCATCCACACCTAGAGTAATTGCTGGAAAATTTCCCAACGTTGGAGTTCCGGGCAGAACAGTTAAGGTCGTAGTTGCACTCTTTGCATCGAAACTACCACTTGCCAATTGCGTGGCAGTAATTGTTGTGGTGCCTACATTCTTGATTGACGCAGTATTTCCGATGATTGAAGCCACGTTGGTGTTTGCGGAGGTATAGACCCAACTACCTGGAGAGTTAGAGGTCGGAGGTGTAAGGGCAATCGCCCCAACTCCCCAAGTAGTGCTTATGGGTGCGTACGCGCCGTGCGTGGGGGCTACAGCATGTGAAGGAACTGCAGAAAAACCAAGTAGAGCTACGCTCACAATTGGTGTAATTGCTCTGTATTTCCAGTTTTTTAATTTATTTGCCCTCATTCCTTAAACCTATGTCGCGCAAGTACTTTCTTATCGGATATCTCTTGCGTGGGTAGGAAATTACTTCCTGAAAGTTTCTGCAGAATCTTCGCATAATTCGCGACACGCAAATAAATGTCCTTGCCTGAGATATTTTTAGTGATACTCCTTATCTTTAATAGATTTTTCCCATAGCGTTAGATTTTCTGATTCAACTACCTAAAGTCTTATATCGAGAAGGGTGAAATTATGAACAAATTCCTCTCCGGTTGGGCTTTCGAGGCTTTAAAACTTTCACTGATTTTGGTGTCAGGAGTGAGTCTCCGGTTTGTAGTTCAGAGATCTTTGAAATTATTTATAAATCGAGTCATTGACCTAAAAGAAGATTCCAGCAGCTCGCACAGCGCTTCTCGCGGTAATCTTCGCGCCAACACGCTCGTTCAGTTATCTAATTCAATGACTACAGTGGCGATTTTTGGTCTGACACTTCTTCTAGTTCTGGATCAACTCGGTGTGAATCTCGCTCCTCTCTTGGCGGGAGCCAGCGTTGCTGGAATAGCAATTGGTTTTGGAGCTCAAGCATTTGTTAAAGACTTGTTTGCGGGAATCTCAGTGCTTGCGGAAGACCAATATGGCGTTGGCGATGTAATCGATTTTGGCGAATCTAGCGGGGTTGTTGAGTCGATAACCCTCAAAAGTACCCGGGTCCGTGCCCTTGACGGGACGCTATGGCACATACCGAATGGGGAAATTTCACGTGTTGCAAATAAAACTCAAGGTTGGTCAAGAGCAATACTGGATGTTTCTGTTTCATACTCAAGTGATATTGAAGATGTCATTGAGAAGATTCAAAAGATACTCGATGACTTTTCTAACGACCCAAAGGTTTCTTCGAAGCTCATTTCCTCACCTGAAATTTGGGGTGTAGAGAACCTAGGTGATAATTCCGTGGATATTCGGATTGCTATAAAAGTTCTTCCCGGAGAGCATTGGCAATTAATGCGCGACTTACGGTTGATCTTAAAACAGAGATTCGACTCTCTTGGGATAGAGATTCCTTTCCCACAATTGAAGATTTGGACTGCCGAGTTGGGAGAGCAATAGGGATAAACTCATCTCTGTGAAAATTGCTTTTACTAGAATGGTTCTACTCGCACTTTTTGCAATCATTACCATGCTTCAAATTTTTTCTCTCCCTGGTCAGTTCCGACATATACGGGAGACTGGTGGGGCTTCTCTATTAATTGAAGTGCTTTTAACACTTCTTTTCTTTGCACTTTTCCTTACTGCTCAGCTAACGCTTTTTGGACTTTGGAAAGTGATTGGATTTGTCGAGAGAGATGAATTCTTTTCTCATAAGGCCTACATTTGGCTTACTCGGATATCCATTTATCTTAAGCTCGCTCCTTTCTTTCCAATTGCTATATTCTTGGTAGTCGCCCCGCAAGCAGATGATCCTGGCTTCTTAGTTCTCCTAACTGCTATAACACTATTTTTGACGGCTCTTTATCTACTCTTTTCTATTTTGCGGGAACAATTAAAGGCGAAAATTGAGTTCTAGAACTCCCCTTCAGACTTTTCTATTCTTTGGCAAAATAGTAAGTTCTATCGGTGTCTAAATCTGTTGTAATTCAAGGGGAGCCACTTGCCATCCAGATATTTGAGGCAATTGGAGAGAAGAAGGGAGATGTCCTTCTAGTACATGGATTTACTGGGAGCAAAGAAGATTTCTCAGAAATCGGACCTCTGATCGCAAATGATGGTTACCGAGTCATTACATTTGATAACCGTGGGCAACACGAGTCTTCGCACACCAAGCGACCTGATGGCTACTCCATGTCATCTCTTGGGCGCGATGTTTTGGAACTATCAAAACAACTTGAACTCAAAAAGCCTCATTTACTGGGCCATTCTTTTGGTGGATTGATTGCCCAACAAGCAGTGAAGTTGGAGTCTAAGGCTTGGTCATCTCTAACCCTCTTGTGCTCAGGCCCTGGTGGAATAGCTGACTGGCTCAATGATCCGCAGTTCGAAAATCTCACAAATGAAACGAAGGGTGAGATCTGGGAGAAGCATTTAGAGCAGGATCGCGTTGGGAATATTAAGTACGAATTATGGAAGAAGAGATGGCTTGCTAGTGATGCAAATTCAACGATGACTTACCGTGACCACCTCATTAAACAACCATCCTTAATCGCTAGTATTGCTAAGTTAGGTATCACATCTCATGTCATTTACGGTGAGAATGATGATGCCTGGCCGATAGAGGATCAGAACAAAATGGCAATCGAATTAAAAGCGAAAATGACTGTCTTGCCTAACTGTGGGCACTGCCCAAACGAAGATAATCCAGCCCTCTTGGCTCGCGAGTTAATTGATTTCTGGAATTCCAACTGATTGTGCGAAGGATGGATTGATGGTTACATTTATCTTAAGACGATCAGTGATGGCTATATTTGTTATCTCAGGATCTTTTGCCTTTATCTATGGGTTGGCTGCGACAATTGGAGATCCGCTAGCCGAGATTAGGTTATCGAATCCTGAAAATCTTGAATATTTGCTTTTGGCCGCAACAAGAGAGCTTCGGCTGGATCAATCTATCCCTGAGCGCTTCTTTGGTTGGTATAGCGATGTGATTCGCTCTATCTTGAATGGTGAATTCACTCTAGATACTTCGCTAAGTGGTAGGCCGGTATCTGAAGGATTACTAGGGGCCGTGGCACCCACCTTTTGGTTAGTCATTATTTCGATAATTTTCTCACTTCTTCTTGGAGCAATTCTGGGGATGTTTGTTGCCATAAGTAGACAGGGCTTTAGAGAGCCTTTGATAGGTCTGCTTCTGTTTCTTGGCTACGTTTCACCCGTATTTTGGATTAGCCACTTAATCAAACAGTATCTAGTAGTTATTCTAAATGATCGCGCCATCGAGACAATTACTTGGTATACCCTTTTAGCGCCACTCTTTGGAAGTCTTATATTCCTCTTGGCTATCACCTTCTTTTTTCTTGCACAATACTCAATCAATGAGAAGTTGGCCCGAAAGCGGTTCGCTATCTCACTGCTCTTTGCAATTCCGATGATGGCAGTGGCAAATAGCCTACTTCCGAATGAAACTAGAGTTATCTTTGTTGCACTCAACGCATTCCTGGCTATTACCTTCTGGCTAGCTTTTTGGATTTTTGTTGGACGGGGAATGCCCAACAAGGCAAAATTTGGAATTCGTTTTGGGATTCTTTGGGTATTTAGTGTTTTGATACAAAAGCTAATTTCGGTATTCCCCAACTACATGCAACGCGACGAGATAGCTGGTCGTCCCTTTCCAAGTTTTGCCTATGAGTCAGTGTGGTACTCGCCGCCGGAATTTTGGATTCTTCAATTGGACCGGGTGCTACATCTTCTTTTACCAGCTCTGGCAATTACCATCACAACAACGGCCATCTATTATCAAGTAACAAAGAATGCAGCGATCGAGGCTCTTGAGTCCGATTATGTTCGTATGGCGCGGGCAAAGGGAATCAATGAATTAGAGGTGCTTGTTAGGCACGTTTTTAGGGGTTGTTATCTATCTTTGATAAATACCTTTGTCCCAAATTATTTGTATTTATTCAATGGAGTTATCATTGTTGAGCTTGTCTTCGGTTGGCAAGGAATTGGCGTTTATCTTTTAAGTTCTATGTTCTCGTATGACCTTAACCGATTAATGGGAGGCATTTTCGTTATTGGTTTATTGACTTTTGTTGCCATGGTGGGAAGTGATCTCTTGATGAGTCGGGTAGATGCGAGGATTCGAGCTTTTAAGTGAATAATTGATGGCAATTCCGGTTGCTAACTTGAGCCTAATTAGTTGAACAGAGATAAAGCGCGCCCGTAGGGATTCGAACCCCAAACCTTCTGATCCGTAGTCAGATGCTCTATCCGTTGAGCTACGGGCGCAAATTGCCTGCGAATATTATCATCATGAAATCTCTGCTTTTCACCCTGGTACCCTGCGAAATATGAAGTATTTGGTGGCTTTCACCGCGCTCTTCTTCATTCCGATGGCAAATTCGCATGGGATTGAAATTCCTCTTCTCTGTGCAAAGAAAGTTACCTATGAATTACGGACATCTAATGTGATTGATCAATGCGCTGAGGATGAACTTTCTCTTGGTGAAGGCCCTCTTGTGCATTCACTAACTGCGCCAAAAATACTCAATCCAACTCTTGAAATTCGGTTTGCTGCAGCACAAGCAGCGGCTAAAAAAGAGGGAGTCTCGCTACAAATTACATCTGGATATAGAACTCTTTCGCGTCAGAGTTATCTTTTTAATTCAGCTGTCGCCCGTTATGGAAGTTATAGTGCTGCAGCCAAATGGGTCTCTCCGCCTGACATTTCGCATCATCCACTTGGCCTAGCGATAGATGTCAATTATCCAAATGAACCCGAGGTCGCTCGTTGGTTAGAGATAAATGGATACAAGTTTGGTTTATGCAGAGTGTTTAAGAATGAATGGTGGCACTTTGAAGGAAACATCGCTCCTGGTTGGAAGTGCCCAAAGATGTTAAAAGACGCCCGTGCGCTATTAAAGTCCTAGCATTTCTTTTCGGTCGACAAATTTCACGCGAGGCTTACCTACCACCTCACCTTTTGCAACTTCAGCGGCGTTGATGCGCTCCCAGGCACTTTGTGAGACATGGATAAGTCCTCGCTCATTTAGAATCTTGGAGATTCCTTCACTTGATTTAGGTATATCAAGGTTTGCTGCCAACTTCTCGATAACCGTCGCCGCGTCGCTCTTATTTGTTCCAATTACTCCCGAGGGACCTCGTTTTGCCCAACCAACAACATAGATATTGGAATTCGCAACATGTCCCTCCTCATTAGTGACTTTTCCGCCGTCGTAGGGAAGTCCTGGGATCGGATCGGCTTCATAGCCAATTGCAGAGATAATCAATCCAGTCTTTACTGTGTATGTATCTTCGGTAGTTACTACCTTTCCTTCTTTGACTTCATTGATTGCGAAAACCACCTCTTCAACGCGATCCTTACCGCGTATCTCTATTGGGGAGGCTAGGAAATGGAAATTCAGACTTCGTTCATGGCCCTGCTTCGGTGTCTTTGCAATCAACATCATTGCATCTAGATTGGACTTCACGTCTTTTGGTAGCTCACCTTCAGCGCTTGCCCGCTCGAATGCATCCTCAATATCGCACTCGCCAATCTCCACATCGGTATGTTCTAACTTCGGAAGCTCCCTCAGCTCCGGTGAGGTAAAGGCAGCATGCTCGGGACCGCGGCGGCCGAATACATGGACAGTTCTTATAGATGACTTATGTAACTCTTCCAGCGCGTGATTGGCGGTATCTGTTGAATCTAGCTCCTTAGGTTCTAACGCAAGCATTCTTGCCACATCCATTGCCACATTTCCAGCGCCAATTACAACAGCGGTATCGGTATCTAGAGGTACATCTACTTCAACATAATCAGGATGGGCGTTGTACCAAGGAACAAATTCAGCAGCAGAGAGTGAGCCACGTAGATCTTCACCGGGAATAGCAAGTTTTCTCCCACGACTTGTTCCGGTTGCAATCACGACTGCGTCATAAGAAGCAGCGAGTTCGTCAACAGTTACATCTTTGCCAAGTTCAACATTGCAAAAGAGTTGAAATCCTTCGGTCGTTGCGATCTTTTCAAATACTTTAGATACTGTCTTTATCTTTGGGTGGTCTGGAGCAACGCCACTTCTCACCAATCCCCACGGGGTTGGTAAGCGCTCGATCATGTCGATTTCAAATTTGCGATCATCGCTCTGGAGATTTTGAAGTGCTTGCGCAGCAAAGTAACCAGCAGGTCCAGCACCTACGATAGCTATGCGAAATACAGACAAGAGTTCTCCTTGATACGGAAACTCGCAAAAGCCTATTACAAAGATTTCTTAACCGAAACTTGGGAGCTTCGCTCGTTAGACTAAGCCTGTGAATCTAGTAGTAGATATTGGGCAATCTGGGTCGAGGGCTAAAATTGATGAAAAAATCATTACTCTCTCGCACTTTAAAAATGCCTCTGAAAGCTTGATTCAAACCTTAGAGAAGATCTATTCTGAAATTGGCAATGAGAAATTTTCTAAGGTTTATTTGAGTCTTACCGGACTGCAAGGAAACGTTGGGGACGAGCGGCCCTTTGGTGAGTTAACTAGAAACTTTTTTAGTTCAAGTGATGTCGCAGTGATGGATGATGGAATCGCTGCATACGCGGGAGCCGTGGGTTTGAAGTCGGGTGTTGTTCTCACTCTAGGCGGAGGTGTGGTTGCCATTTCTTCTCACAAGGAGAATTTTGGACATGCGGATGGGAAGGGTCCCATTTTTGGTGATTTCGGTGGGGGTTTTTGGATCGGCCAGACCGCACTTCGAAAGGCAATTGCAACTAGAGAGAGTCGAGATTCTTCGTTTGATCTTATTGATATATTTTCTAAAGAACTTGCCTTGTATGATGCTTTAACGGATAAAACAGGGGTTGACGCTTCAAAGCTCTGCATAGAAGCGGCACGCGCGGTATGCGTTGGTGCAGAATCGGGTATTTCATCTGCAGTAAGTGTGTTGAAGGAAGGGGCGGATTACTTGGCAAAGACAATTATCGCTTCATGGCGCCAAGTAAATTCTGATAGCGAAACCATACCTGTGGTTGCTCTCCTTGGTGGGCTCTCTAAGAGCAATATCTATGTTGATCTAATTAAAGATTCACTTTCAGGCATATTGAAATACGAATACGTTGAACCGGCTGGGGATCACTTAGATGGAGCACCAATTATTGCCGAAAGATTCCCTGAGGGTTTTGAACCACTACTTAAGTGGTGGCATAACTAACCCTTAATCGCTCCGGAAGATAGGCCCTTTACTAAATACTTTTGTGCGAGAATGGCGAAAATCAGTGGTGGTAAAACGGATAGAGTAACGGCTGCTGAAATATCGCCCCAACGAACGCCGTAACTTGTCACAAAATTGGCCGCTCCTACTGTTACTGGCGTCGCTTCACTAGAGGATAGAACTACCGCAAACAGATAATCAGACCAAGAGAAAATAAATGTAAGGACTCCAACGGCAGCAAGTCCAGGTCCCATAAGGGGGAAGACGATGCTTGAGAGAGTTCTGAAGACGCCTGCTCCATCCACGTGTGCTGCTTCTTCTATCTCGTAAGGAAGTTCCTTTATAGCACTTGAGAAGATAAGCAGTGCGAGAGTTAAATTTACAAAAGTATTTGCAAGTATTAATCCTCTAACCGTGTCGACAATCATTAAATTCGTAAACAATTTATAAAAAGGAATGATGAAGAAGACGGCTGGGAGAATTCTCAGGCCAAGCGCAATCCGCAACAACCAAGCGCCGCCAAAACCTAGACGGACGATTGAATATGCTGCAGGTAAACTAATGAGTGTAGTAAGAACTACTGTTCCAATTGAAATCAATATGCTATTTTGGAAAAAGCTTGCAAAGTCATAACCAGCAGCTCCCATTGCATTCTTGTAATGGGAGAATTCTCTATCAAATTCCCAAACAAATGGACCACTTGCAATCGCATTATCAGTTCTAAGTGAATTATAGATAGCACCTACCAATGGAAGCATGAAGATTAAAGCAAAGCTGCTCGCTACAAAGGTTGCCCATAGATTCCGTTTCATTTCACATCCAACCTGAATTGTTTAATTATTGAAGGCATCAATGGAACGAGAAGGAGTACGAGAGTCACCGAAGCGGCAGATGCGAGCCCAAAATCTCCGGTGATAAATGCAGTCTTATATATGTAAATGCCGATTGTCTGCGTGCTTATGCCAGGACCTCCGCCAGTCAAGATGTAGACGGTGTCAAACGTTCGAAATGAGTCAATTAGGCGCAGAAGTGCGACTATCGCAAGTGCTGGCTTCAAAATTGGGATGGTGATCCTTAAGACAACTTGCCTATATCTAGCACCATCAATAGCCGCAGACTCATAAATATCTTGAGGAATGTTCTGTAGGGCTGCGTAAGCTAGAAGAAACGCAAATGAAGTGTATTGGATTGCATCTAATGCGACTAGGGTGAAGAAGATATATCTTTGATCGAAAATTGAAATATCCCAACCAATTTTTTGGAAGGCGCCGGGAATAATTCCGATATTCTCATTGAGAATTAATCGATACATCACCGCCATAAGCGATGGTGCAATCATGATTGGAATAAGTACCATCGAGAAGAGTGTCCTCTTGCCAGGGAACTTACGATCAAAAATCAACGCAAGTAGAAACCCCAAGATTCCTTCAATCAGAGTTACTACAATCGCGAAGAGTAGGGTGAACCTGAGGGCACCCCAAAAATCTGGCGCTTGCAAAATAGTAAGATAGTTATCTAATCCAGCAGGTGTGATTTCGAATTCACTCAAAAGATCTCTTGAGAGTGAAGTTCTTACCCCAAGGTAAACAGGCCAAATTACTAGGACTGAGAGGAATACAAGAAGTGGAGCTGCGAGAACGAAGGCCGAGAGCTTATCTTTTCCCTGTCTGATCATGAATTACCCACTTCTCCAATAATGATAAAGGATGGTCGACTCTTTTGAGCCGACCATCCTTTGCAGCTTGATTCGCTTATTGCTTTAGAGTCTTCTTACTTCTGAAGGCTCTTTAGAGCTGCATCAGCGGCAGAGGCCACTTCGGCAGCAGTCTTTTGTCCAACCCAAGCTGGGCTTAGCACTTCTGCGAGTTTCGCATACATATCAAACTCACGAGGTCCAGCCGCTTCTGCATAACCAAACTTACCTGCGTAAGAAATGATATTTGCAAATGAAGCATTAGTTGAAACCATCGTATTCAGAATAGCTGGCATGGAAGGTACTCCACCAGCCGAGGCATAATCTTTCATCGCCTTTACTTTGGAGAGATATTTCATCCACTTCTGAGCCGCAGCTTGATTCTTGCTGTACTTATTCAAGCCAACCGCAAGAGCGTGAACGTGTGTTCTTTGGCCCTTTCCAGGAGGAGCTGCTATTCCTACGTTTCCAGCAGTTGATCCCGTTGAGCTTAATTCAGAGTATGCAGCATTCCACTGGAGCGCCATCATGGCGTTACCAGACGTCAAGGCTGCATTGGTCTCTGCATACTCCCATTGAGATGATTCTGGAGATGTTAGTTCCTTGGTGTAGATGGTCCGATATACATCAATCGCTGCCTTACCAGCAGTTGTATTGATGGATGGCTTACCATTCTTAAACCAATTTCCACCCAATCCCCATAGAACATCATTCCAAATCATCGTGTTGTATAGAAGATTCTTAGCAGGGAGGGCATATCCATACTTAGTTGGTGAATCCGGATTGTACTTTTGAGTGAAGAATGCAGCAGTTGCTAATGCATCATCCCAGCTCCAAGTTTCTGGATCTGTATTAGGAGAAAGCTCCTTTCCAAGTACGGACTTTGATATTGACTTGTACTTTGCGACATTCGCTGCTGAACTCAATGAATTCACCAAATCTGTGCGGTAGTACATGAAGTGAAGGCTCGTATCCAGAGGAAGAGCCATCTGTTTTTTGTTAACTTTTAATCCGTCAATTGAGGCCTTTAGGTAACGAGAATTCTTAATTCCCTTAAGCTCGCTCAAGTACGGAGCATGTTGACCAACGAGATATGACGCTGTGAAGTAAATGTCGTACTCGGAGGACTTAGCCTTCATAAGTGCTGCTTCTTTGGCGAAGGTGTTATCGCGACTTAATAGAACTTGTTTGACCACGACACCATCTTTTTTGCCTTGTCCAGCGTTATAGGCATCGACGACTTTCTGCATCGCCTCACCTTCAGGCCCTGGCCAGAGAATCATTTTGACCTCGGTAGCCGCATGGGCTGGGACAACTGTTAAGCCACCGACAAGGGCACCGGTAGCGATTGCAGCTGTCAATATCTTGCGTAACCGCATCTCTCCTCTTTCTCTTGATTTCTTCAAGAATCACTAGGTAAGCGGTCTAATACGGGGGGATACCGTTCTAGACCAGTGAGTAAAAACTATAGTAAGGTAGCCATAAGTCAATGGTTCGAGAGGGTGCGTTTGAGTAACGTTTCAATATCAAGGGAGCTAAAAACAGATCAGTTTGCGCCCTTAAAGGGCGGACTTATCGTCTCTTGCCAAGTCCCTGACGGAACCGCAATCGATACTCCTGAGTTCATTGCCGCCCAGGCGAAAACCGTCCTTCAAGCCGGTGCTGTCGGTATCCGAGCGCAGGGAATAGCTAATGTGAAGGCCGTCGCCCAAGCTGTTAACGTTCCTGTGATAGGTCTGGTCAAGCGATATCTTTCAACAACTCCCATTTATATAACCCCTGACGTTGAAGATGTCCTGCAGCTCGAGGAGGCGGGCGCTGGCATCGTTGCAATTGACGCAACGATGCGCCTTAGGGCAAATGAGACTTCGCTTGCCAAATTCATTACCGCGTTACGAGAAAAAACTAAGATTCCATTATTGGCCGATGTCGACACTTTAGAAGCTGGGATTATCGCCGAATCACTGGGTTGTGAGGCCGTTGCTACAACACTTTCTGGCTACACCGAGCGTCCATCTCCTCCTTTGCCTAATTTAGAACTAGTCCAATCACTTGTGGATCGTCTAAAGATTCCCGTAATTGCCGAAGGTGGATTCAATAGTCCTTCTCAAATTAGAGAAGCTTTACAACTCGGGGCCTGGTCAGTCTGTGTCGGCACAGCAATTACTAATCCTTTTTTACTTACAGAGAGTTTTGTTGCAGCTACCCATCAAGCTTGAATACTGAATTTAAAGTCGTACTTGTCTCCTCGCTTTACTGAAACACAATGCTCCATAGTTCGGCCACGAGCATCGAATGCTGTCAAATTAAACATTAATGAAGGGGTATTTACGGGAGCCTTGAGAATTACAGCCTGTTCTTTATCAAGAAGCATTGGAGAGACTGCAGAATCGGCCCGTAAAACCGGTCTTTCGTAAACGTTTTTAAATATCTCGTAAAGTGAGCCTTTTAGGTCCTGATCCAAGAGTCCTGGTGCATTTTCGCATGGGACATGGGTGTCTTCGATTGCGAGCGGGACTTTATCCGCAAGGCGCACTCTCTTGATGCGGTATGCAAACTCGCCAACTGGAATCTGGAGAATTTCAGCTAATCGCTTATTGGTTACTTCGACTCTCTCAGCCTTAAGAATTGAAGATGAGGGACTCATTCCTTTTTCGCGAACTTCCTCTGAAAAGGAAATAAAAACTAATTTTTTAGACAGTTTCTCACCCGCAACGTAAGTGCCTGATCCTGGAATTGTGTAGAGCATGCCATCAGCTTGCAACGCGGAGAGAGCCTGTCGAATAGTCATGGTAGAAACACCATAAGTGGACGCCAACTGACGCGCCGAAGGTATTTGAGAATGTGGTTTCAATTTAGAAAATCTACTTTGAAGTCGCTCTCGCAGCTCTATGTGTTTATGTTTCTTGGGAGCGCGCGGCATCAGAAAATCATTCCACAATATTAAGCGAGGTTCTAGCGGGTAAGGGTAACTTTGCTTAATCCGACTGGAGCATCGGGATTAAGTCCGTTTGAGGTCGCAAGCGAGTGAGTGACTAACTGAAAGATGATTGCATCGGTTATTGAGGCTGTGATTTCTGAAGTTGAAGCAGGGCCAGTTAATACCGGTTCATTTTCTATACTTTTATTGCTATCGCCAATCCAGAAAAGGTTCTTCGACTTAGCTCTTATTTTTTCAGCGCTCTCGCCAAAGGACTCACCTGGCAAGTGTTCTGGTGTCATAAAGATCACTTGGGTATCTGTGGTAACTGAAGCTATTGGCCCATGTAAAAAGTCCGATGAGGACATGCCTTGAACGGGTACCAAGCAAGTTTCTTGAAGTTTCAAGGCAAATTCCTTTGCATTCGGATAGGAGAACCCTCGTCCTAGTATGAATAAGGGCTTACGCACATCAATCTTCTTCGCAAATTCAATACACAAATGCTTATCTACCAAAATATTTTGAGCTCTACTGATCACCTCTTGTGAATTTGGTTTCGATCCCATCCAAGTATCAACAATTAGGTATGAGATCATGATTTGTCCGACGTAAGACTTAGTAGCAGGTACAGCAACTTCTGGGCCAGCAAGGATCGGAATGTGATAATCCGATAATTTTGCTAGAGGTGATTCCATATCATTAGTTATAGAGAGTAAGAATCCGCCACCCGCTTTAGCTGCCGCTGCGAACATCACTAGATCCGTGGATTGGCCGCTTTGACTAATTGCGATAACTAAAGTCTTTTCGTATTTAAGCTCTGCTGAGTAAAGAGTTGCGGCTGATGGAGATGCTAATCCACAAGCAATTCCCAACTTTGTCTCAATCAGGTATTTCAAAAAGTGAGCGGCGTTGTCAGAAGTTCCTCTAGCTAGAATTATTATGGAATCAAATTTCTTTTCTGCCAATAGTGCTTTGGCTCTTGCATCACTAAGAAAGTGATTAGAAATTCTCTCAAGAACTTGGGGTATCTCCTCGATTTCTCGAAGCATGATTTCGCCTACCGGAGCCATTCCCATCCATTCTTTTCGATATTTACTTGGCGGAGACGAGAGGATTTGAACCTCCGATTCCCTTTCGGGAAAACCTCATTAGCAGTGAGGCGCACTAGACCGGGCTATGCGACGTCTCCAATTACCAGGGAAGTTTACCGCCCTTATTTCAGGCTCGAATCGGCAACTAGTACGCTCGGGGCATGACCTTTGACAAGTCGAACGAAAAGGCAGACAAGAAGAAGAATCTTCGCCCCCATGACATTCCTACCCCTGAACCTTTAAAGAAGTTCATGGAGCAAGGTTGGGCTCCCTCTCCGCTAGATGGTCTAAAGAAAAGTCCTGCCGCTACATATGCAGTTGCACGGCGTGAAAGATTGTCGAAGGCTTTTCCAAATAAGCGTCTGGTAATCCCAGCAGGAACCTTCAAAGTACGGAGCAATGACAGCGACTATCGTTTCCGCCCACACTCGGCCTTCGCTTGGCTAACTGGGATAAATGGAACTGATGCGGTTCCAGAATCCGTCTTAGTTTTGGAGCCAGATGGCTCAGGGCATGAGTCTCTGCTCTTTATTCATCCTCGTTCGGTCCGCGAAAATAGCGATGAGTTCTACCGCAATCCAAAACATGGTGAGTTCTGGATTGGTCGCCGCATGACATTAGAGGAGACCGAGTTTGCTTATGACATCAAGGTAAAACACATTGATGATTTAGAAGATTTTCTCTCTAATAAGAAGGATTCGCTCTTAGTTCGTGAGCAAGATTCACAAGTTGATGAACTTGTTGCTGCTTCTGAAGGCGATAAGGATTTTCTAGTCTGGTTATCTGAAGCACGTTTAATTAAAGATAAGTTTGAGATAGAAGAGATGCAGCGAGCAGTAGATGCGACTCATCGTGGTTTTGAAGACATGATCAAGGCCATCCCTGGCGCGGTGGGTAAGAAACGTGGTGAACGTTTAATTGAAGGTGCTTTCTTTACTAGGGCTCGATTTGAAGGAAATGATCTTGGTTATGACAGCATCGTTGCGTCCGGCTCACATGCCTGCATCTTGCATTGGATCAAGAATGATGGTGAGCTGAAAAACGGTGACTTGGTTCTGATTGACGCTGGCGTAGAAGTCGAATCGCTCTACACAGCTGATATCACTCGCACCTTGCCGATAAATGGAAAGTTCACCCCTGCACAAAGAAAGATTTACACACTCGTCTATGAAGCCCAAAAAGCGGGAATGGAAGCGGTGAAGCCCGGTGCAAAATTCCGCGATTTCCATCATGCGGCGATGGCAGTTTTAGCTAAAGGTTTAGAAGAGATGGGCGTATTACCAATCTCTGCTGAAGAGTCATTGAAGGCAGATGTCGGATTACATCGTCGCTGGACCGTTCATGGAACTGGGCACATGCTTGGAATGGATGTTCATGATTGCGCTCAGGCTCGGAAAGAGGCATATACCGAAGGAATCTTAGAAGAGGGAATGATCGTCACAGTTGAACCAGGTTTCTACATTCACCCTGATGACACCTTATTCCCGGCTGAGTATCGTGGAATTGGTGTACGAATTGAAGATGATGTTCTTGTTACAAAAGATGGATATACGAACTTGAGTTCGGCAATGCCTCGCCATCCAGATGAGATTGAAGCATGGGTCGCTTCCCTCTGGGCTTAGCGCTTAAAACCCCGTTTCAATTTCTTTCTTAATCTACGAGTGAAGCTGCGTTTCAACCAGCTAAGCGGCATCCGATTTATCGTATTCCGATCAAAGACCATCATTGCTGCTGCAACCGTCTTTATATCTATTGAATCAGGATACGAAGAGTTTCCGGTTGGAACGACTGAGTTTCCTAAGGATTCAATATCGCCGATGATTCTCACGCCAGAATTCACTAATTCCTTTTGTATCTCTTTTCCAAGGTGATTTGCCTTTTCAACTGCCCACTGCGGCGTTAGTAGTCGCTCTTTTCCAGCGGCCGGCTGAACATCATCGGTCAATTGGCGGATATAGCCAGAGCGAATGAAGAGTTGATATTCATCCCAAGCCCGTTCCTTAGGATATTGGCGGTTTAACTCGAGAAGAAGTGAGATCTCCTCCATCGTCAAAGATCGATTACTCCCACTTGGGGTGGCATTTATAGTTCCGGTGGCAAGATTTAAGAACTTATTTATCTCATCAAAGAGAAATGTTGGTTGGGCTTCATTGACAATCAAGACTGTGACATTTGACTTACCGAAGATATCCACCCATCTAGCAACTACTTTTCCGTGGGAATGGCGCTGCCAGAACGTAGGTGAAACTTTAGATTCTCCAGGTTTATCTAGAATCTCATGTAGCCACTTCTCAAATTCAACCTTGATCCCATACTTCAAATACTGTTGATATGAAGAGGAGAGAAGTTTTGCAAGTGGTCTTACGGTAAAGAGAATTTGAATATCTCTCTCTTTAATATCACTCCTGATTTTCCTAATTCTTTCGCCATCAATCTCGGAGAAAAATTCGCTACTTAGGACGACGCTCTCTTCTTTTGCCCCATTAATCCTTCCCGCCATCCGATCCCAAACTTTTTCCGGGGTCCTCTCGCCACCGCGCTTATTCCAACCCCAAGGACGTTGGGTTAACGCCCATGCGATCCGGTGGTGCGCTTTAGTTCCAATATGGGGATAGAGAATCCCAAGCTCACGAAGCATTGAACGATTAAGGGCAAAAGACTCTTGAAGCGCAGTCGTACCGGACTTATGAAATCCAGGATGAATTATGAGGCGAGGTTTACTCATAGATTTCCGCTAACCAATGCCTTGAATCGCAGTTGCACACTCTTCTCCGGGAAAGAATTTGTACTCGTTATCCCACTCAAGTTGTAGTGGACGTAAGAACTTCTCAAACTTATTATCGATAACCTCAACTGGCCCGTATCCAGGTAGAAAACCCTTGCTGTCGCGCTTGAAATAAAGCTCACGCTCTGAATCCATTCCTTCTGAAGTGAAGGTATAAACGCCATGCAAAATGCCGTTCTCATAAGTTCCAACAAAGGAGCCTTTTGATGAATCCTTTTGGAATGGTCTATACGCAAGGTTTCCGCTCACTGTTGCATTCTCATGATAGGTGATATCCATTATGAACAAGTCATTGTTCGCCTCTGCGAAATAACAGCCTTTCACATTAGATGCGGCCGCTTCTTCAGTTGTAAGAATTGAATCAAAAGCCGCTATAACTATTGGCATCGCTTCTTCGATTGAACCGAGGAAGGTAGCTCCAACTTGAATCCAGTATCCGCTCTTTAGAACATTCAGTTGCCAGAGAATATATTCGCCTTCTCCGTCACTTCCTTGAGATAGAAAATAAGCTCGCTCTTCATCAAAATCAGGAAGATCCACTTCTTCTTGGCCGGCCTCCTTCCAGAACTTCTCGCGCTCCGTGAAGGTAATCCCATAATCTGGCGCCCAGATAATCGTTGCGCCAACTTCTGCTTCACCAATTCCATAAGTACAGGCAATTCCTCCAGCGTTGTAAGCGGCATAGAGATCAGTGCCTTCCGCCGGCTCCCATTCGGTTGGTATGTATTTAGCGCCCGCAACTTTTTCTGGGAAAGAATCTAAAATCTCTGTCTCATCACAGAAGAGTGGAACAGAAGGAGTTTCGGGAACTGCATCCTCTACATCGCTACATGCAGTTAAGAAGAGCGCGCTAATAAGAAGGACGATTACTCGCTTCATCAATTTACCCTTACTTCTAAATTATCCGGTTGCGGCAGCGGACATGGCGCACCGTCACAACAATTAGTCTTGGAGTGGCAATGTGGGCATAACCAACGCGTTGCTATCGGGTCATATGCCTGGCCACAGAAATCACAGGGCATCTGATTGTTCGCGGACATGGGCAGATTATCTACTAATCCATAAGCCAAGTAGCGCTGCCAATACCCCGAGGAGATAATTTCCAAAGAGATTTAGCGTCAAAAGCTTCTTATCTCCCCGTTCATCAAAGAGATCGAGGGCAAAAGCCGACCAAGTTGTTAGCGCACCGCAAAATCCGAAGAGTAGGAAGGTGAGATTGGTTTCGCCTTTAGCGATAACTCCAAGAAGAAATGATCCAGCTACGTTGACTATCAAGATCCCATATGGGAATCGATATCCATCCCGAAAGAATCGATCTATCACATAGCGAGTGGGTGCACCTATGCCTGCGCCAATGAGAAAAAGTGTGAGTCTCATTTAGCTAATTCACTTTTTGGATTAATTAGCCAGAGGATAAATAGACTGAAAAGCACCATCGTGTAAAAGTAGATGATTGCTTCGATATCACTTCGTTGGCTGTGGATGAGCGCGACCGATGAGAATGTGGTCATAGCCCCAGCAAAGCCGGGAATCCAGAAGAGTCGACTCAATTCTGTTGGCTTAAGCCGAAGCGCAAAGAGCCCGGCAACAGTTACGCCCAGCAAGTTCACTAGAAAGATTCCAATCTCATCGCTTTTAGCTACGAGGAGATATCGAATTAGCGAGCCGACAACTCCGCCAGCTGCGACTACAAGGAGTTTCTTCACGCCCGCTTTACGATTTTGTTTGCAAGTCCAGAGAAGATACTTATAAGCAAGCTTCCAACTAGTGCTGAGGTAAATGAATCAATCGTTATTACATCACTCCATCTATCGGTAAGCATCAACATCGCGGCATTGATCACAAAGAGGAATAAACCAAAGGTGAGAATCACGGCAGGAAGCGTGAAAAGTTTCAGAAGAGAGCCGATAAAAGTATTTATTAATCCAAATAAAGCAGCGACCCAGAAGTAATTCCAAGCGCCATCCTTGATCTGAATTCCATCAACGATAAGAGTGGTAACCCAGAAAGCCCCAGCGAGAACTGCCCACCGCAGGACAATTGACACTATTCGATCCCCTCGCGCTTACGGATCTTCGAGCCCAACCAGCGAACCGGATCGTATTTGACGTCAACAACGCGCTCTTTCATCGGGATGATTGCATTATCGGTGATTTTGATGTGCTCTGGGCAAACTTCAGTACAGCACTTGGTGATGTTGCACATTCCAAGACCATGTTCTTCTTGTGCTTTCTTCTTGCGATTACGTAACCGGTCAAGTGGATGCATATCTAACTCGGCAATCCGGATAAAGAAGCGCGGGCCAGCAAATGACTTCTTATTCTCTTCATGATCGCGGATTACATGGCAAGTGTCTTGGCAAAGGAAGCATTCAATGCATTTGCGGAATTCTTGGCTCCGCTCAACATCAACTTGTTGCATCCGATATTCGCCAGGCTTCAAATCTTCTGGACCTTCGAACGAGGGTACTTCCATAGCCTTCTTGTAGTTGAAAGAGACATCAGTAACTAGGTCTTTTATAACCGGGAATGCGCGAAGCGGTGTGACGGTAATGGTCTCATCCTCACCATACATATTCATTCGAGTCATACATGCAAGACGTGGCTTACCGTTGATCTCCATCGAGCAAGAGCCACACTTTCCAGCCTTACAGTTCCAACGAACTGCAAGATCTGACATCTGGGTGGCTTGGACGCGATGAATTACATCTAGGACTACTTCGCCTTCATTAGCCTCAACGGTGACATCTTTGAAATCACCGTTCTTGGAATCGCCGCGCCAGATGCGCATCTTCACTTTGCGGGTCATTTATTTCCCACCTTTCGCGAGTTCCTTCTCGGTGAAATACTTCTTTAACTCATCCATCTCAAAGAGGCTAAGTAATTCTTCAGGGAGCATCTTCGCTTTCTCAGCTTCAATCTCCACCTTCTTGCCGCTCCACGTTGTGAGGTGGTTGTACTGGCGCCACTCTGGATCCATCTTTGGATAATCATCACGAGTATGCCCACCGCGAGACTCTTCGCGCTCTAAAGCTGAGCGCGCAATTGACTCAGAGACGAGCAACATATTCTCAAGGTCAATGGCTAGATGGAATCCAGGGTTAAAGAGTTTTCCACCTTCAACTTTTACTTTCTTGGAACGCTCGCGGATCGACTCGATCTTCTTAAGCGATTCCTTCAATTCACTCTCGGTGCGGATGATTCCAACGAGATCTTGAGTGATGTTCTGTAGCTCTTGTTGCAGGGTATATGGATTCTCGTTGCCATCGCGCTCAAATGGATCGTTGATATGGTCATGGGCTTTCTCAATCTCTTTATCGCTTACCTCAGGAGATTTACCCTTCAATCCCTTTACATATTCAGATGCGCCAGCGCCAGCTCTCCGTCCAAAGACTAGGAGATCCGAGAGCGAGTTACCGCCAAGGCGATTTGAACCATGCATTCCGCCAGCAACTTCACCAGCAGCAAATAGACCAGGAACTCCATAAGCAGCAGCGGTATCTGGATCTACCTTCACGCCACCCATTACATAATGGCAAGTTGGGCCGACCTCCATCGGTTGTTCAGTGATATCAACATCGGCAAGCTCTTTGAATTGATGCCACATCGAAGGCAGGCGACGCTTAATTTCATCGGCTGGAAGGCGCTTCGAAACATCTAGATAAACACCGCCATGCTCAGAGCCGCGCCCTGCTTTAACTTCTGCGTTGATGGCGCGCGCTACTTCATCACGTGGCAACAACTCAGGTGGTCGGCGATTGTTGTTCTGATCTTTATACCAACGATCAGCTTCGGCTTCATTATCAGCGTACTTATCTTTGAAGACTTCTGGGATGTAGTTGAACATAAAGCGCTCACCCTTGTTATTGGTGAGAACTCCACCATCGCCACGGACTGATTCGGTGACAAGGATTCCGCGAACTGATGGTGGCCAGACCATGCCGGTTGGATGGAATTGGACGAACTCCATGTCGACTAGAGCAGAACCCGCTTTAAGAGCTAGCGCGTGGCCATCTCCAGTTCCCTCCCATGAGTTTGAGGTGATCTTGAAAGATTTTCCAATTCCGCCAGTTGCAAGGACAACTGCGGGTGATTCAAAGAGAACCTCTTCGCCACTTTCGCGCCAATATCCGTAACAACCTGAGACTTTATTGCCATCTTTCAAAATAGATGTGATTGTTAATTCGGCAAAGACCTTTATGTACTTCTCGGCATCGCCAAATTCCTTCTTATCTTTCTGTTGCATCGCAACAATACGTTGTTGCATAGTGCGGATTAATTCCAAGCCAGTGCGATCGCCAACATGGGCAAGGCGCGGATATTCATGGCCACCGAAGTTACGTTGCGAGATTCGACCATCTTTGGTGCGATCAAAGAGCGCGCCCCAAGTCTCAAGTTCCCAGATTCGATCTGGTGATTCCTTTGCATGAAGCTCAGCCATCCGCCAGTTATTTAGGAACTTTCCACCGCGCATCGTGTCGCGGAAATGGACCTTCCAACCATCGTTCTCGTTGACATTTCCCATCGCAGCAGCAGCGCCACCTTCTGCCATAACGGTGTGAGCCTTACCGAAGAGTGATTTACAGATGATGGCGACGCGAAGTCCGGCTTGGCGCGCTTCAACCGCAGCGCGAAGTCCCGCGCCACCAGCGCCAATTACAACTACATCGAAGCGATAACGATCGAACTTGATATCGCTCGCCTTGATCCCAGTCGTTGCTTTTGCCATCTCTCCGCCTAGAAGAAGTAGTAGTTGGTAATTGAACCGGATGCCACTAACCGCACATAAAAATCAGTTAGCGCCACAACAATGAGCGAGATCCAAGCGTAAACTGGATGTCGTTCATTTAAAGCTGATACCCAAGTCCACATCTTGTAACGGAGTGGGTGCTTAGAGAAGTTACGTAGCCTTCCACCGATTGTGTGGCGGCAGGTATGACACGAGGCTGAGTAGAGCCAGAGCATCGTTGCGTTAAGAAGGAGAATGAGAGTTCCAACGCTCATATGCCCCCACTCACCCTCGGGGTTCTTAAAGGCGATGATTGCGTCATATGTAAGGATTACATTGAAAATTAATCCAAAGTAGAAGAACCAGCGATGTCCATTCTGCAATATCAATGGCGCGCGAGTCTCACCAGTGTATTTCTTATGTGGCTCGGCAACGGCGCAAGCAGGTGGTGACATCCAGAATGATCGGTAATAAGCCTTGCGGTAGTAATAACAAGTCAATCTGAATCCAAGTGGGAATATCAATATGAATAGCGCAGGTGAGATCACCATTCCAAAGAGAGTGATTGTTCCAATCGGGGTTCCAAAATGAGCTGAACCATCAAGGCATGCTGTTGATAGACATGGCGAATAGAAAGGTGAGATCAATGGTTCGGAGAAGTAATACTTCTTTTCAAAGGCGCGGAAGGTTGCGTAGATGATGAATGCGATTAGAACGCCAAAAGTAATTGCAGGTTGTAACCACCAACGGTCAGTGCGAAGTGTCCGCTCTTTTATTGCTGCTCTACTGCTGGAAAATACTCCGGTAGCCAAAGCGCGCCTCCTGATCGATTGAAGAGAATTTTCCTCGCGCTTCTCAGGCTTTTCTAGGTGAACCCCTATGAGTTCGCCCACAACTCTTACTCTGGCGGAGGGCGTGGGATTTGAACCCACGAAGGTTTCCCTTGCCGGTTTTCAAGACCGGTGCACTAGGCCACTATGCGAGCCCTCCGTGGGAGAACTTACCGGTCTCACTTGGGCTCCTCAAAATTATCATCTTCTAAACCCGATAACGCTGGCTTTAAGTGAATCCGGAAACGGACTGATGTCATATGGATTGAAACAATAACTAGCGCGGTAAGTGCCACGATGAGATTTGGTTGTAGCGATGTCTTATCTAGGAGCACAAAAATCGTTGCACCGATTGCAGTAGCCGTCGCATAGAGCGGACCGCCCGAGAAAATCTGTGGGGTAATCCGGCAGACGACATCTCTAAGAACTCCACCGCCTACTGCAGCTATCACTCCAATCAAAACTGCGACAAGTTCTGATGTTCCAAAGAGAAGGGCTTTATATGTTCCAGCAACCGCAAAGAGTGACATGGCAATTGAATCTAAGAGAACGATGGTGCCACCGATTCGCCGATACCAGCGGCCAAGAATTAGCGCGAATACGACACCACCTATTGCGGTAAGTATGTATCGATCTTGCATACCAGCAGGTCGCCCCGCATCTATCAAGATATCGCGAAGGAATCCGCCACCAAGTCCCGTGAGTATTGCAACAGCAATAACGCCTACGAGATCAAAACGTTTATAGAAGATTGCAAAGAGCGCTCCTTGAAAAGCGCCCACTCCGACACAGAGCAAATCCAACCAGAGTGGTACTACTGCGTTTGTCATACCGGTAGCTCCAATAGCTGTTCGATTACTTTTGCAACTCCGTCTTCAACACAAGGTTCGGCGATTGATTTGGCGTGAAGTTTTCCTTCTGGATGGCCATCGCTCATCGCCCAAGACCTTCCTGCCCATGCAAGCATGGTGAAATCATTTGGATTATCACCGAAGGTAACGGTCTCTTCGGCGCTAATCCCATACCTCTGCGCTATGAGTGAGAGCGTTGCACCCTTTGAGACGCCATGGCCGTTTATCTCTAAGAGCGAATCATGTGGATTTGAGTGGGTCACCGTTGCGATTCCCTCTAGTTCCAATTTTGCAATCTTCATCATTTCATCAGAGGTTAACTCTTGATCCGAGCAACGCGCGAGCATCTTTGTGGCTGGTCCATCTACTACTTCGAAAATATCGTGTACCCCAACGTTATCTTGGCCAACATCCCACCTTGGAACATAGGCCTTTTCGCGATGGAAGTAGTTATGTTTCTCAACCGCAAAAGAGATTGTGGGAATTGCAAGGCGGAGTCGATTCACCGTTTCAACTTGGGCCTCTTTCGGCATCAACCACTCTTCTAAGACTTTATCTTTATGAATGTCATAGAGCTGTGCACCATTTCCTAATATCGATCGACCAAATGGAAAAGTCGCTGCAATCTCTTTCATCCAACGTGGTGGCCTACCCGTTACATAGAAAATCTCAATACCTGCTTCGTGGGCGGCAAAGAAGGCATCTTTAGTTCGCTGAGTTATCTCTCCGTAATGAGAGACGATCGTGCCATCTAGATCTGTTGCAATTAATTTTGGACGACGTAAGAGTGCACTCAATTAGCTCACCGGCGTAAATCGATCAGTGCCCAAATAAGGTTGAAGCACCTTTGGAACTAGAACCGAACCGTCGCTCTGTTGATGATTCTCCAATATTGAAACAATCATCCGAGGTACCGCGACTAGCGTTCCGTTGAGAGTTGCAACTGGTGAAGTCCCGTTTTCGCCTTTGATTCTTATATTTAATCGGCGAGCTTGGAAATCTGAACAGTTCGAAGTACTTGTTACCTCTCTATAGGCCCCCTGGGTTGGAATCCATGCTTCGCAATCAAATTTACGGTTAGCGCTCGATCCAAGATCGCCGGTAGCAACATCAATCACGCGATATGGAATCTCCATCGCATTGAGGAACTCTTTCTCCCAATTCAGTAGTCGTAGGTGTTCCGCAGCTGCATCTTCCGGCTTACAGAAAGAGAACATCTCAACTTTCTCAAATTGATGTACTCGAATAATTCCGCGGGTATCTTTTCCATAGGATCCCGCTTCACGCCGAAAGCAAGGTGAATAACCGCTATAGCGAAGTGGCAATTTTGAAGAATCCAAAATTTCATCCATGTGATAGGCAGCAAGTGGAACTTCGCTTGTTCCAACCAGGTAGAAATCATCAGCTTCTAGGTGGAATACGTTTTCAGCCGCTTGTCCGAGAAAGCCCGTTCCCTCCATCGCCTCAGGTTTGACTAGAACAGGTGGGATAACTGGGATGAACCCAGCCTTAGTGGCCATCTGGATTGCATAATTAACTAGCGCTAATTCAAGAAGCGCTCCAACGCCCGTTAAATAATAGAAGCGAGCGCCCGACACTTTCGCGCCGCGCTCAACATCAATCGCGCCGAGGATTTTCCCGAGTTCAACATGATCCTTTGCCTCAAAATCAAAATTACGCGGTTTGCCGATCTCTTCGATCACTTTGAAATCTGCTTCGCCACCGACCGGAGCGCGCTCATCAACCAGATTGGAAATTCCGAGCGCTAACTTTTTGAAAGCTTCTTCGGTTGCGCTTTTCTTTGATTCAGCTTCCTTAACCTGGGTAGACAGCGTCTTGGCTCGCTCAAGTAAGGCGCTCTTTTCATCACCCTTAGCTGCTCCTACTGATTTAGAGAGCGTGTTCTGTTCAGCACGGAGAGCTTCAAAATCCACAATTGCGCTTCTGCGAACTTCATCAGCAGCGAGAACTTCATCAACTAAAGATGCGCTCTCGCCACGCGCTTTCTGTGAGGCGCGGACTAGATCCGGATTCTCCCGGAGCGTCTTTACATCAATCATATTTTCTTCCCAGCGCGCACACCCGCGAGCCAATCATCCGCGGCGCTAAAAGATTCATCTGTGGTTGCTTTAGTGGTTGTGGGCGGAACTTTATCGGCTCTCGGATATGAACCAAGGTATCTGACATCCTCACAGATGCGTCGAAGACCAGTTAGTGCATCACCGACTCGCTCTTCGCTTATATGACCTTCGGCATCGATGATGAAGTGATAATGACCGAGCTCTCTTCCGGTGGGACGAGATTGGATAAAAGTTAGATTGACACCACGAACTGCAAACTCAGTCAAAACTTCCAATAGCGCACCAGCGTGATCTGCTCCGATAAATGCAGCAAGTGAGGTGCGATCGTGGCCGGTCATAGGTGGGACTACTCCCGGTTTTCCAACCAATACAAATCGAGTTACCGCTCCATCGTTATCGCCGATATTTCTCGCCAGTACTTCAAGTCCGTATGTATCAGCGGCGCTTGGAGAAGCGATGGCAGCGTCAAATTCACCTTTACTTAAAGAAGCGGCGGCTGCGGCAGTAGAAGAGGTGTCGATGATCTCAGCGCTTGGATAGTTCTTAGCGATATAAGTACGGCATTGTGATTCAGCATGAGGATGGGTCGCTATCTTCTTTATATCGCTAGCGCTCTTACCTTTTGCTACAAGTAACGCAAAGCTCACCGGAAGGGTTACTTCACCATAAATTACTAGCGGCTCCCCAATTGCTAATTCATCTAAAGTTCTAGCGACGACCCCCTCGATGGAATTCTCAATCGGTACTAGCGCGCGATCGGCTTGACCGCTTCTTACTGCATCTAGGGCCGCCGTTACATTTGCAAATGGCAGCAATGAATCGCTGGAAGCAGAAACGGTTCTAAGTGCAGCCTCAGTAAAAGTGCCGATTGGTCCGAGATATGCGTAGCGAGTCACCGCGTAAGGATACCGGCAAGCAAGCGCGTTAGGCTTACTTATTATGAACCGCACTCTTCACTTCGCATCTTTTGCCTGGCGATCTGAGTTGGGATTGCATCGCGATGGAAATGAAGATTCAGGATTAGTTTCAGAGAATCTAATTGCAGTCGCCGATGGAATGGGTGGATATGCCGGCGGTGAAGTTGCCTCTCGAACCGCAATAAAGACTCTCTCTGATTTAATTCCAGTATTAACTAACCCGGAGTTAGATCCACAATCACGTGACGAAATCTTTAGAACTTCAATCTCTGAAATAGATTTAGCGATTAGGAAGATTGCTGATGAAAAGCCTGAACTTGATGGAATGGGAACTACCCTCACCTCATTTGCGTTATTTGATGGCCAAATTAACTTGTTGCATGTTGGTGATTCGCGTGCCTATCGGATTCGCGGGAAAAAAATCACTCGACTAAGCCATGATCACACCGTCGTTCAAGAGTTAGTCGACCAAGGACGGATTACCCAAGAAGAAGCGAGTGATCACCCACAGCGCTCATTTCTCACCCAAGCGCTTATGGGTAAATCAAATGTTGATGCGCCATTGCTCTCTTTCCCGGTTGAGCCAGGCGATATCTATCTTCTCTGTAGCGATGGTCTAACGGTTGTAGTCGATGAAGGGAAAATTGCCGGAGCATTCCATCAAGACTTACAAGCTGCTGTGAATTCGCTAGTTGACCTTACATATAAGAAGGATGCTCCCGATAATGTCACGGTGATTGCCGTACGCATTGGAGAAACTCCTGGTGCGGTTGTTACAACTCTAATTGGGGCAGCGCAATGAAACGGGTATTAGGCGATCGCTACAAACTAGGCCAGATGATTGGTACCGGTGGCATGGCAGATGTCTACATCGCTGAAGATCAACGGTTGCATCGTGAAGTTGCGGTAAAGATATTGCGCAGTGATCTGGCGCGTGATCCAGCATTCATTAATCGATTTAATAAAGAGGCGCTCGCTGCGGCTGGGTTGAATCATCCAGGCATCGTCTCGGTCTATGACTCTGGACGAGAGGAAACTCCTAGCGGGCTAATGCCGTACATAGTTATGGAGTATGTAGAGGGCCATACTTTGCGCGAAATCCTCCACTCCGGTGATCGACTTCCATTTGAGCGCGCTATCGAAATTGTTGAAGGTGTTTTAAATGCCCTTGCTTATTCACATAAAAATGGGCTCGTTCACCGCGACATAAAGCCAGGAAACATCATGATTACCGATACCGGAGAGGTAAAGGTGATGGACTTTGGAATTGCGCGTGCGCTCTCAGATGCTGGTGCCACGCTCACCAGTACTTGGAACATCGTCGGTACGGCGCAATATCTCTCACCAGAACAAGCAACTGGTGGCCAAGCCGATGAACGAAGCGATCTCTACTCAGTTGGTTGCCTCTTCTATGAATTGCTCTCTGGCAAACCACCATTTAGTGGCGAGACTCCGGTCGCAATCGCGTATCAACATGTTTCAGCGCCACTAATTCCAGTTACTTCTGTGGAACCCTCACTTGATCCTGCGTTAAATGGCTTCTTTGATTTAGCCCTTGCAAAGAATTCAAGTGATCGCTATGCAAGCGCAGGAGCGATGTTAAAAGACCTAAAGAAACTCTCTCGTGGCGAGCGGATCACAACACAGATTCCAAAACAAAAGAGTGTAAAGGGTTCGGGGCGAAATAGATTTGCTGCGATCGCTCTTGCGCTCGTTGCCATTGTTGGGCTTACAAGCTTCTTCATCTTTAGGCCTACCCCTTCAGCTGAAGAGAGGATTCTTCCAAATGTTGTGGGTCTAACTGAATCTGAAGCGCGCGCTCAACTCTCAGGATTTACCATCACAATTCAGCGCGCACCTGATCCGCGGATTCCTAGAGATCGGGTCGCTAGCCAACTTCCACTTGCAACTGTGAGAGTAAGTAAAGGAAGTTCGGTAACGCTCACTCTCTCCGATGGCCCCGGTGATGCAACGGTCCCAACTGACATTATCGGAAAGCCACTTGAGGAGGCCCGTTCTGTTCTTGCCGCCGCTGGCCTTCGTGTCAGTCGGACAATTGCAGTCGATTCAGAGGAGCAGCCAGGAATCGTCTTAAAAGTTACCCCCGAACAAGGCTCCACAATTGAAGCTGGAAGTGGTGTAACTCTTGAGATCGCCAGCGGAAATGTGAAAGTTCCTGACCTTCTTGGAAAGAGCGATATCGAAGCGCGCACGCTGCTTACACAGGCAGGTTTCTTGGTGAAAACTGTTGATGCCTTTGATGCCAACCAACCACTCGGAGTAGTTATCGCTCAAGCGCCAGCGGCTGGTGAGACGAAGATAATCGGCTCATCGGTAACTATTACGATAAATAAGGCGCCTGCAACCAATTAAGAATCTAGATACTAGATACTGGAGACAGTCCTTCAGATTTCTTAACTGCGTCTTTCATACCGCATTCAACCAACCAGTTTGCAAGCAAGTGATGACCATGTTCGGTCAATACTGATTCCGGATGGAACTGCACGCCATGAATAGGAAGATCGCGATGACGAACCGACATCACTACTCCACTCTCACTTCTTCCGGTAACCACAAGTTCACTTGGCATGGTCTCTTCTTTGATTGCAAGTGAGTGATAACGAGTTGCGGTAAATGGTGAAGGTAGGTCTTGAAAAACACCACTCCCATCATGGGAAACTTGAGATGTCTTGCCATGTAGTAACTCCGGAGCGCGATCTACTGTTGCGCCATAAGCGACTGCCAAAGCTTGGTGACCTAGACAGACTCCTAGGAGCGGCTTTTTAATTTCCGCCGCATGCTTGATCACTGAAATAGATACCCCGGCAGCCTCCGGGGTTCCAGGGCCAGGTGAAATTAGAACTCCGTCATATTTATCAGCCTCACTTGCCTCGATCGCATCGTTGCGAACGACGGTGCAATCAGCTCCGAGTTGCTCTAAGTATTGAACTAGGTTGAAGACGAAGGAGTCGTAGTTATCGATAACCAGGATCCGGGTTCCCATGTCGCCATCCTCTCGTGTAACCTGCCGCCCATGCCTAAGTCGCGGATCCGTAAGAAGAAGAAAGATAACCGCCCCCAGCAAGACCTCGTGGTCGAAAATCCGCTGGAGATGGAGAGCCCTCGTTGGCTCGTGCCAGTGATGCTCGGCTCTTTCCTAATCGGCCTCGCTTGGATCGTGACCTTTTATATCTCCCAGACCGCATACCCAATACCTGATATCGGGGCCTGGAACATGGTCGTCGGATTCGCATTTATCGGAGTCGGTTTCTCGCTCGCTACACGCTGGCGTTAAAAAAACTAATTACACGCCTGTAATTCTCCACAGCTTTATCCACCCCTGTGTATCTCTAATTCGGTGGGACGCCCCAGCAAGTTCTCAGAAAGTTCTAAAGTTGAGCGGCGAAAATCCTCCCTATGAAGCCCACCCCCACCCTAGATAGAGAGCCCACCATGACCCCTGAGAGCGAAGTTGCAACACAGCGCGTTCTTGTCGTCGATGATGAGAAGAGTATTAGTGAACTGATCACCACAAGCCTCCGCTTCGTTGGCTTTGATGTCCGCACTGCTGCAACCGGTGCTGAGGCGCTACGAGTGGCTGAAGAATTTAAACCTCATGCGCTCATCCTTGATGTGATGCTCCCAGATCTCGATGGTTTCGAAGTTTGTCGCCAGCTTCGTGAAGGTGGACAGGAGGTTGGAGTTCTATTTTTGACTGCTAAAGATTCCACGGAAGAGAAGATCAAAGGTCTAACTCTTGGTGGCGATGACTATGTGACTAAACCATTTAGTTTAGAAGAGTTGGTTGCGAGGCTACGCGCTCTCCTACGTCGCACTGGAGTTGTTCTCTCACCAATAGATGAAGAGACTATTCGTTTTGCTGATCTTGAGCTAAATGAAGCAACACATGAAGTACGGAGAGCTGGAAATCTTATTGATCTATCTCCAACTGAATTTACTCTTCTTCGTTATCTCATGATCAACGCCGACCGAGTCGTCTCAAAGTCCCAGATCCTTGATCATGTCTGGCAATACGACTTCCGTGGCGATGCAGGTATCGTTGAAACCTACATCTCCTATCTCCGTAAGAAGATTGATATCTATTCGCCACCGCTAATTCACACGGTGCGTGGCGTGGGCTATCGCCTCCGGTTGCCAGCGAAGTAATCTTTCGCTGTGAGTCAACCACTGCGAAAATTCAAGCCTGCCCCTGGGCAGTGGAGCTTGAAGAATCGCTTGGTTCTCGGCGTTGTAATACTTGGCGCGCTCGGAATCACTGGTTCTGATTTTGCCGCCCAAAATGCATTCCGCACATTTCTAATCGCCCAAGTTGATGCTCAATTAGAAGCAATCTCAACCACTTCCGGCATTCGCCTAGATCGAGCTGGCATCACAAGTGAGCGAGAAGAATCAAATAACAAAAATGAACCGCTCTTCCAGCCTTTTGAGCCGATTCGCGAGGTTCCCTCTGAGATAAGCATTAGTTTGCTTGATCGAGAGGGTGTTGTAATGGGAACACTTGGTGGCGCCCAGAGCCCTCAACAAGTTCAGAATGTATTAAGTGGCCTCACTGTCCAGGAATTAAAGGTAAAAGGCGATGAGCCATTTACTATCGGCAGCGATGACCGCAATCGTTCTGAGTATCGAGTACTCGCAAGAATACTGCCTGGTGAAATCGGTAGCGTTATAACCGCGGTCTCGCTCGATGGGGTTGAGAAATCAATCAACCAACTTCGCTTCTTATTCTTTGCAGTTGGAATCGTTGTGCTCTTCTTCTTAGGATTTATTGCACGTCGGATTATCGGAATCTCACTTAAACCTTTGACCGAAGTTGAAGCCACAGCAGAGGCATTTGCTAAGGGCGATTACACAGCACGTCTTCCAGAAGCGCGCGGTGATACTGAGGTAGGAAAACTAACTTGGGCGCTAAATCAGATGCTCGGGCGAATTGAGGAGTCATTTGAGGTTCGTAAGGCGAGTGAGGAGAAATTACGACGCTTTGTTGCTGATGCTTCTCATGAACTTCGAACACCACTGACTGCAATCCGCGGCTTTGCTGAGTTACATCGTCAGGGTGCAATCAAAGGCGAAGAGAAGACTGGTGAATTGGTAAGAAGGATTGAAGATGAATCGATTCGAATGTCCACTCTTGTAGAAGATTTGTTGCTCCTTGCTCGCCTAGATAAATCGCGAGAAATGGAGCGGAACCCGATCGATTTGAAGACCCTTATAAATGAGGCAGTTGCATCAGCCAAAGTCGCAGGACCGAACCATCCCATCGAGGTAAGCCTTCCTGAAGAAGATCTCTTTGTTCTTGGCGACTCCATGCGAATCCATCAAGTCATCGCAAATCTGCTAGCTAATGCAAGAACTCATACCCCAGCCGGTACGGAAATAAGAATAAAGCTGGCAGAAGCCGAAAAGGGCGTAATTATTGAGGTAAGTGATTCCGGCCCGGGCCTTTCAAAAGATGACCAGCAGCGGATATTTGAGCGGTTTTACCGAGCCGATCCATCTAGAGTGAGAAATGGCGGTGAGGGAACTGGACTTGGGTTATCAATTGTCGATGCCGTTATGCGTGCTCATGGCGGTACGGTGAGCGTCACATCAGAAGTTGGACACGGCGCTACCTTCAAACTCTTCTTCCCAATTCAAGACTTGTAGGATTTCGAGGTGCGTAGCAGTCCAGAAATTCTCCGCGCTCTCGAAAATGAATCAATTGAGATTCTTCGCGAGACCGCCGCGGCATTTAAGAATCCAGTACTGCTTTATTCCATTGGAAAAGATTCTTCCGTTTTACTTCATCTAGCCCGCAAAGCTTTCTACCCCGCAAATATTCCATTCCCGATGCTCCACATCGATACCAAGTGGAAATTCCGAGAGATGATCTCTTTTCGTGATGAGATGGCAAGCAAGTACAGTGCAAAGTTATTAGTTCATACCAACGAAGATGGAATCAGAGATGGAGTTAGTCCATTCACAACTGGTACTAGTGAATACACCAGAATTATGAAGACGGTGGCTCTCCGCCAGGCTCTCGACAAGTATGGTTTTGATGCTGCAATAGGCGGTTCACGTCGTGATGAAGAGCGTAGCCGCGCAAAAGAGCGCATCTTTAGCGTCCGTGAATCTGGGCATCGTTGGGATCCGCGGCAACAGCGTCCAGAGTTATGGCGCACCTATAACCCAAGGATCCGACCAGATCAAACTATGCGCGTCTTTCCGATCTCTGATTGGACTGAGTTAGATATCTGGAATTACATAATGCTCGAAAATATCCCAGTTAATCCACTCTATTTTGCAAAAGAACGCCCAATCGTCTGGAGAGGCGACCAGATCATCATGATTGATGACGAGCGTTACCCGCTACGCGATGGCGAGACCCCAGAAATGCGTCGGATTAGATTCCGCACATTAGGTTGCTATCCACTTACCGCGGGCGTTGAATCAAGTGCAACCACACTTAAAGAGGTCTTTGAAGAGGTCATGGAAGTCAAGTTGAGCGAACGCGCCACACGCTTGATTGATGGCGATAAAGAAGACTCTATGGAGAAGAAAAAGAAGGAGGGGTACTTCTGATGGAAGCTCGCCCCATAGTTCGTCTCCTTACCTGTGGAAGTGTTGATGATGGAAAGAGCACCTTAATTGGTCGACTTCTGGTTGAGACTGATTCGGTGCCACATGACACAGTTGCTTCTGCGCGTAGCACAAGACGTGCCGGTTCGATTATCCCCGCTGGTGATATTGATTTCAGTCTCTTAACTGATGGACTTGAAGCAGAGCGTGAACAGGGAATCACAATTGATGTTGCATATCGCTCAATGTCACTTCTTGATGGAAGGAGATTGATTATCGCCGATGCGCCGGGCCATGAGCAGTACACAAGAAATATGGCAGTCGCTGCATCTCGTGCAGATATCTCACTCGTTCTCGTGGATGCTTCGCGTGGAATCCGCCCACAAACTCTCCGCCATTTGACTATCTGTTCGCTTATGGGTGTTGAAAAGATTATCGTCGTGATTAATAAGTTAGATGCAATGAACTTCGATGAGAGCGTTTATGACCAATTAATCCAAGAATTGAAGCCAACAGTAGATAGATTGGGAATTAAAGAGATCATTTATGTGCCGGTTAGCGCCCTTGAGGGTGACAATGTCGTCTACAAAACAGAACGCACCAGTTGGTATTCCGGTCCATCCTTGCTTGATGAAATCCAGAATTGGCGCGAGCGCAAAAACACATCGGGGCACTCAAGACTTGGGGTCCAGTTAATTTCGCGCGCCGATAACTTCCGAGGTGTTTCCGGCACTGTCTCGCAAGGCGGATTTGCTCTCGGTGATGAAGTCGTGGTCCTCCCAAGTGAGCGAAAAGCAAAGATTTCTCGCCTCGTTACCTTTGATGGCGACCTTAAAGAGGTTGAAACTGGTCGCGCGGTCACTATGGTTCTTGAGCCAGATATCGATGCAACCCGTGGTGATTTCATTGAAAAAGCTGGCGATTACACCCAGCCAGCCGATCGCTTCTCGGCCCATCTTGTTTGGTTAGGGGAAGAGGAATTAATCCATAGTCGTTCTTACTATCTAATAAATGGTTCAACTATGGTTCCAGCGACGATCACGACCATTCGCCACCGCCTCAATATCAATGACGGCGACCATGAGTCAGCCCGGACGCTAGCGATGAACGAGATTGGCATGGTGGAAGTTGCTACCGATTCTGCAATCCCGCTTACAAAGTACGGTGAGAATCGAAATTCTGGAAACTTTGTTCTAGTCGATCGAGTTACGTTAAATACTGTAGGCGCAGGAATGGTTGTCCATGCGCTACGGCGAGCTACCAACATCACAAAGCATTCATATGAAGTTGATAAGAGTGCGCGAGCGACCCAGAAAGGACAACGCGCCAAATTGATTTGGCTCACTGGTTTATCTGGGTCAGGAAAATCAACTATTGCAAATGCACTTGAGACCCAATTATTCGCATCTGGGATACATAGTTATATTCTCGATGGCGACAACTTACGTCTTGGGCTAAATAAGGATCTGGGATTTACCAAAGAAGATCGTGCTGAGAATGTAAGACGAGTTGCTGAGGTTGGAAAGTTGATGGTCGATGCCGGACTCGTTGTCATAGTTGCTCTCGTCAGTCCATTCAAAATTGATCGTGATCATGCTCGTGAGTTATTCGAAGATGGGGAATTCATTGAAGTCTGGGTTAAAACTTCCGCCGAAATCTGTGCACAACGTGATCCAAAAGGCCTCTACAAGAAAGCAAAAGATGGTTCCTTGCCCAATCTGACTGGCGTCGGTCAAGACTATGAACCACCCGCTGATGCAGAATTAGTCCTTGATGGAACTGATGAGATCTCTTCTAATGTTGAAAAACTAATCAATAAAATCATATGAATTGGCTCCTTTTCGCACTAGCTGGATCAATCGCGCAATTAATCGATGGCGCTCTTGGCATGGGATTTGGACTCACTAGCTCGACACTGCTTCTAACTCTTGGAACCTCCGCAGCTGTAGCTTCAGCCGCAGTTCATGCTGCTGAAATCGGAACTACTCTCGCATCCGGAGTCTCTCATTGGCATCGAGAGAATATTGATTTTGATATTTTGAAACGATTGGCCATTCCCGGCGGTATTGGCGCATTTGCTGGGGCTACTTTCTTATCTTCGATAGATCTCTCTGGTGGCACAATCTTTATCTCGACAATTCTTCTTTTGCTTGGCCTTGTACTTCTCTATCGAAATGTTTTCCAGACAAATATCAAGCCAAATATGGCGGAGATAAATAATCCTCGTTACTTAACTTTCTTGGGCGCTACCGGGGGATTCGTTGATGCATCAGGTGGCGGCGGCTGGGGTCCAGTCGTTACCCCGACGCTACTTGCGACAACTGAACATGAGCCGAGAAAGATCATTGGAACAGTAAGTGCATCTGAGTTCATCGTGGCGGTATGTGCGAGCCTCGGATTTCTTGCGAACATTAATCGCATCGATCTTGACTGGAGTGTTGTTGGTGGGCTTGCGCTCGGTGGAATGATCATGGCGCCATTTGCCGCAAAGCTCGTCTCGATTGTTCCACGTCGACCACTTGGTATAGCGGTCGCCATCGCAATCATCCTCACCAATGGAATCCGCTTAATCACCTCTTAGCCGCTCCTCTTTTAAGGAAATTCTCAGGTTTCTGAGTCTGAATCCCCTTCTCTCGGTTCTTGACCTTCCAGTTAGGCGTACAGATACGGTCTTTCCTATGAATATGACTATGGAGTGGTTACCCCAGAGCCAAGAACCGCTACGAGTTGGGCTTATGGGTTTTGGCCAGACCGGCAAAGCTGTTGCAACCGTCCTCCTCAAGGACCCCCACATCCGCCTTGAATGGGTTATTCGCCGGAGCCATCGCTTGGAACATCGCTCCGTCCCTGAGTTTCTTGGGATCGACTCCCACGAACCTGGGCTTATCTACCCCAGCGAGGAGTTCGAGGCTTCTCAGCTTCTCGACCAGCATCCCGTCGATGCGATTATCGACTTCTCCTCCGAGGATGGCATTGAGTATTACGGCGATGCGGCAGCTCAGAGAGGAATTTCGATTGTCTCAGCTATCTCTGCTTACCCGAGTAGCAAGATCAAGCTATTAAAGAACCTTAGCGCTCATACCCGAGTGCTCTGGTCACCAAATATCACCCTAGGAATCAACTTCATGATTTTGGCAGCAAAGACTTTGAAGTTGATCGCCCCGTTTACTGACATTGAGATTGTTGAAGAGCATTTCAAAGCAAAACCAGAGACTTCTGGAACTGCCATGAAAATTGCGGAATCACTTGATCTCGATGCTGACAGTGTGAAGAGCATCAGGGCCGGTGGAATCATTGGCGTTCATGAAATTCTCTTTGGTTTTCCATTCCAAACAGTAAGGCTTAAGCATGAGTCGATTTCACGTGAAGCCTTTGGAAATGGAGCGAAATTCGCCGTAGAAGAATTAGCTAAACGCGATAAAGGCTTCTACACGATGGAACAACTTTTAGGTCCCTACTTTGTTGACTCCAACAAAGAATATTTGCCAGAACCTAAGGACGAGTTACCTTCCTTAGTGTCCAGGATTCGCCTCCAACTTTCGAAGCGTCTCAATTCGTTCTTGAATCGGAGGATGAGTAGCAAATAATCTAGATGCAGCCGAGGTATCAAGAGGTGATTCGATATAAAGATGCGCTACCGCACTAGAGCGAGCCTCAACTACCGTGTTATCTCTAGCAAGAACTTCTAAAGCCGCACGCAGACCAGCGGGATTACGGGTAAAGGAAACAGCTGTTGCATCAGCTAGTGATTCACGTTTGCGCGAAACTGCAGCTTTAAGCATCGTTGCGGCGATCGGAGCAAGAATCAATGGAATTATGGCGAGAAATATCGGCATCTGATTTCCATGATGGTCCCGACTCCTACCGCCCCCAAACCAGAGCATCCGCATCAAGATATCTGAAACCAAGGCGACGATTCCCGCTGTAGTTGCAGCAACGGCCGAGACCAAGGTATCTCGATTGGCAACATGCGCCATCTCATGGGCAACAACTCCTTGAAGTTCATCTCTATCCATTGCACTTAAGAGTCCGGTCGTAAAGGCAATCAAGGCATGATCTGGGTCGCGCCCAGTTGCAAATGCATTTGGCGCTGGGTCATCGACAATCGCAACTTTTGGCATTGGTAGTCCCGAAGCGATACAGACTTCATGGACAAGGTTGAAGAGTTTTGGATTATCCGCCTCTTGAATTAAGTGAGCGCGTGTCATCTTCAGAACTAATTTGTCAGATGCGAAGTAAGAACCCCAGACCGAAATGAGTGAAATTAATACCGCAAGTGGGATAACTCCTGCGCCACTTCCGCCAAAAGCAGAGATTGCGATGTATGAAATGAACCAGACAAGCACTCCCATGAAGAAAAGTAAAAAGAAGGTCTTGCGGCGATTTGCGCTCTCTAGGGCGCGGAAGCTAGCCATTGTTAGAACTTAACGTTAGGAGCATTACGGATAGTCGGATCTTCGACCTCGTAAAACTCGCGCTCGCCAACTTTCGCTAGCCCAACAAAGAAACTTGTTGGAATGGTCTTTACTGCAGTATTTAAATTACGTACTGAGTCGTTGTAGAACTGGCGTGAGAATGAGACTTTGTTCTCGGTCGTGGACAACTCTTCTTGGAGTTGCAAGAAATTAGTAGATGCTTTCAAATCGGGATAAGCCTCAGCCACCGCTAATAATCCACGGAGGGCATTTGTGAGCATGCCATCGGCAGCAGCTACTGCTGGAAGGCTTGAAGCTGTCGTGGCAGCAGCCCGTGCTTGAACTACCTTCTCTAAGGCTTCGCGCTCATGAGAGGCATAACCTTTTACCGTTTCAACCAGATTCGGAATCAAATCCGCACGTCGCTTTAGTTGGACTTCGATCTGAGCAAATGCCTCATCAACTTGAACATTTAATCTAACTAATTTGTTGTATTGAATTATTGCAAAGATAACGAAGAGTCCGACTGCGATGATTATTAAGAGTGGAGCGTCCATATCCCTAATCTACTTAATTTCAGTCTTATGGAAATTCAACCAAGATTTACTTGGGGTTGGACCGCGCTGGCCCTGGTAGCGCGAACCGTATAAAGCCGAACCGTAAGGATGCTCTGCGGGAGATGAGAGTTTGATGAGACAGAGTTGGCCGATCTTCATGCCGGGATAGAGCTTGACTGGAAGGTTTGCCACATTTGAGAGCTCTAAAGTTATATGCCCACTAAAGCCAGGATCGATAAAGCCAGCGGTTGAATGAGTAAGTAAACCGAGACGACCTAAGGAGGACTTTCCCTCTAAGCGTCCGGCAATATCGTCAGGAAGTGTGATGACCTCATAGGTTGATGCGAGTACGAACTCCCCAGGATGAAGAATGAAGAAATCATCTGGGGCAACGGCAACTTCTCTAGTGAGCTCCGATTGTTCAACTGAAGGATCAATCACTTCATATCTGTGATTCTCAAAGACTCGGAAGAAGCGATCGAGGCGGACATCAACGCTAGAGGGTTGGATCATCTTCGGGTCGAAAGGATCAACTTTCACCCGGCCACTCTTTATCTCAGCGGCAATATCGCGATCGCTTAGCAGCATGGTTGGCGACCCTACCGCTAGTTACTCTCGGGGTTCTAATATGCCCTCGTAGATTTTGAGCAGATCAAAATCGTTCGCGGGCGTAGTGAAATGGCATCACGTCAGCTTCCCAAGCTGACAGCGCGGGTTCGATTCCCGTCGCCCGCTCTGTCCTTCCGCTTGCGTAAGTTACTCGCGGGTAGCATCCTTGCCCTATGGGCCATTACATAGCAAATCTCCGCGATATCGAGTTCTGTCTCTTTGATCTTCTAGAGCGCGACTCCATCCTAGGTAAATCTCTCTACGCCGATCTCGATCGCGAAACTGCGATGGGAATGTTGGAAGAGGTAAAGCGACTATGTGAGAACGACCTCGCTGCTTCCTTTATTGATGGTGATCGAATCGGAACTGATTTCAATAAAGCAACAGGAGATGTAAAGCTGCCCGAAAGTTTTAAGAAATCTTACAAAGCATATGTCGATGGCGATTGGGGAAAGATCGATGTTCCAGTTGAATTAGGTGGAACTGCAATCCCGCCTTCAGTTCGTTGGGCGATAGCCGAGATGGTTCTCGGTTCAAATCCCGCTGTTCACATCTACGCATCCGGTTTTGCTTTCTCTCATGTCGCTTATGTGCTTGGAACTGATTACCAGAAAAAGATCGCCAAGCTGATGGTTGATAAGGCTTGGGGTGCAACGATGATGTTAACTGAACCTGACGCTGGTTCGGATGTTGGCGCTGGCAGAAGTAAGGCTGTCAAACAAGCAGATGGAACTTGGCATATAACTGGCACAAAGAGATTTATCACTTCAGGTGATGGCGATATCTACGAGAACATTGTTCACTTTGTTCTAGCTCGTCCTGAAGGACATGGCCCAGGAACAAAGGGGCTCTCACTCTTCTTGATTCCAAAGTTCATGTTTGATTTAGAGACTGGTGCGCTTGGAAAACGAAATGGTGTTTATGTAACCAATGTTGAACATAAGATGGGTCTAAATGTCTCAGCTACTTGTGAAATGAATTTGGGCGAGAAAGAGCCAGCCGTTGGTTACTTGCTTGGTGAAGTTCACGATGGCATCGCCCAGATGTTCAAGATCATCGAATTCGCTCGAATGATGGTTGGAACTAAGGCAATTTCAACGCTATCAGCTGGTTATCAACAAGCTCTTGCCTACGCAAAGACCCGCGTCCAAGGTGGCGATATGAAAGATATGGCCAACAAGGCGAGCCCTCGCGTAACAATAATCAAGCATCCTGATGTCCGTCGCTCTCTAATGACCCAGAAGGCGTACGCCGAGGGAATGCGTGCGCTCGTTCTCTACACCGCATCAATTCAAGATGCAGTTGCGCTCGCCCGCGCTGAAGGAAAATCAGAAGATAAAATCTCTGCTTTAGAGCACCTAAATGATCTCTTGCTTCCAATAGTAAAGGGCTATGGTTCTGAGAAAGCTTGGACGCTCCTTGGAACTGAATCGCTACAAACATTTGGCGGCTCTGGCTTCACCATGGATTGGCCACTTGAGCAATATGTTCGCGATGCGAAGATTGATACTCTCTATGAAGGAACTACCGCAATTCAAGGTCTTGATTTCTTCTTCCGTAAGATAATTAAAGATAACGGTCGCGCTCTCACCAAGCTCTCTAAAGAGATTGGCGCATTTGCAGCTTCGGGTGGTAACAATGCCACCGAGAAAGCTGAGTTGGCAAAGGCCCTTGAGGATTTACAGGCAATCATCGGACAACTTGTGACTCATGCGATGGCAAGCCAAGAAAAGCCAGATGAGATCTACAAGTGCGGACTTAATACAACTCGCCTGTTGATGTCGGTCGGTGACATCATCATCTCCTGGTTGCTCCTCCGTCAATCAGATATCGCTGCAAGCAAAATTGGTTCAGCGACCGGAAAAGAAAAGGATTTCTTCGAAGGTAAGATCGCTGCTTCCCGATATTTCGTCCATAACTTCTTGCCATTGATTACCGCAACGCGCGCAATTGTCGAGCGCGAAGATGGCGAAATTATGGGAGTCTCAGAAGCCGCCTTTTAAAACCGGTAGGGTTCCGGGGTGCTAATGAGGCTCCGTGGTGAGATTTACCTGTTTTTAGGGGCTTTTCTCTTCGCCTTCAACGGAATCATCTCAAAGATAGTTCTACTTGATGAGATTTCAGCCTGGCGCCTTACTCAGATTCGAACTGGTGGCGCATTCTTAATTCTCTTCTCTTTTTACATGATCTTTCGCCGTAATGAGTTAAAGCCAACGAAACAAGAATTGCCGTGGCTACTTCTATTTGGAGTAGTTGGCGTAACGCTTGTTCAGGCTTTCTACTTTGTTGCTATTGAGCGAATGTATGTAGGAATCGCTCTTCTCATCGAATTCACCGCACCAATTTGGATTCTGCTCTTCCTCCGCTTCGTTCTTAAGAAAAATGTTCCAACAGGGCTCTGGTATGCCATCACGCTTGCCTTTACTGGATTATTAATGATTACCCAGATTTGGAGCGGGCTCTCGGTAGATCAAATCGGACTCATCGCAGCATTTCTAGATGCCTTTGCGCTCGCTGGCTATTTCTTAATCGCTGATCTCCTTGGTAAAACCAAAACCAGTGGCGCAATAGCAACGTGGGGATTTGGAGTTGCCTCTCTTCTTCTATTTTTTACTCTTCCTATTTGGAACTTCCCAGTCAAAGCGTTGAGTAACGAGATGAATTTATTGGGAAGGTTTGAAGAGCATTCGTTACCAGGTTGGGCATTGGTGCTCTGGATTGTTCTTATGGGAACAATTGCCCCATATCTATTTGTAATCAGTGGGCTAAAACTAATGAGCGCCTCCACTGCAAGCATTTTCGGAATGATTGAGCCAGTTTTGGCGGGAATTTTTGCCTGGTGGTGGCTAAATGAGAGTCTGACTACAATCCAGCTAATTGGATGCTTGGTTGTGATTATCGGAATTTCAATCGCAGACCGAGCAAGAAGTAAGGCAGGTGCCCATTGAATTTCGATGAGATCCTCGCGGCTAATGCTGAGTTCGCAAAGGCCTTTAAATCAAGCGATTTGACTGGTCGCGCAGTCGAAGGTCTTGCAATTGTCACCTGTATGGACTCTCGGATTGATCCACTTCGAGTGGTTGGGATGAAACCGGGCGATGCCAAGATCCTTAGAAATGCTGGCGCCCGCGTTACTGAAGACGTCTTAAGAACTCTCGTCTTGGCAACACATTTACTAAATGTTTCACGAGTCTTGGTAATGCCACATACCGATTGTCGTATGGCTAGCGGTACAGAAGAGCAAGTCCATGAGGCTATCCGTAAAAGTTCTGGGATTGATACTAGATCTATCGAGATTCGTACTGTGACCGATCAGAGGGCTGCGCTAGAGACCGATGTATTGAGAATAAAGTCATTCCCCTTCTTACCAAAAGATTTAGATGTGATGGGCGCTATCTATGATGTGAAGAGTGGAAAGCTAGAGAAAATAATTTAGTTATCTTTAACAAACTTCTCTTGTGGAGTTGTGTACTTTGGCGCCATATCAGCGAACTTGGCAAAGTGAAGAAGCGAAGCAACGGTAATGATCTTTGTAGGTCCATTACGATGCTTAGCGACATTTAGATCTGCTTCGCCAGAGCGATTTTGGGAATCATAGAGATCATCGCGATGAAGCAAGATAACAACATCTGCATCCTGTTCGATAGAACCAGATTCACGAAGGTCAGAGAGCATCGGCTTCTTATCGGCGCGCTGTTCGGGAGAACGGTTGAGCTGGGAGATTGCAACGACTGGGACATTTAACTCTTTAGCTAGAAGTTTTAGTTGGCGTGAGAATTCCGAGACCTCTTGCTGGCGGTTCTCAACTTTCTTACCTGAGGTCATGAGCTGGAGGTAATCAATAACTACAAGCTTCAAATCATGGCGCTGCTTTAATCGGCGGGCTTTTGCGCGGATCTCCATCATAGAAAGATTTGGGGAGTCATCGATAAAGAGCGGGGCATCGTTAATTTCACCCATTCGACGGGCTAATTTCGACCATTCATCATCGCTTAATGAGCCAGAACGGATGTTGTTTAACGCCACGCGTGCTTCCGCAGAGAGCATGCGCATTGTGATCTCTGAGCGGCTCATTTCAAGTGAGAAGATGACTGAACACTCACCATTGTGGATCGCAGCGTTACGTGCAATATCAAGCCCAAGAGTTGACTTACCAACAGCAGGACGAGCAGCGATAACAATCATATTTCCAGGATGGAATCCGTTTGTGAGTGTATCCAAATCTTTAAATCCAGTCTTGATGCCTTCAGCAATCTCACCGGATTGCATCTTTTCAATTTGATCTAAGGCGGCAGGGATTAATTCATTTAGTTGGACAAAGTCTTCGCCAGCGCGCCGTTCAGTGACTTGGTAGACCTCTTGTTCAGCAAGATCGACCACATCATCGATCTCACCTTCAGCGGTGTAACCGAGTTGGACGATCTTTGTTCCTGCTTCAACAAGTCTTCGTGCAATCGCACGCTCCCTAACAATCCGCGCGTAGTAGCCAGCATTTGCAGCGGTAGGAACAGCAGAGATTAAAGTGTGAAGATATGGAGCGCCACCAGCCTTAGCAATCTCACCGCGCTTTGTTAATTCAGCAGAGACGGTGACAGCATCAGCGGGTTCACCACGACCATAGAGATCGATAATTACATCAAAGATAAGTTCATGTGCTGGACGATAGAAGTCTCGCTGGCGGAGAATCTCGACAACTTCACCAATCGCATCTTTCGATAACAGCATTCCACCGAGAACGGATTGTTCGGCGATTAAATCTTGTGGTGGAGTTCGATCAAATTCTGGGACTCCAGATCGACCATCCTCGTAATTTGGTAGCTCCGCCAGACTCATGGGCGTATCTTCTTGCCCAGCACTGACACCGCCTAACCCAGTTATTTACGCGTGTGGAAGTGGTGTGGAGTAAGTAGGTAAAGCTGTGGGTAAGTGACCCATTCCCTGTGTAGAGATTGTGGATGGATTGTGGGTAACTCGGCTACTGCCAGCTAAATACGCAGGTAAGATGGGATTTTGGTTGTGTATAAAAGTTTTTTCTAACATCTCATTTGTTGAGATTTCTAAAGAGAGCTGGGAAATGAAAAAGCCCGCCGAGTTGGCGGGCTTAATCAAGTTAATTTAATTACTGCTCAACCACATTCACAGTGATATTTGCAGCGACGCCAGTAAGTAGCGAGACCTTCGCGCTGTGCTTACCAAGGTTCTTAACATGCTTAACTAATTTGATCTTGTGGCGATCAATATCAAGTCCGGTTGCGCTCTTGATAACAAGTGCGATGTCCTTCTCGGTTACAGAACCGAATAGGCGACCGGTTGAACCTGTCTTGACTTTGACCTCAAGGGTCGCAGCTTCAAGGGTTGCTTTGATTTCATTCGCATGATCTTTGTCGCGAATTTCGCGAGAAAGTCGAGCGCGACGAATACCATCGATCTGTTTTTCGCCACCCTCACTCCATGCAATCGCATTTCCGCGTGGGATCAAGAAGTTACGTGCGTAACCATCTTTAACATTTACAACATCACCAGCATGGCCGAGGCCAGCTACTTCGCGAGTAAGAATTAGTTTCATTTTTTCTCCTACTAGCGAGCTGTCGATGTGTAAGGAAGTAGAGCTACTTCGCGACTATTTTTGATCGCGGCAGTTACTTGGCGTTGGTGTTGGGTGCAGGCGCCAGTAATACGACGAGCGCGGATCTTGCCGCGATCGGAGATGTACTTACGTAGCGTCGCTACATCCTTGTAATCAATATATGTGACCTTGTCGCGGCAAAACGAGCAAGGCTTCTTCTTAATCTTCTTCAGCGCAGCCTGTGAGACCTTCGGCTTCTGCTTCAGATTCCGGTTGGAACGTGCTCCCATTGTGGTGCTCCTTGTTCTGGGCCCGCCAAAAGAGGCGGAATGGTTGGTTTTTTAAAAGGGTGGTTGTTCATCAGCAGTGGTTGAGGTCCAACCGCCACCGACGCTTGTTGTTGATGACCATGGTTCATCAGAAGATTCAGTGGGTGCGCTAAAGCCACCAGAGTTTCCGCCTTGGCGGGTTGTCTTGGTGACCTTCGCGGTTGCGTTACGTAGCGATGGACCAACTTCATCTACTTCGACTTCGAAGACGGTTCTCTTCTCGCCCTCTTTAGTCTCATAGGAACGTTGCTTCAAACGGCCAGAAACAATTACGCGCATTCCGCGAGTAAGAGTCTCGGCGACATTCTCAGCTGCTTGGCGCCAAATCTGGCATTGGAGGAAGAGGGTATCTCCGTCCTTCCATTCATTAGTTTGGCGGTCCATGTAACGCGGTGTTGAAGCGACCGTGAACTTTGCGACTGCAGCACCAGATGGTGTGAAGCGCAGTTCTGGATCGTTCGTTAAATTGCCGATCAATGTGATTTGTGTATCGCCCGCTGCCATTTTCGTATCTCTCTATCTACTTTAGGTGTCTTCTATTTGGCGGATTTATTCAGGACGGACAACTTTTGTACGAAGTACTGCTTCGTTCAAATTAAGTTGGCGGTCCAACTCTTTGATTGCGGCTGGCTCACAGTGCATATCAACGACGGCATAGATTCCTTCGCTCTTCTTCGCGATTTCAAATGCCATACGACGACGGCCCCAGATATCGAGCTTGTCGACTCGACCACCGGATTCCTTGATGATCTTGAGGTATGTCTCAAGACTTGGTGCGACTGTTCGCTCTTCTAGATCGGGATCTAGGATCACCATCAATTCATAGCGACGCATGCTTTACCCCACCTCCTCTGGACTAATCGGTCACGGCATTTCCGCGACAGGAGGGTTGCTGCGATTCATCAAATAGGACGGGCCTTTTGATGAAGGGCGCTAAGAGTATCCCCGCCCTCTGACATTGAGAAATCCGTGCTCCGGGTGCTGTGAATAAGGCTCCGCGCGAACCAAGCAAGGGTGGCTACGCGGATAAAGATGCTCAGTGCGTATAAACCCTCGGGAAGTCCGAATTTAGCGCCGGTATAGCTCGCAAGATATTGCCAGATCGCTAAGTGATAAAGCGCCTCACCACCTTGCCAGATCCAGAAGGCACTTCGTTCTTCTCTGCGACGTAGCGCGATTAGCGCAAGTGGCGTCAACCAAATTACATATTGTGGTGAATAGACCTTACTAATTGTTACAAAGGCTGCAACGGTGAGAAAGGAGGTAATTGCAAAGGTCTCAAATCTCGCGACTTTCGATTGGTTAGCGATATTCGCAATTGCAAGAGTTGCAAGAAGTACCAAAGCAATTGAGAGAAGCGTCGAATTACCAAAAGTGATATCCCGAAGTTCTAGCGCATACCAGATTGATCCAAGATCGCTACTTCGATCCAGGTTCATCTTGTAAAAACGAGCCCAACCATCAAAGTTAGTAAGTGCAATGGGAAGATTTATCGCAACCCAAGTTAGTGATGTAAATGCGATATAGCGAGTCGTCTTTGTAATATCGGATTTGAAGTAAAGAATTACTGGAAGTAGTAAAACAATTGGAAAGAACTTTGTTGCAATTGCAACGCCTAACGCTAGCGCTGACAGATCAAAGCGCTCATTTTTGAATAGATAAATTGCAAGAAGCGCCGCGGCCACAGCCCAGATATCCCAATTAATGTAGAGCGAGCCGATTACCGCCGGTGAAAAAGCAAGAAGTGGCGCAAACTCCGGTTTTATTCGCCATAAGAGCCAAGCGGAGAATATAAAAAGTAGCGCTAGAAGCGCAGCGTTGAGATCGAAGTAAACGCGATACCCGTTCTCGTCGTCGATAATTTGGCCGGTTGCCCACATAACTAACCCAGTAATTACTGGATATTCAACCGAGTTATCGGCCGATTCGTAGGGCCAACGATCAACGCTTATTTCACGTGCGCCATAGAGCGCCGATAAGTCGGAGTAGCACATATGGATATAGACATCAGGTGAGCCCCAACCAGCGCTGCGGCAATGTTGGAATTTAGCGAAAGAGAGAATTGAGGCGAGCAGAGCCAATAAAACTATTAAACGTGCACCTTTATTGATTGAGGCAGGAATCATGGAGCAGGGGTTGGATCAGGTATTGCAAATACATACTTCTTCAACGCTTTCTTACAGAAGTCCTTGAGGTCTTTCATGGTTCCCTCGAGATCAGCTGTTGAACACCATCTAGCGGCATCTGCTGGTGAAATTGTGGGAACTGGATCCGGTAGAGCAACCCGTTCTGTGCCACCAATATTTGATGGCGCTGGGAAATCTAATTTTGGTTGTCCTTTAAGCGCGACTTTCATATAGGCGTTCCAGATTCGAGCTGGGAAACTTCCTCCAGTAACTGAAGTTAGCCCACCAATTCCATTGAGTGATTGGGTCGCATCGTCTTTAAAAAAAGCGATTGAAGTGGCTAACTGTGGTGTGAAGCCAGAGAACCACGCAGATGCGTTTTGTTGAGAAGTTCCAGTTTTTCCAGCTGCAGGGCGACCAAAGTTACGGAGCGCAGAAGCGGCGGTTCCGGAGCGGACCACTTCGGTCAGCGCATAAGTTAGGTCTGCCATGACTGCGTCGTCAAAAACTTGTTCTGTTTCGACCTTAGATTGATAGAGAAGTCCCTTGTTTGCGCCTAAGACCTCTTTGATCAAGATGGGTTTAGAGCGCACGCCATTTGCAGCAAAGGTTGCAAAGGCATTTGCTACATCAATCACTCTAGGACTTGATACTCCAAGCACTACAGATGGAGATGGAAACATAACAACGCTCTCTGGGATTCCAGCCCGCCGAGCCACATCGATGACGCGCTCTACGCCAACTTTTATTCCAAGAGGTACATAAACCGTATTTACCGAATCAGCGCTTGCATCAAGAAGTGAAATCTCGCCAAATGATTTATTGCCATAATTTGAAACTTCGTAGGGTCGCCCGATGAAATCATCGAATATGAGTGGGCTCTCTCCGTTCCACAATGTCTGAAGAGATATTCCACTTTCTAGCGCCGCGACAAGCGCGAATGGTTTGAAGGTGGAGCCAGCTTGGGTAATCGCTTGGGTGGCATCATTAAGTTGTCGCTCCAAGTAATCTCGTCCACCGTACAACGCAACAATTTCACCAGTCCCTGGTCGAATCGAGACCAGCCCAATATGTAAATCGGCTGGCGCATCTTTTGGCGCTTGCTTAAATACTGCCGCTTCGGCGGCAACTTGGGCCTTTTTTTCTAGAGTTGTTCGTACAACGAGTCCACCAATCATTAGCTCTTCATCAGGAAAACCCAAGTTGTTTAGCTCTTTGCGAACTGCTTCAACAAGGTGACCCTTATTTCCCGAGAGTTGTCCGGTAGAAAGTCTTGGACGAATTGAAGGAACCTTATCCATCAATCGGTCGGCATCTTCTCTCTCTAGCCAACCCTGATCAACCATATTGTTAAGGGTGTACTTATATCGGTTCTCTAATCGCTCTTTGTTGCCTTCTCGAAAATCGGGGTCGTAGAAACCTGGAGAGCGGAGAATTGAGGCTAACACTGCAGATTGTGCAACGCTTATTTTATCTACGCCCTTACCAAAATAAACCTTTGCGCCGGTCTCAACGCCATATGCGCCGCGACCAAAATAGATGGTGTTTAGGTAATCTTCAAAGATCTCATCTTTAGTTAGTTGATTCTCAAGCTTTATCGCGATGATAAGTTCGCGAATCTTCCGTTGAATCGTTCGATCAGCAGTCAAGAAAGCTGTCTTTGCATATTGCTGGGTGATGGTTGAGCCGCCTTGAAGGCCTCGACCTAGCGCCGTATTTATTGCGCCTCTCAATATTGCAATTGGGTTGAAGGCGCCCTGGGAGTAAAAGTTCTTATCTTCTGCGGCTAGAACGGCTTGACGAAGTTCTAATGGAATCTTTGCAAGTGGAATGATGGTCCGGTTCTGCGCACCAATTCTTCCAATCTCATCGCCATCTGAATATTGAATTATGGTTGCTTGAGAGTTCACATAATCATTTGGATCAGGGATATCGGTTGTGAAATAGGCGATCGCAAATGCTGTGCCGCCAAGAATTGCAAAGAGCGCAGCTAGCTTTACTAATATCTTTGCAGCTCGGCCGCGCAACCAATTCATGAAAGTAGGCTACCGAGTCTTAACTTTGCGAGGCGGTTTCCGCTCTACGCCATCACCTAAAAGATATGAAGCTGTGAGGTGATTCCAACCGCAACCTAAGCAAACCTCGACGACATAGACCCGAAACTCGCCATACTCACTCTGCATCTCATCTAACTCATCATGCGTCTTGATTCGCCCCGAATATTGGCCGAGTTGATCACCGAATACATATTGAAGTTCAGTCACCTTATCTTTCCGGCACATCGGGCAATCACGTGCGGTCAGTTCGCCATGACACTTCGCTGCTCTTCTTAAGTAGGGATCGGCATCACAGGCATCAGATGTCGTATTAAGGCCCCGATAGATACTCGCAATTGTCGCCCGTTTTTTAAGGGCGAAATCGACATATGCGCGCTTGGACCACATAAGGAGAAGGATAATTCGGAAAAGATAACTACGCTTAACCTGTGGGTTCTAAGAAGAAACTCTGTATTGCAACGGGGATTTTCCCTCCTGAAACGGGAGGTCCTGCAAAGTTTGTTGAAACATTTGCTGAATGGGCCACCTCTCATGGCGAGAGCATCTCGATAGTCTCTCTAATAGATGGTCCGGACACCAAAAAACAATATAAAGGTTTCAATGCAAACCTAGTTTCTCGTAAACGTCCATTCATACTTAGGTTCTATAAAACAGTCATGGCGCTCGTCCAAGCCAGCCGTGACAACCAAATGGTATTGGCTAATGGATTATTTCTAGAGGTTTTAGTGTCTTCTTATCTAAATCGCGGCCGACCATATTTCACTAAGGTCCCCGGCGATATTGTCTGGGAAAGGGCACGAAACTCAGGTATCACCAATCTATCAATAGATGACTTTCAGGAGGCAAAACTCTCAATCAAGTGGAAGTTTTTTAGATATTCGTTCTCTAAAAGTCTTATGAGAGCGCGCATGGTTATTGTCCCTTCTCAACACTTGTTTGATCTATGTCTTCGGTGGGGTGTACGAAAAGAAAACATTCGATTAATTTACAACTCTGTCGATACGAGCTTTTTTAAACCGGATAAGAACAAAAGAAGATGGGATGTTGTTACCGTTTGCAGACTTGTACCTTGGAAAGGGGTGCAGGAAGTTATCGAAAGCTGCGCTAGGTTAGAACTGAGTTTATGCATTATTGGGGATGGCCCTGAAAGGGAGTCGCTTCAGTCAATCGCACGAGAAGTTGGGTGTAGTGCTACCTTTCTAGGTAATCTAGATCAACAACAGGTTAAGGAAAGGCTTCTTGAATCCAAATATTTTGTACTAAATAGCAACTTTGAAGCAACTGCCTATGCACTATTAGAAGCGAGAGCCTGTGGATTACCTTCTATCGCACGACGGAACACTGGAAGCGAAGAGGTGATTACTAGTGGATATGACGGATTGCTGTGTGATGAATCATTAAGTCTTGAGGAAGCGCTTAGTGTGTTAATGAAGGATCAAAAGCTCGCAAAACAAATGAGTGAGCAAGGAATTGAAGATTCGCATGTCAGGTTTAATACAGAGGCTAATTTCCAAGCCATCTTCAATTTAGTAACGGGTCGCTCGTGAGCAAAAGAATAATCCTGTACTTACCGCGCTCTAAGTCTATTGCTACGAATTTTCAAGATTTCTTAGACAGATGGGAGATGTACGTAAAAGCGTTGAGGCGTGTCTCGGAAAATGGAAATTGTATTGAGATTCTCACAGATGTATCTTTCGATTCACTTTCACATGGCGGCCTAAAAAGCTTGTTTGTTGGGAAATCACGACTTCGCCAAGCCCTATATCTTTATCACGAAATTAAGCAATGTGACAGCGAAACAGTCCTGATTGCAGGAAACAACTTTGATGCGCTTTTTACTTGCCTTTCTATTAGAAGCATCTGCCATAGAATGCAAGTGCAGGCATCCCTACATATGGAAACAAGCGCTATTAAGAGAATGAGTGGCTTGAAAGGCCTTGTTAAGCGAGTCGTATTAAGAACTCTAATCCCACGAGTTGATTCCTTACGACTTGTGCGAAGAAGTGAAATTAATAGAGCCATCGAAAATTTCAATTTGAAAGAAACCCAAGTGGTTGTTTGCCCCCTGCCGATTTCTCCCGACTTGACCCTAGATTCTCACACCCTTTCAATCAGCCAACCCCGTTTAGGGGTTTTAGGTTACGTGGGAAGAATCCAGGAAGAGCGCAATCCACTCGATTGGAGCAAAATCGCAACTCAGGCTCTCGAAGCTTTCGCTGGCTTGCGCTTAGTAATAGCAGGAGATGGACCGATGCGCGCTCAACTGCAATCGAGTCTTCAGCCATTCTTGGATCGCATAATTTTTAAAGGTAAATTAGAGAACAAAGAGTTAATGAACGTGTGGAGCGAAATCCATACACTCTTAGTTACTGCTCCATACGAAAGCTATGGGTTGGCTGCACGAGAGGCCCTGTTAAATGGGTGCTTCGTAGTCGCTCCCAATATAGAAGCAAATCGAGAATTAAGAGAGTTAATGCCTTCGGGAGTACGGCTTTATGAAAATTTTTCAGAGGCCATTACCGAAGTAATGATTACTTTAAATCAAACGTTTAACTTAGAGGAAGTTGAATCGTTCCGAGTTAGTTTTTGGGAGCAGCAACAACACTCTCTTGAAGTTTTAGCTAAGTCTTGGATTTAAAAATGTTTCGATTTCCTTGGATTAACTCAAACATTGCTAAACTCCTTGCCGTCCGTTGGACTGGGCAATTAACAGATGGAATCTTTCAATCCGCTCTCGCTTCATTCATTTTATTCTCGCCAGAACGACAACCGGATGCAAAATCAGCCGCCGCAGCCTTTGCGGTAGTTCTACTTCCATATTCATTTGTCGGACCATTGGTTGGAACAATTTTAGATCGCATTTCGCGACAGAGAATCATTCTCTTTGCAAATCTTTTCCGTGCACTAACGCTCATCTTCATCGCGGGCTTGGTTCGAAATGGCGCCACCGGAGTTGAACTAACGATCTTTGTCTTGGTTGCATTTGGAGTTAATCGATTGATTCTTGCTGGGCTATCAGCCGGACTTCCACTTCTTTTAGATACAACAGGCCCAGAAGGGCGTACCACTCTTGTCTCGGTAAATGCCACAGCGGTAACTGGCGGAACTGTGATGGTTGTCCTCGGTGGTGGAATTGGAATTGGAATTCGAAATCTTTTGGAGGGGCGGGTCAGCGCAGATCAAGCCGATGCACTTCTTATCTCACTCTCTTCGATTACCTTCTTGATTGCAGGGCTTCTAGCGCTGCTTTTGAAAAAGAGTGATTTAGGCCCGCTGCCTCATGAGGTCCGTAAAGAGAGCGTCACCCAGGCATACCGCGAGATGGTCGCAGCATTTATCTTCTTAGGGAGAATCCGCGATTGTTTCCTAGGAATATCAGCTACCGCAATCCAGCGAAGTGGATTGACCGCACTTACCTTGATGGCGTTACTTCTCAATCGAAATACCTTTAATGATCCAAGTAATCCGGAGAGCGGGCTAGCTGGTTTTGCATTTGCGATAACAATCGCTGGGGTTGGGATAACGCTCGGAGCCATTCTTGCTCCTTTTGGAGTCGCTAAATTCGGTCGACATAAGTGGATTAGGTTCTCATTATTTGCAAGTGCAACTCTTCCTATCTTTCTTGCCTTAGAACAGAACGAACTATTACTTGTATCAACCGGATTCTTCGCGGGGATGGCTGGACAAGGCGTGAAAGTAACTAATGATGCGCTCGTGCAATCAAAGATTGCTGATGAATATCGAGGACGAGTTTTTGCGGTTTACGATGTAATGGTCAACTTTGGCATCGTTAGCGGCGCAGTAATCGCGGCGCTCATACTTCCGGCAAGTGGTCTCTCTGCACTACTTCCGGCGCTTATCGCAATTGCTTATATTCTCTTTGCTGCACTTGCTTTAAAGAAGCGAAACTTTAACTCTGATTTTTCCCCCACCAATTAAGAAGCTCTTCTTTGGCGCGCTCCTGCCCGAGGGGCCCATGTTCCAGTCTTAACTCAAGTAAGTATTCATAAGCTTTACCGATAATTGGTCCAGCTTTCACGCCCAATATCTCCATAATTGCATGGCCATCTAAATCAGGGCGGATCTTTAGCAACTCTTCTTCTTCCATTAGCGCACTGATTCGCGCTTCTAAGTGATCGTAATTAGATGCAAGGAGCTCAGCCTTCTTCTTATTTCGAGTAGTGCAATCTGCGCGGGTTAGAACATGTAAATGGGTTAGTAGATCACCGGCATCTCTGACATACCTTCGTACCGCTGAATCGCTCCATTCCCCGCCGCCATAGCCATGAAATCGGAGGTGTAAGAATACGAGTTGGGCTACATCTTCAACTACTTGATGCTCAAACCTAAGCTTCTTCAATCGCTCTTTAGCCATCCGCGCACCTACTACTTCATGGTGATGAAAAGAGACCCCGCCTCCATCTATGAGCGCCCGGGTCTTCGGTTTTCCGATGTCATGAAGTAGCGCGGCTAATCGAATTACTAGATTTGGTCCGCCTAACCGTTCCTCGAGCGCCATAGATTGCTCAACAACAGTAAGGGTATGTTCGTAGACATCTTTATGGTGGTGATGTTCATCGATTTCAAGACGTAACTTCGGAATTTCAGGTAAGAACTTCTCACATAACCCAGTATCCACCAGTGTTGTTATACCGATTCTTGGGCTGGGGGAGATCATGATCTTTACAAACTCATCATGAATTCGCTCCGCCGAGATTATCTCCAGTCGACCCGCCATCTCACTCATTGCTTTTAAAACTTCCGGAGCGATTACAAAACCAAGTTGTGCAGCAAATCTAGCAGCGCGCAACATTCGAAGTGGATCATCGCCAAATGAGAGTTCAGGTGAGCCCGGAGTTTTCAGCGTCTTAATCAAGAGATCTCGGACTCCGTTATGCGGATCGATAAAGGTAGGCGAAGGTGTTGTTAATTCGATTGCCATCGCATTTACTGTGAAATCTCGGCGATATAGATCCACTTCAATTGAATCACCAAATTTAACTTCTGGTTTGCGAGAATCCGAGAGATAAACTTCGCTTCGATAGGTTGTTATCTCAAAGACAAGGTCGCCACGCTTTGCACCGATAGTTCCAAATTTCGCACCAATTTCCCAGATTTCACTAGCCCAACTCTTCATAATCTTCGTGATTTCATCGGGCCGAGCGCTAGTTGTGAAATCAAGATCGTTACCAAGGCGATTTAAAAGTATGTCGCGCACCGATCCGCCAACTAGTGCGAGGGTGAATCCACCCTTCTTGAAATGAGTAGCGAGCTCTAACGCTTCTGGAGCTTTATCCCGAAGCGCAGAAATTGCGATTTCACTCGCTGCCGATACTGGTGTTTCCATTAGAGCGTAAGGCTACCGAGTAGGCTTACACCCATGACCCCGGCACCAAGTGCGGGCGGCGAAGGTAGTAAAAAGAAGCGTAATCGGCGACGTTCACGCTCAAAATCTTCAAAACGTCCGTCACTTAAGAAACAACCTTATGCAAAACGCGTTGATGAAATAAGTGCGGGCGGATTAGTTATTGATAGCTCAGGTACAAAAGGTTTATTGATTGGGCGTATTGACGCAAAAGACCCAACCCGAGAGAAATTATTGTGGTCACTTCCCAAAGGCCATATTGAAGAGGGCGAATCACCAGAAGAAGCTGCCGTTCGAGAGGTGGCGGAGGAGACTGGGATTGAAAGTGAGATCAATAAATCACTAGGTGTGATTGATTTCTGGTTTATGGCTGGTGGAAAAAGAATTCACAAGACAGTTCATCACTTCCTATTTAGAGAAAAAGGTGGCCGGATCGCGCCCCAGGTAAGTGAAGTTGATGATGTGCGGTGGTTTCCGCTAAATGAAATCGTAGATCGTCTTGCTTATCCTGACGAGAAGAAGTTAATCGCCCGTTCTAAAGAGATACTTCAATGAAGCGTCTCTTTTTTATCCTTGCTTTCGCACTCATTCCAGTTATCCCAGCTTATGCAAATACGACCATCACTCTTACTGAGCCAATGCACCGTGGCGCTGATGGCATCTTTATTGATGATGATTTAGCAAGCGCAATAACGCCACAGGGCCGACTTGGGAAAGCTCTCTTTGATAGAAGTTCAACAGCAAGAAGCTATGTAATCGATATGGCCACTATTGAAGAGATTCAAGATCTAGCTGATGGCTATAGTTTTTTTAACGAAGCAGGTGAAATTGTTGAAATTCCTGAATTTGTCATCGCTGATATCTGGTTAAACACGCTTCGTAGCGCAGTGAAAGGAAGCAGTGTTTCGGCACTTCCCTATGGAAACCCCGACAAGAGATTTCTAGCGAATAAATCCCCCGCTGAATATAAATATTTAAAAGAAGTAGGGTTTGAGCGACTCGCTGCCTATCTAGCCCAGCCAGTATTGAGCGTAGATAGCGTTGATTTTGGCGTGAAATCCCTATTAGAGAATCGAATCTTAAGTAACAACAACCGGCGCGACTTAAGGATCCTCTACTCGGTTGCACCGGCGCCAGAGTTGGCATCGCTCCGACTCCAATTGGGAAAACTTCTAAATCCAGCTCTGACGGAAGAAACTAGCGCTCTACTTTATGAATCTCTTTCAAAATCCTTGAAGGAGAACTCAAAAAAACTACGTGTAGCTCGTGGCAATTACACAATTACCACCTCAACTTACGATTTGCCTGTAACTGTTATCAACGACTACTCCGTTCCGGTAAGTGTGGAGTTGATTGCACGTCCAACCAACTCACGTATCGTTATCGGTGCTGTTCCTCTAGTAAGTATCGCTGCTAATTCCCAATCCCAAGTGGAGATACCACTTCGAATCATCGCCTCAGGTGAGACGCAGATTGAGTTTAAACTTCGAAGCGAAAAAGGTAAGCAGGTGGGCGAGGCCGAGTACATCCCGCTCCGACTTGCCGTCATATCACCGCTGACTACCTGGTTTACAACTGGAATGGCAATAATCTTGTTACTTGCAGCGGTCATCCAAAGTATGCGTCGAGTTAAGAAGCGGAAGAAGTTATGAGTGATCTAATCAAATCCTCTGCCTTCATGGCGCTTGGAACTTTGCTCTCCCGAATTACTGGATTGGTTCGTGGCCTACTTACTGTTGCAGTTCTAGGAACCGCGCTGCTAGGTGATACCTATAATGTTGGAAATACAACGCCAAATATTATTTACAACTTACTTATCGGTGGCGCGCTGACAGCTGTCTTTGTTCCGCAAATAGTCCGCTCATTCCGCGATAGCGATGGTGGCAGCGCCTTTGTCTCAAAACTTGTCTCGCTAATCGGAACGCTCATCTTTGTAGTTACAGCGCTTGCGATGATTGCAGCCCCTCTTCTTGTCTCGCTTTATGCACCTACTTTTGATGGTAGGGCCCGGGATATAACAATTGCCTTTACCCTCTATTGCCTCCCACAGATCCTCTTCTATGGTCTCTTTGGAATCCTCGGCCAAGTCACAAATGCGAAAGAGCGCTTCGGCCCGATGATGTGGTCGCCAATCGCAAATAATCTCGCCGTTATCTTGCTCTTTGGCTACTTTCTAACCGTTGTCGATGATCTCTCGGTTGGAACGATCACTGATCAACAAGTTTTGATTCTAGGCGTCGGTACCACCCTTGGAATAGCGATCCAATCCCTATTACTACTTCCATATATAAAGGTTTCTGGGTTAACGCTTAAGTTGCGTTTTGATTGGAGAAATAGCGGCTTAGGTAAATCACTTCGACTGGGAAGCTGGACGCTCCTATCGGTGCTTGCCTCCCAGATTGGATTCTTGATAACGGTAAATCTTGCGACAAGATCTGGTTTGAGCGCCATTAATTCTGGAATTGAATACGGCGCTGGATATACGCCTTACGCAAATGCTTATTTGATATTGCTGTTGCCACATTCAATCGCAACAATTTCAATCGTCACCGCAATCCTTCCAAAGCTCTCACAATATGTAATTGATAAGAAGGTTGATGCTTTTTCATTAGATATTAGCCACGCCCTTCGATTGGTTGCAATCATTTCAGTGCCGGCTGCTTTTGTATTCTTTGCTTTTGGAACTTTGATTGGTAAATCGCTCTTCTTTGGAGTTGATCAAGCAAGCGCTGAATTCTTAGGAAAAGTTCTTGCTGGTTTTGCCTTTGGCGCTATCCCACTTTCGATGAACTTAGTGGGAATCCGTGCGCTCAATGCTTTTGAAAATACCAAGTATCAATTTGTTTCAACACTTATAACTAACTTAGTTGCCGTCGCGCTCTCACTTCTTGCTTTTACCACTTTAAAACCAGAAGAGGTGGTAATCGGCTTGGCCGTTGCCTTCGCATTGAGTTATTGGGTCGGCTTATTTGTTACTGATTACCTCCTTAAGCGCTTCACCGGCAAGATGCTTCTGACCCGTGAGTTGCCCTTCTATTTCAAGGTCTCACTCGCAGCTGGGGTAGCTGTGGCGCTTAGCTCATTGACGCTACGGGCCGTCGACCTTGGGGGGAATATCCTCAATCTACTGATGGTTCTATTCATCACAAGTTTGGCTTACATTCTTCTTGCGCGCCTGGCAAAGATCGAAGAAGTGAGTGAAACTGTAAAGACGGTCTTACGAAGATAGGGTGCCCGGGTGAGCGTTGATTATTCGAAAGTACATGAAGTAGTAATCGTTGGTTCTGGTCCAGCTGGATATACCGCTGCTATCTATACCGCCCGCGCCCAACTAAATCCAGTCATCTATGAAGGTTCAGTAACTGCCGGTGGCGCGCTTATGAACACAACAGAGGTTGAAAACTTCCCAGGTTTTGAAAACGGCATCATGGGCCCAGATTTAATGGATCAGATGAGAAAGCAAGCGATCCGTTTTGGCGCTGAGTTAGTTACTGATGACATCACATCAATGAAACTTGATGGTGAAATCAAAGAGTTAACTGATGGGATGGGAAATACCATCCGCGCAAAGTCGGTAATTCTTGCTATGGGTTCTGCTTATAAAGAACTTGGGTTAGAGAATGAGAAACGTTTATCAGGGCGTGGCGTTTCCTGGTGCGCAACTTGTGATGGTTTCTTCTTTAGAGAACAGATTATCGCTGTTGCAGGTGGTGGTGACTCTGCAATGGAGGAAGCAAACTTCTTAACGAAGTTTGCCACTAAGGTTGTAATTATCCATCGCCGCGAGGAGTTGCGTGCTTCAAAGATTATGGCCGAGCGAGCAAAGAACAATCCAAAAATTGAGTTTATGTTTAACACCCAGATTGTTGACGTTCTTGGTGAAGATAAAGTTACTGGTTTGAAGTTGAAAGACACCAAGACTGGGCAAGAGAGCGTTAAGGATTTCACTGGTTTATTTGTGGCAATCGGCCATCTACCTAGAAGTGAGTTGGTAAAGGGTCAGGTTGTAACCAATAGCGATGGCTATGTTGAGGTAGAGGGGCGTTCTACAAAGACCAATATAAAAGGGGTTTTTGCCTGTGGTGATCTCGTCGACCATACCTACCGCCAAGCAATCACCGCAGCCGGCTCAGGCTGTCAGGCCGCCCTCGATGCGGAGCGTTTTTTAGCAGGACACTAGAGTTCGCGTTATAGAGATAGATAAATAGGAGAGACGAAATGGCAACAGAGAAAGTAACGGCAGCAAACTTCAATGAAGTTGTATTGAAGAGCACGACCCCAGTCCTAGTTGATTTCTGGGCCGAGTGGTGCGGACCTTGCCGCGCAGTTGCACCGATCCTTGAAGAGATCTCAAATGAGTACGCTGGGAAGATCAAGATTGTTAAGTTAAATACCGATGAAGAGGGCTCGGTTGCGATGAAGTACGGGATTAGCTCGATCCCAACTATGAACCTCTTTGTTGGTGGGGAAGTCGTAAAGAGCATTGTTGGTGCGCGTCCAAAGCCAGCCATCGTCCGCGAGCTCTCTGAATACATCGGCTAAGCGAGAGCGCTAATGCTTAAACCCGGCGATCGCGGGGATCTAGTAACAGCTGTTACTGCGACACTACATCGCCTTGGTTACTTATCGGCGGTAAGCGAAACCTTCGATACAAAAGTTTTGGAGGCGCTCCGTGCTTTTCAACAAGCCCGTGGGTTATCTGTATCGGGGTTGATTGATTCGCCAACTGAGAAAGCTTTGGAGGAGGCGCGCTGGAAATTAGGTGATCGTTCACTTCAAATCCAACAACCACATATGCGCGGTGATGATGTTGCAAATCTTCAATCACGCTTAGTTGAGATGGGTTTTAATCCCGGAAGAGTTGATGGAATTTACGGATCAAGTACTGAGGGCGCTGTCAAAGAATTCCAGAAATCCGTTGGCGCAAAAGTTGATGGTATCTGTGGCCCAGGAACTGTTATCTCTTTAATGCGCTTAATGCGAACTGTTTCTGGGGGAGCGCCTACAGAACTTCGCGCCCAGGCAGATCGCGCAAAACGTGGCCCGGCGCTAGCTGACAAAGTAATAGTGCTAGATCCAAGTCCTAGAAGTGAAATTTCCTCCCTCACCTTTGATCTCTCCCAGAAAATCGAAGGTCGGCTAATCGCTCTTGGAGTTTCGGTCTTTCTATCAAGGGGCGCAAGCTCTACCCCAAGTGAAGTTGAGCGAATTGCCTTTGCCAACTCGGTAAACGCAGACCTTGTAATTTCAATTGGGATTGATAATTACAAGAACGATAAAGCACATGGCGCCTCCACCTACTTTTATGGAAGCGATCAACATGGAATCCATTCGCTAGTGGGCGAGCGCTTTGCCACTTTGGTACAACGTGAGATCTGCGCCCGCACTGATTTAGCAAATAATCGAACCCATGCAAAGACTTGGGATTTATTGCGTTTAACCAAATCTCCAACTATCCGCCTTGAACTTGGTTACATCACAAATCCAAAAGATGCCGCTCGGTTAAATGATCCGACCTTCCGCGACACAGTTGCTGAAGGTATGGTTATTGCGATTCAGAGGTTGTTCTTATCGGCCGAAGAGGATGCAAAGACTGGAACTTTGCGGATTGAAGATCTTCGTCGCGCCGGAATTCGTAACTAACTCCCTCGTCTTTGTGGGAGAATTTCCAAATGTCTAACGAGGATGTAGAGCGCTACCGGACCCATGAGCCGGAGAATCTCCATGAACGTTATGCGCATCGCGCTGCACATATGAAACCAAGTGAGATTCGCTCACTTTTCGCAGTCGCTTCTCGCCCCGAAATAGTCTCACTCGCTGGTGGGATGCCGAACTTAACCGCGATCCCGATGGAGACGATGGCATCAATCGTTGAGAAATTAATTAAGGATCATGGCCAAGAAGCGCTCCAATATGGAAGCGGCCAAGGCCATCCAAAGCTCCGTGAACAGATCTGTGATGTGATGGCGTTAGAAGGTATCCGAGCTAACCTTGATGACATTCTTGTAACTACCGGTTCCCAACAAGCACTAGATTTGATCTCGAGAATCTTCATTGATCCAGGCGATGTAGTTCTAGTTGAAGCGCCCTCTTATGTCGGAGCGCTTGGAACTTTCTCGCAATATGAAGCGAGTGTTGTGCATGTTGAGATGGATAAAGACGGCCTTGTTCCAGAAGCGCTCCGCCAAGCAATCAAGACGCTCCGTTATCAAGGTCGCAAAATTAAATTCCTCTACTTGATACCTAATTATCAAAATCCTGCTGGAGTATTACTCCCTGCTGATCGCCGTACTGAGATTCTTGATATCTGTAGAAGAGAGAAGATCTTCATTGTTGAAGATAATCCTTATGGACTCCTCGGTTTTGATCGCCCCTCTCCAAATGCGATGCGCGCTGAAGACTCTGAGAATGTCATTTACTTAGGTTCATTCTCAAAGACGATCGTTCCGGGATTTCGAATCGGCTGGGCCCTTGTTCCCCAAGCGCTCCGTGAGAAGTTAGTTATCGCCTCAGAATCCTCAATCCTCTGTCCATCAAATTTCGCCCAGATGTCGATTTCTAGCTACCTCGCAGACCAGCCTTGGCGCGACCAGATCTCATCTTTTGTTGAGCTTTATAAAGCCCGCCGTGATGTGATGCTAGAAACTCTTGATGCTTATTTCCCGAAGGCAGCAACATGGACCAGGCCCCAAGGCGGCTTTTATGTCTGGGTAACTCTCCCGCCAGAGATTGATACTAAAGCGATGATGCCCAAGGCGATTGTGGCAAAAGTTGCTTATGTTCCTGGAACTGCCTTCTATGCAGATGGGTTTGGAAGTTGGTCGATGCGCCTTTCATATTGCTACCCAACTCCAGAACGGATCCGCGAGGGAGTTAAAGCGCTTGCTGGTGTTGTAGAAGAAGAAATCCAGCGCCGTAACACTCTAAGACTTAACTAAGTTTTCCAGCAATCCTTAGAAGATCTTGGCTATCGGCAAATTCGACAATAATCTTGCCGCCGCTCTTTCCACCCTTGATCTTTACTCTAGTATCAAGCGCATCGCCAATCCGCTCCTCGAGCTCTTGATATTTCCCAAGTGAACTGGATCCACTCTTTTTGCTTGAAGATTTCTTTCCACCCCCACTTACTACAATCAACTCTTCGGTAGCGCGAACACTTAAACCTTCGCTAACTATCTTGTTTGCGATTCTTTCGATTTCGTTTGGATCATTTAAACCAAGGAGCGCTCTGGCATGCCCAGCGCTTATCGCACCACTTGCTAACTTTTTTTGAACTGAAGGTGGGAGATTCAGAAGTCTTAAAGTATTTGTAATTACTGGACGTGACTTGCCGATTCGCTTTGCCAACTCATCATGGGTTAGCCCAAAGTCGCTCAACATCTGGTTATATGCTGCGGCTTCTTCCAAAGAATTCAGATTGCTGCGGTGGATATTCTCAATTAACGCCTCGCGCAATAACTCGTTATCGCTAGTCTCGCGAATAATTACTGGAATCCGTTTCAAACCAGCCAACTTTGAGGCACGTAGCCGGCGCTCGCCCATAATCAATTCATATTGATTTTCGCCCACTTTACGGACTACTGGCGGTTGCAAGATTCCAATCTCTCTTATTGAAGCTGATAGCTCTGCTAATTCTGAGTCATCGAAGATACTTCTTGGTTGTTTTGGATTTGGCCCGATTGAGTCGATATCGACTTCTAACTTTCCAGCAACCGGGGCTTCAACGCCGCTAGCGCGAATCGGGGTTGGGATAAGTGAATCAAGATTTCTCCCCAAGCCACCACGTTTGGTTGTCATTACCCAACCTCAGCGCTTGTGATAGTTGGGGCGCCACGTCTTGCGATCTCGCGCGCTACTTGTCCATATGCCTCAGCGCCATTAGATCCTGGGTCGTAAGTCATAACAGTCTGTCCATATGAAGGAGCTTCACTAACTCGGACCGCTCTTGGAATTGGGATATCAATAAGTTCGTTTGGATAATGTTTACGAATTTCCTCAGCAACATCATTTGCTAATCGAGTTCTTCCGTCATACATAGTCAAAACAATCGTGGTTAATTTTAAATTCTGATTTAAATGTTCTTGAATCAAAGTTACGGTGTGAAGTAGAAGCGTTAGACCCTCTAGTGAGTAATACTCACATTGAATTGGAATCAGTAATTCATCAGCTGCAACAAGTGCATTGATTGTTAGTAAACCAAGACTTGGTGGACAATCGATAATCACATAATCAAATCGCTCGCCACGTAATGCAGCTTCGTTTAGATAATTTGTTAATGCGCGCTTTAACCGTAACTCGCGTGCAACTAATGGAACTAATTCAACTTCAGCATTTGCAAGGGATTGTGATGCGGGAATTATTTCTAGCGCTGGATAACCAGGAACTTTCAAAGCGGCATCTTTAATTGGAAGATCTTTAATAATTACTTCATACATTCCTTGAACTTCATCGCGTTGGACCCCAAATGCAGTGCTCGCATTACCTTGGGGGTCGAGGTCGATAACTAAGGTCCGAAGGCCCCCCATAGCTAGAGCTGCTCCGATATTGACCGCTGAGGTGGTTTTCCCTACCCCGCCCTTCTGGTTGGCAACGGTAAAAATCCGAGTCGATATGGGTCTCGGCATAGGTTCACGGAAACGCCGGGTCCCAATTACCTGACGGGGCGCAGTTGTTTCACGTGAATCACTCACGCGGGAGAGTTAACCAGCCTTAATGAGCTCAACTACGCGTGACACAGGGATATCTGCCATCTTTATCTCATGAAGGGTCGATTTCGAGGCGATCTTTAGATCTGCAGAGGCCATCTCCTCGCTCGCCGACTCCCCTTTCATCGCCAATAACGAACCGCCAGGCCTAATTAAGTGCCAAGTTGTATCAATGAGGCGAGCTAATGGAGCGACTGCCCGCGCTGTCACAAAGTCGTATTCACCGGAGAGAAGCTCGGATTTGGCTCGAATAACCTCAACTCCTAAGCCAAGCTCATCGATGATCTCATAGAGAAATTCGCACCTCCGTTGCAGGGGTTCAATCAGGGTTACTTTTAATTGAGGTTTAGCCAGAGCGATAACGATTCCAGGTAACCCAGCTCCTGAACCGACATCAGCCAAGGTTCCGTGCTCCGGAAGGAGGGTTGTGATGGGGAGGCAGTTCTCAATATGGCGCTCCCAAATCCGCTCGCCCTCTTTTGGCCCGACTAACCCCCGCTCAATAGCAGTAGTAGCTAGGAGCTCAGCATAGCGGAGGGCCTTTGCCCCACGCTCACCAAAGAACTCTTGGGCCCTCGTTTCACGTGAAACGGTCAGGAAGGCATCACCACAACGCAGCGATCTGGGTCTTCTCCTTCAGACTCGCTTGTCAGGCCGATCTTCTGGATGGTGTCATGAACGATCTTCCGCTCAAAGGCATTCATTGGAGCTAGCTTGATCGCCTTTCCGCTCGACTTAACCTCATCGGCGGTCTCTTCGGCCAACTTGGTAAGGCTTGCCCGCTTCTCAGAACGGAAGCCATCAAGGTCAAGCATCAGACGGGACCTCTCCCCAGTCGCCGTTTGGACGGCAAGTCTGGTGAGCTCTTGAAGAGCGTCGAGTACCTCGCCCTCTTTACCGACCAGGTGGGATAGCTCCCCACCTTCGACAACTAAGTGTGCTCGGTCGTTCTCGATACCAATCTCGATATCCCCATCGAGATCGGCGATATCCAGTAGTCCCTCTAGATAATCGGCTGCAATATCGCCCTCTTCTTCAAGGCGAGACTCAACCGTCTTTGTTGGTTCCTCTGTACTCATTTATCCTCCTGTTTTGCCCCTTATGAGGCTTTTAAAGCTATTTATCCCTTTTCTTTTTCTTCTTTGGCTGAATCCTCTGCCCTTTTGGCTTCTCTGGCTCTTCAACAGCTACCGAACCATTATCTCCACCATTAACTGGTGGGTTCTTAGCCGCTCTCTTTTTTTGAAGTTCTTCCCATGCGGGAGATCCTGGAGCAGGGTTTCTTTTAATTACGTAGTACTGCTGTCCCCATGTCCAAAGATTTGTTGTCGACCAATAAATCAAAACTCCTACCGGAAAATTAACACCGGTGACAGCAAAGATGATTGGAAATAGATAAAGAAGGATTTTCTGTTGCTGCAACATCATATTGTTGCTTGTATCCATCTTTGGCATTCCTTTTACCATCAACTGACGTTGAGTTGTAAAGGTTGTAAGTGACATTAAAGCAATTAAGAAAACTGTCACAATCTGTGTCGTCAAATTTCCTGAGCCAAGAAATGTCTCCGATATCGGCGCACCTATGAACTTCGCTTCAGCTGCTTGTTGGGCCAACTCTGGTGTAAATGTTCCACGCGCTTGTGGTGGATTCTTGCCGATTCCATTTAGAACTGTAAAGAGCGCAAAGAAGATCGGTGCTTGAGCAAGGATTGGGAAACAGGAAGAGAGTGGGTTTGTTTTATGGGTTTTGTAAAGCTTCATCAACTCTTCTGATTGCTTCTGGCGATCATCTTTATATTTCTGTTGAATTTTTTTCATCTCTGGAGATAAAGCAGTAAGGGCGCGTTGTGATTTGATCTGTTTCACAAATAGCGGGATTAAAAGAGTTCTGATTAAAAGAACCAGGCCCATGATTGAAAGTGCCCAAGTAACACCACTAGTTTCGCCAAATACCGGCGAGAGGGCGCGATGGATGAAGACCATAACCCCCGAAACAACCCAATATAAAGGGTCCAAAATGCCCATTTATCGCGCTCCTATCTTGATTGGTCCAAACTTCAAACTCTCTGGCACATAATCAACGCCACCGTGGCTAAATGGGTTACAGCGAACTACTCGCCATGCGCCCATAAGAAGCCCGAGGATGTTGTATTTCTTAATCGCATCAAATGTGTAATGTGAACAAGATGGGTAGTACTTGCAACGGGGCGCTAAGCCTGGGGCAATAAATTTCTGCCAACCGCGGATTAAAATCAAGAATGGCCACATTAAATACTTCACGCGCTTACCTTCTTAGATAGCGAGCTAAATAATTCTGGGATCTCTACTTGGGCATCTTGATCCCTCTTATTTGCTCGAACCACAACTAAAGAGCTCTTCGGCAAGATATGAATTGATTGGCGAGATGCCTCTCTAAGTTGGCGCGCTACTCGATGGCGACGGACGGAGCCACCGATATTTCCTGCGACGATGAATCCGATTTTTGGTTCTGTTAGCTCTAATTCAGTAAGAAGATATCCGGTAAGAGTCTTGGTATGAGATCTTATTTTTGATTTTGTGACGCGCTGGAAATCTTCCCGTGAGGTAAGTCGATTTAATTGCGCAAGCACGTCGATCTAGTTCCTAAGCTCTTAAGTTTTTGGGAGAACTATTAAGCAGAAGCAGAGATACGAGCGCGACCCTTGGCGCGGCGTGCAGAGAGAACTGCGCGGCCACCACGGGTTGCCATACGAGCACGGAAGCCGTGCTTCTTTGCGCGCCGACGGTTGTTCGGCTGGAAAGTGCGCTTCATGGGGTTTACTCCTTACCAATTTCTTGGGTATTGATCGTCCCGCGACCTAACTCAGCCTCGAGAGCAGGGGGTAAAGGTATCGGGTGGCCCCCGTATCTAAAAATTTGTGGATAACCCCTTGCTTTTCATAGGGTGAGGGCTTACTTTCCGCCTCTATCCACAGGGCAAGGCCAGATTTAGAGTTTTGTGGGTCTAAAGTAAGAGTTTAGACCACAGGCTGTGGATAACTTTGTGGATTTTTAACCTATAGGGGGTTTTGGTGGCTCAGGCAGATTCAGACCTTCTTGAGGGCCTATGGAGCGGGGTCATTAACTCTGTTTCTCAGGATTCCCCTCAAAACCGGGCATTTTTAACCCTTACAAAACCCCTTGGTCTACTAAAGAGCGATGGCGGATCAAACCTTCTTGTCGCCGCTCCAAATGGTTTCGCTAAAGATGTCCTAGAGAGCCGGCTCAAGGTGGCTTTAAATGATGCCCTTTCGGCAAAACTTGGTGAGCGGATCAATATCGCCGTCACGATTGATGAATCTTTAGATGTCCAAACCCCAGAAGTCGATAGCCAAGACGAGCTAGAGGCCCCTCGAGCTGGAACGGGCCGCCAAGAGACCCAGAACAAACCTCAAGAATCAGCTCAATTAAACCCTCGCTATATCTTTGAAACTTTCGTTATCGGTGCATCAAATCGTTTCGCTCATGCCGCCGCTGTAGCTGTAGCAGAAGCCCCAGCAAAGGCATATAACCCGCTCTTTATTTATGGTGAATCAGGTTTAGGAAAAACTCACTTACTTCATGCGATTGGCGCTTATGCAAAAGAGCTTTATTCAGGACTACGTGTTCGTTATGTCTCCTCTGAAGAGTTCACAAATGATTTTATTAACTCAATTCGCGATGATAAATCTTCGGTTTTTCAACGAAGATATCGCGATTTAGATATCTTGCTTGTTGATGACATCCAATTCCTGGAGAATAAAGAGCGAACCCAAGAAGAGTTCTTCCACACTTTTAACACTTTATATAACGCGAACAAACAGATTGTTATCTCAAGTGATCGCCCACCAAAACAATTAACAACTTTGGAAGATCGACTCCGTAGCCGTTTTGAGTGGGGATTAATTACCGATATCCAACCACCAGAACTTGAAACTCGTATCGCAATCTTAAGAAAGAAAGCGGTTCAAGATAAATTAAGCGCACCTGATGATGTCCTTGAATATATCGCTAGTAAAATCTCAACCAACATCCGTGAGCTCGAAGGTGCTCTAATCCGTGTTACCGCATTCGCCTCACTAAATCGCCAACCAGTTGATATGGGTCTTGCGGAAATTGTTCTTAAAGATTTAATTCCTGATGAAAGTGCGCCAGAGATTACAGCGCCAACCATCATGGCCCAGACCGCTGCTTATTTCAGCCTCACTCTTGATGATCTATGTGGAACATCTCGTTCACGAGTTTTAGTAAATGCTCGCCAGATCGCGATGTATCTATGTAGAGAATTAACCGATCTCTCCCTTCCCAAGATCGGTCAGACCTTCGGCGGCCGCGACCACACCACGGTTATGCATGCTGACAGGAAGGTCCGCCAATTAATGGCAGAGCGCCGGTCGATCTTTAACCAGGTCACCGAGCTCACAAACCGCATAAAACAGCAGTCCCGGGCTTAAGTCCCCAGTTGGGGATAACCTGTGGATATCTGTGGATAACCGGTGGATGAGTTTCTGAAATGAAGCCCCGCTCCACTCTCTCCACAAATAACCCACAAGTTCCACACAGAAGAAAGGGTAGTTAGGTGAATAAGAAATCGGTTATGAACTGCGCTTTCTTTATTTACCCACAGAAATACTCTCTGCCTATTACGAATAGCTCTATAGATATAAAGAAGTTTATGCGCGTACCTAGTCCACAAATAACAATAAAAACAGCAAATAAAGAGGCGATAGGCTCAAAGATATGAAATTTACTGTAGATAGCGCAGTACTAACCGATTCCGTTAACTGGGTTTCACGGAGCTTTTCAACCCGACCGATTATGACCGCGCTCTTAGGGATAGTTATCGATGCCCAAAAAGATGTAACTCTCTCTGCATCAGATCTAGAGACTTCAGCTAAATCTTCATTCAACGCTGATGTAAAGGAATCTGGAAGGGTTCTAGTTCCAGGACGCCTCCTCTCTGAGATCTCAAAAAACCTTCCGAATAAATCCGTCTCATTTGCCCTTGATGGAAGCAGAGTTCTAGTAACCGCCGGTTCTGCAAAATTTACTCTTCCAACACTTCCAATAAATGAATATCCAAATCTTCCAACACTTCCAGAAACTTCCGGAAATATAACTAGCGAGCTATTTGCAACCGCCGTCAATCAAGTAGCAATCGCAGCTGGTCGTGATGATTCACTACCAACACTTACCGGAATCCATGTTGATATAAATAAAGAATCAATCACCCTTGCAGCAACCGACCGCTACCGCTTAGCTGTACGAGAAATAAATTGGACCCCGAATGATCCAGAGATCACAACCTCAGCGCTACTTCGCGCCAGGACTCTCGCCGACGCAGCTCGCACAATCGCAAACACAAAGAGCGTCTCTTTAGCGATAGCCCCCACCACAAGTAATGAGCGGCTAATTGGCTTCTCCAGTGAGGCAAAATCAATGACTTCTCGCCAACTTGATGGCACCTTCCCTCCATATCGCCACCTACTTCCAGCCGAAAACATCGCAACTGCAGTAATTGAGGTCTCCAAACTTCTTGATTCAGTCCGCCGCGTAGCTCTAGTAACCGACAAAACCGTTCCACTCCGCCTTAAATTTAAAGACGGAACTCTCCAACTTGAAGCGGGAGCTGGAGACGATGCCCAGGCAACCGAAGAGCTAGAGATCACTTATCAAGGTGAGGCGATCGAGATCGCCTTCAACCCAACATTCCTTACTGATGGATTAAACGCTCTTGGAACAACATATGTAAATATCGCATTTACTGGCTCAAATAAACCTGCGATGTTATCTGGAAAGAATAAGATCGATGGTGAAACAGATAGTTCATACCGCTATCTATTGATGCCAATGCGCTATGCATCTTAAATGAAAATCTCTCACCTATCGCTTTTAGATTTTCGCTCTTATTCAAACCTTGAGCTAGAGCTAAGTGATGGCACCTATATTTTTATTGGTGAAAATGGTGAGGGCAAAACCAATATCATTGAAGCGGTTATGTATTTAGCGCTTCTTTCTTCTCACCGGATCTCATCCAATGCTCCTTTAATAAAACTTGGAAGAGAGCGCGCTTATATCCGTGCAAAAGTTAGCGACACCGACCGCGATACCCTCATTGAACTTGAGATTAATAACGGTCGAGCGAATCGAGCGAAGGTAAATCAAAACCCAGTCCGGAGCCAACGCGCAATCCAAGGTTTAGTCAAAGCAATCTGTTTCTCTCCTGAAGATTTAGATCTAGTCCGCGGCGACCCAAGTGAGCGAAGAAACTTCTTAGACCAACTTCTCACCCAGAGGAGCCCACGGCTAGCCGGAGTTATAGGTGATTATGAAAAAGCCCTAAAACAGCGAAATACCCTACTTAAGTCCCGCTCCCCGGAGAGCTCGCTTCATCCTTGGAACGAACACCTGGCTAATTTTGGTGGTGAGTTAATCGCAGCAAGAATTAAGTTAATTGAAGATCTAACACCTCACCTTCTTTTATCATATGAAAATATTTCACTAAAGAAGCAACCCACTTTGGGTTATAAATCAAGTCTTGAACATCCCACCCAAGATAAAGACGAGAACAAAGGCCTCATTTTAAATAAAATCAATGAGATCTCTTTCCAAGAGCGCGAACGTGGTATTTCACTAGTTGGCCCACATCGCGATGACTTGTTATTAAACTTAGGCGAACACCCAGTTAAAGGTTTCGCTAGCCATGGTGAATCTTGGTCAATCGCGCTCTCATTACGTCTCGCTAGCTACCAACTTCTAAAAAACGATGGCGATAGTCCAATTTTAATACTTGATGACGTCTTTTCTGAGTTAGATCAAAGTCGTCGTGAACGCCTTGTAAAACTAACTGAGACAACCAATCAAACTCTAATAACTGTTGCTGTCGAAAATGACCTACCGAAAGGTTTATCTGGAAAGAGATTTGAAGTTGTTGCTGGAGAAGTAAAAAGATTATGAAACGCGATATTGCCCGTGAACTCTTCCGCTCTTACCGAACCAAGAGCCGTAAAACAAATAACCAAGAAGAGGAGCGAAGTAAAAAGGATGATCCAGAGAAGTTAAGTAACATTCTTAACGATCTCGTAACCACACGAGATTGGAAAAAGGGCATTGCGGAGGGAACGTTATTTACAAAATGGCGTGAGATTGTTGGAAATGAAATTGCAGATCATTGCGAACCAATCACGCTCTTTGAAGGAAGGTTAACTATTAAGACGGAATCAACCTCCTGGGCGACTCAACTTCGCCTTATAACCCCAGAGCTTCTTCAAAATATCCGCTCGCGATCAGAGGGCGCCCTCGTGGATGAAGTAACTGTCATTGGGCCGAACGCCCCATCTTGGAAGCGGGGCTTAAGGACTATACGTGGGGCACGTGGCCCCCGTGATACCTATGGGTGAGATCCAACCCTCACCCGAGCGCTAAAAGTCCGCCTAATCCACATCTAGACCCCTTTTCGGTACATCACAATTGCCGGCTACCACTAGGATTTCGGGGTACCCAAGCCCATATCGTGGCTCTAATCGGTTTTAAAGGGGTTTAAGTGGCGGATAAGAAGGTCTCTAAAGCGTATGACGCTAGCGCCATCACCGTTCTTGAGGGCCTTGAGGCGGTCCGCAAGCGCCCCGGAATGTATATCGGCTCCACCGGCGAGCGAGGACTACACCACCTCGTCTACGAAATCGTCGATAACGCTGTTGATGAAGCGCTAGCTGGTTACTGCACTGAAATAAATGTTTCCCTCCTCGCCGGTGGCGGCGTTCGCGTGATTGATAACGGTCGCGGAATCCCCGTCGATATCCATCCAGTCGAAAAAAAACCAGCCCTTGAAGTCGTGTTAACCGTTCTACATGCCGGCGGAAAATTCGGCGATGGTGGTTACTCAGTTTCTGGTGGGCTACATGGCGTCGGCGTCTCTGTAGTTAACGCCTTAAGTCGAGATCTATCTGTTGTCGTCCAACGCGATGGTTTCTTCTGGGAACAGAGTTACAAACTTGGCGTTCCAAACTCTCCTGTTGAAAAAGGCGTTGCAACCGCTAACACTGGAACTGAAGTTACATTCTGGCCATCTGAGGAAATTTTTGAAACAACCGATTACTCGTTTGAGATTCTCTCTACCCGTTTCCGCGAGATGGCGTTTTTAAATAAAGGTTTGAAGTTAACCCTTAAGGATGAACGCCCTAGCCATGTAAATGAAAAAGGCGAACAACTTTATGTTGATTATTGTTACGAAGGCGGTATAACTGATTTTGTTAAACACCTAAACACCACAAAAGGCGTAACCCATAAATCAATAATCGCTTTTGAAGCCGAAGATACGAAGAACAAGATGTCCTTAGAAGTTGCGATGCAATGGAATACTGGTTTCTCTGAATCTGTTTATACCTTCGCAAACACTATCAACACCCAAGAAGGTGGTACCCATGAAGAAGGATTCCGCACCGCGCTAACTTCCATCGTCAATAAATTTGGCGAAGAGTGGGGATTTATCCGAAAGAAAGAAGATCGTTTAACCGGTGATGATATCCGCGAAGGCTTAACAGCGATCGTCTCAATCAAAGTTGCTGAACCACAATTTGAAGGACAGACAAAGACAAAACTTGGAAATACTGAAGCAAAATCTTTCACCCAAAAAGCTTTAAATGATTCAGTAGGTGAGTGGTTTGAGAAGAACCCCACTGAAGGAAAAGAGATTGTAAGAAAAGCAATAGATGCAGCTGCCGCGCGTATCGCAGCTCGAAAAGCCCGCGATCTATCCCGCTCTAGGAAAGGTCTACTTGAAGGGCGCGGGATGCCTGGAAAACTCGCCGATTGCCAATGGACTGAACCCGAAAAATGTGAGCTCTACATAGTCGAGGGTGATTCCGCCGGAGGTTCAACAAAAGGTGGGCGTGATTCAAGATATCAAGCTGTTCTTCCAATCCGTGGAAAGATTCTTAATGTTGAGAAAGCTCGCATTGATCGCGTCCTACAAAATAACGAAGTCCAAGCACTAATCACAGCACTGGGTACTGGAATCCATGACGATTTCGATATTGCAAAACTCCGCTATCACAAAGTAATCCTTATGGCAGATGCTGATGTCGACGGCCAACATATCCGCACTCTTCTGTTAACTCTTCTTTTCCGTTTCATGCGCCCACTAATCGAAGGGGGCTATGTCTATCTTGCCTCACCGCCGCTATATAAAATCAAATGGGGCGGGAAAGAACCAGTCCAATATGCATTCTCCGATAAAGAGCGTGATGGTTTTATAAAGATAGGCACCGAAGCTGGAAAGAGGCTTCCTAAAGAAGACGGTATCCAGCGCTTTAAAGGTCTTGGTGAGATGCCCGCAAAAGAACTGTGGGACACCACGATGGATCCAAACAACCGCGTCCTAATAAGAGTGACCCTTGAAGATGCCGCGGCTGCTGACGATCTCTTCTCGGTTCTAATGGGTGAAGATGTCGAACAACGCCGACAATTCATTCAACGTAATGCTAAAGACGTTAGGTTCTTGGATATCTAAATGGACACCACGCCAGAACACGCTGACAAAATCGAATCAGTAGATCTACAAGTCGAGATGGCCCGCTCCTATCTCGATTATGCGATGTCAGTCATTGTTGGAAGAGCGCTTCCTGATATCCGCGATGGTTTAAAACCGGTTCATCGTCGAGTTCTTTATGCAATGTACGACGCTGGTTACCGCCCAGATAAGGGTTATTACAAGTCTTCTCGCATCGTTGGAGATGTCATGGGTAACTATCACCCTCATGGCGACGGAGCCATCTATGACACCTTGGTCCGCCTTGCCCAAGTTTGGTCACTTCGATACCCACTCGTCGATGGAAATGGAAACTTTGGTTCACCCGGAAATGATCCCGCTGCTGCGATGCGCTACACCGAAGCCAGGATGGCTCCTCTTGCAATGGAGATCATGCGCGATATCGATGAAGCAACCGTTGATTTCATCCCAAATTACGATGGCCGCTCCCAAGAACCAATCGTTCTCCCAAGTCGTTTCCCCAACCTCTTAGTAAATGGCTCCGCAGGTATCGCAGTTGGAATGGCCACAAACATTCCACCACATAACCTTCGCGAAATCGCAGCCGCTGTTGAATGGGCGCTAGAAAATCCTGAAAGCTCTCCTGAAGAAACTCTTGAAGCACTTCTTGGAATTGTTAAAGGCCCAGACTTTCCAACCCGCGGAATCATCGTAGGTCGCCAAGGAATCGAAGAGGCTTATCGAACTGGTCGTGGCTCGATCACAATGCGCGCAGTTGTTGAAGTAGAAGAGATAAATAAGCGAACCTGTCTTGTGATCACCGAACTTCCATATCAAGTTAACCCAGATAATCTCGCACTAAAGATCGCTGAACTTGTGAAAGATGGAAAGATTAAGGGAATCGCCGATGTTCGCGATGAGGGTAATGAACGTCTTGGCCAGAGACTTGTAATCGTCCTAAGAAATGATGCCTCACCAAAGATCGTCCTAAATAATTTATACAAACACACCCAACTTCAAGATTCATTCGGCGCAAATATGTTGGCTCTTGTTGACAACGTTCCACGGACGCTCCGCCTCGATGAATTTGTTCGCCATTACATAACTCACCAGATTGAAGTAATTGTTCGTCGCACGAAGTATCGTCTCACCGAGAAAGAGAAGCGCGCCCACATCCTCCGTGGCTATCTAAAAGCACTCGATGCACTTGATGCCGTTATTGCGCTCATTCGCGCTAGCGCCAACTCTGATGAAGCCCGCGAAGGTTTGATGAAACTTCTTGAAGTCGATGAGCTCCAAGCAAATGCAATTCTAGATATGCAACTTCGAAGACTCGCCGCTCTTGAGCGACAGAAGATCAACGATGAATATGACACTTTGATGGCTGACATCATTGAATTGAATAAGATCCTGGAAGACCCGAAAAAGCAGCGCTCCATAATCAAAGAAGAGCTTAAAGAAATCGCCGAAAAATATGGCGATGACCGCAAGACCCAGATCATTCCCGGCGGCGATACTGATCTATCTGTTGAAGACCTAATCCCTAACCAAGAAGTCGTTGTGACCATAACCCGAGGTGGTTATGCAAAACGCACTCGAGCCGACCTCTATCGCTCCCAGCGACGTGGTGGAAAGGGCGTTAAAGGTGCAGCACTAAAACAAGATGACATCGTCGAACACTTCTTCACTGCATCAACCCATGATTGGTTACTCTTCTTCACTAACCAAGGTCGTGTCTATCGCGCCAAAGTCCACGAACTACCTGATGCAGGTCGCGACGCTCGAGGACAACATGTAGCCAATCTCCTTGCTTTTAAACCAAACGAGTTAATCGCCTCTGTAATTTCAATCTCCGATTACAGAACCCTGCCTTATTTAGTAATTGCAACTAAATCGGGAATTATCAAAAAGAGCCCACTTGCCGAATATGACTCTCCAAGAACTGGTGGCCTAATCGCAATCACTTTAAAAGAAAAAGACGAAGTAGTTGCTGCATCTGCACTAACCAACAAAGATGAACTTCTCCTAATCTCTAAGAAAGGTATGTCTCTCCGTTTTACCGCCGATGATGAAACTCTCCGCCCAATGGGTCGCTCCGCATCCGGTGTAATTGGTATGAAATTCCGCTCTGGCGACGAGCTTCTCTCAATGGCGACGATCCGCGATGAGCGAAAAGGTGAAGAGCTTTATGTTCTAACCGCTACCGATGGTGGTTTTGGAAAACGCACTAACCTCGATGAATATCGCTCTCAAGGCCGTGGAGGTATCGGAGTGAAGGCTGCAAAAGTTGATGAGAATTCCCGCGGTGGATTAATCGGCGCACTAGTAGTTAAAGCAAGTGATGAGATCCTCTTGATTACTTCAAGTGGCGTTGTTATGCGCACTCCTACAAAAGAAGTCCGTGAAACTGGGCGAGACACATTGGGTGTCCGAGTAGTTAATCTTGATCAAGGAACTGAAGTCGTATCCCTTGCAAAGGTGAGCGAGGAAGATTAAGCGCAGTTCATGCTATTTTTGCGCCCGCCCGCGGGTCAGGTAGCCTTGCGCTTCCGTTTCGCGGGCCTATAGCTCAGCCTGGTTAGAGCGCTTCCCTGATAAGGAAGAGGTCAGTGGTTCAAGTCCACTTAGGCCCACCATATCGAAGCTCTGATTGCTGCGATATGGGGACTTAGCTCAATTGGTAGAGCACCTGCTTTGCAAGCAGGGGGTTAGGGGTTCAATTCCCCTAGTCTCCACAAATTGCCTCCACAAGTTTTAGTTAATCAAAACAAAGGAACAATCCATGTCAGATATGCCTCCAATCTCTCGCGCAACACTTCACACCAACAAGGGCGATATCGTCGTTGAGCTTTTTCCAAACCACGCCCCAAAAACTGTCAAGAACTTTGTTGAACTAGCAGCAGGAATGCGTGAATGGGTAAACCCAAATACAGGAACAAAAACAAACCAACCGCTTTATGACGGAACTATCTTCCATCGCGTAATTAAAGATTTCATGATCCAAGGTGGCGACCCACTTGGGACAGGAACCGGCGGTCCTGGTTATAAATTTGCTGATGAATTCCATCCCGAATTGGTTTTCGATCGGCCATATTTACTCGCAATGGCAAATGCCGGCCCGAACACAAATGGCTCACAATTCTTCATCACTGTAACCGAAACAGCGTGGTTGAATCGCAAGCACACTATCTTCGGTGAAGTGAAGGATCCAAAGTCACAAGCAGTCGTTGATGCAATCTCCACCGTTAAGACAGGACCTGCAGATCGTCCAGTTGAAGCTGTGAAGATCTCCTCAATTTCACTCTCCTAATGCGCCTTCGCGGCCAATCACTTACAACACTTCTAGTTGGTTCAATCGCTCTCTCTTACCTCATTCAACTTCTCATACCCGGGTATGAAGAAGCGCTCTGGATTTCTGGGTTAGATTTCGAACAAGGCGAATATTGGCGACTGGTTACCGTGGCGCTAGTGCACGGAGGGTTCTTTCATCTTGGATTTAATCTCTATGCGCTACATATCCTCGGAACACCCGTTGAGCTTTACTTCGGAAGAAATAAATACGTCTTAATCTTGCTCACATCATTAATCCTTGGGTCTCTCGCCAGCGCCCTCTTTAATAACCCACTTATCGCAAGTGTCGGTGCATCAGGAATGGTCTTTGGTCTCTTTGGATCCCTAGCTTTAATCGGCGCTCGCGTCGGTGTTGAATGGCGTGGAATTATTGGAATCGTTCTTATCAACTTCGCTCTCGGCTTTGTTCTCGGTGGCATCGATTGGCGAGCTCATGTCGGGGGATTGCTCGGTGGAACTCTTATGACCCTCGCTCTTAACCGTTCTAAGTAAGGCTTGGGCGACATCTAGAACCGCAACATCAGAACCTCTGCCAGTCATTCCATCAGAGACCATTACGCGGCAGAACGGACAACCAACAGCCACCTCTTGTGCGCCAGTTGCAATCGCTTCATCAACACGATTCAAATTAATCCTGGTTCCTAATTTCTCTTCCATCCACATTCTTCCACCGCCAGCGCCACAACAGAATGAACGCTCCTTATTACGCGGCATCTCAATTACTTCAACTCCAGTTGACTCCAAGAGCTCTCTTGGTGGTTCATAGATCTGGTTATGACGTCCAAGGTAACAAGGATCGTGATAAGTCAATTTATTCGTTGCACGGTTTACGGGTTTCAATCTGCCTTCTTTAACTAAAGTGTTCAAGAGTTGAGTGTGGTGAACCATCTCTAACTCATAACCTTGCTGCTTGTAATCTCGCCCAATAGTTGTGAAGCAATGCGGACAAGTAACAACTACTTTCTTCTTACCTTTGTAATTCGAATAAACCTCTTTGAAAGTTTCGATGTTTTCACGAGAGAGAATCTGATACAAGAATTCATTACCAGCGCGACGTGCTGGGTCACCGGTACAAGTCTCACGCTTTCCTAAAACTGCGAAGTTAACCCCAGCCATGTAGAGGAGTTCTGCCACAGCTTTCGTTGTCTTCTTTGCTCTTTCTTCAAAAGCGCCAGCGCAACCTACCCAGAATAGGTACTCCACTGATTCTGGTAACTCACCTTCAATTACCTGAATTGGGAAGTCACACTCAGCAATCCACGCATTGCGATCCATTCGATTAGCGCCCCACGGGTTGCCGGCTTTCTCCAGATTTCTAAATGTCCCACCTAGCTCGGTTGGAAACTCAGACTCAACGAGAACTTGGAACCTACGCATATTTACGATGTGATCTATATGTTCGATGTCTACCGGACACTCATTTACACATGCGCCACAAGTTGTACAAGACCATAAAACATCTGGCGAAATAGTTTCACCGACGATTGGCGCATCAGAAGGAACCTTTGCAAGCGCATGATCGCGCATCGCCATAATCAATAACTTCGGAGAGAGTGGTTTCTCGGTATGCCAAGCCGGACACTGAGATTGGCAGCGACCACACTCGGTACAGCTCGCCATATCCAGCAAGCCCTTCCAAGAGATATCTGCAGCTTTACCGATACCAAAAACATCATCCTCTTTAGGGTCTTCGAAATCGATCGGGGCGCCCTTCGAGAGCATCTCCGGCAGCGCACCAAGAGTTGGTGCCGAATCAACATTTCGCTTGAAGAAGATATTGAAAGGCGCAAGGAAGCGGTGCCAGGCAACTCCCATCCGAAGATTTGATGCGACGACAATAAACCAACTCATCGATACAACAATCTTCACGGTTGCAACAATCTGAATTAGCCCACCAACATCTTCACCTTCAATAAGGGCTACCTCTAATTGGTGCAACCAAACTACACAGATGACAATTACAAGTATTACTGCCTCGACAAAATAGGCGCGCCCTGAATAAGAACCGAAAAATCTTGATGCTCTACCATTACGAACAAATCTTGTAACTTGGCGGATTCCAATTAGGGTAACGATGGAAACACCAGTTAACCAAGCGATTGCCAGAACAAAGTAAACATATGGATCCCACTTACCAATCACCGGCAACAAAAATGTAGGATCAAGAACCTGTCCATAAGCGGTGACTAGAGTTCCAAAGAGTGCGACGAATCCGATCATCACAAACCAATGCGCAATTCCACTACCGGTGAAATTAAGCATCTTGGTGTGTGCCAAGACCTCCTTGGTCATGAGAGCCAGACGCTTGCCCTTCTCATTACTCCTAGTGGGATCAGGCTGACCCGCCCTAATCCGCCGGTACATCTCAAGGGCCTTTACCGAGAAGAGCCCGACAGCAACGACCGATATTCCATAACTAATAAGTGCGAGAAGTAGGGTCACAGGGAGAGCCTAGAAGGCTAGGGCGGTTTGGGAATAACACGCCGAGACCCTGGGTTTAAAGGGTCAAAGTCTGAATTTTCAAGGAGCAATCAAATGGCAAGAGCAGTTGGTATCGACCTGGGCACTACAAATAGTTGCGTATCGGTCCTAGAAGGTGGCGAATCCACCGTTATCGCCAATGCCGAAGGCGCACGCACCACCCCTTCCATCGTCGCCTTCGCGAAGAATGGCGAAGTCCTTGTAGGTGAAGTAGCAAAGCGTCAATCCGTCACAAACGTTGAGCGAACCATCCGCTCCGTTAAGCGCCACATGGGCACAAATTGGACCATCGATATCGATGGCAAGAAGTACACCGCCCAAGAAATTTCTGCACGTATTCTCCAGAAATTAAAGCGCGATGCCGAGTCTTACCTTGGCGAGACAATCACAGATGCAGTTATCACAGTTCCCGCATACTTCAATGATGCACAGCGTCAAGCAACTAAGGAAGCAGGCGAGATTGCTGGCCTTAACGTTCTTCGAATCATCAACGAGCCAACCTCAGCCGCTCTTGCCTATGGATTAGATAAAGGCGATAAAGAACAAACCATCTTGGTATTCGATCTTGGTGGCGGAACTTTCGATGTCTCCCTACTAGAAATCGGAGAAGGCGTTGTTGAAGTTAAAGCTACTAATGGCGATAACAATCTCGGTGGTGATGATTGGGATCAATCACTCGTTGATTATCTAGTCAAAACTTTCCAGTCAAAACATGGCGTCGATCTAACAAAAGATAAGATGGCGATGCAACGCGTCCGTGAAGCTGCTGAGAAAGCAAAGATCGAACTCTCATCTTCTCAACAGACCTCTATCAACCTTCCTTACATAACAGTGGATTCAGAGAAGAACCCTCTCTTCTTAGACGAGACCATCACTCGAGCACAGTTCCAGGGAATGACCGCTGATCTCCTTGATCGTTGCCGCCGTCCATTCCAGGCAGTTTTGAAAGATGCCGGAGTCCCTATCTCGGAAATCGACCATGTAGTCCTTGTTGGTGGCTCAACTCGTATGCCAGCCGTTGTTGATCTTGTAAAAGAGCTAACCGGCGGAAAAGAGCCAAATAAAGGCGTAAATCCTGATGAAGTTGTCGCGGTAGGCGCAAGCCTTCAAGCCGGCGTCATAAAGGGTGAAGTCAAAGATGTTCTACTTCTCGATGTAACGCCACTATCTCTTGGAATTGAAACCAAGGGCGGAATCATGACGAAGTTGATCGAGCGCAATACAACAATCCCAACAAAGCGCTCCGAGATCTTCACAACCGCTGACGACAACCAACCAGCTGTCCAAATTCAAGTCTTCCAAGGTGAGCGCGAGATGGCTGCTTACAACAAGCGCCTTGGAATGTTCGAATTAACTGGAATTGCACCTGCACCTCGGGGAATTCCACAGATCGAAGTCACATTCGATATCGATGCAAACGGAATCGTCCATGTTTCTGCAAAGGACCTTGGAACCGGTAAAGAACAAAGCATGACCATCACCGGTGGATCTGCTCTTCCGAAGGAAGAGATCGATCGAATGATGCGCGATGCTGAATCTCATGCCGACGAGGATAAGAAGCGTCGTGAAGAGGCAGAGGTTCGAAACTCTGGAGATTCACTCGTCTACCAAACAGAGAAGTTCTTGAAAGATAACGAGGATAAGTTGAAGGAAGGCGAGTCAGCCTCAAAGAAAAGCGAAGTTGAGAGCGCAATGGCCGATCTCAAGAAAGCTCTTGAGGGAACAGATTCTGCAACCATCAAGAGCGCAACCGAGAAGTTGGCTGAAGTTAGCCAACAGCTAGGTGCAGCCCTCTACGCGGCAAGCGCCGCAAATGCGGGATCTGAAGCTCCAAAGGAAGATGGAATTGAAGATGCAGAGATTGTTGATGAAAGTAAGTAATGACTGAAGAAGTAACGGAAGTAAGCGAAGCGACCGAATCAATTGATCCGGTCGTTGCGCTAACTGAAGATCTCCAACGCCTCCAAGCCGAGTATTCAAACTACAAAAAACGCGTTGATAGGGATCGACTTCTCGCTGGTGAGATTGCAACGGCCGGCGCTTTACTTGAACTTCTACCAATACTTGATGACCTAGATAGAGCCGGCGAGCATGGTGAGTTAACCGGTGGCTTTAAAGCGGTAGCTGACCAAGTACTAAACGCAACAAAAAAGTTAGGGCTAGAGAAATTTGGCGAGGTCGCAACCACCTTTGACCCAAATATTCACGAAGCCCTAATGCATGAAACATCTAAGGAAGTTAAGGAAACTACCGTCACCAAGATTCTTCAATTTGGATATAAATACAAAGAGAGAGTTCTTAGGCCAGCACGAGTAGTGGTGACTGATCCAGAACATGGCAGCTAAAGATCTTTACGAGAAGGATTACTACGCGATACTCGGCGTTGATAAGAAGGCTGATGGCGCGACCATCAAAAAGAAGTATCGTCAACTAGCGCGCGAACTTCACCCAGATAAAACTAAAGGCGATAGGAAACTCGAAGATCGCTTCAAAGAAGTATCTGAGGCCTACGACATCCTTAGTGATGATAAGAAGCGGGCTGAATATGACCAAGCCAGGGAGATGTTTAAGTCTGGAGCATTTAAACAGGGTGCTAACCAGTTCTCAGGAGACTTCAGTGATCTCTTTAATGGCGGTGGCGATATCTTCTCGCAAATTTTTGGCGGTAGGCGTGGTCCCCGAAAAGGTGCGGATGTTCAAGCTTCAATAACTCTCTCTTTCCGCGACTCCATCTTCGGCAAAGAAGTTGATCTAAAACCCAATCTAACGGTACGAATCCCCGCGGGAATAAGTGATGGCGGAAAGGTAAGAGTTAAAGGAAGAGGTGAACCCGGAGAAGCTGGCCCGGGTGATTTATACGTTGTTGTAAATGTTGTCCCCCACCCAGTCTTCACAAGAAAAGGCGAGAACATCCACTTAACAGTGCCGGTCACCTTTAGCGAAGCCGCACTAGGAGCTGACATTCCAGTTCCAACACTCGAAGGCGATGAAGTAAAAGTGAGAATCGCTCCCGGCACGCCAAATGGAAAGACTTTTCGGGTCAAAGGTCGCGGAGTCAAGAAGGGCATAAACGCAGGAGACTTGATGGTTTCAATCGAAGTTCAAGTCCCACAACGAGTTGATGGTAACGCTAAGAAAGCGCTCGAAGACTTTGCCGCCGCGACAAAAAGTGAAGATGTTCGCTCTGAATTTCTACAACGCTCCCGCGCGTAATAGGCTCGCGCCATGTCAGCGCTTAAAGATCTAAAATCTGAAATTCTTAGCAAGGCGGTAGTTAGAGGAAAGGTTATTCTCTCTTCTGGTAAGGAAGCAGATTTCTATGTTGACTTACGCAGAGTGACACTTGATTCAGTTGCTGCCCCTCTAGTTGGCGATGTTATGCTCGACCTGACAAAAGATTTGGATTACGAAGCAGTTGGTGGATTAACACTCGGAGCCGACCCTGTTGCAACTGCAATGCTTCACGCTGCTGCAAGAAGAGGTAAGAAACTAGATGCCTTCGTTGTACGTAAATCTGAAAAAGCACATGGACTTCAAAAACGAATTGAGGGGCCAGATGTAAAAGGGCGAAGAGTTCTTGCAGTGGAAGACACCTCTACAACTGGTCGATCAGTACTCACAGCAGTTGAGGCGCTAAAGGAAGCGGGAGCAATAGTTGTTGGAGTCGCTGTAATCGTCGAGAGAGGCGCCAGAGATCGAATTAACATGGAGAACTTAGAGTATTTGTCGGCCTATACTTTAGCAGATCTCGGACTGTGAGTATTGACTTGATAAAGAATTACAGAGTGCTTACACCATTGCGTTTAAGTCTAGCGGGAGGGGGAACGGATGTAGAACCTTTTGCAACTGAATTTGGTTCAAGAATTTTAAATTTTGCCATCAACCTCAAGATTGAGTTAATCGCCGCCATCGAAGAAACAAACTCAAAAAGTATTAATCTGAAAGTCATCAGTGGGGGGGCAAATGGAGAAGTCATCGGACTTTTCCAAAGCCCTAACACGCGCATTAGAAAAAAGAGTCCCGCAAGGTTTTTCGCTCGATCTAGTCATTAGAAACCCCGTGGGTCCTGGTTCTGGCTTAGGAACCTCTTCTGCATTGATTGTTGCATGCAGGCTCTTGATTGAGTCAGCATTTCCATCAAATCTAAGAACAGAACAATTGATTCAAGATTCATTTTATCTTGAGAGGAAGGAGATGAAAATAGAGGGAGGATTTCAAGATTTCTTCCCAGCGGTGTATGGAGGATTGAATTGGCTAATTCAACTCCCTGGTCAATCAACGGTCTCGAGAAGTAGTTTAGATTTAGAACCTAAGATTCTGGATCTACTCAAAACAAAAATGTATGTCGTAGATTTAGGGATTCCTCGTAACGGAGAGTTAATCATTAGAGATCAAGTGAAGCGCTATCAATCGACTTTAGGTGGCACGAAAGACTCTTTAATTTCCCAGTTGGAGATTGCGGATAGTATGAAGGTTGCCGTTACAGAAGATGATGTTGATTCCCTCTTGTTACTCTTAGATCAGGCATATGTGATCAAAAAGAGTTTCACGCCTCTAGTAACAAACCCCAAGATTGATCTGATTGAGCAGGCACTTAGAAAAGCAGGAGGGCGAGGAATCAAGATATCCGGTGCCGGTGGAGGTGGCCACATGTTCTGTTTTTTCCCCAAAGGAATCCCTTGCAATCTCCAATCTAAGCTCCCAATACATACACAAAGGGTAAAATGTGATATTTCTCAGGAGGGGTGGCAAATTGAAAGAAGTGCTTAACTTCCTAGAACAAGAGAAGAAGGCAATACACCAACTCTGGTTAAGTTCTAATCTGATAAACCCCGAGAAAATAGAGGGACTCGCAAGAAAGATACTGAACTGTCTTGATGCAGACGGAATCCTTGCATTCATGGGCAACGGAGGAAGCGCTGCGGAAGCTAATCATCTTGCGGCAGAGTTTGTTGGGAGATGCGTACTTGACCATCCCCCATTGCGAGCTATCTCGTTAGCAGATAATAATTCAATACTTACCGCAATTATTAATGACTACGGTGCGGACGAAGTCTTTGCACGACAAGTAAGATCTATTATAAACAAGAGCTCTGTAGTCGTTGCGCTATCAACTTCTGGAACTTCTCCGAATGTAATAAAGGGTCTTCGTGAAGCAAAATCATTAGGTGCCTATACCGTTCTGTGGACGAGTTCAAAACTTAAGGAGAATTTTTCGTTTGTTGACGAAATTTGGAAGGTGGAGAGCGATAGTACGCCTAGGGCACAAGAGGTTCATCTTCTGTGGGGACACCTGATTGCAGAAACTTTAGAACATATCATTCTTTCATGAAACCTCTTCTTCTATTGGATCGCGACGGAGTTTTAAATGAACCACCCACACCGCCCCATCGATATATATTGTCTATAGATCAATTACGATTAAGAGAAAGCGTTATTAGGGAAATAAAAAGAATTCAAGAGTTTGCCTTCGTAGCAGTAGTTTCAAATCAACAAAGTATTGGCAAGGGAATGGTCACGGTAGAACAAGTTGAAGAGATGAGCGAACATATAAATGAGATTTTGGCCAAGCAAGGGGGTTCAGCAATGAAGTTTTTTATTTGCCCACACTTAGAAGAGGCTAAGTGTTTGTGCCGCAAGCCTAATCCAGGATTGCTATATCAAGCGATTAATCTACATAGGAGGGGCAACAGAGAAAAATGTCTTTTTATCGGAGACCAAACGATTGACCATGAGGCAGCTTTAAATGCGGGCGTGAAATTTCGGCTTGTACATGATGAAAAATCAACGATTAAAGTCTTGAATAACCTAACTTTATCGAGCTTTATTTGAGCGGGCCGCTAGACTAATTTGTAGCTAGATCCTTATAAATTCGGAGAGTTTGAGACGCTGTTCTCTCCCATGTGAACTGGGAGGAGTGTTCATAGCCGAGTTCGACCATTTTGGATATTTCTGAGTGTGAGTTCAGTCCCGACTCAAGCACGTGGATAATGGACTCATCAAGATTTGGATCAAAGAACTTTGCGGCAGTCCCACCACTCTCAAGAAGGGCAGAAGTTCCAGAACAGAATACCGGACATCCTGAAGCCATAGCTTCAATTACGGGTGAACCAAAACCCTCATAAATTGACGGATATACAAGACATGATGCTTGTTGGTATAAATTGCGCAAATCTATGTCTGTCCCAGATGCTTGAGACACCAGATTTTGTACATTTCGGTCTCTTAGAAATAGTAATTCGGGTGCGGAGAATTTGTTTCCACCGAAACAAACAACATGGAAATTTTCACGTAAAAAGTTCGATTTTGAATAAGAAGAGATAAGTGATTTCCAATTTTTGTATCCATCCCGATGTCCCACAAACAATATAAATGGTTTGCGATTTTTTGGAAATGAGCAAATCTCGGATCTTCTCCTGAAAAAATCGCTTACGCCAACATAAATCGTTGAGATTTTTGATTCATCCACTCCATAAAAATGAATTAGATCATTAGTGGTGCTCTTTGACACAGTGATTAACCTATCCGCGCGTTCTATTGCCTTCTTTTTCCTCTCAATTTTGGAAACATCTACTCCTAACCGCTCTCGAGTCAAGTCGTGAATTGTAGAAACTATCGGTGTATTTATCGAGTAAGATTTTTTCTCCCCATAAAAGGTTTCGTGAAGTACGTCAGGGTTGAAATTTCTAATTCCAACACCTGAAAAAAAAGTACTCGCATGGAATACTGCTGAATTGAAACCAAGAAAGTTAGATGAATGCGGAAGATATATCCCGGCTCTAGGTGAAAGCGATTTTAGAAGAGCGCTGTAATGCAAAGGGGCGAAGATTCTAGGCTTGCATTCATCTTGAGTTAAGAGCGATTTGAATAGCTCAACGAAATAGCGAGAGACCCCTCCATAACGCTGGAGAATGAAAATTTGATGGTCAAAGGCAACGCGCATGTGTCGTAGAATAGAGACTAGTCATTCACCAAACAACGACAGTTGTAGAAAAGCGTGGAGTGAGCATTGAGACTTATGAAAAAGGTTTTGAATAGTGTTAGAAAATCAATTGCTTGGCGTGAAGACGACTTTCGCATACGGATAGGAAGCCAACATGTATCACAACATCGTTTCTTGGTGGGAGAGCTTCAAAACTTGTGGGACGTTGAAGTAAGAGTTTTCAGCCAATGGGGCGAGGATGGGATTCTCGATTATCTTCTTCACCGACTCAATATAAGTAAACCGAAAGTTTTAGAATTAGGTGCGGGTTGTTTCGGAGAGTGTAATTCAAAATTCTTGGCTTATAATAGAAATGCATCTGTTTACGCGGTAGACCTTAGGGATGACCTACCAGCAGGAATCGCCAAATCGGGATTAATGTGGAGAAATTCCCTTTTTTGGGAAGTAACTAAGGTCACCACCGGGAATATCCGAGAGATTAGTTCAAGAGCATTCAAGTTGATGAATGGGATTGACCTAGTATCAATAGATTTGGACGGGAATGACTATTGGATCCTAAAGGAGATGAATTTAGAAGAAGTTTCAATCGTAGTTGCAGAATACAATCCTATTTTTGGACTTGAAAATTCTTTAACGGTAATTAATAAAGATTTAGGAAGATATGAAAGACACAGCTCAGGTTTACTATTTGGCGCATCATTTGCGGCTATGGTTAAGTTGATGAAATCCAAAAAATTTGTATTTGTAGGAACGAATAGAGTTGGGAATAATGCTTTTTTTGTCAGAGACGAACTTCAAAATTCTTTAAAGGTGAAGATCCCAAAAGAGTCAGAGTTCTACAAGTACTTGGATTGGAGATGTCGGGAGGCTCGGGGAGAGAATGGAACCTTGGTCTATCAATCTGTAGATGAGTCAATAAAGCTAATAAGTGAGTCCAAGGTTTTCAACATTGAATCAAGCCAAGAGGTTTCAATCAGTGACCTATTTTCTTCATAAATATAGTTGTTTCTTGCGCCAATTTTCTTGTACTTAGTTGGGTTTTAGAGAAAGATTGCATAGAATTGTCTCGTCCAGAAGAGCTACCTTTGGGAGCATCAGCAATTAAATTGGAGGAATAATGACCGTAAAACTTGCGGCTAACTCACTCGTAGAAGTGACCGGAAGCAATTTGAACCTGGTCTATCTAGTCCTTGGCGTATCGCTGGTAGCTCTTGCTATTGCCTTTGCTCTACGCGCCCAAGTACTCAGGGCATCAGATGGCACAGCCAAGATGCGAGAGATCGCAGGCGCGGTCCAGGAAGGCGCCGCCGCGTATCTCGCGCGCCAGTTCCGAACCCTCTCTTTCTTTGTAGCAATAGTTTTTGTTCTTCTCTTTGCACTACCAGGTGATACAGATGTGAAGATTGGTCGTTCCGTATTCTTCCTAGTAGGCGCCGCATTCTCGGCTATCGTTGGCTATCAAGGTATGTGGCTCGCAGTCCGCGCGAATGTTCGTGTTGCAGAAGCGGCCCGCCAAGGTTCTTCAGAACGCGCTGTCCAGATTGCTTTCCGCACTGGCGGCGTTGTTGGCATGTTGACAGTTGGCTTGGGACTACTCGGAGCATCTGTAGTTGTAATTCTCTATCGCTCTGATGCGCCCGCCGTTCTTGAAGGCTTCGGATTCGGTGCAGCGATGCTCGCGATGTTCATGCGCGTTGGTGGAGGTATCTTCACCAAGGCCGCAGACGTTGGCGCAGATCTCGTTGGCAAGGTTGAGAAGCACATCCCTGAAGATGATCCTCGTAACGCTGCGACCATCGCCGATAACGTTGGGGATAACGTCGGTGACTGCGCAGGTATGGCAGCTGATTTATTTGAGTCGTACGCTGTAACTCTCGTCGCTGCTTTGATTCTTGGTAAGGCGGCCTTCGGTGATAGTGGACTCGTGTATCCATTGATTGTTCCGGCAATCGGAATTCTTACGGCAATCCTTGGAATCTTCCTAACAAGACTTCGTTCAAGCGATAAGAGCGCAATGAACGCGATTAACCGTTCATTTTTCTTATCCGCGATTATTTCTGCTGTTCTCGTGGGTCTAGCCACTTACACATACCTACCTGATAATTTTGCCGCTCTTACTGGTGTTAACCCAGAACTAGCTAGCGCTACCTCAGTAAACCCAAGAGCCCTAGCCTTTGGTGCAGTTCTAATCGGAATCGTTCTCGCGGCTGCAATCCAAGTTCTAACTGGATTCTTCACTGAAGTAGGGAAGCGCCCAGTAAATGATGTCGCTGCCTCTTCAAAGACTGGCGCAGCAACAGTAATTCTTGCTGGAGTTTCAGTTGGTTTTGAATCAGCGGTCTTCTCCGCACTTCTAATTGCTGGTGCAGTATTTGGCGCTTATCTATTAGGTGGAGGAACGGTTGTTCTCTCACTCTTTGCAGTTGCCCTCGCTGGTTGTGGCCTTCTAACTACAGTTGGTGTAATCGTTGCGATGGATACCTTTGGTCCTATCTCTGATAACGCTCAAGGCATTGCTGAGATGTCAGGCGACGTAAAGGGCGATGGTGCAAAGATCCTTACCTCTCTTGATGCAGTTGGAAATACAACTAAAGCAATCACTAAGGGAATCGCCATCGCGACCGCTGTTCTTGCCGCTACTGCGCTCTTTGGCGCTTTCACTGATGCAATCAAGAACACTGTGATTGAATTCGGATCTACCGCTACAAACCTTGGCCTCGAGTTCCAAGGAATTCTCGATGTTGCTGATCCACGAAATCTCGTGGGACTTGTAATTGGAGCCTCGGTCGTATTTCTCTTCTCTGGCCTTGCGATCAACGCGGTCTCACGCGCTGCGGGCGCTGTTGTTATGGAAGTACGTAATCAATTCCAACTTCATCCTGGAATCATGAAGGGAACAGAGAAGCCTGAGTACGGTCGAGTCGTAGATATCTGTACACGCGATTCTCTCCGCGAACTTGCAACCCCAGGGCTACTTGCTGTCATGGCTCCAATTGCTGTCGGATTTGGACTCGGCGTTGGTGCGCTTGGTGCATACCTAGCCGGCTCAATCGGAGCCGGAACGCTTATGGCGGTCTTTTTAGCTAACTCAGGCGGAGCTTGGGATAACGCTAAGAAGATGGTTGAAGATGGACATCATGGCGGTAAAGGCAGCGAAGCACATGCTGCAACCGTTATTGGTGACACCGTTGGTGATCCATTTAAGGATACTGCTGGTCCAGCGATCAACCCATTGATCAAGGTTATGAACTTAGTAGGACTACTAGTGACGCCTGCCGTCGTTAAGTTCTCGCTCGAAGGCAAGGACACCTTAAATACGACGATTGCCTTGATAGCAACAGCGATTATCATCGCTGCGCTTGTTCGTGGTCGCCGTAAGTCCACAAATATCGGCTAACCAATTTGGCTAAACAGCTAAAGAAGCTGGTGATTGTTGAATCCCCAGCTAAAGCACGGAAGATTGGTGGTTACCTAGGCGATGACTACATCGTCGAGGCCTCCATCGGCCATATAAGAGATCTTCCACAGCGCGCTGCCGATATACCAAAGGAATATAAGAAGTTTCCTTGGTCACGCGAAGGCGTTGATATCGAAAATGAGTTTGCACCTCTCTATGTAGTCAATCCAAATAAGAAACAGAAAGTTCAAGAACTTAAGGATCTTCTTAAAGAATCAGATGAACTAATCCTCGCAACAGATGAAGATCGCGAAGGTGAAGCGATTGCTTGGCACTTAATGGAGATCTTGAGGCCAAAAGTTCCAGTTAAGCGAATGGTCTTCAACGAAATAACTAAAGATGCGATTATTAAAGCGGTCAACGAAACCCGCGATATCGACCAACGTCTAGTAGATGCTCAAGAAACTAGACGCGTTCTAGATCGACTCTTTGGTTATCGCCTATCACCCGTTTTATGGAAGAAGGTGATGCCTCGCATTTCAGCAGGGCGCGTTCAATCTGTAGCCACACGCCTTATCGTTGAGCGCGAGCGGGAGCGAATAGCTTTCATAACCTCGATCTGGTGGGATTTAACAGGGCTAACTGATCAGAATTTCACTGCACGGCTAATCACCGTTGACGGTAAGCGACTGGCGACAACCAACGACTTTGATAGCAATGGTGCGCTAAAAGAGAAGAGCGCTAGCCAGATTCTCCTTCTCGATGAACCACAAGCAAGCAAAATTGCCTCTTCATTGACTGGCTCAAAACTAACCGTTAAATCAATCGAAGAATCGCCTAGAACTGAGCGCCCAAAACCACCCTTTACAACTTCAACAATGCAGCAAGATGCAGGAAGTCGACTTGGTTGGGGAGCCCAACTCACCATGCGAATCGCCCAGAGTCTCTATGAAGGCGGCTACATCACCTACATGAGAACGGATTCCGTAAATCTCTCTGAGACGGCGATCAAGGCAGCTCGAAGTGCTGCGAAATCACTTTACGGTTCTGATCACATCCCAGATTCACCACGCTTTTATGAAGGTAAGACTAAGAATGCGCAAGAAGCCCACGAGGCAATTCGCCCCGCGGGAGATACTTTTAAGACCCCAGGCGAGCTAGCTCCAGAGTTAACAAGAGACCAGTTATCGCTTTACGATCTTATTTGGAAGCGGACTGTTGCTTCACAGATGGCTGATGCTAAGAAGATGCAGGCTCGAGTTGATTTTGATGTAAGAACCAAAGAAGACAAAGATTTAGTGTTTCGAGCAAATGGCTCTGTTGTAACTTTTCCAGGATTCCTTGCGGCCTACGAAGATGTTAACGATGAGAAGAGCGAAGAAGAATCAGATAAGCGCCTTCCAGCTATGCAAGAAGGTCAACAGATAAACGTATCCGAATACAAGTTTGAGTCACACGAAACTAAACCTCCTGCACGTTATACCGAACCGACGTTAGTCAAGAAGCTTGAAGAGTTAGGTATTGGACGACCCTCAACTTTTGCCTCAATCATCCAAACCATTCAAGATCGTGGTTATGTAGTTAAACGTGGCCGAGCCCTAGTTCCAACATTCCTAGCCTTCTCGGTAACGGGTCTACTAGAACAACATTTCTCAAAACTCGTTGATTATGAATTCACTGCGAGCATGGAAGAGGACTTAGACAAGATAGCCAACGGAGATGCCGAGAGAGTTCATTGGCTAACCGACTTCTTCTACGGCAAAGAGGGCCAACCAGGCCTTCAAGACCTAGCCGCTGATCTTGGCTCCATCGATGCTCAACAAATAAACACAATGAAAATGGGTGAAGATATTGAGATTCGAGTCGGTCGCTACGGCGCATACCTACAACAGGGTCAAGGCGATGAGCGAAAATTCGCCAATATTCCAGAAGGAATGGCGCCGGATGAATTAACTCTTCATAAAGCTATTGAATTGCTCGCAGCTCCATCGGGTGAACGCGAGCTCGGAATAGATCCAATTACGAGCCTTCCAATTATCGCTAAGTCAGGTCGCTTCGGTCCATATATAACTGAAGTTCTACCTGAAGAAGAGGGTAAGAAAAAGAAGAAGGAAGTTAAGGCAAAGACCGCTTCGCTTTTATCAACAATGACTTTAGATACCGTCACTCTTGATGATGCGCTCAAACTACTCTCGCTTCCAAAAATTCTTGGAGTAGATAGTGAAACTGGCGAAGAAATCACCGTTCAAAACGGAAGATACGGCCCATATCTAAAGCGTGGCACAGACTCTCGAACGCTCACATCTGAAGATCAACTTTTCACAATCACACTTGATGAGGCATCAGAAATCTACAAACAACCAAAAGTCCGCCGTCGTGGTGTAGCAAAGCCACCACTCAAAGATCTTGGCGTTGATCCGGATACTAAGAGACAGATAATCATCAAAGATGGACGCTTTGGTATGTACGTTACGGATGGCGAAACAAATGCAACGCTCCGTCGAGGAGATACAGTCGAAGCGATGACCATCGAACGCGCACAAGAATTACTTGCAGGAAGACGCGCCTGGGAAATCGCGCAGGAAAGTGAAGGTGGCGCGACCAAACCCAGTCGTCGTAAAGGGTCTAAACGAAAAAAGGCGCCAACGCTGACTGAGAAAACCATTAGCGACGCCGGAGCGAAGCGGAAATCTAAGCGCAGCGCTACCGGGAAGGCCAAAAAGAGTAAGGAATAGGCTCCTCCTATGTCCGGGGATATTCCTAATCCAGCCACTCGTTCCATTAGGGCAAGTGAGCATGTATTGCGTATCCCCGGCTTTAGAAGGCTTTGGAACGCTATGTCTTTCTCCTCATTCGGAGATTGGCTTGGATTACTGGCAACAACCGCACTCGCTCAACAACTAGCAGGTGGCGATTATGCGACTGCAAACTTCGCCATTGCGGGCGTATTCATTGCTCGACTCCTACCATCAGTAATCCTTGGCCCAATCGCGGGAGTTATCGCAGACCGTTTTGATCGTAAGAAAGTTATGGTTATTGGCGACATTCTCCGCACTGTACTCTTCATCTCAATTCCATTAGCAGGAAATTATCTCTGGCTCTACATAGCAACAGTGTTAGTTGAATGCGTGACTCTCTTCTGGAGCCCGGCAAAAGAGGCGACCGTTCCTAATTTGGTCCCAAAGAACAAACTTGAGAGCGCTAATCAAATGTCGCTCTTTGCTGCATATGGAAGTGCGCCAGTAGCGGCGATAGTTTTCTCAATTCTTTCCGTATCAGCAACAGCAGTAGGCGCAACGATTGGATTAGAGAATTACACAGCAGTTGATCTTGCTCTTTACCTAAACGCGCTAAGTTTTGCATTTAGCGCAATCACAATCTCGCAGATACAGATACCCCGAGAACATCTCAAGAAAAACGAGAGCTCGCCCTCTCTAGGGTCCTCTCTACTAGATGGAGCAAAATTCATATCAACATCAAAGATTATCCGTGGACTTATCATTGGAATGCTAGGAGCTTTTGTTGCTGCGGGAGCGGTAATTGGTCTTGCTAGAACTTTTGTTGGCGACTTAGATGCTGGTGATGCCGCTTACGGTATTCTCTTTGGAGCCGTATTCACAGGCCTCGCAGCTGGAATAGCAATCGGTCCAAAAGTCTTCGCACAATTCTCGCGTCGTCGGCTCTTTGGCGCGGCGTTAACCACTGCCGGCTTACTTCTAGTGATTCTTTCTTTGCTTCAAAACCTTGTAATCGCCCTCTTGGTAGTCCTATTTATTGGGGCTTTTTCCGGGGTTTCTTGGGTTACAGGTTTCACGATGATTGGTATGGAAGTCAGCGATGAGATGAGAGGTCGAACCTTCGCCTTCGTCCAGGCGCTGGTGCGAATCTCACTTGTGGCGGTTCTTGCGATTTCACCGCTAGTTGCCGCGGCAATCGGCGAACACACCTTCTCCTTTGGTGAGGCAGTTCTTACATATAACGGCGCGGCATTCACGATGTTGGGTGGTGGAGTAATCGCAGCTCTTGTTGGAATTCTCTCTTACCAACAGATGAAAGATCGCCCCGGAGTTTCATTCTGGTCTGACATTGCAAACGCTTTACGTGGCGAACTTGGATCAATAACCAATCCAACACCTAGTGGAGTCTTTATAGCGTTCGAAGGCGGAGAGGGCTCTGGGAAATCAACTCAAGCTAAGTTGCTTAAAGGTTGGTTTGAAGAAGAGGGACAAGTTGTAAATCTTACCCGTGAACCAGGTGGATCTACCCTGGGTAATGATTTGCGAAAGATCCTGTTAGCAAATGAAACTGGAGATATCTCACCGAGAGCTGAGGCGCTCTTGTATGCAGCTGATCGAGCACATCATGTTTATTCAGTCATTCGGCCAGCGTTAGATCGCGGCGAAGTTGTAATTACTGATCGTTATTTTGACTCTTCAATCGCCTATCAGGGCGCTGGGCGCACGCTTTCATCGAGTGAAGTAGCTCGAATAAGTAGATGGGCAACCGAATCTCTCTACCCAACTTTCACCATAATTCTCGATCAACCTGCTGATATCGGATTACAACGCAAAGAAAATGCTGATCGATTAGAAAGTGAATCCATTGAGTTCCACAACCGAGTCCGCCAGGAGTATCTACAGCTCGCCTCCTTCGATCCAGAGCGTTACCTTGTTATAGATGCACGTAAACCAATCGAAGAGATTCATATTGAGATTGTTGCTCGTATTAGAGAGAAATTGAAGAAATGAGCGCTCCAATCTTCTCTGGTTTAGTGGGACAAGAACAAGCAATCAGCCTCCTGGAAAGTGCAGCAAATACAACAAGCCGAGGTACTGGTCAAGAGATGACGCATGCGTGGATTTTCACCGGCCCACCTGGTTCGGGACGCTCTAATATTGCAAAAGCTTTCGCTGCCGCACTTATTTGTAAGCAGAGCGGGTGCGGTGAATGCCAAGATTGCCAAACAACTTTGGCAGGGACTCATCCTGATGTCGAGCTGGTCAATATCAATGGGCTATCGATCAAGATCGATGAGATTCGTGAGATCGTTACTAGAGCTTCGTGGGGCGCGTCGATCTCGAAATGGCGAGTTGTAGTAATTGAAGACTGTGATCGAATGACCGAAGCCGCCGCCAATGCACTCCTGAAGGCGCTTGAGGAGCCAGGAGCATCAACCATCTGGCTGCTTTGCGCACCAACTCTGCATGATGTGCTTCCCACGATTAGATCAAGATGCCGTCATATAAACCTTAAGACGCCCACAAAAAATGAGATAACGAAATATCTAATCGAAAGATTCAACGCCAGCCAGCAGGGTGCAGAAGAGGCAGCAGGAATCTCTCAGGGGCATATAGGTAGAGCGATAGCACTTATTAATAATCAAGAAACTAAATCTAACCGCAAAAAAGTTTTTAAATTGCTCTTTTCAGTCAATTCAGAGAGCACAGCAATTAGTGCAGCGAATGAGTTGCTACGAATTTCGCAAGAGCGAGTTGAGTTTCGGTACTCTGCAAAGATTGAGACGGAAACAGAAGAGTTGAAGAGCGTTATGCAAAGTGGGGCTCGAGGAATGGCTAGTGGTGGAGCCAAAGCCTTAAAAGAATTAGAGCGAGATCAGAAGAATCGGAACGCAAGGGCAGTCAAAGATGAACTTGATGGTTTCTTGTTGGATTACACGACTTTTTTCCGAGACTGCCTAGCTGAGAACAGTCATTCAATTAATTCCGACTTGGCCACAGAGATAAGCGCAACAGCATCAGGCGTAACAAAGGAAAATCTAAACGCACTAGTATCAAAACTCAACCAGGTGCGTGAACTACTCACGACTAATGCCTCACAGCCCCTTCTCCTTGAATCTTTCTTTACCCAGTACGCGCGTCTGAATCGTGGTCATTAGCACCCCTTGACCTAGGGCAGAATTCCGTCATGCCATTTCGCCTCGATCACGTCTCTTATGCCACTTCACAAGATCAACTAGTTGATGTAGTACAGAGAATAGGTTCTCGTATCGGTTCATCATTTATCGATGGTGGAATTCACCCAAGATTCGGAACTCGAAATTTCACACTTCCTTTGAAGAATGGTCATTACTTAGAAGTCGTCTGCCCGTTAAACCACCCAGCCGCAGAAGAGTCTCCATTTGGCAAAGCGGTCTCAAAGAGGGCAGAAGCTGGCGGTGGATGGATGACTTGGGTGGTTGCTACCCAAGACATTTCGCCAGTTGAATCAAGACTTGGGCGTAATTCTGTTGAGGGATCAAGAAAACGCCCGGATGGCTCAGAGTTAAAATGGAAACAACTGGGCGTTCTCGGGACCATAGAAGATTCTCAACTACCTTTCTTTATTCAATGGTTATCAACTGATCATCCATCCGAAGACGGGAAAGCTGTGGCGGAGATAAAGAAAATAGAGATATCTGGTGACGAGAAGACCATTGAATCTTGGCTTGGCTCAGAACCGAAAGGAGCGTTTAAGGACGTCGAGGTTATCTACCGTGATCCTTCAGATTTTGATGGCGAAACTGGGATTGTCTCGGTAACTATCGTGACGCCTAAAGGTGAAGTAGTTCTAGACTAAGTATCGCTTAACTAAATACGCCGCCCTAGCTCAGTCGGTAGAGCGTCGCTCTCGTAAAGCGAAGGTCGCGGGTTCGATTCCCGCGGGCGGCTCGAATGAATAAATCAAATATAAGGCGCCCTTGTGTACAGTTTCACATTATTGGGACACCGCCAATATAGTAACAAGGCGGTCTTTGCAATTTCAGTCCCTGCAAACAGTAGTCGACTTTTCTCCTCTGTTGAAGAAGCTAAATCACAGCCAGCTGCTCTACTAAAACTTGAAGCATGTGTTGGCTCAGCCAACGAAGGTTATCTCCTCAATAAAGAATTTGGTGCAACCAAGATTAAAAACGATGGTTCTTATTGTGCTGAAAGTCAGATTCACGAGGAAAACTCATGGAAAAACATCTTGATTTTCTTAGAAAGACTTAAACAGAATTCTTATAATATTCAAGTAATCGATATCGGGTGTGGTCAAGGCGAAATAGTCTCCAAATGTGATGAAGTAGGTATTAGTGCTATCGGGTTTGACCCAACCTTACGTACAACTCGTAGAAATCTTATAAAATAGTATTTCTCAGCTGAAAGTCTTAGGGCAAACGACTTACACGACTCAAATGCACTTCATGTTTTTGTAATGCGATGCGTGCTTCCTCATGTAAATAATCCATGGGCATTCCTAAATGACATTTTTATTGAATTCCCTGCTAGTTTGATTTATTTAGAATTTCAAAATCTAGATATAATATTGAAGCTCAAGGCGTGGTATTCGTTTATGCATGATCATGTTAACTATTTTACTATTGACTCCTTTAGGAACTACACCATGATTGACAGTGGTAACTTCGGGGAGTGGTCTTGGGTTTGTTTAGGCGTTGGAAGTTTGCAGGCTGCAGACCGTAACTCTTTTGCCAAATATCTCCGAAACTTTGTGTCGAATTCATTTTCTGCAAATAATTTGGGGGGATGGATGACAATGCTTGATGAAGCGGAGAGCATTATCGAGCAACAACAACGAAGCTTAAAACAGATTGCACAAGTAGTAATGAGTTCAACCATAGTTGTCTACAGCGCTGCAGGAAAAGGAATTAATTTCTCTTATGCAGCTGAGACTTCAGATTTACTTGCGAGCATCATCGCAGTAGTTATTTCGGAAAATAGGCATGGAAAGTTTATGGAATGCTCAGGGGTGCCGATTTTATCACTAGATGATTTCTCTAAAACCAATAATTTGACGGCTGGAGTAGTAATTTTAAATAAAGAACACGAGGGATATGCCCGAAACAGACTTGACCGCACAAGTAAATTCATAACTTTGCCTATGCAGTAGATACTGGCACACTTTATACAATGATGGATGTATCTGAAAAGCCGAGAATAATACTTTTAGGGAGTAACGGATTTCTAGGAAGTCATCTCTACTCTAGTCTTTTAAGTCAAGGATATCTTGTAATACGCGCCGAGCGCGACTTAGCGTTTTTTGAGAGCCACCATTCGGGTTCAAAACTTGATAAGAGAAAAACGATAGTAATTTCTATGTCTTGGAGCAGCAATAGCAGAAATGATTACTTGAATAATCCTGAAAATCTAATCTGGACGAAAAAACATATAGAAATTGCAAAATATTGTTTAAGAAATGACTACGTTTTTGTTGTTCCAGGATCTTGTCTGGAGTATGGACAGAATCAGTCTGTAGAGTATGTAAGATCGAAGATTCAATTGAGAAGATATTTAGAAGAAAATATGCCGATTGACAAGTATCTATGGTTAAGATATTTCTACGTCTTCTCTTTAGCTCACCGCAGGCCTGGATTAATTCGCGACGCCCTAGAGGCCAAGAGAGATTCCAAACGATTTATTATAAGCAACCTTAAAGGCCGCCATGACTATATTGAGGTACGAGATGCGGTAGCGCAAACAATAGAATTAATTAAAGGGTTTTATAGTGGCGTATGGGACATTGGTGTAGGTCGCACCAGAAGCAACCTCGATCTTTTGTCAAGAATCGGAGACCTAGAAATTGTAGAGAGCTGTGATCTTAAAAATTCCAATAAGCCTAGGATTGGTTGGGAACAAAGTGCAACAAGATTAATCCCGAACCATACTGAATTCACGTCACACACTAATCGTTTCTTCGGTACTCTTCAGGCATGAACGAATATCTACGGGAAGTAGAAAGCCACGCCATTTTTCAGATAAAAAGATCAAAGTGGTTATTAAATATGTCAAATAACTCACACTTAAAGGAACTTGCCATTGAGACTCTCAAAGTTCTTGAGAAAGAGAGATATACCTATCAGTGGAACTGGCTTGGTATTCCAATCATAAAAATGCCGGAAGAAATTATGCTGATTCAAATGGCAATTTCAACTTTCAAGCCAACAGCAATAATAGAGGTTGGAGTGGCTAGAGGTGGCGGTATAGCCCTGTACCATTCGATTCAAACATTGTGTGGCATTACGCCGAATATATTGGGAATTGACATCAAGTACTTTGACCACACCAAACAATCCTTAAGCCCTTTTCTGGACCACGGCGTATCCTTGATTGAGCAAGCATCAACATCAACGTTGGCGAAAGAGTCAATCAAAGAGTTTATTCAAGGGCACGAGTCAATTTTTGTTATTCTGGACGGGGATCACAGTCACAAAAACGTCCTTTCAGAACTTAGAATGCTAGACGAAACGCTACCCAAAGATTCTCTAGTGTTAGTTGCGGACACCTTACTTCGAGAAGTTGAACAGACTGGTCATGTAAGAAATTGGAGTAAGTTCAATAACCCAAATACTGCATTAATGGAATTCATGGAAGGTAATCCTCATTGGGGGTTTGTGGATGAATTATGCAATAAGGTAGTTTTGAGTGAATCGCCACAAGGTTGGATTAGAAAAGTTTCGTAACCGTGTTTCACCCACAACTTACGCACAGGGCACTAAAATTCCTTGCCTAATAACTTATTCGTTCAATTTCTGGCATAAGTCTATAAATTGGTGGATTTGACGTTGTTAAAGTAGAAACTTCGAAAGCGAATTCGCGCGCAATGTTCCAAGGCAATACAACAAAGGTGTCAATTTCGCTGAACTCACGTAAAGATTTGAGAGGTTGTATAGGTATATGGCTTCCGGGAAGAAATTTGTCGTATTTTGAAGAGGCTGAGTCGAACACATATCGAATATCATCCCTTCCTAAGCGAAGAAAATTAATTAGCGTATTGCCCTTTGCGGCCGCACCGAGCCCAGCGACTACGTTCCCAGAGTTTTTTTGATTTGAGAAGAATTCCTCTATTTTTCTTTTCAGAGCCGTTACTGATTTTTGAAACTTTAATAAGTCTGCGACATTAGTTGCTTTACTTTCCATATCAACCATCGGGGTTATATGAGATGCAAAACTAGCGCTGGTTGCATTATTTCTTGCGTATACGCGTATACTTCCACCGTGAGTTGGGATAAGTTCTATCTTGATAACTCCCAATTTGTGTCTGTTTAACAGATTATGAATAGATGTAGCCGAGAAATATGAATAATGTTCATGATAAATAGTGTCAAAAAGAGCTTGCTCTAATAACTGACCAAAATACTGGACTTCAATAACAAGAATTCCATCATCAGCAAGGAGCAACTTTGCTGCCTCCGTAAACGTTTGTAGCTCAGGAACATGTGCAAAGACATTATTTGCTATAACGACTTGAGCTGCTCCCTTTTCACTTTTGATTTTAGCGGCTGTATTAAGATTGAGGAAGCAGTTGTAGACGTGATGTCCCTTATTAACAGAGATATCTGCTGCTAATTTTGTTGGTTCGATTCCATAAGCGGGAATGTTTCGTTGGGCTAGTCGGTCAAGAAGATATCCATCATTAGATGCGATTTCTGCGACAAGGCTATTGCCATCTAAGTTAAATTCTTTGATTAAGCTATCAACCAGCTCGTGTGAATGTTTAATCCAAGTGGTAGAGGTGCTTGATAGATATGGGTAATCAGGGGTAAATAATGCGTATCCAGAGTGAAAATCCCTGGTCTGGACTAATTTGCACTCTTGGCAGAAAAGCAAGACCAAGGGGTAGTGAATTTCGCCTTTTGAGAGATCCTCTTTGCTCAAAAGAGCATTTGATGGAGGAGCAAACCCTAAATCAAGTATTTCAACAAGTTCTTCAGCACCACAACTTCTACAATTTTGTTGTGTCAATTCTTCACCTCTGAGAATGTGGGTAAATTTCTATCTGATTCCGAAATAGAACTTATGGGCAACGGCCATTTTATTGCAAGGTCAGGATCTAGTGGATTAACTCCTTGAGAGTTGTCGGGACTATAGTCATTTGAATGCAGGTAAAGTAGCGTAGTCTCATCCTCTAGAGACTGAAATCCATGGGCTACTAAAGGTGGAACTAAAAGACTTCGTGAGCCAGGCGTTAGATGGTAGCAAGCATATTTGCCATATGTTTCTGAGGTTGGGCGCAAATCCAGGAGAACGTCCATAACGCTTCCTTTTATACAAGAGATTAGTTTTGACTCCAAAAACGGTTCGACTTGATAATGAAGGCCTCTGATTGTCCCGCGGAAGATATTAGTACTGATATTAACTTGGCAAATAGGAAAATGAGTGAGTTCTGTTTCATCTATAGTTGGAAAAATTTTTCTGAAGACTCCGCGATTGTCTGCGTAATTTAAGTTATCGATTAGGCGACAGCCTTTAAGTCCTCCAGTCTTATTTAGATTTTCTGTGCGCAGGCTCGATTTGTTTTTATCTATCTCAACCATGGAGCCGATCCGCTCACTAGAAGATTTTCCAGGTGCTCTTTATCTCTTAGGGTATCCATCGCAAACCAAAATCCGGTGTGCTCAAAGGCCGCAAGATTTCCTTCCATAGCAAGTTTGGGTAAGACATCTACCTCCCAACTTGGATTTGTGAGCTTGTTTAAGGTTTCAAAAATATTGGGATTTACTAGAAAGTATCCCCCATTGATTAGAGAATCCGGGGAACTCGTTCTCTCTGAAAAGCTAGTCACAATCCCAGAGTTCACAGAAACAGCTCCATATCTCGCGGGAGGATTAACTGCAGTCAGAGTAACGAGCTTTCCTTTCTCTTTATGGAATGATGCGGTTGCTAGAAGATCCTGATCAGTTAGTCCATCGCCATAGGTAAAAAAGAAACTCTCTTTATCTAAGTACTCTTGTACCTGTTTAAGTCTCTCTCCGGTATTGGCTGAAGCTCCAGTATCTATAAGGCTCACCCTCCAATCCTCGTGGCCCTCATCCAAAATGACCACTTCTCCAGAAGCGGTGTTAGTTATAACACTTGAGTTGTAACTCTTAAAATTCAAAAAATATTCTTTTATTACCTCACCTTTGTATCCGAGGCAGATGATAAAGTCATTAATTCCATGGTTCGCAAATTTTTTCATAATGTGCCAAAGAATTGGTTTCTCGCCTAACGTAACCATGGGTTTTGGACGAAGATATGTTTCCTCTGAAATCCGAGAGCCAAGCCCGCCTGCAAGAATTACAGCTTTCACATCGCAAAGACTATCACTTGAATCTTTTTAAATGAACAAGGGCCTTGCTAATGAACCAATCGACTATATTTAGATAGCGAAATCGGCCTATAAAAGTGAAAAATGAAACGCAGTAAATAATAGCCTTACAAGTAAGTGGGTGTGAATTTACCTCAGCATAGTGTTTAAACTATTTAATATAATTTCTAAAAAGTTAATTTTGTCGGGATAAAAAATGTTTAAAGAAATCCACTATCATGAAAAAATCTTTTCTCATCTCTTTCATATTTAATTCAACAAAGAACTTCCACGGGAAACTATTTTTACCCAATTCATTCTGGATTTGCCGGTACGCAAATATGCTAAAAGATGCTAATGGAAAAAACTTGTCTAGCAATGTCAAAGAGAACTTACGGTTAGCATTCTTTCCTCTGCTAACGCCAGAAGTTCCAAAGTAAATTGAGGTCTCAGGCAAAGTATTGACTTTTCCTTTTAAAACCAAATGTAAGTCCAATGACCAGTCTGCAGCTGCGAAAGTTTTGCCTAGATAAGGAAATGATTGAAGTACGCTATTTCGCATCAATGAGTAAAAAATGGCGTGGCTCCATCGCGCCTGGCGCAAAAAGGAATTAACTCTCTGAATGGATGTGCCAGACAACTCAAATATCCTGCCCACCTCTATACCATGGTCAAATAAATAATATGGCACACCACAACTTGCAGAAAAATCAGAATTTAATTTTAAGAAGTTATAGTTTGCTTCAAGAAAGTTAGAGTTTAGGTAATCGTCAGACGCAAGCCACATGAAAAATTCACTATTACAACGCTGACTTAGAAATTCAAGATTCTGGTAGAGTCCAAGGCGTTGTCTTTGTCGTATTAGAGTGAAGCGATTATCGGTTCGGATGAAGTCAGCGATAATTAAGTCGGAGCCATCCGTGGAATTGTCATCGGACACTAACACTTCAAAATCCTCAAGTGTTTGATCTCTTAAGCTCTCGAGGGTCTGTAAAACACTTTCCCTGTTATTGAAACAAGGTACACCAATAAATACTTTGGGCTTAGAAGTGGATGGGGTAGCATTTGCGGCAATAAAATCAGAATTAGTAGAGGGAGTCATCTTGAAGATCCTCATTACTGGCGTGGCGGGTCTCGTTGGGAGTAATTTAGCACGTGACCTCATGAAAAACCATGAAGTAGTTGGAATTGATAATCTTATTGGAGGATATATAGACAATATTCCTGCTGGGATTAGTTTTATAGAGAAGAATGTTGAAGAAATAGACCATTTTGATTTAAAAGACGTAGAAGTGGTAATTCATTCGGCTTGCACACCACATGAGGGACTCTCAGTGTTTTCTCCCAGCCTAGTCACGCAGAACACATTTGGAATTTCTATGTCTCTACTCTCTAAGTGTATTTCCTCTAAAGTAACGAAGTTTGTGTTTCTCTCCTCGATGGCTAGATACGGAACCCAAGAAAGTTGGCCTTTCACCGAAGATATGCTTCCAAAGCCTCAAGATCCATATGGTATAGCCAAGTACGCTTTCGAACTAGCCTTAAAAAATTTGAGCGAAACTCATGGTCTTGAATACGTGATCTTAGTGCCTCATAACATCATTGGCCGCGGCCAAAAATATAATGATCCTTTTAGGAATGTCGCAGGAATTATGATAAATCGGATGCTTCGAAATAAACAGCCTATTATTTACGGTGACGGGATGCAGATGCGATCTTTTTCGGATATTCGAGATGTCATTGAACCACTAAAGAGATGCATTTTCACCTCCTCGGGAAATAGTCAAGTAATAAACATAGGGCCCGACCATAACTTTATCAGCATTAATAGTTTGGCTGGCAAGATTGCCAAAATTCTTGAATTTGATTTAGACCCAATCTACCTACCTGCCAGACCGAGAGAAGTAAGGATGGCGAATTGTTCGGCAGGCAAAGCCAGACTTGTATTGGGATACAACCCAGAAATCACACTGGATCAAACTTTAGATGATATGGTTGCATTTGTTCGAGAAAGGGGACCTCTACCTTTTGACCACTCTTTACCTCTAGAAATAATTTCAGAGATAACTCCACTGACATGGAAAGATAAGGATTACTTTGAAAACTAGAAACATCAATCAGACGAATTTAAGAGAGACTTCATGAAACTTCACATAGGGTGTGGAAAGAATTTCTTAGCAGACTATGTAAACATCGATGCCTATGTCAAAGGAGACGGAATCAAAAATTGGGACATTTTGAATTTACCTATCGAAGAAAACTCCATAATAGAAGTTTTAGCAGAGCACGTGGTTGAGCATTTGTCTTTTGCCGACGAAGAAAAATTTTTTAGAGAAATGTATCGGGTGTTACATTCGGCGGGTAAATTGAAAATTGAAGTACCAGACGTTGAATGGGTATTCCAAAAATTTGTTTCTGGAAAGGACGATTTTAAGGATTTTTATCAAACGGGATCACTAGATCACTATTTTGGCAATGGCAAAGATACTGAACAGAGATGGAGCTTATTGGCGACTGCAATTTGGGGAAATCAAAATGGGGAGGGCCAATTTCACAAGAATGGCTACACTAAGTCGAAAATTGAAAACATTTCTAAAATAATTGGATTTAAGGAAGTCGCGGTAAGTTTTGGATTTAATAAAGGAACTCAAGTATTGAAAGCTGTCATGATTAAGTAGAAGTGTATTTCTACCTTTGGCGTTCTAACAGGATAGATCAATTGTTTATATTTAAAAAGCCAATAAACGGGGTACATCCTTAAAATTATAATGAAAAGTTCTTTGTCAGCAGAACTTTATTGAGGTCTTAAATTGATGAAATTAATCATTCAGATATCGAATTGGCATAAAGGGACTGAAGAGTTGGTTTAGAATAGCCAGAAGAACATCGATAAGATCCTCACATGAGAAAAAAGCAAATTATCCAAAAGGCAATCAATGGATAGCTAAGAATATATCTGACAAACGGTACTATGGGAAATATGGACTATGAAATTGTTATACCGTGTTTTAATCAGGAAAAGTCAATACAAACTAGCGTGTTAAGCGCACTGAATCAATCAATTCAACCCAGGAATGTAATAGTCCATGACAATAAGTCGCAAGATAATTCCAAATTTCTCGTTGAAGAACTACTGCCTACACACAAGAAACTTCAATTGGTATCGCATGAAAACCATGTTGATGTTAGGGAGTCATTCTTGCGGGCGATAAATAGGAGCGTGGGAAGAATTCTAATCTTAGCTGGTGATGATATTTTAGCTCGAGACGCAGTTGAATGTCTGTTAAAAGAAACAAAATGCGAAAACATTTATCACTCCATAGTCCCACAGCAAGTGTTTTCTGGGGGTCCTCAATTAACTCGAGGAGCAGATTTTAGCAAGATAATGAAACAAAAAAAGAGAGAATATCAATTCTTAATAAATCCAGCAGACAACCCCTTTATTTATGGATTGCACAACGCCTCAATACTCAGGAAGTGTTGCCCAGATAGCTCATTTTATGGACTAGATCTACTATGGTCTTACAACATACTAAGATCAACTGAAGTCCACTTCGTACCTCAAAAAACCGTTTATATCAGAGAATTCTCGCCTGCGACTAAGTATGCGAGAGAACGTCATCAAAAAATCGAGAAAGTATTCCCATTTTGGCACCTTAGTAAATTTTTGATGAGCCAAAAAGAGACTAGCAAGATAATTTTGTTAGAAAGAGTCATATTTCTAAATCTACATGAAAGTTTGAGTTTAAATAGGTTTGGCCTTAACCGTAAATATGTAAATGCGTTCCGAAAAATATTAGGATTGCGGGTATGGAATTCCCGGTACAGAAAAAGTATAAATTCCAGTCGTTCCAAACTTTAGAAAAGAAATTTTCAATTTCTCTGGCTGAGATCTAATCTTCAATATTAATACAGAATGAATACTCTTAAAATCAGCAAAGACTGTCCGCTTAGGCTTGAAGAGTTTATTCATTGCACACGTTGATAGGCTAGCATGCCGCAGATTGTAAATCACAGAATTATCCGTTTTTAAAGGTTATGAGGTATTAGGCGATATAATTTACGCACAAAGAGCATTTTCGATTATTTTGACACTATAAGAGGAGAAATCTGATATACAAGAGAGGGTAGGCGGTAATTAAATATCTTTTGATAGTTCTTTCTAGAGACCGAGCAAAAGAAAAAGAAAGGAGGATGAGTGAAAATTATAGGAATCATTGAAGCGCGGATGAAGAGTACTCGACTTCCTGGAAAGGTTTTGAAGACCATAGGAAACTACAATAGCATTGAGCACATCGTACGTCGTTTGCGAAAAGTCACTGAAATTTCTGATATTTGTGTAGCAACTACTGTTGATGAATCCGACGATAAAATAGCGGAGTTTGCTCAGATGATTGGGGTAAGAATTTTTAGAGGGTCTGAGAATGACGTGTTATTGCGTGTCTTAGAAGCTGCCGATAGTTTATCGGCAGAAGTAATTGTGGAAATAACGGCTGACTGTCCTTTTGTTGACCCACAGATGGTTAAAGATTTCCTTAAAATATTGCTTACAGGTGATTTTGAATATGTTAGTAATAACGTAATACCCACATTTGCAGATGGATTTGATATTCAAATCTTTCGTACAGAGACTCTCAGGAGATCAAGCTATTTTGCAAAATCTCGAGCCGAGAGAGAGCATGTAACGATGCATATAAGGCAAAATCCGGGAGTATTTAAGATTTGTAATATTGAAGCCCCTCACGATTTGCGTCACCCTAACTTATCAGTGACTCTAGACACGGAGGAGGACTTGGATGTGCTAGTGAGAATTTCAGATCATTTTGGTCCAAACTATTTTCCAAATCATATCGAAATTACCAATTATCTTTTGTCAAATCCAGAGATATCAAGGATAAATAGTGCAATAACTAGAAAAGGTTTTGGAGAATAAGTGATAGACAGCAAAAAAATACCGACTTGTCTCATTGGTTTTGGAAATGCCGGGCAAGGAGAATATCTACGAGAGAAGATCGGTAATTCACATTTTGATTCAATTCGAAAAAACGAACAACTCAAATTGTTAGGTGTGGTTGACCCGAGGTTTGCGGGGGTGCAACTTCAGCATAATAATATTTTGGTATCGCCCAATATACGTTCGCTGGAGAAACATATTATTGATCTAGTAGTTATTGCTACATCTACAACGTCTCACCAGGAAGTTTGTCGAGAAGTTAGTGAGATTTTAAAACCTCGTGCTATTCTTATTGAAAAGCCAGTTGGCTCATCTTTGAAGGAATTCAATGAAATCAAGTATTACTTAGAAAAGGTTCCAACGGTTTGTGTTAACTATCAACGAAATTATAATCCGAAAATTGTCCAGCAATTTACCGATACAGTAAGGTTAGGTTATTCAAAAGGTGTTGTTTACTACTCTAATGGAGCCATTAATAATGCAAGCCATGGGCTTGCATTACTCATCTCAATTCTGGGTAGCCCAACAAATATCTTTATGGCTTCCCATATAATAAGAAATAATGTATCCGAAAGAAAATTGGATTTTGTTGTGGAGTTTGGAGAAACAAGAATTTTTTTCATCGCTACTGAGGAGAAGGATTATTCGATGTTCCGCATAGAGTTATTTGGCCCCAAAAGCTCATGGTTGTACGATGCGGGTTTAGAGCGGTCAGAAACGAGGGTTCGAATAGAAGATCCAATTTATGTTGGCCGGTTTAGCTTGACTGAAGATTCCACGATTACTTCAATCCCTGATACTGAGAGTTTTGCTCATGTATACAACTACTTAGTAAAACGAATTCTTGGTGACTCGGATGTTGAGTCGAATTTAGGAGCTGGCCTTGATTTAGCATATGAAATACATCAAGTCATTGAAAAGGCCCGTACATAGGATCTTTCTCATATCATTTGTCAATTTGCATGCTAAATTGGTGTCGTGTTGGTAGAAAAAATACGAAAAAGCCCATTTGAGAGATACAACTCAATCGGCCAAGAAGAAATTGATGCTGCCCAAAGGGTCTTGCAATCAGGCGTTTTGTCGGCATTTGTAGGCACTTGGGGAGAGGGCTTTTCGGGTGGAAGCGAAATTCAGGCTATGGAAGCTGAATTTGCAGAGTTTTTCAAAGTAAAGCACGCTATCTCTGTAAACTCTTGGACTTCAGGTTTAATTGCAGCGGTAGGAGCCCTAGGCCTTGATCCGGGCGATGAAGTAATTGTTAGTACCTGGACAATGTCAGCTTCAGCCACAGCAATTCTGCATTGGAACCTAATTCCTGTATTTTCCGATATTGACCCCAATACCTACTGCATAGATCCTCATTCGGTGCGTTCTTTAATTTCTAGTAGAACTAAAGCAATAATGGCGGTTGATATATTTGGACAAAGTTCCGACACGGAAGCGCTTCTTAAGCTGTGTAATGAATTTAATCTAAAGCTAATTTCAGATAGCGCCCAGAGCCCAAATGCTTTTAGAAAAGAAAAACTTGTCGGTACATCTGCTCATATTGGTGGTATTAGCCTTAATTACCATAAGCATATCCACTGTGGTGAGGGAGGAGTGATCTTCACAAATGATGACCAACTAGCTTTAAGAATGAAGCTGATTAGAAACCATGGCGAGGTTGTTCTTCGCGATATGCCAGATTCTGATTTACCAGAAAGTACGGTAAATATAGTTGGTTATAATTTTCGCTTAGGTGAGATAGAGGCAGCAATAGCTCGTGAGCAGTTACTTAAGCTAGAAATTCTCACTAAGAGGCGTGAGCAAATTGCGCAAAAACTTAATGATGGCCTAAAAGATCTAAAGGGACTTATTACGCCATTTACTGAAGAGACCAATACACACGTATACTACATGTATCCCCTACGGCTAAATATTGAAGAATTAGGAGTGGATCGAGAAGAGATTTGTGGTTCACTGGAGGAAGCCGGGCTTTTCGGCGTTGAACGAGGATATGAAAATCTACACTTGCTCCCCATCTACCAAAAACGAGACGCTTATGGGAAAAGTGGAATCCCCTGGAGTCTAAATCCATCCTTTGATATATCAAATTACTCAAAAGGATCTTGTCCAATCGCTGAAGAATTTAATGATATCTCTCTATTTCTTTTGCCCCTGTGCGCCTACAAGTTAGATGACGAAGATGTAGAGGACATAATCAAGATTTTTCACCATATTTGGAAAGTATATGGATGGAAAAGTACATAGGAATAGTTGCTCATGATGCAGGCGGAGCAAATATCCTTGCCAGTTACTGTAGGCGTAAACCAGATAACTACCGCTACTTGTTGCAAGGGCCAGCAAAAGCTATCTTCGAAAAGACTCTCTCAATCGAAAGTGAAGATAATTTTGAACGATTTGTCTCAGAATGTTATAGCTTTGTATGCGGGACAAGCGGCAAATCTGACCTTGAAAGATCTATTTTTGCACAAGCAAGAATATTAAATAAGGAAACGACTGCAATACTAGATCACTGGATAAACTATAGAGAACGTTTTGTTCTGAATGGCAAATTAGTTTTACCAAACAACTTAATTACTGTTGATAGGCATGCCTATCAAATCGCAAAGGAAACCTTTCCTGAATGCAAGATAGAGGAAATAAACAATCCGTATCTTGAAGAATTCTACAATCATTATAAGGAACTTACTCTGCAGAAAGAGAACAGCTACAAGTCAGAAATCTTATACATATCTGAGGGGTTTAGTGAACATAAAGAAGAGGATAAGAGTGGCTCGAGCAAAGACCTTAAATACTTTAAGGAGTTTTTGCATGCCAAGCGGCGGCTCTTTGAACCAAGCCTTGCCCTGAGAATTCGATTACACCCAAGCGAAGATTTAGCTAAATTAGATCAATACAGAGAGATCTATAGTGACATTTTACAAAGTGACTCTTCTATTGACCTTGCCATAGATTTAAGTCGGGCTAATTGCGTGGTTGGAATTAGCAGTATGGCTTTAGTTTTATCAGCTTCTTGTGGCATTCCAACATTTTCTTTGCTCAGTGGTTCCAAAGAATCAAAAATACCCACCACTGGTATAAATTATATCGGCGCTTTACCTGACTTTGAATAGAGGAACTATTGGTTGACATTCTAAGAGCGCGTCCAAGCTATCTCTTTCTAATGCCTGGGAAATTGCTTCAAAAACTTCAGCATAGGCTGTGAGGATTTTGCTGATATCTTTTTGACTAAGCGTTGTTGTGGCGTTGTTGGTGCTCAGAACTAAAATACCTCGCTTAAACATCTCTTGCAGAAAGTATGTCTTGACTTTATTTTGCAGAGCATCACTACTCAAGGTCCAATTCAAAAAAGTCCATGTGGGATTACCTGAGATATTTACAAATTCATACTTATTACGGGAAATTTCACCTAGTAAACCTTGTTGGATTGCTTGTCCGACCCTATATAGCTCTGGGATGACCCTGTTATCTCTAACTTTATCTAGAACCACATTAGCAGCGGTTAAACTTAGAAGTTCGCCACCGAATGTGCCAGAGAAAAATACCTCCTTAAATCCCTCCATAATCTCCCTTCTCCCGGCTATTACAGAGATTGGAAAACCATTAGCAATACCCTTGCCGAAGCAGCTTAAATCAGGGGTGACACCAAACAACTCCTGGGCACCTCCTTTAGCAAATCGAAATCCAGTGATTACTTCATCAAAAATCAGCAAAATATTGTTAGAGGAGCAGAAGTTTCTCAAGGACTCTAGATAACCAGGGGCAGGATCTACGGAATTCATTGGTTCAAGAATTACAGCAGCAACATCACCTTTGGCCTCCTTAAACAGATTTTCAACATGCGAAAGGTCGTTATACCTGGCAGATAATGTGAGCGCTTGAACAGCACTCGGTACCCCCATAAATCTTGTTGTTGATCCGATATACCAATCGTGCCAGCCGTGGTATCCGATAGAGATGATGTGATCTCTTTCCGTAAAATGTCGAGCAATTCTCACTGCGGCCGAAGTGGCATCACTTCCATTCTTTGCGAATCTCACCATTTCCGCGCTCGGAACTAAATCAATGATCTTCTCTGCCACTTCTGTTTCAAGCTTGCTTGACAACGAAAGAGATACTCCTCTTTTTAGTTGTCTCTTAACGGCCTTATTTATTTCAGGGTCTCCATAGCCAAGTGTTACTGCAGCAAGAGATGCAACGAGATCAACATATTTATTTCCATCCACATCCCAGAGATAAGAGCCAGAACCCTTGCTGGCAAAAAAAGGTGAAACACCAACCGGATATTGAGTTCTCGATTTACTAAAAGTTTGAGACCCCAACGGAATAACACTCTCTGCTAACCTCAAAAGCCTCTCAGACTCGAGGAAGCGAGATTTAGGATTCACGAGCAAAAGAATAGTCCATCCATGGACCCTGGGTTATAGCCTCCCTAAGTTCTGTAACTTGCAAAGGGTTGCTCGGCGAGGCAATGGCTGATTCCAGCGTTGAAAATTTGGAGTCCGCAGATAACCCTGGATATATCTTCAATAACTTCTCAATGGTCAAAAAATCGTTCTTAGTATCAACAGTGCATCGAACTTTAGATAAGTTCGAAACATTAACCATATTGCCTAATTTAAATATCTGGGGATTCTGGTAAATAAAGGGGGTTACATGCTCCTCTTGGTATTTGGTCAATTGAGACTTCTTGGATATCAGAAATGCATCTCTTCTGACAACTTCAACATCCATACCATCAGGAAAAGTAGGGAATAGAGTATTGGATACATAATCTAAATTATTCTCTTTAAGAATTGTGACTGACCTATCAATGATATCTGAGCAAGAAAGGGGGCAGTCCGCAGTCAATCTTATAAATATTTCACAATCAGGATAATTGGCCAAAAATTCCAAGAATCTCGAGTTAACATTTAGTAGATTGCCGCGAAAAACTTTAATTCCAGCATCTAAAAGAATCTTAGAGAGGATATCATCTGAACTATCTGTGGATGTTAATACGTAAATATCATCTATCGAACGGGACTTCAAAACCCTTTCTATTTGATGAAAAATCAGAGGCTTTGATTCAAGTTCTTGAATTACTTTCCCAGGGAATCGATTAGAGCTCATCCTTGCTTGGATTAACGCATAAACTTTTGACGAAGTCATTTCCAGCGCCTTGGATCAATCAAGTTGAGATTAGTGCTTACTAATTGATCCAAATTAGTTAATTCTTCTGGAGAATTGAAAAGCTTAACAACCTCTTCAAGTTGGCTTGCACTCTCGGATCCGACAATAATTTTGTCTACCGAAGATGAAAGAACAAATGAAGTTGCAACTTGAAAGGGAGTAACAAAATACCTCTTGCAAAAATCTGCTAATTTGATGATATCTGGATCATCTCTAAAAGGATTTCTATTCGAGTGGTAGTCAATGGCGCCCTGTAGAAAGATACTCCTAGCCCAGACCTCTATCCCTTCATCTTTACAGTTTTCAAGGAGGGGAAGAAATGACTGATTCAGAACGCTAAAGGGAATCTGAACAATTAGCAGAGCAAATTCGTTGCTTAGTAAATTTTTGAGAGAAGAAGTTTCGTATAAGGAAATGCCAAACTTAAGATGTGAATAATCCTTCTGTAACGATAAAAATGTTTTTCTATCAAGCGAATTAGATTCCTCCCAATCATGAGCAAAAACTACGCGAAGTTGATTTCTGCCAAGCTGAATAGCACTTTGCTCAATGTCTTTTTTTAGGCTAGAAGTGTCACGCCCCTTTATAGATATTTTTGAAGCAACCTGAAATTGGAATTCGTTGTTCTTGCCAATCCAAGATTCAGCCGAACCGTAACTCTGTGCTGTATCTATCCACTGTATTTCGAGTTGCTTAGCTACATTTAACATTGAAAGAAATTCACTCTCTTGCTGAACACCTCGACTAGTTACTCCATAGCCAGGTCTAGCTTGAGCAGTGCCTAAAACAAGTCTCTCAGACAACATCAATTAAACCCAAAAGTTCGTCCAGCATGAGCATCCTATTAGTATTCCAATTAGCTCTTGCCACGACAAATTTCCGAGCGGCAAGACCAATTTCTTTTCGTTCCATCGGAGAAAGTGAAGCAACGTGCTGAATTGTTTTAGAGAGAGATTGAAAATCACCATTGGTGAAAGTAAACCCGTTGACACCAGATTGGATTATTTCTAGATTTGAAGGAAAGTCAGTAACAATACAGACCATTCCAGCAGCCATTGCTTCTAGTAGTGAAACGGAGATCCCATCACTCCTCGCTGCAGATATATAAATGTCGTTGTCGTAATAAAAAAGTGCAATATCTTCGAATCCTAAAGCTCCAGCGAATTTAACATTAATTCCTTTCTGCTGCATTCTTGCTTCAATTTGAGTATGATTTGTGGGTGGGAGAGCAGCAAAAGTAATGCGAAATTCTTGAGAATCGTCCATTTCCAAAAGCGCATCCAAGATTAGTTCATTGCGGTAGAGCGGCGTCCAACTTCTTGTCGCACATATATGGTTTGCGCTAGCGTAATCTCGATTTTCTGCAATCTTTGTGAATTGGTCGATATTGCATCCAAAGTAGAGTTTGTGTATTCTCCCTGAAAACGAGAATCGGTTTTTAAATAAATGTGTAACATAGTCAGCATCAAAAATAATCATGGAGAAATCACTTAAAATCTTATTGATTTGTTCAATCTCAGATTGCTTATAAGAGACCTCGTTGACTTCTACTGCCCAACAAATTCCAATTTTTATTGCATCGATGCCGGCGCTTAGGTCCAATAATTGCTTTGACATGGGGCTGACTACTATTAAGTCATAGCTAGCCCTTAGTGGAGTGGTGTCTAATGAGGCATCGTTATGAAAGTATGAAGTAACGTTGAATTTCAGGTTTAGCGCAGCTAGAAATCTGGCATCATGAACTCCATGGCTTTCACCTAAATACAGGAGTTTCTTATTCGAAGTCATCTAGCTGAGCAAGTTCATCCTGGGAGACATCGCGTATAAGACTTTTACCTATGAGCGAATCAATTTCAAATGGAGTTAAACCATTGGCTGGGCATGGGCGAAGAGCGATCAGATCCTCCCGCCTGATCTTGTTTCCCTTATTCAAATCTCGTCTATATCTAAGGGCGCGACGTTGAACAATTGCAGAGTCCACTTCGTTAGATTCAATTCGTTTGACGCCATCACCCAGTGCTCTTTCCAGGAGACGCGTTTCCCTCACCATCGCTGACCAAGTATTTGGATCTAAGGAAAAGCCATGGTCAGGTCCTTCTCGACTTGTATCGTCCGTGAAGTGTTTTTCAACTACTCGAGCACCTAATGCAACGGCAGCCAAAACCGATAAATGGCCCGGCGTATGATCTGACAATCCTGTAATAACCTCTGGAAATTCGCGCGAATACGTCTCTAAGACTCTTAGATTTAAGTGCTCGACATTCTTTGGGTCTCCAGTGTAATTAGTGTTACATTGCATAAGTACAATTGGTTTGAGAGCTGACTGAAGAACTTCGAGAGCCCTTCTTACATCATCCATGCTTGAAGCACCAGTTGCGAGAAATACATATGTCTTTGACTTTGAAATTGCTCGCAGAGAATCCAGCCAAGTTATATCGCCAGAACCAATCTTTGTTATCGACATCTTCTTTGCAAAGTAATCAATGTATTCCAAATCGTAAGGAGCAGTAAAATAATCAATATTATTTTCTTTGCATGCCTTAATCAAAGAGTCAGTCCAATCCAGAGGGATTGACGCTTCTCTGTATACTTGGACGACATCTTTCTTCCATTTTGATTGGTGGGCTAGCTTTCCTCCCAATTCCGCGAATCCCCGGTTTGATACGATGGTTTCTGCTTTAAAGTTTTGGAATTTTGCTGCGTTTGCTCCAGATTCAGCGGCAAGACGAATCAGATTGATTGCACGGTCAAGCGAACCATCATGATTTGCTGCAATATCGGCAATAAAGTAGGTCGGAGAATTCTTACTGATTACGCATGTGGGTGTTTGAATGACTTGGTTAGTCAAGGTCTTCACGCTCTCTTTGCTCAATAGATTGAAGTATACCTTCTTCGATGGAAAACTTAGGTTGATAAATCTTCAACATTTTTTGATTATTTATGCTTAAGTTTAATGATCGGAGTTTTCCTAAAGGTAAGTCTTGAGCTTGAGTTTCTACAATCAATTCTGTGGAAAGCCCCAAAAGTGCTGCAACCTTTAGACCAAATTCATACTTACTTATTGGAGTCGAACTGGCGAGGTGGATAATGCCAACGTTCTTGTTAGAAGCAAGATATCTCAGCGCAGATATCGCGTCCTTAACATATAGAGGCGAAAAGTAGACGTCGCTGAAACCCGAAACCACACTCTCTTGTTTGAGCGAATTGTAAAAGAAGTCAAAAATAGAATCTCTCCTAGGGCTCACCCCAAAAAAATTTACTCTTGCTACAGTAAAAAAAGATGATGTTTTAAGAACTTGCTCTTCACCTAGAAGCTTAGATTTTCCATATACTGATTTTGGATTAGTCGGAGAGCTTTCATCCCGTAGTCCTTTGGCATCTAGAAGAACAGCGTCAGTACTTACATGAACTAAATGGACTGACCTCCTTTTGCATAGTTCTGCCAGCCTTCTGGGAAGCTCTGAATTAATCTCAAAAGCCTTAGCCTCATTGCTCTCACAATCTTCGATATTTGCCAGTGCAATACAATTGATAAGAGAATCTAATTCATGATCCACAATTACTTTTTCTAGTTCATCAGTATTCCAAGGATCAAGAATCAAATGATTTGGAATACTTGATTGAGGTTTAGTCCTAAATTGATAGACCTCCGGGTATTCGTGCTGAATGAAGTGAGATCCTAGAAATCCACTAGCCCCCAAAACTATCGTTTTGGATGTCATGACAATTGATTTTGACCAATTAACTGCTTTATTTGCTCTGAATTTAACCATTCTGAGTTGTTATCTGACGAGAATCTAAAACCCTCAGGCACAATTTTGCCACCTGCAAATTCACTTAAACTCCCAGATGTTGAAGGAAGAACTACGAAATAGTTCTTAAATTCAAAAGCCCGTCGACCTTCGTCAAGAGAAATCATTTCTTCATGGAGTTTTTCACCGGGCCGTATTCCGATGGACTCTATCGGCCATTGAGAATCAATTGATGCGATTAAATCTACGATTTTCATGGAAGGAATTTTAGGTACGAATAATTCACCACCCGTCATTCTTTCGAGTGACTGCTCCACAAACTCAACGGCAAAATCTAGGCTTAACCAGAATCTTGTCATGCGTTCATCAGTAATTGTGAAAGGCTTTCCTTGGGCTCGTTGACTCTGAAGTAGAGGCACAACAGACCCACGGCTATTTACAACATTCCCATACCTAACAACGCTGAAGGTTGTACCTTGGGGTCTGCCATAGTGATTTCCAGAAATAAATAATTTATCAGCTGTTAGCTTAGTCGCTCCATACAAATTAATCGGAGATGAGGCCTTATCAGTCGATAGAGCTATAACTTTCGAGACTTTGGCATCGATTGCAGCATCAATTACATTCTGGCTACCGAAAACATTTGTCTTAACAAATTCAAAAGGGTTATATTCAGCGGTGTCTACTTGCTTCAAGGCAGCGGCATGAACAACAAGATCTATGCCTTGAAAAGCTCGCCTTAGTCGATCTTCTTCACGGATATCACCGATAAACCAACGAAGTCGTTCATCATCTCCAAGAGTCTGTTTTAACTCATATTGCTTCAACTCATCACGCGAGAAAATAACAACTTTCGAATATTTTTTAGTTCTTAGACAGGACTTAACGAAATTTGCACCAAAGGAGCCAGTGCCACCTGTAATAAGAATACTTTGTCCAGCCATCTAGATCCTTTGCTGTAATCTTGAGTTGTGGCAGAGTCTAGCAAAGAGAGCGTATTCTCTCGAAATCACACTCCCTGTAAATTGAAAAGTATGGCATTTGAGTGACTCCGAAATTTTCTGATTTAACTGCGGTAGTTTGTACTCTAAACAGCGAAAATTCCCTGGAAAAATGTTTACTGAGTCTAGTCGAAATTGTCGACGCTCTCATTGTTGTAGATGGCGGAAGTTCTGACGGCACTCTAGCAATCGCACATAAATACGCTGATTTAATACTACGCGATTCTGGTTCAGGATTAGGTGAAGCTCGAGGCTTAGGACTTGCACAAGTTAAGACAGACTACATTCTTAATTGTGGAGCAGACAATATTTTAAGCAGCAAAGTGGTCAACAAGATGCTAAAAATATTAGAGTCAACACCAGCAGTTTATGGCGTTTCATGCCAGACGGTAGTCGAGGAGAAGGGTTACTTGAGTAAAGTTAGCAATAGAATTTGGCGAACTAAATTTACCTCTGGGTACGTTAATATTGTTGGAACACCAAATATTTTTAGAACTCAACAAATTAGAAAATTTGGCTATAGCAGAGCACGCAGTCATTCAGATGACGAAGAAGTTTGCACCCGAATGCACCGGGAAGAAAACGCGGTATTCGTAATTATTGAAGATGAGTGCCAGGAGATTGGTCAGGCCACCGTTCAACGACAAATTGACCGATTTATTCGCTATGGAATTTCAGATTATGAGATATTTTCTGCAAGGAAAAAAGAATGGAATTTCCTGCGTCAAGTAAAATCAATTCTGCATCCTTTTAAAGTCGAGTTCCTAAATCCCATGATTCGCCTGAATGTTCTAGATAAATTTTTCTGCCTGCCAGTAATATTCTTGGCAACCTTTCTCCGCTATTATGGGTGGGTTTACCGATTATTGATTTCTGGTTTTAGGAATGGCACGAGAGTAAATTAGTACATCATGAGATTTTCCACCGTAGTGCTTCTCATTGCGTAATCTAGACTCAAAACTCATGTCACTTGCTTCAAATAACTTAATCATGGCAAAGTTGCTCTCGACAGTACCGGCTACAATTCTACGTGCTCCTAAACTAGGACAAACTTGACGCGTGAGCGCCGTCCATGCCTTTTTTCCATACCCTTTACCAACTAAATTTGAGTCAATAAGAATTCCACAATTATGGATATCCATAATAACGTCAATGTAAACCGTTAAAGTGCCGACCATAACTCTAGAATTGTTTAAAATCTTAAGAAAGAGATTGGCCGTATTTTTAAATGAATCTAAATAGGCTTTTGCAGTTTCTACTGTATGAACTTGTAATTGTTGGTCTGAGAATTGCATATGATAAGAGTCATTCAACCAAGACAGATAATTGTCACGAATATCAAACTCTGAAAAAATGTCGATCGAAAAATCTTCAAAATTCCTTGGTTTAAGAAAATATCTACGATTTCGCTCAATTTGCTGAGTCTCTTTTGAATAATTATCAGGTTTAGTCATATATCCCAAACGTCAAAGACATCAAGCTCTTCTTTAGCTTCTGTTAGTTCTGATGATTTAGCTTGTGCGAAGTGCGTCCGACTTAAAAAAAGCGCTTCTTCAATGAAAAAGTTATTCAAAGCAACGTTTATATCTCGTAGTTCATAAGAATTGTTACCATGCTTAAAATATTGAAAAAAGGGCCATGAATGTGCATTTGATTTAACTTCTACTGATTTGAAGTAAGCATCATAATCTCTAATCGTCCAAGATTTAAGCATAAATAGATTATGAATGAAGTAATACTCAAGAATTGAGTCTTTATCTTCCGGCGCTCGTATCCAATCTACGTTCATTAGTAAATTCTCATATTCCTCGTGGCTCTTTGGAGAAACAGAAAAGTTATATCTTACATGGCAGTTATTCAAGCTTGCGTTAACTACTGGTTTACCAAGATATGGGTATTCCATTGCGATAGTGCCATAAATAGTCAATGCTAACGAAATTCCCTCTGCAATAAGTTGGTGATGACTAGTGCCAGAGTCTATAAAATAAAATTGTGGGTTTTCAGCAATAAATGATTGAATAACTGAATGTCCCTCACCTCGAATATCTGGATGAGTTTTTATATACCAGTTGTAGTCTGTCTTTCTTGAAATATTCGCCAAAGCCAATAACCATTGATAGAAATCAGGATATAGATTCAGACCATAAGAGTGTGGAGAATCGTAAAAATCATGGATTGCAATAAGGATATGAGGTTTAGAATTCTCCTTAAGCACGCGTGAGCTATTCTCAGGATTTGAATAAGCTGAAATCGTCGAATAATGCATATCGACTCCAACGTACCCTGCAAACCTCATTTCGAGGCGCTTCTTTGCAAGGTTTTTGCCTTCAATCTGAACCTCTTTTGGTAGACTTCTGAACAATTCAGGATACTGTTTGAAAGCAGTATAGGCATGGGTATTTTTCAGAGTGATGCGATAGATAGATTCTCCTGTAACTTGAAATGCGGGCACTCCAAAAAATGCGGCAATCCTAGAAGGAAGTCCAAGTAAATACACAGTATGGCTAACACATACGCCAGCAACTTCTTTGTTGAGAAACCTCTTATAGAGTTGGTCAAAGTGTTGTAAAAACTGGGAGGTGACTTCAACTAAACCAACGTCAGTCAGATCTACCGTTGGCTTTCTAAATTTACGTAAGTAAACATCATAAATAAGGTCACCAATCACAACCTCTCTATATTTAAGCACCTCCAGTTCCCTTAAGTTGCTTACAGAATCAAGTAAATCTCGGGCTTTTACTTCATATTCTCTGGAGTTTTTAGAACCTAAAAAAACAAATTGTGAACATCCAAAACTTCTCTCAACAGAGAAAATGAAGCGTATTTGTTCTTTTAAGAACTTCAGGGGAGTGATGGGCATCATGTAGTAAGCCACAAGTTTAGCTTCATAAAACTTAGAGGCAGCTGGGGCAAAAATAGAGAGGCCAAGTCTATTTGACGGTGTTTGAAAAGCCTCAATAAGAATATATTCTTTGGACTTTTTTATAGACTTTAATTGGAAACTTCTAATTACTCTCTTGGCAACTCTTATCTCTTTTGACATAGAAAAAAAAGTCAAAATAGAGGATATTCCTGAATTTAGTAATCTCATATTTTATTTTTGTCCTTGTAAAAAATAAAGCGAGATGACTGTAATTGATTTGTGAGTATCTGTAGTTTCTCCTGAAACACTTCAGTGATATGACTTTCCTTATTCAGCAAAGCTCGAAAAACTGCTATCCAGAAAGAGATCTTAGAATTTGTTCCGATAAATGCAGATGAATCAACACAAATCTTTATAGTAGATATTGGAGAGAGATTTGCAACTTGCCAGTTGCGATTAGCAGCATCAAGTAATTGTGAAGCTTCAACAGGCGAGTCAGTCAACAATATGGTTTTGCTAATGTGAAATTTGTCTGCGATGGAATTGGCAATATCAGATATTAGTTTTGAATCTACAAAACCTTTTTCAGGAAGATTAAGCAAGTCTCCGAGCCTATACTGAATTGTAAGAACGTCCACCAGTATTTCTCTACTGAGAGCTTCACTATCAATAGAAGAGATCACTTCATAAAGTTTTAGTAAATCAGCAGAGCTAAAAGGGTACCTTGTATAATGCCCTCGTACGGAGAGAAGCCAAGGCTTAATAGAATCATATGCCTTTGTATTTTCGAGATCCGATAGTAAGCCAGTAATCTTCAGAAGCACCTTAGGCAAAACATACAATTTGGCTTTTATTGCTTCAGTTTTGCTAGAAGATTTCAATTGCTCTGCAGTATGCCCTCTTTGCCTCTCAAAATCATCCACTACTTTAAATGGAATATTTCGCAGCAGGGATTCGGTCTCTAAATCTCGTCGTGTTACCCCGGATGTATGAATTATTAATACTAACTTTCTACCAGGAAAGCGTCTTTGTAGATTCCAATACTGCAAGATAGCGAATAACTGCGACCCGAATCCTCCCCAACAGTGTATTCGCACTGCAGGCATTAGGGACGACATCACTGGAATAGTATATTGGCGATATGGTCAAAGAAAGCGACAGGGCAAATGTTGCTAAAGGACCCTTCCCAAAAGTCATTTACTTGAGTTACCTCGATCAGAGATATTCCAGATCTGGCGTGCATCTCACTTACCTCAAATCCAATTCGAACGAGATCAGTACTGAATTTGTAACATTGCGATTACCATTAAAAGTTAACCTCTTTATGCTCGGGAGAATGGTCTGGGAGAATCGGAAGAATAAATGTGTTTATCTTGTCATGTCCCCAGCAAATGCAATATTAATTCTTCTACGAATCTTAACTAGAAAAAAAATTATTCTTGATGCAGGTTGGCCTTCTTTAGACTCAACAAAAATACGGTCAAACTCAAAGAGTCGGCTGATTAAGTCTTATTTCTTGGATTTAATCTGTTTTCACCTAGCAAGTCTGGTCTTACTCGAATCTGAGACTCAAATAAGCCGCTGCCAAAAGTCTTTCCTTATCAGGCGTAGGAAATTAAAAGTTGTTTATACAGGATTTAATGAGATTGCATTTATCCAAGAGTGTAAAAGCGGGGACAGAGTATCTGTAGAGGTACGAGAGGTTATCGAACAATCTAGCGATTTAACTTTTGTGCTGTTTCGAGGCCTAGATAATGCCGAAGCAGGCTTGGATAAACTAGTTAAAGCAGCGAAAGATCTACCTTCAGTGTTCTTCTGCTTAGCATCGCCAAATACAAAGATTCAACCGACTACAAGAAATCTAGTCGTGATTAAGAATTGGCTCAATGCCAATGATATGAGAGCACTTTATGGGCGAGCCAATTTCGTCTTGGGTCAACTCGGTGATCTGCCTAGAAATACCTGGACGATTGCCCATAAGGTCTTCGAAGCGGGGTATTTCGGTAAAGCGCTGATTTCCTCTCACTCTCTAGCCTTGGAAGAAGTATTTGCGGAAGGAAGAGACATACTCTTCTACAGCTCTTCTCTGGGCTTGTCGGAGCTAATAACTAAGTTAGTAGAAGTGCGTGATATACGAAACTCGCTTGAGACTGAAATCAAACTCACTTACGACAAAAAGATTAGTCAACAAAGGATTAGTCAGAGATTTATAGAAATTGTTAGACCGCTTCTTTAAGGCAAATCACTAAAGGGCTATAAAATCAGTAATTTGTTTATATAAGACTTGAGCTGGGCTTAGCTTTTTATGTTTTACCAGACTATGCCATGCAGCGGTCCATTCCACCGAGTCCTCAAAGGTCAGCTTATTCTTCCAATCAGATTCCATCCTTAATTTATCTGAATTAAGTTTCAATACAAAAGTTTCTACAAATTGAGCCTCCACAGACCGTATATCAATAGTCACATTAGTCTTTTCTAAAAATAGTCTCACTACGGCCTCAACAGTTCTAAAGTCTCTTGCATCAGGGCCAACATTCCAAACACTTGACTTGCCGCTGGCAATAAGAGTACTTATCATTTCCAAGTATCCATTCAAACAATCTAGAACATGTTGCCACGGTCTTATCGCTTTGGGATATCGGAGTTCAAGGGCCTTTTTATCCTCTATGGCTCTAATGATGTCAGGTATTAATCGCTGCTCTCCAATATCCCCTCCTCCAATCACGTTGCCGGCCCTGGCTATCCCAATAGGAGATTGAGGATTTAGATGCATAAAGGATTGGGTCATCAAATCGGCCATAGCCTTTGAACTGCTATATGGATCGTGCCCGCCTAATGGATCGGATTCTATATAACCATCAGAGATCTTTGAATCACGATAAACCTTGTCCGTTGTAACAATTAGAGTAGCTATAAGGGATTTTATCTGTCTTGCGGCTAACAATACATTTCTTGTCCCATCCACATTTGTTGAAAATGTTTCTAAAGGATCTAAATATGATTTAGCTACCAAGGATTGGGCTGCCAAGTGAATCAAAACATCAGGCTTGCTTTCCTTTAGTGAAGCGGTCAAATTCTCGAGATTACGAATATCTCCACGATAGTCCAGCTCAAGGCAATCTTTTGATTCACCCTTAACAAAGAGACTATTTGGAAGAGCTTGGTCCGAATAACCAGATACCGTGTGTCCTTTGCTGCGAAGTAGATGGATGAGCCAGGACCCCTTAAAGCCGGTGTGACCGGTAATAAAGTAGTGCACCATTATCCCCTGTCTCTTGCTGCACGATTTTCGCCGCCGCCACCCTCTGAGAACTCATCGTATACATTTAATATCTTCGTTGCACTCTTTCTTGGATCAAACTCCCTTAATCTTTGAATTCCATATTCTGAGCTATCCCGATAAAACCTAGGCTGCTGGAGAAACTCCATTTTTGTAGCTAGATCTTGCGGGTTTGCCGTTTCAAAAAAGAGCCCATATTCAGGGCCCATCACTTCCTCAGCCGTGGATATCTTAGAACAAATAATAGGTAAGCCTTGTTGCATAGCTTCAAGAAGTACTAGGCCAAATCCTTCATACTTACTAGTCAAAAGAAAACATTGACTCTTTTGCATTACTTCGGGAACATCACTAGTACGTCCGCAGAAAACTACATATTGCGTAACGCCCAGGCTCCGAGCGAAAGCATTTAACTCCTCATTGAGAGGACCGTCTCCATAAACCTCAAGCTGACCAAAACCAAACTTTTCTCTATATATCGCGAGGGCTTGAATCATAGTCTTTAGATCTTTTTGAGGCGCCAAACGAGATAGAGTTAAAAATTTCTCAAGCTTTTCTCCATCACTTATTTCGCGAGGCTGTTTGGATATATTAATAGTTTCGTCATAGCCGTAGTAAATAACTGATATGGGCTGTCTTTTAGAAATTTCTCGGTGAGATACCAAGGATGTTTTAACACTATTAGATATTGCTATTACTGAACTTTGATGAATAAGAACCATTCTTGAAAGTAGAGTAGATACTAAGCCTGGAGATCCTGGAAAGAATGGTTCTGTATTATGACGAGAAGAAACTGCAATAATCTTCAATCCTAGACAAGCTAAAACGCCAAGAATTTCTGCCCTAGGTAAATGAAGATGAATCACATCAAACCTCTTTTGCTTAAGTAACTTTCTAAATAATAAAATTTGAATGAAAAAGCTTCTATTTCGTATATCATCAAAAATCTGAGCTTTAAATCTTGAAAAGTCTTTATCTAGTTCAAGATTTCCTTTTAAAGGCAGAACTGAAATTTCATGGTCTTGAGCAGCTTGATTTCGACTGAGGATTACAAGTTGTTTTTCAGCGCCGCCCTTTTCAAGAGTAGTAATTACATGCAAAATCTTCATTTAAACCTCAAACGTTTTTTAGGATTTGCACTATCGGTTGTGTCAAGCATCGAGTAACACCTGATTTAGTTTCCTCAACCACTGACTGCGAGAGTGATTGTTTAAAGCGTGTTGGTGTCTTTTCTCTACAATAGACTGCAGTTCAGAGACATCGCTTTGTTGGTATATATTCAATTCTTGGGATAAAAAAGCGTAGAGATTTTCAAAATTAGGATATTTACCAAGACAACCAAATTCCTTTATGAATGCTTGATTACTGCTAATTACGAATGTTTTAGAGAGAATTGCCTCGATTAGAGTTTTATCTAAAGAGCCTAAAAAAGCATGAAGAAAAATATCGGACTGGCAGAGCGCGTTATTTATGAATACTTGATCTTTCTTGCCATGAAAAATTACGTGGCCACTATCCACTTGACTTTTAAAGCGAGATTTAAGTGATTTGGCGTAGTGAGCATACTTTTCGGAATTAGTGCCAATTAGATGTAAGACAGAGGTTTTCTCTGGAAAATTCTCGATGAAGAGTTCGATGATTGTCTCGATATTCTTCGAAGGGTCTATCCTTCCCACATGCACTACTTGTAATTTCATAGGATTATTTCTCACTCTTTTATTAGGACATGAAAATACAGTTTGATCAACCGCCTGACCAATAGGAATTACCTTCTTGCTATGAATCGGACAGGAATCCGGTGTTGAGGTGATTAGTTTATCAACCCATAGATGACTCCAACTTAATCTTCGTGGTTTTGACACGTGGGCGTACCAGAGTATGTGTCGAATTTTTAATAGTCTTGCCAAGGGCGCAATGAACGCACTAAATGTTTCAGTCATATACGAGAAAAGGACAACGCGATCTTTTGTCAAAGTCACTTTAAGAAAAAAGTAAAATAGTTTTAAAATTGCGACAAACTTTGAAACTTGGTGCCACTTTAGATTCATTACGGTAATATTTTTTGGAAGGAGACTCAATTCATGTGTGCTTGCTGTGCAAGTGATGACAAAAACTCGATCCCAGGTGGATGAGAGCTCAGCCACGATGCCAATTTGATGGGGGAAAACAGCGTCCTTAGAGTCCATCGCGTAGTTCATTATCAGCAAACGCCTCATGGCCCTACTCTACGTCAAGGTATTACCACTGAGCTGAAAATTGGTAATATTAACTATTGCCCACATAGTTAGACAGGACCCTTTTGAAAAAACACTTTGTGAATCTACTCCGCTCTCAGAAAGACAATTCAATTCGGACGTCCATGAAACTCTTATCGCCTAGAGATAGGAAGCTTGTCTATTTAGTTATCGGCACAACAGTTTTTTTTGGATTAATGGATTTGGTGGGCGTCATGTTAATTGGAGCGGTTGGATCTCTCTCGGTAACAGGAATCAGCTCTGGTCAGACGGGTGATCGGGTGAGCCAACTCTTGCAATCTCTAACTATTGAAACCTACTCTCTTCAAACACAGGTTGGAATCCTAGGAACTTTAGCTGCTTTAACTTTGATTTCTAAAACAATCCTTTCGCTGATATTTACTAAGAAGTCACTTTTCTTTTTAGCGAGAAGAGGAGCAATGATTTCCGCAGAACTTGTGAAGAAGTATTTTTCGCTACCAGTATCTCGTATAAATGCTAGATCGGCTCAGGAATCAATTTATGCTTTGACGGCTGGAGTAAATTACGTGATGGTTGGAGTCATTGGAGTATGGATTTCTTTAATCTCAGATATTTCGCTGCTATTGATTTTGGGAGTTGGACTATTCTTTGTAGATGCAAAAACAGCCTTTGGCACTTTAGTTATTTTTGCAAGTGTAGCAATGATACTTCATAACCAAATGCATCATAAAGTCAAAGCAATTGGAGAAAGGCAGTCCTTTCTCAACGTCATAGGCTCACAGCGAATTTTTGAAGCGGTTAATTCATATCGAGAACTACTAGTTAGGGATAGAAGGGGCTATTACGCTGAGCAAATTGCACAAAATCGGTATCAACTTGCAGATGGAACTGCAATTATAAGTTTTATGCAGAATATAAGTAAGTATGTATTAGAACTAACGCTCGTAGCAAGTGCATTACTACTCGCATTTTATCAGTTCAATACAACGACAGCCTCAAGGGCTATTGCAATTCTGACAATATTTATTGCTGCAAGCACAAGAATCACGCCAGCAGTACTGAGGGTACAGCAGGGATTGATCCAGATTAAAGCAAACGTGGGGCAAGCTAAACCGGCCGTGTCTCTGATGGAGGAATTACGAAATTTAAATGCAGTTAAACGTAGTTCTAAGGAACTTCTTCGCGAACACAAAGATTTTCTCCCGAAGGTAACGGTATCTGACATCTATTTCCATTATGTTCCAGAAATAGAAGTTCTCCAAGAAATTAATATGGAAGTCAAGCCTGGAGAGTTTGTTGCCCTAGTGGGAGGCTCTGGAGCGGGCAAGACAACCTTGGTAGATGTAATTTTAGGCGCTCTCGAAATCAAACGGGGCAAGATATTGATCTCGGGACTAACTCCCATAGAGGCTTTTTCGAAATGGCCAGGAGCAGTCTCATATGTTCCACAGGATAGCCCAGTTATTGAAGGAACCGTGAGAGATAATTTGGGCCTTGGTTTTCCATCTTCTCTTTTGACGGATGATGTGTGTTGGGAAGTATTAGCATTGGCCAGACTGGACGATTTCATCAAGTCATTACCGAATGGCCTCGATACTCAAGTAGGTGATCGAGGAACCCGATTAAGTGGTGGCCAAAGGCAACGACTGGGTATCGCGCGCTCCCTAATTACAAACCCCCAATTATTAATTTTGGATGAAGCTACTAGTTCGTTAGATAGTTTAACTGAGTCAGAAGTAACTAGTTCGTTGCGTGAATTGCGAGGCAGAATTTCCTTAATTGTTATAGCCCACAGACTTTCAACCATCGTAGAGGCTGACAGAATCTACTTTTTGGACTCAGGAAGAGTGAAAGCAGTTGGCAATTTCGAGGAATTGAAGGTAATCAGTCCGGAGTTTCGGATTCGTGCACAATTGATGGGACTCTAATTTCTGAAAGTGTGCATTTAAGTCATTGTATACTTTGATTTATGGAGTAAAAAACCTTCGCTTTATACGCGTACAAAAACTTTTTCTTTCCTTAAAGAAGTGGCTAGATGTCTTCTCTTCGAAACATTAATTAATACTCCAGAGTTTGAATTAATAGATACACCATTAGCAAGATAAACCTTATTGATGGGAAAACATAGCTTGCAGATCCTTTCCATACAACCAACACTCAGACCTTCAGAATCAAGATTGAGTGGAGCAGAAGGGGCTCCAAAGCCAACCGTATCAATCTAGGATGTATCAACTGATGTACTGATGTTCATCAATGAAGTGTATGAAGGACCAATATTGGAATTGATTCCAGCGGTGAGCCAAACTGCAGCAACACCATCTTTACTGTTAGAAATTGCTGTCGCACATCCAGCAACAGCATTTCTGTTATCGGGACCATCGCGTGTCTGGTAACTCCAACCATCAGGAAAAATCGATTCCCGCAGGCGGCTCGCTATAACCGGATTAGCGAAACTTTCTTCCCTTTGGCAATTGCTAAGTATCGGATTTTCTTAATCGTTACTACCGAAGCACTCTTTGAGAAATCAACTGATCCGCTTGCTAACCGGGAATTGCCTCTGGAGAGCAGAGCTTTACAAATGCGATTTTGGCAGCCAAAAGAGATTCCTTTTGAATCCATAACAAGAGGGGTGGACGGGATGCCTAACTCTGATACGTCGACGCTAAACGGAACACTCGTTTCACTAACTTCAGCGTAAGAGATAAATGATGGGTCAGGTAGCGAATCACCTCGCGATACCAACCATGATGCTGTAACCCTTCCCTTATTATTGAAAATGGTTGTTGCGTAACCAGCAACCGCATTTCCGTTATCCGGGCCATCTAGAGATTGGTAGCGCCAATCCTCAGGGAAAATTGATTTACGAGTCGCTAACCTGATTTCTCCAGAAGTTGCCTCTCGATTGGAATTAATTGTTAAAACAGAGTCATAGAGAAGATAGACAGCGTTCTTTTCAACTGTTGCAGAAAGATTAAAGGCAACATCGCCAGTAGTTCTACTTTCAGAATCTTTATCTCCATCAACTATCTCGTAAATCCAACCGCTTGATGTCTTTACAGCCCCAAGCAAAATTCCTTGCGACTCATCTCTATAGAAGACCTGGAGAGCTTGTGGCGTAACAACGCAAGCATTTGAGACGCTTACATCAGATGCAGTCTTTCTCCTTAATTCTTCACGGTAATCCTGAACATCTTCGCCATTACCGTCGATCGTTTCATGACTCCATTTTCCGGACTTTAATTGTGAGTGAATAAGATCTTGTCTGGTAGTTTCGCCATAAAAGACGTGAAGTGATTCCTTAGATCCGCTACCACTCTTACAAATTGAGATTGTTCCAACATCAACTCCCTTTCGGGCTGTAGAAATCCGCCACCTATTTCCTGACAAGGTCGCCATCTTTAGACTCCTTGTTGCCTCATCACCATAAAGCAGAATGGGGTTCCCACGATATGTCGCACCTGCTAAATTCGAAACTCTGGAAAATGAATCTACTGTTGTAATAGCTCCCGATTTCTGGGGCTTAACTGAATTGCTCTCAACCGGCTCTGATCTACCCTTGTCATTCTCAGCAGTCAAGGAAAATCTGTAATTCTTTCCATTCTTTAGTCCGCCAATTCTAATTGGACCAGAATCAAAGGTTCGACTTTTGCCTCCGGGGCTAATAGTTACTGTGTAAGTCTTAACGCGATCTATCCGGCTACAGTTAGGCGAATCAAAAGTAAGCAGGGCATAGCCGTCTCCTATTAAAGCCTTCACATTAACTGGTTTCGCCGGGATCCCTGAGGCGCTTCTTGCTGGTGGCGCTTTCATCATGTCTTGGAGCATTCCGAGAGCAATTGGGCCAGGCGCTCTAAATGCTTCACCCGGTTCAAGGTTCGGGGTCATCGCTGAGTTAATAAGTGAATTGGCAAATGCGTCCTCATCAAGATGTGTTATCGAAGAACCTTCTTGATACGGCGATGGGGTGTACAACTTTGGTTTCACTCCGTTATTTGCCGCAATGCCAGAGACACCAGACCAGAAAAGTGGGCCTAACATGGCTTTACCTAGATCGGCCGAGCGCGAACAAAAGTCAGTAAAAGTTCTTCCATCAGAGAGTTGAACATATGCATCGAAAGGTGTCGGTTGAAACATATACCCAGTACCGAAGAACCGGTCATATTCAGCGTTAGAGAGGAAACCAAGTCCGTGTGCAATCTCATGAAGAATTACAGAGACCAAGTCATAGCTTCGTGGGCTAGGTTTACCATCGATTCCTGTGTACCAGAGCGGTGTTGAATTAACAGTTAAGAAGACTTCTTTCTGCCTTGGATCTAAATCACGCTCAGCTAATGAGTTTGCTAACGCCGATGGGTACCAAAGATCAGGATCAGGAGCCCCAGAAAAGTTATTAAAGTAGTAACCAGGACGCGCAGACCCTAGTACTCGATTGTCGGCATTGGTCTCCCAGCTAGCTTCAACATTAATTGGGACTTTTGACTCGAAGTTTCTAGACCAAATATCAATCGCATATTGAACAGCATCTTTTGCTTCGGTCGGGAAGTCGTTATAAGACACTCGCCATTCGGATTTAACTTCACCTTCAAGATGATTTTGCTGAATTTTTGTATTGAGTGAATTAGTAGGAACTGCACTTGCATAGATATAGCCCCAGAATTTTGCAGGAGCAGAGTTGAAACTTAGGGCAGTAGCTTCTATTGGAATCAAGACGTTTATGGATAGGACTAGAGAAAGCAAGTATGCGAGTAATCCCTTTGGCTTAAAGCGTGATAAGGCTCGCATGGCACTCATGCTAGTGCTCTGAGAGGATTGGTCATTATGAGCACAGCAAATTCTCGGGAGAGCTACATGCGCGCTATGCGCGAGGAACCATCATCCGGGGTAATAAGCGGAGTTCGCCCGGAACCGAGCCTTGAAGAGGCGCGCACCGAGTTAGCCCAAGCCATAAGCAGGGTCGCTAACAATATTTTTAAAGATAAGTACGGTCCGCTAGTCGGAGTCATTTCCGAGCCTGCAATTAACGAATTTCTCAAGGGATTTGAGATGAATTTGGCACGAGCTAAAGGGGACTTAACAATCGTCGCAGAAGAGTTTCTAGATCGGGTTATTCCGCCTAGAACAAAAAGACGTCGCTAACGCGAAGCAGGGTGAATCACAAAGAGCGGAAGTGATTTTCGCAACGAATCACATTTAGATTTGAGAATTTCATATGCGGGTTCATTCATGAGCGCGATTAACTCAGCTTTGTTGGTTAAATAAACCGGATTAGCTGCTGTATGAGCTTCAGTATTTGAGGTGCAATACCAATCTAAATCAGCGCCGCCAGCTCCCCATGCTTCACGCGTGTACTCCCCAATGACAACGACGCTGTACTTATTGTCGCCGATCTCACGGGTCTCCCAAGAACGGCGGAGCGGAAGTTGCCAACAGATGTCAGGCTTAGTTTCGAGATAGTGGACTTGCTCTTTATTGGCTAGATGGTGGAGAGCACAACCAAAGTACTCTTCACTAAATGTCTTTTCATTAAAAAAAATACAAGTGCTATTAACCTTTTTGGTTTTTCTTTCTTTATCTAAACCAATTTCACTGATGTTAAGTGCCTTGCTCTTTCGAGCGACTTCGTAGTTTTGCCAGAGATCTTTAGTTAGGCGTTTAGCAGCTTTAACTACCCGCTTCTCATCGCCCTTACCGTTGTAGTAAGCGCCATCTGAGCAACATCCATGATCTGCAAGGTCTTTATCTATACCTTTACAACCAGAGCCGAATGTGCAATTCCAATTCGAGGTTAACCAAGTGAGGTCACACTTAAAGATTTGTTTCGGGTTAAGTGGGTCAGGAAACTCAAACCAATCTCGGGGGAAGTTTGGAACGATCTCAGTCATAAGGGGCTGAGGATACGGATAGAGAGGTAGCCTTGTCATATGGCTATTTCAAGGGTCGCGATCGTTGGCGCCGGCGTAATGGGTGAGGCGATGATTCATGCCCTAAACCGAATTGGCCTAAAGGGTTCTGAAATCACAATTAAAGAGAAGCGGGAAGAGCGCGAAGAAGAGCTGATTGCGAGATATGGAGTTAGCAATGGTGAATTGAAACGCTCTCAAGCAATTCTGTTAGCGGTGAAACCACAAGATCTTGAGAAGACGCTGAGTGAGATTGGCCCAGAGATAAGCGATAGCATGCTAGTTGTCTCACTTCTTGCTGGCATTAGGAGCGCTCGAATCGAGAATCTCCTGGGAGCAAAAGCTCGAGTTGTGCGAGTTATGCCAAACACACCATTACTAATGGGCGAAGGCATGACAGCGATATCAGGTGGGAAAAGCGCAAAAGGTGAAGATGTCGCATGGGTTGAATCTTTACTTTCTAAGTCAGGCGCGACCTTAGTTGTGGATGAAGAGCTGATGGACGCGGTAACTGCGACAAGCGGTTCAGGACCAGCATACTTTTTTGGGTTTGTTGAGGCGATGATTAATGCGGCTAAGCGGTTAGGCTTAAAAGAGAAAGATGCGAAAATTCTTGTGACACAAACACTTGTCGGCGCTGCAAAAATGGTCGTAGAGTCTGGCAAAGATGCAAGGACACTTCGCGAGAATGTAACAAGTCCAAATGGGACTACCGCGGCGGCGTTATCCCTATTTGATTCTAAAGCGTGGAATGAAATCGTCTATGAAGCGATGAAAGCGGCGAGAGATCGTTCCCAAGAGTTAAGTAATTAGATCTTCGAATTAACGAGGCAAAACTTCATCGGCATCGATGATGCGATATGAATAACCTTGCTCAGCTAGGAACCTCTGGCGATTCTGTGCAAAATCTTGATCGATAGTGTCTCGAGCGACCACCGAATAGAAACGGGCTGTGCGGCCATCGGCCTTGGGCCGGAGAATTCGACCGAGGCGTTGCGCCTCTTCCTGGCGTGAGCCGAAAGTTCCCGAAACCTGGATCGCAATAGACGCTTCAGGTAGATCGATGGAGAAATTAGCGACCTTTGAGACCACAAGACACTTCAATTCTCCACTTCGGAATTGGGCGAAGAGGCTTTCCCTGTCCTTGATTGGGGTTTCACCTTTGATTATGGGAACCCCCAACTCGGCTGCGATCTCATCAATTTGATCGATGTATTGGCCGATTATCAAAGTTTGGTCAGAAGCATGCTGCTTAGCCAGCGCGATTACTACATTTTTCTTTGTGGCTGTGGTCGAACAAGAGCGATACTTATCTTCTTGTTCTGCAGTCGCATAAGCAAGTCGTTCGTGATCAGTAAGAGTTACTCGAACTTCAACGCAATCTGCAGGAGCGATATAGCCCTGTGCCTCTATTTCTTTCCAGGGGACATCGAATCTCTTTGGACCAATTAGCGAGAAGACTTCACCTTCCATCCCATCTTCACGAACGAGTGTTGCTGTTAAACCAAGACGACGGCGCGATTGAATATCAGCAGTGAATCGAAATATTGGTGCTGGAAGCAGATGGACCTCGTCATAAATAATCAATCCCCAATCATGGGAATCGAAAAGATCTAGGTGTGAATAGACGCCATTCTTCCTTGTTGTCATAACTTGATATGTGGCTATTGTTACTGGGCGAATCTCTTTCTTCGCGCCTGAATATTCACCTATCTCATCCTCGTTTAAGGATGTACGGCGAAGAAGTTCATCCCGCCATTGGCGTGCAGCGACAGTATTAGTAACAAGAATCAAGGTTGTAGCTTGAGCATGAGCCATAGCGGCTGCGCCAACCAGAGTCTTTCCAGCGCCACATGGCAGCACCACGACGCCCGATCCACCGTGCCAGAATCCTTCTGCAGCAAGGCGTTGGTAATCGCGCAACTTCCAACCTTCTTCCTTAAGTGAGATGGAATGGGATTGGCCATCTACATACCCAGCGAAATCTTCAGCCGGCCAACCGAGCCTTAAAAGAGCCTGTTTTAGGTGGCCTCGCTGGCTTGGGTGGACAGTGATTGTTTCATTATCGATTTTGGCGCCGAGAAGTGGCGCTACCTTCTTTGCGCGGATCACCTCCTGAAGAACAGCCGCATCATTTGAGATCAGTATTAATCCATGAACCGGGTGTGACTCCAAGCGAAGCCGCCCGTAACGTCCCATAGTCTCCGCGACATCAAGAAGTAGCGCATTAGGAACTGCGTAGCGAGAGAACTTCAAGAGAGTATCAATTACCTGCTCTGCGTCATGACCAGCTGCTCTCGCATTCCAAAGACCGAGTGAAGTTAGTCGGTAGGTATGAATGTGTTCTGGAGATTTCTCAAGCTCAGCGAATGGTGCAATCGCTCTCCGGCACTCTGTTGAGAGCGGATGATCAATATCTAAAAGAAGGGTCTTGTCGCTCTGGACAATTAGCGGACCATCGCTCATGAAAGTATCGCTCTTGTAAGTGCCGCTAGAAGTTTAGATCTAGGCTCAAGATCAGTTATAGAAATGTTCTCGGTGAGCGCATGTGCGCCACTTCCAACAGCTCCGAGTCCATCCAAAACTTCAGTATGAATGCCGGCGAAGTTTCCATCGCTCGCGCCACCAACAATGGCTGAACCGATGGGTCCCATTCTTAATTCGTTCGCAACAGTTTCTAACTTCTCATAGAGTGATTGGGTAGCGCTTTTTTCAAGTGGTGGGCGATTTATTCCGCCACTTACTTCGATACGAGCGCCCTCGTGTTCTGGCTTTAGTGAATACATCGCCATCTTTACTCGCTCCATTTCAGCCATGGAGAAGGAACGCGAATCAACTTCAAGAGTAGCCAAGGCTGGAACAGTATTCGAGGTAGTTCCTGATTTAAGGACTGTTGGGACAACTGAAGTCCCGAGCTCTGGATTCTCGAGCGCAATTAGCTTTTCAACGATTTTCGCCATTTCAATAGTCGCATTTATTCCCTTTTCAGGCTCGAGGCCAGCGTGAGCAGCTCGTCCGTGGAGGGCTATCGTGTACATCGAAGTGCCTTTGCGGCCGATCTTTACCTTCCCATCTATCGCTGATTCCAAAACAAGGACAGCTTTTGCACCTTTACTAACTCGCTCAATTAGGGCTCTTGATGTTGAAGAACCGGTCTCCTCATCAGTTGTTGCGATTAGCGCGACTTGGTTTCTATCTAGTTCCTGCATTGCATACAAAGCTTGAATGAATCCGGCTTTCATGTCATAACAGCCAGGGCCACGAGCGATATCTCCTTCGACTTTCCAAGTAGGGATAAAGGAGCCGATCGGCCAAACGGTATCTAGGTGGGCGAGGAGCACAACTTTGGGAGATTTACTTCCCAACCAAAAAACTGGGCGACCGCTTTCTTCAACGACATCACCTTTAGCTCCGGTAACGCGCTTTGAAATCTCAGCGGCTAGTTCAACGACTCTCATGCAAGCAGCGAGATCCTCACTCGGACTCTCACATTCAACGATTGCGCGTAGGTCCTCGAGCATCGCATCCTTCATAGGGCTAGTCTGCCGTAGGTTCATGCTCTCGTGACTCCTGTAATCCGTGCGATCTTAAATGGGGTAATTCCATTAGTTAAGTGATCCTTCGCGATCAGGGTTCCAAGCGAGATTGAGAGCGGATCAATGATGCGAAGTGAGACCGCGCCATTTGTGTCGGCATATCCGATCCGAAGCGCTACACCTTTGCCTAGATATTCATTTAGTAGATCCAGGGTCTCACTCGAACTTGAACGTGGAAGTTCACCAGTAGTTCTCTTCGGTGCGCTCTTCTCGCCAGTTCTAAGCGTACGGATTGCGACTTTAAGGATGTCATCACTTGGAGCTGATATCTCGCCCACTATTCGCGGTGGTTTCGGTCTTGATTTCGCGCGATGTGCAACCGGCACTTGAATAACAGCGCCTTGGCCATTCTCTCCAGATGGGAAATAACCCGCGCTTCTTAATTCATCCATCATCTCAGAGCTCTCAGTATCTCCAACTAAAACTTGTGGTGCAATCTGGCGTAGTCGAAGATGTTCTAAGTTTCTATCTCTCAATATCGCAGCGATTACAGTTTCATCATCGCAGCGTATATAACAGTTCGCATAGCCGACTCTTAGCCTTCCATGTTTCTTGGCAATATCAGAGATCAGGTAATCAAGGGGTTGTGGGACCGGTGTTTTAGAAATGTCTCTTAAGAAAGTGCGAATCTCTTCACCGGTATGGCCATGATCAAGCCCCCGTCGTAGTGAGCTTTCTGAGAAGCGATAGACGGTAGCGCCACCTCGACTTTCAATATCTGCAAAAGTAGAGAGATGGCGAGAGATTTCAACAGTTAGTGGACCAGGAGCGATTGCGGTGTTATCGCCCTGGATGAGAATGTGATCTACCGGAGCGGGAAGCGCGGCATCGATTCCTAACCGCTTCTCACCACTTAAGTATTTCTTCCCAAATGTTGAAAGCGCTCCAGCTCCAGTTATACCTAGCCACTCCGCTTCTCGAACCGTCCAACCAACTGTTTCGGTATTGATTGCTAGGGCTCGGCGATGTGGGTAATGCCAGCGAGCAGAGCTAGTTAACGATTCGATAGTTGGTGAGATAGAAGGTTTAAGCGTTTCAAGAATAATCTTTCGGATTCGTGCGGCATTCGCTCGATCTAGCTCACTTCCAAGGGCTGTGACATTTCGCGACTCAAGGCGACCGATCAACCCACTTACTCGGGAAGTGACCTGCCAACTAGAGACCAAATCACGCCATTGCTCTTCGAAGTTTTTTGTTTGAAAGATATCGAAGTTTGCATTCGGCAAGATCCGCCCATCAGCTTCGATACTCAATATTCCTACATGGTGGGCGAGTTCAGAGATGAAGGCGGTAAAGAGTTCTTCTACTCCAAGATGCTCAGATGCTTTCTTTAAGTCTCTTACACCTAGACCGCCGGATTGCAGCGCGGTCGGAGTCTCTTCTGCCCAGAAATTAAGAAGTTCGCTAACTAACCGGAGCAGGCTCGAGATTGATGCGACTGCAGCTCGATCTGACTCAGATGCAGTTACGGATTTGCCTTCAAGTTTCGGCTCACTCGTTGAATAATCTCTATGAAGTTTTCCACCACGTAGATGTAGCGCGACCTCTCTTGGTAACGCAACTGTTTTAGAATCAATCGGAATCAAGAATCGATTCTTTAAGAGCCACTCGATTACGCCGCCTTTCTTATGGATATCACCAACTTCTCCTCGAGGCGGTCCCCACATAAGGCGCTCTAGTAACTCAACTGCGCCATCTGGAGTTTTCTTAAGAGCCTTGAAATCAATCGTTTGAGCGATGCTTGGTCCTAGCCCGGCAACATATTCGCCCAATATGTCGCGCACTGCACGGGGAATGCGGAACTTTTTTCCATCTTTATAGAGAAGACCAAAGGTCACCAATTCTGTGATGACCGAAGCTGCTTCTTTTCTAGTTAACTCGACGATCTCATTTGCTGTGAATGAGTCTTCAAAAAGGGAGGCGGCCTCGAGAACCTGAATTTGCCATTGATTCAAGCTCTCAATCGCGCGGATCAAACTCGGCGCCGATGTCGCCCGCGATGCGAGAGTAGTTAGGTCAGCTGGGATTGGGTTGATCAGATCGGGGCGTAACTTGAAAAGTTCAGCGAGTTCATTATCGCTTCGCGCGCGCAAGTCATCAACAAAGGTTGGACCTAAATTTGAGCGCACCGAGTCAGCAAGTGACATAAGGGGCTAACGCTACCGCTATTTGTTGCGCGCTGTGAGGTAAGTCCAGAATCCCGCAAGACGACTAACAAGTGGACCAATGAAGCGATTTAACCAACGTAGCCGACGAAAATCATGTACCGGCCAACCCGATGAGAATGAGATAATTCGGAGTTTTGCATCTGGGTTGATCGCATTGGGGTGACCAACTGTTTCTAGTAGCGGTAGATCATTATGCGAATCTGAGTAAGCAAAGCAATCTTTGATATCGATATTTCTAGAATTTACTAACTCAATTACTGCGCGCGCCTTCTCTTTATTGTGTAAGAGATTACCAATTAGATTTCCAGTGTACTTTCCATCTTTAGTTTCAGCGCGAGTACCAAGTGCTCCAGTGAACCCGAGTTTGCTAGCAATTAGCTCTGCGAAGTCTTGAGGAGATGCGGTCACCAACCAGACTTCATCACCAGCCGCTAGATGTTTTCTAGCGAGCGCCATAGTCCCATCCCATAGCGAGGGAGATACAAACTCGTTATAGATCTCCTCACCTATGATTCGAATCTCATCAACTTTGTGACCGGCGATGAAATCCGTAGCAGATTTCTGGAAACGTGCGATTACTTCGCGCTTTTCTGTTCCAGTCATCCGGAAACGGATATTGGCAAGAACCCAGGCTCCAATATCTTTTTTCGTAAAGAAACCACGGTTGTACATTCCACGGCCGAGAAAATAGAGAGTTGAGCCACGCGTAAGAGTGTTATCAACATCAAAGAAAGCGATACGTGGCATGTGGGAACAGTAACGAAGTAGCCTTCAGCCTTCTCGTTTATGCTTTCCGCATGAGTGAGGCGAGCGCGATTTCATCTACAGTTCATGTTGTTCGCCATGGAGAGGTTCATAATCCTGAGAGCATCCTTTATGGAAGACAACCCGGATGGCGCCTCTCAGAACGTGGGATTGCGATGGCAGAAGCGGTCGCTGATTGGTCAAAGGAATTATCACTCGGCGCTATTCATGCTTCTCCGTTAGAGAGAGCGCAACAGACCGCTTCACCAATTGCTTCAGCTCACAATTTAGATATTCACACAGATGATCGATTAATTGAAGCGGCCAATATATTCGAAGGTAAACCATTTGCGGTTGGGGATGGTGTTTTAAAGCGCCCTGGAGCATGGCGACACCTTTGGAATCCATGGCGCCCATCTTGGGGAGAGCCATATAGCGAACAAATAGCTCGTATGAAAGCTGCTATTGAAGATGCTCGCTTAGCTTCGCAAGGAAAAGATGCGCTAGTTGTATCCCATCAACTTCCAATTTGGATATTGAGATCCTCGGTTGAAGGTAGACCATTTCTTCACGATCCCCGTAAGCGACAGTGTTCTCTAGCATCTGTCACAAGCCTTCACTTTGATGCATCAGGCAAGATTGTCGGCCTTACGTATAGTGAACCAGCTAAACATCTCTTGCCAGAGAAGAAAAAGTAGAGATGAAGCGACTTCTCCTACTCTTACTAACGCTCACCCTAACTGCTTGTTCTACCAGGGGGAATGAATTCCAACCAAATGAACAATCATTTATTTCAGGAAACGGAATAGTCACGATAATTGAAAAGAATGATCGTGAGCTTGCTTCGCCAATCACCGGCCCACTTCTCGGAGGCGGAAATTACTCCCAAGAGCAGGGGCGCGTTCAACTTATGAATGTCTGGGCCTCATGGTGCTCGCCATGTAGAGCTGAGGCGCCTGCGCTTCAAGAACTTTCGGTGGCGCATCCGGATGTGCAATTCGTGGGGGTATTAACGCGCGATAACTTAGTCGCTGCCCAGGCATTTGTAGATCGTTTTGGCCTTACCTATCCAACAATCACTGATGATGCGCTGCTCGCCGATTTCACCGGACAACTGAGTGTAAATGCGATTCCTACCACTTTGCTTATCGACAAAGAGGGCAAGGTCGCAGCGCGAATAAGTGGCGAGATTACCTATTCAACTCTCGATGAACTACTTACTGATCTTGTGAACGAATGAGCGACTTTCTGGTAGATCAAGTATTTGATGGCGGAATTCTGCTCGCCTCTATAGTCGCGCTCATTGCTGGCCTCATCTCATTTGCTTCACCATGCGTGATACCACTTGTTCCCGGATATCTAGCTTATGTGGGTGGAGTAGCGGGTTCGCGACGCAAAGTTCTTACCGGAGCCACCCTCTTTGTCGTGGGATTCTCAATTCTCTTTATCTCTTATGGAGCCCTATTTGGTGAGCTAGGTTCTCGAATAATCAGTAACTCTGAGAACTTAGCTAGGCTACTTGGAGCGTTAACAATTCTCTTTGGACTCATCTTTCTATTTCCGGAGAAGTTCTATCGCTCATACAAGATTCCATTTATGGCAAAGAGTGGACTTTTAAGCGCACCGCTATTGGGCTTCATGTTTGGCCTTGGCTGGACTCCATGTATTGGTCCAACTCTTGCAGCGGTCCAGACTATTTCAATTATCGAAGCGAGCGCCCTTCGGGGAGCGGTCCTTTCTTTTGCTTATTGCATCGGTTTAGGACTTCCTTTCATTCTCTTTGCGTTATTAATCGATAAATCAAAGAGCCTCCAACAAAGGATTGCGCGACGTGGAAAGTTGATTTCGATTATTGGTGGCGTTTTCTTAATTATGATCGGTTTGATGCAGATCTTTGGAATATGGGAGTCACTGATGGCTGGACTTAGGGGAACGATTGCTGATTTCGTTCCAGTGGTTTAGATGAGCGCTCCAGAACTACAAGGAACCTCCTTCTTTCGTTACTTATGGCGGCAACTCACAAGTATGCGCAATGCGCTCATTCTTCTACTCCTGCTTGGCCTAGCTTCAATTCCTGGTTCGCTATTCCCCCAAAGAACTCAATCTCCACTAAAAGTCCGTGAGTACTTTGAGAGCGATCCCAACGCTGCGAAGTGGATGGATCGCTTCTATTTATTCGATGTTTATGGCTCCCCGTGGTTCTCAGCCATATACATCCTGCTCTTCATCTCTCTCATCGGTTGCGTTGCTCCACGGACCTGGCATTACGCGAAAGAGGCTCTAAGCAAACCAAGTTCGGCTCCAGCCACTCTTACTCAATTTGAGTTCCATCAAGAAAGCGATGGATCACTTGATCAAGCCGAAACTTGGCTGAAGAAGAATCGTTTCCGGGTAACTCGAAGTGAGGGAGCGATTTCAGCAGAGAAGGGATATCTAAGAGAGACTGGAAATCTAATTTTTCATCTTGCGCTGATTGTCATTCTTTTAGGAGTTGGAGCGAGTTCGGTATTCGGAATGCGTGGAGAAGCGATTGTGACTATCGGAGAAAGATTTATAAACGTCCCCACAAGTTATGACAATCTCGCTCCCGGGAGATTCTTTGATGTCGCAGATATGCCAGCTTTTGTGGTTACCGCCGCAAACTTTGAAGCAAAGTACGACCCAGAGACTCGCCAGCCACTCGATTACAAATTAACAGCATTAGTATCTAATGGAACTAAAGATCGACCAGAGCGAAAGATAGTCCGAGTCAACAAACCACTTACCTTTGGAGATTCGCGGGTTTACTTACAGGCAAATGGTTTCTCACCGCTTGTTACGGTGCGCGATAAGGATGGGAATGTTAAGTTCGAAGGACCAGTTCCCTTCTTGCCACAAGATTCCAATCTAACTTCAATCGGTGCAATCAAAGTCCCCGATATGAACCCACAAATTGGTTTTGTAGCTTCCTTCTTCCCCACAGCCGCGCGCGATGAAGTAAGAGGTGGATTCTCTTCATATCCTGAATTATTGGATCCACGCCTCCTAGTTTCAGTTTGGCAAGGTGATTTAAAGATGGATAGCGGCATTCCACAATCGGTCTATCGAATCGATACGAGCGAGATGGAGAGGATTGGACTATGGGGTTTATCTATCAGCGAGAGCTACACCTTTGGAGATCCTGAGGTGGGCACAATCACATTAAATGGCGCTGTTCCTTGGGTAAATCTCCAAGTAGTCAAAGATCCCGGCAAGCCTTGGGCGCTAGCAGGAAGTATCGTTGCCATTGCTTCTCTGATGGCTTCGCTCTTCATTAGGCAGCGACGAATCTTCGTCCGCGCTTCGAATGGAAAGTTAGAAGTAGCGGGGTTGGCGTTAAATCGCCTTCCTGGTTTAGAGGATGAGATTCGGAAAATGGTTTCGGAGGTGAGCAGATGACAGATAGAGCTTGGGCGTATATCTCAAATGACCTTATATATGTCGCGCTCTTCGCCTATGCCTTTGCCTTCCTTTTCTACGCCTTTGAGACGGCATTTTCAGTTCGAGCAAGCGCATCGATGGATCGATCACGGACAGTTAAATCAAATCGTGCTGGAACAATTTTCTTCTTGATTGGATCGGCTGCGCTTCTTCTTGGAGTAATCTCACGAGGAATTTCATCTGGTAGGGCGCCGCTTGGGAATATGTACGAATTTTCAATCTCCGGGGCTCTTACGTTTGCACTTGCTTACTTATTAATTGGTAGAAAATATGATCTACGTTGGCTAGGTCTTCCAATCGCACTATTACTACTTTTAATTCTGGGAACTGCGGTAACTCTTCTATACCGTCCAAGTGCGCCACTAGTCCCAGCTCTTCAATCAATCTGGTTGGTGATTCACGTTGCTGCAGCTGTTACCTCAGGTGGAGTCTTCTTACTCTCCAACGCAGTGGCTTCGACATATCTATGGTTGGATCGAGTCGAGCGAAAAGGCGAACGGAGCGAATTTGCCAAACGCTTCCCATCCCTTGAAGTTTTGGATCAACTCTCTTACCGGATGGTTGCATTTGTATTTCCACTCTGGACCTTTGCGATTATCGCTGGGGCAATCTGGGCTGAAGCTGCCTGGGGAAGATATTGGGGCTGGGATCCAAAGGAGACCTGGTCTTTTATTACCTGGATTCTCTATGCCGCTTACTTACACGCACGCGTGACTGCAGGTTGGAAGGGGCGGAAGGCGGCTTGGTTATCGTTGATTGCCGGCTCTAGCTACCTATTTAATTATGTATATATAAATGTATGGGGAAGTGGCCGCCACACATATAGCGGTCTATAACTTCTTCAACCAATCAGGGTTGTCATCCGGTGGAACGATCTTCCGCTTCTTTCTCCCACCACGCCCAGGTCCTTTTGGTCTTCCAGCAATTAACCATGCAACAGAACCAATTCCCGGAACGAAGATGATGATTACAAGCCAAGACCATTTAGGAAGGCTACGGATCTGGGATTCTTCAGTACGAGAGCAATCGATGATTGAAAAAATCGTCAGAGCAGTGACGATGATGATTCCAAAGACTGCGACGCGGAGCATGGCTAAAGTTTAGCGGGCGTAGAGCAAAGTGGCTAAAGATATTGCGAGTGAATAGATGATCTGAATCTTCCCCGTCCGCTCGAGCAGTTCGATAAGGGCTTTCCCGGTCGCGCCAGACCTTATGGAAGATGAGACCTTTAAGACCTGAGGAAGTGCCACTAAGGCTAAAAGAAAATAGAAAGAAGTTGGAATTAGGGCTAGCACAAAAAGAAGAGGTGCGAAAATAAGTCCTTGAAATAACTTTCGAGTTTGAGCGTCACCGATTTTCACCGAGAGCGTTATCTTCCCAGAGTTTTTATCTTTCTCTAAGTCACGCAGATTATTTAAGACCAGAATCGCACAAGCGAGTGAGCCCATCGCGAATGATGCGAGAAGAACTTCAAATGAGATCGAACCAACATGTGCAAAGTAAGTCCCTAGAGTTGCAACGAGTCCAAAGAATATAAATACCGATACCTCACCGAGTGCGTAATAACCATAAGGTTTAGGACCACCTGTGTAAGTCCATGCTGCAACTATTGAGAGTGCGCCAAACGCTAAGAGAAGCCAACTCGAACGCGCAGCTAGTAGCAGCCCAGCAATTGATGCAATTCCAATCGCGCTAAGGGCTGCACGTTTTACCGCTTCTGGTGTTGCGGCGCCGGAGCCAACAAGACGCATCGGACCTATTCGGTCTACATCTATGCCCTTTATTCCATCGGAGTAGTCGTTGGCGTAATTAACGCCAACTTGTAGCCCTAAACCAACGATAAGCGCCAAGAGGAAATTAAGAGCGCTAGCGTTGTATCCGGCAAAAGCAGTACCCACTAATACTGGGGCGATGGCAGCAGAAAGGGTCTTAGGTCGTGCGCCGGCAATCCATTCCTCACGCGAAGTCATTGGCTAATCGCTTCCGATCAGGCTTACCTAGAGCTAAGTAAGGAATCTCATTTACCTGGTGTAGTTCTTTGGGGGCTGCATGCCCACCAAATTTTGATTTCAATTTACTTGATAGAAGTTCGAGTGAGAGTTCTTTGGTGGTTGCGATACATAGCTTCTCTCCCCACTGGGCATCAGGTTTAGCGAAGGCGATGATCTCTGGGGTTTTGAATTCATACTGAAGGAACTCTTCAATAGCCCCAAGCGAGATCTTCTCACCACCTGAAATTATCTGGTCATCACTTCGTCCAACCACAGTTAACTTGCCATTGGCGATCTCACCGAGGTCGGAGGTGATAAACCAACCATCTTTAATTGGAAACTCTGCATTTAAATACCCAAAGGCAACCTGTGGACCTTTAATCGCGATAAGTCCATCGACGATGGAGACCTCAACACCCTCAAGTGGCGTACCGTCATAGATAACTCCACCAGAAGTCTCTGTCGCACCATAAGTTGCAACAATCTTTATACCAAGCGATTCGGCCTTTAACCTCAAATCTTCATCGAGTGGTCCGCCGCCAACGAGAACGGCAGCGCATTCTTGTAAGTGCTCAAGGAGTTCTGTATCTCCGGAGAGCGCGCGTTGTAGTTGCGTTGGAACTATCGCAGTGAAGTCAGCCTTGCTTTCGATACCCACCGGAGAAGTTCCAAGTTCGATTGCGCGCACCAGGACATTGATTCCTGCGACATGATTTGTAGGAAGTAGTAACGACCAACGTTGACCGATCTTGGCGCCGAGATATTTATGGGTTGCACGCGCATTGGTGATTAGTGATTTAGCGGTGAGGGCAACGCTTTTGGGTGCGCCAGTAGAGCCGGATGTAGTCACAACGAGTGCGATCTTTGGATCAACCCCGGCGATGAAAATCTGTGAGGTAGAGAGCGCCGGTCCATCACCCTTAAGGGCTAGTAATAGCGCATCGAGAAGTTGTGGGGTCGACCACGAACTATCAATTGCATGCAACTCTCGACTTACCGTGAAATCCATAACCACCGTAGGGTATGCCATATGAGCAAGCCGATTAAACGGGAACCTGGAAGTCGCGCTATTCCTAATTGGAAACAGGGTGAAGGTAGCGAGAATTTCACTGATGTCCGCTACGAAGTGGCTGAAGGAATGGCGAAGATAACAATTAATCGACCACAAGTCCGCAATGCTTTCCGACCAGAAACCCTCGCTGAATTACAACTCGCTTTTAATTTTGCCCGTGACGATGACAAGGTCGGCGTAATTATCTTCACCGGTGAAGGAAGTGAAGCGTTCTGTTCTGGTGGAGATATCTCAGTGCGTGGTGATGATGGATATATCGGCAGCGACTCGGTCGGCAAAAAAGGAATTGGTCGCTTAAATGTTTTAGATCTACAGATCCAAATCCGTCGAACCCCAAAGCCAGTAATTGCAATGGTTGCAGGATGGGCGATTGGCGGCGGACATGTTCTACACGTGGTCTGCGATATAACTATCGCTGCAGAGAATGCAAAGTTTGGTCAAACCGGACCGATGGTTGGTTCATTTGATGGCGGTTATGGAGCTGGACTTCTAGCTCGCCATGTTGGCCAGAAAAAAGCCCGAGAAATCTGGTTTATGTGCCGCCAATACGATGCAAGAGAAGCGCTCGATATGGGCCTTGTTAATACTGTTGTTCCGGTTAGCGAATTGGAAGCTGAGACCGTTTCTTGGGCGCGTGAGATGCTCCGCCATTCACCGATGGCGTTACGACTTCTAAAGGCTGGGCTAAATGCCGCAGATGACGGTCTTGCCGGCGTACAACAACTCGCTGGCGATGCCACCTTGCTCTTCTATCTAACTGAAGAAGGACAAGAGGGTCGCGATGCATATAAAGAGAAGCGACCACCTGATTTCGGTAAGTTCCCAAAGCGCCCCTAAATGGATCTCAACCAGATCCTAGAAACGCTGCGCGTCGCGCAACTTTCGATGCGGACACAGTTCCGTGGAATCAATACAAGGGAGGTTGCGCTCTTTGAAGGCCCAGTAGGTTGGGGCGAATTCTCACCGTTTCTAGAATATGACGATATTGAGTCAGCGAATTGGCTTAAGAGCGCGCTAGAAGCTGCAACCATTAATAACTTTCCCTCTTATCGCAGCTCCATCAAGATCAACGGAACTATTCCAGCGACTGATTCAGCGGAGGAGATTGAGAACCTCATCGCTTCTTATCCGGGCGCAGAAGTATTTAAAGTAAAAGTTGGAACATATACGGAATCAGATTTAACAAGGCTGAGGCGAGTTAAGAAGCTTGCCCCAAATGCAAATCTTCGAATAGATGTAAATGGAAGCTGGGGGGTTGATGAAGCGCTCCAGAATATTGAGAGTATCTATGGCGAGGTTGGTGAACTTGAGTATGTCGAGCAACCAGTTGAAGGCCTTGACTCACTAAAGAGACTCAAGGAGCGGCTTACTGTAGATGTGAAGATTGCCGGCGATGAGGTGATACGAAAAGCTAGAGATCCCTTTGCGATAAATCTTGAAGGGGCTGTAGATATCTTGATGCTTAAAGTTTCACCACTAGGGGGAATTAAGCGCTCACTTTTGATTGCAGAACACCATAAACTCCCAGTTGTTGTATCAAGCGCCTTAGAGTCTGCAATTGGAATCTCACATGGGCTACGTCTTGCTGCAGCGCTTCCCACTTTGGAATACGCATCTGGTCTTGCTACCGGCTCACTCTTCTCCTCAGATCTAGCTACCCACGAGATAAGAGATGGTGCTATCTCTAGAACTTCGCAGACGCCTAATCTTGAGGCGCTTGAGAGATTCGCAGTTCCGAGAGAGCGATTAGAGTGGTGGCGCGAGCGAATTAAAGACTGTTGGGAGGTTTTGGGATGAGTATCTCCACAAAGCTTGCTCGAAATACCGTCCGCCAACTTATTGAACTCGGCATCGAAGATGCGGTCCTATCTCCCGGTTCTAGAAATGCGCCGCTTTCAATTGCGCTCTATCAAGCAGAGAAAAAAGGGTTGATTCGACTTCATGTAAGAATCGATGAACGAGGAGCTGCTTTCTTCGCCTTAGGTATCACTAAAGCAACTGGTAAGTATGTTCCGGTTGTTTGTACAAGTGGAACAGCAGTTGCTAATTACTATCCTGCGGTTCTAGAAGCGCACCACAGTGATAACAACCTCCTCCTTATAACCGCTGACCGCCCCGCTCACCTCCGTAAAACTGGTTCAAACCAGACGACTCTTCAAGCAAAGATCTTCGGGGAGTTTGTCCGCCACAATATTGATACGGCAGCACCAGTTGATTTAGAAAATTTACTAAGTGGATCAGGTCCTGTTCATTTAAACCTGCAATTCGATGAACCGTTACTTCCAGAGGATTTACATGATTGGCTAGAGGGGATCCATCATAAAGAATTGAGGCGTGAGCCTATTCACTCCTCACACATCAAAGTAGCGACAAGTCGCAACATCGTGATTGTGGGCCACGATCGCGCTGGGTTTTCAGAGCGTGAGATTGAGAAATTAGCTCATGATCTTGCCGCGCCACTAATCGCTGAAGACCCGCTTCGATTTAAAGATGCTCTGGCGCATGCCCCAATACTTCTCTCGGATGAGCGAGTGAGAAATGAACTAAAACCGGAACTCGCAATCATTATTGGTCGAACCACGCTCTCTCGCTCTACAAATGCATACATTGGACTTGCTAAAAAAACTCTAGTTATCGACCCGAGGGTGAAGAAGGTTGATTCCGCAAGAAGTGCTGATGAAATCCTTGGGGTAATCCCAACGGTAGAGAGAAAAGTAGACCCAGATCAGAGTTGGCTACAAGCTTGGAAAGGCTATGAGTCAAAAGTTAAGGAAGCGCTCTCTACATATCCAGATTGGTCCGAAGGCGCGCTCGCATCACAAGTGGCGGCTGATTTAGAGAACGGCTCTGCGCTCTTTATCTCATCATCTAGGCCAATCAGAGATCTAGAAGCATTTGCGATCCCAAGAGCCGATGTGACCACTTATGCCAACCGTGGCTTAGCTGGGATAGATGGGAATATCTCAACCGCGTTGGGAATTGCAACTCATCATGATGAGACCTTCGCAATTATTGGCGATCTTGCACTTCTTCATGACATCTCAGCGTTAAGTAATCCAACAAAGGATGTAATCACAATCATTGTCGTGGATAACAATGGTGGCGGAATCTTCTCCACATTACCCCAACAAGGCGTGGCTGGTTTTGAGAGGATCTTCGGCACCCCACATGACAGGGATATTGCGAAAATTCTCTCTGGCTTTGGAATCTCAAACGAGGTAGTTACATCAGCAAAAGAGCTACATATTGCGCTTCAACGAATTCATCCGAATATCCATGTGATAGTCGCAAAGATGCCGGATCGGCAAACCAATGCTGACTTTATAAAGAGCGCAATTGAGCGTTATCAGAAATCAGTGGTTCTCTAAGGCCATTCGCATTGGTAGCAGTTTTGCATGGCTTTCGGCGTATTCGCGCTCGGGATCAGAACCAGCGACTATTCCGCAGCCAGCATAGATTCGAATTGAATTATCATCGTTTGAAATCTGGCCACAGCGGAGAGCTATTCCTAGCTCTCCATCGCCATTTGCATCAATCCAACCGATGGGTCCGGCGTAGCGACCGCGCGAAATACCTTCAATCTCATCGATAGCACGCTTTGCGATTTCAGTAGGAGTTCCACAGACAGCGGCCGAGGGATGAAGTCTTGATACCAAATCAAAGATATCGGCTGGGGATGAGTTATCGCTAAGTACCCCCGTTACATCAGTAGCAAGATGCATGACATTGGAAAGGTGAAGTACAAATGGTGACTCTGGAACATTTGTAGATGAGCAAAATGGCGCAAGGGCATCAGCTACCGAGCGGACGGCGTATTCATGCTCCTCTAGATCCTTAGATGATCTTGCTAGTGAACCAGCGAGTGCAAGGTCGCGTTCATCGTCTCCAGTTTTTCGGATAGTTCCAGCAAGAATTCTTGAGGTAACAAGAGACTTGCTTAGTCTCACCAAAAGTTCTGGTGTTGCTCCGATTAAACCGGTATTTGAATATACCCAGGTAGATGGATACTCATGGGCTAGTTCTTTGAGAAGGTTTCTCGTCTTGATTGGCGAATCAGATGTGGCGCTAGCAAATCTTGCTAAGACCACTTTTTCTAATTGATTCTCTTTTATTTTCTCAACCGCGCGAGCTACTCGCTCTTGCCAGACTTCGCCGTTGCTCCCACTCCAACTTAAGTTCAATGGGCTCTTTTCAATACTTGCATTTTTTAGCGCAGGTTGCCCACTTCCCCCTATCCAAGTAATCCAGGATTTTCCATTGCGTTGGCCTATTACTACTTTAGGGATAACAAGTATCGACTCTTCGGCTGGGTCAAATGAGAAAGAGGAGAAGAGAATCGGGCCAGTTCCGGTGCCGTGGACATTGTTCTGTATATCTAAAGTGTTGATTTCACTACGCCACCATTTTCTTGCTTCAACAAAGCGATTAGCGCCGGTGACAACATGGCGCTTATAAATTCCAATTCCAACTAATCCGTCACCGCCACGGACCCAAGAAGTGAGATCCTGATTTTCAGCGAATTCAGGAATGGTTATATCGAGGAGGGATGGGTGTTCACCCAAGAGCTCTGTTGTGATTGAGATATGCATGGACCTCGCCTCGACTTGTGAAGATAGCGTACCGCTCGGGATGATGCTCCGGTGAGTCGAGCAGATTTGGGTAAGGATCCAGAAGCGGTCGCATCAATGTTTGATGCCGTTGCTCGTCGCTATGACCTTGTAAACGATCTACTGAGCTTGGGTCGCACGAAAGCTTGGCGAAAGAAAGTTGTGAAGATAATCAAGCCTGCTAAAGGAATGAAGATTTTAGATATTGCAGCAGGTCCAGGTTCATCGAGTGAACCACTACACAAAGCTGGCGCCGATGTGACCTCTCTAGATTTTTCCGAGGGGATGTTGGAGCAAGGAAGAAAAGCGCGTCCATATTTGAAATTTGTTAAGGGCGATGCGTTGAAGTTACCTTTCGGTGATAATGAATTCGATGTAACAACGATTTCTTTTGGTCTGCGAAACACGAAAGATTATGAAGCGGCGCTTCGTGAAGCGCTAAGGGTTACTAGAGAGGGCGGCTTGATGGTGATTGTGGAGTTTTCAACTCCAACTCTTTCGATTTTTCGAAAGATCTATATGAACTATTTGATGAAATCTCTTCCAAAAATTGCTCGAAAAACCTCATCAAATCCAGATGCCTATCAATATCTAGCGGAATCGATCCGTGCATGGCCTGATCAGGGCGAGTTGGCTCGAAAAATGAGTGCCAATGGCTGGAAAGACCCCACATGGAAGAACCTCACCGGGGGAGTTGTGGCAGTTCACACAGGCGTTAAGCGCTCCTGATTTCGCCCCTTTTATCGGGCTCACTTAGGATTACACGTTGTGAATCCCTATATCCCGATTATCGTAATTGGAGCTATCGGCTTCGGATTCGCAGCATTTTCAGTTGTCGCAGGAGCTTTAGCAGGGCCAAAGAGATATAGCCGCGCCAAGTTAGATGCCTATGAGTGCGGTATAGAACCAAGCCCTCAGGCTCAAGGCGGCGGTAGATTTCCCATCAAGTACTTCTTAACTGCGATGCTATTTATTATCTTCGATATCGAAATCGTCTTCTTATATCCATGGGCGGTTGCCTACGATCATTTGGGCCTTTTTGGATTAGTCGAGATGATGATCTTCATCCTCACAGTATTTGTTGCATACATATATGTATGGCGGCGTGGCGGATTGGAGTGGGATTAATGGGTCTAGAAGAGAAACTTCCCTCAGGTTTTCTACTCACAACAGTGGAGAAGTTAGCGGCATATATGCGCCGCAATTCATTATGGCCAGCAACGTTCGGTCTTGCATGCTGCGCAATTGAGATGATGGCGATTGGTTCGGCGCAAAAGTACGACATCTCTCGCTTTGGAATGGAAGTCTTCCGCGCTTCGCCACGTCAGGCAGATTTGATGATCGTCGCAGGTCGCGTCTCCCAGAAGATGGCACCGGTCGTTCGCCAGATTTACGATCAAATGGTCGAACCGAAATGGGTTCTATCGATGGGTGCATGTGCATCTTCGGGTGGAATGTTTAATAACTACGCGATTGTCCAAGGTGTTGATCACATAATTCCGGTAGATATTTACCTACCAGGTTGCCCACCGCGTCCTGAGATGTTGATGGATGCGATCATCAAACTTCACGAACAGATCAAAGATGAGAAGCTCGGAGTCAATCGGAAGAAAGTCATCGCAGAGGTTGAAAAGGCTGCTTTAGCTTCACTTCCAACCCATCAGATCCCAGTCTTTGGAAAGGCTGAGTGATGAGCGAAGATTTCGATAAGGGCATGTTCGGTGTTAGCGGCACCGGAGATACATCGGGCTACGGCGGCTTAGTGCGCCAACAAGCAAATCCGGGATCTTCCTCGCGTCCATTTGGCTCTTATTTTGATGATGTTGCTGATGAGCTAGAGCGAGCTTATCCCGAATTTAGCGATGCGATCGAGAGAGTTATTGTTGATCGTGGTGAGTTAACGCTTCATGTTAAGCGCGAGAAGTTGGTAGAAGTCGCAATGATCTTGCGCGATAAGTTGTTATTCGAAGTATGTCTTGGGGTAAATGGCGTTCACTTTCCAGAAGATAAAGATCGCGAATTACATGCGGTCTATCCATTACTCTCGATGACAAATAATCGCCGGATCCGCCTGGAAGTTTCGGTTCCAGATGGCGATGCTCATATTCCATCTTTAGTTGAAGTATGGGCGGGAAATAATTGGCATGAGCGCGAGACCTATGACATGTTTGGAATCATTTTCGATGGCCACCCAGCTCTAACAAGAATCTTGATGCCGGATGATTGGCCCGGTCATCCGCAACGTAAGGATTACCCACTCGGTGGAATTCCAGTCGAATATATCGGCGCAACTGTCCCTGCTCCTGATGAGAGGAGGTCGTACCGATGAGCACATTTGCATCTTCACGCGAAACAACCGAAGGTCGCATCTACTCCGTAACTGGTGGCGATTGGGATGAAGTAGCGCGCGAGATTGGTAGTGCGAAGGAAGAGCGCGTGATCGTGAATATGGGTCCACAACACCCATCTACTCATGGCGTACTTCGACTTATGTTGGAGTTAGAGGGCGAAACCATTACTGAACTTCGCTGCGGAATCGGCTATCTACATACCGGAATTGAGAAGAACACCGAGTTCCGTACCTGGACGCAAGGTGTCACATTTGTAACGCGTATGGATTACTTATCGCCGCTATTTAATGAGACTGCTTATTGCTTAGCGGTTGAGAAGCTTTTGAATATAACTAATGAAGTACCAGAGCGCGCAAGTGTTATTCGCGTATTGATGATGGAGCTAAATCGAATCTCCTCACATATGGTCGCGCTAGGAACCGGTGCACTTGAGCTTGGCGCGATGGCGCCGATGTTCTTTGCATTTAGAGAGCGCGAAAGAGTTCTCGATATCTTCGAGATGGTTTCGGGTCTCCGTATGAATATGGCCTACGTACGCCCTGGTGGAGTAGCGCAAGACCTACCAAGTGATGCACTTTCAAAGATTCGTGAATTGGTTAAGGATTTACGTAAGAACTTCAGAGATAACGAGAAGCTTCTAGTCGGAAACACGATCTGGATGAAGCGGACCAAAGATGTCGGTTATCTAGACCTCGCTGGATGTATCACTCTTGGCGTTACCGGTCCGGTACTTCGCGCAACAGGAATGCCCTGGGATCTCCGGAAGACTGAGCCATATTGCGGTTATGAGGATTACAAGTTCGATGTTATTACTGCAGATACATGTGATGTCTACGGTCGCTTCTTAATAAGGATGCAAGAATTAGAGCAATCACTTCGAATCATTGAACAAGCCTGCGACAAGTTAGAGAAACTCGAAGGCGCACCTGTGATGGTCGCAGATAAGAAGATTGCTTGGCCGGCACAACTTGCACTTGGTGGTGACGGGTTAGGTAATTCACTAGAACATATACGCGAGATCATGGGCACTTCGATGGAGGCGTTAATCCATCACTTCAAGATCGTTACTGAAGGTTTCCGCGTCCCAGCGGGCCAGGTATATGTGCCGATCGAATCACCCCGTGGTGAGCTTGGCGCTTATTTGGTTTCTGATGGTGGAACTCGTCCATATCGCGTTCATTTCCGTACCCCTTCATTTAGCAATCTTCAAGCGACGAGCGCGATGTGTGAGGGATCTTTGATCGCTGACATCGTTGGCGCAGTCGCCTCAATCGATCCAGTTATGGGAGATGTTGATCGCTGATGCCACTAAGAGATGATGATGCTTTGATCGATTCGATCATCAAGCGCTACCCACGTTCCCGTTCGGCAATCATGCCGTTGCTACATCTTGCTCAAGCGCGTGATGGCTATGTGACTCCTGAATCAATTGAAGTAATTGCCGAGAAGTTAAGCCTCGAGACCGCTGAAGTTAGCGCTGTTGCCACTTTCTACACTCAATACAAGCGAAAGCCAGTAGGCGAGTATCACGTTGGTGTTTGTACAAATACCTTATGTGCGGTTATGGGTGGAGATGCAATCTACGAATCGATCTTGGAACATCTAAGTATTGAAAATGACGAAGTGACGTCTGATGGCAAAGTCTCCGTTGAACATATCGAATGTAATGCTGCATGTGATTACGCACCTGTAGTTATGGTGAATTGGGAGTTCTATGACAACCAAACTGTGGCGAGCGCAAAGGATTTAGTCGATGCTTGCCGCGCTGGAAATCCACCTGCACCAACTCGTGGACCTAATAAGTTGCCAACTTGGAAAGAGAATTCTGAGGTCCTTGCTGGAATCAACGATGGACGTGCAAATGAGGGCGTGCAGGCTGGCGAGCCAACGCTCCTTGGTTTGAAGATCGCTAAAGAAGGCGGGAAATAATGTCTAAGTTAACGCCAGTACTTTCAGCCTTCTGGGATGAAAAAGATAGTTTCACCATCGAGGGTTACAAGCGAAACGGTGGCTATAAAGCGATTGAAAAAGCGCTTTCTATGGCTCCAGATGATGTCATTAAGACGGTTAAAGATTCAGGGTTGCGCGGACGCGGTGGCGCAGGCTTCCCAACCGGAATGAAATGGGGCTTCATCCCACAGGGTGATAACAAAGAGCATTACTTCGTCGTAAATGCAGATGAATCAGAACCAGGTACATGTAAGGACACGCCGCTATTGATGGCCAATCCACATGTATTAATCGAGGGAATCATCATCGGTTCATATGCGATCCGTGCTAACTATGCATTTATCTATATCCGCGGCGAGATCGCACATGTAGTTCGTCGCGTGCAACAAGCAATCGAAGATGCATATAAAGCTGGATATCTTGGAAAGAACATCCTTGGAAAAGGTTTTGATCTCGAGTTAGTGCTTCATGTTGGCGCAGGTGCTTACATCTGTGGCGAAGAGACCGCCCTTCTTGATTCACTCGAAGGTTTCCGTGGCCAGCCAAGACTTCGTCCGCCATTCCCAGCGATTGCTGGACTTTATGCGCGCCCAACGGTTGTAAATAATGTCGAATCAGTCGCATCCGTTCCATCAATTATCAATAACGGCATCGAGTGGTTCTCATCTATGGGAACGGAGAAGAGCAAGGGTTACACCCTCTACTCACTCTCTGGGCATGTTACGAACCCAGGGCAATTCGAAGCGCCCCTTGGAATCACACTCCGTGAATTAATTGAGATGGCTGGTGGCATGCGAAGCGGCCATAAGTTGAAGTTCTGGACTCCTGGTGGATCATCTACTCCGCTATTCACCGATGCACAACTTGATACCCCGCTTGATTATGAAGGCGTTGCTGCCGCCGGCTCGATGCTTGGAACGAAAGCCCTCCAGATTTTTGATGAGACGGTCTGTGTAGTCCGCGCAGTCCTTCGTTGGACTGAGTTCTACAAGCATGAATCCTGTGGAAAGTGCACTCCATGCCGCGAGGGAACTTGGTGGTTGGTGCAGATTCTCAAGGATCTCGAGAGTGGAAAGGGTGAAGCCGCTGATCTAGATAAATTGTTGGATCTCTGCGACAACATCGCTGGTCGTTCATTCTGTGCGTTAGCTGATGGCGCAGCAAGCCCGATTATCTCTTCACTTAAATACTTCCGCGAAGAGTATCTCGAGCATCTCCGCAGCGGTGGCTGCCCATTTGATCCAGCGAAGTCGACGGTATTTGAGTTAGCAGGAAGTGAGCGATGAGCACGCAAGAGCTACAACCAGATACTCAAGTTGAGATGATCACAGTAACAATCGACGGTTTTGAAGTTACCGTTCCAAAGGGAACTCTAGTGATTCGCGCTGCTGAGAAACTAGGAATCCAAATTCCAAGATTCTGTGATCACCCACTTCTAGATCCAGTCGGAGCATGTCGCCAATGTCTAGTTGAGATTGAAATCAATGGCCGTAAATTCCCGAAGCCACAGGCATCTTGCACCATTCCGGTTGAACCAGGAATGGTCGTTAACACTCAACTCACTTCACCCGTTGCTGATAAAGCACAACAAGGAATCATGGAGTTGTTGTTGATTAACCACCCACTTGATTGTCCAGTCTGCGACAAAGGTGGTGAGTGTCCTTTACAGAACCAAGCAATGAGTAATGGTCGCGGTGAATCACGTTATGAGGGATATAAGAGGACTTTTGAGAAGCCGATCAATATCTCATCACAGGTTCTTCTAGATAGAGAGCGTTGCATTCTCTGTGCGCGCTGCACTCGATTCTCAGAGCAGATTGCCGGCGATCCATTCATTACTTTGAATGAACGGGGCGCGCTACAACAAGTAGGAATCTATGAGAACGATCCATTCGAATCATATTTCTCTGGAAATACCGTCCAAATCTGTCCGGTTGGAGCGCTAACGGGGGCCTCCTATCGCTTCCGCGCTCGTCCCTTTGATCTTGTCTCAACTCCATCCGCTTGTGAACATTGCGCATCTGGTTGCGATATGCGAACCGATGTCCGCCGAGGCAAGACGCTCCGCCGCCTTGCTGGCGATGACCCCCAGGTAAATGAAGAGTGGAACTGCGACAAGGGACGTTGGGCATTTAAGTATGTAAGCCAAAAAGATCGAATTACAACTCCACTCGTTCGTGATGAGAGCGGTGAACTAAGAGAGGCATCTTGGCCGGAAGCGCTTCAGGCAGCGGCAGCTGGACTTGAAGCAAATAGAACTGCCGTTCTTGTCGGTGGACGCGCCACCCTTGAAGATGCATATGGCTATGCAAAGTTTGCGCGCATAGCACTTGGGACAAATGATATTGATTTCCGTGCTCGCGTCTCTAGCAAAGAAGAACGCGACTTCCTGGCTACTTATGTAGTCGGTAAGGAAGTAAATTACAAAGATCTAGATCGCGCTGATCATGTTGTACTACTCGGCTTTGAACCAGAAGAAGAATCACCAATCGTCTTCTTGCGCTTATATAAACAAGTCCGTAAGCGTTCACTTCCCATAACCACAGTCGCTCCATTCGCTTCGCGTGGAAGTGAGAAGTTGAATGCGAAATTAGTGAAGAGCGCAGCTGGAAGTGAAGCGAGTGTTATTTCCTCAATTACCGGTTTAACCTCTAAGTCAATGCTCTTGGTTGGGGAGCGACTCTCTGAAGCAGTTGGTGGACTCTCGGCTGTAGCTGCCCTAGCCCAATCATCTGGTGCGAAGTTGGCTTGGATTCCACGGCGCGCTGGCGAACGAGGTGCTCTAGAAGCCGGCGCAATCGGAAATCTCTTGCCTGGCGGCCGCCCAGTAACTGATGCCAAAGCCCGCGTTGATATCCAGACCGCCTGGGGAGTTGAATCACTTCCAAGTAATGAAGGTCGCGACACCGAAGCAATTTTGAAGGCGCTCCACGATGGTGAGATCGAATCACTCTTGATTGGTGGCGTTGATCCCCTCGATATCTCAGCTCATCTACATGATGGTTTAAAGAAAGCATTTGTAGTCTCACTTGAGATTCGCGAAAGCGCAATCACCGATATTGCCAATGTTGTACTGCCAGTCGCTGCAGTCGTTGAGAAGAGCGGAACGTTCGTTAATTGGGAAGGTCGTTCGCGATCATTCGATGTGGCGCTTGCTGAAGCACTCACTCGAAGCGATGTTCGCATTCTTTCAATTCTTGCTGATGAGATGGGAACGCCGATAAACCTTCCAACAGTCGCAGCTGCTGCGAAAGAGTTCAGCTCACTTGGAAATTGGGAGGAGCGCGCTCCATTTACACCAACCCCTGCTAAAGAGATTGCACATGCAAGTGGCGATGCACTTCTATCTTCATGGCGGTTACTTCTTGATGCCGGTTCACTTCAAGATGGAGAAGTAAATCTTGCTGGAACCGCTCATCCATCTGTTGCAGTTATCTCTAAAGAGCAGGCTACAAAGCTCGGTGTTAATGAAGGAGATGCAGTTCGAATCTCGACTTCAAATGGCGCAATTACTCTTGCCTGTGAGATCAAAGATATTGAAGAGAGTTCAGTCTGGATTCCTCGTAACTCGGTCACAAGTAAGGCGATTGCGGCACTTGGAGTTGTAAATGGACCGGTATCGGTGGTGAAGGCATGAGCGAATACGCATCGATACTTCTAGATGATCCAGTCTGGATGATCGTCGTCAAAGGTCTCTTGGTCTTCATACTCTGTGTCCTTCTTACCCTTGCTGCTGTCTATGGCGAGCGAAAAATTGTTGCGCGAATGCAGCTACGAGTTGGACCGAATAGGGCGGGCCCCGGTGGAATCCTCGTCAGCCTCGCTGATGGCGTTAAGTTGGCGCTCAAAGAAGACATAATCCCTAAGGCTGCCGATCGCATCGTCTTTATCCTTGCCCCAGTAATCAGCGCGGCTACCTGCTTTTTAGCCTTCGCCGTTATTCCAATGACCGGCAAAGTGATTTTCTTCGGCGAAGAGACGATCATGCAACTAACTGATATTCCAGTCGGTGTTTTGTATGTATTAGCGGCAACCTCAATTGGCGTCTACGGAATTGTCCTAGCTGGTTGGTCATCAGGATCTACCTATCCACTACTTGGCGGACTCCGCTCAAGCGCCCAAGTTATCTCTTATGAGATTGCGATGGGGCTCTCCTTTGTAGCGGTCTTTATGTATGCCGGCTCTATGTCGACCGGAGATATCGTTCAAGCACAGTCCCAATGGTGGAACGCGGTCGTGCTCTTTCCATCTTTTGTAATTTATGTGATCTCAATGGTCGGCGAAACAAACCGTGCACCATTCGATCTAGCCGAAGCCGAAGGCGAACTTGTAGGAGGATTCCATACCGAGTATTCATCATTGAAGTTCGCACTCTTCTTCTTGGCCGAGTACGTCAACATCATCGCTGTATCAGCGCTTGCCACAACTCTCTTCTTAGGTGGCCCATCGGCCCCACCGGGACTTGGATTTACCGAGAGCTGGCTTGGTGGTTGGTTTACATTTATCTGGTTCTTGCTAAAGGTATTTCTATTCTTCTTCCTCTTTGTCTGGTTACGTGGAACTCTTCCAAGGCTTCGCTATGACCAATTTATGAAGTTCGGTTGGAAGGTTTTGATTCCAGTAAGCGTCGTTTGGATTCTGGTAGTGGCAACGCTTCGTCTCCTTACCCAACAAGGCGCTTCACAATTCTTGATTGCTGCATTTACCGGTGGCGTTGTCTTGGTAGTTTTGATTGCAACATCGCTTTATGAATCAAGTAAGAAACGCGCTGAGGAAGAAGCTCGATTTGTTCCAGAAATGCCGGCGCCAAAATTCCCAGTTCCAGCACTACCTAAAGCGAAGATCGAGGAGGTCGAATAATGAGTGATTTCGAACTTCAACCGAAGCGTTCTGATGCGATTGAGAAGGCTGCGGCCGAGAGCGTTCCAGTCACCGGCCAAGAAGCCTCGCCATTCTTCAAGCAGCTGAAGGGTTTCTGGGTCACCTTCTCTACGATGTTTAAGAAGCCTCTTGTTGTTGAATATCCAGAAGTCAAAGTTGAAACCCAGCCGCGCTTTCATGGCCGCCATCAACTAAATCGTTATGAGGATGGGTTAGAGAAGTGCATTGGATGCGAGCTATGTGCTTGGGCATGCCCCGCAGATGCGATTTATGTCGAGGGTGAAAATAACTCCGAAGCGAATCAAATCTCACCGGGCGAACGCCATGCCAAGGTCTATCAAATCAATTATCTTCGTTGCATCTTCTGTGGGTTATGTATCGAAGCTTGCCCAACTCGCGCACTTACGATGACAAATGAGTATGAAATCGCCGACGATAAGCGCGAGAAGTTGATTTGGGAGAAGGAAGATCTCCTGGCGCCACTTCGAGCTGGAATGTTGATGCCGCCCCATCCGATGTATCCAGGATCTGATCACCATACTTATTACCGCGGTGAGATTAAGGAATCTCACCCATCTCAAGAGGTGGCTAAGTGACCGGTGAAGTAATCCTCTTCTGGGCGCTCGCACCACTAACAGTTTTAGCAGCGCTTGGAATGCTTTTAGTTAAGAAAGCTGTTCATTCAGCGATCTTGCTCGCCTTTGTGATGATTGCTCTTGCGGTTTTCTATTTAGTGCAAGAAGCGCCATTCCTCGGCGTCGTTCAGATTGTTGTTTATACCGGCGCGGTAATGATGCTCTTCCTATTTATTTTGATGCTCGTTGGCGTTGATTCATCTGATTCACTAATCGAGAACATCAAGGGCCTTCGCGGTGTCGCTATCTTCACCTCTCTTGCATTTGCAGCGACTCTCACATCTCTTATTGCGCGCGCAACAACCGGAAGAGAACCGATCGGTTTAGAGCTCGCTAATGGCGAAGGCAATGTCCAAGGTTTAGCGCAATTGATCTTCGGCGATTATGTCTGGGCTTTTGAGATCATCTCAGCCCTGCTAATTACTGCAGCGCTTGGCGCGATGGTTCTTGCCCACACTCAAAAATCCCCAGAAGCGCGCCTATCCCAACGAGTGCGCTCAACCGCTCGCTTCCGCGGCGAATCGATTGGAACCGCGGCTGGCTTACCAGGCTCGGGCGTCTTTGCTCGCCATAACGCAGTAGATGTGCCAGCGCTACTTCCAGATGGAACGCCATCAGATCTTTCAATCTCTAACCTGCTCGCGCAGCGTGGCGATGTTCAAGAGACAAAACGATATTCACTCGAGGGCCTGCCGAAGCTAGATGGCGAGGATAAGAAGTGAATCCCACAAATTATCTCTATCTCTCTGCGCTTCTTTTCTCAATCGGCGCAGTTGGCGTGATTGTCCGCCGTAATGCGATTGTTGTTTTCATGTGTATCGAATTGATGCTCAATGCAGCAAATCTTGCCTTTGTGACCTTTGCACGTATGAATGGAAATCTCGAAGGACAACTCATCGCATTCTTTACTATGGTGGTCGCAGCCTGTGAAGTTGTAGTTGGTCTTGCGATTATCGTCTCTATATATCGCTCCCGTCGATCCGCATCAGTTGATGATGCAAGTCTGTTGAGTCGCTGATGACATCATCTAACTTGGTCTACTTCATAGCTCTACCGCTTTTTAGCTCCGCGCTATTGATGCTCCTTGGCCGTAAGGCTGATAAGTGGGGCCATGTGTTTGCGACTCTTATCTCGGCGAGCACATTCTTCATAGGAGTCTTTGAGTTTTTAGCAATGCGCGATCGAGCCGTTGAGATGCGCGCAGTCACCCAGAAACTCTTTACTTGGATTTCGGTTGGCGATTTCCAGGTCGATGCAGCTTTATTGCTAGACCAACTCTCGATTTCCTTTGTACTTCTAATCACCGGAGTTGGCACGCTGATTCATGTTTACTCAATTGCTTATATGTCGCACGACCGCGATCGTCGCCGTTTCTTCGCATACCTAAACTTCTTTATTGCCTCAATGCTCCTATTGGTTCTAGGTGATTCCTACCTAAATCTCTACGTAGGCTGGGAGGGCGTAGGCCTTGCCTCATACCTATTAATCGGCTTCTGGAACCAGAAACCTGAATACGCGACGGCCGCCAAAAAGGCCTTCGTTATGAATCGTGTCGGCGACTTCGGTCTATCAATTGCGATCATGATCGCATTTGCAACTTTTGGAAGCGTCTCTTTCGTTGGAATTGAAGAGAAGGTTGGCGGGGCGAGTGAGACCGCGCTTACCGCGATGGGACTTATGTTGCTCCTTGCCGCGACTGGAAAGTCAGCACAGTTCCCACTTCAAGCTTGGCTCGGAGACGCGATGGCTGGCCCAACACCGGTTTCAGCGCTAATCCATGCAGCGACAATGGTTACTGCCGGCGTTTATCTAATTACTCGTTCTAATTTTGTATTTGATGCAGCGCCAAATGCGCAACTTGCTGTTGTGATAATCGGTGTCATCACACTTCTATTCGGTGCGATCATCGGTACTGCGAAAGATGACATCAAGAAAGCACTTGCTGCTTCGACGATGTCCCAAATCGGTTACATGATCCTTGCAACTGGTTTTGGTCCCGCCGGTTATGCCTTCGCAATCATGCACTTGCTAACACATGGTTTCTTTAAAGCGGGAATGTTCTTAGGTGCAGGTTCGGTAATGCATGGCATGAATGATGAAGTCAACATGCGTCGCTATGGCGGACTAGCTAAGTTTATGCCGATCACCACAATCACATTTGGACTCGGATATCTCGCAATCATCGGAGTTCCACCATTCGCTGGTTACTACTCCAAAGACAAGATCATCGAAACCGCATTTAATGCTGGCGGCATACAAGGAATTATCTTTGGTGGCGCTGCGCTACTTGGAGCGATCATTACCGCGTTTTATATGACCCGTGTGATGCTATTGACCTTCTTTGGAAATAAGCGTTGGGCCGATGATGCTCACCCACACGAATCCCCATTCTTAATGTGGGCGCCGATGGCGGTTTTAGCTGTTGGATCAGTAGCCTCCGGATACCTTCTATATAGCGGAAAAGCCTTTGTTACTTGGCTAGCTCCAGTTGTAGATAAACATAAGCACGAGCATGTTGAATTCTTGCCGCCAATCGTCGTTTCGATTCTCGCCGTCACGGCTGTGGCGATTGGCGTATCTATCGCGCTTCTTAAGTATCGCGGCGAACAAGCCGACATTGCCCCAAGTGATGTAAGTATCTTCACTCGCGCTGCCCGTAGAGATTTGCTCCAAGATGATGCGAATGAATTTATCTTTATGCGCCCTGGTCAGAAGCTGACCCAAGCGTTACTTGCTACTGATGAGAAGGTAATCGATGGAGCTGTTCGAGGAGTTGGCGCGACGATGTTGGGTAGTGCGCGAGGCATGCGCAAACTGCAGAGTGGTTATGTCCGCAACTATGCACTTCTAATTCTCATCGGTGCGCTTGTTATCCTTGGCACGATCTGGGTGGTAACCCTATGACGCTAACGATTATCGGTGCACTTCCGCTACTTGGAGCTCTTCTCATTGCTCTTCTTGGAAACTCTCAGAAAGAGAACATCAAGAAGTTAGCACTTCTAACGTCAGTTCTCACGTTTGCGGCAACAGTTGTCGCAGCCCTTAACTTTGAGATTGATCGCCCCAGTTTCCAATTAGTTGAGAAGTATTCCTGGATCCCCTCCCTTGGAGTTAACTTCCAGGTAGGTGTTGATGGAATCTCACTTATCTTGATTCTCCTTTCAACAATTCTCGTTCCTATTGTGATTCTTGCGGGCTGGAACGAATCGGAAGGCGGACGGTTTAGCGTAAAGACCTTCTACATATTGATGCTCGTTCTTGAGACTATGATGATCGGAGTATTTGCCGCTACTGATGTTTTCCTCTTCTACATCTTCTTCGAAGCGATGCTCGTTCCGGTCTACTTCTTAATCGGTGGCTACGGAAGCGGGGCTCGTCAAGCAGCGGCCGTGAAATTCCTTCTATACAGCCTATTTGGCGGGCTTTTGATGCTCGCTTCGATCATCGGTCTTTATGTAATCTCAAGTAATCAGATTGGCCGGACCTTCGATATCGAGGCGCTCCAAACTCTAAAGATTGATTCACTAACTGAGAACTTGCTATTCCTAGGTTTCTTTATCGCCTTTGCAATCAAAGCGCCGTTGTGGCCACTACATACTTGGTTGCCCGATGCAGCGAAGTCGGCGACTCCCGGAACATCGATTCTCTTACTAGGAGTTCTAGATAAAGTTGGAACATTCGGAATGATCCGCTACGGCGTCGAGCTATTTCCAAATGCATCGAAGACTTTTACTCCATTGATAATCACTCTTGCGGTTATCAGCATCATCTATGGAGCAATCCTTGCAATTGGCCAGAAAGATATAAAGAGCCTGATTGCATTCACTTCAATCTCACACTTTGGTTTCATCACGATGGGAATCTTCGCGATGACCACCCAAGGAAACTCAGGTGCGACTCTTTACATGCTCAACCATGGATTCTCTACCGCCGCGCTATTTATGACCGCTGGTTGGATGATCTCAAGGCGAGGCTCATCGACTATTGCAGATTTTGGCGGACTACAAAGAGTTACTCCGATATTGGCATGGAGTTTCTTTATTGCCGGGCTCTCATCACTTGCTCTTCCAGGTCTCTCTAGCTTTGTTAGTGAATTCTTGGTTCTTGTTGGTACCTATACCCGCTATCCCGTTGCAGCGATTATTGGAACTATCGGAATCATCCTTGCTGCCCTTTACATTCTTATCCCAGTTCAAAAAGCGCTCCATGGTCCAACCACTCCTGGAAATGAGAACCTTCCAGATTTGAATAAGCGCGAAATCATCGCGATTGCTCCAATAATTGCCTTGATCATCGGACTTGGTTTTTATCCAAAACCAGCGCTAGATGTAATCAACCCAGCCGCTAAGGCAACGTTAACTAAGGCTGGATTCACAGATCCTGCCCCGGTAGTTAAAGGAGGCGATAGATAATGGGTTTTACTAGCCCTAGCCTTGAGTACAGCGCTCTTGCGCCACTGCTCGTCATCTTTGGCGCTGGCATCCTTGCAGTACTTGTTGAGGCTTTTGTCTCAGCAAAACTCCGTCCATCGCTACAACTCGCACTCTCAATCGGCGCAGTAATCCTCTCGTTCGCCCAAGTAATCCGTTTGCGTGGAACCGAAACGGTAACGGCAGCAAATAGTTCTGTAATTATTGATGGTCCAGTCCTATTTATGCAGGGAACGATTCTTGTATTCGCACTCCTTGGCATCTTCTTGATTGCTGACTTTGAACAATTTGCAGCACAAGCTTCAGCTTTACCAGGATCAGCAGAAGAGCAAAGCGCAATCCAGACCGGAAAGACGCAAACTGAGATCTATCCACTAACGCTATTCGCAGTTGGCGGCATGATGCTCTTCCCAGCAGCAAGTGATCTCATCACACTCTTTGTCGCACTCGAAGTTCTATCGCTGCCACTTTATTTGATGGCTGGGTTAGCACGTCGTCGTCGCTTACTCTCGCAAGAGGCGGCCCTTAAATATTTCTTACTCGGCGCATACTCATCTGCCTTCTTCCTCTTCGGCGCCGCATTCCTTTATGGCTATGCCGGAACCGTTCAATTAAGTGGAATTGCATCTTCTATCTCAGGCAGCCCTGGAAATGATGTCTTCCTCTTGATCGGAATCGCAGCGCTTAGTGTTGGACTTCTATTTAAGGTTGGTGCAGTTCCCTTCCATGCATGGACACCGGATGTCTATCAAGGAGCACCTACTTCAGTTACTGCCTTTATGGCAGCAGCAACAAAGGTTGCGGCATTTGGCGCAGCCCTTCGAATCTTCTATACAGCTCTCGCTGGTGCAGAGTGGAGTTGGAAGCCACTAATTACAGCCGTTGCGATATTGACCATGATTGTGGGTTCGATAATCGCTATTGCTCAACGTGATGTAAAGCGGATGCTCGCTTATTCCTCGATTGCCCATGCTGGATTCTTACTTACCGGAATCTTGGCGTTAAATAAGAGTGGCCTTGAAGCATCGCTCTTCTACCTAGCTATTTATGGGCTAACAACGCTCGGTGCATTTGCACTCGTTAGTTTGGTCCGAGATTCAGCCGGTGAAGTGACAGATCTAAATCGCTGGGTTGGACTTGCTAAGCGCTCACCACTAATCGCATCCTTCTTCGCCCTTTTCTTACTCTCATTCGCTGGAATCCCGCTGACTTCAGGGTTCATTGGGAAGTTCACGATATTTAGCGCTGCATACGAGAGCGGTAACACTGGAGTTGTGGTCGTGGGAGTTCTATCAAGCGCGGTAGCTGCATTCTTCTACATCCGTGTCATCGTGATGATGTTCTTCACGGATTCAGAAGAGGACACTGTTACCGTTACGATCCCCTCCAAATTCACTTCGACTGTGATGTGGATTGCGGCTCTAACAACGCTAGCTTTTGGCGTATTTCCAACACCACTTCTTGACGCGATCGCATCACTCTCCACTTTTGTTCGTTGATTTCAAAATGAATTTTATTGACTCCGACTTGGAGAGCGAATTATCAAAAGGCCTTAAAGAAGTCGAAGCACTTCTCTCTGAACATATAAAGGGCGAATATCCGCTTGTTGTTGAGACTTCGCGACATCTAGTAGAGGCTGGCGGAAAGCGATTCCGTCCGATGTTGACGCTCATCTCATCTCACTTTGGAACCGGCCAGAATCAAAGAGTCATTGAGGCGGCGGTTGTTTGCGAGTTAACCCATGTAGCAACGCTCTATCACGATGATGTGATGGATGAAGCGACGCTTCGAAGAAGCGTAGAAAGCGCTAATTCGCGCTGGGGAAATACCGTAGCAATCCTTACTGGCGACTATCTCTTCTCAAAAGCTTCGGACTTGTTGGCCGATTTAGGCCCTGAAGCAGTACGACTACAGGCTAAGACTTTTGAAAGACTTGTGGTTGGCCAAATTGAGGAGACCCAAGGACCTAAAGAGGGAACCGACCCGCTTTCGCATTACCTAAGAGTGGTCGGCGAGAAGACTGGATCTCTCATCGCAACAAGCGCTCGCTTTGGCGCGATCTTTGGGGGCGCATCTAGAGAAGTGATTGAAACCCTCACTCAATTCGGTGAGAAAGTTGGAGTCGCTTTCCAACTTGCAGATGATGTTATAGATATCGCTAGTGATTCGAGTGAATCAGGAAAGAGGCCGGGAACTGATCTAAGAGAGGGCGTTCCAACTCTTGTGACGCTACAGATTCTTCGCTCTAACGATTCTAAAGATGCCGCACTTAAAGAGAAGTTAGCTAAACCGATTTCAGAAGAAGATATCGCCGCAACTATCAATGAGCTTCGAGCGCACCCAGCTCTCGCCTCGGCGCGCGAATATCTTCACGCTCTTGCCCATGAAAGTAAGGCGATGCTTAAAGATCTACCAGATAGCCCTGCACGCAAAACCCTAGAGGGCCTTTGCGACGCCATCGTCAATCGCACGGCTTGAGCGGATTAAGTCGCGACTTAAGAAGGCAAGCGCTGCCCAGATAAAGGCAAAACCAAGTAACTTAGTCGGTGCCATATCCTCACTATTTATAAATACGCCGATAAAGAACATCATCGTCGGAGTTATATATTGCAGTAGCCCGACAGTGCTTAACGGAAGTCGAGTAGTTGAACCATTAAATAGTAGTAATGGAGCGACCGTTGCAATCCCAGCGCCAAAGAGAAGTAAAGATGGAGCGATACCCTTACCAAAGAGCGCCTCTCTATTACTCTCAAGCCAGAGTAGGTAGATTAGATTCGGTAAGAATGCAAATAGCGTCTCTACACTCAAAGTCTCCAAAGCACCTAAGTTCAATTTCTTCTTAATCAGGCTATAACTAGACCAAGAAATCGATAACACAAGAGCGATCCAAGGTATTGAGCCAAAACCAATCGTCAATACCGCTACTCCGATGAATGCGAGAGTTACTGCGGTCCATTGAAGAGGTCGAAGGCGTTCGCGGAGCAATAACACACCGGCTGCCACATTTATCAACGGGGTGATGTAATAACCAAGGGCCGCTTCTACAACTCGATCAACCGTGACTGACCAGATGTATACGCCCCAATTAACAGTAAGCAACCCGGAAGCAAGGAAGAGGATTAGCAGGGTTCGTTTCTCTTTCACCATTTGGTAGGCGCTCTTTATCTGTTTGCGAAGCGCAAGAAGTGCAATACATAAAATAAGAGACCAAATGCCGCGATGTGCCAAAATTTCGTTAGCGCTAGCTTCGTCAATTAGTTGCCAGTAAAGCGGGAGTAACCCCCAAAGTAAGTAAGCAGAGACTCCATAAAGGAGTCCAGTTGAGTATCTACTCATCGATAATTTGTGAATTGGACGGCGAAATCCAACTTAGCCCCTTTGACGAGCGCAATCACATCTTGAAGATCATCTTTACTCTTACTTGTGACGCGGACTGCATCGCCTTGTATCTGGGTTTTGACAGATTTTGGACCCTCTTCCTTCAACAACTTTGTAATCTTCTTTGCATTTTCAGTAGAGATGCCCTCTTTTATGGGACAGAATATTTTAAAGATTTTTCCACTCTGCTCCGGGTCTTTTATCTCTAAATGCTTAAGCGATACCCCGCGCTTGATCATCTTCTCTTTTAAGACTTCGAGGGCTGCCTTTGCACGCTCCTCAGTTTCTGCTTCTACAAGTATCTGTTCACCAGAGATCTCGATTTTTACTCCAGTATCTTTGAAATCAAAGCGGGTTGAGACCTCACGAGAGGCTTGATTAAGAGCGTTATCAAGCTCCATCCGATCAATTTTTGAGACGATATCGAAACTGCTATCAGCCATAGCCCTACCGTACCGCGCCGATTTTCACCTCGGAAAATCCCCGGTTAGAATTCCGTCCTGCTCGAATTCAATGTTGTCTACGGGCCCAAATCAGGAGAATTGATTAAATGAATAACGAGATGCTCCAACAGATGCGTTCTGGCAATGGCTTCATCGCTGCTCTTGACCAAAGCGGTGGCAGCACCCCGAAGGCGCTCTCCCTATACGGCTTAGATTCTTCGGCTTACTCAAATGAAGCCGAGATGTTCGATCGCATGCATGAGATGCGCTCACGTCTAATCAAGTCACCCTCATTTAATGGAAGCCGCGTCATCGGCGCGATCCTCTTTGAGATGACCATGGAGCGCACAATTGATGGAATCGGGACTGCTGAGTATCTCTGGAGCAAGAAGCACGTCGTCCCTTTCCTAAAGGTAGATAACGGACTAGCTGATGAAGCAAATGATGTTCAACTAATGAAGCCAATCCCAGAACTTGGAGCGCGTATCGCGGCCGCAAACAAACATGGCGTCTTTGGAACAAAGATGCGCTCGGTAATTAACCTGGCAAACCAAGCGGGAATCGATGAGGTAGTGAAGCAGCAATTCGAAGTTGGTAAAGAGATTATTGCTGGCGGACTTGTTCCAATCATTGAACCAGAAGTAAGCATCAAGAGCCCAGAAAAGAAAGAAGCCGAAGCTCTATTGAAGAAGGCGCTACTGGAGTATGCAAATTCGCTAAGCGGAGATCAAAACATCATGTTGAAGCTATCCATTCCAACTGTTCCAAATCTCTATAAGGAATTGGTAGATCACCCACGAGTTGTCCGCGTCGTTGCTCTCTCAGGTGGATACTCAAGAGATGAGGCAAACAAGCATCTTGCCGAGAACGCTGGAGTGATTGCTAGCTTCTCTCGAGCTCTCGTTGAAGGCTTGACTGCACAACAGAGCGATGCAGAGTTTGATAAGGCGCTAGATGCATCAATCCAGAGCATCTATGACGCCTCAATCAAGTAATTGATCAAAAAATAAGTAGTAATTTGTGCGCGTAAGGGTGACCTTGTTACCCTTACGCGCAATTTGTTAGACCTGGTGGGTTGCCCGAGCGGCCAATGGGAGCGGACTGTAAATCCGCCGGCTCTGCCTTCAGTGGTTCAAATCCACTACCCACCACAAGCGCAAAACTGAAAGAGAAGTGAGCGATGGACCAACTAGCTCCTTGTTCAATCGAAATGCTAAATCAAGCTGCTAAGCGCCTAAATGGAGGCGCTTTAGTGGCGTTCCCTACCGAGACCGTTTACGGCCTTGGCGCGGATGCTGAGAATGAGACAGCCATTGCACGGATGTATGAAGTTAAGGGGCGTCCAACCAATCATCCGGTGATAGTTCATATCTCAAATCAAAATCTAGTTAGTTATTGGGCGGAAGAGATTCCAAATTACGCAATATCGCTTATGCGAAAGTTCTGGCCTGGTCCGATGACTTTGATTCTAAAGCGTAGCGAGAAGGCAAAAGACTTTATTACTGGTGGTCAAGAGTTTGTTGGACTTCGTATTCCATCAAATCCGATTGCCCTAAAGCTTTTAAGTGAATTTGAGTTACTTGGAGGCCATGGAGTAGCAGCTCCTAGTGCAAATAGATTCGGCTCGGTATCACCGACTTCAGCAAGAGATGTAGCTGAAGAGATTGGTGCACTATTGGGTGAAGATGATTTGATACTTGACGGAGGCGCGAGTGAGGTTGGTGTTGAGTCCACCGTTATCGATTGCAGCCGAGATCTTCCGCGGGTCCTTCGCTTGGGCGCTGTTACTGAGGCGATGATTGAGGAGATTATTTCTATTGATAGCGATAGCGACCTAGAAGAGATTCGGGTTTCGGGTTCGCTTACTCGACACTACTCACCGAGAGCGAAAGTTGTGGCGAATCGAGAGGCGGAGTCTGGTGAGGGGTTTATTGCACTTTCGGATATTCCAACTCCTAAAGGTGCGATTCGATTAAGCGCCCCTGATTCGATAGAGGATTACGCGAGATCTCTTTATAGCGCCCTACGTAAGGGTGATTCTGTAGGTTTAGGAGTGATAGTTGTTATTTCGCCGAGAGGTGAAGGTTTGGCTGCTGCGATTAGAGATCGAATAATTAGAGCAAGTGCTCACTAGTTACTACGCCAAAACTAAGGATTCAAAGGATAGGTTTTGCCCATGAGAAAAATAATTGCATCTGTATCTGCCCTAGCCCTCGCTCTCGTTGCATATAGCACCCTTCCGGCAAACGCTGCTGAGAGCTCAAAACACATCACCGTAAGTGGCGTTGGGACTTCTACCGTGACCCCGGATGCAGTTCGCTTCTTTGCCTCTGTCTCCGTCATTGCAAAGAGCAACAAGGAAGCTTTAGCCAGCGCTTCAAAGTCAGCAACCGCGGTTCGCGGTGCGCTACGTGAAAATGGAATTGCGACAAAAGATATTAAGACATCATCGCTCACCGTTTATCCAGAGTACAACTACTCTCAAGATAAGGGCCAAGAGCTTATTGGCTATCGTGCCACCCAATCATTTACCGTTGTGATTCGAAAGGCTGATAACGCGGGTGTCGTTATTGATGCAGCTGTATCCGCTCGCGGCGATGCCATCCAAATTAACGGCGTTGCTCCTTTCTTGCTAAATGGCGCTGCTGCTACCGAGAAGGCTCGCGAGGCTGCAGTTGCTGATGCAAAGGCTCGCGCTAACTCATATGCAAAATATCTTGGAGTTTCACTTGGACGAGTAATCTCTTTAACTGAAGTAAGCGCGCCGGTCTATGACTTCCCAGTTATGGCGAAAGGTGTAACCGCCGAAGATTCCACCCAGATTGATCTTGGCGAGACTGAAGTGACTGTGACCGTGACAGTTAGATGGGGTCTTAATTAGAGCTTTGAAATCAGCTCTAGGTAACTCGCGGTAACTCCACCAGCATCAAACTTTGGTTCGATGCTTTTGACTGTGCCGATTTTCCAATCTGCTTGACCTGTGAGCGCCCATGCAGCTTGGCGAGCGGCGCCATCAGCTACATATTCACCTGGGGTTGGAAGTTGAATCTCACTTTGGAACATAGCGGCTGCGATCTCTTGGACCGCTTCGCTCTTGGCAGCGCCGCCAATCAGCAGGATTCGCTCGGCGGTAAAGCCTTCTCGCGTTAAAGCTTGAGCGGCAAAGACCATTCCGGCAATTACGCCTTCAATTGCAGATCTAGCAAGGTTTTCTGAGGTTAAGTTCTCATGGGTAATACCGGTGTAATTACCACGAATATCTGGGCGATTCGGGGTTCGTTCGCCATCAAAGTGTGGCAACAAGCGAAGTCCCTCCGCGCCACTCTCTGCACTTAGCGCGAGCGCAGCGAACTCATCAAGATCTACTTTCAGTAATTTCGCGACGCTTGCAAAGATTTTTGCAGCATTTAACGTGCAAGCCAGCGGCAAGAAGTTGCCAGTCGCATCAGCAAATCCAGCAATCTCACCGCTTGGATCCTTAGTTGGAAACTTGGAGACAGCAAAGGCTGTTCCACTTGTGCCCAGTGAGATGATCAAATCACCGACTCTGGCATTTAATCCAAGTGCCGCTCCCGCGTTATCTCCAGCTCCAGCAGCGATTGGGATTCCAGATTTAGTCTTACCACCGAAGTCACTAGGGGCAATAATTTTTGGAAGTTTTAGATCGCTCTTTCCGCGAGTCACTGTTTTTAATATATCTAAGTCATATTCATTAGTGACTGGGTTGAAATAACCAGTTCCAGAGGCATCAGAGCGATCAGTGAAGAGTTGATCCATATCGGTTGAGCCACTGAGTCTCCAAGATAACCAATCGTGGGGAAGCGCTACCGCAGCAAGTTTTTCTAGATTTGCTCTCTCATTATCCGCGAGCCAACGAATTTTGCTCGCCGTAAATGAGGCGACCAACTTAGAGCCGGTGCGAAGATGGATATCGGGGATTTCGCTATTCAATTGCTCTGCTGCCGCAGCAGATCTAGTGTCATTCCAGAGAAGCGCATCTCTAATCACCGAGCCATCCGCATCGAGTGCGACCATGCCATGTTGCTGGCCAGCGATTGAAATCGCATCAATCTTCTTATCTCCAACCGAACCCAACGCCTTATCTAAAGCGCTTTCCCACGCTCGCGGATCAACCTCAGTGCCATTTGGATGAGGAGCAGTAGATTGAGCGATTAACTCACCAGAATCGGCATCGCGGATTACAACCTTTACCGATTGGGTCGATGAATCAACTCCTGCTACTAAAGGCATCTCGGCCTAGAACGCGCCAATCAAATACTCAAGGGCAAGTTGATCTAGCTCTTCATAGTGATAGCCGCGCTTTCCGGCGCTCTCTACATCAAAGCTCTCACCTTCAATATCGCGCCAACTCTCACCGGCTGAAATAGTCGGCTGGAGGAGTTCAGTAACACCGGATCTCTCAAAAGCAGCTTGAGTACGCGGATCGTTGCGGAAAGCAGCAGCTCGCTCTTGGAGAATCAGATAGGTCCGCATATTTGCAGATGCAGATGCCCAAACGCCTTCATCGCTCTCAGTACGCATTGGCTTGTAATCGAAGTGCTTCGGTCCGTCGTATTTGTAGCGATCGAGAAGATCAACAAGGAAGAAAGCAGATTTAAGATCACCATGTCCAAAAACGAGATCTTGGTCGTACTTCGGCCCATGCTGTCCATTTAGATCTATATGGAATAACTTCTTGTGATAGAGCGCTTGTCCAATTCCATGGACAAAGTTCAGGCCCGCCATCTGTTCGTGGCCAACTTCTGGATTTAGTCCTACCAACTCTGGGCGCTCTAAGGAATTGATAAACGCTAAAGCATGTCCAATCGTTGGTAAGAAGATGTCACCACGTGGTTCATTTGGCTTTGGCTCCAAAGCAAATTTGATCTCATAGCCTTTATCAATCACATATTGACCAAGCACATTGAAAGCTTCACGCATTCTCTCTAGCGCGACTACTGGATCTTTGCCGATATCTGTCTCTGCGCCCTCTCTTCCACCCCAACAAACATAAGTTTTTGCACCCAACTCGACGGCAAGTTCAATATTTGTCATTACTTTACGGATTGCATATCGGCGAATATCACGATTATTGGATGTAAATGCGCCATCTTTGAATACTGGATGGCTAAATAGATTAGTCGTCGCCATCGGAACTTTCATGTCGGTCGATTCGAGCGCCTTCTTGAAGCGAGCGATATGGGCTGCGCGCTCGCTCATGCTTGAGCCAAATGGGATCAGATCATCATCATGGAAGGTAACGCCATAAGCGCCTCGTTCGGCGAGCTCACTTACGGTGCGAACTGGATCGAGTGCGGCACGGGTTGCATCACCGAATGGATCACGTGCTTGCCAACCTACGGTCCAAAGACCAAATGTGAATTTATCTGAAGGGTTTGGGTTTCTCATGGGGGAAGCCTATTCATTTATAGAGATAACTAGAATACGAAGGTGCTAGAGAAATCCGAACGGCCATGGGGTCGTTACGAGGTCCTACAAGAAAGCCCTACCCAAAAGGTCAAGTGCATCTGGGTTCTTCCCGGAAAGCGCCTCTCATACCAACGCCACAAATTTCGTGCTGAGCATTGGTTCATCGTTGCTGGAGATACCGAAGTAACTATCGATGGCGTTGTCCAAAGGATGAGCGCTGGCGAATCGATCGATTTTGGAATCGGTGTCGCACATCGAATCGCAAATGTAGGTACTACTGACGTTATCTTCGTAGAGGTACAAACCGGAAGTTATTTTGGCGAAGATGATATTGAGCGGCTAGAAGATGACTTTGGAAGGGCTAACGATTAATCCGTTCGCGGTAGTAATAAGCGCTTGATTTCGGGATCCGTTTCTGGGTTGGGTAATCGACGTAGATGAGCCCGAAACGCTTTGCGTAACCATATGCCCATTCAAAGTTATCAATCAAACTCCAAGCAAAGTAGCCGTTGATAGGAACACCGGCCTCCTTTGCTCTAAACATCGCATCAAGGTGGCGCTCTAGATAGCTGACTCGATTCGGATCATCAACCTTCCCATCGATCACAACATCATCCCAAGCCGATCCATTCTCGGTGATGAAGATTTCCTTTGGTGAATAGTCGTTATGAATTCGCTTAAGTAGATCCGTGAAAGTTCCTGCATGAACTTCCCAGCCCATCCCGGTTCTTTCAACATTTGGTGCGGTTACCATCTTGTATGGCAGTGGTTTTGCAGATTGGTCATAAGCGACCGTTTGGCGGAAGTAATAGTTAAGTCCAAGGAAATCAAGCGGGGTAGAGATTATCTCCATATCGCCAGGTTGAATAGGGACTTCTTTACCGAAGGCTTCGACGATATCTCTTGGATAAGAACCCTTAAATACAGGATCGCCAAACCAACGATTATCAAAACCATCTGCAAGAGTTACTGCCAAGGCATCTTCGGCTGAGTCACCGAGCGTTATTGCGGGCGTGAAATTAAGTGTTATTCCTACCTTGAAATCCGATGAGACTTCGCGAAGAGCTTTAGTAGCAAGCCCTGCGCCTAAAAGAAGATGATGGGATGCATTTATTCCGGTTTGGAGATCCTTGATTCCAGGTGCCATAACACCATAGAGATGGCCAAGCCAAGCGCTACAGAATGGCTCATTTATCGTTACCCAATTCTTGATTCGATCACCAAAGTGGTCTGCCATCGCATGTGCATACTCAGCAAACCAGTAAGCACAATCGCGATTGTTCCAACCGCCTCTATCTTGTGCAGCTTGTGGCAGATCCCAGTGATAGAGAGTTGGCCAAGGCTCAATTCCGCGCTCGAGCGCTCCATCAATCAAACGATCATAGAAATCAATACCAACCTGATTAATCGATCCAGTGGCATTTGGGATTACCCGCGGCCATGCAATCGAGAAGTGATAGGCACCGACACCTAACCACTTCATCAAATCTAAATCTTCGTTGTAGCGGTGATAGTGATCGCCAGCGATATCTCCATTATCGCCATTTGCTACCGCACCCGGAATTCGCGAGAAGGTGTCCCAGATAGAAGGCGCTCTACCGCCTTCATTCGCAGCGCCTTCGATTTGATAAGAAGAGGTAGAGACGCCCCAGGTGAACATATAGCAAGTGTAGTGCGCCATTGATTAGAGTTCACTTATGTTCTCTCTCCAAGGTAAGCGAGCTTTAATTAGTGGCGCTGGCTCACCAGGGGGAATTGGAGTTGCAATTGCCAAAGTCCTTAAAGATATAGGCGCTGAAGTGTTTATTACTTCAACTACAGAGCGAATTGATGAGCGCGCTAAAGAGCTTGGAGTGATCGGTGTAGTTGCTGACTTAACTAAAGAGAATGATTGTGCTCGAGTGATCTCGCAAGTCGGCGCCCTAGATATCTTGGTAAATAACGCCGGTATGACTAGCGTAAATAGCCCACTTGGAACTGATGAGGCGAGCGATCTTACAAATATAACTAGCGAAGCTTGGCAGCGGGGTATGCAGAGAAACCTCTATACCGCATTCAATCTAACAAAAGTAGCGCTTCCATTAATAAGAAAATCAGAGAGCGGTCGCATCATTATGATCTCAAGTGTTACGGGTGGCTTAATGGCGATGGCTAACCAACCGGTCTATGCCGCAGCGAAAGCAGCGATGATTGGTCTGATGCGCTCTATAGCACTTGATGAAGCTAAATATAGCGTTACGTGCAACGCGATATTGCCAGGATGGATCGAAACAGATACCCAGAGCACGCACGAGAAGTTGCAGGGCTTAAAGACTCCACTTGGTAGAAATGGAAAACCGGAAGAAATTGCCGGACTAGTTGGCTGGTTAGCATCGAATAGTTCCGGTTACATGACTGGCCAAGCCCTAGTGGTTGATGGAGGTAATTCCATCAAAGAGGAGCGAGTCTGATGAAAATTAGATCTGCGCGACGCGATGAAACCTCAATTATTTTGCAGTTGATTAAGGATCTCGCTGAATACGAGAAAGCTCCCCATGAAGTTAAGGCAGGAGAGCGAGAAATTCTCGAAACAATTTTTGCTGAGAACCCAAAAGTTTTCTGTGATTTTGTTGAAGTCGATGGCGATATTGCTGGCATGGCAATCTGGTTCTTGAATTACTCAACCTGGCAAGGAAAACACGGGATCTATCTAGAGGATCTATATGTGAAACCTGAATTTCGCGGTCGTGGATATGGAAAAGCTCTTCTCCAGCATCTTGCGAATATATGTAACGAGCGTGGATATGGCAGATTCCAATGGTGGGTTCTAGATTGGAATTCACCAGCAATTGAGTTCTATCGCTCACTCGGTGCCGAGGCAATGTCGGAGTGGACGGTCTATCGGGTATCTGGGGATCCACTGCGCCGACTAGGCGAATTTCCGAAATAAATAGACCAAATAGTTATCTTCGCCTCACTCTTCGCCCTTCCGTTCTCTCATCTTGGCGATTACCTTGACCCTCCAGGCCCTCACCCTCGGGGGTCGCCAAGAGGAGAAAATCGATGAGCTTAAAGAAAGTGCTGACTGGAGCTGGCGTAATGATGACCGCCTTTGCCCTTGTCATAAGTAGCGTTCCCTCGGCGAACGCGGCAAAAGTTCCTTCGCGGAAAGCGAAAGCCGGCGATGAGTGTGGTCGCGCAGGCATGATCGCTAAGAAGCGTGGCGCGGAAGGGACTGACTTAACCTGTACAAAGATGACTTACGGAACTGCAACCGGCGAATTTCGTTGGTGGTACAAAGACCTGAAGCCACTTAAGAATCTCGATTGGGTTGTGCCTGCTAACCCAGGTGGTTACTCGCAGACCTCAACTGCAATCAGCGAGTCCTTGAAGAAGGAAGGCTTGCTATCAACATATAGCTCTACCTTCAAGCCTGGCGCTGGCGGAACTGTAGGTCTCGGTTTCTTCCAGGAGATCAAAGGCAAACCAGAATCAGTTTTGATCACAGGTCTAGCAATGGCAGGTGGAATTCCTTCCAACAAATCTCCACTGAAACTTGAAGACTCAACTCCAGTAGCAAAGGTAATGCGCGAGTATCAAGCTCTTGTTGTTCCAGCAACATCTAAGTACAAGACCCTCTCCGCATTTATCGCTGACTGGAAGGCAAATCCTGCACTTCCAATTTCTGGTGGATCACTTGGTTCGACAGATCATCAGTTCATCGGATTACTTGCTAAAGCAAACGGTATTGATCCAAAGAAGATGAACTTCGTTGTTCACTCTGGTGGTCCAGAAGTTATCGCCTCCCTTCTCTCCGGAGCAACGATCGCTGGAACATCCGGATCGGCTGAGTTCCTTGCTCAAGTTGAAGCTGGAAAGCTCCGTGTTCTTGCTATCTCTTCAGCAAAGAGATTGAAGGGTTACCCAGCGAAGACCCTTAGAGAACAAGGTACAAACTTGGTCTATGGAAACTGGCGTGGCGTGATGGCTACCGGAGATCTCTCCGAAGCTGATCGTCTAAATATGGTGAAGGTATTCGATGCTATGCGTGGAACCGACACCTGGAAGGGTTATTTGACCCAATACAACTGGGATGACGAGTGGGCCGCAGGTAAGGCCTTTGGCACCTTCCTAAAGGAAGAGCTTCCACTTGTTAAAGGCGTCATCACAGATCTTGGTCTTGGCGGCTAATAGCTAAGTGCTAAGTAAAGTATCTAAGGCAGGAAAGGGAGAGCTGGCATTTGCCGGCTCTCTCTTCCTTGTCTCTCTTGTTGTTTATTGGGATACCTCAAAGTTAATCCTTCCGACCAATAACACAGTAGTCAGTCCTAGAACTTTTCCTTACATAGTTGCGACTCTTCTATTGTTTGCTGCGGTAGGTGTTGCGCTTGAAGTTTTACGAGGCCGAGAGGCAACTCCAGAAGGAGTAGAACCTGGAACGCCATTTCAACGCCCTGATTTCAAAACCATGGGGATCATCGTAGTCTCAATTGCTTTACATCTATTTTTGATTGAGCGTACCGGTTATATTTTGTCGGCAACTATCTCCTTTTGGGGGGTTGCTTATGCTTTCGGTGTAAAGCGGATGCTCCGTCTTGGATTGATCGCTTTAATTTTTTCGACCATCGTCTATGTAAGTTTTACAAGGCTCCTTGATATCCAACTCCCACAATGGATTTTCGAAGAGTTCCTTTCGAACATAGGAAGTGGCCAATGAGTAATTTTGATTATCTACTCAATGGTTTTGGTGATGCCCTCGCTTCGGGAAATTTAATCTATGGGTTTATCGGAACTTTCCTCGGGACTTTAGTCGGCGTTCTACCAGGAATTGGGCCGGCTCTTGCTATTGGTCTGTTACTTCCAATTACGTTGACGGTTCAACCAACTCAAGCGCTGATTATGTTTGCAGCCATCTATTACGGTGCTATGTACGGCGGATCTACCACCTCAATACTCCTAAATACTCCGGGTGAGAGTGGATCGGTAATAACAGCTGTTGAAGGAAACAAGATGGCGCGCGCTGGGAAAGCGGGAGCGGCTCTTGCGACCGCAGCAATTGGCTCATTTGTTGCGGGAACTTTGGCCACCCTCCTATTGGCGCTTGCCGCCCCGCAGTTAGCAGATTTTGCAATCCGGGTTCAGCCGGCGGGATTCTTGGCGCTGATAATTACGGCTTTCGCAACAGTTGGCACACTTCTTGGTAGTTCGCGAATCAGGGGAGTCCTCTCATTATCTGTAGGTCTTGTAATCGGCCTTGTAGGCGCTGATCTCCAATCCGGATCGCTTCGGCTAACTTTTGGAAGTCTTAATGCGATTGATGGAATCGAAACAGTTACCGTCATTGTTGCAGTTTTTGCGTTAGGTGAGATTCTCTATCTTGCAAGTCGCTTTAGCCACGAAAAATGGCAAGTGATCCCAATTGGTGGCAAGGCAATGATGACGAAGAAGGAGTGGAAGCGTTCTTGGAAGCCATGGCTACGTGGAACAGGAATCGGTTTTCCATTGGGCGTTATTCCTGCTGGGGGTTCTGAGGTTCCTACTTTTCTCTCATACGCAGTTGAGAAGAAGTTAGCAAAGGGTGAGAATAAAGAAGAGTTTGGAAAAGGAGCGATTGAAGGAGTCGCTGGACCTGAAGCGGCAAATAATGCAAACGCGGCGGGAGCTTTAGTTCCCTTACTTGCACTTGGGCTTCCTACATCAGCGACAGCAGCAGTTGTTCTTGTTGCATTTCAAAGCTACAACATCCAACCAGGTCCACTTCTCTTTATGACTAATCCCGAATTGGTATGGGCCTTGGTGGCTTCACTGTTCATCGGCAATACTCTGCTTTTAGTATTGAATCTTCCTTTCATAAAATTCTGGATAAAATTGCTCTATATTCCGCGCCCGTATTTATATGCAGGAATCACCACCTTTGCTCTACTTGGAGCTTATGCCTTAAATAGTTCAATATTTGACCTTCAGGTTGCCTTGGGCGTTGGCGTAATTGGCTATCTATTTAGACGTTTTGGAGTGCCAATAACCCCGCTAGTTATTGGTGCGATTCTCGGGCCACTTGCTGAGCTTTACTACAAGCGAACCCTTCAGATAAGTCAAGGCGACCACTCGGTCTTACTTGATGGCGTGCTTACAAAGTCTCTCTATACATTCCTATTCTTATTAATTGTGCTACCGCCCCTCTATCGAATATTTAAGAGAGGTAAGCAGAGCAGCACAAAATGAGCGATAAAAATCAACGTTGGTTGTGGTCGCTTCTTGTAAATGTAGCCCTAGCCCAAGCGAGCATCTATGTGATGCGCCCAATGATCACATATCGCGCGCTCGAAAATGGCGCCTCCACTTATGAGATCGGATTGATCGCTGCTATATATGCCTTAACGCCACTATTGGTAGCGGTATCAATGGGTAGATGGGTCGGAAAATTTGGCGAGGCGCCGCTTCTCATTGCTGGTTCCTTTGCATTTATTCTTCTAGCAATCAGCCTCTCCTTTACAAATAACATTGCTGCGATAGCGGCAATGACAGCGATTGCTGGCGTTGCCCATCTTGCAAATGTTGCCGCTAGCCAATCGATGGTAGCGGGTAAGAGTCCTAATCAACTTCAAGATCACAACTTTGGTTACTTCTCATTCTCAACTTCATTGGGCCACACCATCGGTCCGATGTTAGGTGGCCTAATTGCTGGTTCTGCTGGCGTACTTCCCAAATCTTCTTCATCAGCCTTTATCTTTGCAGCGCTTCTTGCCTTTCTCTCTTTAGTACCAATATTTGCAATAAAAGAGATGAAAGAAAGAAAATCTAAAGAAGAACGTGAGATTGCTGGCGCGATTCGGGCACGAGATGTTGTAAAGCGCCCCGGTATTAAGCCTGCGATCTGGACCTCGCTCTCAGTGGCATCGGTAAATGACGTTCTCGTGGTGATCTTGCCGCTGGTGGGAACTGAGAATGGAATTAGCCCAGTTGTCATCGGAGCGATTCTTTCGCTCCGTTCGGCCTCAGCGATGGTCTCGCGCTTCCTCCTTGGGACCCTTACGTCTCGCTTTGGTAGCACCCGGGTTATGAATTACAGCATTAACCTTTCGGCAATCTTCTTACTTCTAACCCTCTTTGCGACCAGCGCACTTCCATTGGCAATCTTGATGGCGATAGTTGGGTTTCTGCTTGGAGTGGGGCAACCACTTACAATGTCAATCGTCTCGAAAAAATCTCCAATAGAAGAGCGCGCAATGGCAATCTCTATTCGCCTCTTTGGAAATCGTCTCGGCCAATTCATAGTCCCACTTGGGGCTGGTGCAATCGCCGCACCGTTTGGCAGTAGCGCTATTTTTATTGGACTTGCTTCCCTTACTGCATCAGCTGGAATTGTCTCAGTTGTAACTCTTGATGACGAGGTAGCTTAGTTGCGGGTGTAATAACCCCAAGCAAGAGTTGTCGCAATCGCTACCCAAATTTGATAAGGCAAGAGCGCAAAGCCAAGCGCTAATGAGGTTCTAAATGTATAAAAGAGCATTGGGAGCGTTAGAAGCGCTGTTGTGCCGAGCGAGAAAGCTGCGAGTTGGAGATTATGAGGAACATAGAAGTTGTAAGCCCAAGAGAGCGCTGCAATAACTGAGAGTGTGAAAGAAGATAACCAGATGATTGTTTCATTTCGATTTAAAGTCATCGAGATCTGATATGCGGCAATTCCAAGAACGATAAAGTTGTAGGGCCAGATAAGTCCGAATACGAAATCTGGTGGTTGCCAAGGTGGGCGGTTGAGTGTTCCGTACCAACTAGGAGAACTACTTGTCCAGATTCCAGAACCAAAGGCGTAGATAATTACCAGGATGATTCCGACTGCGGCTGCGACGGTTCGAAACTCCATAGCGAGAGATTAGCCTTACCTAGTGCCCCGTAACCTAATAAGTGCCGAGAACATCTCAAAGGCCTTTGATCTCGCGCTTTTAAGTGAAGTCTCATTGGGCGTAGCTGAAGGGCAACGGATCGGAATCGTCGGGCGAAATGGCGGCGGAAAATCAACGCTCTTGAAGATATTGGCCGGTATCGATGAGCCTGATTCTGGCCGGATAACGCGAGCTAATTGGGCTCGAATTGGGATTTTGCAACAAGCTGATTCATCAAGTGCGGGTTCAGTACGTGATTTTGTGGTTGGTAGCAAAAAGACCCATGAGTGGGCGAGTGATGCTGGGGTCCGCGAAATATTCGCAGGGCTCTTTGGTGGTTTCTCAAGTGAGATTTTGGATCGGGCATACAACTCGTTATCCGGTGGTGAGAAACGAAGAGTTGGTCTAGCAAAGTTACTAATCGAACCACTTGACCTAATCCTTCTAGATGAGCCCACAAACCATCTAGATATCGAAGGTGTTGCCTGGTTAGCGAAGCACTTACGAAAGCGGCGCGAGTTGGCGGTTCTTGTTGTGACCCATGATCGTTGGTTCTTAGATGAGATTGCTGATGAGATCTGGGAAGTCGTTGGCGGTGAAGTTCTAAGTTATGAAGGCGGTTATTCTGCTTATGTTCTTTCAAAGGCGGAGCGATCTCGCCAACAAGCAGCTGAAGATGCGCGTAGGAATAATCTGATCAGAAAAGAACTTGCTTGGCTGCGCCGGGGTGCACCAGCGCGTACCTCAAAACCTAAGTTCCGAGTTGATGCTGCGAATCAGTTGATCTCAAGCGAACCACCACCGCGGGATAAGAGTGAATTATTGAACTTTGCTGCTAATCGCCTCGGAACCATGGTCTTAGAGATTCATCATGCGCGACTTACGATTGGCGAGAACACCCTGATTGATTCACTTAATTGGAATATCGCTCCTGGGGATCGAATTGGAATCATCGGCTTCAATGGTTCAGGTAAGACAACCTTGATGCGCGCCCTTGCCGGTGAGTATCGCTTTGCCGCGGGAAAGATGCAGGTTGGCGTAACAGTAAAGCGAGCCTTTCTCTCCCAACACCTAGAAGAGTTAGACCCATCATGGCGCGTTCTTGAAGCGGTGGAACGAGTAGCGCTCCATGTCGAATTAGGCGGCGGGCGAGAGTTGACCGCTTCACAACTCTGTGAACGGCTGGGCTTTGATTTTGGCGGTCAACAGAGGATGATTCGCGATCTCTCTGGAGGCGAAAAGCGCCGTCTTCAACTCACTAGATTGTTGATGACTAGCCCAAATGTTCTCCTTTTAGATGAACCCACAAACGACTTTGATGTGGAAACTCTCGCCGCACTTGAAGATCTTTTAGATTCCTTCGCTGGCGTTTTGATAGTGATCTCTCACGATCGTTATTTCCTTGAGCGGACCTGTGATCGATTCTTTGGGCTATTGGGGGATGAAGATCTTCGTGACCTCCCAAGAGGAATCGATGAATATTTAGAACGACGCGAAGAGTTTTTCGCTAGTCAGGTAGTAATGGAGAAGAAATCCATCTCTACAGCAGCTCAAGAGCGATTAGTGAAGAAGGAAATCGCAAGACTTGAGAAGCAACTCGAGAGAGCGGTGGCTGAAGAAGAAGAGCTAAGAAAGAAAGAAGTAGATTCAGCCCTCGATTACCAAGCTCTGGTTGAGATCGGAGAGAAATTGCAAGAGGCAGTGTCAAGGCGCGAAAAGCTAGAGAGTGAGTGGTTGGAGCTAAGTGAACAAATCTCAGGGTAGAAATCTACGTCTCGATGCTTTGGCAGCAATTTCGGGTTTCATGATTGCGATGCAGGCTCGTGTAAACGGCGAACTCTCACATCGCCTCGATAACGCTCCCCAAGCCGCACTAGTCTCTTTCTCATCTGGTCTCTTCTTCATTGCAATCTATGCTCTCTTCTCCAGACGAGTTCATGACGGTATTCGGAAATTGAAGGAAGCTGTCGCGAAGGGCGAGATTCCAAAGTGGCGCTTATTAGCGGGAGCACTAGGTGGATGTTTTGTTGCGATTCAAACTAGCATCGTTTTCTTCATTGGTGTTGCGCTTTACTCCGTTGCATCTATCGCTGGACAGACTGCGGTATCACTAATTGTTGATCGAATTGGCTTAACTGGTGGCGGCCCAAAGCTAATCTCACCTAGAAGAGTCACGGCCGCCGGAATCACAGTTTTTGCTGTACTTGTCTCGGTCTGGGACAAGCTTGAGGGCGTGGATTTCTCACCTCTCTATGTCATTTTGGCGACGTTAGCCGGAGCCCTTGTCGGGGTACAGCGAGCGTTGAATGGCCAGATAAACGAATACTCTGGGGATAGCTACACAACTTCACTACTTAATTTCATTACCGGAACTTCATTCCTACTTATTTTCATAACAGTGCTAATGATTCTTGGAAGAAATGAAATGCAACCACTTCCCAGCGGACCGTGGTGGATCTATACCGGAGGGATAATAGGTGTCATATATATCGCTTTCACGGCGCTAATCGTTCAACACCTTGGAGTTCTTACCTTCACGCTCTATAGCGTCGGCGGTCAACTTATTGGTTCCTTGCTTCTTGATCTTTATCTTCCAAGCGAGGGAATCTCTATCAGCTGGTACCTGATTACTGGAATTGCACTTACCTACGTGGGAGTGGTTGTTGGTGGAGCTACTCAAGCGCGCCGGGCGCGGATGTAGTTTCTAACTCCAAGAGCTATCGTCAAAAGCACAAAGAAAATAGCAATACCTCTCGCAGAGCCCTTAAGCGCCGGAATCGAGACTGCGTAATACCCAAGAAGCGTTATGCCGATTCCCCAAAGAAGCGCACCTAGAGCATTTGCTGCTAAGAACTTGTAGTAGTTCATCTTTCCAATGCCAGCGATTGGCGGCATGAAAGTTCTTATCCATGGATAAAACCGTGCCAAAATCACCGCGCTCCAGCCATACTTCTCATAGAAACTTTCGGCCCGCGTTACCATCTTACGAATCTTCTCGGAGTCTTTTCTCTCTAAGTAACTTCGTCCATACTTTCGACCAAGTACGTATCCGACTTGATCACCGATAAACGCACCCAAAAAAATTATGAATACCAAGAAGAGAATATTTACATCATCGCGCGATCCCGCTAATAACCCCGAGGCAAATAGGACTGAGTCGCCCGGTAACCAGAAAGCAAGAAGTATTCCGGTTTCAACGAAGACAATTGCCCCCATCAAGATATAAATAAAGAATGGGCCAGAAGCGTTAAGAGTCTGCTCTATCCAATCAGCAAGGCTCATCTAGCAGCTCTCTTTGACCGCCGTAGCGACCGCGTTCACTACGTTGGCATCAAAGACGCTCGGGACTATAAAAGATGCATTTAATTGGGAATCGCTAACACATGAAGCAATAGCGCTGGCACAGGCAACAAGTAACTCATCGGTGATCTTCTTTGCACCAGCATCGAGAAGGCCGCGGAAGATTCCTGGGAAAGCTAGAACATTATTGATCTGATTAGGTTGATCGCTCCTTCCAGTTGCAACTACCGCTGCATGCTTACGAGCAACCATCGGGTCAATCTCGGGGTCGGGATTAGCGAGTGCAAAGACAATAGAATTTTCGGCCATCGAAGCGACATCGCCCTCGGTCAACACATTTGGCGCACTTACTCCGATAAAGACATCGGCGCCCTTCATTGCCTCTGCTAACGAGCCCTCGAATTGATCATGATTACAGTTCTCAATAAACCATTTGCGCATCTCATTTTCGGCCTCGCGCTTTTGGTTGATTACTCCAACATGATCAAAGCCAATAATCTTCGTCGCGCCAGCAAGAACCAAGAGCCTGGCAATTGCAGTTCCAGCGGCCCCAACGCCATTTAGGACAATCTTGCAATCCTTTAGGTTCTTCTTCACTAGTTTGAGTGCATTACTTAACGCAGCAAGTACAACAACAGCAGTTCCATGTTGATCATCATGGAATACCGGGATATCGAGGAGTTCACGAAGACGCGCCTCAATCTCAAAGCAACGAGGCGATGAAATATCCTCAAGATTTATACCGCCATAGACCGGAGCAATAAGTTGGACGGTGCGGACAATCTCATCGACATCTTGGGTATCAAGACAGACTGGCCATGCATCAACATCAGCAAAGCGTTTAAAGAGAGCGGCCTTTCCTTCCATTACGGGAAGCGCTGCAGAAGGGCCGAGGTTCCCTAGCCCGAGGACAGCTGAGCCATCAGTTACGACAGCGACGGTATTTCGCTTGATCGTAAGGCGCCGTGCATCAGCGGGATCCTTAGCAATGGCTTGGCAGATTCGCGCTACGCCGGGGGTATAGGCGCGGGAGAGATCATCACGAGTCTTTAGTGGCACCTTTGATTGGACCTCTAGTTTTCCGCCGAGATGCAATAAGAATGTTCGATCTGAGACTTTACGTACACTCAAAATCGGTGAAGCTTCAAGTGCTGCGGTTATCTTTTCAGCATGGCTCGAATCGACGGCATCACAAGTAACATCGATAACGACGCTATCAACTTGTGAATCTGCGACATCGAGCGCTGTGATCATCGCCCCTTCGCGGGTAATGATTGTTGTTATCTCAGCAACTGGTTGGAACTCCGGCTTTCCCTCAACGCGGATCGTGATTCCGTAACCTGGAGAAGTATTTGCCATCAGACGACCCCGTAAAGTCGATCTCCTGCGTCACCTAATCCGGGAACGATGTAACCATGTTCATTTAATTTCTCATCAAGAGCACCTGTTACTACAGTGATTGGGAAAGCGGAATTTGAGAATGCGCGCTCGACCGTCTTGATTCCTTCGGGAGCGGCAAGTAAACAAATTGCGGTTATATCTTTCGCGCCACGCTCGATCAGATAATTCATCGCAGCCACGAGAGTTCCGCCGGTAGCAAGCATTGGATCAAGGACGTAGCACTGGCGACCACTTAGATCTTCGGGAAGACGGTTGGCATAAGTTGAAGCTTGGAGCGTCTTCTCATCTCTAACCATTCCAAGGAATCCAACATCTGCGCTCGGCAATACCCGCATCATTCCTTCAAGCATTCCAAGGCCAGCGCGGAGAATAGGCACGACCACCGGACGAGGAGTTGAGAGCATCGCGCCCTTCATGGGAGCGACGGGAGTGGCGATGTCAACTGGCGATATCTTCACTTCTCGTGTGGCTTCGTAAGAAAGTAGCGTGACCAATTCTTCGACAAGGTGGCGAAAAACCTGAGAGTTTGTCTCTTTATTTCGCAAAACCGTCAATTTATGCGTAATAAGAGGATGCTGCGCCACAAGCACTTTCATGGCGACACTTTACTACCCACCTCAACGGTGGAACCATGAGGCATTCATTTCTTCAGCGCGGGGAGGTGTGAGATGGCGAACGAAACTCTTGATTTTGCACTTCTTGCCTGGCGCGAGGATGGCACTTGGCAAGTATCTCGGTTACCCGATGATGCGCTAACTGATATTGGAATTGTGTTAGATGCACTTCGCGCCCAGCAAGTAGATGGTGGCGCGTTAGCGATGATGGCCATTGACGACTCATTCTTCATTGCAATCCGTCAAGTCGGGGAGCGGATGCAGATGGTTTTGAGCGATGCAATGATGGCGCTTGATTACGAGATTGCTGCTGAAGTGTTAGAGCTACTTGATATTGAATCTCCCGAAGAAGATGATGCCGATGAACCAGCGGGTGATTTAAATATCTTCGCTGACTTTGGAATCGATGCTCTTGATCTTCAGATGATCTGTGATGATGACGAATTATTCCCCGATGAACAATTGGAATCACTCTCTCGCCAAATTGGCTTTGGCAACGAATTTATGGAGATTGTTGAGAATTTATAAATGAATTATGAGTCTGCAATGCGCGCCGCTTTAGAGCGCGCCCGTTTTGGTGCGACTGCGAGTGGTGATGTTCCAGTAGGCGCCGTGATGTTAAATGCCAAGAATGAGATTATCGCTCTTGGAAATAACACCCGCGAGCTTTTGCGAGACCCCCTTGGACATGCAGAGATCGTTGCAATTCGCGCTGCGGCACGTGCTCTTGGTAGTTGGCGCCTTGATGGCTGCACCCTAGTTGTGACGCTAGAGCCATGTGCGATGTGCGCTGGCGCAATCTTGCAGGCACGCATCCCAAGACTTGTATTTGGCACATGGGATGAGAAAGCTGGCGCAGTCGGTTCGACCTGGGATTTGATTCGCGATCCACGAGCGCTCCATAAAGTGGAAGTGATTAGTGATGTACTTAAAGATGAATGTGCATCGCTTCTGAAAGAGTTCTTTATCGAACAGAGGAACTAGAAGAGAGAAATTAGAACTCTTCAGACTCTCGCGTATAGTCGCCCACGGTGGCGTGTCCGAGCGGCCTAAGGAGCGCGCCTCGAAAGCGCGTGTTGGGGAAACTCAACCGTGGGTTCAAATCCCACCGCCACCGCCAATTACTTGAGTCTCAAAAACCTCTTTATGCCCCAAATTGTTACCAGAGTCATGGCCTCGCGAACAATTGCGCCAGACATTTTACTGATTCCACTTTCTCGTTCTCTAAAGGTGATCGGAACTTCAACAATTCTGGCTCCAGAACGTATAGCCGCTCGAGTCATCTCAATCTGAAATGAATAACCTTCACTCTTAATTGTCTCTAAAGGAATTTTTCGTAGCAAATCCGATGAATAAATTCGAAAACCTGCTGTTGAATCGTTTACGCCCATTCCGAGCATGAATCGAACATAGAGATTTGCAGCTCTAGAAAGAATTTCTCGTCGTTTCGGCCAATTTACTGTCGAGCCACCCTCAACCCATCTACTACCTATAACCAGCCCCACGTTTGGCTCTAGCTCTTTCCGCTCAATCATCTTCATTAGATCACGAACCCGATGCGACATATCAGCATCCATTTCAATCAATTCTTCAAAATCGCGTTTAAGGCCCCACCTGAATCCGAATCTATATGCACTTCCCAAGCCGGATTTCTTACCACGTTGCTCTAAATACAACTCTGGAAAGTTATTCTGCAGACCTTGAACGACTTCTGCCGTTCTGTCAGGTGAACCGTCGTCAACCACAAGAACTGCTGTATCCGGAATGTATTTGAAAATCCTGGGTACGAGAATCTTAATGTTCTCTGACTCATTAAAAGTTGGGATTATTACTAAACGCTTCATCAGACTTGGATTTCGTAATAAGGATTGAGGATCGTTAGAGCGCCGCTATGTTCACCAACCATCCCTTCAGCAACCAGCGTTGAGCCGACTTCAAGGCCAGCAATCTCGCGGCGACCAAGGAACTGAAGAGTCACGCCACCGCTCTCATCCCAGATCTCAACTTCGAGCGTTGGCGCTGAGGCCATGGAAGCGGGACGGATTGCGGTCACCTTTCCTACAACATGTGCTCGTTTACGCCATTGGATATTTCCAATCGGCATCATCTTCTCTTGGTAGTGGCTAACTTCTTCATTGTTAGCAATCCACTTACTCTGGGCGCGAACCGGAGTCGGCATCTCCACTTTCTGAGTCACAGATACTGGAACGGGAGCCTCCTTCTTTCCTGCAATGATCCGCTCAACATCAAAGGGCACGATTGTTGCCACAACTCTAGGTAATTCTGAAATGGGTCTTGCAATTTGCTCCGCAGATTCATCATGTAATAAGCGACCCAGGAATCCCTTATAAGCGCGACGTGGGATCAATAGAGTTAACTCCACATCGGGCTTCTGGGTAGCTCGAATTGAGTAATCAACAGCGGCATTTGGAAGTCTTCGATCTGGACAATCAATCAGCTCAAGTGAGACATCGCGTAGAGCGGGATTCTCGCTCCAAGCTCTCGCTAAACGTTCAGCGCGACGATCATCGAGGACAAAGTGAACTGCATGGAGCTCGCGAGGCTTCAAACTACGTGCATAACGGACTGCGGCAATAGTTGCTACATCAACCTTGTCCACCAGCACCGTGACATCATGGCGAACAATTGTTGTCGCACGACTATCTTCGATAGTTATTAGAAGAGCTTTCTGTTCAAGGTTGTATCGACGATTGAAATTTCTCATCATAAGAAGAACTATCGGAGTTCCAATAACTACCAACCACGTTCCATCAGCGAACTTAGCAATCGAGAGTATAAGTACGGTTGCAAAAGCGATTGAACCTGATGTTAAGTGAAGTAGATAGCGAAAGCCTCTCGTAGCTCTCAACTTTTTTGTCATTCCCAGGCCAGTAATGGTGAAACCTACAAATACCGCCAGAGCGTAGATTGCAGCGAGGGTGGTGATACTTGCGCCCGAAACAATCACAAGAACCGAAGCAAAGATAGCAATAAAAATAATTCCATTTGAGAAGGCAAGTTTGTGCCCACGCGAGGTTAGCCACTTTGGTAAGAATCCATCATTAGCGACTATTCGCACCATGTTTGGGAATGCGCTGTAACAGGTATTTGCTCCTGCAAAGAGAATCAACATTGTTCCAGCTTGAACAACGAGATAGAAGATAGCTGCGAAGGCTGATTCACCTAAAGCAGCCTTGGCGACGAGTGAAATTACTGTAGGAGTTCCCTCTTCATATGGAACCGCAGTTGTTTGATAAGCCAACCATCCAATCCCAATAATCAAGGAGCCAAGAGTTAGCGCCATTATCGAGAAGGTGCGGCGCGCATTCACATGTTCTGGGCTCTTGAAGAGCGGAACCGAATCAGAGACCGCCTCTAAACCAGTTAAAGATGCGCTTCCATTTGCAAAGGCTTTGAGAATCATCAAAATTGCTGCGAATGAGATAAGACCTTGCTCTTCGCCAAGCGGAAGGAGACCCGGAGTATTAGTTGCATATTGAGGCAGAGTTCCATTTAAAGATCGATAAATTCCAAATCCAAAGACCACCAGCATCGAGAAAATAAAGAGATACGAAGGAATGACGAAGATGACTCCCGCATCCTTAACGCCACGAAGATTTATGAAAGTAAGTAGCGCAATCACGCCAAGAGTTATCAAAACTTTCTGATCACTTAGCGAGGGAAAAGCTGAGATGATGGCAGCTACGCCCGCGGCGGATTGGATTGCTACTGTGATTATGTATCCAAACATCAATTCAATTGCAGCGATAAGCGAGACGTTGACTCCAAAATTCTCGCGAGCAACGACATATGCGCCACCAGCCTTGGTGTAGGTATTTATGACATCTCGGTAGGAGAGGGCGATAATGAATAGCATCGTTAAGATCACCGCAAGCATCGGGGTGAATAAACCGAAAGCTGCCAATCCAAAGGCGGGGATTAGAGCGACAAGAATCTGCTCGCCACCATAAGCAGAAGATGAGATGCAATCAGAAGAGAGAATTCCAAAGGCATTCCGCTTAGCGAGCCTCTGTTCATTAAGTGTATGGCGATTAAGAGGCGCCCCTAACAAGAACTTCTTGATTCGATATGAGAATGGATCACGCATATGGGCGTGCTCTTCGAGCGCCTTAGGAGAGGGCGCGTTATCTGTCCACGATTTAGCCACGGTAGTACCGCATTCTACGCCTCTTGATTTCACGCGTATGCTCTCCCTTATGCCGCTAAAAACTGATCTCTATATCGATGGAAAATGGGTTAAAGGCGCTGGCACTGTTCCGGTTTATGACCCAAGTGATGATTCTGTAATCGCTGAAATACAAATTGCGGGAGAGAAAGAGTGCGATGCCGCCGTTGATGCGGCTTACCGCGCATTCCCTGAGTGGTCGAAAACCGCACCTCGATATCGCGCTGAGATCCTCCGTAAAGCATTTGAGATTATGGTTGCTGAAGCTGATCAACTTGCTGAACTTGTATCTCGCGAAAATGGAAAAGTAATCACCGATGCAAAGGGTGAGATTCTCTATGCTGCTGAATTCTTTAGATGGTTCTCCGAAGAGACGGTTCGAGTTCAAGGAGATTTTCGTAAAGCCCCAAGCGGCGATAAGCGCATCCTTGTTACCCACCAACCAATAGGCGTTTCATTACTTATTACACCTTGGAATTTCCCAGCTGGAATGGCGACTAGAAAGATTGGACCTGCAATCGGCGCTGGTTGCACAGTAATTCTCAAGCCAGCGATTGAAACACCGCTCACAGCGATGGCGATCGTAGATATCCTTGAAAGAGCCGGGGTTCCAAAAGGCGTCGTGAATCTTGTTACTCCAACACCTGCCGGCCCAATGGTCAGCCGCATGCTCCATGACCCACGAGTCATGAATCTCTCTTTCACAGGATCGACGGAAGTCGGAAGAGTTCTCTTAAAAGAAGCTTCAGATCGAGTGATTCGTTGCTCGATGGAACTGGGCGGAAATGCACCATTTGTTGTTTTAGATGATGCGAATATTGATGAAGCGGTGAAGGGTTTGATGTTGGCAAAGATGCGAAATGGCGGAGCTGCTTGTACCGCTGCGAATCGAATCTATGTCCATGAGAAGATCGCTGATGAATTCACAAACAAATTCGCGAAAGCTATGGCTGAGCTACGTATGGCACCTGGCCGCGAACCCGGCGCGCAACTTGGAGCAAGCGTTTCGAAGAAAGAACGCGACAAAATCGCTCAACTTGTTGAAATCTCTGTAAAAAGTGGTGCAAAAGTAGAGACGGGCGGGGTTTTACCCGAAGGTCCCGGCGCCTTCTATCCGCCAACAGTTTTGACGGTAGATAAAGATAATGAGATTTTGAAGTATGAAGTCTTCGGGCCAGTCGCTCCAATTGTCACTTTTGATAGTGATGATGAAGCTATAAAGCTCGCTAACGACAGTGACTTTGGATTAATCAGCTATGTCTATTCCGGTGAACTTGGCCGTGCAATCCGTGTAGCCGAAGCTATCGATTCGGGAATGGTCGCAATCAACCGAGGTATGATCTCTGATCCAGCAGCGCCATTTGGTGGAAACAAACAGAGTGGTCTCGGCCGCGAGGGCGGTTTCGATGGAATTCATGAGTTCCTTCAAACAAAATACATAGGTGTGGAAATCTAGGGATAGATTTAGAACATGCGGATTCTTATAACTGGTGGTGCTGGCTTCCTTGGTTCACACCTATCTGATCGATTGCTCGAGATGGGCCATGAGGTAGTTGTTGCAGACAATTTCTACACAGGTAACAAGGAAAATATCGCGCACTTACTTAATAACCCGCGATTCGAACTCATTCGACATGATGTAACTTTCCCGCTATACGTAGAAATTGATGGAATTTTTAATCTTGCCTGTCCAGCTAGTCCAGTTCAATATCAAAAAAATCCGGTGCAGACTTTTAAGACGAGCGTCCATGGCGCAATCAATATGTTGGGACTCGCAAAGCGAACTGGAGCGCGTTTTCTTCAGGCTTCCACATCCGAGATTTACGGTGATCCAACAATTTCGCCACAAACCGAGGATTACTGGGGAAATGTCAATCCAATAGGTATTAGGTCCTGTTACGACGAAGGTAAAAGAGCGGCCGAAACTCTAACTTTTGATTATCACCGTCAATTTGGGCTTGATATACGGGTCGCGCGCATATTTAATACTTATGGACCAAGAATGGCTCCAGATGATGGTCGCGTCGTTAGTAACTTTATAGTCCAAGCTATAAAAGGCAACCCCTTAACTGTCTATGGTGATGGAAGCCAGACAAGATCATTCTGTTACGTAAGCGATCTTGTAGAAGGCTTGGTGAAACTATTTTTTAAGGACTCCATCCATGAGCCCATCAATCTGGGCAACCCGACGCCGATTAATATGCAGGAACTTGCACAGGAGATAATCGCACTAACCGGGAGCAACTCCGAGATTAAATATCGAGAGTTACCGAAGGATGACCCCAAGCAACGTGAGCCGAATATTGGTAAGGCCCAGAGTCTCTTGGAATGGACACCGAAAATTGGGCGAAGCGAAGGTCTAAAAAAGACCGTTGAATACTTCAAGTCTGCGATTTAACCGCGGAGGATGTCCGAAACAAAGGAATCACTTAACTTGTGAGTAGTTCCAGGTAAATAGGTGATTGGCAGAGGATGTCCGGACCAAAAGAATCACTTAAATTGTGAGTAGTTCCAGGTAAATGGGTGAGTGGCGGAGGATGAGGGATTTGAACCCTCGATAGGTTTCCCTATACACGCTTTCCAAGCGTGCGCACTCGGCCGCTATGCGAATCCTCCCGAGCGTGCAGCTTTGAGCTTGAACTCAAAGAAGCAAGGGGAGAACTCTATCGGTGCTTCAAACTATGATTCACCGCAGATCCTCCGTGCGGCATTACCGTGCCGAACTCCCCCAGGGCTGGAAGGCAGCAAGGGTAGGCCCGCTCTAATGGGTGTGCGGGGGATCCTTGAAGAAGCGCTCGTAAAGTAAGGAGGCCGATATGTCGCTAGCTTTGTATAGAAAATATCGTCCTTCGATTTTCAAAGATGTAATCGGACAAGAACACATAACCATTCCACTCTCAAACGCGCTTGAATCAGGGCGAATCCATCACGCATACCTATTCTCTGGTCCTCGCGGATGCGGAAAGACCTCTAGCGCAAGAATCATGGCGCGCTCGCTTAATTGCGCAAAAGGCCCAACCCCCGAACCTTGCGGCGAATGCCAATCCTGTAAGGATTTAGTAGCGAATGGCCCAGGCTCTATAGATGTAATCGAACTTGATGCTGCTACACATGGATTAGTCGATGATGCTCGCGATCTCCGTGATAAAGCTCTCTTCGCTCCCGTAAGTTCAAAATACAAGATCTACATAATTGATGAGGCGCACCAACTTGGACCAGGAGCCGCGAACGCGCTCTTGAAAGTTGTAGAAGAACCACCTCCTCATGTCCTCTTTATTTTTGCAACCACTGAGCCGGATAAGTTGATTGCGACTATCCGTTCCCGTACCCACCACTACCCATTCCGCCTTGTTCCTCCGGGAGTACTTCAAGGCCACTTACAGAGCATCTGTGATGCCGAAGGTGTGAAAGTTGAAAAAGGTGTATTGCCACTTGTAGTTAGAGCATCGGGTGGTTCGGTACGCGATGCGTTATCCGTTCTAGGACAACTTCTTGCTGGCGCTGGTAAAGATGGCGTCACGTATGAGATTGCAGTTCAGCTTCTTGGATTTACTGATGGTGCGTTACTTGATGATGCGATTGATGCGATTGCTGCACGAGACTTAGGCGCTCTTCTTAAGACGATTGATCGATTAATCGAATCAGGACATGACCCACGTCGCTTTGCTCAGGACCTCCTAGAGCGGCTCCGTGATCTAGTCATTGCTGATGCGGTAGATGATGGATTGAAGATGATTCTCCGTAACTACCCCGATGACCAGCTAGAGCGGATACGCTTCCAATCGTCGCGTATGGGTGGCGCTAACCTAAGTAGAGCTGCTGCGATTGTTTCCGAGGGTTTAAATCAGATGCGCGGCGCTACTGCCCCAAGGTTGATTCTGGAGTTGATCGTAAGTCGGATTGTGATCACTAGTGGCGATGCAACAGACCAAGGCATCGCGTCTCGAATTGAGCGATTAGAGCGACAGCTAAGTATGGAGCCGATGCCCACAAAGAGCGCTCCCGTAAAGGAATCGCCAAAAGCTACTCCAGCCGCTTCATCCAGCGCTCCAGTTAAGGAAGTGAAGGAGAAGAAGGAACCAGCTGCCGCTTCTCCTGTTAAATCAAGTGCAGATAAACCCAGTGCTGGAATTCTAGATGTGACTGCGTTACGCCGGATGTGGCCTGAGGTAATTGAGAACGTAAAGAAGAAGCGCCGTTTAACCTGGTCACTACTTTCTGCAAGCGCCCAGATTCTCTCAGTCGATCAGAAACATATAACCATCGGAATTGTGAATGCTGGGGCGCGAGATTCATTTATCCGCTCTGAGAGCGAACCAATCCTCTCTGATGCCTTTGTTGAAGTAACTGGCATGCGAAGAAAAATTGAGGTGGTAGTAGATCCTTCGGTTGATCCATACTCACCAGCAAATATGGGTAAGCGGACCGATGAAGATCCGAGCGATAAAGATCAACTAGCTGGTACCGAATTGATTATGAAAGAACTCGGCGCCCAAGTTATTGCTGAGAGCGAGAAGTAATGTACGAAGGCATCATCCAAGAGTTGATTGATGAATTAGGTAAATTGCCTGGAATCGGGCCAAAGAGCGCCCAGCGAATCGCATTCCACATTGTGCAATCTGAGCGAGTTGATGTAAACCGACTTGTTGATGTGCTAAGAATTGTGAAGGAGAAAGTCCGCTTCTGTGCAAAGTGTTTCAATGTCGCCGAAGAGGAAGAGTGCAAGATCTGCCGTGATCCGCGGCGCGATAACTCGACGATCTGCGTAGTTGAAGAGAGTAAAGATGTAGTGGCTATTGAACGCACTCGTGAATTCCGCGGGAAGTATCACGTGCTCGGTGGCGCGATAAGTCCGATCGATGGCATCGGCCCGGAACAACTCCGGATCCGTGAACTCTTGGCTCGTCTCTCTGACTCGAACATCACTGAGGTCATCATCGCCACCGACCCAAATCTCGAGGGTGAGGCGACGGCTACCTATCTAGCTCGAACGATTAAGCCGCTCGGCATAAAGATCTCCCGCCTCGCTTCTGGCCTTCCAGTAGGCGGCGACCTTGAGTACGCCGATGAAGTCACCCTGGGGAGGGCATTCGAAGGACGTCGCTCTCTAGAGCTCTAAAGTATTATATTTCGAGACGGATATCGTTTCAATATTTGAGATAAATCGTCGATTGAGTCAAAAACCTGCCACGCTACCACCATGGGTTTAATCGTCCAGAAATACGGCGGCTCCTCGGTATCCGATGCCGAAGCGATGAAACGGGTCGCCAGCCGAATCGTCGCCACCAAGAAGGCGGGCCACCAGGTCGTAGTGGTCGTCTCAGCGATGGGCGATACCACCGATGAATTGATCGATCTCGCTAATCAAATCACGCCACTTCCAGCCGGGCGGGAACTCGACATGCTTCTTACCGCCGGTGAGCGAATCTCGATGGCGCTTCTTGCGATGGCGATCAAGAATCTTGGCTTTGAAGCTCTCTCATTTACTGGCTCACAAGCCGGAGTTATCACCGATAGCAAACATGGAAGAGCGCGAATCATCGATGTAACACCGGGAAGAATCCAAGAGGCGTTGAAAGAAGATGCGATTGCAATCGTCGCGGGCTTCCAAGGAATCTCTCAAGACACTAAAGATGTCACGACTCTTGGTCGTGGTGGTTCAGACACAACTGCTGTTGCTCTAGCAGCAGCACTTGAAGCAGATGTTTGTGAGATTTATACCGATGTTGATGGTGTATTCAGCGCTGATCCGAGAATCGTTCCCGCTGCTCGCAAATTAAAGAGCGTGACCTACGAAGAGATGTTGGAACTAGCTGCATCTGGAGCGAAAGTGCTCCACCTTCGTTGCGTCGAATATGCCCGTCGTTTTGATCTACCGATTCACGTCCGTTCATCGTTTTCAAATCTAGAAGGAACATGGGTGGTCTCAGACCAACCTGAAGGAGGCAACATGGAGCAAGCAATCATCTCGGGTATCGCTCACGATAAGAGTGAAGCAAAAATCACCATTGTTGGTGTGCCCGACAGATCTGGCGTTGCCGCCCGCATCTTCCAATCCATAGCGGACTCTGACATAAATGTAGACATGATTGTCCAGAACGTTTCGGCGGCTGCAACGGGGTTAACCGATATCTCATTTACTCTTCCAAGAAGCGAGGGATCAAAAGCGACCGGAATCGTCCAGAAACTTCAAGGTGAGATTGGATTCCAGTCGATTCAATACGATGATCAAATCGGCAAACTCTCATTGATTGGCGCTGGTATGCGCTCACATCCTGGAGTCACTGCGACCTTCTTCGCTGCAATGGCTGAAGCCGGCGTAAATATAGAGATGATCTCGACCTCAGAAATCCGCATCTCAATCGTCTGCCGCCAGGCTGATCTCGATCGAGCCGTTAAGTCAGCTCACACCGCCTTCGAACTCGATGCTGACCAGGTTGAGGCTGTTGTTTATGGCGGTACCGGACGATGAGTACGAAACCATCTCTTGCAGTAGTCGGCGCAACTGGCGCCGTCGGTACCGTGATGCTCGATCTATTGAGCAATCGTCCCGATGTTTGGGGTGAGATTCGATTAATCGCATCGGCTCGTAGCGCTGGAAGGAAATTGAAATGCCGTGGTGAAGAGTTGACCGTTGTCGCTCTCTCGCCAGAAGCTTTCGATGGAATCGATGTTGCTATGTTCGATGTCCCAGATGAGGTTTCGGCAGAATGGGCTCCGATTGCTGCAGCACGTGGCTCAGTATGTGTAGATAACTCTGGAGCGTTTCGAATGGATTCAGAAGTCCCATTGGTTGTTCCCGAGGTAAATCCTGATGATGTAAAACGTCGCCCAAAGGGAATCATCTCCAATCCAAACTGCACAACACTTTCGATGATTGTTGCAATGGGCGCTCTTCATAAGAAGTATCAATTGAAAGAATTAGTTGTCTCCTCTTATCAAGCAGCATCTGGAGCCGGTCAATCTGGTTTGGATTCTCTGCGCGCTCAAATAAAAGAGGTAGCCGGAACTGATGTTGGCGATAAGCCAGGCGATATCCGCACTGTCATAAAAGATAATGGTCCCTTTCCGGCGCCACTTGTCTTGAATGTTGTTCCTTGGGCGGGTTCACTCAAGAACGAGGGTTACTCATCTGAAGAGTTAAAGGTGCGCAATGAGTCCCGTAAGATTTTAGGATTGAGCGATCTAAAGGTCTCTGCAACATGCGTGCGGGTACCGGTTCTAACTACCCATTCGCTAGCTGTTCACGCCGTTTTTGCCACTGAAGTCAGCCGCGAGGAAGCCCAAGCAACCCTGGCTAGCGCTGCGGGAGTAAAGCTCGTAGATGACCCAGAAAATTACAAGTTCCCAACTCCAGCTGATGTAGTTGGAACTGATCCGACTTGGGTCGGTCGAGTCCGTAAATCTCTCGATAATCCAAATGCAATCGATCTATTTGTTTGTGGAGACAACCTCCGTAAAGGAGCTGCTCTAAACACCGCCCAGATTGCAGAATTAGTTGCCAAAGAATTCAATTAGAGCGCTGTTACTCTTCTGATATGTCAATCGTAGTAGCGGGTCACACAGGTCTAGTGGGCTCCGCGATTTTTGAGCTTCTTCAGAATCGTGGCGAGGACGTGATCGGGATAAACTCTAAAGTTGTAGATCTTCTAGATAGACCAAAAACCATTAAATTTCTCTCTGATGTTAAACCGAGGGTGGTGATTGATGCTGCAGCGATAGTGGGAGGCATTGGTGCCAACAATTCAAGGTCCGTAGAATTCTTGTCAAAAAACCTACAGATTCAAACTAACTTGATGGATGGATCTCATCATGCAAAAGTTGAGAGATTTGTTTTCTTAGGATCAAGTTGTATTTACCCTCGTGAGTGTCTCCAACCAATTAAAGAAGAATACTTAATGACGGGACCACTTGAAACTACAAATTCGGCCTACGCAATTGCTAAAATTGCAGGTATAGAAATGATCAAGTCATATCGAAAGCAATTCAATCACAAGTGGATTTCCGTAATGCCAACAAACCTGTATGGCCCGAATGACAATTTTAGTAAGGATCAAGGCCATGTACTCCCGGCGCTAATCAACAAATTCGTCAAGGCTGTGGAATCAGACGCTGAGTCACTTACTCTTTGGGGAAGTGGATCTCCAAGGAGAGAATTCCTGCACTCAAAAGACCTTGCTGAAGCTGTGGTCTTACTTCTCGAAAAGTATAACGATGACTTACACATCAATGTTGGGAGCGGGCAAGACTTACAAATAAGTGAACTAGCGACGCTTATTGGCAAAGAAGTAGGCTTCAAAGGCACTATCGAATGGGACAGTAGTCGCCCAGACGGCACGCCAAGAAAGCTCCTTGATAGTTCGCGAATTAGAAATCTGGGGTGGAGTCCAAAGATTTCTTTGGAGGATGGAATTCGCGATACGACTATATGGTTTAAGGAAAATAAAAGTAGAGTGCGGTTATGATAAGAAATGTTGCCCTAATCACTGGGATAACGGGACAAGACGGTTCCTATCTAGCAGAATTCTTGCTGGCAAAAGGCTATGAAGTTCATGGTCTAATTAGACGGTCAAGTACATTTAATACGGGTCGTATTGACCACATCTATGAAGATCCGCATGACTCAAATCCAAAACTCTTCCTTCACTATGGTGACTTAACTGACGGTGTTGGATTAACAAATCTTGTTAGAGAAATTCAGCCGACTGAAATTTATAATCTAGCTGCTCAGTCTCACGTGATGGTCTCTTTTACCATGCCGCAATACACCGCTCAAGTCGATGCAGTAGGAACTGTGGCGCTATTGGAAGCGATTCGCGCATCAAAGCTTGATGTCAGATTCTATCAGGCAAGCACTTCAGAACTCTATGGTTCCACTCCACCACCGCAAAATGAGGATAGTGCCTTTAGGCCAAGATCACCTTATGCTGCAGCAAAGTTAATGGCTTATTGGTCTACAGTTAATTATCGTGAAGCGTTCGGAATTCATGCAACTAACGGAATTCTCTTCAATCACGAATCCCCAAGAAGAGGTGAGACTTTCGTAACTAGAAAGATATCAAGAGCGGTAGCGGCAATTAAGACAGGTAAGCAAAAAAAATTATATTTAGGGAATTTAGATGCTGTTAGAGATTGGGGCTACGCTAAAGAATATGTAGAGTCCATGTGGCTAATGCTTCAGAAACCAAAATCAAGTGACTTTGTGGTTGCCACCGGAGTTGGCGCAACCGTCAGAGATTTTGCCATAGCAGCTTTTTCCCATGCGGGACTTGATTGGTCAGATTACGTTGAAATAGATCAAAGGTATAGGCGCCCTACAGAAGTAGATGCACTGGTCGGCGATCCCTCAAAAGCAAAAGCCGAGTTGGGTTGGGTCGCTCACACCAAGTGGGATGAACTGGCCAAACTGATGGTTGATTTTGAACTTAAGAATTTGGATAACTAGATATTGCTGCATCGAGTTGATGTCTAAGACCTAATTCAATCGGTGTATTAGCGGTCCATCCTAAACGTGATTTAGCTATCGCATTGAGCCCCGAAGTATCTCTCTGGTCCCCAAGGCGACCAGTGGAGTTAATTTTGTTTAGTTTCTTATCTGAGAGCGACTCAAGAAGGAAGATAATCTGATTGAGTGAAAAAGTTTGATCTCCACAAATATTCATAATATCGCCGTTCTGAGCGCGAGATTCTGCTCGAATTGTCGCATCTACTATGTCTTCAATATAAGTGTTTGAACGCTTTTGCTCTCCATCCCCGTAAACAACAAATTCTTTGCCGGAAAGGAGCGCTTGGATAATCTTTGCATAAGCCATATCTGGGCGTTGATTTGGTCCGTAAACGGAAAAATAACGAAGAATTCTTACTGGAACTTCGTGCCAATCTAAATAAGCAAGGAGGAGGCTTTCCGCAGCAAGTTTCGATACTCCGTATGGTGAGGTTGGCCTTACATTTTGTTTTTCATCTCCAACTGCGTTTTTTCCGTACACAGAAGACGTTGAAGCTTGAATAAAAGATTTGAGTGGAAGTTCTTTTGCATATTCGAGCAGTCTATTTAACGCTGAGATATTACAATCATAGTACAGAGTAAATTTTCCCCAATCACTTACAAGCCCTGGCATTGCTGCCTGATTGAATATGGAATCAATCGGATAATCATCCAATTTTGAGAGGTCGTCTATACGAAGATCAAACTCAAGCTTTACCAAAGAACTCTTCTTTTTCGCCTTTAAATTATCCCAACGGTCGCGCTTCAAATCTGCCGGATATAGGTCGGGTAAAAAGCAATCCAAAGCAATTACTTTTCTGTCTTGATCTAGCAAAGTCTGAGTTAATCTGGAACCAATAAATCCTGCTGCTCCAGTAACCAAGACATAATTTGACTCCATAGGGTTAGTCTATTTCTTTTTGCTCCCTAATTTGCAATAACGAAACTTCGCTTGGGCACAGGACCCTAATTGGAGCAAAACGGCTATAACCCATACCGGCTGAGACATGTAGATAGGGCTCGCTGTCGAACTGTGTTAAACCGCGTGACCTCCAATTTGGTAAGTCACAATTAGTTGTTAATGAACGAGTACCGCCAAACCAAGGTATGCGAACCTGACCACCATGGGTATGTCCAGCAAAGATCAGATCAAGCTTGTCTTCTCCCATACCTTCGAGAACTCTCTTGTAAGGGGCATGAGTCACTCCGATTGATAGATCGACTCCGCTAGCTCGCTCTCCAGAAACAAGTGAGTAGTCATCCAATTCAAGATGGGCATCATCAGTTCCACGCGCCTCGATTGAGATTCCCTTAACCTCAAGTTTTATCTTCGAAGTATTTAGATTCTTCCAACCACGAGCTTGTAGACGTGTATCTAAATCCTCAGTCCTTAACTTATCACCCAAGATCCGTGTTCCCTCATCTTTCTTTAAGTAAGAAAGCGGATTCTTAAACCGTGGTCCGTAATAATCATTTGAGCCAAAGACATAAAGCCCGGGTGTATCTAGTAACGGCTCAAGTGCATAAAGAGTGGTATTTATTGCATCTTTATGACCGAGAAAGTCACCAGTACTAATCACTAGATCGGGCTTTAAACCTTCCCATGATCGAATATCGGCGATTTCACGCTTTCTACGCGGCGTTAGGTGGAGGTCAGAGAAATGCAAGACTCGTAGCTCCGGACTTCCTTTTGGAAGTATCGCTACTTCTACCTCGCGTAGTTGAAAGGCCATAGGCGTGAGAAGATACCGCTATGTCTCTGAAAGAAAAACTACAGAACGATCTAACAGCCGCAATGCGCGCTCGTGATGAGATTAAATCAAGCACAATCCGAATGATCCTTACCTCAATAAAGAACGAAGAGGTCTCTGGGAAGGAAGCTCGCGACTTGAGCGATGCTGAGGTAATTACTGTCCTATCGCGCGAAGCAAAGAAGCGTCGTGAAGCAGCCGAAGCTTTTGATCAAGCAGGAGCGAAAGATCGCGCTGACCAAGAGCGAGCCGAAGGCGTTGTAATCGCTCAATATCTTCCGAAGCAACTGAGCGAAGATGAGGTCAAAGCTCTTATCGCCCAAGCAATTGCTGAAACGGGAGCTAATTCCCCAGCCCAGATGGGCCTTGTCATGAAATCACTACAGCCAAAGACCGCTGGAAAAGCAGATGGTGGATTGGTCTCTTCATTGGTAAAAGCCGCACTAGCAGGAGGCAATTGATGAAATTCGAATATGCAACCGTCCCACTCCTAACTCATGCCACAAAGCAGATCCTCGACACCTGGGGTTCTGATGGTTGGGAGTTGATCCAAGTAGTTCCTGCTCCTGGTGGCGGAGACCAACTAGTTGCTTACATGAAACGAGAGATCAAATGACCGATGTCCGCTCAAAGCTCGCTGAATTAGGACTTACCCTCCCGGTCGCTGCTAAGCCAGTTGCCGCTTACGTCCCAGCGATTAGAACTGGAAACTTGGTATTCACTGCTGGCCAACTACCGCTCGTAGATGGCGCAATCCCAAGCACGGGAAAAGTCGGAACAAAGGTAAGTGTTGATGAAGCAAAGCGCCTTGCTCAAGTATGTGCTTTAAATGCGCTCGCCGCTGTTGAGACAGTCGCTGATGTGAACAAGATCGTCAAAGTCGTTCGCGTAGTTGGCTACGTTAATGGCGAACCAGGATTCATCTCGCAACCAGCGGTGATAAATGGTGCAAGCGAGCTTTATCTACATATCTGGGGCGAGGCTGGAAAGCATGCGCGTAGCGCTATCGGAGTAGCAGAGTTGCCGCTCGATGCACCGGTTGAGATTGAGTTAACTGTAGAGATTGCGGATTAACGGCCGCGCTTAAGTAAGCGCTCGTAATCAAGGATCATCACAGCGCGCGCTTCAAGGCGTAACCAACCACGTTGTGCGAAATCAGCCAGAGCTTTATTAACTGTCTCGCGTGACGCACCGACTAATTGGGCCAACTCTTCCTGTGTTAGATCGTGATTTACCAAGAATCCTTCATCTTTCCTAACGCCGAATTTCAGACCGAGATCAATAATTGCTTTTGCAACACGACCTGGGACATCTGAGAAAACGAGATCGCCAACGACTTCATTGGTGCGGCGAAGTCTTGAAGCAAGTCGTGCAAGAAGATGAAGTGAAACTTCAGGATGCTCCCTCACCCAAGGAATTACTTTCTCTTGACCGAGTACCAAGAGACGAGAGTCTGTTACAGCCGTTGCAGTCGCGGTGCGAGGGCCAGCGTCAAAGAGTGAGAGATCTCCAAACATTTCACCCGGGCCAAGAATCATTAATAGATTTTCACGTCCATCTTGAGATTTTGTCCCTAGTTTTATTTTGCCAACTGTGACAATGTAGAGATTGTCTCCATCATCTCCCTCTTTGAAGAGAGATTGTCCTTTGCGGAGCTTTACCGGAGACATCGAGGCACGCAGGGTGTATGCAGCGGCGTCATCGAGGCCCTGGAAGATTGGGGCTTTACGGACTACTGCTTCGTCAATCGCATCATTTCGCTGCGGCACAGGCGCACCCTACTTTTCACGCAAGGTTTAGCCAAATTGGACTACCTTTTTCATCATGGCGCTATCAAAAGTAGAGAAACGAAAGCGCGCCATTGCCATTTATCGGATCCTGAGTAAACGTTATCCAAACGTCCGATGCGAATTAAACTTTCAATGCCCGTTACAACTACTAATTGCCACCGTCTTATCCGCCCAATGTACCGACAGGAGGGTTAATGCAGTGACCCCTGCTCTCTTCAAGAGATATAAGAGCGCCTCTGATTTTGCAGGAGCAAATATTCGTGAACTCCAAGGTTTAATAAAGTCAACTGGTTTCTATCGCGCTAAAGCGAAGAACATCAAAGGGCTTGCGATGAAAATCGTCACCGAACATAACGGGAAGGTTCCCGACAATCTAGAGGAGTTGGTAAAGCTTCCTGGCGTTGGACGCAAGACCGCCAATGTCGTTCTCGGCCATGCCTTTGATACTCCCGGCATAACGGTAGATACACATTTTGGAAGATTGAGTCGGAGATTTGGTTGGACCAAAGAGTCCGATCCCGTAAAGGTGGAATTTGAAGTTATGGAGTTGATCCCGAGAAAAGAGTGGACCAACCTCTCTCAGCGGATGATCTGGCATGGAAGAAGGATCTGTCATTCCCGTAAACCTGCTTGCGGCGCTTGCCCACTTGCCAAGCACTGTCCTTCATTTGGGATTGGTGAGAGCGATAAAGTTAAAGCCATGAAGCTTGTAAAGAGCGATGCGGATTTCCGATGATTCTTGATCTGATACTTGCCGGCCTAATTATCTTTGCGATCGCCCAAGGCTTCAATCGTGGATTACTTCCGACTCTCTTCGCTCTAATCGGCTATCTCGGCGGCGGAGTGGCTGGACTCTTTGCAGCGAAGGAACTTAGTGGGGATTGGAGCGGAGTTGTATCGATAGTCGGCCTTTACTTGGTAGCGATATTTGCTGGTGCCCAAATTGGAAGTTGGTTGATGACGAAGGTCGGAGCAGGTTTCAGGAAACGGATCCTTCTTGGCCCCCTTCGCTTCCTTGATTCGGTTCTTGGTGGCGCGCTCGCTTTGATTCAAGTCGCAATCTTTGCAGCAATAGTTTTGACGATAATCGATTACCTACCGTGGGAGCTCCCCCAAAACCTGATTGAAGATAGCCGGATTTACGAGAGCGTTGCGGGCTTTAATCTTCTCTCTTTCCAGATTGAAGACCTTCTGCAATCAGTTTCATCACATTTGGATCAGCTAAAGTCGTAGCATCCCCGACCGCACGATTCTCAGCCACATCGCGAAGTAAGCGGCGCATGATCTTTCCACTACGCGTCTTGGGAAGTTCACTTACGACCATGATCTGCTTTGGTTTTGCGATTGCGCCGATCTCTTTAGCAACATGATCTCGAAGCGCTTTCTCTAATCCATCTTTCGCTGCTTCAACGCCGCCACGCAAGATCACGAAAGCCACAATCGCTTGACCAGTTAATTCATCTTTCGCACCGACCACAGCCGCCTCAGCTACCGCATCATGAGAGACAAGCGCTGACTCGACTTCGGTGGTGGAGATGCGATGGCCAGAAACATTCATCACATCATCGACGCGACCTAATACCCAGAGCGCATTATCAGAATCTAGCTTTGCACCATCTCCGGCAAAGTAGAGACCTTCAAAGCGCGACCAATAAGTCTCTTTATAGCGCTCCGGTTCTTTCCAAACTCCACGTAACATCGATGGCCAGGGTTTATCCAAAACAAGATATCCGCCAGAACCAGGAGCTACCTCTTTACCAGCATCATCGACAACTTTCGCGCTGATTCCAGGAAGTGGCAACATCGCAGAACCTGGTTTTGTAGCGGTAACTCCAGGAAGTGGCGAAATCATGATCGCTCCTGTTTCAGTTTGCCACCAGGTATCGACGATCGGACAATTGTTCTTCCCAACAACTTCGCGGTACCACATCCAAGCTTCGGGATTAATTGGCTCACCGACTGAACCAAGTAGACGAAGCGAGGAGAGATTGAACTTATTGGGATGCTCATCGCCCCACTTCATCCAAGTTCTAATCAATGTCGGAGCGGTGTAGAGGATTGTCACTTTGTACTTCTCAATCATCTCGAAGATACGACCTTTATGTGGGGTATCTGGAGTGCCTTCATAAATAACTTGTGTAGCGCCATTAATCATCGGGCCATAGACGATGTATGAATGGCCGGTCACCCAACCGACATCCGCGGTGCACCAGTAAATGTCTTTCTCTGGCTTGATATCGAATACAACTTGATGGGTGAAAGCAGCCTGGGTGAGATATCCGCCAGTCGTGTGGTGAATTCCCTTCGGTTTCGCGGTAGTTCCTGAGGTGTAGAGGATGAAGAGCGAGTGCTCGCTATCAAAACCAACCGCCTCATTCTCAGCGACCTGCTGTTCAACTAAGTCGTGCCACCAGATGTCCCGCGCACCCATTCTGACTTCTTGTCCGGTGCGCTTAACAACCAAGACCTTCTCAACGGTCGTATCGCCCTTCAATGCATCATCAACGATCGGTTTTAACCCAAAAGCAGCGCCCTTTCGGTATCCACCATCAGCAGTAATTACCAATTTCGCCTCAGCATCTTGGATACGAGCCAATAGTGAGTCTGCAGAAAAACCACCGAAGACAACAGAGTGGGTCGCGCCAATCCGAGCACAGGCCAACATCGAAATTACAGCTTCAGGAATCATCGGCATATAGATAGCTACGCGGTCTCCATCTTTTACTCCGAGTGAGAGAAGTGCATTTGCGGCTTTCTTTACTTCGCGCAACATGTCGGCATAGGTGAGAGTTCGAGTATCGCCTGGCTCACCTTCGAAATAGAAGGCAACGCGATCTCCGCGGCCCTCAAGGACATGTCTATCGAGTGCGTTATACGAAGCGTTTAGTTTTCCGCCGATAAACCACTTTGCAAATGGTGGTTGCCAGTCAAGAACTTGATCCCACTTCTTAAACCAATGTAACCGAGAGGCTTGCTTCTCCCAGAATGCTAATCGATCCCGTTCTGCTTCTTCATAGATCTCAGCCTTCGCATTCGCGCTCTTTGCAAACTCAGATGATGGCGGGAAGGTGCGATTCTCACTTAAAAGATTTGAGAGCGACTCAGTCATAAGTGTGAGATTACCAGCCAAAGGGTTTTCCCCACCATAGTTTCTTAATCGAAATTTGTGAGTAGAGATGCGTGATAGTTCGCCTTCGCAAAAAAAACAGCATCTCTACGAAATAAAGAAAGGATGGCACTTATGTTCCTAATTGACCATGGGCTCTTCTCATCGCTATGGGATTACCTATTTAAAGTCTTCAGCTCAGAGCTCTCTCGGACGCTTATTTCCTATATCGTCCGCCAATTCTTGACCGCGATCCACCTATAAATCACGCCACGATTTCTCCTCAGCCTCGAGTTATGGTGGAATTTGCCGTAATCCTCGAGGTAGGAGATATCGCGTGCCAGCCATAGTTCTTCTTGGTGCTCAATGGGGCGATGAGGGCAAGGGAAAAGCAACCGACCTCCTTGGAGATAAAGTCAAATATGTTGTCCGCTATCAAGGCGGAAATAACGCCGGCCATACCGTGGTAATTGGTAACGATAAATACGCGCTCCACTTGCTCCCATCTGGAATTCTCACACCATCTTGTATTCCAGTCATCGGAAATGGCGTAGTGATAGATCCGGCCGTACTACTCGAAGAGATCCGAGGATTAAATGAGCGCGGAGTTGATACCTCAAAATTAAGAATCTCCACTAACGCTCACTTGATAACTCCTTACCATCGCACCATCGATAAAGTTTCAGAACGCTTCCTCGGAAAATCAAAAATTGGAACAACTGGTCGAGGAATTGGACCGGCATATGCCGACAAGATAAATCGCATCGGAATCCGAATCCAAGATCTCTTCGATACTTCAATCTTGCGCCAGAAGTTAGAAGGTGCGCTCCGCGATAAGAACCAAGTTCTAATTAAGGTATTTAATCGAAAAGGTATCGAAGTCGATGATGTCCTAGCTGAATATCTCGAGTATGCCGAGATCTTGAAGCCTTATGTCACCGATACTTCGCTTCTCTTAAATCAAGCGCTGGATAAGGGTGAGGTAGTTCTACTTGAAGGCTCACAAGGAACCCTCCTTGATGTCGACCATGGAACCTATCCATTCGTTACCTCATCTAATCCAACTGCTGGTGGCGCATCTACTGGCTCTGGAATTGGACCGACGAAGATCTCGCGAGTTATCGGAATCGTTAAGGCCTACACAACCCGTGTCGGTTCCGGTCCTTTCCCAACCGAACTCTTCGATGAAGATGGCGAGAAACTCCGTTCAATTGGCGGTGAATTTGGAACTACAACAGGTCGCTCTCGCCGCACTGGTTGGTATGACTCGCTAATCGCTCGCTATGCCGTTCGAATCAATGGTCTCACCGATTTCTTCCTCACAAAGTTAGATGTATTGACTGGATGGGAGAAGATCCCGGTCTGTGTTGCTTATGAGATCGATGGAAAGCGCGTGGATGAACTTCCCTCATCCCAGACTGACTTCCACCACGCTAAACCGATCTATGAATACTTGCCGGGTTGGAGCGAAGATATAAGTAGTGCAAAAGAGTTGAAGGATTTACCTGCAAATGCCCGCGCCTACGTTAAGTATTTAGAGGAGATCTCTGGAGCGCCTATGAGCGCAATCGGTGTTGGCCCAGGTCGCGACCAAACGATCTCAGTTAAGGATCTCATATCATGAGCAAGATTCTTGTAACTGGAGGCGCTGGCTATATCGGCGCCCATGTCTGTGAAGTTCTAACTGCAAATGGTTATGAGGTTCGAGTATTCGATGATTTCTCAAATGGTTTGAAGCGTCGTATCGCGGGCCGTTTTGAGGATCTTTTCGAAGGGGATGTGACCGATAGAGAAGCCCTACTAAAAGCCCTTGAGGGAATCGACGGCGTTATCCACTTAGCTGCGAAGAAAGCGGTCGAGGAATCGGTCGCTAATCCACTTAAGTACTACAGCAACAATGTCGGAGGAACCCTAAATCTTCTAGCTGCCATGTCGCTACGTGGTGTGAAGAAACTAGTCTTCTCATCAAGCGCTGCTGTCTATTCACCGAACGATAAGCCCGCTATCGAAGAGAGCGATCCGACCGTTCCACTATCGCCCTATGGAGCAACGAAACTACTATCCGAACAGGTCATCTCAAATGTCTCTAAGGCAGAGGGAATTTCAGCTATCTCACTCCGCTACTTCAACGTGGTCGGCTCATCCCGCGTTGAGTATGGTGATAACTCAAAGGACAACCTCGTTCCGAAGGTATTTGCCGCCTACAAACGCGGAGATCGCCCGGAGATATATGGAAGTGATTACCCCACCAAAGATGGAACTTGTATCCGCGATTACATCCATGTCGGCGACCTAGCCGAAGCGCACCTTGCGGCATATAAGAAGGTAGAGCGTGAATTGGTCGATGAGGTTTACAACGTGGGGTCGGGTACTGGTTATTCGGTCAAAGAGATGATGGACCAGATGGCTAAATCGATGGGCGTTGATTTGAATCCAAAGTACTCGCCCCGTCGCGCTGGCGATAGCCCACAACTTATTTCCTCAACTGCAAAGATTGAAAGAGAGCTCGGTTGGAAACCAAAGGCCACGTTAGAAGAGATAATCGAATCCTCTTGGGCCGCAGATAAGGCGAACTCATGAGCGTCCTGGCTAATCGTTACGCCTCCAAAGAGATGCGCGATATCTGGTCGCCGGAAAATAAGATTAAAGCTGAGCGCCGACTATGGATTCAAGTAATGCGCTATCAAGCTAAAGCTTTGAATATACCGACTGATGCAATCGCGAAATATGAATCGGTCCTAGAAAAAATCGATCTCGCAAGTATTGATGAGCGCGAGAAGAAGAGTCGCCATGATGTTAAGGCTCGTATTGATGAATTCAACGCTCTCGCTGGACACGAATACATCCATCTAGGGATGACGAGTCGGGATCTCACCGAAAACGTTGAGGCTGCCCAAATCTTGAGCGCCTTGAAACTCACCCAAGAGCGAAGCGCGACGCTGCTTTTCCAGCTTGGCAAGAAAGCAGAGCAATACAAGGATTTAGCGATCGTGGGTCGCTCCCACAATGTCCCAGCACAACTTACAACTCTCGGTAAGAAATTTGCGACCGTTGCCGAAGAACTCCTCTTTGCCTTCGAGCGCCTAAACAATCTCATCGAAAGATATCCGCTTCGGGGCTTCAAAGGACCGGTCGGAACCTCTCAAGATATGAGTGATTTACTAAGTAGTGCATCTGAATTAGAAGCGGCGATCTCAAAGACCCTCGGCTTCTCGCGAACCCTTGATTCAACGGGCCAGGTTTATCCAAGGAGCTTTGATTTTGATGTCATTAGCGCCCTAGTCCAACTCTCCGCCGCCCCATCCAACCTCGCTACCTCGATTCGATTGATGGCCGGGCTGGAGTTAGTAAGTGAAGGATTCGCCCCTAATCAAGTTGGTTCCTCTGCGATGCCTCACAAGATGAATTCGAGATCATGCGAGCGGATCAATGGATTGGCTGTGGTACTCCGCGGTTACCTATCAATGATCTCTGAAGTTTCCGGTGACCAATGGAACGAAGGCGATGTCTCAGATTCAGTCGCTAGAAGAGTTGCGCTAAGCGATGCTTTCTTTGCAATCGATGCCATTATCGAAACGATCCTCACCGTACTAAATGAATTCGGAGTATTTGAAAGAAATATAAATAGAGAAATAAAAGAACAACTTCCCTTCCTGGCCACAACGAAGATCCTCATGGCGGCCGTGAAAGCAGGAGCTGGAAGAGAAAGCGCTCATGAAGCACTAAAGGAGCTCTCCACCAAGGCCTTGATCGCAAAACGAGAAGGAAATCCACATTCACTGATTGCTTCTATCGACGAAGATCCTCGAATCCCTCTCAGCCAGACTGCCTTAGAAGAATTAGTAAGTAACCCCAGCGAATTCATCGGTGAAGCCACCTCACAGACCGAGAGGGTTATCGCTCGAATCGAGGCCGCCATCAAGCATTTCCCAGGCGCTCGCGGCTACACCCCAGGGGCTATCCGCTGATTTAACCGGAATATGCCAGCCGCGATAAGGTGCGTCCATCAACATTAGATAAGTAGGGGAGGGCTCTCGCTATGGGGCGTGGCCGTTCGAAAGCTAAGCAGACAAAAGTCGCTCGAGATCTTAAGTATCACTCACAAGATATTGATATTGAAAGCCTTGTTAAAGAGCTTCACGGTGAGGTCGATAAGAACTCCAATGAGGATGATTACGATCCTTTCGCCGAAGGCAACTACATCCCCCGCAAGTAATCGGTAGGCATTTCATGCGCCCTACCCCATATGTTGCATCGCTTCGGGTCTATGAGCCGATTGATTCTTTTGCCACTAGCGACCAAGTTCGCTGGAATCAGATAAAGATCACTGAGTCGACGGGTTACGAGGAAGAAATCCGCGCATTAAAACGAACTATAATTCCTGATGCCTTTATAGCAAGGAACGATGGCGCTCACATTATTGATCATGATGGAAAGCGATTAGTAGCGCCCTGGTCGACAGCGCGAAGAGTTTGGGCAGCTCTTGAAGACTTCAAATCATCGCTACCAAGTAGCGTGATTCCATTCTTCATTCCGCCATCAACTGAAGAAGTGATTCGCGAAAAGGGTGAGGTATTGGAGAACAAAGTCCCTCATATCCTTACTGAGACTTGGATGATTCCACCAAGATGGTTCGCCCTCTTTGATCCTGAAGAGCGGTTACGTGGCTACAACAATGGAGTTGCCTTCACAATCGCTCGTACCGAATTGGCTATAGCAAAAAAGAGATGCATCAATGCCCATAAGGCGGTTCGAAAGGCTTTTGGTCCTGGACCGGTAGAAGAGGAGATCATCCAGCTCCTTAATTGGTTGAATGTTTTTGACCCGAGGTCCATAGTCGAGCTCGATTACGGCGGGCTTGCCGTATATCTTGATAAAGCGCTAAAAGATTCTGGAGATTTGGGAATAGATGCAGATTTCTCCATCGAGGATGTACATCAATCAATAACAGGCTTGATTGCTGGTGATGGAGTAGTAGCAGGTGAGGGATATGAAAAAATCGTAAAAAGGTGGAGAAAGGTTTCGAGTTTAGAGCAAGCCATGTAAGGTAATTTGGAAAGCAATGACTATGCTTTTCAATCAGGGTCTTAAGGAAGGGAGTTTTGGTTGGCGAAAGTGGATAAGCAAAGCAAGAAAAGTTTGATCGTTGCAAGAAAGCTACGTCGTAACCTTCTCCTCATCTCCATCATTGCTTTTGTATTAAAGGTGTTCATCATCTTCAGAATCCAGGGTTTTGATTGGTACCAATCAGGAGATGGCGATGTCGTAAAAGGTCTAGGTGAGTTGCTTGACAATAACTATGCTCCACCAAATGCTTGGTACGGTGCTGATGGTGAGAATTACATTCGAGGACTTCAAAGTTTAGCGAAGGATGGGTTTTTCTCGGATGAAGAGAAACTGAGTTATTGGCCAGCAGGCTATCCGCTTCTTTTGTGGCCGTTACTCAATTTGTTTCAAGGATATTTCTTCATGGCGCTTGCAATCGTGCAGAGCCTCGCTTACACCCTGGGATCAATTTGGTTTTTAGAGGAAATTTCCAAAACTCGACTAAAGAAAGTCACTTACCTCCTAGCTCTGTTTCTTGCCTTTAATCCAACCCTTTCACTAAATACAATTAGCGTGGGTTATGAGATGCCAGTTGTAGCTTTGTCACTTATTTCTATCGCTGCCCTAACTCGTTACTTCAACAAGGGATCTAGGTCCGTAATTAGCGGAGAGGCGTTGATTGCCTCGATTTCTTTTGGCTTAGCAACCTTCATGCAACCTCGTCTAATAATAATCGCCGGATTATTTTTTTTGTTATGGGCAATTGCGAAATATCGTCTGATGCTCTTTGCGCCATTCTTGGTCTTGACACTTGGATTAGTTGCAATTGCTCCGGCTGTGATGATTTTTAGGAATAACGAAGTACATGGCTATGCTGCCATCTCAACTAATTTAGGCGTTACCATGAGACTCGGCGCTGGCCCAGATGCTTCAGGGGGCTACTCCAATAACCCCAATGGTCTAGTTGAGTGCCCGGAGGTTGCCGGAGATGCCGCTCAAATAGATAACGCGAAAGTTCGTTGCGTTTTGACTTGGTATGTCGATAATCCTGGAAAAGCAATTAAGCTATTCTTTAACAAAGCGAAATTTTTCTTGTCTCCTTGGTTTGGTCCAGAAGCTAATGGCACGATGGCTAGAAACCCTTGGAGCCAGAACCACCCGCTCCTGTCCTCTGCTCAGACCCAAGAAGGCTTTAACCTGGTATTTGGCTTCTTTGGGAAATTCGTATCCTGGATCTGGATGTTAGGTGGACTGGTGCTTTTGGTCTACGGGACCCTATTTATGTGGAGAATGGGGGGACTGGAGAGGTTTCTATCTCTGGTCTTTACCTCAAGTTTTCTGCTGAATATGTTTAGTTCCATGCTGACCATAGGCGACCACAGATTCAGGATTCCAACCATGGCGATGAGTACCTTTCTTCAGGTCGTGGGTATTATTGCCCTCACCTCAAGAAAGTCATGGCTAGGTGGCAATACCTCATCAAATATCGAGTGGCCCACTCTGACTAGGTTCAGAAAAGGAATATGACCCCAATGTTGAGTAAAGGCTTGTGCCGGAGAAGTAATCCTTAGATACTAATCCTCACAAAAGGTGCGAAATACTCACCGAGAGGGGATTCCTCAGAGATGGCCTTCCAGAGTAAAGACCATGAGGTCTTGTTAACGCCCTCTGAAGTAGCGGCTCTGTTTCGCGTTGATCCAAAAACGGTAACCCGTTGGGCAAAGGCAGGGAAGTTGACCGCCATACGAACACTTGGAGGGCATCGTCGATATAGGCAGACCGAAGTTCAAAAGTTGTTGCTTAGCAACGAACAAGGAACGGGGCAAATGTGAGCGAGACTCCAGATCCAGTGGATCCGAAATTGAAGTTCAAGGCTGCACTTGAAAAAAAGAAATCTCAAAATACTCGAGGCGCCAATCAGGGCGCTACAGAGGGAGACTCAAAGCTACAAGCAGCGTCTGGAAATAAGCCTAAAATGTTTAGACGTAAATCAGGCTAGTTTTTAAGGTAAACGATTTTGGGACTTAATGCCTCTGACTTTTTCTTGCTCTTTTTGGTGTCTTTTGCTCTTACAAGCGTTCTAACTCCATTTATGAGATTAATCGCGCTGCGATTTGGGGTACTAGACGCTCCAACTCAGGAACATAAGACACATGTTGGCCCCATTCCATATTTAGGAGGAGTGGCAATAGTAATTTCCACGGTGGCGGTCTCTTATGGAGCGTCTTTGGTTTCAAACTTTTCTAGAGATACTTTCAAGCTAGCCAGTACAATGTTGGTGCCTGCAATTTTTCTGGCCCTAGTTGGCCTAATTGATGATATAAAGCACCTCCAGCCGTGGCCACGTTTTGTCGCACAGAATCTCATTGCACTTATCTCCGCTTCCATACTTATGGGCACTGATACTTTGGGGTCGCCCACCGGTCTTTTCGTGCTTGATTTAGTCATCACTGTTCTGTGGCTAGTCGGAATCACAAATGCCATAAATTTCTTTGATAATGTTGATGGAGGAGCCTCGGGAACGGTTGCAATTAGTTCTCTTGCGTTAACTTTGTTGGCAATAAACAACAATCAATTCTTGATTGCTGGAATGTCCATTGTCCTAGCTGGCTCAACTCTTGGATTTCTAGTATGGAATAAGCCACCGGCCCGAATCTACATGGGTGATGCCGGCGCTCTTTTTCTTGGGCTACTTCTAGCATCATTGGCAGTTCGCCTTGACACTTCTGCGAACCCAACTTATTTGGGATTATTCATTCCTTTTCTACTACTAGCAGTTCCCATTCTTGATACCTCTGTTGCTGTTACCAAGAGAATTGTCCGCGGAGTATCACCCTTTCAGGGTGGTCGAGATCATCTATCACATCGACTAATGAGAATTGGCCTTGCAAAGAGGCCTTCAATTTTTCTTCTTTGGACTCTGTCTCTATTATTTTCGTCTTTAGCACTAGGGCTTGAGTCCATTACGAACGGTAATGAAAGTCTTTGGATATCAATCGGAGCGTTAATCTGGATCACAACCTTAATCCTCTTTCTTAGGACCCCTGATCACGATTAATCTATTCAGTGGCTGGGGACGGGATCGAACCGTCGACCTCACGATTTTCAGTCGCACGCTCATACCAACTGAGCTACCCAGCCGTAGACCTAGTCTAGGAGTCTGCGCAACATTTTGCGAATGGATTTTGGAATTACTTGCCTTGAAAGTTTATCGATTCTTCGGAAAATGCGAAAACTGGCGAGATTGTGGGGGTTCCATCTGAAATTTGTGAATTCAGGCAAAATTATAATTGTTCCCCCGCCCTGCCTGAGTTTTTTATGAAGTAGTACATGCTCTGATTCCTTTAAATTTAAAATAGAGTCGGAACTATAGTCGTATTTATTAAACACTTCCTTGCGATAAATAGTCATTCCCCCAAAAGCGGATTCCACAAAGATAGGACTTTCTTTTCGGTTGATCCACTTCATTTTTTGCCAAATCGCTTTCTCTTTCGCCTTTTCATTACTCATTTGATGGCTATACTCATGAGCTTGTTGAAAACAATCTTCTGAATTCCAATTCTCAGCGCGAAGGGCATAAATATCAAAATAGCGACCTTTTTGGTTGCAGCATATTGCATCCCATTTTATTTCGGTAGTGTAAATAAAATTAAACAAACTTTCAAGGTTCAGTGCCGAATTTCTAATGTCAAAATCCACAACCAAAACTAGATCCGCTTCCCTCAATACTGAATCAAATCTCAGCTCCTCTACATACTTATTTCGACAATGAACTAAACGTTCGATTCGATTTGGAATTTGAGACTCAAGCTTTCCCAGTGTTCTGTATTGAAACTGTGCCATTTCCTTACTTAGTGCTTCTAATTCTTTCAAAGTTGCATCCGTGGAATCAGACTCGACAACGCAAAAATAAGGTTGCGCGCCCAATTCAATTAGTTGTTGGTTTATCCTCTTTACCTCGCGCTTGACTCTTCTTTGAACATTTCGACTAAGACCGACAACAGCCACTCTCGCGCAAACTTGCTCCACTACTTGATCCTAACTACGAGAACCGCGACCCAGACGGGACTTGAACCCGCGACCTCCGCCGTGACAGGGCGGCGCGCTAACCAACTGCGCCACTGGGCCTTTGCGTCCCCAACGGGATTTGAACCCGTGTTACCGCCGTGAAAGGGCGATGTCCTAGGCCCCTAGACGATGGGGACTAGAGGAGGTGGAAGTTTATAACCCTACGAGAATTACATTTACCGGAATGCAAATGTTTAAGATGGCCTACAATTGAGTCTTGACATTATTGGGGGCCTTTAGCTCAGTCGGTAGAGCAACGGACTTTTAATCCGTGGGTCGTCGGTTCGATCCCGACAGGGCCCACTCGGAAGCCAATTTGTCCGTTTTGCCCGCTCTCCGCGACATTTTCACACCCATTTCGTAGTAGTGGGTAGAGGCGGCGACGGCTGTCTCTGTAGTACAAACCGGTATATAAACAAGGGGCTCTAAAAAGTGGCTATTCGCAAGAAGACTGCCTCCGCAGGTCCGAAAGTCTGGACTGTCGCGGAGCTTGGTGCTTTCTACACAGAGCACCGCAGCGAGCTACACGCCCATGCCTCTCGAATCCTGAAAGACTCCGCTCGTGCGGAGGAAGTAATCCAAGATGCGCTAATTAAGGTCATGCTCGCCGCCCCTGAGCTTGATTCCGCTGACCATGCTCTTTCTTATATGCACCGCACCATTGAAAACCTCTGCATCGATATTTTCCGCTTTGAGGGACGTCGCCCGAACCTCGTCGTTTTAGATGATGCGACCGCTGAGATCGAATCAAACTGGCAAGAATCCGGTGATCACTCCGATGTAATCGCCGCCGCAGATGATGCTGCGATTGTTCGCCAGGCGCTTGCAATGCTCTCCCCAGCTGAGCGCGCCGCGCTTGTTATGTGGGAGATGGAAGGCCGTTCAACTGAGGAGATCGCCCGAGAGCTTGGCATCAAAGAGACAGCAGTTCGCCACACCGTCTCTCGCGCTCGCGCATCACTTCGCCGGGTCCTTTCCGAGCTTGTTATCGATGAAGCCCGTGGCTTAACCGCCCTCGACCTTCTATCGACGACCTATAAGAAGGCATCCGAACTTGCAAAGAAGTCCTCAAAGGTCGCCCTCTCACTAATCCTTGTTCTTTTCGCTTTCCTTGGTTTTAACTCAATGCCAACAAATATTGGAATTCCGAGCCTCGTAACTGAGGAATCGGTCTCAGCACCCGAAGTTGTAGAAGAGGCTCCTGCCGCTCCTGCTACTGAGGTGGCTGTAAAAGAAGAAGCAACCACCCCTGTTCCTGCTGCGACGAAAGCACGTGCGACTGTCGTAAATGCAAAGAGCACCGAACTCAAGTTCCCGGGTCTAGATTTGACCGGGGTACCAACAGGGTTCACGGTTGCAGATACGACTGGGGCGCTCGGAAGTGCATACTTCACCGAGCGCACCCCCGTATCGACCGATACGGAATTGATAATCGGACAGATTCTCAAGACCGACTCGGGGGCAGCAAACATCTTCATCTCCCAGACCTTGACCACTGATGAGAATGGGCTCACTTACCGCCCTACCGTCTCATTTGGTCAGGGTGGAAGCTGGATTCCCCTTCTAACGAAGGTCTCAACGACCGAAACCGTGCGCCAAATGAGCGGAAATTACCTATTTACCGCATACATTGGCGTAGAATCAGGCATAGAGACCCCGATAAAGATCGCCGCGACCGCAAAGGGCCGCGATCTTGCTGCGGCACCACGGCAGGTAATTACCCGCCTAGTGCTTGACCCGAGTAAAACTCAAGTATTGGCGCAAGCCATTTATGTAGTTGAAAGAGGAGCGCGGTCATGACCAGCTCCCATTTTAAGTTTCTTCGTCGCGTCCGGATACACGACGGAGAATGTGATGCAGTAGCACGTGCATTGCATCACGCGGCAAAGATTTCTTCTTTGCCAGCCGCAGGCGAGAAAGTCTCGTTTGCGACTCAAGAAAGGAAAGTAATGTCAAAAACGACATTCTTTAAGCGAATTGCTGTAACGGCAATCGCTGCATTGGGGCTCGGAATTCTTTCCGTTGCACCTTCGCACGCTGGCGCGGGAACTCCAACTCTTACGGTGGCTGCTGGTTCAGCAACTTACGAAACTGGTGGAGCCAACGACACAGCAACAGCGGCATTCATCACGATTACAGGTTTGCTAGGTACGTCTTTGGACTCCTACACTGTTTCGTTTGCTAGAAAGTCTGCACCTACAGGCGGACTTGCAGATAGTGCGTTTAAATCGTTCTTCATGGACACAGGTACGGCACAATCATATGGAACTGCTAGGTTGTACACAGACCCAAGTGACTTGACAGTTCCTGATTCTAATACTGCTGGCGACTCGGCTGCATACGGCGGTGCTGACTACGAATCCGCAACTACGAGCCAAAAGCGCATTATTAATTCATCTTCAACCAGTCCAGCGTATGTAACCATTCGTCTTGGACTTATGTTGGATACAGCTACGGCTCGCACTTCAACGTCTCACGGAGACTATGTTTACACAGCGGTTGTTACTCCGTATAACAACGGCGTAGCCGGTACTGCTAGTACTGCAGACCTAACATTCACGTTGGCTGCTGATGACGCGGCGGCAGCTCTAATTTCAGGAACTGTTGATCCAACCAAAACCACTGCGTATCTTGGTTCAGCAACTGCTCCAACAGCTGATACAGCGAACCTCACCGCAGTGTCAACATCATCAAATACCACTCGTGCTTACCTAGCGGTAAAGACGTATACATCAGGTTCGCTTCAAACACCTGAGTCGATTACAGTAACAATTACCGGTGCGGGTATTGTGGGAACCTCTGCTGGTGTATTCGGTAAGAGCATCACAATTGCCGGTGATGGTGATGAGGAATTCCTAATTCGTAGTGACGGAACTGCTGGAACCTCCAGCATTGTTGTTTCCACACCAACGAAGACATTCCCTGCAAAGTCGATGCGTTTTTATGCTGCAGCAGCATCAACTGTTGAAGTTTCAGTCAACAAGCCAGTGATTGGCACTTCTTCCTCAACCGATACTATTCGTGCAACGTTTAAAGATGCGAGTGGAAACGTCTGGGCCGGAACTGCTTATATTTATGCAGTTACAGCTGCTGACGCAGTAATCGCAGGATCTGCGACAACTCCAGCCTCATGTACTTGGGACTCCTCTGATAATCGTCATGAATGTACGCTCACTGGAAAATCAGCAGGAACTGCAAACTTTAAGGTAATTGATGCATCAACAGTTGCAGCTGCAACTACAACATCAGATGCCGTAGCAGTTCGTGTTTCTCAAGGCGTAGCATCATCAGTTGAGCTTTCATTCGATAAGGCTACTTACTCACCGGGTGAGAAAGCACAACTTCGTATAAAAGTTCTAGATGGTGATGGACAAACCATGGCAGCACAAACCATTTCTAATGTCTTTGCCGCTTCAATGGTGGTGTCAAAAGCATTTGGTGCAAACAGTGCGACCCTTACTTCAGTAGATGCTGAAATTCAAGGCGCAACCGTTGCAGCAGCAGATCTGAATGCGGGGCATCAGACATATGTTGTTTATATGCCTATGGATGCTGGAACTGTCACGGTCTCTGCAGTTGGAGGCAGTGGATTAGCTGCTTCTGGCCGGGTTCCAGTATCAACTTCAGCCACCGTAGTTAAGGTTGCAGACGCTGAAGTCGTTGCAGCGCAAGCTGCCGCTGAAGCTGCTTCAGATGCTGCCCTAGAAGCGATTGACGCTGCAAATGCCGCGACTGACGCGGCAAACCTTGCAGCAGAAGCCGCAGATGCAGCAACAGTTGCTGCTGAAGAGGCACGCGATGCTGCGGATGCTGCAACAGCTGCTGTTGAAGCACTCGCCTCGGAAGTTGCCACATTAATGGCAAGCCTAAAGGCTCAAATCACAACTCTCTCTAAGACAGTTGCGAAGATTGCCAAGAAGGTAAAGGCGTAATTTGGCGAAATCCAGATAACGTATAACAATTTGGCCCGAATCATTTAGTGATTCGGGCCAAATTTCTTTTTTAAGTGAAACCTATCTATATGGCTAAACTCGAATCCCAATTTTAAGAATAAGATACATTCATGGGGACTAAAGAAGTAAACCCGGTCATGAAGTGTGTAGCATTCAGCATCCCCACTACGATTCTTTTATTTGTTCCTGGTTATTTCGACCCGATTAACTTACCAAAACTGCTAAGTCTATTCCCAATAGTGATTACAACACTGGTCTTAATTTATTCACTACGAAAGTCTTTGCCTAAAGTCATCCAATACCGTGAAAGATTAATTCTCTATTCACTCTACTTGACATTAGCTGTCACCATGACGATAAGTGGATTCATTGGAAGTGACAATGTTACTCGTGTCCTTTTTGGAGCATCTGGTAGGAATAATGGTTTACTTTATTATTTATTTGCAATCACTTTAGTTTGTTCAATTCTCAATTTAAAACTGACAAAGGTGGATTTGATTTATGTCAATAAGTCAATATCTTTTACGTCAATATTGTTTGCTTTTTATTGTTCCGTACAATTTTTGGGATTAGATCCAATGAGTTGGTCAAATCCCTACAATAAAGTAATTGGAACACTTGGAAATCCCAATTTTTCCTCATCGGCGCTCGCTATTTTTGCAGGGTTTTGGCTATATCGTTTTGTTCAACTTAGAGGGCAAAACTTAGCAAGTAAAGTGTTAACAATAGTGCTTGCTTTACTTATGATGTTCTTGTCTTGGTCAACAGGTTCACTCCAGGGCATTGTGATAGTACTTTTGGCTCTAACGTTAGTTTTGTATGCCTGGATCAGGGAGAGGCATGAATTTAAATATTTGCCGCCGTTATTTCTCGTGGGCGGAAGTTTATCACTCTTATTTATTTTTTCGTCATTTATGGGTTTGGGACCCTTAGGTAATCTCTTAGAGCAGTATACGCTCAGATTACGAGTTTGGTATGCATTATTTGGCATTCGAGCGATGATTGATTCTCCATTGGTGGGTGTTGGAGTAGACAACTACATAAGTGCTTTTAGAACACATAAAACCGCTGAATTTGTATCGCTGTACGGGTCAGAGCTGAGTTCAAATAATGCTCACTCAAGCCCCATCCAGATTGGTGCAAGTTTTGGCTTAATCGTATTTATATTGTTTTGTGTTACTCAAATGTGGGTATTAGTACGAGCTGTAACAATCATAAATTCTAGAAGTTCTCACTTATCTATTTTGAAAGGGATTTCGATTGTATGGATTCTAGTATTTGCACAATCACTTCTTTCGATTGAGATTATTGGGCTTGGGATTATGAACTGGGTTTTGGGAGCAGTAATCTTGAGTTCTCACCTTAGTTCGCACCAGGAACAAGCGTCAGTTGACAGAGGCAAATCTAGAATGCTCAGCAACAAAGTTTATCCTGTATGGACGGGATCCCTAATGTTTGCCACATTGTTCCTAAGTTCACTTATTTTTATTCCTGTGTCAATTGAAGACAAGGCATTTCAAAAAGTCGCTTTTCTCAAGGTAGATAACACCAATAGTCAAGAATCTATAAAGGAGAACTATCAAAAATTATCTAACCTTACTTTGAGTTACCCGAATAAAATTGATCTAATCCTCACCAATCTTTCTTTAGCTGGTTTATCCTCTGAAATAGAAGTAATCGTAAGACAAATAAATGAAAAGGAAGATAAAGACGCTCAGGCGGTCAATCTACTTGCGTCTTTTTATAAGAATTCCGGAGATATCGTGAGTGAAATTGCCACTCGTGAAAAATTGCGAGTACTTGATCCGTGGAATATGAAACTGGAACTAGCATTAGCTCGGTCGTATGAAGAAGTTGGAGATAAAGCGAGTCTCGTTAAAAGCATAGAGAGGATCAATTTCCTCCGCCCGGATAGTCCTGAATATTTAGAGGCCTTAGCTTTGCTACAAGAATAGTATGTCCGTGAAGCATATTCTCAAAACTCAATTAATGGGTGTTGGAAGTATAGGCCTGGACAGATAATGTTATGTCCATGAAAATCGCTATTATTGGACAAGGTTACGTTGGTCTTAATGTCGCTTCTAGTGCGATTTCTGTTGGTCATCACGTATTAGGTATTGACTCGAACGTAAGTCTGGTGTCTAACCTTAATTCTGGGATCTCTCATATCGAGGGAGTTCCGAGGAAAGTCCTAGTAATGGGTTTAGAAAGCGGAAAGTACCGTGCGACTGTAGACTTTTCAGATATCTCTCAAGCTGAAATAGTTTTAGTTGCGGTGCCGACTCCCCTTAATAACAGCGGTGAGCCCAATACTGTATTGTTGGAAAAAGCTGTAGATTCAATTGCCCCACATTTGAGTGCAGGAACTCTTGTAATAAACGAGTCGACTTCATTCATTGGAACGTTGCGAAACATAATTGCAAAGCGAATTGTGGGCTTGAACTCGAAAATTACAGATTTTGTAGTCTCGCCAGAGAGAGTTGATCCAGGTAATCCAAACTTTAATATTAAAAATACGCCGAGAATTGTTGGGGGACTAAATGCATCTGCAATTCAAAGAGCTGTTGACTTTTATTCAAGTTTTTGTGACGAAGTTGTTAAAGTGTCCACGCCAGAAGTAGCAGAAGCTGCAAAACTTCTCGAGAACTCCTATAGATTCATAAATATTGGCTTTATAAATGAGTTCGCTCAATTAATGAACATCATGGGTATCCCAATCTCTGAAGTCATATCATCTGCATCGACAAAACCTTATGGCTTCATGCCATTCTTGCCAAATGTTGGCGTTGGCGGCCACTGCATTCCGGTTGATCCTCTGTACTTACAAAAAAACGCTAGAGACGCAAACCTAACTAGCCGATATATCGAGTTATCCGAGAAGTTAAACCTTGAGATGCCAAAGTATTCAGTTGAAAGACTTGAATTATTGAGTGGCCCAATAATAGGCAAACATGTCTTGGTGGTTGGCGTTTCATACAAGCCCGATATTGCGGATACAAGAGAGAGTCCAGCCGGGCCAGTTATTGAGAATTTAAAAAAGTATGGAGCTAAGGTCTCTTGGCATGACCCACTGGTTACGGAGTTTAATGGTGAAAAATCTTCTCCGATCCTCGGGGAATATGATTTGGCGCTAGTGCTGGTGAAACATCAAAATTTAGATTTGGGAACATGGTCGGGAAAGCCCATATATTGCGTTAATTCCACACCCTCTGAACCAAATTGGATTCCATTGTTTGGTTCGCAAAATCACAAGTAGAATTAGATGAGAGTCTTGCATGTAATTGCTCGAATGAATGTGGGCGGAACCGCCACATATCTATTCAATTTGATACAAGGTTTAGAGAATCTCGGTATAGAAAATTCACTCGCAGTTGGGCAAGTCCCTAAAAATGAAAAGGAAGACTCGCGACTTAGCAAATTGAACTTCAAAAGAATAACCAATATGTCAAGATCGATTTCTCCTTTGAGAGATTTTCGAGCTCGCAAAGAATTGTGGAATCTTATTGATTCTTATAAGCCCGATTTGATTCATGCGCACACATTCAAAGCTGGGCTTTTGGTCAGAACTAAGAAAACTTCGATCCCAATCATTCATACTTTCCATGGGCATCATCTTTATGATCCAGATTATGGATTTGTTGCTCGCATAGTCCTTAATTTCATAGAGCGAAAATTGGCAAAGAGAAGTAGGAAGATACTCACAATTGGTAAAAAGGTGGGGGAAGAGCTACTTGCTGTTCGAATTGGCAAAGAGGAGCAATTCATTTCGATTCCACCTGGGGTTGAGAAGCCGGATTTAAAAGAGCGGGGTTTGATCGAGAAGAAATTTGATCTTCAATCAGAAACTCTTAATGTGCTCTGGATGGGGAGGTTGAGTTGGGTAAAGCGTCCAGACCGAGCTATTGAATTGGCAAAGCGTTTTCCAAATGTCAATTTTATTCTGGCCGGTGATGGAGAGCTAAGGGCGGAGCTGGCATCGGTTTCACCGCAAAATGTGCAACTTCTAGGTGTACAGAGTCCAGATGAAATGTTAAGTATCGCTGATGTGGTCCTCTTGACATCAGATAGCGAAGGAATGCCTCTGACTTTAATAGAAGGTCAAATGGCCGGCGTTCCGACTGTCGCAACTGATGTCGGATCAGTCTCAGAAATAATTTTTGATACAGAAACTGGATTTATCTCTTCGACGAACTTAGATGAAATTTCATCTAAGTTGGGAAAGTTGCTCAGTGACGATAGGCTTAGAGTTGACATGGGAATTCTTGCACAAATTAGAGCGACGAAACTTTTCTCAATAGACCGCATGGTTATATCGCATGTGAAAGTTTATCAAGAGGTGCTGAAATGAAAATCTTGTTGACCGGTGGCGCGGGTTTTATTGGTTCGCATCTAGCGGAGAAATTGATTGACGACGGACATACCATTGTCGCATTGGATGATTTTTCGACTGGCTTAAAGACAAACCTAACTAAATTGGAGAAGTCTTCATCCTTTTCGTTAGTAAGCGGGAGCATATTGAATCAAGATTTGGTATTTCAACTTGTTGAAAGTTCCGATGGATGCATTCATCTAGGTGCCGCTCTGGGCGTAAAGAGGATTCTCGATTTTCCTTATGACTCTTTTGTTGCAAATACGCAAGGTACTGAGAATGTGATTGTGGCAGCTTCGAAATTCAAAAGAAGGCTCTTCCTTGCTTCGACATCTGAGATTTATGGGAAGAATCCAATTCAACCTCTAAATGAGGAATCAGACCGATTGCTTGGCTCACCACAATTACTCAGATGGACTTATTCTGAAGCGAAAGCAATTGATGAGTCACTTGCCCAAATGTTTTCTCAATCCCACGGACTTGAGTATGTAATAGGTAGGTTCTTCAATACCGTTGGCCCACGTCAAAGCGGTATGTATGGGATGGTTCTACCAAGATTTGTTTCGGCAGCATTAGCTGATGACGACCTTCTAGTCCATGGCGATGGCTCCCAAACAAGAACTTTCTGCCATGTCTTGGATTCGGTTGATGCTGTTTCACGGCTGTTCTTTAATGAAAAGACGTTTGGTCATGCTTTCAATATAGGCGGAGAGGGAGAGATATCCATCAAGGAACTGGCTATTAAGGTAATCGAGATGACTGGTTCTAAGTCAAATATCAGGTTTGTCTCCTACGATTCGGCCTACCCAAAGGGCTTTGACGAGATGATGCGTCGGGTTCCCGACACATCGAAATTGCGTCGATTCACCGATTGGAGTCCGAAGCGAAATCTAAATGAGATCATCAAAGATATTGAAAGCTACCTGCGCACGAGCTAAGTTATTTGCCCTCGCCTCAATATGGGCGTTGATTTCAGCAATCCTTAATGCACCAACTGTTGTTGCACTTGAGAATAGATATATTGATGTTGCAATGGTTACTTGGAAAGGTGCACCAGCACTTCCTGGTTCAGTTTCAGAGGTTCAATCAGAGATTGAAAACGACGTTAAGCCGAGATGGCGTGAATTAACAACGGTTTATGGAAGTTCAGTAGATAAGAGAATTGAGTTTTCATTTGGTTCGGCACTTAGTTCGCCTATAAACCTTTTGATACCTCTCCCTTGCGAGCAATCAGTAACGGCTTGGGGAGATCTTGTGCGGGAGGAGGCCTACAAGCGGCTAGGAATCTCGAATAACAAATCTAGGTATTTGGTCATAGTTTCCCCGGACCGTGGATGTATCTGGTCAGGGGTCGCGAATCGCCAAAACGTGGGCGAAGTGGGAGGAACTCTAATTCTCCAAAACACAATTCGTGGATTTGTCATGGCTCACGAGTTAGGGCACCTGCTTGGTTTAGGTCACACAAATCTAGTTAGATGTCCTTCAGGTAATCGCGATGGAGCATGGGGATCCTGTCGCGCCCTTGAGTACGGTGGAAGCATCGACCTAATGAGTAACGTCGATGTTTCAACGCCGCTTTCTACCTACCATCAATGGCGAATGGGACTTCTATCTAGAGATGAAGTAGTTCAGTCCTGGAAAAGTGAGATAGTTGAGATAAATAGTGTGGATGTTTTTGGAAAGCCACGTGCGATTTTTGTACGGGATGGATCGGCTACTTACTGGATTGAATATAGAAAAGCTCGGGGTCAAGTACGAGAGGGCTTAGTCATCTATCGCACCGATCCTCCACCCGGTAGCGCAATTATCTCCCCTAATCCCACCGATGCGCTTCAGGACCTCTCTTTGGATGTAGGGACTGACATCTGGATGATGAATTTTGATAACTACAACTACTCAAACTCCACCTCCTCCGGCTCGCCCTCGCTACCAGAAGGTCAGAAGGTCACTTTTGCATCTGGTTTGGTTTCTTTAACTGCGCGAAAAAGTGGTGAAAATTCAGTCTCGATCTCGTTAGAGCGTCTGGGGCAAAATAGTTTAAAGGCTCCAAAGTTGAGCCCTCCTTCAAGTTGGATATCACCTGAAAGTAAAATTCTGGATTCCGAATATATTAAGTCAATAAATACTGTGGAAAAGTACTTTGCAAAAATCGATAATCGGGAGGTTGAGCTCAGTACTCATAAGGACATAGATTGGACCCCAACCTACTTGGATCCATTTGATGAACCAAATACTCTGCGCCAAAGTGATCTACCTGAGGGAAATTACTCACTGTCAATCCGCGTGATGGACCTATCTGGAGCGACTAGTCCTTGGTCTGATGAAGTAAAGGTAAGAATCGATCGCGGTTATCCAGTCCTGGGAAACAGTTTAGCTATTGAGAGTTTTTCAAGCGCTGGGGCGGGGGTGCGATTTCTAGATGCAAGAGATGACGGCAGTTCGCTATGCAGTACTCAGCTAGTTAACGAGGATGGTTGGGTTATCTCAAGATCATCTGAGAAGTCACGACCTTTGATTCAAATTCCCAGTCAAGCATTTGGTGAGCGAACGGTCAAAGCATTTGATTGTTTGGGTAATGGCGTAGCAAGCAAAATAAGTGGGTCAGTGGGTTTTGTTAGTGGTTCAGATATGAAGTTAAGGGGAGAGTGGAATTCTGCTGGCAAAGATTTTCCGACAGGATCGATACGTTGCCTAAAAAACTGTTCTGCCTATCTCGTTGCAAGAGGGTCGGTTGGCATGATTCTTGGCTCCGGGTCTGCACAAGTCCAAGTTGGATCCGGTAGTAAAGTGAAAATTGAGTCAGCTAAAAGCGGGCCTGTCTACCGAGCTTTTGCCCTGGATTCCGGAGGTTCTCGAAAGACCGTTAGAGTGACTGGAAAGGGATTCGTACTAGTTGGAGCTGCACAATCGAAATTGACGCTAAGCAAGATCGATAAAGTTGAACGCGCTCCAATTACTGAAGACAAGTCACTTGAGGATCCAAATCAGAGAGTGCTCAGTCAGTATGGCTTCAGAGGTGAGGACTTTTCATCGGATTGGTCAGTAGCTCCCATTGTGCGAGGTACAACCTTGCAAGACCCAACTCTAGACTTGTGTAGCGGAACATTTGAATCTGAATTAGGAAGAAAAGAACGCCGCCAAGTAATGGCTGTCAAGCCAGACATGCAAATCATGTTTTTGTCCACAGAGACGGTTCGATACGAATCTCGGGCGGCTAGTGAAGCTGCACTAAATGAGCTGAAAGAAAAGTGGAACGATTGCGTTAGGAATGGTGGAGGAGTAGATAGCTCTGGAAGATTTGTAAAGTACTCCATGTTGAATGTACCAGAAAGCAAAGCAGAACTAGTTGCCATTGGTAAAAGATTAGTAGCGCATGTGACAATCGGTGAGGGAGATTCACTAAGAAATTTATTTGCAATCTATCAATTTAACGGTGACTTACTCACGGGACTCTATATCGTAAAGGATCGAGATAAACCGTTTAGTGATTTGGAGTTGCTGAGATGGTTTGACGTTGCTGGCGAGATGGCTAGTCGGATTCAGAGCGCAACTAGTGGCGCTTAAATACGATGGTTCGATAGCTCCAGAATCGAAATAAAGTTCCAAAAACAACGCCGATGATATTTGCGGCGATGTTATCGGCGAGCGCAGAGTCAAAACCGAGAACGTATCGGGAGATTGCTAAGCAGATTACATTGAAAATTAAGGCGATTCCATTGATGATAAAAAAGAGCGACACCTCGCGTTTTGCGCCAGTTCGTTGCCGATCGCGCCAAGTCCAGTTTCTATTTCCGGCGTAGGCAATGAGGATTGAAATCACTCCAGAGACAATAGATCCAGTCAGAGGCTTATTTGAAAGCGGGGCGCTATCTATGTGGACGAGAAGATTGAATCCACCAACCCCCACAACATATGCGATCGCGCCAACGCTAAAGAATTTTCCTAATTCGTGTCGGAGCGAATAGATCAATTTGATCACCGATAAAGAGTACTTAGCCAAAAGATATTGAACAAGTTTTTGAAGTGATACCATCGCAAATTGTTAAATTGCGATAGCGCATATCTCATAGCTCGAGAAAGGTGGCCTACTTTGACTAAGTGTGTTGCTTGGGTAGCTGGCGAGGCGCTGATCGATCTACTCCCTTTAGGAGATGGCAAGAGCGCAGTTGTAGGCGGAGGAGCTGCAAATACTGCCAAAGCGCTCGCGAACTTGGGGATTAGAACATCATTTATTGGTGGTATATCTAGCGATGAATATGGTGAATTGATAAGAAAAGAGTTGGAGAGCTTGGACCTTAGCCTTGCGCTCAACTCTGACTTACCTACAGCGCTTGCAGTTGTGAGTTTAGATAATGATGGTTCTGCTAGTTATGAATTTAGATTAGAGGGAACTGCAACTTTCGACTTTCGAAAGGATTGGCTCTCAAAAGATCATCCCGAGGTGCTACATGTTGGGACCCTTGCGACAATTATTGAGCCTGGAGCCAGCGAGTTATTTGAGTGGGCGAGGGCCTTGAATGTTCCTTTGGTTTTTGATCCGAATGTTCGCCCCAGCGTTCTACCTGATAAAGAAAAGTATCGAGATGCGATTGAAAAATGGGCGAGAATCGCTAGCGTGGTAAAGCTTTCTGATGAGGATCTAGCTTGGCTTGGATATAAAGGAGTTGATCGCTTCTTTGAGATTGGCGCAAAGTTAGTCGTAGTAACCCGTGGAGCAAAAGGAATTGATGGATACGCCAAAGAAGGTCTTGTGTCAGTCCCAGGTGTAGCCGTGGATGTGGTGGATACGGTAGGAGCGGGAGATACGGTTGGCGCCGTTCTCGTTGAAGGTTTACTCATATATGGATTAGAGCAGTTGATGAGTGAGCGACTCTTTGAAGTTCTAAATCGCGCTGCAAAAGCAGCAGCAATAACTTGCATACGTGCTGGAGCGAAGCCGCCAACCGGGGAAGAATTGGAGCGCTTTTGAGCATTCTTCATAATCTCGATGGTGGTGAAATCTCGCTAGCAATTGATATCGATCAAGGTGCGCGAATAGCTTCACTGAGTTTTCGCGGGATGGAATGTGTTGTTCCATTCCGTGGCCAAACTTTGACTTGGGGTTGGTATGCGATGGCTCCGTGGGCGGGGCGAGTTAGGGATGGCTTGATTAAAGACGCTTCAGGTAAGAGTTTTCAATTACCAACAAATTTAGCGCCACCACATGCAATTCATGGATTTACTCTGACTAATCCTTGGGAAGAGCTTGGTAACGGTTACTTTGCAATTGAATTTCCTGATCCCTATCAGGGTGCACGGCTAGAGCAACGCTTTGAGATTTTGGATAATGCACTTCGATGGTCGCTTGAGTATGAAACGGGGAGTTGCGATCTTCCATTTTGGATGGGATTTCATCCATGGTTTCCGCGCGAATTAGAACGGGGAAGCTCCGTTGAGATTGATTTTGCCGCCGGAAAGATGTTTGAACGCGGGCCAGACTATCTTCCAACTGGAAAGTTAATTACCCCTACATCGGGGCCTTGGGATGATGCTTTTGCCGAGGTTCGAGGAGTCCCCCGTATCTATTGGGAGGACGCGCTGCAAATTTCAATCGAGTGTGATGCTCCATATTGGGTTGTCTATGACCAAGATCCCGATGGAGTTTGCATCGAGCCCCAGAGCGCACCTCCGGATGCGGCGAACCTGGGAATTGTCGGGGATTCTTATATCGAAGCGCTCTTTGTATTTGAAGAAATTTAGAAATGCGTTCGAGTTGATGCGAATTTAGACTTCTCGGATGCGCCGCACTCTCGCGATTGGGTTAACGCTTCTAATCTCAATCTCCTCGATTGAATCAGTCTCTGCAAGTAAGCCTCGGGCGGGAGGAAAATGTAAGAAAGTAGGGGCAGTTGTAATCTCAAAAAATAAAGAATTTACTTGTATCAAAAAAGGAAGCAAGAGAGTGTGGAGCCGTAGAGTAAAAGTTAGTGCCACTTCAAGCCCAACTCCAGCGGTAACTATTGTGCCGACCCCTTCGCCTTCTCCTGTTATCTCTATCTCTCCCACTCCAACGCAAACTGTCGCGCCAACATCTTCCCCAACACTGTCTCCTACTCCTACTCCAAGTCCAACTTTGTCACCATCTCCAACACCCACACCTTCGCCAACTTCTTCCCCAATTCCTTCTCCAACTTCAACAGTTAGGGAATACACCCGCGCCGACGTATCTCAACGTAATACAGCATCAAGTTGCTGGACGATTATTGATGGGGATGTTTATGACTTAACAAAGTGGATTAACTCCCATCCAGGTGGCCCAGGAGTGATTCGCTCGCTATGTGGGGTAGATGGAACCGCGAGTTTTAGGGCTCAACATGGTAGATCTGCACGACCTAACAGCATTCTGGATGGCTATTTACTTGGACCTCTTAAGCGATAGTACGAATTAGACGTTAAACCAATTTGATTGGTAGTTTCTCCAGATGATCGACCGCGCACATCTAAAGCGACTTTATGCGATTGAGGAAGAGCGTTTTCTTGCACGCACTCCGAAGAGCCGAGAGAGATTTGAAGCCGCGAAGAAGGTCATGCCCGGCGGCGTTCCGATGTCATGGATGACGAAGTGGCCCGGTAAATATCCACTCTTTATTTCAACAGCAAAGGGTGCACACTTCACAGATATTGATGGAAATGAATTTATAGATCTATGTTTAGGTGATACAGGTTCTATGACAGGACACTCACCGGCTGCCACTGTTTCGGCTATCAAGTCGCAACTCGAGCGAGGGATGACCGCGATGCTTCCTACCGATGATTCCGTTGCGGTTTCTTCCGAATTGGCGCGTCGATTTGGATTGCCATTGTGGCAATTCACCGTTTCAGCTACCGATGCCAATCGTCATGCGATTCGCTACTCCCGCTTGATAACAGGGAAATCAAAAATTGTTGTTATAGATCGCTGCTATCACGGTTCGGTAGATGAGACCTTTGCGACATTGGATAAATCAGGGGCTACCGTGATGCGCGAGGGAAATATCGGCGCACCGGTTCCTCTTGATGTAACGACTCGGGTGGTTGAGTTCAACGATTTGGTTGGGATGGAGAAGGCTTTAGCGGCTGGTGACGTAGCGGCGATTTTGATGGAGCCGGCGATGACGAATGTGGGAATCGTGCTTCCGGATCAGGGCTATTTGGAGGCTGTGGGTGAATTAGCGAAGAAGTATGGAGCGGTTTGGATCATCGATGAGACACATACGATCTCAGTCGGCCCTGGTGGAATGACTGCTGATCTTGGTTTGAATCCAGATATGTTGACGATCGGTAAGGCTATTGGCGGTGGATTACCGACTGGAACTTTTGGAATGACTAATGAAATTGCCGCAGCTATTGCGTCCAAGACCGAGCGAGAAGTGATTGATACCGGCGGAATAGGTGGAACGCTTGCTGGAAATGCGCTCTCGTTAGCGGCGATGAAAGCTACCCTTACTGAAGTTTTAACCGAAGCTAATTTCAAGAAGATGATTGCGCTTGGAAATAAATGGTGTGATGGCATAGATGCCGCGATTAGTGAGTTTGGTCTTCCATGGCACTGTAGCCGTCTTGGTGCACGCGGGGAGTATCTCTTTCAAGCGAGTGCGCCAAAAACGGGTCGCGAGGCTGCCAACGCTGGTGATTTTGAATTAGAGCAGTACATCCATTTGCGCTTATTAAATGATGGATTCTTACTTACTCCATTTCACAATATGGCGCTTATTTCACCGGATACAACCGAAGCGGATGTTGATGCACATACCTCGGCCTTCAGAGCGATGTGTCAGGAGTTAGTAAGTAATTGAAGCTCTGATGGCGATAGTTCAATTACCTGCATAATCTCTTTGATCTGTTCTAGTTTTGTAGCCGAAGCGATTGGGACTGCAACGGTTGGCTGAGATCGGAGCCATGCGAGGGCTACGGCAGCTACAGATGATTTTTTCTCGTTCGCGATGAGATCCAACTTTTCAAGCATGGCCCAACCCCGCTCGTTTGCGTACGAATTTGCGACGCCTGTGGCACGGACAGAATCAACATTGATCCCAGGGCGATATTTGCCGGTGAGGAATCCACGCGCTAATCCATAGAAAGGGATTTGGGCGATTCCATTAGCTTGCAAGGTAGGCATAAGCGTCTTCTCGTAATCGCGATCCATAAAGTTATATTGATCTTGAGAGGCGATGTAGGAGCTTAAGTTGTGCTTTTTGGCGGTATCTAGCGACTCTTGTAGACGAGCTGGGGTGAAATTCGAAGCGGCGATATAGCGGACTTTGCCAGCTTTGATTAGGGAATCAAAGGCGCCAAGGGTCTCTTCAATTGGGGTATCAGGATCATCTTGGTGGGCGTAATAGAGATCGATGTAATCAGTTTGTAGCCGACGCAATGAATCATCGCAAGCGGCTTTTATGTTTTCAGGTTTAAGACCGGGGCGGGTATCTAACTTTGCTACCTTCGTGGCGATGATCATCTTGGCGCGATTGCCGCGTCGCTTCATCCAATTTCCGATAATGGTTTCGGATTCGCCACCGAGATGTCCTGGTGCCCACTGGGAGTACATATCAGCGGTATCAATGAAATTTCCGCCGTTGTCGAAGTAGTAATCAAGAACAACTTCTGAGTTAGCAATATCAGCGCTAAAGCCGAACACATTTCCACCTAAGCAGAGTGGGTGGATTTCTAAATCAGAGTTTGCGAGTTTGATCATGAGGTAAGGCTATAGCGATAGAGGAGATCACGCCCCCACTCCTTGAAGCCGAGCGAGGCGTAAAGGTTAATTGCGCCTGTGTTATCAGCATCAACATAGAGCATGGCGCTGAAGATTCCTTCATTGCGAAGATGTTTTAGACCTGCAATCGTGACTGCTTTGCCAATTCCTCGTACTTGGAATTTTGGGTTCACACCCATTATGTAGATCTCACCAATTGGGTCGTGGTCATGTTCGCTTTCATTTTCGGAGTGCTTATGAGTATGTCCGCCATGAACTTTGGTCCAACAGAATCCAGCTAATTCACCTTCAATTTCAGCGATCAAGAAACCTTTGGGATTAAACCAATCCTCCCTCGTGCGAATTGCAAGATCTCGTTCGCTCCAATTTGACTGTTCAGGATGACCTTGGAAAGCCTCATTATTTAATGTCAACCAATTTTCATTATCGATTCCGGGAAGAAAGCTTCGGATTGGAATCTTTGAATCAATTTCGGGAATGGGATCGCTGAGGGAGCGGCGCATCTGGATGACGGTTCTTGAAAGGGTAAGCCCATTCTTTTCAGCCAAATTCCTCGCCCCCGGGAGATCACCATGAGACCAGAGCCGTAGTTTCTCTCCTGCGTAACTCTTAATGCTTGCGATTAATTGGTCACCAATTCCCTTGCCGCGATGTGCCGGTGAGACAACGAGTTCAGCGCTCGGCCCCTCCACCTCATCAGTCAGATCTAAATGGGCGTAACCAAGAACTTCACCGTTTTCTTCGGCAAGTAAATGAAAATCCTCTTTATCGCCGCCATGGCGAAGGTGAAGAAGGACATGTTCTGCAACCGGTGGGATTCCATCGACATCAGTTGCCGCTGCAATTAGCGCGAGAATTTTTCTCTGTTGGTCAGGGTTTAGATGCGAATAGCGATTAATCAAGAGCGTTCATCTTGAAGTGCGGCGTCGCGATTTGTGTTGAAGCGATATCCAACATTTCTAACAGTTCCAATAATCGCTTCGAATTCGGGTCCCAGCTTGGAGCGGAGGCGACGGATATGGACATCAACGGTTCTTGTGCCACCGAAGTAGTCATAGCCCCAGATCTCTTGAAGAAGTTGGGAGCGAGTAAATACCCGTCCTGGATGTTGAGCTAAATACTTGAGAAGTTCGAATTCCTTGAAAGTTAGATCGAGAGAGCGACCCTTTATCTTTGCGGTATAGCTCTTCTCATCGATTACTACTTCACCGCTCTTGATCTCACCAGAGTTTGGATCAGCGGCAACACGAGCAGCTTCGAGTCTTCCAATCGCAACGCGGATTCGAGCATCTACTTCGGCAGGGCCTGCGCTATCGAGGATTACATCATCAAATCCCCAATCGGCGCTCATTGCGGGCATTCCACCCTCAGTTGCGATCAAGATAATTGGACAGCCAGCGCCGGTTGTTGCGATTAATTTAGAGAGCGCTTTTGATGAAGGTAGATCTCTACGAGCATCAATGAAGAGGCAATCAACCTCAGGAATATCTACTAGAACTGAGCCAACAGCGGGCAAGATGCGAACTTGGTGCTGGAGCAGAGAAAGTGCAGGAAGCACTTCTGCGCTCGCACCTTGCGAGTTCGTCAAAAGTAGAATGCGCGCCATAAGAATGAAAGAATACCCGCGTGTCGGAATACCTTCCAATTCTCCTTATTTTCACGCTCGCTAGCGCTTACGGGATTTGGTATCAAGCAAGTCGTGGGAAGGTAAAAGCGAAGAAGCGACGGGCTGATGTAAATCCATTAGTGGCAAGTGATTTTGGAAGTGAGTTTGGATCGCGCGCCACCTTTATTCAATTCTCATCAGCTTTCTGTACTCCATGTCGCGCGACTCGTGCTCTGCTTTCAGATATAACTGCAGATTTGAGCGATGTAAAACATATAGAGGTAGATGCTGAGAAGAACCTTGAGTTAGTTAGAAAGTTAGATATCCGCTCTACTCCGACGACCTTGGTCTTAGATAGCGATGGGGTGGAGATCGGGCGCGCTATTGGTGCGGCGAAGCGGACTGAGATTCTTGCCACTCTTGATGCGCTCAAATAATTGCAAATAATTCGCAACTCGCTTAGTTTCTTTCCGGCCGCTAAATTTCGCTCACTATGTGCCAGGGGCTATTTACAAAACGTCGCGTCATTGATTTCTGCCGCGTAGCCTCACAGCTCTGTCTCCGCTAAGTCGTAACGCAATTTCAATTAACCACGACTTATCTTCATAGGAGAGAAAAATGACGATTACCAATGTTCTAACTTTTAAAACAAATAGCGATGTGAATTTGATCGATGCCCGTGGCCCGCGCTTTGGCGCTCTCTTAACTACGCTCGTATTGACCGGTTTTATTGCAACTGAATACTTTCCGCTTCTTTATTGGCAATTAACGGTCTTTACCTTAGGAGCCTTTCTTGGCTCATCGCCCTATAGCTTCACTTATCGCAAGTTCGTAAAGCCGAGACTTCGCGGTGATATTCCAACCGAAGATGTGAGGCCTCCTCAATTCGCGCAATTAGTTGGCTTCCTCTTTGCAGCGAGTGCAACGATCACTTATCTCTTGGGAGCTGAAACTCTCGGATTGGTGATCATCAGTTTCGCCTTAGCCGCAGCCTTTCTAAATGCTGGATTTAATTACTGCTTGGGTTGCGAGGTCTATCTCTTGATTGCTCGGGCGAAGAGCGCTGTTGCTGCGCGTAGGAATCATGAGGACTCATACAACCTACCGAGCCTCTAGAATTACGGGGTGGCAGATAAAGAGAAAGCTCATGAGTTACGCGAGAAAGGTCTTCGCTTAACTCCCCAGCGCGAATTGGTTCTAAGCGCTGTGCGAGAGCTTGGCCATGCCACCCCAGAAGAGGTAGCAGAGAAGGTTCGAAAGACCCATCCCGGTATCAATCTCTCTACCGTCTATCGCAACCTTGAGACTTTAGAGAATGTCGGTTTAGTTCAACATACCCATCTTGGCCATGGCGGAGCGACGTATCACGCCGCTGAAGAGCTAACCCATCTTCACTTAGTCTGCGGAAATTGTGGTTCTGTGGGCGATGCCCCGATTGAGACAGCGGCGCAATTTGTAAATGCGCTAGTTGATGAATATGGATTTAAAACTGATGTTACGCATTTTGCCATCTACGGAACCTGTCAAAACTGCGGAAAGAAATGACCGCTGTCTACGTAGAAGAGGGCCTGGATAAAGGCGCGATCTGGCACTTTGGTGAGGTTGCCAAGGAACAACGAGCTTTAGCTGAAGGAAAAGCGTGGGCTGATCTCTCACATCGCGCTGTGATTGAGATTAGCGGCGTAGATCGACTTACCTGGTTGCACTCATTAACCACGCAACACCTAGAGAAACTTCAACCCGGTGAGTGGAAAGGGGCTTTAATCCTCGACCCCCAAGGACATGTTGAGCAACAACTCTTTCTAGTCGATGATGGAAGTTCAACATTTATCCACCTTGATCAAGAAAAGAAGGAATCTCTTATCTCCTATCTAGAGAAGATGAAGTTCATGCTCCAAGTAGAGGTCAAAGATGTATCGGGTGAATATGCAATCTTTCGTGCGCCAGGAAAGAGCGATGATTTAGGCGGGCCGTACGCGTTAGTTCCGCGCGCTGAGGCTGAAGCAACTTCGGCTGCTTTTAACTCTTCGAATCTACAAATTGGAATCTGGGCGCTAGAAGCAGAGCGAATTGCAAGCGGTAGAGCGCGAATTGGTTTAGATACCGATCATAAATCGATTCCCAATGAATTAGGGGTCTTAAATAAATCGGTTCATATGAATAAAGGTTGTTATCGTGGCCAAGAGACGGTTGCAAAGGTATTCAACCTCGGCCATCCGCCTCGTCGGTTAGTGCTCTTACATCTTGATGGCAGTTCAATTGATCTACCTAAACATGGATCTCCGGTGACTTTAGAGGGTAAAGAGATCGGTTCTATTGGCTCGGTTGCTCGTCATCATGAGTTGGGGCCGATAGCTCTTGCTCTTATTAAGCGAATGACCCCGGCTGATGCGATCCTTTTGGCTGAAGGAATTTCAGCGAGCCAAGAGATTCTGGTGCCAATTGAATAATCGGGCGGCTTAGAAAATGGAGATCATCACAACTGTTCTACTTATAGTCGCTACCCTTTTCTTTGGTCTAGCGATGTTGGGTTATGCCGCGCGGATGTGGCGTAAGTTGAAACGAGGAGAGTAGTGGCATTTCAAATTCCAGAGGGGCTACATCCCGATCTAAATCCACTTGCCTGGATGGTAGGAACCTGGCGCGGTAAAGGTCATGGCGATTATCCCGATTCAAAGTCATTCCAATTCGCTCAAGAAGTAACTTTTAGCCATGATGGTCGACCATTCTTAACTTATTTTTCTCGCTCTTGGGTGATCGATGACAATAACGAAATAATCAGTACCGCTGCATCGGAGACAGGATTTTGGCGAGTTAAGCCGAATAACCAATTAGAGGTTGTATTGGCACACTCAACTGGAATCGCCGAAGGCTGGGTTGGAAGATTTGATGGACCGAAGATCCAATTAGTTATGGATAGTGGTTATGCAGCACCAACCGCTAAGAGCGTGACTGAGGGCCAGCGCCTTTATGGATTGGTCGATGGCGAGCTCTTCTTTGCTTATGACATGGCTTATGGTGGAAAGAAACTACAAGCACATATCTGGTCGACTCTGCCACGCGTGACTTCCTAATGGAGCAAGGTGAAGTCTTACTTGAAGTAGTTCGAAATGAGATGGTCGAATCAATCCATGCTGGCCACTTATTGATTCTAGGCAAAGATGGCGCGCCGATTCTTGAGTTAGGTGATTTGAAATCACCCATCTATCCCCGCTCTGCCGTTAAATCGATTCAGGCATCGGCGATGGTGCGAGCGGGCTTAAAGGTTTCTCCAAAAGAATTGGCGCTAATTTGTGCTAGCCACGCTGGAAGTAGCGAGCACCTTGATGTGGCGCGCTTGATATTAAGTGGGGCTGGACTCGGTGAAAGCGCGCTTAAGAACACCCCGGATAAACCACTCGGCGCGGTAGAGCGAGCGGCATGGGGAGATAAGGCTCCTACTTCACTTGCGGCTAATTGCAGCGGTAAACATGCTGGGATGGTCGCGACGTGTAAGGCGAATGGTTGGGATCTTGAGAGTTATAAAGAAGTCACTCATCCCTTACAGCTTGCTATAAGAGAAGAATTTGAGAAGTTATCAGGCGAAGCGATTACCAAAGTTGGCGTTGATGGATGTGGCGCACCACTATTTGCGATTTCTTTAGCGGGTTTAGCAAAAGCGCTAAGAAATCTCATGCTTTCGGCCGAACTAGTTCATCAAGAGGTTGTAAACGCTTGTCGCGCAAATCCGGTAATGGTCTCGGGAGCGGGAAGGCTTCCGACGGTATTGATGGAGAGAGTAGATGGATTATTTATTAAAGATGGCGCCGAAGGCGTGATGGTGATTGGAACACGAAGTGGTGAAGTTGTTGTTTGGAAGATGAGCGATGGCTCCCAACGCGGCGCTATGACGCTAGCTCTTGCAAGCCTTTCGCACCTTGGAATTAAGCCAGATATTGAGCGTGAAACTGTCCTTGGCGGAGGAGAAGTTGTAGGAGAGATTCGCGCGAGTAAACTCGTGCGCCATGGCTAAACGCGCAAATCGGATCGCATCTTTGATGCTCCATACCTCACCGCTTGAACAAGCGGGTACTGGTGATGCCGGTGGAATGAATGTCTACGTTGTTGAGAGCGCGAAGCGAATCGCTGAATCTGGCGTAAAGGTAGATATTTTTACTCGAGCTAATCGTCCAAGTTTGCCGGAAGTAGTTGAGATTGGCGATGGCGTTAATGTGGTTCATCTCGAGGCTGGGCCTTATGGAAGCGTTACAAAAGATGAATTGCCCTCACAAATCTGTGCGCTTATGTCTTCATACCTGCGTTATGAGCTACAGAAGTCACCTGGTTATTACGACTTGATTCACTCCCACTATTGGATCTCCGGCCAACTAGGTTGGTTGGTCTCGGAGCGTTATGGAATCCCTTTAGTTCACACGATGCATACGATGGCAAGGGTAAAGAATCAATCACTTGCTGAAGGGGAATCCCCAGAACCGCAATCGCGAGCAATCGGTGAAGAACAAGTGGTTAAAGCATCTTCAGCGCTAATTGCAAACACTGCTTCTGAGGCTGCGAGCTTGGTATCTCTATATGACGCATGCCCAGATAATGTCTTTGTTGTAACGCCGGGCGTTGATCTTCGTACCTATAAAGTTAATGGTGGCAAGAAGAGTGCGCGCGAGAAGTTATCGATGGCGCAAGATCAATTGATCTTGTTATTTGTGGGAAGAATCCAGCCACATAAAGGACCAGAAGTTCTAATTCGCGCGGTTGCTGAGATGGTGCAACACACCCCAGCGCTCCGTAGCAAGTTACGCGCAGTAATCATGGGAGGGCCGTCTGGAAATGGTTCTAGCGAACCAGAACGCTTAGAAGTTCTGGCTAAGTTCTTGGGCGTTAGCGATATCGTTCAATTTGTTCCCCCAGTTGCTCATGAAGAGCTATCGGATTGGTATCGCGCGGCTGATTTGGTCTGCGTACCTTCATATTCAGAGTCATTTGGCTTGGTTGCACTTGAGGCCCAGGCATGCGGAACCCCAGTTGTAGCAACAGCAGTTGGCGGCCTACGCGCTGCCGTTGCCGATGGAATCTCTGGCGTTCTCGTAGATGGCCATAATCCAAAGGCTTGGTCGGCAACTTTGATGCGGCTATTGATGGAGCCACAACGTCGACTTCTCCTCTCAATGGGAGCAGTTGAACATGCATCGCACTTTGGATGGGACGCAACCGCCCGTGGAATTTTAGATGTTTATGACTTTGTTCTCTCCAAAGGAACATCAGCAAAACTAAGCGTGGTCTGATGAGCACGAGCGCAATGGCCCTGGCAACTATCGAGGAGTTCCTCCACTCCCACGATATTGATAGCGAACGAACTGGCTCATCTTTTCTTCTAACGCTTCCCGGAGAGCGAAAGCTTGAGACACACTGCGCTCTAGTAGTTGGAGATCACTCAGTTAGCATCAACGCATTCATCATCCGTAAGCCAGACGAGAATATAGAAGCGGTACATGAGTGGTTATTGAAGAAGAATGCGACTATGTATTGTGTCGCCTTTGCGATAAATGAGTTGGGCGATATCTATCTTGTTGGAAGGTTGCCTTTCAATTCAATCACCGAGAAGGAATTAGATCGAGTCATTGGCGCGGTTTTGCAGTACTCGGATTCAGCATTTAATCCACTACTTGAAATGGGCTTCTCAAATGCGATTAGACGTGAGTGGGCCTGGCGAGTCTCGCGGGGCGAATCACTTTCTAATTTAAAGGCTTTCGAGCATTTAATCAGTTAAAGATTTCAGCTAAGCCCTAAGAATTTAATGAATCCGACCATAATCGCGGCGCTAAACCCTGCCATCGGAACTGTGATTACCCAGGCTGTAAGTATTTTGCTTACAACTGACCACTTAACCGCTTTCTTTCCACGAGTAGCGCCAGAGCCGATGATTGCCGAAGTGATGGTATGAGTCGTACTGATCGGTGCTTTGAAATTTATAGCAAGGACAAAGAGAATCGATGAGGCAACAGTCTCGGATGCAACGCCGCGGAGTTGATCGATGTGGACCATCCGCTTTCCAAGGGTTTTCATGATGCGCCAGCCACCGGCATAAGTACCCGCGGCAATAGCAGCAGCGGCAGATACCTTCACCCAGGTAGGGATTGAATCTCCAGAGTGAAAACCTCCTGCAACGAGAGCAAGGGTCATGACACCCATAGTTTTCTGGGCATCTTGTAGACCATGGCCAACAGACATCGCCGTTGCCGAGCAGATCTGTGCGCCGCGGAAATACTTACCAACTACAGCTCGCTTAGCGTTACGGAAAAGGTATTGAAGTAACGCAGTTAATCCAAAGGCAAGTGTGAAGCCGACGAGCGGAGAGATAATCATCGGAATCAAGACCTTTTGTATTACTCCATCCCAATGCACCACTTCACTTGAGGCAAGTGCGGCGCCAACAAGTCCACCGATTAAGGCATGTGAACTAGATGAAGGTATCCCAAACCACCAAGTGATGAGATTCCAGGTAATTGCACCGAAGACACCGGCAAGTACCACGTAAAGTCCAGTAACCGAAGCGCTTACATCGATGATTCCGCTGCCAACAGTCTTTGCGACACCTTCACTTATAAACGCGCCGACAAAGTTTCCGACGGCTGCTACAAAGAGCGCCTGTTTTGGCCTTAGCGCCTTTGTCTCAACCGAAGTTGCAATTGCATTAGCGGCATCATGGAATCCATTGGTGTAGTCAAAGACGAGTGCAACTACGATGATTAATGAAACAAGGAGGTAGGCGTCTCCCACTCTTAATTCTCCTTTAGGGCGATGGTGCGGATAACTCGCGCAACCTTCGCCATATGATCGAGGGAATCTTCAAATTGATCGATAGTTCGACTTACCCGCAAGATAGTCATAGCATCTACCGAGCCGTCATAGAGCTGGGCAGTGATTCGGCGGTGAATACGGTCTCCTTCATCCTCTAAACGGTCAATCTCGGAATAGAAATGATCTAAATCTTTGAGATTCTTAAGTCGTGGCATCGAAGAAGCGGTTAATTCAGCGCCTTTGCGGACGGTATCCACTAATTCGGCAGCAAGAGGTGGAAAGTCAATGACTCGATGGAGAACAGCAACGTCAGTTGCCTCCTCAATTGCATCCATCGCATCATCAAGTGAATTTGCAAGCTCTTGTAGATCGCCACGGTCATATGGGGTTACGAACATGTCGTCGATGCGGCGGACAATCTTTCCCAATAAGTCATCAGCTTCAGATTCGATATTTCCGATTCGCTTGGCTAGCTCGCGACGAGAGGTTTCGGGTGCTGCAACTAATTCGACAGCAGTCCGTGCGGCTGCGGCAAGCCGCTCAGCTAGCGAGGTATATAAATCGAAGAGGACTGCATCTTTTGGCGTGAAACTCATTTGATACTCCCTGGTGCTCTTCTAAATCTGGACTATTAGTGAATACGGGGTGACTCTAGGCGAAATTTCAGAATTCCTAGAATCCTCTGGGAAGATGTCTCCATGACGCTCAACCTCATCTTGCTCCGCCATGGCGAGAGTGAGTGGAATGCCAAGAATCTCTTCACCGGATGGGTTGATGTCCGACTTTCGGCAAAAGGCGAGGCTGAGGCGCGGCGCGGTGGCGAGCTACTCAAAGAGCGGGGCTTGTTGCCTGAAGTGGTCCATACATCGCTATTACGTCGAGCGATTCATACCGCAAATTTGGCGCTCGATTCATCTGATCGCCATTGGATTCCAGTGCGACGTTCGTGGCGATTAAATGAACGCCACTACGGCGCGCTTCAAGGTAAAGATAAGGCCCAGACATTGGCGCAGTACGGCGAAGAACAGTTTAAATTGTGGCGACGTTCTTATGATGTTCCACCTCCACCAATTTCAGAAGACGATCCATTTTCGCAAGCAGGAGATTTACGTTATTCAGATCTTGGAAAAGAGATGCCTAAATCAGAGTGCTTAAAAGATGTTGTAAATCGTATGCTTCCTTATTGGGAGAGCGCGATAGTTCCTGATTTAAGGGCTGGAAAGACGGTCTTGGTAGTGGCGCATGGAAACTCGCTTCGCGCGCTGGTAAAGCACCTAGATGGTATTTCTGATTCAGATATTGCTGAGTTGAATATCCCAACTGGAATTCCACTTCACTATAGCCTTGATGGAGAATTTAAGCCGATGAGAGCGGCGGAGTATTTAGACCCAACTGCAGCAGCTGAAGCGATTAAAGCAGTTGCAAATCAAGGTAAGAAGTAATTACTGATTAGAGAATTTGCCGGTAACTAAGTAGTAGACGCGGCGAGCGACTGAGACCGCATGGTCAGCGAATCGCTCGTAATAGCGACCAATGAGGGTGATATCGATGGCAGTCTCAGTTCCATGGCTCCACTTATTATCTAGCAAAGTGGTGAAAAGTTTGCGATGAAGTTTATCCATCTCATCATCATCTCGCTCAAGTTCTAGTGCTTTATCGATATCTCGGGAGTTGATAACGGCGCCAGCCTTGTCAGCGATTAGCTTTGCAACCTTGCCCATCTCTTCAATAGTAAGGAGCAATTCGGAAGGGACTGCAGCGTTGGGATGGCGAAGCCTAGTTATCTTTGCAACATGGTGGGCCATATCGCCCATCCGTTCTAAGTCAGCGCTCATGCGCAGCGCAGTCACAAGTGCTCGCAAGTCAGATGCAACTGGTTGTTGGCGCGCGATTATGTCGATGATGCGAGCATCGAGATCATGTTGCAGATTATCAACACGGTCATCAGCGGCGATTACTTCCTCAGCCTCAGCTAGATTTGCGGTCAATAGAGCATGAGTAGCTTTATCAATTGCCGAAGAGACAATTGCAGAGAGCTCTACCAGCGCTGCGGTAACTCCATCCAGCTCGTCTTGAAATGCGCTTCTTAGCCAACTCATAGGCAGAAGGGTAATTCCATCTCCCCATTCGTGTTATTTCCAAGGTGAACCCAAGACATCCTCTAGGTGAACAATTGGTAAATCGCTTAAATGTGACCACCAATGAGGATACTCGTAACATTGAGCCATGAAGTTCCGCAAAGATGCGAGCGATATCGAAGATCGCCTTGATATTCCGGAACTATTGATTAGAGCCCTAGGCTCTTTGGAATCAGAGTCTCTATTGGTTTTACCTGGCGAAGTAATTCTCCACCAGAGCGAGGGCTTAGCTAATTTTGGAATTGTTCGTGATGGGCGTATCACAAGCGAAGATCTCATAGCTTTAATTCGAGTAGTGCGGCGAAGCAACGGAGTTCATCGTGGCTTTATTGAGATTGCGCGCGGACCTATTGGTGAGGGAAAGCGTGAGTTAAAAGTTTCGGCATCTCCGTTGAATGAGGATGGCTTGATTCTCGTACTTATCTCAAATGAGAGTGAAGCAAAGCGTATAGATGCGGTTCGCCGAGACTTCGTGGCAAATGTTTCGCATGAGTTGAAGACGCCAATTGGGGCGCTAGGTTTACTTAGCGAGGCAATTCTAGGTGCGAAGAGCCAACCCGAAGAGGTGGTTCGTTTTGCAACGAAGATGCAGAGTGAAGCGAAGCGTTTAACTGAACTAGTTCAAGAAATTATCGATCTCTCCCGATTACAAAGTAGCGATCCACTCCAGCGAGCATTTCCAGTAGAAACAAATGAGGTTATCAAGGAAGCAATTAGCCAAGCCCAGATAAGTTCTGAGTCGCGCGGAATTTATGTTGAGACTGGCGCGCTAGTTGAGGCAATAGTGATTGGCGATCGTGATCAACTTATCGCGGCAGTTCATAACTTAGTTGAGAATGCCATAAATTATTCACCGGCGAATACAAAGGTATCGGTCACATCAAAGATTCAAGCTGGCTTGATTGAGATTGCGGTTACTGATCAAGGAATTGGTATTCCGGAAACAGAGTTGGTACGAATATTTGAGCGCTTCTATCGTGTTGATCCAGCACGTTCCCGTGCTACCGGTGGAACCGGACTTGGACTTTCGATCGTTAAACATGTTGCGCTAAATCATGGTGGCGATGTGAAGGTCTGGAGTCAGGTTGGAGTGGGAAGCACTTTCTCAATACTTTTACCAATCGCATCTAACTCTGAGCTAATTGAGGAAACTCGATGACCCGGATACTCGTTGTTGAGGATGAAAGCTCCTTCTCTGAGGCGCTGGAATTCTTACTTGGCAAAGAGGGCTTCTCGGTCGTAACTGCAGCGACTGGTACTGAGGCGCTCAAGAAATTTGAACAAGGGGGAATTGATTTGGTACTTCTTGATTTGATGCTTCCAGAGATATCGGGGACTGAGGTCTGTCGCCAAATTCGAACTAAATCAAAGATTCCTATCATCATGCTCACGGCAAAGGATTCTGAGGTAGATAAAGTCGTGGGGCTTGAAATCGGTGCTGATGATTATGTGACTAAACCGTATTCAGCCCGCGAGTTGGTAGCGCGAATCAATGCAGTACTAAGGCGCAATGGCGGAGATGTTGTGCAGTTAGATCCCGGAGTAATGAGCGTCCATGGGATTCGGATGGATATAGATCGCCATCAGGTATCGATAAATGGAATTCCGGCATCACTACCTTTAAAAGAGTTTGAACTCCTTGAGTTCTTGATGCGTAATGCTGGTCGAGTATTGACTCGGATGCAGTTAATTGATCGAGTTTGGGGTAGCGACTACGTCGGCGATACTAAGACTTTAGATGTACATATAAAGCGACTGCGTGCCAAGATTGAAGATGATCCGACCAATCCAAAGATTATCCAGACCGTTCGCGGTCTTGGTTACAAGATGGAGCTGTAAATACCTTCGTTCTTGACAACAAGGGCGCTTAATTCAACCTTGCCAGCTTTGGCGAAATAGAAGACGACCGGAACTCGATTTCCAGAACTTTCGTTTAGCGTTGCGACTTTTGCCTTTGCATTAGCGCTATCACCTTCGAAGAACATCGGCTTATTCTTCTCAAGTAGTACTTCGGATTGGTAATCCGCTTGCTGGCCATTTATTGTGATTCCAACTAATTGATCTGGCGAATCGCTGTAATTGGTTATGAAGGCAATCAGGGTTCCTGAGCCATCAGGGAGAGCGACAACCTTCACGTTCCGAAGCTTTAACTCTGCGACATCACGCTCTACGCCATCGGTGACTTGCTTGATTAAGCGGGTCTCGGCGCTTCCACCGGCTGCGCAACTTGTCAATCCAAAAGATGTCAAGAGAAGCGCGAGAATTAATCCGGTCTTCTTAAGCATTGGCGTTGAAATCACGGGTGAATAATGGCAGAAAACCATTGTTTTACGCCCACTTGGGCCGGTTTTTCTATGTGAGATAACTCTGATAAAATTGCGGCCTAGCGAAAGGCAAAAAATCTAAATGACATTCAAGGTCGGCGAAACCGTTGTTTATCCCCATCACGGAGCGGCTCTAATCGAAGCGATTGAGACCCGAACGATCAAAGGCGAAGAGAAAATCTACTTAGTATTGAAGGTTGCTGCTGGTGACCTTACGGTGCGAGTACCCGCCGAGAATGTCGACCTAGTCGGCGTACGTGACGTCGTCGATTCAAGTGGTCTAGAGCGCGTCTTCGGAGTCTTGCGCCAGCCTTATACGGAAGAACCAACAAACTGGTCCCGTCGCTACAAAGCTAATCTTGAGAAGCTCGCATCTGGCGATGTAATCAAAGTCGCCGAAGTTGTTCGCGATCTCTTCCGTCGCGATCTTGATCGTGGCCTATCTGCTGGTGAGAAGAGAATGCTCGCTAAGGCGCGCGCAATCTTGATCTCCGAGCTCGCTCTCGCTGAGAACACCGATGAGAGTAAGGCTGAATCGATTCTCGACGAGGTGCTCGCCTCCTAATCGGCTCTAATCATGAGCCAACCGAAATATGCTGCGATTATTGCTGGCGCAGGTCTTGGTAATCGTTTAGGCGCAAAGCTTCCAAAAGCGCTGATCCAAATCGATGGAATCTCGTTGGTTGAACGCGCATTTGCATCGTTATCAAGCGTTGTTGATGAAATAGTAATTACAGCTCCCGAAGGTTTTGCTGATGAATTTCGCAAGATAGTCGGTGAGTCAGCGAGGGTCATTACCGGCGGAGTACTCCGTAGTGATTCAGTTAAATTGGCTTTAGAAGCTCTCTCTCCAAGCGTTGAATTTGTATTGGTACATGATGCAGCGCGTGGATTAGCTACGAGCGATCTAGCTAGCCGAATCTTGAGCGAACTTAAAGGCGGCGAAGTGGCAGTAATCCCAGCTCTCGCGGTTATCGACACAATCAAGGAAATTGATAACTCTGGGTATGTTCGAAATACGCCGGATCGAAACTCATTAAGAGCTGTACAAACCCCACAAGGTTTCGCGGTTTCAGTATTGAAGCGGGCTCATGAAGCAAGTGAAGATGCAACCGATGATGCGGCTCTAGTTGAAGCTATTGGAGTGAAAGTAAAGACAATTGCTGGCGAAGCGCGAGCGATGAAGGTAACGAACCCAGGTGATATCGCCGTGGCAGTCTCGTTAATAAATCCAGATTCGAAAGAGCTTCGCGTCGGATTTGGAACTGATGCACATGCATTCTCAAGTGATGCATCTCGAGAACTTTGGCTTGGAGCGATTCTCTGGCCAGGTGAAGTGGGAGTCGATGGACATTCTGATGGCGATGTTGCAGCACACGCAATCTGCGATGCCCTTTTCTCTGCTGCAAGTATCGGTGATTTAGGTTCCAACTTTGGAACCTCTGATCCCAAATACAAGAACGCTTCAGGCGCAACGTTGTTGAAAGAGACTTTAGAACGGATAACTTCGGCGGGGTATGAAGTCAATAATATTTCGGTGCAGGTAGTGTGCAATCGCCCCAAGATAGGTGCGCGTCGAAGCGAGATGATCAGCGCGTTGTCAGGCGCGCTTGGCGGAGCGCCGGTTTCTGTATCGGCCACTTCTACCGATGGACTTGGATTTACCGGTGAAGGTAGAGGGATAGCTGCTCTTGCTACGGCGCTATTGAGCAAGAGGAATTAAGGCTTTTCAAGATGATTCGCCTCTATGACACCGCAACTCGCGAAGTTAGTGAGTTCAAACCAATTCAAGCAGGGACAGTCTCTATCTATGTATGTGGCGCGACGGTTCAAGCGGCGCCACATATTGGCCATATTCGAAGCGGAGTTAACTTCGATATTTTGCGTAGATGGCTAGAGGCAAGCGGTTTTGAAGTTACCTTCGTGCGAAATGTGACTGATATTGATGACAAAATCTTGCATAAAGCAATTCATGAAGCGATGCCTTGGTGGGCGGTTGCGATGAAGTATGAAAGAGTATTCACTGATGCTTATCGAGCTCTCAATGTCCTTCCACCCACTTATGAACCGCGCGCAACTGGGCATATAACGCAGATGATCGAGTTGATGGAGATTCTCATTGCAAATGGTGCGGCATATGCGCCAGGAAATGGCGATGTATATCTAGAGGTACGCAAGTTAAAGCGCTATCTCACGCTCTCAAATCAGAAATTAGATGATCTACAGAGCGCTGGGGATGCCGAAGATTCCTTTAAACGAGATCCACGAGATTTCGCGCTATGGAAGGCATCGAAGCCTGATGAACCTTCTTGGCCAACTCCATGGGGAGCGGGGCGCCCTGGTTGGCACCTTGAGTGCTCGGCGATGGCGCGCGCGTATCTAGGTGATGAATTTGATATCCATGGCGGTGGATTGGATCTGATCTTCCCGCATCACGAAAATGAAATTGCTCAATCAGAGGCAGCGGGTCAAAAGTTTGCAAGAAGATGGATGCATAACGCTTGGGTTACTACAAGTGGCGAGAAGATGAGTAAGTCGCTTGGAAATTCACTGATCGTCACGGAAGTACTAAAGCGGGTACGTGGAATTGAGCTTCGTTGGTATCTCGGTAGCGCCCACTATCGCTCGATGTTGGAGTTCTCTTTTGAGGCGCTCGATGAATCTGCAATTGCATTTCGCCGGATTGAGAATTTCTTAATTCGAGTTAAAGAGTCAGAGGGCGAAATTGGTAAAGAGATTGCACCGGAATTCAAGGCTGCTCTTGATGATGATCTTGCCGTGCCACAGGCGCTTGCGCAGATTTCTGAATGGTTGCGAGCCGGAAATAGCGCGTTAAGTGAGGCCAAGAGCGCACTTTCATATGCGAAGAAGATCAGAGGGGCGCTCGATATCTTGGGTTGCGATCCATTTGACCCAGCATTTGGCGAATCAGGGAATAAGAAGTTGGATAAGGCAGTAGATGGCTTGATTGCCTTACTTCTTGAGCAACGCGAAGCAGCGCGAGTTCGTAAGGACTTTGCAGCAGCAGATGCGATTAGAGATCGGATCGCTGCGATGGGGATTTCAATTGAAGATACAGCTAATGGACCGAGATGGAGCGTGAACTAAATGGCGAAGCAACCAAAGCGACGCGCTCTTCGCGGTAGAGGGCCAACGCCAAAAGCCGAGAATCGTCCCAACCATAAGAAGTATCGCGGGGGTAAAGGCTCTCCGCTGAAGAGAAGTGATCGCGACCAAAGAGATCGCAGAGATTCAAGCAGAGACTCAGATCGTCGCGGATCCGGGCGTGGTGATTTTGGAAGAAAACGCGTCGAACGAAAGCGAATTGATAGCAAGCGTGGCGATAGAAAGCGCGACTTTAGACGTGAGCCACGCGAACATCATGACACGATTGCTGGACGTAACGCGGTAGTCGAAGCGCTTCGCGCTGGGATACCAGCTAAAGAATTAGTTGTTGCTCTCGGTGTTGATATTGATGAGCGGTTAGAGGAGAGCGTAAAGCTTGCTCAGAAGATGGGGCTTGGAATCCGCGAAGTAGAGCGGCGCCAGATTGAAAATATGACTGGTATCGCCAACCACCAGGGAATTGCACTTGTTGCAAAACCATTCCAATACTCATCCCAGAAAGAAATCTTTGCTCGCGCTAAAGAGCCTGCGCTATTTGTTGCAGTCGATGGCGTTACAGATCCGAGAAATATCGGAGCGATTGCGCGAAGTGCCGCGGCATTTGGTGCAGATGGTTTATTGATTCCAGAACGCCGTAATGCGCCACTAACAGCTGCTGCCTGGAAATCCTCGGCGGGAGCGGCTGCGAGGCTGCCGATCGCCCAAGTAACCAACCTCGTCCGCTCGATGCAGGATGCAAAGGAATTTGGCTGCTTTATCGTGGGGCTAGATGGAGATGCCGATACACCGGTTGAGGCTATGGAGATAGCGGATCAGCCGCTTTATATAGTTGTTGGAAGTGAAGGGCGTGGACTATCAAGGTTAGTCCGCGAGAATTGCGATTTATTAATAAAGATACCGATGAGCAATACCGTTGAATCACTAAACGCTAGTGTGGCGATGTCGATTGCTCTTTACGCAGTCGACAGGAAACGGCATGGAATATAACCGTTTTATAGCGCTCGGTGATTCGATGACCGAGGGTATGTCAGATGAAGTAATTGGTGGAAAATATCGCGGCTGGGCTGATCGAGTTGCTGAAGTTGCTTGTGCAAATTGGGATGGCTTTACCTATGCAAATCTTGCGATTAGAGGAAAGTTAGTTGGACAAGTTGTAAATGAACAGATCCCAAAAGCCAAGAAGTTGATTGAAGGAAAGTCAACGTTAGTTTCATTTCATGCTGGCGCAAATGACGTAATCCGTCCGAAGTATGACCCGATAAGAACTATTGCGACTTACAATCATGGCGTCGATGAGCTAGTTCGCTCTGGAGCAACTTTAATGTTGTTCTGCGTTCTAGAGGATTCGGGTGCAACCACTCGCGCCGCCCAAGTTTGGAAAGAGCGTTTCAAAGTATTTAATGAGAATGTCCGAAGGCGAGCCGCCGCAGTTGATGCGATTCTCTTCGATCCGAACCCAGATGATTTCTGGAGAGATGAACGATTTATCCATGAAGATCGACTTCATTTAAATTCCGAAGGGCACCGCCGCGTAGCCCAAGCGGTCTTATCTCGCTTGCAGCTTCCGCATGATCCAGATTGGCGCACCCCGCTTCCCAAAGGTGAACCAATTACGCCTCTAGAGAAGATTCAGATTGATCTAAATTGGTTTGGCAAATACGCACTGCCTTGGATGGGAAGAAGGATCCGCGGAAGGTCATCTGGAGATGGCCGAGATGCAAAATATCCAACCCCGATTAGATTTGAAGCTAGAAAGTAAGGGCAGTCCAGCTCCACTTATAAACGCCCGGCTTAATCCGATATTTATCCAATGTATCGGGGCCACATGATGCTGTTCCTACGCCGCGATGCGCGGCATCGATCGTCACAACAGTATTACCTGACTTGTTAACAAAGACATTATGAGTTGCATCTGCAAGATCAGTAGAGCGATAAGGGGTCACTGTGACCATTCTCGGTTTATCTAGCTGGAAGTAGAGGCCGTGATTGGTGCGATTTGAGATGGAGAACCAACGAACGCCAACGTGACCACCATTTTCTTGTGGTTTTATGTAAGGAACATATTGCTCGGCAACCGACGAACTCCAGCGATGGATTTTTCCAATTGCGCGATCTGGCATAGTCTCAGAAGGCCCAGTGCCAAAGTAGACGAGTTGGTCCAAATCGCCACTCAATTCAAAGTTGATTCCAATCCGCGCAACATCATCTAATTGCTTTGGAAGCGTTACAGTCTCAGTAACTCTGATTCCATCGACTACTGACTCAACTACTTGCTGATGCTTGAGGGTTACCCCTACGCCAGTCTTCCAAGTAGTGGTGATTCGAGTCGTTGCCCCTTTATGAGTAACTTGAACATTTGAGCGGTTTAACTCGCGCAAACCCCAGTTATCCCACTTTTCGGCGATGTGGCCAATCAGATCGTTATCAGTTGGCGCTCGCCAGAGCGTCAATTTCGGTGCAACCTCAGAGCTGGGAAGAAGTATTACTCCATCTTGGGAAACGTAATTTCTACCTTCCTTAGCTGGTTTTGCTCTCGGAAGTGGTTTGGATGGAAGAGCAAATTGAGACCAAGAGACTTCAGTTCCCATATGCGACCAAGGCTTACTTACCGAACTCTCTAAATTGAAGTTGATAAAGCGTTCGCCGACGCCATCACCTGCCTTAAGTGCTTTGGCAGGAATTGTGAAGATTGCGCTTTTTCTAGCTTTAACAACGGGTAGTTTCGCATCGCCAGTGAGTACTACTTTTCCGTTTACGGTTATCTCATAGCGAAGTTTGAATTCGCGGAGGTCATTGAAGAACTGCTTATTGAAGATCTCAAAGCGTCCCGTTTTCAGGTTTTTTGTGCTTATCTTGATTGGAGCGGCTATGTATTTGAACTCTTGAAGCGCTGGCTTTGGCGAGCGATCTGGGAAGAACACTCCATCACATACAAAATTCCCATCATGTTTTATCTCGCCGTAATCACCGCCGTAGGCCGAGCGAATAGTCCCATCCTCTAAGCGTTGATTTAATCCGTGATCCCACATCTCCCAGATAAATCCACCTTGGAGACCTTTAAGTGAGTGAACAGCATCCCAATATTCGGCCATGGTGCCATTGCTGTTTCCCATCGCATGGGAGTACTCGCACATAATCAGCGGTCTAGTTGCCTTCTTAGATTTTGCGTAAGAGATGATCGCCGAAATGCTTGGATACATAGGGCATACAACATCGGTTAAATCATGGTTGATAGTCCAATTGCCGCGGATGGCGCCTTCGTAGTGAAGAGGACGCGTTGGATCGAAGTAGCGCGCGTACTGTGCAGCAGCGCGATGATTCAGACCAGCGCCAGATTCATTTCCAAGCGACCATAAGATGACCGATGGATGATGAATGTCTCGTTGGATCATCCGCGCGACTCGATCGACCCAGGCATTTAGATACTTCTGATCGTCACAGAGCGTATTTTGGAATGCATGCGATTCAACATTTGCCTCGCCAATTACATAGAACCCTAGCTCGTCACAGAGATCCAAAAAGGCAGGATCATTTGGATAGTGCGAAGTTCGCACGGCATTGAAATTCCACCGCTTTAACTCCAATAAATCCTGGCGCATTAAATCTCTAGATAAGACTCGACCAGTTTCGCGATTGAAATCGTGGCGGTTGATTCCATAGAAGATTACGGGCTGGCCATTTATTAGGAGTTCATTACCTTTGATTTCTACTCTTCTGAAGCCAATTTTCTGGGTAGTTATCTCTATTACTTGGCCAGTGGGATCGATTAATTCGAATTCGACACCGTAGAGAGTGGGCGACTCTGCGCTCCAGGCTGAGACATTGGGGACTTTGATGGTGAATTCAAGGGGTCCAGGAATAGTTGATTCTGTTGCCAGGAAGGCTGCGTACTTCGCCTTTGGCATATTTCCATCCCAATAAGTGGCAAAGAAGTAATCATCTCCTGCAAGTTTTTCTTCTGCGCTCTTCTCAGTCCATTGTGGAGCTTTTTTGCTTATTACCGGTGCAACTTCACTTGCGCCCTTGACTCCAATTACCTTTGCGCGCAACTTGTAATTGGCAATTGGAGCGTCATTAATTGAGTTAATATGAGCGCGAACATGGAGCGTGCCGGTTTTATTATCTGCTAGAAGCCCTGGAGTGGGATAGAGCCGTTCAATAAAGACTTCTTCGGTCGCATACAGCTTTACCGAACGAGTGATTCCACCATGCCACCATTGATCTTGATCTTCAATGAATGAGGCATCAGACCATTTGATCACTTTAATTTGGATGCGATTTGATCCGCTATTTAGGAAATTAGTTATATCGAATTCGGCGGCTAGACGTGAATCTTTTGCTACGCCCACTTCGCTGCCATTGATGGAGAGAATTGCGACTGATTCAAAGCCACCAATTGAGAGAACAACCCGCTTCTTCTTCCAGGTGTTGGGTAGCGAGAACTCACGTTCATAGATTCCAGTGGGGTTTTCTTCCGGCACAAGTGGAGGAAGTTGATCAAAGGGCATCTGGGTATTTGTATAGATTGGTTTATCACCGAAAGGTTGTTCGCCATTGATCATCGTCCAAAGACCAGGAACAGGAATTGTTTGCCAACGCTTGCTTGGCTCTTGATCTGGTCGGTCTAGAAGTTGAAAGTTCCAATCACCATCAAGTGAGATCGACATCAGATGGCCGATATTGAGCATCGGCAGGCGATTTACAGAGGTCGTCTCTGGGCTTATCCAGACTGGAGTTTTCACGAGGAGAATCTATCGTTCAGAGTTTTGCTCACTGCCTGACATAATTGGCGACTGCATCACGCCTCCCTAGCTCAGTGGTAGAGCATCCGCCTTGTAAGCGGAAGGTCGTCAGTTCAATCCTGACGGGGGGCTCCAGGTACTTTGTCCCCATGAGACGCCTTGCATATCTATTGATTTCCCTGTTTTTACTTACGGGCTGCGCAAGTGGCGCCGAGAATTCAAACGGAGCGTTCAGCTCGCAAGACATCATGTTTGCAGAGATGATGATTCCGCATCATGAACAGGCAATTGAGATGTCGGAATTGGCTTTTGCAAATACAACCAATCCTGATGTTTTAGCGCTCGCCGAACAAATAAGTAGTGCACAAGAGCCAGAAATCGAGTTGATGAAGAGTTGGCCCGGCGTTGATGCGATGGGCCATGCCGGCCACACCATGGCAGGAATGCTCGATGAGAACGAGATGGAGATGCTCCGCGTCTCAACGGGTGCAGATTTTGATCGACTTTTCTTAGAGGGAATGATTAAGCATCATGAGGGCGCAATCGAGATGGCGGAGATGATCATCGATTCTGCTAATCAAGAAGTCGCAAAGTTAGGTAGTTCGATAATTGCTTCACAGGAAGCTGAGATTCAAGCCATGAAGGCGCTTCTAGGTAAGTGAATACCTGTAAGTGAGCTCAGAGAAGCTAACTCTTACTTACGAGAGCTTTGGCCTGGCAATTCGCGAGCTAGCGCAATCAATTGCAGATTCTGGATACAAACCTGATGCCATTCTTTCCATTGCACGTGGTGGTTTTCTAATCGGTGGCGCCCTCGGTTATGCGCTTGGAGTAAAGAACATCCTTGCCATGAGCGTTGAGTTCTATACCGGGGAAAATCAGCGCCTTCCAGTTCCTGTAGTCCTTCCACCAATCCCTAAAATCTCTGATTTTCAAGGGTTAACGATTCTCATCGCAGATGATGTTGCTGATACCGGGGAGACTTTGAAACTCGTTCAAGATTTTGTCGCTCCTCATGTGCGGCAAGCGCGCTGCGCCGTTCTTTATGAGAAGCCAAATTCGGTTATTAAACCCGATTACTCGTGGCAGAAGACCAATAAGTGGATCAACTTTCCTTGGTCTACTCTGCCTTCCGTTTCACCAAATTCTTGATGTAATCCGGAATCGGGAGATGCTTGGCATTCTCATTTGTAACCGGCTCACCAAATTTGCTTTCGATTGGAATGTAACCTGCCCATATAGGTAAAGATAAATCTTCATCGCCATCCAACGCTTCGCCACTTCGCTTCTTTGCAGTTACATCATCAAGAGTTAACTCAACTATCATCGTCTGAGCGAATTCTTTCTTAGTCTGTTCGCGTCCAGCATCCCAAAGCCCAGGAATCAAACGTTCTGAAACTGCGTAGAGCGCCTTCTCTTTGGCATCGCCCTCTAAAATTTTAGGAATTCCAAAGGCCATCACTGATCGATAGTTCATCGATGAGTTAAATGGGGAACGCGCTGAGACGATTCCATCAAGGAGCGTTACCGTTGCGCAGATTTGAACGCCAGACTTCAAAGCCATGAACATTCTTGATCCGGTAGAGCCATGAAAGAGAATGCGATTTCCATCGCGACCATAGGCAACAGGAATAACAACCGGTTCCTTCGACTCTGGGTCAATAAATCCAACGTGAGCGACCATTCCTTCATCGAGGATCGAGTAGATCTCATTGAGTTCTTCGACGCTGCGATATGGCTTCCGCTTTATCTCACGCTTCTCTTCGGCCACGAGTTGAGCGTACCTGGAGTGAAAATGCGAGGCAATGATGAGTTATCTATGAGGAGATTGAGCAGTAACTAATCAATTGATGATTGAAGATTCATCTATAAGTATTCAGTGAAGAGAAAGGGGATTACCTACAACGGAGAGAGAGCGTGGGCGTCTAAGAGGTGGCGTAAGTCCTTTCCGATTCGTCTACGTAGCTCGCCAGCTGACACCGATCAAACCTGTTAGCTGATAGCGATCAAGCGGTGTTTTTTTGCAAAGGTGCTTGATACGCAGTGGGTATGTGCGGGGTAGTTCAACGGCACAAGCCTTCCCGGATTGTAGGTATAGCGGGGCAACGCGAACTATCCGCGTTGCCCCGCGATTTATTTCTAGATTCTTCCACTCTCGTTTGTAGCGAAGTAGATTGGTTTCGTGGGAGCTGACCGTGACTTTGATGTGATTGTGATCGGATCCGGATTTGGTGGATCAGTTGCGGCACTTAGATTGACTGAAAAAGGCTATCGAGTCGCAGTGCTTGAAGCTGGTCGAAGATTTACCGAGAAAGATTTTCCGAAGACCTCTTGGCGATTATCGAGATTTCTATTTATACCGAGACTTGGCCTCCGTGGAATCCAGAGAATTCATGCCCTTCCGGATGTTCTAGTACTTGCTGGTGCAGGAGTTGGTGGTGGTTCACTTGTTTATGCAAATACTCTCTATCAACCTCCCGATTCTTATTTTGAAGACATTCAATGGCGCCACATCACAGATTGGAAATCTGAGCTACTTCCTTGGTATGACCAAGCATCGAGGATGTTGGGCGTTGCAAAGAATCCATACTTCTCACCATCTGATCAAGCGATGAAAGATGTCGCTGAAGAGATGGGAGTCGGGCACACATTTAAGATGGCGCCGCTCGGAGTTCATTTTGGAAACGGCCCGGGAATTATTGAGAAGGATCCTTACTTCGGCGGAGTTGGACCTGATCGCCATGGTTGCCAACAATGTGGTGCATGTATGACGGGTTGTCGCTTCAATGCAAAGAACACCCTGCCCAAGAACTATCTTGGATTGGCAGAGAGCGCTGGCGCAAAGGTATTTCCGGAGCACACTGTTGAATCGATTGAGGAACTCACCAACGGTGGATGGAAGATAACAGCACGAAAGAGCAGCGCCTGGTTCGGCGGGAAGAGAGTATTTACCGCAGGTGAAGTCGTCGTAGCAGCGGGCACCTATAACACCCAGAAACTCCTACATAAGATGAAGGGTTCAAAGAAATTGCCAAAACTATCTCCAGCGCTCGGAAAGCTATCGAGAACTAATTCAGAATCGCTAGTTGGCGCCGTTATGCCTCACGGTAGGGAGATCGATTTTTCAAAGGGCGCTGCGATTACCTCATCTTTTTTCCCAGATGAGCACACCCATGTCGAGCCGGTTCGCTATGGAAAAGGCTCGAACTTCATGGGGCTCTTACAGACTGTCATGACAGATGGGCACTCTGCAAGAGTGCGTCGCCGTCAATGGTTAAAGACTCTCATTACAAAGCCATCTCTGATTGCAAAGATTCTCGATGTTCGAAAGTGGAGCGAGCGGACTGTGATTGCCCTTGTTATGCAGAACGTTGATTCATCGATAGCAGTCCGAGGAAAGCGTGGCATCTTCGGTTGGCGACTGACCTCTAAGAACGATAGTGAACATCCCAACGCAACATATATTCCAGCTGCAAATGAGGTCGTGCGGAAGATTGCAAAGAATTATGGGGGAACGCCTGGCGGACATATTGGCGATCTAGTTAGCGCGCCCTTTACCGCTCACTTTGTTGGTGGCTGCGTGATTAGCGATGATCCAAATAAAGGAGTGATTGATCCGTATCACCGGGTTTGGAATTATCCAACGCTTCATGTTGTCGATGGCGCAAGCGTTACCGCAAACCTCGGAGTTAATCCTTCACTAACGATTACTGCCCAAGCAGAGCGTGCGTTCTCGCTCTGGCCCAATAAAGGAGAGAGCGATCCACGTCCAATTCAAGGAAGTGGCTATAGAAGAATCGAGTGGGTAAGACCTAACTCACCATTTGTTCCAGAACATGCCTATGGAGCTTTAAGAGTTAATTGATATCCATGATGTGACGATTGCCGCGATCAAAAGTGAGATAATTCCAGGTCCAATCCGCCATCGTGCCGATCTTGTTACGGCCGCCCAATAGATAGAAGAGATGGAGCCATAACCAGGCGTACCAAGCTGGGATTCCAGCGAGTTTTAACGGACCGACTTCAACGACGGCTTTATGGCGTCCGATAGTGGCCATCGAACCTTTATCGCGATATTTGAAAGGTAGAAGGGGTTTATTAGCAATTAAGTTTGCGATTTGATGCTTTAGATGGCGTCCCTGTTGCATAGCTACCGGTGCAACCATCGGAAGGAATCTGCCATCTTTACCTTTTGCCCCTGAGATATCGCCAATTGCAAAGATGTGTGGGTAGTTGGTTACTTGGAGAGTTTCATCAACTGCAATTCGGCCGCTATCAATTGGGAGATTAAGTTTCTTCATGACTGGTTCTCCAATTACACCGGCCGCCCAGATTGTCACCTCAGAAGGTAACTTTGACTTATCGCCAAGGATAATCTCGCGTGGCTTTACTTCTTTAACCGAAGTGTTTACTAAGACCTCAACACCTAACTTCTCAAGATCCTTCTTGGTGCGGGTGGATAGAAGTGGTGAGAATGAGGGAAGAATTCTTGGCCCCGCTTCAACAAGATTTACTCGTATGTTCTTAGCAGCAGATGCGAAGTCAGATTTTAGAGGCCCTTTCTTTAGCTCAGCGATTGCGCCGGCCATCTCCACTCCAGTTGGACCACCACCGACAACTGTGATTGATAACTTTGTCTCATCTTCAAAGCGACAGAGATCTTCAAAGCGGCGCAAGATCGAGGAGCGAATCTCAAGGGCCTCAGAAACACTCTTCATACCAAGAGCATTTTCCGCTACGCCTTTGACTCCAAAATCATTTGTGGCAGAGCCGAGCGCAACTACTAAATAATCAAAGTCAAGAACTTCACTCGAATCTAATTTCACAGACTTGTTCTTATGATCGATCGTGATGGGTGAGCCCATTCGGAATTTGATCTTGGTCTTGCGCAGCGCACCCCGAATCGGGTGAGCGATATGGTCAGCGGCAAGGCCAGCGGTTGAGACTTGATAGAGAAGCGGCAAGAAGGTCTGGAAGTTGTGGCGATCCACCAAGGTGACATCTGCGATGGAATCGAGGGCTTTAGCCGCTGTTAAACCGCCAAATCCAGCGCCCAATACAACTACCTTTGGCCGAGACATAAGGAAAAGTCTAGTGTTGAACCATGAATAACTCGCGCCGAATACTCGTTACTGGAGCTTCCGGTTACGTAGGTGGCAGATTGGTGCGCGCGCTATTAAATGAAGGTTTGACGGTAAGAGTTTCAGTGCGCGATGAGAAGAAGATTTCTGGCCAGATTTGGGCAAATGAAGTTGAAGTATCGGTAGGTAATGCGACTAATTTCGAAGAGATGAAGAGCGCCCTTGATGGTGTTCACACAGCTTTCTATCTTCTTCATTCCATTGGCGTTGGAGCAGATTTTGATGAACTCGAAGCAAAGATGGCGCGGAACTTTGCTAAAGCAGCAGAAGCTTCCGGGGTGAAGCAGATTGTTTATCTTGGTGGAATCGCAAACGATCAAAGACAGAGTAAGCATCTCGCCTCGCGTGCGCGAACTGGCGTTGAGCTAAGTTCCACATCAGTACCAGTACTCGAACTTCGCGCTGGAATTGTGATTGGTTCCGGCTCGGCATCATTTGAAATGCTCCGTCACTTAACGCATCGACTTCCGATTATGACAACGCCAAAGTGGGTCTCAAATCGCACGCATCCAATCGCAGTCCGTGATGTGCTCTGGTATCTAGGTAACGCTGCAAGATTAGAGAATCCGGTGAGTGGAATATTTGATATCGGTGGACCTGAGATTCTTTCTTACGCTGACATGATGCAGAAATTTGCTAAATGTTCGGGCCTGAGAAGGCGTTGGATCATTAAAGTCCCAGTCCTTACACCAAAGCTCTCTTCGCTCTGGATTGGTTTTGTTACTCCAGTCCCGACTCGATTGGCTCGGCCGCTAATTGGCTCTCTGATAAATGAAACTGTCGCAGATCCCAAGAAGAGCATCGATGCAATTATTCCTAAGCCCCCGGAAGGGCTAATTGATGTAACCACCGCGATAAACCTCGCTCTCTCAAGGACAACTAGTAACCAGGTCGAGACCCGTTGGTCTGATGCCACTGCAATCACCGCCCCTTGGCAGAAAGCCCAGAGCGATCCGGATTGGGCTGGCGAAATTACCCATCGCGATAAGCGAGATGTGTTGACCGATGCGCCAATCGATTGTGTCTGGAAATCCATCGAGCAGATTGGTGGTGAAACGGGTTGGTATGGCGCCGATTTTCTCTGGTGGGCACGGGGAGTCCTCGATCGCATCGTTGGTGGAGTTGGACTTCGGCGCGGAAGACGCGACCCTAAACAATTAAGAGTTGGCGATAGTTTAGATTTTTGGAGAGTTGAAGCAATTGAGAAAGAAAAAGTCTTGAGGCTTTACGCAGAGATGATTCTTCCGGGTAAGGCGTGGCTTGAGTTTCGAATTGCACCCGAAAACGGAAAAGTGCGGATAACCCAAGAGGCAACATTCTCACCCCGCGGACTTGGTGGCCAGCTTTATTGGTACTTCGTACTTCCACTTCATGCATTTGTATTTCCGACGATGCTCCGTAACATTGTGAGAAGTTCAAAGCGAAAGGCGCTATTCGGGGATGCATGAGTTCGATGAAGAAATTGATGCGCTAGCTGAAAAGATCCTCGAGTATTCGCTTATCCGATTAAAGAAGGATCCACCACTTGATGGACCTTGGACTTATGATGAGTTGTACGCTGAAGTTGGCGAGACGATCACCGAAGCTGGTCTTGGTGGTGAGAAGGCGCTTGATTTATTTAAACATGTCTTGGCGCAAGCTTGTATCTCAACTGATCATCCACGGAACTTAGCTTTTATTCCATCAGCTCCTACCGAAACTTCAAACCTATTTGATTTAGTTGTAGGTGCATCCTCTCTATATGGAGGGTCTTGGACTGAGGGCGCTGGCGCAGTCTTTGCCGAGAATCAAGCGCTTCGATGGCTAAGTGATTTAGCCGGTTTCCCAGCAACATCAGGCGGAGCCTTTGTCCAAGGCGGAACGGTTGGAAATCTATCTGCGCTCGTTGCAGCAAGACATGAAGCGCGAACCAGATATCCAGAGGTAGGTAAATGGGTGATTGCATGTAGCGATCAGGCTCATTCATCAGTCAAGAGCGCCGCAAGCGTTATGGATGTAGAGGTTTTGAACATTAAGTGCGATAGCAGCCATAGGCTTCAAGGCGCCACAGTCGCTCGTGAAATCGATGATTTTCACAGAAAGAATCCAACCAAACGAGTATTTGCCGTTGTAGCTACTGCAGGAACCACAAACTTGGGAGTAATCGATGATTTACATGGAATTGGGAAAGTGGCTGAGGAGCGCGGCATTTGGTATCACGTTGATGGCGCTTATGGGCTAGCAGCGCTTGCTTCACCAAAAACCAAAACCTTGTTTGCTGGAGTCGAGCTAGCAGATTCATTTATCGTCGATCCGCATAAGTGGTTATTTGCACCTTTTGATGCCTGCGCACTCATTTATCGCAAACCGGAGATAGCAAGGGCTGCACATACTCAGCACGCTGGTTACTTGGAGGCTTTGGAAACAGGTGAGTGGAATCCTTCAGATTATGCAATACATTTGACACGCCGAGTTCGTGGCCTTCCATTCTGGTTTTCACTCGCTGCTCACGGCACAAAGAAATATGCCGAAGCCATGGACAAGACGATGGAAGTTGCGCAAGAAAGCGCCAAACTGATTAAGGAACATCCAAATCTTGAACTCTTAATGGAACCAGAGTTATCAATCGTTGCCTTTACTAGAAAAGGTTGGGAAGCGCCGGACTATAAAAAATGGAGCGATAAGTTATTAAATGACCAGATCGGATTTGTGACCCCATCAACTCATGAAGGCAAACCAATACTCCGATTTGCAATCGTGAATCCCTGGACTTCACTTACCGATATAAAAGTAATTCTCGCGACCCTCTAAATCCCACACTTTTGCCGTCTCTCTAGTTGAATTACCCCCCATGGAAGAGCTAAAACTTGAGACCTCGGCTGCCCTGAGCGACCTTGAGGTCCGTATCCTGGAATTTGAACGTCAATGGTGGCGATATGCCGGGGCGAAAGAGACTGGAATCAAAGAACAGTTCAGCCTCTCCACTCGCGAGTACTACGAGCTCCTTAACAACCTCATTGATCGCGAGGATGCCCTCGCCGCATCACCGCTTCTCATCAAGCGCCTCCGCCGCCTACGTGAAGCCCGCATAGCCGCTCGCTCCAAATAATTCCTTTTGTAAGTCGAGGGCGAGGAGGGAACTCGCCTCAAACCCTTGTGTCGTGAGCCGAGCGGGGAGCCGTGAGCAAACGTTGTCTCCGCGTAGCGGGGACGGTTTGCGGCGGCGACCCCGAGGTTCACACATCTGATTTGAGGTCGGGACAACGCTGATTTGAGCCGGGGAATACTCCGCCCTAGGCTTGGCGTTAGCACTCGCCGGGCGAGAGTGATAAGTCGCCCGAACCACCTCTAGTAACAGGGAGTTAAAAAGCTATGGCAAAGATGATTGCCTTTAACGAAGAAGCGCGCCGCGGACTTGAGCGCGGAATGAATACCTTGGCTGATGCTGTGAAGGTAACCCTCGGACCAAGGGGCCGAAATGTAGTTCTAGAGAAGAAGTGGGGCGCACCCACGATCACAAACGATGGCGTATCGATCGCTAAAGAGATCGAACTCGATGATCCATGGGAGAAGATCGGCGCCGAGCTTGTAAAGGAAGTAGCTAAGAAGACCGATGATGTCGCCGGTGATGGAACAACTACCGCGACCGTTCTTGCTCAAGCTCTTGTTCGTGAGGGACTTCGCAACGTTGCCGCTGGTTCCAATCCGATGTCGCTAAAGCGCGGTATTGAAAAGGCAGTCGATGCGATCTCCGCTGAGTTGTCCTCAATGGCAAAGCCAGTTGAGACAAAGGAACAGATTTCTGCAACCGCATCGATTTCTGCAGCTGATTCAACAATCGGCGAGATGATCGCAGAAGCGATGGATAAAGTTGGAAAAGAAGGCGTAATCACCGTCGAAGAGAGCAATACATTCGGTCTCGAGCTAGAGCTCACCGAAGGTATGCGCTTTGATAAGGGTTACATTTCGCCATACATGGTCACTGATACCGAGAGAATGGAAGCAGTTCTCGAAGATCCATACATTTTGATTGCGAATTCAAAGATTGCAAATATCAAAGATCTCGTTCCACTCCTTGAGAAGGTAATGCAGAGCGGTAAGCCACTTGCAATCATCGCCGAAGATGTCGAGGGTGAGGCGCTTGCAACTCTCGTTGTAAATAAGATCCGTGGAACTTTCCGTTCCGTTGCAGTAAAGGCTCCAGGTTTTGGCGATCGTCGTAAAGCGATGCTCCAAGATATGGCGATCCTTACCGGCGCAACAGTTGTCTCTGAGGAAGTTGGCTTAAAGCTTGATGCCACAACCCTTGATCTATTAGGTAAGGCTCGCAAGGTTGTTGTCACAAAGGATGAGACCACAATCGTTGAGGGCGCTGGCGATGACGAGATGATTAAGGGTCGCGTCAACCAGATCCGCGCTGAGATAGAGAAGAGCGATTCAGATTACGACCGCGAGAAGCTCCAAGAGCGTCTTGCCAAGCTCGCCGGTGGCGTTGCTGTTATCAAGGCAGGCGCTGCGACCGAAGTTGAGTTGAAGGAGCGTAAGCACCGCATCGAAGATGCTGTCCGTAACGCAAAGGCTGCTGTTGAAGAAGGAATCGTTGCCGGTGGTGGCGTTGCACTTCTACAAGCATCTAAGAAGGCCTTTGATAAATTGAAGGTTTCTGGTGATGAAGCAACTGGTGCAAAGATTGTTGAACTTGCTGTCGAAGCTCCGTTGAAGCAGATTGCTGTTAACGCTGGCCTTGAAGGTGGAGTTGTTGTTGAGAAAGTTCGCCACCTCGAAGCTGGACATGGATTAAATGCTGCAAGCGGTGAGTACGTCGACATGATAAGGACTGGAATCATCGATCCTGCAAAGGTCACTCGTTCTGCTCTACAGAACGCGGCCTCAATTGCGGCGCTCTTCCTCACAACTGAGGCGGTAATCGCAGATAAGCCAGAACCTAAGCCAGCGATGCCTGCAGCACCTGGCGGAGGAGATATGGACTTCTAGAAAGACCGTTAGAATCGGCTTCATGTCCCGCAAGAAGTCGAAAAATTCCCAAGCAAGTAGCGGCGTCGATAAATTCGGCGCCGCTGAACTTGCACGAAGCGCGGCGATTGAAGACTCTAAGAACGAAAAATTTGTTGGTTCACTTCTCTCGGTTGATACCGATGATGACCATATTGCAACTTACCTCTTTCAAGCCTTCCATCCAGGTTATGTTGATTGGCGTTGGGCGGTAACAGTCGCAAAGGTCGATCAAGATAGCCCCACGACTGTCTGCGATGTAGTTCTACTTCCTGGGCCTGATTCACTTCGCGCACCGGAATGGATTCCATACAGCGCGCGAGTTACTAAAGAAGATGTCTCTGCCGGAACAATCGTTCCGACTGAAGTCGATGATGCACGATTAGTTCCTGCATCTGCCGTTCTTCCCGGTGATGAAGATCTAGATTTGCATGAACTATTTGAGTTAGGCGCCGGAAGATTGCGGGTACTTTCAATTGAGGGTCGCGATCAAGCAGCAAAGCGTTGGATCGAAGGGGACCGCGGGCCCAATACAGATATCGCGCGCTGGGCGCCAAAGAATTGTGGAAGTTGTGGTTTCTATCTTCCGATTAGCGGTTCGCTCCGCCAAGCCTTCGGCGCATGCGCCAACGCGATCTCCCCTGAGGATGCGCGTGTGGTCTCTGTAAATCATGGGTGCGGCGCTCACTCCGAGGCGATAAACTAGCCCCCTGTCCGCAAAGCGCGGCGCACACGACACCAAAATAGTTTTTAATTGAAGGAGGCTCCCCTCGTGCCAACTGGTCGCGTCAAATGGTTTAGCCTCGAAAAAGGTTTTGGTTTCATCTCATCTGATGAAGGTGAAGATGTCTATATCGCTGCCTCAGCTCTTCCTGATGGACTTACAACTCTAAAGCCAGGAACTAAGTTGGAGTTTGGCGTTGCTGAAGGACGTAAAGGTCCACAAGCTCTCTCGGTAAGAGTTGTCGAAGCGCCGCCATCACTTGCTGCATCAAAGTCTGGCGCTGAAGATCTTGCGGTAATCATCGAAGAATCAATCAAGATGCTAGATCGAGTTGGAAATGGCCTACGTCATGGCCGTTATCCAAGTGAAACTGAGGCTGCTCGAGTAGCTAAGGTTTTGCGCGGAATCGCACAAGAAATCGAGGGTTAATTTCCTTCGCGCTTAGCGCGCCGTTTTGTGTAAGTGATTCCAATGAATCCAAGGGTAATTCCTAATACACAAGTAAGAATTACTTTTGCCAATGCATTTGCAATGATTGCAATAACAAGTGCAATCGTCCAAAGGATGATTCCGACGATGATGACGGGAATCGCGCTGCGCATAACATGAAGCATACTAGAATTACTTTGTGAGTACGTTGCGATCTTTCCGTCATCGCAACTTCCGAATCCTCTTTGCCGCTAACTTTGTCTCTAATATCGGAACTTGGGCTCAAGGAGTCGCACAGGCTTGGTTAATCCTCGAGCTAACCGATAGTGGTTCATACTTAGGAATAGTTACTGCCCTCCAATTTGCTCCTATTCTTTTCTTTGGGATGTCTGGTGGCAAAATTGCGGACAAGTTCAACAAGCGAAAAGTCCTCTTACTTACAAATCTAACTGGCGCAACTTCAGCGCTCTCGGTGGGAACTTTGGTGCTGCTAAATCAGATTCAGATCTGGCACGTGATGTTCTTTGCCTTCCTGCTTGGGATGGGAAATGCAATTGATGCCCCGACTCGCCAGAGTTTTAATATCGAAGTTGTGGGTAAGGAAGATCTACCAAATGCGGTTGGATTGAATTCAACGAATTTCAATATCGGAAGGCTTCTTGGTCCAGGCCTCTCTGGAGTTCTAATCGCAGCTTATGGAACTGGTTTTTCATTTATTCTCAATGGAGTCTCTTACCTCGGAGTGGTGATTGCTCTTTTCAATATTAGAGAGCGAGAGTTATTCATTGAGGCGCACGAGCGAAGCTCGATGAAGATTCGCCAGGCGTTTCAGTATGTATCTGCTCGCCCCGACATCATTGCCGTCATGCTTACAGTCTTCTTTGCCACTAGCTTTGGATTGAATTTCAATATCTTCAATACGATGATGGCGACAGCGGTCTTTGATAAGAGCGCTGCCGAGTATGGACTTCTTGGAAGCATCTTGGCTATTGGATCTCTGAGCGGCGCAATAGTTTCGGCGCGACTTGAGAAGAAGCGCGATCCAAGGTTTGTGATGCGTGGCGCGATGCTCTTCAGTCTAGTTCTGATCATCTCCTCTTTTGCTCCGAATTACATCACCTATGCCATCTTGCTTCCCATCATCGGTTTTATTGCACTAGTCACATTCATAGCGGCAAATACGATGGTTCAACTTAGAACTGATTCAGCAATTCGTGGTCGAGTGATGGGCATCTATCTCACTGTCTTTTTGGGCGGGACTCCAATCGCGTCACCATTTATCGGATGGATGACTCAGGAGTTAGGAACTCGTATCACGATAACAATCTGTGGAGCTATTGCCTTCACAGCAGCTGCCCTAGTTTACTCGAAATATAAGGATAGAGGTGATGCTCCAGAAAGTGTTTTGGTGAGCGACGTGCTAGAGGCCGCTTACGAGGACAAAGAGGACTAGCCCAAAGAGGATTACAAGCGTTACGGTCCTGCGGAACTTATAGTTCATCGGAGCGCCTCCTTAATTGGAACGGTGAGAACGATAGCGAAAGCAATCACCATAAAGGCCGGGACTAGTAGGAAAGCAGCGGTGATCCCAACCCCATCAGCAAGAGCTCCCAGAACAAAGGGCGAACCCGCAATGGCGATTCCAGATGCCAGCGCTACATAGCCCATAGCAAGATCAGTCTTTCCATCGCCAAAGCTCAATAGGCGCAAGGTTGTCAAAGTAAATTGCATAGACGTCCCAAGACCAACTAGAAATAGTGCGATGAAGCTTGTTAGAAGTATTTCTGAGACCCAAAAAATTAAGAATGCAGATAATTGGAGAGCGAGAATCGTTTTCAAGCGAGCATCAATTCCAAGTGATGGCTTTATGTAAGTCCCAAACCATCGACCTAGAAACATTCCTAGTGGAAATGCAAGAACAAGAGTTGTTGAGAGCGATGGGCTAGTAAAGGTGCGTTCCCTTAGAAGCGCGGCAGCCCAGAAGATAATCGCAAACTCACTGCTAATTGTGAAGATAAGTCCTACCCAAGATATCCAGAACTTTTTCGGTAATCGACCTCGCTGGCGACCATTGCTATCGGGGATATGTTCGGGTGAATGCGCACGACCCATTGTTAAGTAAATGAGTGCAGCAAAGGGGAAACAGGCAAGTAATCCAAGGCGCCAAGAAACTGCGGTCGATGCGAGTAAACCGATTGTTACCGTTCCAATTAAGGAAAAGAATGAAGTGACGCCATTGTTTTGGGATACCGCTCTTGGCGCATGCTCTTCGTAATGTCCGGTGAGATAAGTTACGGTATTAGCAATCGCGATAGTTACCCCAACCCCGACAACAAAGATGGCGGTTATAGTCTGGTAAGGAAGTGGCATCGATACAAAGAAGAATGCACCAAACAAAAAGAGCGCGATTCCGATCCAGGCAGATTGATAGCGCCCATAGCGGTGGACTAAGCGAGCATTTAAAAATCCAGCAAAAATAGAGGCTAGCCCTAAGGCGGTTCCATGTAGCCCTGCAACGGCCCCAGAGGTGCCTTGATCGGCTTGAAGAAGCGGAATTGCCGGGCCGAAGCCGCCCATGAAATATCCGTAGATTCCGGTTTGAAGAGAGATTAACCAGAAGACCCGGTCGCGCTTATAGGTTGTCTGCAATTACTACTTCTTCAGCTCCGCAACGACATACTCAATACATTTAGTAAGAGCTTCAATATCTGCAGGATCGATAGCGGGGAACATGCCGACTCTAAGTTGGTTCTTTCCTAGTTTTCGATATGGTTCAGTGTCGACGATTCCATTTGCACGGAGAACCTTCGCTATCTCAAGAGCGTCAATCCCATCTTCAAAATTAATGGTTGCGACGACTTTCGAACGCGCTGCTGAATCAGTCACAAAAGGCGTTGTGTAGGAAGTCTTTTCGGCCCAAGAATAGATAATCTCCGCGGATTTTGCGCTACGTCCAGTTGCAAAAGAGATTCCGCCATTTGAGTTCATCCACTCAATCTGATCTGCGAGCAACATCAGAGTTGCAACTGCAGGAGTGTTATAGGTCTGGTCGAGGCGAGAGTTCTCAATCGCAATTGTGAGGTCGAAGAAAGCTGGGACCCAACGGCCACTTGCCTTTATCTTTTCAATTCGCGCGATTGCAGCTGGGCTCATTAGGGCAATCCATAGTCCGCCATCAGAGGCAAAAGATTTTTGCGGGGCAAAGTAATAGGTATCAAATTCCTTAGCAGAGACAGGAAGTCCACCAGCAGCGCTCGTTGCATCAACAAGCACAAGCGCACCATCACTTCCAGCCGGACGAAGAATTGGCATAGCAACGCCAGTTGAAGTCTCATTATGAGTTAGCGCGTAACTATCAATGCCTGCCTCTACAACAGGCAATGGATGTGTTCCAGGTTCAGATTTAATAATTGATGGTTCATCAAGGAAGGGCGCTTCTTTAGCGGCGCTGGCAAATTTTGATGAGAACTCACCGAAAGATAGATGTTGGGACTTCTTTTCAATCAAGCAAAAAGTAGCGATATCCCAGAATGCAGTAGACCCACCATTTCCAAGAACTACTTCGTAACCTTCAGGAAGCTCGAAGAGCGAGCTCAATCCTGTGCGAACTCGGCCCACAACGTTCTTTACTGATTTCTGGCGATGCGAAGTTCCTAAAATTGAAGAACCGCTAGCGGCAAGGTTTGCGAGCGATTCGCTTCTTATCTTGGATGGGCCGCAACCAAAACGGCCATCGCGTGGCTTTATCGAATCAGGAATCTTTATCTCAGACATAATTTGGTAAGTCTATCTAATTAATTAGGGATCGAAGTAATTATGGATAAAAACGTTCAAGCTTCCAAGTAGAAGCATCTCTTGTGTAGCGAATCCGGTCATGTAGACGTGAGTAACGTCCTTGCCAGAACTCAATCATGGTGGGAATCACAAGGAAACCGCCCCAATGTGGCGGACGAGGGACTTGGCTACCTTCTGGATATTTCGTAGCAGATTCTGCCCAACGCTTCTCTAACTCTTCTCTTGAAGCTAGCGGAGCGGATTGATCACTTGCCCAAGCTCCGATCTGGCTAGACCAAGGACGCGTTGCGAAATATGCATCTGAATCAGCGGTGCTGATTCGAGTAGCCCGTCCCAAGACTTTGACCTGTCGCTCCATGGGATACCAAGGAAAAAGGAGTGAGACCTTGGGATTACCTTCAATCGATTTAGATTTAGCTGAGTTGTAGTTGGTGAAGAAAGTAAAGCCTGCTTCTGTTACTTCTTTTAAAAGCACAGTTCTTGTTGTGGGTTGCTCTTGAGAATTGGTCGCAAGAACCATCGCATTTGCCTCGACGACCATCGGATTATCGGATGCTACCTTGAGCCAGAGCTGGAATTGCGAGATTGGATTTGAATTCAAATCGCTCTCATGAAGGCCAACTTCGCCATAGGAGCGGCGCATCTTGGAAATCTCATTGCGGTCCATGGCTGCCATAGGTGTATCTAACGTCACTTACCGGCCCGGGTCATCTTGGGTTTCGTCCTCGGTGTAATTGTGGGCAGAATACGCGCCATGTCAGATGACTTTAAGCCCGGACTTGAAGGCGTCATCGCCTTCGAATCAGAGATTGCAGAACCAGATAAAGAGGGAAGCGCCCTTCGCTATCGCGGCGTAGATATCGATGATCTAGTCGGTCGCGTCACCTTCGGAAATGTCTGGGGATTGCTCGTCGATGATGAATTCAATCCAGGGCTACCGCCGGCTGAACCATTCCCAATCCCAGTTCACTCTGGTGATGTTCGAGTTGATGTGCAATCTGCAATTGCGATGCTCGCTCCAGCTTGGGGCTTGAAGCCACTGCTTGATATCTCTGATGAAGAAGCTCGCTCGAATCTTGCTCGCGTCTCCGTGATGGTTCTTTCTTATGTTGCCCAATCGGCTCGTGGAACTGCACCAGCAATTCCACAGAGTGAAGTTGATAAGGCTCATACCGTTGTTGAGCGAATGATGATTCGCTGGCGCGGCGAACCAGATCCAAAACATGTTCGCGCTATCGATGCTTATTTTGTATCAGCTGCTGAACATGGAATGAATGCATCAACATTTACAGCGCGCGTGATTGCATCAACTGGCGCTGACGTTGCCGCATCGATTTCTGGCGCAATTGGCGCAATGAGTGGACCGCTACATGGTGGCGCACCATCTCGAGTGCTTCACATGATTCAAGCCGTTGAACAGCGCGGCGATGCAAGGGCTTATGTAAAAGAATTACTTGATAAGGGTGAGCGCTTGATGGGATTTGGTCATCGCGTTTATAGAGCCCAAGATCCGCGCTCGCGCACACTCCGTCGCACTTGCGAAGAGTTAGGTGCGCCAAGATATGAAGTTGCGAAGGCGCTTGAAGAAGCAGCGCTAGCTGAACTAAGAGAACGTCGTCCCGATCGTGTTCTTGAAACAAATGTTGAATTCTGGGCTGCTGTACTTCTCGATTTCGCAGAAGTTCCACCACATATGTTCACGCCGATGTTTACATCTGCGCGCACTGCGGGTTGGTCAGCTCATATCCTCGAGCAGAAGCGCACTGGTCGATTGATCCGCCCATCAGCTCGCTATGTTGGTAAGGGACCACGGAAACCTGAGGCCGTAGATGGCTGGGATTCGACCGTGGGGATGCTTCACTCCTAATTCCCCTCCACCACGAACTGGTTCTTAAGTGGTTCAATGCCTGTAAAGGCTCAATGAAAAAAAGAACCCTTTATAACGAATCGATAATTTAGAAATTACGCCTAATTTCACTTTGACGGCCCGAAATGGGCGTTATGTAATTCGGGTATCTGTAGCCCCTCGCTACAGGATCCCTGCAGGATAAATAGGAGTACTAATGAAGAAACAAATTTTGAAAGGGTTTGCGGTTGCGGCCGCTCTCGCTCTAAGCGCGGGCGTCGTTACTCCAGCTCAGGCCGCGAATGAAATCGTTGTCTGGGCGGATGAAACTCGTGGACCAAATATTCGGGATGCTCTCGCAACCAAGAGCAGCTGGGTTAGCGGATACACAGTGACAGTTAAAGCATTTGCTAATTTCGATGCCCTAAAAGAGGCAATTGATAAGTCAACTGCAACATCTGGCCCAGATATCGTTGTTGGCGCAAATGACTGGGTGCCAACACTTGCTAAGAATGGCAAGCTGGCTCCGCTAACTCTTACAGCTTCTCAAAAGGCACGGTTTAGTTCATCTCAGTTCTATGACCTCTCATACAAGAAGAAATTGTATGGAATTCCGGTTGATGTGAATAACGTTGCGATGATTTATAACACCAAGCTAGTGACATCAGCGCCAAAGACATTTGGCGAGATGGTTGATTACTACAAGGCAAACAAGAGCTCCAAGAGCCTAAAGGCTGGACTTTGTGTTGCTGGTGGCGGTATGTCATGGGGCGCTCACTCGGTATTCTCAGCGCTCGGTGCTGATGCTTACTATTTCAATGCTGATGGTCGGATTAACAAGTACAAGACTTTCAATCCGAATACCTTTGGATCGAATGTTCGCAAGTTCCTCATGGATGGCGGAAAGAGCAATGGCTTCTTCCCAGCATCCGATGCTGGCTGCAAGGACAACTTCCTAGCCGGAACGGTCCCATTTGCAATCATCGGAAACTGGGAATGGAACGACTACAAGGCCAAAGGCTTCGACATGAATCTCATGCCTGTTCCCGGCGTAAGTGCAAGCAATCCAGGAAAGGCTTTCGGATCAGTATCTGGAGCACTTCTAACTTCATTTGCATCTAGCCGTGGCGTTGAAGCGGCTGCAAAGTCACTACTTGTTGACTTCTTCGGATCAACAGCAGGACAGGTTGCTTATCAGAAGATTGAGAAGCGTCCGCCAGCTGAAAAGGGAGCAGCAACTGATGCATCGGTTACTGATGGACAGAAAGGCTTCGGAGCATCTGCTGCTGCGGCAAGCATTCCTCAAGTAGGCGCAATTCTTAATGGACCTAGTGGCACAAGCTACTGGGATTCAGCTCCAGCCTTCTGGACGGCAGTGTTGGTCGATGGCAAGAAGCCAGTAGCTGAGGCGCGAAAGCTGCGCGCAATTTGGAGCGCTAACTTGAAGGAAGCTGGAAACGACATTTAGTCGCTGTAGTTTGTAAAGTTAGTGCGATTAAGGGAACTAGGGTCAGTATTTGCCCTAGTTCCCTTACTAATTGAGGGATAGGTTAATTCTGTGCTAATCCAGTTATTTAGAGGCAAAGTTGCGCTCGCCTTTAAAGTGATCGTGCTTGCACTAGTAACGGCCCTTCTGATTACGCTCGCACAGAGCGCTTTTGCGCAAGAGCAGTACATCATCTCCCTATTCTTGGTAGCAACGATCTTTCTCCTCAATTACACATATTTCAGCAATAAGCGCGTGCCCCTAAAGTTCTTCGTCCCCGGAGTTATCTTGCTCTCCGCTTTTGTTCTAACACCAGTTCTCTACACCCTGGTGATGTCGACTTACACCTATAAAACCGGTAATTACATAAGTAAAGAGCAGGCAACGCAAAGAATTTCAGCTCTTGCCCTTGAACCAGATGAAAATGGGACAGCCTTCGACATTGTCGTTGGCGATTACCGTAGTGAACCAGCGCTCTTAGTCTCAGATATAAATACTGGCTCATATTTCATAGCAACTACTAAAGAACGAATCGAAATTGATTCTTCAGCTCTTACTATTGATGAGTATGAAGTTGCCACCGCCGCTCCTGACTTTGAGCCGTTAGAAGCTGGCGCGATTTCAGGAAGCGATGCGGCAAAGCTTCGATTCAAGTACTCCGATCCATACTTCATAGCAGTTGAGAGTTTGAATGTAGGCGTGGTCTTCAGGCAATCGCTTGAGTATCTTGCTGAGAGTGATCAATTTAGAAGTTTGATAACCAGTGATCTATATAGCGACAACGGTGATGGTAACTATGCAAATCTCAACGACCCTTCAGATAAGTTAGAACCAGGTTGGAGAGATCCGGCTTGGTTCTCAAACTATCTTCGACTCTTCCAAGATGATCGGGTGAGAGATCCGCTGGTTTCAGTCTTTATTTGGACGGTAGTTTTCGCCAGCCTTACAGTCTTAACCCAATTTGCATTTGGTCTATTTTTGGCCTTGGCGCTCAACAAACCGATTCGCGGTAGACGGTTATACCGCTCAATTCTGGTCCTTCCATATGCGATGCCTAGCATCATGTCGATCTTGATTTGGGGCGGAATGTTTAATACCGAGTTCGGCGCCATCAATGAAATTTTGGGAAGACAGATTGCTTGGTTTCAAGATCCTAACTTTGCTCGCACCGCAGTCATATTGGTAAATCTTTGGTTAGGCTTTCCATACTTCTATCTTGTTTCAAGTGGCTCACTCCAAGCAATTCCAAATGAGTTACTTGAAGCGGCGGCAATTGATGGGGCTAACCCGCGACAAGTCTTTAGGAAAGTGACGCTTCCCTTATTGCTACAGATACTGTCGCCACTACTGATTGCCTCCTTCGCCTTTAACTTCAATAACTTTAACTTGATCTACTTATTAACGGGCGGTGGGCCGAAGAATCAACTAGATGGTGAGATTGCTGGCGCAACCGATATCTTGATTAGCTATACCTATCAGATTGCTTTTGGCTCGAATGTTCAAGATCTAGGATTGGCGAGCGCAATTTCAGTAATTATCTTTGTAATCGTTGCTTCTATCTCACTCTACGGAGTTAGGAAGTCAAAGGTATTGGAGAGCTTCTCATGACCAGATGGCTACGTGAGAATCTTTGGCGCCATGTTACTGGCGTTGTGATGTGTTTATTTGCGCTATTTCCACTCTATCTGGTGGTCATTACCTCATTCAATGAAAGCGGAAGCCTGAAAGTAACCTCATTCCTGCCGACTAATATTTCATGGGCTAACTACAAGTTACTCTTTAACGACGAACGGATTCCTTATCTGACATGGATGCAGAATTCCCTCATCATTTCTGGCGTAGTGGCGATAACCTCTGTTGTAATCGGTGCCGCATCAGCCTTTGCATTTAGCCGGCTTAAATTCAAAGGTAAGAAGTTTGGTATTCAACTCCTTCTTCTAATTCAGATGTTTCCTGCCATTCTCGCTCTATCTGCGCTCTACGTGATCATGGAGCGGGTTTATACATTTGCACCAGGTCTGGGTCTTGGAACCCAGGCTGGATTGATACTCGTCTATCTAGGTGGAGCAATGGGAGTGAATATCTGGCTCCTTAAGGGCTTTGTTGACTCAATTCCAGCCGAGCTAGATGAAGCGGCAAAGATTGATGGCGCTACTCCGATGCAGACGTATTGGTTGATTTTTATACCGTTAGCGGCACCCGTACTCGCAGTTGTTGCTCTATTGAGCTTCATCGGAACTTTTAACGAATTCATCTTGGCCCGACTCTTCCTAGTCGATGTTGAGAATCGGACCGTTGCCGTTGGTCTCCAGCAATTTATCGGTGGTCAATTCTCTGAGAATTGGGGACCATTTGCTGCTGGTTCAATTATCGCATCTATCCCAATCGTGATTATCTTCTTAAGCCTCCAGCGCTACATCGTAAGCGGACTTACCGCAGGATCTGTCAAAGGATGATGCGTAGAAATCTTGTTTTATTTTTCGCTCTTAGCGCTTTATTACTTCCAGTTTCATCATTAGCGAGCAGTGAGACTGTAGATACATATAGAACTGGACTTGATAAGGAAGTCATCTACTTCGTGATGCCAGACCGGTATCGAAATGGCGATATGACAAATGACAATCAACCAGGTTTCGAACCAACTCATACTGCTTTCTTTCATGGTGGCGATCTGAAAGGATTAACTGGCAATTGCAAAGATGATGATGGTTTGGCTCGATTAAAGCAATTGGGCTTCACCGCAATTTGGATGACGCCACTAGTCGTGCAACAGCCTCCAACAGAGGATGGCGCGGGCTATCACGGTTATTGGGGAGTCGACTTTTTAAATGTTGAACCAAGACTTGGAAGCAATGAGGATTTAGCGAGATTGAGTGAATGCGCTAAGAGATTAGGTTTGAAGCTGATACTTGATGTGGTCACAAATCACACCGGTGACATAATCTGGTACAACGGCCGGGAACCTTATATTCCAGAGAAATTTAAGGGTATTAAGAATCCAGACTGGCTCAATGAGATAAATAATTATCACAACACTGGTGATATGAGTAATTGTTGGAGTGGTGGATCATGCGTACGCGACGGTGATTTCTATGGCTTAGATGATCTAGCTACCGAGAAAGAAGTGGTCTATAAAGGTTTTGCGGATGTCTATGGCGAATGGATAAATCGCTACGGCTTTGAAGGATTTCGGGTGGATACGGCTCGCCATGTGGATACGGAGTTCTTCAAGAATTGGAGCCCGCTTATCAACGAAGCAGCTAAGCGAAAAGGAATTTCAGATTTCACAATTTTCGGAGAAGTCTGGGAACCAAACCCCATTGCCTTAATGAACTTTATTCGAGTCAATAAGATTCAAACCGCCCTTGACTTTCCATTTCAACGAGTGGCTGTTGACTATGCAGCGTCAAGCTCCTCGGCTTCAGTTTTGGCGAACTTATTTGCCTATGACGACTATTACACAAGCAGTAATTCTTCTGCCTCAAGTCTCGTTACATTTCTTGGCAATCACGATATGGGGAGAGTTGCATTTTTGATAGATGCAAAGCGAGTCAATCCGCAATCTCAACTTCTTGCACGGGTAAAGCTTGCCCATGTCTTGTTATATCTAAGCAGGGGCATTCCGACTGTTTATTATGGCGATGAAGTCGGAATGACTGGTTCTGAGAATGGAAATGATCAACGCGCTCGCCAAGATATGTTCGCAACTCAGGTAGAGATGTGGAAGAACGAACTTAGAGTTGGAAGCCAACCAGTAGGAAATGGAGATTCATTTAGCGAGAAGGATCACCCAATTTCAAGTTTGCTGAGAGAGCTTGGGCAACTGCGCAAAGAACATCCTGCCTTAGCAAATGGTCAGATGCAGATTCGTTATGCGAAAGGTCCCCTCTTTATATTCTCTAAGAGGGCAGCAGGCGAGAAAACAGAGTATCTCGTTGCTTTGAATAACAGCTCGAAGCCGGCGAGTGCGACAGTTCCAACTGCGACCGCTGGAGGTTGGGAGCGACTACTTGGAAATGCGAAATTTAAATCAAAAAAGAGCAAAGTAGATGTTGGACTTAAACCTTTTGGCTACACAGTCTTGAAAGCGAAGAAAAGTATGACTGAATCAGAGGTAAAGCTAGGGAAATTAAGCGCAAAAAGCGATTTCTTATCTGGCTTTGAAAGACTTAGCGCATCGGTTACCACGCACGATCTTGCTAGCGCCGAATTTTTCATTAGAAGTAAAGGTAGTACTGATTGGGTAAGCGTTGGGGTTGATTTGAACCGCCCTTACTCTGTCTACATAAATCCAGAGGAGTTCTTCGGCAATTTGGAATTTAAGGCGATCATCACGAATTCGAAGGGAGTCAGGAGTGAGTTCAAGCCAAGAGCTCTATCGATTACCGCACCATGACGGTAGCGAACTTTATTTAAGCAAGAGCGCCCCTGACCTTGGTGAGCGGGTCACCTTCAAGTTCCGTGCCAGTAGAGATTTTCCCATCGAAACTGCGATTCTTCGCCTTTATCATGATGGCGAACCTCGGTTCTTTCCCATGAGTAAAAAGCTGATTAAGGATGAACAATGGTGGCAAGTTTCGGTTCTAATTTTAAATAAAAAGACTCCTTATCGATTCTTGTTAATCAATGGCGATAGGTACAGCTGGTTAAATGCGAGCGGTTTTCATTCACATGATGTGACGAGCGGTGATGACTTCCAACTACTTGCAACGAGAAAGTTTCCTAGCTGGATACGAAGCTCAGTTTTTTATCAAATCTTTCCGGATCGATTTGCCTCATCGGGTAAGTATCGAGCGCTTGCACCGAAACATTTTGTGCCACGAGACTGGGATTTGCTACCAAAGGGAAGGGATAAGAGCACCGGAGTTGAATATTTCGGTGGAGACCTCGACGGAGTGAGCGAGCATCTAGATCACATTCGCGACCTTGGGGTGAATGGCATCTACTTCACGCCATTTTTCCCAGCTGGATCTACTCATCGATACGACGCACATTCTTTTGAAAAAGTTGATCCACTACTTGGTGGCGATGCAGCACTCGCACGCCTTAAGCGAAAAGCAGATAAGTACGGAATAAGGCTAATGGGGGACCTCACCACTAATCATTGTGGCGCAGGGCATCCATGGTTTCTCAAGGCAAAGAAGATGCCTTCATCTAAGGAACGGAAATTCTTCTATTTTGATCGTAAGTTAAAGAATGGATATGAGGGTTGGTGGGGAGTAGCGAACTTGCCAAAGCTAAATTACAACTCAGCAAAGCTTCGCGAGTTGATGTACTCGGGTAAGAACTCGATTGTAAAGAAATGGCTCCGTAGGCCTTACTCAATGGCCGGTTGGCGGATTGATGTTGGCAATATGACCGGGCGATATAAAGGCGAAGATATGAACCTTGAGGTAATTCGAGGCGTAAGAAAAGCCGTTGATGAAGTAAATCCAGATGCATGGTTACTTGCTGAGAATGCAGATCACTTCCCACAAGATTTAGATGGATTTGGGTGGCACGGAACTATGAATTACAACGGCTTCATGCGTCCAATTTGGGGCTGGTTAAAACATCAACCCCAAGTTAATTTCGGATTCTTCGGTGTACCTGTATCGGTTCCAACCTTCACCGGATCAGAGATGGTTTCGGCAATGCGTGGCTTCGCATCTGGAATTCCGTGGCGGAACTTTGTCTCTTCAATGCTTCTTTTGGATTCTCATGACACGGCAAGATTTAGAAATGTAGTTGGCGATGATAGAACTCGACATATCGCTGGGATGGGACTACTTCTCACCTACCCGGGAGTTCCATCAATATTCATGGGCGATGAGATTGGCCTAAAGGGAGCGTGGGGTGAAGATGCGCGCCGAACCATTAATTGGAATCGAGTTGGCTGGGATGAGGAGTTCTTGGAGTCGGTAAAGCAGCTTGTTGCGATTAGAAGAAGTTCTCACGCCTTATCTGAGGGTGGACTTCGTTGGATTGCAGTAGAAGATGATCTAGTTAGTTATATAAGAGAGTCGAAGCGAGATAGAGTTCTCATTGTTATCACGCGAGCTGGTGGCCGGTTTGAACTTCCCGAATTATCTGTGAGCGAGAAGCTATATGGCCCCACCTTTAAGGGTCGAATATTTGAAACTGGAAGTGCGGCTGTTGGGATATACCGGTTAAGTTAGCCAAAACTTAAGCGGCTCATCAACATAACTGGCCCAAGATCTTTCGTTATGCGTAGTGCGGTGGTAAACCTTGCTCTGATATCGAGTTCCCCAACTCAACTCGCGCATCATTTCGTCGGCGCGATTTTGGTAGGGAAGATATGAAGCATCAAGGCCTTTGGTGCCGCGGCTCATCCAAACCCGGTATTCGGAGCGATTAGGTAAATTTTTTACTAGGTAATTAACTAAAGGTTCACCCGCCAGCACCCAATGTGGCGAAAGGGAAAGTGCAGTATGGAATCTATCGTTGAATTTTGAAAGCGCATGGAGAGTTGCAAGTCCACCCATCGATGAACCAATCATTGCTGTCTTCTCGGCTTCAAAATTGGTCTTGGTACGTGCTGCAATTTCTGGGGTGATTACTTCAAAAATCTCTTTCAGATAAGAATTTCCACGTAATTCACTGGCGGCAAATGATGGTGGATTTAAAGTCTTCATTCCTTCACGAAACGGATCTTCTGGAGCTAGGTCCTTGGCTCGACCATGAGGATCCTCTTTAGACGAGCTATGAAAAATTCCGATGACCAATGGGGGTTTATTGCCAGAATCTCTTGCCACTCGAGCAGCGGTCTGGGCTAGTTTCCAGGTATAGATGAATGTTGCGGTCCTCCGATCAAAAATGTTCTGGCCATCATGAGCAATGAGTACATGGTCGCTACCGCCAGCTGGCGCCCAATAATCAACGAAACGCCCAGTGAAGCTAACTCGATTGACCCATCCGGGAAGTCCTCGAACTTGAAAGCGCTTTATCTCCTCCATAATGGTTGAATCTTGCCATGAGCAAGCGAGCGATATTCTGGTTCCGTCGAGATTTAAGACTCAGTGATAATCCTGCGTTACTCACAGCATTTGATGAAGCCGATGAGGTTGTTCCGTTATTCATAATGGATGATGAGATAGCCAAAAGAGCTGGCGCACATCGTCGCGCATATCTAGCCGCATCGCTAAGAGCTCTAGATGCTTCAATAAATGGCGCGCTACACGTGGTTTCCGGAGATCCCGTTGAAGTCTTAACGCGCTTAAAGAAAAAGTACGGTGCGACTTCGATTCACTGCGCTTTTCCTTTTGCACCATATGGAAATGAACTTGATGAGAGGTTAAAGAGCGTCGGAATTGAGTTGACTCAGCTTGGTAGCGGTTACGCAGTAGCGCCCGGCAGAGTTCTTAAAGATGATGGAACGCCATATCGCGTTTATACCCCTTTCTATCGAGCATGGAGCGCTCATGGTTGGCGCAAACCTGTAGCTGCTCCAAAAAATCCAAAGTGGGTAGCACCGACTAAGACCGATCACCAACTTCCTGATTGGGATAAGAGCGAGAAAGTTGAGATACAAGAAGCAGGCGAGGCGGCCGCTTTGAAGCGTTACAAGGATTTCATCAAGCGCGCCTCAGATAATTATGGCGATGCTCGCAATATTCCCGGTATTGAAGGAACAAGTCGGATGAGTCCGCATCTTCGTTGGGGTGAGATACATCCACGCACGATGCTTAATGTTCTTGGAGAGAATAAGGGCCACGAGGTCTATCGAAAAGAGATTGCCTGGCGTGAGTTTTACGCTGATGTACTCCATAACAACCCTCATACATCTCGCGATTATTACGATGTTAAATTCAAGAAGATGCGTTATGACAAGCCGGGCAAGAAGTTTGAAGCATGGTGCGAGGGTCGCACCGGCTATCCATTTGTCGATGCCGCAATGCGCCAGCTAGTGAAGGAGGGCTGGATGCATAATCGGACGCGGATGGTCGTTGCTTCATTCTTAGTTAAAGATCTGCATATCGAGTGGCAACACGGTGCCAACTTCTTCATGAAGTACTTGATTGATAATGATGTCGCATCTAACTCACATGGTTGGCAATGGACTGCAGGCTGCGGTACCGATGCCTCACCTTATTACCGAGTATTTAATCCGATTGAACAAGGAAGACGTTTTGATCCAGAAGGCGTCTACATCAAGCGCTATATCCCTGATCTCGCTCACTTAAGCGGTGATGATATTCATGAGCCATGGACGGTAATCGATGGACTTTCTAAAGGTTATCCAGAACCTATCGTTGACCACGCCAAGGAGCGGTTAGAGTCCTTGGCGCGGCTCGAAGAGATCAAAGCTGCAAAGCCAATCAATCCCAAGCTTTAAAGAAGAAAAGCTTTAGGTCTCTAACTCCTTAGACAAGGAAGTTAGAGAACTGCCATGGATCGGTTCGATCAACTTTCTTATCGTTCCAACCCTCAAAGAGATCGCGTCGATTAACGAGTGGATCCCAATCGGCAGCTTCAGAGTGGATGCCGCCCCAGTATTTCTCGGCGTAACCAAGTACCTCACGCCAAGGTAGTTCATCCGGGACAAGTAGACCTGCGTTTGGATTATTCATCGCCCAAGCAACTGCGGCGTAGACGGCCGAAGAAACCTGGACAGTTGTAGCTGATTGACCTGGGATTAACTTGCGAGAGTCTTCGATGTTCAATAGCGAACCAGTCCACCAAGATTTATATGGATGGCCCATCAAGAGAACTCCAAGGCGATCATCACCGCCGGTAATCTCATCATTCATGATCCGTTGATTCTTGTGAAGCTCCCAATTGAGCATCTCAAGTTCCTTCATTGAAACGATCGCTTCATTTGAAGGGCAGTACGCATAGTGAACGGTGGGCCGGTAAATCGCTTTTTCGTTATCCCATACCGTTAAGTGATCTGAGATTGTGAAAGCTTCACCATGGCGAATTACCATTCCCTGAATTTCAAAGTTAGGTACCCAGGAACGGACCCAAGTAGTTGCGCCTGGTTGGGCAATTGCGATTTGATTCTTAGGGCCTGATGGATGCTCATATGCATTTGCCGGAAGGCTCTTTTCATGAGTACCCCAACCGAGTTCGGCGGGAGCAACACCTTCCTCATAAAAGCCTTCAACCGACCAGGTATTTACAAATTCGCCCCATTGCTTTGGCTTACTAGTTACCTGGGTATCACGCTCTGAGATGTGAATAACCTTCACATTTAAAGCGTGGGCAAGGCTCTGATAATTCTCATCCACTAGCGCTGCTTCAACATCGCTACTTACTTTGCCTTCTTTTAGAGCACGAGTTGCAATATCGACAAGCGATTTTTTTACAAGATGCGAGACGAGACCGGGATTAGCGCCATGCTCCACAATCGCTGTAGCACCAGTCTTGGTCCACTTGGATTTCATATCGCGCATCCGCATATGGCGGTAATAGAGAGTGCGCTCTAGCGGATGTTTATTGGATCCTCCCTCATATGGATCCCATTCTTCTACCGAAGTATTTAGATAAAGAACACCATGATCATGGCACCATTGCAAAATTGTGTTGGCATCGATATTCCAAGCCAAATCTAAGAGAAAGTCGCCGGCTTCTAGATACTTTGATAGTTGGGTATCTAGATTGTCACGGGTTATCTGGTCTTGGACATATGTAGCGCCTTGATTAAGCGCGCCTTGGACTCGCGAACGATTGTCGCGCTGATCCATAATTGTTATCTGCTTTGCATCTACAAGATGCTCAATAAGAAGCGGTAGAACTGATTGGGAGACCGAACCGGCTCCAAGAATTAGAACTTTATTTGTAAAGCGTGCTGACAATTAGGACCTCCAATTGGAGATGTGAGAATCTCACCCCGTTCGATGTGGACATTTGGACGCCCGAACTTTACGACCAAACCCAGCCGCGACCTAATTTATCCCGCTCTGACGACGCCAACTCTTTCTCGCTTCGCACGGTACATCGCCTCATCGGCTCGGCGAAGCAGGTTATGGCTATAGCTCTCACTCTCGCTAAAAGCTTCACCGATGGAGATACCTAATTTGATTTCATTTCCAGCGACGCTAAATGGGAACTCCATGGTGGCGCGGAGCGCAACTGCGATCTCCATGCCTTCGCGCCCTGGAATTAGAGCGCCGAATTCATCGCCGCCAAGTCGAGCTAGGAGCGCGCCCTTTGGCATTACACGCTCAAGGCGCCGAGCTACCTGGGCGAGGAGTTGATCTCCAACATCGTGTCCTAGTTGATCGTTAACAGGCTTGAAGCCATCTAGGTCGAGTATTAGCAGGGAACCGGGAGATCTTTGGAACTCTTCGAACTCTGCGATGAAGCGACGTCGATTTGCCAGGCCAGTTAGTTCATCGGTGCGAGCGAGAATCTGTTCTTCACTCATCTTCCGAGCATCTGCCATAGCAACTGCCATCCGCAAAAAAGCGAGTGCGATCGTTGCAAATGCCGGAATCAATACGAAACGAGGAAAGTACTCCGGTCTTAAGACAGATATTGCCAAAATAACTGAGCTCAGAATAAGCGCCAAAGTCACGATTGTGGGATTGAAGGTGCGGGGGTGCTCCTCTTCATCTGAGGGAAACCAGTAACTATGGGCTATCAGAACAAAACCAAGTAACCAACCTGTATCGCTAAAACTGCCAAAGATATAAAGATCATTCTGGCTTAACCAGAGATAGTAAAAATCACTCGCCGTAAAAATAGCGACACCGAGCAAAAAGAGAAGGGTTCGCTTACTCAATCTTTGCAGTAGAACAATTCCAACCACCGTTAGAAGTAGTACCAAGTCACCAACTGGGTAGATGATCGTCAAAAAGACTTGGTATTGACTCCCGGATATTTCTTCAGAAGCGGGTTTTAGAAATATAGTAGAGAGAAGCGTGGTACCACTCAACGCGATTACTAAGGTGTCTATCAATTCAAGGCGACGGCTTTTGGCCTGATTCCGAAGGGATCGAATGGCGCCAAATATCGCTAGGGGATAAAAGAGCGAGTAGGCAACTTCTGAGAATATGCTTAACTCCGTATTGAAGAAAGAATCGATAGATGAAGTTATAGAGCCCGCTCCCCAAGCAAGCAAGGCAAGCGCAACGACTTTCTGGCCAAGATCATCATCAGGAAGCGGGGTAAAGAGAATTCCGATTACCGCAGCGATTAGTACGAAGTTATAAAGAATAAGTTCGCTCCACCACGTTGGCTCTGAAAAATATCTGAGAATCAAGTAGCTAACTAAGAATGCAGTAGCGAGCCATCGCGTAGAGGAGTAGATTCGCACCCTTGAAGCGTATTGAAAGGCTGAATATGGAAAGCGAAAATTCTCTATCGAGACGTTCCCTACTTTGTGGACTTGCAGTCCTCACGCTCGGTTTAGTACCTGATAAAGCCCTTGCGGCAACTGGCGTAAAGGTGCTACCAGATGGGAAAGTAGAGATTCGCATCGCTTCGAATCGCAGCCTAAAAAAGGTAGGCGGAGTTGTTCAATTCCGCGACGGTACGGGAAGATCCCTGGCATTAGTTAGAACTTCAAAAGCCGTAAAAGGTTTTCGAGCCATAAACCTCTCTTGCACACATGAGGGAACTAAAGTTGGGTTGAGTGGAGACAAGTGGGTCTGTCCAGAACATCGTGCTGAATTCGCTATCGATGGCTCAGTGCAGGTAGGACCAGCCAAGACCAACCTACGTTCAGTTCCTGTGAAAGCAACAAAGAAACGAGTAATCGTCGGCTAAGTTTTACAAACCTTTCTGGCAGGCTTGATTGCGTCCCTTTAAGTTCGATTTTATCTCGACCTCAGAAGCCGCGATTGTCTGGTTCTGAATATCCAATCTCTTCTGTTGCGCTGAGACATCTTCCGCTTTGTCGCGAAGGCTCTTAGCTGCACGGGTGAAGCTCGCTATTGCGCGCTCGTAACTTGCGACCGCGTTCTTCCACTGATTGGTAGCTTTTTCATAAGCGGCGCCCTTGGCCAAATTCTCCTCATAAGATGCCTTTGCTGCTGTTAACTTGACCTGCGTCGCAGCAATTTTGGCGTCATAATCCTTAGCCTTTATCTCTGCCTCAGGAACTTCTTTGACTAGCTCATCTAACTTTGCTGTAGCGGTCGCTAGTCCAGCTTTCAAAGTTTCTAACCTAGTGACTGATTCTGTATAGAGAGTATTCGCTTCAATGCATCCTACCCAGACCCAAACTCGCTTTGATTTTGCATATCGGGGATTCTTGGTGCAGAGATACTCATCCCCTTTTATTTTGATCGTCTTTCCAGCTTTCTTGCAACGATCTCCGGGTTTGACAGCAGCGTTTGCCGGAATCGCAGATGTTGTTGCGGCTAGAAGGGCCATGGCTGCGATAACTGATGCTTTTTTGCCGAGGGTGATTACTGCTTTATTCACTATTCCTCCCAAAGGGCTGTCGGATTCAATAGGAAAAATCCTAAAGGTTGAAGGGTCGAAATTTGCTCAACGAACCTCCACAGGAAGTGAGGAATTTGCTGAGAATTAAGGTTAACGCTGGCGTTTGCGAGCGTTCATACCAACTTTTCTCACGAAAGGACGGGGCAAATAGCGCATTAGGAATGTGAGTAACTTGTATTGGGAGCCAGGGATGGAGAGCGCTTTACCTTTTTGGGCGCTCTGCCAAGCCTTTGCCACAACCTCACTAGCGTCAAGCCAGAGAAATTCCGGAAGGCCGCTCATCTTCATGCGTCCTCTCTGGTGAAATTCGGTACGAGTAAAGCCAGGGCAGAGAGCATGAACTTTGACACTTGTGCCTTGAAGTTCGGTATGTAGCGATTCGCTCATAACTGTCAGATATGACTTGGCGGCGCTGTAGCTTCCCCCAGCGATCCAGCTGGCAACGCTGGATACATTGATGATCGTGCCGCTATCCCGCTCTTTCATTGCCGGCAAAACTGCATGCATAAAGCGAAGCGGTGCCCGAACAAGTACATCCAATAAATCATTCTCTGATTGGCGATCGCTAACTGCAAAACTCTTATTGATTCCAAATCCAGCATTGTTAATTAAAACTTCTATCGGCCGACTGATGTTCTCTAGGCGGAGCTCAATAGTTCTAATTCCTTCATTGGTTGCAAGATCAGCTCTGATGACCTCAACTTCAACTCCATGTTTGCTTCGCAGATCATCAGCTGACTTCTCCAGGCGCGCTAGGTCACGGGCAGTGATAACCAAATCATGTCCTAGTTGAGCAAGGTGTTCGGCAAAGGCAGCGCCAATACCAGAAGTAGCCCCGGTGACGAGGGCAATCGGCCTATTACTTGTTTGAGCCACTACTTCACGATACCGGCAGTGGACTCCTCTCGGATATGCCAAGTAGCCCCATATTCCTTCATCAAATCCAAGAAGGGCTTAGGATCAAACCATTCTGGTCCGTTTACGCCCAGCGGTTTCCAAATTCCCTTATCAATGAGCTCCATAGCAATCACCGGATTAAGGGCGGTCTGCCAAACAACTGCTTGATCTCCATACTCTTTCATCGACCACTCGTTGTCAACAACGCTATAGATATATAGAGCCTTCGGTTCACCCTTCTTATCAAGACCACGAATAAGCGCACCGGCACAAGTCTTGCCTTTCATGCGAGAACCAAGCGTTGCCGGATCTGGGAGCGAAGCAGCGAGTAGGTCACGTGGCGCAACTGAGACGCCTTGAACTTCAACGTTCTCTTTTCGGTCCATTCCGAGCATATTTATAGTCTTGAGAATCTGAATGAATTCAGCGCCAAGACCGTATTTGAAGTTCACTTTCTTCGCGTCAATCTTCTGGGGAATTAGGACTACCTCTTCGTGTTCGACATTGACGCACTCAACAGGTCCGATGCCCTCAGGAAAGTCAAAAATCTCCGATTCGCTAAACGGTTCAGTCGTAAACCAACCACGTCCATCTTCCCAAACTAGCGGTGGATTTAAACACTCTTCAATAGTGGTCCAGATGGAGAAGGAGGGTGCGAAGTCAGCTCCCTCTACTCTTAGGTTCGAGCCATCCAAAATGGTTATCGAATCTATCCGACTAAAAATCTCATCGTCTGCATATTTTGCGAAGATATCGCTCATGCCTGGTTCAACGCCCATTCCAACTAACGCATAGATTTTTCGCTCTTCCCAATTCCAATCTCGAGCAAATTGTTCATCGCCCAACTTCACGCCGGTTTCAGTATGCGGATAGAGGGGGTGGGGGCGAGATAGCGACATCGCCATATCGATGTAATTTGCACCCTCTATTTCGCAGGCCAAGAAAATAGGCATGACAAATCGCGGATCAACAGCATTGACTACAACATCAGGATCTACATTTCTGATTAGCTCGCGAAGATCCTCAAGTTCAGCCGCATTAACTTGGGCAGCCGAAAAACGATCATCTTTAAGCCTTGCTACAGCCTCTTGAGCGCGTGACAGGGTCCGATCAGCGATGACCATCGAAGATATAAACGATCTCCGTGATGCGATGTTACTTATCGCTCTACCGACCCCACCTGCACCTACTACCAGCGCTTTCATGGTGAAATCAACTCCAAACGAGATTTGAATGGAGTTTAACTTAGAGTAATTTTTAAAGCAATTTACCGCATGATTACGCTCAATTATTATTAGATAATTCTCAGGTAAGTCCTTGTAGCTCAGTGGATAGAGCAACCGCCTCCTAAGCGGTAGGTCGCCGGTTCAACTCCGGCCAAGGACACTTTAATCAATTATTTTGAGAAAACAATTGTTCGATTTCCAACAATGAATATTCGATCTTCAGCATAAAGTTTTACCGCGTTAGAGAGTACGCGCCTTTCAATGTCACGTCCTATTGCAACAAAATCTTCGGGACTTGCGGCGTGATTAACTCGTGTCACATCTTGTTCAATGATGGGCCCTTCATCAAGGTCAGAAGTTACGAAGTGCGCCGTAGCTCCAATTACTTTCACGCCTTTGTCATGAGCTTGGTGATAGGGGCGGGCACCCTTGAAACCAGGAAGAAAAGAGTGATGGATATTGATGATGCGATCTGCGAAACTTCTACAGAATTCGGGTGAGAGAATCTGCATGTATCTGGCAAGTATGAGGAAATCAATATTGTGTGCCTTGGCTAGTGCCTCGATTTCTTTCTCCACTTCTTCTTTAGATAATTTCTCGGTATCTAGATGAACGAAGGGAATTCCATGGGATTCGACTAGCGGCTTAAGGTCTTGGTGATTTCCTACTACAACTGGAAAGTCGGCTGGCATCTCCTCTAGGTCTCGGAGATATAGGAGGTCGCGTAAACAGTGGCTTGCCTTCGTCACAAGTATCAAAGCTCGTTTAGCTTGGTTGGCATCACGGACTTGCAGCGTTGGATTGAACTGGGAGAGTCGAGCCGTGAGGCTAGTTTTGGCATCCGCAAGCCCGCCGCTGATTTCAAAGCGGGTACGCATCACAAAGGTATTTGTAATCGAATCGGTGAACTGTTGGCTCTCCAAGATATTGCCATTGATCTCTAGGACGGCAGAGGTCAAGGCATTAACGATGCCGCTTCGATCTTCACATTGAAGGGTGGCGAGAATTTCCACCCCCTTAGTCTAAGTGTTACGAGCTAGTGGTTGATCTTGAATCTTTGAAGCGCTTTCGGCGCCCACCAATTCCAATCACCAAAGAGTCGCATTAAGCCAGGGACTAGGAATGCCCGGACTAAGGTCGCATCCAAGAGAATTGCGAAGGCGATTCCAAATCCCATGGTCTTGATGGAGGTTACGCCACTGATGACAAATGCTGCGAATACGACAGCAAGAATCATCGCAGCTGCAGTAATGATTCGCGCTGATTTTTGAAGTCCTAACGCGACTGATTCGATGTTTGAACGACCAGCATCATGTTCTTCTTTAATTCTAGAGAGTAGGAACACTTCGTAGTCCATCGAAAGTCCGAATGCGACAACCGCGACTAGAACCAGGGTACTTGTATCGAGAGCTCCGGTATTTATGAAATCACCAGTGAGGAAGTTCAAATTTCCATCGATAAAGACCCAAGTCAAAACTCCCATAGTTGCTGCCAGGGAAAGGAAGTTGAGAACTATCGCTTTGATTGGAAGAAGTACTGAACCGGTAAAGAGGAAGAGGAGGATTAGAACAGTGATGGTGATCCATAAGAGCACCCACGGCAGCATGTCCGCTATCGCATCTTGAGTATCGGCGTAATCCGCAGCGACTCCGCCTACAAGAACTTCTAATGGTGACTCAATCGCTCTAATCTCATTAATGAGAGCTTGAGCCTCGGGAGTACGTGGCGCCATCGAGTGAATTGCGACTAATCGAACATCTTCACCCTTAACTTCTGGCGTACCAACGCGAACTATCTCAGCTAATTGGCCAATTTGAAGCGCGTAAGTATTTACATCTTCGACGCTTCTTGCTCCCTCGGGGAAGATTATTTCTATGGGATTTCCTTCTTGGCCCGGGAACTTCTCTTGGATGAAGGCAGAGGCTTGGTAGGCAGGATCACTTGCGGGTAGCACGCGGGAATCAACTTGAGAGAACTTCACATTTGTAAGTGGGGCAATCATCAAACCAAGAAGAAGAAGTGAGAATGCAACAACTGGAACTGGTCTGCGCATGACAAACCTCGAGAGACGAGCCCAGCCGCCATCCTCTTTTGGATTCAGTACGTTCTTCCGAACAACGCCTTTGTTTACCTTCTCACCCAGCATCATCAATAGCGCAGGAAGTGGAATTAACGCTCCCACTACGGCAAGTGCAACGACTATTGCCCCGGCATAGCCCATTGATTTGAGGAAGTTCATCGGAAAGAAAGTGAGGGCGATAAGGGTGAGAACTACAGTCAAACCGGAGTAGAACACGGTCTTACCAGCGCTTCTCATCGTGTTAACGATCGCGTCTTCACGACTTATGCCACGACGTAATTCTTCTCTAAATCTATTTACTATTAAGAGGGCGTAATCAATTCCTAATCCAAGGCCCAATCCGGTGGTTAGGTTCAATGCAAAGATACTTACATCAGTGATGAATGTAAGTAGATAGAGACCAAAGAAGGTGCCCAAGATTGCAGTTACTCCAATAATAAGTGGCATAGCAGAAGCTACAAGCGCGCCGAAGACTAAAACGAGCAAGATAAAAGTGATTGGAATCGAGATTGCTTCGGAGAGCTTTAAATCATCTTGGATTCTTCCATTTATAGCATTTGCGAATACGGCACCACCAGAGACTCGAATTCGCTGATCCTGATATTCGCCTTCATACTTATCTTGGTAATAGCCACCTAGTGAATCAATCTCAGTAAAGTCTTCAGATTTGAGATAGATGAAGATGTAAGCAGCGGTTCCATCGGTGCTCTTAAAAGCGGGGTTCCTTCCTGCGCTCCAATAAGAAAGTACGTTCTCAGCGCTTGGCTCGGCACGTAACTCACTTTCAAGTGCGGCAGCGGCTGCGAGAGTTCCCTCGGCATCAACGGAACCAGCCGAGGACTCAAGTGCAATTACAACGGCAGGGTCTTTGACGCCAAAGGTATCTTCGAGGTACTCCCAAACTTTTGCCGAGTCACTATTCGGGTCCGAGTAGCCACCGGAGTCGAACCTTGAGAAGACCTGAGTTCCAAGTGTTCCGAATACAAGGACTGCGGTTATAGCAAGCAAGAAGATTGCCTTGCTCCGTCTAGCTATCGAATGACCCAACTTCTCAAACATATGCTGCCTTCACGCTGTCATACTAGGCATGTGAGTGAGAATTTTCCTTTTGTAACAAGAGATGAAATAGACGATGAGAGTGACCTTGCTGACAAATCAAAGCGAGAAGAAGAGATAAAGGCGGAAAAGCCGCCGCACCACGATTAGCCTTCGGATTTACTCTCTGGTTTTGCAGCTGGCTTAGCTGCAGGTTTTGAATCAGTTTTCGTCTCTGATTTTTTCGAATCAGTCTTATAGAAGCCAGATCCCTTAAAGACGACTCCAACATTTGAATAGACCTTGCGTGCCTTTGCACCACACTCCGGGCAGGTGTCGATAGCGGCATCTGAGAATGATTGAACTACCTCGAATTCATGCTCAGATTCACATTGATATTGGTAGGTAGGCACGGCGTAATCTTAGGTACGTGATGGAGATTCTTCTAATCGAGGTGGCTAGTGCTCTTTGATTTATTGAATACCCTCACTGGAGCATTGGTAATGGGAGCGTTGTTATCTCTAACCTTCCTCTTTCCAGAAGTTGACGGTCAACTATCCGAAGCATCTAGGCGGTTGCGGAGCGCGCTTCCACTTTTAGTGGCGACTTGGATGATCTCTGCTTTTGGAAATCTTCTAGCTACTCTGGCAAATCTCTTTGATTCCTCGATTTATTCAATGCTTGATCTCACAACGATTCGCTCCTACGTAACTCAGACAACTTTGGGAAGATTGCAACTCATTCAAGTTTTCGCTGCCGTCTTACTTTTAATGATTCTATTAAGAGTTCGGAGAGTTGGCGGTGCATTCTTTGCTTATTGCATCGCAACGATAGGGGTGGTTGCGCCACTCTTTCAGAGCCACACCAGCCAAGCAAGTGGTCATGGCTTAGCAATTGGTTCTCTTATCATTCATGTCATCGCACTTTCCTCGTGGATTGGCGCGGTCACTTCACTTCTCTTCATGGATGAAGCAACTCGAAGACTAGTAATCGCCAGAGTTGGAGTTATCGCGACCTGGTCTGTAGTCGCGGTAGTGCTAAGTGGAAGCACAAGTTCGATATTGAGACTAGGGTTTTCGCGCGATTGGTTAACTACTTATGGAGCGCTAATACTTCTTAAGGTCGGACTTCTTAGCTTCATCGTTCTTACTGCAATAAAGATTCGTAAGAACTTGGCCGACTCAAGCTTGATTCGATTTGAAGTATCGCTTCTTCTCTTGGTCACGGCGATCGGCTCACTTCTCTCTCGCTTCACCCCCATTGTTGAGAGCGATTATGAATATGACCGAGTAAAGGAGATCACTGGCGTCGGTATGCCGCCAGAACCAACCTGGCAACGACTCTTCTTTGAATATGAAGCAGATGCGCTAATGCTCGGCACACTTGTATTCGCCACCGCGCTCTACATCCGCGGAGCAGTAATTCTCGCCCGTCGTGGCGATAAGTGGCCGGTGGGAAGAACAATCGCCTTTGCGATTGGAATCTCACTACTGGACTACAGCACAAGTGGTGGACTTGGTCTTTATGCGATCTTCTCATTTCAATATCACATGATTACTCACATGATCTTGAGCATGATCGCGCCGATATTCATCGTGTTAAGTGCGCCGATAACTTTGGCGCTTCGTTCGCTTCCGATTGGCAGAACTAAAGATGAACGCGGTGTCCGAGGTTGGTTGATCGAATCCCTTCATTCAAGGATTACTGGAGTTTGGACCAATCCAATTGTGGCGTTGGCAATATTTGATGGTTCGCTCTTTGCTCTCTATTTCACACCGCTATTTGGAGAATTGATGTCGAGCCACTTCGGTCATCTTTTGATGAACTTTCATTTCATCGCTGCTGGGCTGCTCTTTTTTCATGTAATTGTCGGCATTGATCCAAACCCAAGAAAAGTTCATCATTTAGTCCGAGTAGTGATTCTTCTTGGAGCAATCAGTATCCACGCCTTCTTCTCGATAGCGCTACAAGCATCGAACACTTTGATTGATGGCGGCTACTACGCTTCCTTAGAGAGACCTTGGGCCATAAACCTAATAGCTGACCAGAAAACTGGGGCAGCAATTGGTTGGGCGATGGGCGAAATTCCAATCATCATCGCCCTAGTTGCAACCTTTATCCAATGGATGCGCTCGGATGCACGTGAAGCAAAACGAGCAGATAAGAATTCAGAGCGTGATTTAGCAGAATATAACGAGTATCTATCTAAACTCGCCGAGCGCCGAAAGGACTCGTAGTATTCCCGCTATGGATCAGCTCTTCTCGTTACCCGAAGAATATGTAGCGCTACGTGAAAGCGTTCGTGCGCTCGCAGATAAGAAGATCCAACCCTTTGCACATGATGTAGATGCAAATGCTCGATTCCCACAAGAAGCCCTTGATGCGCTACAAAGCGCGGGACTAGCAGCGCCACATGTCCCAATCGAATTTGGTGGCGAGGGTGCTGACTCACTTGGTGTCGTTATCGTTATTGAAGAAGTCGCTCGAGTTTGTGCATCGTCTTCTCTAATTCCGGCTGTAAACAAACTTGGTTCCGTGCCGTTGATGTTGGGCGGAAATGATTCCCAGAAGGAACGTTGGTTAACCCAACTGGCAAAAGGAAAAGGCTTCTCATATTGCCTATCTGAATCAGAAGCGGGATCTGATGCTGCGGCGATGAAGACTCGAGCAGTTAAAAAAGGTGATGGTTGGGTTCTAAATGGAAGTAAGAAATGGATCTCACACGCTGGCGTATCCGAGTTTTACACCGTGCTTGCATCTACCGATCCGGAAAAGGGAGCTAAAGGAATAACTGCTTTTGTAGTTGAGAAGAGCGATCCAGGCGTTTCATTTGGCGCCCCTGAGAAGAAGATGGGCTTTAAGGGTTCACCAACTCGAGAGGTCTACTTCGATAACGTTGAATTTGGGGATGATCGAAGAATTAGCGAGATCGGTGGAGGCTTTGGCCTTGCGATGAAGACTCTAGATCACACCAGAATCACAATCGCCGCTCAAGCGCTCGGCATTGCCCAAGGCGCATTTGAAGTTGCAACTAAATATGCAAAAGAGCGACGCCAATTTGGAAAACCAATCTTTGATTTCCAGGCCGTTCAATTCATGCTCGCCGATATGGCAATGGAGATCGAAGCTGCTCGACAATTAACTTACGCAGCAGCCGTCAAGAGTGAGCGCGGTGAACGAGATCTGACATTCTTCTCCGCCGCCTCAAAGTGTTTCGCGACCGATGTTGCCATGAAAGTAACCACGGATGCCGTACAAGTCCTAGGCGGATATGGCTATGTAAATGATTATCCAGTCGAGCGGATGATGCGAGATGCAAAGCTAACCCAGATTTATGAGGGCACAAACCAGATTCAGCGCCTAGTAATGGCGCGCAATCTCGGTGTAAATTAAATTCGAAGCAACTTACTCGGCATCAATACCATCTTGACTGGCACATCATGAATCTCACTTGGCAATGTCTCTACGAATTCAACTTCGTTAATTATCGCTAAGGAGATACCGGGAAAATCTCGAAGCGCGCGATCATAAGAGCCTCCACCTTGTCCAAGGCGAGTTCCCTTTGAGTCGATTGCCAGCGCCGGCACAATCATCAAATCAATAACACCGAGGAATTTCTCACCAATTGGTTCCTCCACATTTCCAGAGCGCTCAAGTTTCTCAAGAGCGCCATCCCAGTTTCGAAACTCCAATGAGTTATCTGATAAGCGAACTGGTAGCAATAACTTCTTTCCAGCTTCCAGAATTAGTTGATTTAGTTCTTCAGTATTTGGTTCATCGCCAAAAGAGCGATAGCTAGCGATTACCTTGGCGCTCTTGAATTCCGGAGAGTCACTCAGCAGTGCAAGATTAAAGTGAGATTGGTTATCTCGGCGACGCAATCTGATTGATTCACGCAAATTCGCCTTCGTGTGCTCCATGGGATTAGCGTAGATATAGATCGACTCCAAGGTATCTTTTCCGCGTGAGCGAAAGTATCCGGGTAGCAGAGTTAGCCGCACAGCTCCTAGCCCTATCAAAGCCATTAGCCGCTTTTGATATGCCGTTACTAGATTCTCATGGCGCAACCCTTGCCGAAGATGTCTATCAAGGCGATCGATTAGCGCTTCGATCTGGCTCAAGAATTCGCTCTACCCAAATTGGTTTAGCCGCCTCCCTTGGCCTGGATCACCTTCCGACGCGGCCCCAGCCACGGGTTGTTGTTATCTCAGCCGGTGATGATTTAGTAGAGCCAGGTAAAGACCTTGGAAGTGGCGAAGAATTCGAGGTTAATTCATGGCTACTTACTACTGCGATGAAGGAGGCTGGCGCGGTTGGCTATCGAGTAACAACCATTCCAGAGACCGAAGACTCGCTTAAGGATGTTGTGGAAGATCAATTAGTGCGTGCTGATTTGATTGTTATCTGTGGTGAGAGCCATGATGAATCTTTTGACTTAATTTTCGGAGTACTAAGTCGATTAGGAGAAGTTAAGAGCGTAACTCCAAATATTGAAGGCAATGGTCGCCATGCATTTGGAACGATTGGCCCAGATAAAACTCCAGTAGTTGCACTTCCTGGAGACCCTATTTCCGCTTATATTTCAAATGAACTCTTTATCCGCCCCATGATTCGCAACATGATGGGTTTGTATGACATTCATAGGCCAATCACGCGAGCAACTCTTACCAATGATGTCGCTAGTGATTCAGGTAAGCACGCGTTCATACGAGCAATCCTGTCTACCGATAACCCAAACCGCCGCCTGGTAACTGCACTACCAAATCAAGATGATCTAATTGGCTTATCTGATGCAACGGGATTGATTGTTATGAGCGAAGAAGTAACGAGCTTTAAAGCTGGCGAAGAAGTCGATGTACTTATGTTGGAGCGGCGTTTTAATTAAACTCTTGCACAGGGTTTAATGGGGAAACAAATGAATTGGCCGATCGTCCTAAATGAAGGTGAGCTAACTCTGCAACCGCTTCGGCTTCGTGATCGCAGGGTTTGGCTCGACCTCCGGGCGCGAAATCGTGAGTGGCTAACTCCTTGGGAAGCCACTTCGCCTCTGATTGAGGAGCAGAAAACACTCCCAACTTATGTCGAGATGGTTAATTTCCATAAAAGAGAGGGAAAGGCGGGGCGCTCGTATTCATTTGCAATCTGGTTCCATGGCAAATTAATAGGTCAGATCACCCTAGGTGGCGTCTCATACGGTGCATTTCGTGGTGCACATATTGGTTACTGGATAGATAAAGAGCATGCGAATAAAGGGATTACTACTAGAGCAGTACGCGAGGTAACGCGCTTTGGGCTTGAGGAATTGCGACTACATCGGATTGAGATTGCGCTCCGCCCAGAAAATGGCGCATCCAAACGGGTGGCAGAAAAAGCTGGATTTGTTTTTGAAGGATTACGACCACGTTATTTACATATTGATGGCGGATGGCGAGATCACGTCGTCTTTGTAAAAGAGAACACGAGAATTTAGATTTCGGGGAAATACCCGAAAAGTCCAATTCCGCCCTTTAGGGTTAGGCGTCATGGGCTCGGGTTTGATCTACATCATCATCGTTGGCATGTGGATCGCCTATTTCCTCCCACGTTGGATTGCGAATCATGAAGAAGTATCTGGTCGATCCATTGAAAAGTTCGCCTCAACCATGAAAGTTGTTGGAAAGACTTCTGGTAACTCGAGCGATGATCTTGCTGAGCTGCTCCGTAGAAAAGAGAGTCAGATGTTGATAAGAAGGATTCTCTTCTCTTCAATTTTAGGCTTGACTCTCATTGTCTCGTTCTTTGCTTTAGTTGGCTTCTTATCACCGGCGATTATCACAATTCCAATTTCAGCACTTGGACTATATGTTGTTCATGCTCGCCACCAAGTAGGTGCAATAACTGAAGAGATTTCTACCGCAACTGAATCAGTAAAGAAGAGTGAGAGAGCAACCAGCAAATACTCTGAATTGATTGCAAGATCTAAACGAGTATCTGGAAGTAAAGATGAGTTGGCTGATGAACAATGGACGCCACTTGCTGAGCGAGTAGCTAAATCAGAATCTGATGTTCATGGAATCACCATCATTCCCAAGGGTGCAAATAAGTCCTGGGATCCAATCAGCGTTCCACCACCTTCTTACGCCAACTCAGCCAAAGCGGTTCCACGGCGGAGAATTGATCTAACAATTCCAGGCGCATGGAGCGCTGCTCAAGAGGAAGAATTAAAGAAGTTCCTCAAACCAAGCTCAGAGGAGATTTTCGATCAGAGTATTGCCGATGAAGTAGAAGAGCAGATCAGAACAAATCGCGCAGCAAACGAATAATTATCTGAGTCCAAACACTTAGATCCAACTAGGTAACCACATTCTCGAATACCAATCATCATAAGTTAGAACTATTCCGAGATAGACCGGGGCAAAGTAAGCGAAAATCAGGGCTGTTAGGCCCAATGCAGCATAGACGTTCTGTAAGCGCTTTGATTGCTTCACTTCATCTTCTAAGTAGAGCTTTATTACGTAGGTAATGGCGAGAATTAAGAAGGGAAGAAATGCGATGGCGTAGAAGTAAAAAGTAGTGCGTTCTGGAAAGAGTAACCAAGGAAGATAATTCGACAGAAGAGCCATAAGAATCAAACCGGCGGAGCGTTCTCTTCTAGTGATGAAGTAGCCAATAGTTATAAAGAGCGCTATCAACCCAAACCACCAGATTATTGGAGTACCCATTGCGAGAATCTCTTGAGAACAATTCTCGACGCCGCAACTCTTTGGTGACTCATAAAAGAACGAAGTTGGTCTCCCTAGTACTAACCAATTCCAAGGACTTGCCTCGTAGGAATGTTCGGTTGTAAGTCCAGTATGAAAATTCAGTATCGCTTGGTGATAGTGGAACAGGGAAACGAGTGGATTATTTGAATAGTCCCGTGACCATCCCTTATCTGAGAATAGCCAGCCACCCCAAGTAATTAGATAAGTGATTGGGATAATCGGAAGATATAGAAGAACCTTCTTTCGATTTGTTACTCCAAGATAGATCACGAGTACGGCAATAAAATAAACTGCGCTCCACTTAGTTCCGAGCGCAAGCCCAAGAAGCAGAGCGGCAACTATATGTCGATCATGTAATAAGGCTAAGAAGGCAGCAAGTAAGAAGAACATCAAGAAGATATCAAGTAGAGCAGTTCGTGACATCACTAGGTGTAAGCCGTCGATGCTCATTAAACAACTTGATACAAGTGCGAGGAATTGTGAGTTAAAGAGTCGTAGCGCAACAAAGTAGATTAAGAGAATAGAAAACGTCCCAAATAATGCGGCCGAGAAGCGCCAACCAGCTGGGCTATCTCCGAGTATTTGAATTCCAAGAGCAATTAACCATTTACCTACCGGGGGATGGACTATGAATTCGGCGGCTTCATTAGTCGTTTCTACGCCACTGTTTAAGTAGTCCTTCGCTCCATCTACGTAATAGACCTCGTCGAATACCAACTTGTCAGGGGTTCCAAGATTCCAGAATCGAATCAGCGCTGTTACAAGAAGAATCAAGCCCAATATCAAGCGAGGGGATGGGCGACGCATAAGATGAAGGATACTGATGCGAGAATTGCCAGATGGGAACTCTGATCCTCGCAGCTGCTCCAATTGGAAATTATGGCGATGCGACTTTGCGCCTGAAGGCGGCAATCGAGTCTTCCACTTTTGTAGCCGCAGAAGATTCTAGAAAGTTTGCGCGGCTCTGTAGCGATCTTGGTATCGAGAGTAAGGCGAAGGTCATCTCATTCTTTGAGGGTAACGAGAGGGAGCGTTTGTTTGATCTAGAGCGCGCTTTGAACGAACATGATCAAGTTCTCTTGATTACCGACTCGGGGATGCCTGGGGTAAGTGATCCCGGATATCGAGCGATTGCTATGGCGCTTGAAAAGAATTTTCCAATAAAAGTGTTGCCGGGTGCAAGCGCTGTAACAACTGCGCTAATACTCTCTGGACTGCCATCAGATCGCTTTGCCTTCGAAGGATTTCCTCCGCGTACTGATGTAGCTCGGGATCGCGTCTTTGACGAGCTCTCGCAAGAAGTTCGAACGCTAATCTTCTTTGAAGCGCCACATCGAGTTAATTCATTCCTAGAGTCGGCTTTAAAGTTCTTCGGGCCAGAACGACGAGGCGCGATTTGTAGAGAGATGACAAAGACTTATGAAGAAGTTGTTAGAGGGACGCTAAAAGAGCTCTTTGAATGGTCACAATCAAAAGAGATGCTTGGGGAGTTCACCATCGTGATTTCCGGATTTAATCCGCAAGATGTAAGCCATAGCGAAATTGAGATTGCAGATTTGGTAAAGCGGCATGAGAGCGCTGGAATATCCCGAAAAGATGCGATTGCAACGGTCGCTAAGGAATTATCGATGCCGAAGCGGACCGTCTTCGACATCATGGTCACGCATAAGTAGATAGACTTTTCTCATGTCTGCGCAGGAGAAATCTTTCTATCTGACGACGCCGATCTACTACGTCAACGATGCGCCTCACATCGGCCATGCCTACACAACAGTTGCTGGGGATTTCCTCACTCGTTGGCATCGACAGAAAGGTGAATCAGTCTGGTATTTGACCGGTACTGATGAACACGGACAGAAAGTAATGCGAACTGCCGAAGCTAATAACACTCCACCACAAGAATGGTGTGATCGCCTAGTTGAGAGCGCATGGAAGCCAGTCTGGCGAGATCTAGAGATTGCTAACGATGATTTCATCAGAACTACCGAGTCTCGTCATACCGAGCGGGTACAGAAATTCTTAACAGGCTTGATGGAGAAAGGCTTTATCTACGAGGGCAATTACGAAGGTCCATACTGTGTTGGTTGCGAAGAGTTCAAACTTCCTGGCGACCTCGATGAAGATAAGTGCAAAATTCACTCAAAACCGGTCGAAATGGTCAAAGAGACAAATTGGTTCTTTAAGTTATCAGCTTTCGTTCAACCACTTCTTGATCATTACAAAAGCAATCCTGATGCCTGCCAACCTGATAGCGCTCGCAATGAAGTAGTTGCCTTTCTAGAAGGCGGAGTCTCAGATTTATCTATTTCGCGTTCCACATTTGATTGGGGAATTAAAGTTCCTTGGGACACCAAACAAGTTGTTTATGTCTGGTTTGATGCACTTCTAAATTATGCAACGGCTGTGGGGCTTACTGATTCGGCCGATAGTGAAGGCGGAAAGTTCTTTGCAAAGACCTGGCCTGCAGATGTTCATCTAGTTGGTAAAGACATCTTGCGCTTCCACGCTGTTATCTGGCCGGCAATGTTGATGGCCGCCGGCATTCCAGTACCCAAGAAAGTCTTTGCGCATGGCTGGTTACTAGTTGGCGGCGAGAAGATGAGTAAGAGCAAACTGACCGGAATTGCGCCTTCGGATATAACTTCACATTTTGGCGTGGATGCATTCCGTTACTACTTCATGCGGGCCATACCTTTTGGAAGCGATGGTTCATTCTCTTGGGAGGATATGAGCGCTCGATATACAAGCGAGCTAGCTAATGACTTTGGGAATCTAGCCTCGCGCCTTACCGCCATGATCGAGAAATACTGTGATGGAGTGCTTCCGGCGCGGGCCCAATCTAGTGACTTAGCTAATTCATTAGCAAAGACTGTGAGTGAAGCGGATAAGGCAATATGTGAATTAGATTTTCAAGGTGGCATAAATGCAATCATGGATTTCTGTAAAGAAGTTAATGGTTACGTGACGATTAAGGAACCTTGGGTTGTAGCAAAGGATCCAACTCGTAAAGCTGAATTAGATGCAATTCTTTACAACACGGCGGAATCGCTACGTGCGCTTGCGGTTTTGCTCCATCCGATAATGCCGATATCAACGAATAAGTTATGGGGTTATCTCGGTGCAGATAAGACCCTTGGGGAGTTAGAAAAACAGAAGATTTCAGAAGTAGCGAATTGGGCTCAACTTCATCCAGGTATAAAGATAACCAAGGGCGAGATCCTCTTTCCCCGGCTAGAAGATAAGCAAGAAAATTAATTAATGGCAGATCGTCATAATCGCGATCTTGATCGCCAGCCCGCTCTGCTACCGGAACCGCTTCCAACTACCTGCGTTGATACCCATGCTCACCTAGAGATTGTCACTAATACCGATCCGGAGCATGAAGAGATAGGGAAAGTTCTTGCAGATGCAAAGTCAGTTGGTGTTGATCGAGTAGTTCAAGTTGGTTACTCCGCCGAACAATCAGAGTGGTCGGTTCGCCTCGCAGAAAATTGGGAGGGAGTTTTAGCAGCCGTTGCGCTTCATCCAAACGAGGCTCCAGTAGTTGCTGATTTAGAGGCTGATCTAAAAAGAATTGAAGAACTTGCTAGCCATCCAAAGGTTCGCGCTATCGGTGAGACTGGTCTGGATTTTTTCCGAACCGAAGAGAGCCTGCGAGAGCGGCAGCGCTATTCCTTTATCCGCCATATCGAAATCGCCAAGAAACTAAAAAAAGCGTTAGTGATTCATGATCGAGATGCCCACCGCGCAGTTCTTGATACTTTGGATGAGGTCGGAGCTCCAGAAAATACGATCTTTCATTGCTACTCCGGCGATAGCGAAATGGCACGCGAATGTGTCGAAAAGGGCTACTACCTCTCATTTGCGGGAACGGTGACATTTAAAAACGCGCCACAACTGCGGGAGGCTTTGAAGTTAGTCCCAGTCGAGCTTCTCTTAGTTGAAACTGATTCACCATTCTTGGCGCCAATGCCACATCGCGGGGCTCTAAATACTCCAGCCCAAATTCCTAACACGCTCCGCGTGATGGCCCAGGAACGCGGTGAAGAGCTAACTCTTTTAGCTAGCGCAATAAGTGCAAACGCTGAGCGAATCTTCGGCCCCTTCACATCATGACTATCACGCTATTAGGAGCAGGCGAAGTTAGGTCACTCGCAGATGAGTTAGAGCTACGTCCGACTAAATCTTTAGGCCAGAACTTTGTGGTTGATGCAAATACCTGTAAGAAAATTGTGCGAATCGCAGATGTGAAAGATGGGGAGCGAGTCCTTGAGATTGGGCCCGGTCTTGGATCGCTAACGTTGGCGATATTGCAGGCAACTTCAAAGGTGAGCGTGATTGAGATAGATACCAGACTCGCTCGGCGATTAGCGCAGACCGTTAAAGATCATGGCGGCGCTGAAATCGAGATTATCAATTCAGATGCCCTCGCTATTAAGGACCTACAGTTTCCTCCGGATAAGCTGGTAGCAAATCTTCCTTACAACGTATCTGTGCCAGTGCTACTTCACTTCTTGGAGTTTTTTCCATCTATCCAATCCGGTTTGGTGATGGTTCAATATGAAGTAGCGGATCGATTAGCTGCAAAGCCCGGCTCAAAGAGTTATGGAGTCCCAAGCGCTAAAGCTGCCTGGTGGTGCGATGTTGAGTTAAGCGATGACGTTTCGCGAAAGGTGTTCTGGCCAATGCCAAATGTTGATTCGGCCTTAGTTTTCTTCCGCCGACATGCTCCTATCGGAGATGAAACTCTCCGTAAGGCAACTTTCAAATTGATCGATAGTGCATTCGGCAAGCGAAGAAAGATGCTCCGGTCGGCCCTAAGTGATCTGATTGGTTCATCAAATAAGGCGGAATCACTCCTGGTAGAGGCAGGCATTGACCCCACTTCGCGCGGCGAGTCTTTAGATGTCTCCCAATTCGCCAAACTTGCCAAAGCGTGGCTCGCAAGTAAGTAATACGCTCAAGGCATGACCAATCAGGTATCTGTCCGGGTTCCGGGCAAGATCAACCTTCAACTCTCGGTCGGACCGCTACAACGCGATGGTTATCATGAATTAGCAACTGTCTTTCAATCTGTCTCTCTCTTTGATGAGCTTACAATTTCAGAGACTGATACCGATGGAATTGAAATTGCTGCAATTGGAAAATCAACAATCCCAATTGGCGGTGAGAATCTTGCCTATAAGGCCGCAGAATTGATGTGTAATAAATTTGATATTGAAACTGGATTACTAATCAAGATAAAAAAAGAGATTCCGATTGCTGGTGGAATGGCAGGCGGTAGCGCAAATGCTGGTGCGACGATTGTTGGGATTGATTCACTCTTCTCACTTGGATTAAAGCGTGATGAAATGGAACGGATTGGAAGTGAGATCGGCGCAGATGTTCCATTTACGATTTCAGGTGGCACAGCGATTGGAACTGGAAGAGGTGATCAAATCACCCCAGTTCTTTCACGCGGTTCATATAACTGGGTCTTAGCTCTCTCAACTTCGGGACTTTCGACTCCAGCGGTATATAAAGAATGTGATCGATTGCGCGAAGGGCTAGATATCTCAAAACCACATGTGAGTGACTCGCTCCTTCAGGCACTTACTCATGGTGATGCTAAAACACTTGGAAAAGCGCTCAGTAATGATCTGCAAGCGGCAGCGTGTTCATTAAAACCGGCGCTGAGATTAATACTTGATGTTGGAATTGATTACGGCGCACTTGGTGGAATCGTCTCGGGTTCTGGCCCGACCGTCGCATTCCTAGCCGAGAGCGAAGATCACGCGTTAGATCTCGTAGTAGCCCTCACTTCTAGTGGAGTGGTGGGGAATGTAATTCGCGTAGCTGGCCCGGTTCCAGGCGCTCGCGTCATTAGCAATACCTGAAACCCAATAGAATTCAGGTTCCTCCATTGTGTAGTGGCTAGCACATGGGCCTTTGAAGCCCAGGGTCCAGGATCGATACCTGGTGGAGGAGCCAGAATAGGTGGAGGAGCCAGAATAGAATTGAGTCCATCACGAAAGGTGGGGTGTTGAGCCGACTCGATCTAGTGATCGTCCTCGCCGCTGGCGAGGGAACTCGGATGAAATCAAGCACCCCGAAAGTCCTCCACCAGATTGCTGGTCGCTCAATTCTTGCGCATGTTCTCGGCGCAGTCGCCAAATTAGATTCCAAGGAAGTTCGCGTAGTCGTTGGCTCCGGAAAAGATGAAGTAATCAAGGAGCTGGGTTCAATTGCGCCAGCCGCAAAGAGCATCTATCAAGAAGTTCGTGGTGGAACCGGACATGCCACAAAGCTTGCACTTGATGGAGCGGCTAAGTCTGGCCAAGTTCTAATATGTGCCGGAGATACTCCACTTCTTACCGGAACAACCCTTAGCGAACTAGTAGCGGGGCACAAAGCAAATGGCGCAGTAGCAACAGTCTTAACTACCGAACTCCCAGATCCATATGGATATGGACGAATTGTCTATGACAGATCCGGCGAGCTTGATTCCATTGTTGAAGAGCGCGATGCGAACGAGGTGATTCGTGAGATAAGTGAGATTAATTCTGGAGTCTATGTTTTTGATTTGGAACCGTTGATTACTGCGCTTACCAAACTCTCGAAATCTAACTCGCAAGGAGAAGAGTACTTAACAGATGTAATCTCAATTCTTAAAGGTGAAGGCAAGAAGGTATCGACATATTTGGCCTCTGATTTCACTGAAATTCTGGGAATCAATGACCGCGCTCAACTCGCTGATGTTTCCTCGTTGATGCGCGACCGGATAAATGATTCACTCATGCGAAGCGGCGTCTCGATTGTAGATCCTGCTTCGGTATGGATTGATCTAGATGTGGAGATTGAGAGTGATGTTCGAATCGAACCTGGGGTTGCAATTCGGGGTAATTCAAAGGTTGAAACCGGCGCGGTGATTGGGCCCCGTAGCACCTTGATTGATACTGAAGTTGGCGCTGGGGCTAGAGTATTTGAATCGCACTGTGAAGCAAGCAAGATTGGTGAGCGGGCAAGCGTTGGTCCTTACTCACATCTACGTGGTGGCACAGTCCTTGCTAACGAGGTAAAAGTTGGATCATTTGTCGAGATAAAGAACGCTCTAGTTGGTGAAGGATCTAAGGTCCCACACCTTTCATATGTTGGAGATGCCAAAATCGGACGCGAATCGAACATCGGCGCCGCCACTATCTTTGTAAATTACGATGGGGTTGAAAAACATGAGACTAAAGTGGGCGATCATGTGCGGATTGGAAGCGATTCGATGTTGATTGCCCCAGTAACTATTGGAGATGGCGCCTACACGGCGGCCGGCTCGGTAATTGATGAAGATGTACCGGCGGGTGCGCTTGGTATTGGAAGGGCACGCCAGGTGAATATTCTTGGCTGGGTTTTGAAGAAACGTAAAGGTACGAAATCCGCGCAGGCGGCAGAGAAGAAAGAGGGATCGAAATGAGTAATGAACTCCGACTCGGCTCTGAGAAGCGTCTCCGTATCTTTTCCGGACGTGGTTACCCAGAATTAGCGGAAGAAGTTGCCAATGAACTTGGGGTAACTATCACTCCAACTTCTGCATATGACTTCGCAAATGGTGAGATTTTTATTCGATTCGAAGAGAGCGTTCGCGGTTGTGATGCCTTCGTAATCCAGAGCCATGCCGAGCCCGTTAATAAACAGATCATGGAACAGCTCATCATGGTTGACGCGCTAAAGCGCGCATCTGCGAAGCGGATTACTGTGATTGCTCCCTTTTACGCGTATGCGCGTCAAGATAAGAAACATCGTGGGCGCGAGCCAATCTCAGCTCGATTGATGGCTGATCTATTTAAGACTGCTGGCGCTGATCGCTTAATGACGGTAGATCTACATAGCTCGCAAATTCAAGGATTTTTCGATGGTCCCGTTGACCACCTCTTCGCGTTACCGTTACTTGCAAATTACGTAGGTTCAAAAGTTGATCGCTCGCGATTGACAATTGTTTCACCCGACTCTGGTCGAGTCCGAGTCGCAGAACGTTGGAGCGATATTCTCGGTGGCACCCAGATAGCATTTATCCACAAGACTCGCGATCCTAAAGTTCCAAATGAAGCGATAACTGGTCGAGTTGTGGGCGAAGTTGAAGGACAGACTTGCGTGGTTATTGATGACATGATCGATACCGGCGGAACTATTACCAAGGCCGTCGACGCGCTCCATAGCGCCGGCGCCAAAGATGTGATTATCGCCGCGACGCACCCAGTCTTCTCTGGCCCGGCCGTAGAGCGATTGATGAATTCAAAGGTGAGCGAAGTTGTTGTTGCAAATACGCTACCAATCCCAGATGAGAAGAAGTTCCCTAATCTCACCGTGCTCTCAATCGCACCGCTTGTTGCGCGGGCAATAAAGGAGGTCTTCGAAGATGGCTCTGTCACAAGCCTCTTCGATGGACACTCTTAAGAGTGAGACGCTTTCTATTTCTCTTAATCGCTCTACTTTTATTCCCAATTCCGCAAGCTAAATCCGAAGAGCCGTATCAACTTACGGTGATGTCACGAAATATCTATTTAGGCGCTGATGTTGGGGTAGCACTTGAGTTGATCCCAGATTTTCCAGCCGCTGCCCAGTTCATGTGGGATCAGGTAAAGAAGACTGATTTCACCAAACGAGCCAATAAATTGGCAGCCGAAGCGGCTTCGGAAAAACCAGCTCTAATTGGAATTCAAGAGGCAACTACTTGGTATTGCAAGAAGAATCTCTGGAGCGAGAAAGTTGCAGTATTTGATTTTCTAGCACAGTTTATAAAAGCGACTCAAGCGACCGGGACTTCTTATGCCTTAGCTTCCTTTGATGGGGTAGATGCCTTCAACCCAGGATACTCAATCGCTGCTATTCCTTACCTCACAAAGGTTGAAGATCCAGATCTATTCCCTTCACTATTTGGAAGTACGAGCGCTGCCTGTGGCTTTACTATCGGTGATGCGATCTTGGTCCGCGATGACTTAAAGAGAAACATTAAGCTGGTAGGAAATACCGAGTATGACGCGACCTATTCGATAGTTCCAACGATTATGACTATTTATCGTGGTTATACCTGGATCGACTTTGAAGTTGATGATTCATTGGTTCGAGTCATTTCCACGCATCTAGAATCGATCTGGGATGAAAACAAAGTTCCCAACTCTGCGCTCCAAGCAGCCCAGCTTATTGAAGATCTAAAAGGCGCGAAGATGCCGCTTATTGTGATGGGGGACTTCAATGCCGATCCGCGAGATCCAAGAGCAAAAGGCGAACCCAATCCCGGACTCCAACCCGAGATCAGTGAAGCTTGTCCAACTTCTGGGATCGCAAGTTGTAACGCATACAAGGCGATGATTGATGCTGGCTTTACCCACGCCACACCAGATGCAACAGATCCTAGATATTTCACGTGGGGAGCAAGTGCGCTACTAAACGGTCCAGATCCCAAGCGAATTGACGTAGCAAAGGAGTTTGGAAATCAATACGGCTTTACCGATCGCCTTGATTACATATTTACTAATAATGTTTATGCGACAGTTTCCTCAAAAATAATTGGCAACATCTACCCCGATGGCAGCTCAATTTGGGATTGCGGTGATGAGAAGTGTTTTGCTTCAGATCACGCCGGACTAGTTGCAACAATTGAGATTCCAAGGAGTATGGCTATCCAAGATCCGGCGCTACCGGATCACGCCCGTTTTCCGCTCGGCATCTGGCACTTTGTAGCGATTGCACTCGTGTCGCTAATTAGTTGGAGAATCGCCCGCCGCTTTCGCCGCGGTTAGGCGTGGACTTTCTAGCGGAATTTGTCGATTTGCATAGCCCTCGGTAACCTTCAGCCCACTTAAGGCGAGGGGTAAACCCCGTTATCGACGAAAGGCAAGACAATGGCAGAAGTATCAATCACTGGCGCGCTCCGTAATGAATTCGGAAAAGGCGCTTCACGAAGAATCCGTCGCGATGGACAAGTTCCCGCGGTTATCTATGGTCATGGCGAGAAGCCAACTCATATCTCACTTCCAGCTCGTGAAGTTGGCGTGGCAATCAAGACCTCTAACGTTCTTCTAAATATTGATTTAGGCGAGAAGCAAGAACTAGTTCTCCCAAAGTCCATCGTCCGTAATCCTCTCAAGGGAACTCTTGAGCACATCGATTTAATTATCGTTCGTCGCGGTGAGCGCGTAGTTGTTAACGTTCCAGTTCACACAACTGGTAAGCATGACCCAGAAGGTATTCTCGAGCACGTCAATAACACCATCGAAGTCGAAGTCGATGTCACTTCGATTCCACAATTTTTTGAACTCGATATCACTGGCCTTATGGCGGGAGACTCAAAGCTGGCTGAAGATGTCGTTCTTCCAGCCGGAATCACCCTGAAGAGCGAACCAAAGATGGTAGTTGCGCACGTCTCAGTTCGCGCCGCGATTGAAGAAGTTGCCCCAGTCGCTGTCGCTGCTGATGGTGAAGCTGCCGCTCCTGCAGAAGGCGAGGCTGCTGCTGCCGCCGCTCCTGCTGAGGGTGAAGCGAAAGCTAAGTAACTTCCACTTATCTCTCTATTAACCTTCCTTCATGTTTCGTAGCACGAAGGATCGTTGGATCATCGTTGGCTTAGGTAATCCTGGTCCTGAGTACGAACGCACCCGCCATAACATCGGCGCGATGGTCATTAGTGAGTTAGCGCAGCGCTCTGGGAAGAAACTTTCTAGCCACAAATCGCGGGCAAATGTGGTTGAGTACAAATTAATGTCTGGCGAATCAATTGTTGCAGCCACGCTCCGTTGCTATATGAATGAATCAGGTGGCCCGACAAAATCACTTGTTGATTTCTATAAAGTAAAGAGCGACCGCCTAATCGTCATACATGATGAGCTAGATATCCCATTTGAAGCTATCCGACTTAAACAAGGCGGAGGCGATAATGGCCATAATGGATTGAAGAGCATCACAAAAGTTATGGGCGCAGATTATTTCCGAATTCGAATGGGAATCGGCCGACCGATGGGCTCACAAGATCCTGCTGACTTTGTTCTGAAGCCATTTAGTAGCGAAGAGCGCAAGCATCTTCCCACCTTTATCTCAAGCGGTGCGGATTCGATCGAGGCCCTTATTGTTGATGGACTTGAAAAAGCCCAGACAAAATTTAATTCTTAAATCAGCCAGTATTTCTTAACCCAGTGGCTACGCCATTTATTGTCAGTAGTAAGGCGCGCGAAATTAGCGAATCATTTGAGCCGCCCTGCTGCCGGACTTTCTTTAAGAGCGAGACTTGTAGTAGGTGAAGCGGCGCCAAGTAGTTATCTCTAATCTGAAGGGTTCTAGCTAGAATCTGTTGATCACCAAGAATCTCAGTTTTACCGGTTAGCGAGAGAATCTCAGAAATTGTAAGTTGGTACTCAACTTCAATCTGCTCCAGTAAGTGATGAAGTTTCGGATCAACGAGGCTTTCAACGTATTTACGAGCAGTTTTAAGATCGGTCTTTGCAATAGTCATCTCAACATTACTTATAAAGGTGCGGAAGAAGTGCCACTCTTTTAACATCTTTGCCATCGTCTCGCTATGTCCCGCCTCGCGGGCCGCCTTTAACCCACTTCCTACTCCATACCAACCAGGAACGATCTGTCGAGACTGCGTCCAACCAAAGACCCAGGGAATTGCACGAAGTGATGCGAGGTCGGCACCAGCATCTGGCCTTCTCGAGGGACGAGAACCTAGATAGAGATTTCCTAATTGCTCAACGGGAGTTGATTGATAGAAGTAAGCGGGAAGATCAGGATGTTCTACTAGCGCACGATAAGTTTTAAAGGCGCTCTCGCTTACAGAATCCATAGCGCTATTCCAACTCTTCAAATCCTCCGGGGTTTGACGCGCGCTTCGATTTAGAACTGTTGCTTCAAGCGCCGCGGCTAGAGTCAATTCGACATTTTCGCGCGCCAGAATAGGAAGTGAATATTTATCTGAGATCACTTCACCCTGCTCGGTCATTTTTATATGGCCATCGAGAGTTCCCCAAGGTAGCGCGATAATCGCGTCATAAGTAGGGCCTCCGCCGCGACCGACCGAACCGCCGCGGCCATGAAAGATCCGAAGTTGAACATTGTATTTACGAGCAATATCGCGCAACCTACGTTGGGCTTGATGAATCTCCCATTGGCTAGTTGCGATTCCAGCATCCTTATTTGAATCGGAGTATCCCAACATGACTTCCTGAATGTTTCCCCGGAGCTCAACGATCTTGCGATAAACCGGATTACTTAAGAGTGACTCAAGGATTGAATCGGCAGCGCGAAGTTCGGCGACTGTCTCAAGGAGCGGAGCGATATTCACACGCGCAAAACCTTTATCCGAGAGTTCAATTAGCCCAGCTAGATTTGCAAGAAGTGAGGCAGCCAGGACATCTTCTGGACCACGAGTCATCGAGATTATGTAGGTTTCGATCACTTCTGGATCAAAGGTTTCTTGTGCTTCCTTGATTGCTTCAAAAGTCTTTAAGGTTTTTGTGGCATCGCTATCAAGGTCTTTTAAGTTAAGTGATTTTGCTAAACCACCAGCTTTAAGTTTTTCCGTTACAAATTTAGATTTCTCAGCGGGGGCGAGTTTTGCGTAGTTGGCCCCTGGAAAGAGTTGTTCAATTACTCTCTCATGAGCAGCGGAGTGTTCACGGACATCCATAGTGGCATGAAATAGCCCAAAAGCAGCGACTGCTCGAATCGTTCGCTCCAGCAATCCATGTGCAATCAATTCACCCCTATTGGCAATTAGGGAGGTATGCATCAACATCAAGTCATCAAGCAACTCTCTGGTATTTGCGTAATCGCGCCCCGGTTGATGCGCACTGCCTTTGGAATGGCGCTCGCGAGTGAGATTTAAACGATGTCGGATTGCGGTGGCTTTTAATCGATATGGCTCTTCAACATTGATTCTTCTAAAGCGCGGTTCAATTTCTGGGATTCGTTCTAAATCTTGAGCGACTGAATCAAGAAGCGCTGTCGAGGTTCCGGCGAGTTTGGTTGAAACAGAGAGCGCTTGCCTAATCTCATCCATTACTGCGATGAGCACCCGGATTGCATGTCCCATCTGCAAGATGATGGCTTGCTTTGTCACTTCTGGAGTGATGTTTGGGTTTCCATCGCGGTCGCCCCCAATCCAAGAACCGAAGGTGAAGGGAGTTGCAGTGGGTGGTAGCTCCACCTTCAAGCGCCTTAGTTCGCGGGCAAAATCATCTAGGACATCAGGCATTGTGTAGCGCAACAAGTCATCTAAGTAATAGAGCGCATTGATCGCTTCATCAAGTGGTTCCGGTCGACCTAAGCGAAGTTCATCGGTCTGCCATAGAAGGTCAACGGCTTCAGCTAGGCGACGCTCGCGCGCTGTTGTCTCGCGTTCATCTAGTAAGTCGGCGATAGTTCCTAACTTACTTAGAACAGATCTTCGAGCTGCTTCAGTTGGGTGGGCGGTAAAGACCGGACGCACTTCGAAGGTAGCGAGCCACTTTTTTAGATCTTCATCTGAAAAATTTTTTCCATTCTCACTGGCAGCGATGATTCGATCTACCGCCCTTGAGATCCAAGATCCCTTAGCTTCTCGCTCTTCGGTAAGAGTTCGAGAGCGATGGACCTGTTCGGCAACATTGGCGAGATTGAAATAGACATTAAATGCTCTAACTAATTTAACTGCATCTGAAGTTGAAACAGAGTTTAAAAGTTCCTCACCGCCACCTTCACGGACTGACTTGCGGACTGATTCGACGAGATTAAGGAGCGCTTCACCATCCTGGCGCACGAGTGATTGGCCAAGTAGATCACCGAGCGTGCGAACATCGCTACGAAGTGATGAATTATCGCTCTCGGTCATTAGCGAATAATCTCACGATAAGATTTCACCCGTATTTCAGATAGCCCCCTCCTTTTAGGAAGCGGGGCCATTTGGCTATTCCCGAGGCTAATAAATGAGGAGGTTTCATGAAAAAGATTAATGGAATCATCTCGCTATCTGAAACGACCAATCACCTCCTTGATGACGCCGAGAACTTAGTCGCCCCATTACCCGCGCACCCGATACTTATCGCAGAGCTGGCAAAAAATAAGCGGTTAGTTGTTGTGACCCATTCAAGCAAGCGAGCAACTGAGTTAATCGGTGAGTTAAGCGCGCTAACTGAGAAAGTAATGGAGTTCCCGGCATGGGAGACCTTGCCCCATGAGAAGTTGAGTCCGAATAGCGATACGGTCGCAAAGCGAATAAAGACGATCTATAACCTTGATAAAGCACAAGTAATCGTCGTGCCTATCCGCGCTTTGGTTCAACCAATCATAACTTCCATAAATAAGGTTTCGATTCTCGAGCTAGCTCGTGGCGATTCATTCACATTTACAGAATTGATTAGTAGTTTGGTGGAACTTGCTTACACAAGAGTGGATTTAGTTGAACGTAGAGGTGACTTTGCAGTCCGAGGCGGGATTGTAGATATCTTCCCCCCAGACTCTGACTATCCGATTCGAATTGACTTTTTCGGCGATGAGATTGAAGAGATAAAGAGTTTTGAGATTGGTAGCCAGCGGACTTTTGCGCCAATAACTGAGAGTGTTTTGCTCTATCCATGTAGAGAGCTATTGATAACTGATGAAGTAAAAACAAGAGCTAGCGAAGCGCGAGGGAAATATCCTGAGTTGATTGAGATCTTAAATAAGGTACAAGGTGGAAGCTATGCAAGTGGAATGGAATCTCTTATTGGTCTACTCCATCCAGAGGTCAGAGAGTTTTTAGATTTCCTACCAGAAGAGTTTGAGATAGTGCTACTTGAGAGTGAACGGATAAGAAATCGCAATCTTGATCTAATCAAGACCAGTGAAGAATTCTTAGAGGCGGCTTGGTCAAACGCTTCAAGTGCGGAAGGAATGTCAGCTCCACTGCGAAGCGAACTTCAGCGTGCGGGCTACTTAAAGATTGAAGAAGTTGAGCGCTCGGCCAGAAAACGCGGTTTATCTTGGCGATCATTTAATCTTTTTGGTGATGTAGATGATCCAGTCATAACCCAGTTTGAAGAGATTCCACCTTACAGAGGCAATGTTGAGCGTTTAATTGGCGATCTGCGAACTTGGATTACCTCTGGTTATCTTGTTGCGCTTGCCTTTCGAGGCCATGGGTTAACAGAGCGGTACCTACAACTCCTATCCGAAGCTGACATTCCAGCACGAGTAGTAGAAGATCTATCGACCACTCCAACAAGAGATGCGGTCTATCTACTGAGTTCAAGTTATGAGTCTGGCTTTGAAGATAAGAGTAGAAAGGTAATCCTTCTTGCCGAATCCGATATAACTGGCGTGCGCGATCGACGTGCAGCATCAGGGAAGTTACCAACACGACGGAAGAAGGCAATTGATCCTCTTGAATTAAAGCGGGGGGATTACGTAGTTCATGAGATTCACGGCGTCGGGCGCTATCAGGAATTATTGAAGCGAAGCGTTGGGGGAGTGGAACGCGAATATGTAGTGATCGAATATGCCGCTTCCAAACGGGGACAACCGGCGGATCGAATCTTTGTTCCGACTGATTCATTGGAGTTGGTGACTCGATATGTGGGAGGTGAAACTCCGGCGCTACATCGGATTGGTGGCGGTGATTGGATAAAAGCGAAGTCGCGAGCTAAGAAAGCAGTAAAGGAGATTGCTGGCGAGTTGATTCGACTCTATGCCGCACGTACTAGTCTTCCTGGCTATGCATTCTCGCCAGATACAACTTGGCAACGTGAGTTAGAGGATTCCTTTGAATATGTAGAGACTCCTGATCAGCTTGTCTCGATTAATGAAGTCAAGGCGGATATGGAGCGGCCGTATCCGATGGATCGAATCGTTTGCGGGGATGTCGGTTATGGAAAGACAGAAATCGCGGTGCGGGCTGCCTTCAAGGCAGTACAAGATGCAAAGCAAGTAGCAGTGCTAGTTCCGACCACACTTCTAGTTCAACAACATCTAGCGACTTTTGTAGAACGATATGCCGGCTTTCCCCTGAAAGTAAGTGCGCTTTCCCGGTTCAACACCACTAAGGAAATTTCTGAGACGCTCGCGGGCTTAACCAATGGCAGGGTTGATGTAGTCATTGGCACTCATCGATTGTTATCAGAAGACGTTAAGTTCCGAGATTTAGGTTTGATAATTGTCGATGAAGAGCAGCGTTTTGGCGTTGAGCATAAAGAGAAGTTGAAGAAACTGCGCACTTCTGTAGATGTACTTTCAATGTCTGCAACCCCAATCCCGCGCACGCTCGAAATGGCGATCACTGGCATTCGAGAGATGTCCACGATCGCAACCCCTCCGGAAGAGCGCCATCCTGTGCTTACCTATGTCGGCGCTTATGACGACAAGCAAGTAGCTGCCGCTATTCATCGAGAACTTTTACGGGATGGCCAAGTCTTCTATATTCATAATCGAGTCGAGAGCATCGAAGATGTTGCCGCTAAGTTGCGAATCTTGGTACCGGAAGCGCGTGTTGCGATTGCCCATGGCCAGATGAATGAGAGCGCTCTCGAACAAGTTGTTTTGGCATTCTGGAATCGAGAATTTGATCTCTTGGTCTGTACCACGATTGTTGAAAATGGGATCGATGTTGCAAATGCCAACACCTTGATAGTAGATCGTGCCGACAAATTTGGCCTCTCCCAACTTCACCAATTAAGGGGAAGAGTCGGTCGAAGCAGAGAGCGCGCCTACGCATATTTCTTGTACTCCGGGGATAAGCCACTCTCTGAAATAGCGATGGAACGTCTCACCACAATTGCGCGCAACTCCGAATTAGGTTCGGGGATGCAAGTCGCGCTCAAGGATCTTGAGATAAGGGGAGCAGGTAATCTCTTAGGTGGCGAACAATCGGGGCATATTGCTGAAGTTGGATTTGATCTTTACATGCGAATGGTTGGAGAGGCGGTAAATGAGTTTAAGCGTGGGATTGTCGAAGGCGTGCCGGAAGAAATTGAGTGCAAAGTTGAAATTCCAATAACTGCCCATCTATCAACCGAATACGTTTCATCTGATCGATTACGACTTGATCTATATCGAAGATTGGCAGATGCCCACGGCGATCTTGAAGTAGATGCGATTAAGGAAGAGTTACAAGATCGATTCGGCACACTTCCAAGTGAAGCTGAGCGACTGCTAGAGATCGCAAAATTACGTATCCGAGTAAAGCAATATGGGATTAGCGATCTGGCAGTGCAAGGAAAGTATTTGAAGATTGCGCCGATCAAATTGAGTGAGTCTCGAGAACTGCGAATCTCCAGGCTCTATCCCGGGTCAATTGTGAAATCCGTGACTAATGTCCTCCTGGTCGCACGCCCAACAGCAGTCGCTTGGCAGAAGAGGGATTACGTAGAAGCGGGTGAGATAGGAGATACTTCGCTCCTTGAATGGGTGAGTGAAGTAATCGCTGAGGTCACCGGTTCACCCAGACCAAAAGAGGTATGAAACGTGAAGAAGTATTTCATCGCTGTATTGGCATCGTTAGCTCTATTTCTAACGGGTTGCTCCCAAATGAACAGCGCTGCCACAGTTGGCGATGTTGAGATCAGTTTGGAAACTCTCCAATCACAGGTAGATTCAATTCTCGCGCAACGCGCTGAAGTTGATACCTCCCAAATGCAGCTTGAGACCGGCGAAGCTCTTACGAGAAATCAACTCTCTTTTATGATCTCAAATATCCTCATTGATGAAATTGCCAAGGATGCATCGATTGAAATCGCCAACTCGGAGCTTGAAGCCTACAAAGTAGAGATCTACCAGAATATCGGTGGCGAAGAGATGCTCCCATCAGTTCTAGTAAATGCCTCTATCGCCCCAGAGAGTCTTGACGCGGTCCTAAAGCGGGATTTGATTCTGCGAAAAATCAGTTTGGCCGCAACTGAGGCTGGCTCCGATGATGCGGCTGTAAATCAGCTTATTGAAGGTCTAGTTTCGGAGAAAGCTGATAGTTTGAAAATCGTCATTAACCCTCGCTACGGAGTATGGGATAGCAAATCATTCTCAGTCATCCCATCTGAACCTGCTGGCGATGCAGTTACCGACAAGTAATTCGAAAACCTTGAACTCCTACGAGAATCTACTCCGCCTCGTAGAGGTGATGGATCGCCTTCGCTCCCCAGGTGGTTGTCCTTGGGATGCAGAACAAACACACGAGAGCCTACTTAAATATCAACTTGAAGAGTCCTATGAATTTATTGAAGCCGTAGAAAGCGGCGATCGCAGCGATATGCAGGAGGAATTAGGAGATCTTTTGCTTCAGGTTTACTTCCACTCACGGATAGCCCAAGAGCATCCTGAAAAACCATTTGATTTAGATGATGTGGCGCGTTCGGTAGCAGATAAGTTGATCTCACGCCATCCCCATGTATTCGGTGATACAAAAGTAAGTTCTAGTGATGAAGTTCTTGCTAATTGGGAGAAGATTAAGAACGCCGAAAAGGGCCGAACTGAGTTCGATCAGGGTGTTCCAGTAGGACAACCAGCTCTCTCACTCGCTGCAAAGTTGATTCTACGAGCTCAAAAGAATGATCTACCGGTTCCAGAAACTAGTGCTCCAATTTTTTCTGAGAGAGAGAACTCGAATAGCGATAAAGAGAGCGTACTTGGAGATGCCCTAATGTCATTAATCTCTTGGGCAATTGCTGAAGATATCGACCCGGAAGCTGCGCTTCGCAGGGCAGCCCTGAAATATCGCGACTCCATCAAAGAAGCCCGATAGACTCCGCGCCCGTGGCTATGAATAATCCAATCCTGATACGAGCAATCAAAGCGCGAGAGATACTCGACTCTCGTGGTAATCCAACTGTTGAAGTTGATGTGTCACTAAGCGATGGCGCATTTGCTAGAGCCGCTGTTCCAAGCGGTGCATCTACCGGAGCTTTTGAAGCGGTCGAATTACGCGATGGAGGCTCGCGCTTTCTGGGTAAAGGCGTTGCGAAGGCGATCGCCAATATCGAAGGAGCGATTGCCCCAAAGTTGATTGGAAGCGATCCCTTTAGCCAACGCGCCATCGATGAAGTCATGTTGGCACTTGATGGGACGCCAAATAAGTCCAAGCTGGGCGCAAATGCGATTCTCGGCGTTTCCCTTGCTGTTGCAAAAGCGGCTGCTAACTCTAAGGGTGAGAATTTCTATTCATTTATTGGTGGCGATAAAGCGGTACTTCTTCCGGTGCCGATGATGAATATTTTAAATGGTGGCGCTCATGCTGACACCAATGTTGATATTCAAGAGTTCATGATCGCGCCAATTGGTGCATCAAACTTCAAAGAAGCGCTCCGCTGGGGCGCAGAGATTTACCAGAGCTTGAAATCAGTCTTAAAGAAGCGCGGTCTGGCCACAAGTATCGGAGATGAAGGTGGTTTTGCACCTAACTTAGATAGCAATCGCGCAGCTCTTGATCTCATCGTCGAGGCTATTGAGAAGGCTGGATACAAGTTAGGCAGCGAGATCGCCCTTGCTATGGACGTAGCAGCAACTGAGTTTTATGAGAATGGAAAATATAATTTTGAAGGTGCATCCCTTAGCGCAACCGAGATGATCGCCTATTACAAGGGCTTAGTTGATACATATCCACTCGTCTCAATCGAAGATCCACTATCTGAGGATGATTGGGAAGGTTGGGGCGAAATCACTAAAGTCCTTGGCGAGCGAGTCCAATTAGTGGGCGATGATCTATTTGTAACAAATCCAATTAGATTAGCTCGAGGAATAGAGGCAAAGACGGCTAACGCCCTTCTTGTAAAGGTAAATCAGATCGGCACGCTTACCGAAACCCTTGATGCAGTATCGATGGCCCATAAGGCCGGGTATCGCTCGATGATGAGTCATCGTTCCGGTGAAACGGAAGATACAACAATCGCCGATCTTGCAGTTGCTGCAGAGTGCGGCCAGATCAAGACTGGCGCACCTGCGCGAAGTGAACGCGTTGCAAAATACAATCAACTTCTAAGAATCGAAGAAGAACTTGGCGCTCAGGCGAAGTATGCCGGGCGTGGCGCATTCCCAAGATTTAAGGGCTAGATTTAAAGCTTAGGAGGTTACCGATGAGGCGAAAGCTCTCGCTTCGCGGCGCCTTTAGTGATTTTGCAGAGAGACGTGGAATCTCAACTCGATTATTGATTCTCTTCATCGTTCTCTTCGCTATCGCAGTAACTCTGGCCCCTCCCACTCAACATTATTTCGCTCAACGCGCCCAGATTAGTGCTCTAGAAGCCAGCGTTGCTTCTAATCGAGCAAAGCTTCTTGAGGCGCGCACTGAGTTGGAGCGTTGGCGTGATCCTGACTATGTCCGCTCCCAAGCAAGAACCAGGCTTCATTTTGTACTTCCTGGCGAACGTCAATACATAATTTTGGGCGCTGGGAATAAAGCATCAAATACATCTGAGGGCGCAGCTCCAATTAATGAAGACTTTCCACTTGGAGTTCCTTGGTACTCGCGGATTATCTCCTCTATAACTTCAGTCGGCGTCGGTAGCGCAAATCCGTAACAGGTACAGGCAAAAATGAGTGAGAAACCAGATCAATCTGATTTAGATGCACTTGAAGTCCAATTAGGTCGTCGCCCTAGAGATGTTCATCGAGTCGCATTTAGATGTCCCTGTGGAAATCCCGCGGTGGTAGAGACGCCACCGCGTTTAAGTGATGGGACTCCTTTCCCAACTTTCTATTACGCCACTTGTCCCAATCTCACTTCGGAGATTTCAACGCTAGAAAACTCAAATCTCATGGATGAGATGAATCAACGCTTGAAGGATGATGCAGAACTTGCCGGGGAGTATCACGCTGCCCATGATGATTACATCGCTGCGAGAACTGCGCTTGGCATCGATGTTCCGGAAGTTGCTGGAATATCTGCGGGCGGAATGCCAGATCGAGTTAAGTGCCTTCATTCACTTGTTGCCCACTCACTAGCCGCTGGTCCTGGCGTAAATCCACTTGGCGATCAAACGCTTGCGAGAATTGGGCAATGGTGGGATAACGGTAATTGTCTTGAACGTCGAAATCTAGAGCCCAGAAATCTAGAGCCTAGAGCTAAGGAGAGTTAAGCAACATGAGTCGCGTTGCAGCAATTGATTGTGGAACAAATTCAATTCGACTACTCATTGCTGATGTTTCCGAGGGCAAATTCCGAGAGCTCTACCGAACTATGGAGATAGTAAGACTTGGAGAGGGCGTAGATAAGAATAAGAGTTTTGATCCAGCTGCTATCGAACGGACTTTGCGAGCGACCGCTGCATTTAGCGAGGAGATTGCGCGCCGAGGAGTTACTGCGATTCGATTCTGCGCAACTAGCGCGACTAGAGATGCGGAGAACCGCGCGTTATTTATCGACGGAGTGCGTGAGATATTAGGTATCGAGCCTGAGGTTATTTCCGGGGAAGAGGAAGCCCGACTCTCATTTGCAGGCGCAGTCAGCGAGATGCACCCCTCCGATGCCCCGTTCTTAGTGATTGATATCGGTGGCGGCTCGACCGAATTTGTATACGGCGAAAAGGAAGTTCGCTTCGCAAAGAGCGTGAATATTGGTTGTGTGCGTATGAGCGAGCGCCATTTCGCAACCGCTCCAGCAACAAGTGTGAGCGTTGATGCCGCCATCGCTGATATCGATAGCGCGATTGAAGAAGCCGCCCAGGTCGTACCAATCAAGCAAGCACGTACCTTGATCGCAGTTGCTGGAACTGCAACTACTGTTGCAGCAGCAGCCTTAAACCTTGCGGAGTATGACCGATACGCAATTCACTTATCTCGAATTAGCGCCGAGAAAACTTCGGAGATTTCAAAACTATTTCTATCTATGACCCGCGATGAGATTTCATCCCTTGGTTATATGCATCCGGGAAGGGTTGATGTGATTGCAGCTGGCGCACTTGTATTGGATCGAATTATGAAGGCGACTGGCGCTGCTGAATTTGTTGCCTCAGAGCGAGATATTCTCGATGGTATGGCTTGGTCTATCTCATCGCCAAAAACGAGTTAAGCCAAGAATTAATTAAGATGAATATTGATAAGAAGTTAATAAAGTGCCGCGCCTGTCCGAGGTTGGTTGATTGGCGTGAGGAGATCTCAATTGTTAAGCGGAAGGCTTATCAGGATGAGAAGTATTGGGGTAAACCAGTTCCCGGATTTGGTCCTGATGATGCCCGGGTTTTAGTAGTAGGACTTGCCCCTGGTGCGCATGGCGCAAATCGAACTGGACGGATCTTTACTGGCGATAGTTCGGGGGATTGGTTGTATCAATCACTTTATAAGAATGGTCTAGCGAAGTTAGAGATTAGTAAATCTAGAGATGATGGCCAGGAATTGTTTGGCACTCGAATTACATGTGCAGTGCATTGCGCTCCGCCGGGAAATAAACCAAATTTGGAGGAGATTGAGCGCTGTAGCGATTGGCTAAACCAAGAATTCAAAGCGCTCTTTCCCACGACCCGGGCCTACTTGGCTCTTGGTGGGATTGCTTGGAAGGCAACAATTACCGCCCTTGGCGAGATTGGTGAGGAATTGCCTAGAAAGCGCCCAAAGTTCAGCCACGGCGCCAATTTCAAGTTTCAAGGAAGCGACGGGAATATTAGGTTAGTTATCGGTAGTTACCACCCGAGCCAACAGAATACTTTTACGGGAAAGCTAACCCGATCCCAACTGGATTCAGTTGTGCGCAAGGCAGGTAGATTTGCCCACGCTGGTAAGCCCCTGTAGCCCAATGGCAGAGGCAGACGACTTAAAATCGTCCAAGTGTGGGTTCGACCCCCACCGGGGGCACCATGTTTTCCAGACATGGCCAACTAGCAATCCAGCAAGCAATTGCAGGAGATATAACTTAATAATGAAACCAACTAACAAGGAGAGCAATGAATAGTTCGAATCCGATTCTTAACCGTGCATACGGTAAACGCGGATACGCAGCGATGGACACAGTTCCTCAGACCAGAGTAGAAGATAATTTGGAAGAGGCATTTAACGCTCCAGCTGCGTCATCACTGCGCACCGGACGGATGACGATGGATGATGTTGTCGCTCGCACCGGAATTCTTCTAGGAATAGCAGTAACCGTTGGCGCTGCATCTTGGTATTTAAATCTCCCATCTTCATTCCTATTTATTGGTTTAGTTGGCGGACTTGTAACCGGCTTAATCGGCGCTTTTAGCAAGACGGTCCGCCCGGCTCTCTATATGACATACGCAGTATTCCAAGGATTCTTGATGGGAATACTGAGCAGAACATTTGAACATTTCTATCCAGGAATCGTTCAGCAAGCAGTCGTTGCGACTGTTGCAGCTTTTGTCGGAATGCTCTTCTTGTATAAAAGCGGCCGACTTCGCGTGACTCCTAAGTTCACCAAAGTTCTAATTGGCGCCACACTTGGTTATCTAGTTCTTGCCATGGGTAGCTTGATTAGCGTTCTTCTAGGTGGCGGAAGTCTTTACTCACTAAGCGTCTTTGGTCCGATGCTAGCGATGGTTGGTGTTGCACTCGCTAGCTTCTTTTTGATCTTAGATTTCGATCAGGCGGAACAGGGCGTCCGTATGGGCCTTCCACAAGAAGAGTCATGGCGCGCCGGTTTTGGGCTAGTTATGACCGTTATCTGGTTGTATCTAGAGATTTTGCGCTTACTCGCAATCTTGCGCGGCGGAAACGACTAAGACTCTCGTAACTGCGGTTTAGCAGAATCCCCGAGGCGAGCAGAATTTGTCTCGGGGATTTTTACTGCAATAAAGATTGCAAGCGAAAATACCAGCGCACTTACCAATACCGCAGTTCGATAAGTGAATAAGTCGGCGACAACTCCTAAAAGAAGCGGGCCAACCATCATTCCGGCATCGCCAGCCATCTGCCAGAAGGCGTAAACCTTGCCGCTCTTTCCTTTGATTACATCGCCAACAATTGCACCAGCAGAAGTAGCAAAGCCAGCGCCTAATCCAAGAACTAACATGGAGATCAGATAGAAAGTTACATTTGTGGAGAGCGTTAAGAGAATGAGCGAAACTAAGGTGATTGCAAATCCCACCAATATAACTGGACGGCGACCATTCTTATCGGAGTATTTTCCGGCGCGTACCATCACAGCGCCCTGTGCAATTAAAGCTAAGGTAAAACTCAAACCCACAACTGCGGTTGATACACCAAGATCATCTATTGCATATAGTGGAAGAATCGAAGAGCGCATTCCAAAGAAAATCCAACTCCCGAGAAATGCGAGAAAAAGTGAATATAAATATGGACGAATCTTGAGCGCTTCTTTAATGGTGAGCGCTGGTCCGTCGCTGGCGGTCGATTTGCTTGCGCTCCCAAGTCGTTTTTCATGTAAGAAGATCAACGAGACTGAGCCAGCGAGCACCAATAGTGCGGTATAGATAAAAAATGGTGCTCGTGGTGAGATCGCAAGCAGCGCCCCTCCAAAGGCTGGACCGGCCACGCCACCTGCAATAAAGCCCCCGTTATAGAGAGACTGAGCTCTACCGCGTTGGTCATCGCCGACTACTCGAAGCAGAAGCGCTCCAGCAGAGACTGAGAACATCGAAGATCCAAGTCCGCCAGCAGTGCGGAAGAAGAGCAGTTGTCCGTAACTTTGAGCAAGACCGGCTAAAAGAGTAAAGGCAGAGACCATCAATAAGCCAGTCCCAAGTACCAAGCGCTCACCGAAACGGTCAACTAATTTTCCAGAGAAGAGTCCAGAGAGAAAGCGCATAATTGCAAAGCTTGAGATTATCAATCCAATCAAAGTATTCGTAACACCAAAAGTTCTTGCGAAGATTGGAATGGCCGGGATTATTAGGCCAAAACCGATTGCAACCAGGAAGGAAATAGCCGTGAGGACCGATACTTCGCGGGGAAGTCCCTTAAATGGGGAATTTAATTTCAAGCGAGAGAATCTCCTGCAGCATCTTGGCGCGCTGATGCATGTTCGTTACTGTCTTGTAAGGGTTTCTCTCTAAGAAAGAGCGCAAAGAGAAAACCAATCGCAACAACTGGAAAGGCAGCCCAGAAAACAACTTGGAATGCGTTCATAAAGGCTTCTAAAACAGTGTTCTGAACTTCAACTGGAAGGGTAGCGATAGCTTCAGTGTTATTTTCCAGCGAACTAAGCACAGTCGGGTCTACGCCAGCCAACTTATCAGGGTTGGTAGTAGCCAGTTCGGAAAATCCGCTTTCAAGATTCTTGCCAATCTGAGTACTTAAAATCGTTCCAAATATTGCAGTTCCAAAAGCGCCACCGAGGGAACGGAAGAAAGTATTTGATGAAGTTGCGATGCCAAGATCTTTGAATTCCACGGCGTTCTGTAGCGCAATAACAATAGTCTGCATTGAAGCGCCAAGTCCAGCTCCAATGATTATCGAGTAGATTGAGAGCTGCCAGTAAGGAGTATCAACTTCAAGTCGAGTCATAAGTAGTAAGCCAAAACTCATCGTTATTGTTCCAAGGATCGGATAAATCTTGTATTTACCGGTCTTTGTGATTAGCCGTCCAGTTGTGATTGTGACGGTTAAAATTCCAAGCATCAACGGAATCAGTTTTAGGCCTGCCTCAGTCGCGGATGCTCCTTGAACAATCTGTAAATAGAGCGGGAGCATGATGATCGCTCCAAACATTCCGGCGCCGATGATGAAGCCGATGATTGAAGTGAGCGTGAAGGTATGGTTCTTAAAGAGCGAGAGCGGCAAGATCGGCTCAACTGCTCGTTTCTCCCAGAACATGTAAAGAACGACGATTGCCGCACCGAGGGAGAGAGCACCAACCGTGCGCGGATCGCTCCAGCCATTTTCTGGTCCCAGGACCGAGAGCCCTAGTAGTACGGCGACAACTGCCGCAACCACTAGCAGAGCTCCCGGATAATCGATCTTATGTTCGCGCTTGGTTTTAGGAATATGTAGCACCATCGAAGTAACAATTAGGGCAAGAATTCCAAAGGGAAGATTTATATAAAATATCCAACGCCAACCAGTTATTCCAAGAATCTCACCGCGATCTGAGAAGAAGCCACCAAGAAGTGGTCCAGCAACTGATGAGAGCCCCCAAACTGCGCCAAATAGGCCTTGATATTTTCCACGCTCGCGAGGTGAGACGATATCGCCAACAATTACAAAGGTAAGGGCCATTAGCCCACCAGCGCCTAAACCTTGAATGGCACGGAAGATTATGAGTTGAGTCATTGATGAAGCGGCTCCGGCAAGAAATGAACCAAGCAAGAAGACAACAATTGAGAATTGATAGACCGGTCTTCTTCCGTAGAGATCAGAAATTTTTCCGTAGAGCGGAGTTGATGCAGTTGAGGTAAGTAGATATGCAGTCACTACCCAGGAATAATGATTAAGGCCATTGAAGTCTTCAACAATCATCTTTAAAGCAGTCGAGACGATAGTTTGATCTAGAGCTGCCAAGAGCAGGCCAGTCATAAGGCTGCTCATAATGATCATGATTTCGCGATGAGTCAGGGGCTTAGTCATATGTTCCTAACATGTTTCCAAGGTAATTTTGTGAAGATGAGTAAGGCTACTACTCTTCCCAGAGTGAAAAGCGTTATCGCAGAAGAATTGGTAAAAACTTACGACGGTGGCAAGGTTCGCGCCCTAGATGGACTCACCCTTGATGTGAGTGAAGGCACAGTTCTAGGCGTCCTTGGACCAAATGGTGCAGGCAAGACCACTACGGTCCGCGTGCTAACTACGCTACTCATTCCAGATTCTGGTCGAGCCACGGTTGCAGGTATAGATGTAATTAAGCAGCCGGAGAAAGTCCGTGAAGTAATTGGTTTATCAGGGCAATATGCCGCCGTCGATGAAACGTTGACTGGCTGGGATAACTTGATCATGTTTGGCAGGCTATATCACCTCTCTCCAAAAGCGGCGAAGCAGCGAGCAGAAGAATTGCTTGAACAATTTAGCCTTACCGAAGCTGCAAAGCGCCCAATAAGAACTTATTCCGGCGGTATGCGAAGAAGGCTTGATCTCTCGGCATCGCTAATTGTTAAACCAAAAATTCTCTTCCTTGATGAGCCGACCACAGGACTTGATCCAAGAGGTCGGCAAGAAATGTGGGGAGTTATCAAGAGTTTGGTAAGGGGTGGAACTACGTTGCTATTAACCACTCAATACTTGGAAGAGGCGGATCAACTAGCCGATGACATCGTGGTTGTCGATCATGGAAAAGTTATTGCTCGAGGAACCTCAGACCAACTGAAGCGACAAGTCGGTGGTGAACGGCTAGAGATTGTTTCCGCTGCAAATGATCTCGCCCAAGTTAAAGAGATTGTCGCCAAAGTCGCCGATGGAAATGTCAACGTTGATGAGGGAATTCGCCAAGTTTCTGCTCCGGTCACCACGGGTTCAAAGGCGCTCATTGAAGCGGCGCGACAACTCGATGATTTAGGAATTCATCCCCTTGATATCGGCCTGAAGCGCCCATCACTTGATGATGTATTTATTTCACTTACTGGCCATGTCGCTGAAGAGCAGAAGGCTGAAAATGAGGGCGAAGTAAAGGCTCGTGGCCGGAGGAGGAAGAAGTGATGTCACACGCTATTTCAGATGCTTTGGTTGTAACTAAGCGTCAATGGCTCCAACTAATCCGCGTCCCCGAAGTCTTGATCTTCTCCACTATCCAGCCGGTTATGTTCGTTCTGCTTTTCCGCTATGTCTTCGGTGGCTCGATCTCAACTGGCATCCCCGGAGTTGATTATGTGCAATTACTTATGCCCGGAATCTTTGTTCAAACCGTTGCCTTTACCCTTGCTGGAACTGCAGTGGGCCTCGCTGAAGATATGCAGAAAGGCTTGATAGATCGCTTCCGATCGCTTCCCATCTCACGTGGCGCAGTAGTTTTTGGAAGAGCGCTCGGTGATGGCTTGCTAAATATCGTTGTGCTTTTTGTCATGGGATTAGCAGGATTCTTAGTTGGATGGCGCCCAGATTCTGGGCTTTTTAAAGTGATGCTCGGCTTTATCTTCTTACTCTTCTTTGGTTTTGCCATGGCCTGGATTGGAATTTTGATTGGGTTATCCGTAAGGTCGGCGCGAGTAGCTAACGCGGCGGTCTTTATCGCAGTGTTTCCACTAACTTTCCTATCAAATGCATTCGCCCCGACAACTGGAATGCCTAAGCCGCTCCAGTACTTTGCCGAATGGAATCCAGTCTCAACCATGGTGGCTGCTTGTCGCGAACTATTTGGACTTCAAAATATCTTTGGCGTGACGGCAAATTCTTGGCCAAGTCAGAACCCGCTTGAGATGTCGCTCGTCTACATGGTCTTGCTTATGGCGATCTTTGTTCCATTAAGTATTAGGAAGTATGTAAACGTAGCTTCTAAATAATTTTTTAGTTACTTTTAAGCAAAGAAATCGGCGGCGAGAATCTTTACGGTTATCTCCTTGCCATTTGGCGCGGTGTAGCCCCGCTGATCGCCAACTTTCGCTCCAAGCACCGCAGCGCCGAGCGGAGATTGTTCGCTATAGACATCTAACTCACCGCTTGCAATTTCACGTGAGCCAAGTAGAAATTCCATCTTCTTACCCATGATTTCTACAGCTACTTTCATTCCAGGGCTTACCTGGCCAGCTTCGCCCTTTGGCGTTCCAATCTCGGCGTTCTCAAGGAGCGCCTTTAGTTGGCGGATCCGCGCTTCCAACTTGCCCTGCTCTTCGCGGGCTGCGTGATAGCCGCCATTCTCTTTCAAATCACCTTCAGCGCGAGCGGCTTCAATCTTCTTAACAACTTCGCTTCGACCAGTAGTTTCCAGTTCTCGCAATTCGTTAGCAAGGCGATCTGCGGCTTCTTGGGTAAGCCAAGTCTTAGCTGTCATGTGCGAGAGTTTATTGCGAGTTTGGGTAATTCGCTTCAGGTGTTAGCGCTTGCTAGGGCGGCACTCAAGGACGCCGGCATTTACTGCAGCCAAGCGGGTGGGGATTTTCGCAGTGATCTTTATTGGATTAGAAGCGGTGGGGGCGATAGGGATATCGATTTCGCCCACGACATTCTTCTCGTAATCCCGCGCAATCAAGGTGCATGAATGCGCCAAGCCTGAATCTCTTCGATCAAGTTCAAAGGTAATTTCTATAGAACGGTCATCGATTGGAGTGAAGCTCACTAAAGTAACGCGGGTTACTGGGTTTGAGTGGTACCAAGCGCTCCACATCAACCAAGGTAACCCGAGCGTTAGCAAAGCCAAGGCTAGATATCTCCAGTAACTGTGACTAGAAACTCCATATCGAGAATTTAGAAGTTCTTGAGTCTCTCTAGGAAGTTCAGTAAAGATGTCTTTAAAGCGATCCGGCCCGGTTGCTTTGGGCCCATCTCCTCTCGATTTCCTCAAACTAAACCTCTTTGAACTAGACATGGGATGATTCTCGCATGGAAAACGGCTACTTGGATCAGGGCATTGCCGGATCGATAACGATGATCACTCTCACTCTTGCTACGGTCGTATTGCTTCGAAGTTTCTACAAACGGTATAAGCGAATGGAGCAACGACGGATCGAAGATGAGTCAAAGTAAGTCTCGTCGCTCGCTTCTTTTTTCAACGCTTTTTCCTTTCCTTCTAGTACTAATTGCCTTCATATCCTTTATCGCGCTGGGTTTCTGGCAACTTGATAGGGCTGCCCAAGTCAAAGAGTTACAGAAACCCTATGAAGAGCAACCAATAATTGCTCTCTCCAAAGTTTCTAAACCAAATTCGAATTTAGATGGGCAATCGGTAAATAGAATTGTTGAATTCTCCGGAAGTTATGTCGCTCAATTCGATGCCCCGAATCAAATTGATAACAAGGGAGTGCGCGGACCTTGGTTGATTGGATTGATGGAGGTTGATGGCGGCGGCTATATCCTCGTAGTAAGAAGTAACTCCAATAGCGACCTACCTAGAGGCGAGATAAATGTGACGGGCCGGCTCTTTCATCGCCAATATGAAGATTTGGGTGATCGCAGCGCAGGTCAACTAAGCCGCCTTGATCCCTCGCTTCTTCTCGGTGATTACCCGGGGGATTACTACGATGGTTTTGTCCTTGCCAAGAGTGAGCTTCGGGATGGCATCTCACTTCAGGTGCCAAGGGTTTTACTTGATCCAGCGGCGCCCACAATTCCGGGTTACTACTGGCAGCACATCGCTTATGTTGTTATTTGGTGGCTCATGGCACTCGTAGTAGTTTTCTTACCGATATACAGCAGGTTTCGGGAGCGCGAGGGGAGAGCGAAAGAGTGAAGGGCGTAGTCCTTAGATTCCGAGTAATGGCGCTATTGGCCGGCGTTATGTCCTTACTGCTCTGGTTTGTTGAGCTGCCAGTTGTCTATTTAATGGATGCCCCGGATTTAGAGGCCAAGGTCAAGTGGATTCCCTTTGTACATGGCTACATATATGCCTTCTATGTCCTTACCGCTATCCATTTCACAGCGAAGGCCCGCTTCACAATAAGGCGAATGATCATGTTTATTCTCGCCGGAACTTTGCCAGTCTTCTCCTTCATTGCCGAGCGAAGGGTGTCGCGCGAGTACAAGTTCTAGGCGCTAATTCATGACGATTAAGTCCCTAATTAAGTCTGCAATTTATCCGCTCTACGAAAAGCGGCTGCTCAATCGCCTTGACCTAGCGAAGACCCCCAGCCATATTGGCGTAATCCTCGATGGCAATAGGAGATGGTCGAAAGAGAATCCCTCGCCGACCGGCGACACCTCACCACGCCGCGGCCATATTGCCGGCGCCGAGAAGATTGTCGAACTTCTCGATTGGTGTGAAGAGACTGAGATTGAGGTCGTAACGCTCTGGTTGTTATCGAGCGATAACTTCAAACGGGATAGCGATGAGATCGATTCACTCCTTGGAATTATTGAAGATGCGGTAGAGCGACTCCGTTCAACTGGCCGTTGGAAGATTAGACCTGTCGGTTCCTTTGAGCTTCTACCGGAGCGCCTCCAGAAGTTGCTCCGGGAAGTTGAGTCAAAGACTGCGACTATCGATGGCATCACCGTTAACGTGGCAATCGGTTACGGCGGACGCCTTGAGATTATCGATGCGGTTAAGCGCTACATCTTTGAAGCCGGCTCGATTGGAAAGAGTGCGAGTGAGATTGCGGAGGCGGTCTCCGCCGAGAAGATTGACCAATATCTCTATACCGCCGGCCAACCTGACCCGGAGTTAGTGATTAGAACTTCCGGTGAACAACGCCTAGGTGGCTTTCTGCTCTGGCAGAGCCATCAATCAGAGTTCTATTTCTGCGAGGCGTATTGGCCAGATTTTCGAAAGGTGGATTTTCTCCGGGCGCTCCGTTCTTATGCGGTACGTGAACGAAGATTGGGTAAGTAAAAAACCTCAACCTCAACTTGAGCGTGTCGCCAAAAAGTTGCACCATCAGGATTTACATTTTTCCAGTAGCCAACTTCCCTCACTAACAAGGTGGTTAGTGCGAGAAAACAGAATATTTGAGCCGGAAGAGGAGCCAATTGGCCCGTCGCAGCTCTGAAGTTAGAAAGACTTACGTCCTGGATACGAGCGTCTTGCTCGCCGACCCCACCGCCCTTTATCGCTTCGAAGAGCATGAAATCATCATTCCAATCGCTGTTATTGGCGAGTTAGAGAGCAAACGCGACCACCCCGAATTGGGCTATTTCGCCCGGGCGGCCCTACGTGCACTTGATGATTTAAGAGTTGCCCATGGCCGCCTTGATCAACCATTGAATATCAATGCAGCTGGTGGAACTCTCTCGGTTGAGTTAAACCATACCGATACATCTTCACTCCCACATGGCTTTTTGCGCGATGGCACAAATGACTCTCGAATCCTTGCGATTGCAAGAAACTTAGTTAGCGAAGGTAAGGACGTAGTTCTAGTAACAAAGGATCTGCCGCTTCGAGTGAAGGCCTCCTCGGTTGGAATCACAGCTGAGGAGTATCGCGCCGAACTAGTCCCGAGTAGCGGTTGGACTGGGATGGTTGAGGAGAGCGTCGGAAGTAAGTTAATTGATGCCCTCTATGCCGGTGAAAAAGTGAGTGATCCGCTCGCCAAAGATCTTCCCTGCCATACCGGAGTCGTTCTTCACTCCGAAAAGGGCAGCGCCCTTGCCCGAGTTACCGCTGACAAATCTCTAGTTCTAGTACGTGGCGATCGAAGCGCCTTTGGAATCCATGGCCGTTCTGCTGAACAACGCGTTGCCCTCGATTTACTTCTAGATAATGAAGTTGGCATCGTCTCCCTCGGCGGCCGGGCAGGAACAGGTAAATCCGCGCTAGCGCTTTGCGCTGGTTTAGAGGCTGTGATGGAACGGCGCCTCCATAAGAAAGTTGTGGTCTTCCGGCCGCTCTATCCCGTCGGCGGACAAGAACTTGGCTATCTTCCCGGTACCGAAGGGGAGAAGATGTCTCCTTGGGCCCAAGCAGTCTTTGACACTTTGGGCGCGTTAGTTTCAAACCAGGTAATTGAAGAGATTATGGATCGAGGCCTAATCGAAGTTCTTCCGCTAACCCATATCCGTGGCCGCTCACTACATGATGCCTTTGTAATTGTTGATGAAGCCCAATCTTTGGAGCGTGGAGTTCTTCTTACCGTCCTATCAAGAATTGGTCAGGGTTCGCGAGTTGTCCTAACCCACGATGTCGCACAGCGCGACAACCTCCGGGTTGGTCGCCATGATGGCGTCGTTGCCGTCATCGAGTCGCTTAAAGGCCATCCGCTCTTTGCCCACATCACCTTGACCCGCTCCGAGCGTTCCCAAATCGCAGCTCTGGTCACTGAACTACTTGAGGATCCGGCCCAGCTCTTCGCCTAAAGGTTCCCAAAAAAACAGAGGTTTTGCTTCAAAAGGTCTATTTCGGACATTTACTGTAGTGAACTGCGCTTTTCCTATCCACAAATCCTGTGATATTTCATTATTTTCCGCCACGCGCCTGTTTAGATTTGCGGGTGCCGTCACCCTTTGTCACCCTTACGGCCGGTTACTAACCAATTCCCCCAATATACGAACCTCGAAAGAGGAGGTAGACGCTTGCGAAAGAGAGCCCTCAGGTCATTTATGGCTAGGCCATTAATGGCTTCGGCGATCGCCGCTATCTCCCTTTTTGCCACCATGGAGTTTGCCTTCATTAGTGGGGCCTCAGCCCAGCTTCCGATTGAAGAGGTAGCGATTGCGGTTGCACCCGCTAAATCCAGCGCCAACCTCAAGGCTAACGCTCCGGAGGAGAGCGGCCCGGAGCTCCCAACTCTGATCGAGATGAGCGATGCCACCGCCGTAAGGTCGATGGATATGTTGATGGTCTCGGTAATGGTCCAGCAGGTTGAGAAGGCAAGAACCCCAAAGGGCGCCAAGAAGATTGCAGCGAATATCGCCAAGGAGAAATACGGCTGGGGTAGCTACCAGTTCTCCTGTCTGAACACTCTCTGGACTCGAGAAAGTAATTGGAATTATCGGGCAAGAAATCCGCGCACCGGCGCTCATGGAATCCCACAAGCGCTACCTGCGGCAAAGATGGATGTAATCCACACTGATTGGCGGACCAACCCGGTCACCCAGATCCGTTGGGGACTTCATTACATCGATGTTCGCTATGAAACACCTTGTAAAGCGCTAGCTAAATTTAAGCGCTCACGGTACTACTAAAGAAATTCAACTAATAATTCAGCAGTTGATTTAAAAAGCGTCGCTTGGCCGGTTACCGATTGTTAGCGGCTTACTGATTTCAGTGAAGAAGTCATTCCCCTTGTCATCAACGACGATAAATGCTGGAAAATCTTCAACCTCAATTTTCCAGACCGCTTCCATACCCAGCTCTTCATAATCCAACACCTCAACCTTCTTGATGCAATCTTTGGCAAGGCGAGCTGCGGGGCCACCTACTGAGCCAAGATAGAAACCACCATGTTTCTTGCAGGCTTCAGTAACTTGTTTAGATCGGTTTCCTTTAGCAAGCATCACAAGTGAACCGCCAAGTGCTTGGAATTGATCTACATAGGAATCCATTCGTCCTGCCGTTGTCGGGCCAAAGGAACCAGATGCATAACCTTCGGGAGTTTTTGCCGGGCCTGCATAATAGACGGGATACTTCTTAAAGTACTCTGGCATCTCTTTTCCTGAGTCAATTACCTCTTTTATTTTGGCATGTGCGAGATCGCGGGCCACAACAAGGGTTCCAGTGAGCGAAAGCCGTGTTTTCACGGGGTATTTTGCGAGTTCTTTGGTGACTTCCGCCATCGGGCGATTTAGATCGACTCGAACGACGTTACCGTCGAGATGTTCATCAGTCGTTTCTGGAAGGAAGTGGGCTGGATCAACCTCCAACTTCTCAATAAAGACGCCATCTTTTGTGATCTTGGCTTTGGCCTGGCGATCGGCAGAACAGGAAACCGCGATTGAGATAGGAAGGGAAGCGCCATGTCTTGGTAGGCGGATAACTCGAACGTCGTGGCAGAAATACTTTCCGCCGAATTGAGCGCCGATACCTAACTTCTGGGTTAGCTCGAAGACTTGTTTCTCAAGTTCTGGATCGCGAAAGGCTCTTCCGGTCTTTGCATTTCCGGTCGTGGGAAGTGAATCCAAGTATTTTGTGGAGGCGAGCTTTGCTGTCTTTGCGGTGAATTCAGCGCTAGTTCCACCAATCACAATAGCTAAGTGATAGGGAGGACATGCCGCAGTTCCGAGTGAGCGGAGCTTCTCCTCCAACCAGACCATAAAGGTCTTGGGATTGAGAATTGCCTTCGTCTCTTGATAGAGAAATGACTTGTTAGCGCTTCCGCCACCTTTAGCTATAAAGAGGAAGTTGTATTCATCAGCGTGTTCGTAATCCGAGTAGATCTCTACTTGGGCCGGAAGGTTATTGCCGGTGTTCTTCTCCTCCCAAACGGTGACCGGAGCGAGCTGTGAGTAGCGGAGGTTTAATTTGGTGAAAGCCTCATAAATACCTTTTGAAATAGTAACTTCATCGCGTTCTTCAGTGAGGACTTGTTGTCCCTTCTTTCCCATGACGATTGCGGTACCGGTGTCCTGGCACATTGGGAGGATTCCGCCCGCTGAGATATTTGCATTCTTCAATAGGTCTAGCGCAACAAAGCGGTCATTGGGGGAACTCTCTGGATCTTTCAAGATATTCGCTAGCTGCTGGAGATGCTCGCTTCTTAGGTAATGAGAGATGTCATGCATTGCCACTTCAGTGAGATTTCTAATTGCCTCAGGAGAAACTTTAAGAAATGTCCGTCCATCAGCTTCAAAAGTAGAGACACCCTCATTGGAAACAAGGCGGTACTCAGTTTGATCTGGGCCAATCGGAAGGAGATCTTCGTAGATAAATTCAGGCATTGCTATTTCGCTTCATCAGCCTTTGAGGCGAGTTGGCTTGCAGATTCAAGCTTTGCCCGCGCCCCATCGAGCCACTCTTGGCATATTGCTGCTAACTCCTCGCCACGTTCCCAGAGTTTGAGAGATTCCTCAAGGCCCAGTCCGCCAGATTCAAGAGTTGCTACAACTTTTGCGAGTTCATCTCTTGCGGCTTCATAACTTAGCTCGGCCATATTCGTAATCTACTCGCCTTTCTTTAACTGGGTAGTTGAATCCGCAGAACTCTCGCCTGTGGCTGTTGCTACCGCCACACCCTCGGCAAGACGGAGCCTTAACTCTTCACCTTTTGTGAGCGCTTTTGGTGAGCGGACAATTGAGCCATCTACTCTCTGAACGACGGCGTAACCGCGATCAAGCGTTGCCTGTGGCGAGAGCGTTCGTACTCGCGCGATTAGATGAGTCAACTCTTCACTTGATCTCATCAATCGCGAGTTAATACTTGCAAAGGAGCGTTGAATTAATCCAACAACTTTGGTCATCTCAAGAACCACGCGATCATTTATCTTTCGATCCGCGCGCTGGCGAAGTTGGCGAATTTTCTCGAACTCTTCCTGGATATCAGGTACAACGCGTTTTGCCGCATCAGTCGGTGTGGAGGCCCGTAGGTCAGCCACTAGATCAAGTAGCGGGGTATCTTGTTCATGGCCGATAGCGCTAACAATCGGTTTTTTACATGAGGCAGCGAGCCTGACTAGCCCTTCATCTGAGAAAGGAAGGAGATCCTCAAAGGAGCCACCGCCGCGGGTAATGATGATCACATCAACATCTGGATCGCTATCTAATTCTTGAAGCGCTGCGGATACTTGGATTACTGCATCTGCGCCCTGTACTGCTACCTCTCTAGTTTCAAATATCACGGCGGGCCAACGACGCTTCGCATTCTCTTTAACATCTTTCTCAGCAGCGCTCGCTCTGCCGCAGATCAAGCCGATCTTTTTGGGAAGAAAGGGAAGCGGCTTCTTCCGTTCTGGGGCAAAGAGCCCTTCAGCTGCAAGCATTTTCTTTAACGCTTCAAGGCGGGCCAATAACTCACCAACTCCAACTTGGCGGATCTCTTTTGCATTTAGCGAGAGGCGACCGGTTGGGGTATAGAAATTAACCTTTGAATTTATAACAACGCGAGCGTTATCAGTTAAAGGTGCAACGGCCTTAAATACAGATCTAGGACAGGTCACTTCCAGATACATATCAACGCTGGGATCTCGAAGACGCATATAAACCATTCCAGAACCAGCGCGATCATTTAATTGCGCAATCTCACCTTCTACCCAGATTTGGCCGAGGCGATTTATGTAGTCGCTAATTGCTTCTGAAACTACGCGTACCGGTACTGGTTTTTCCGCTGAAGTTTCGAGCATGGCGCGATACTAATAGGATGCGCGCATGTCGAAGCGAGTTCTCCTTGCTGCGCCTCGCGGTTATTGCGCCGGGGTTGATCGCGCGGTAATTACTGTGGAAAAAGCCCTTGAGCTTTATGGTGCTCCGGTATATGTCCGCAAACAGATCGTTCACAACAAGCATGTTGTCGAGTCCCTTGAGAAGAAGGGCGCAATATTTGTAGATGAGACTGACCAAGTCCCAGAAGGTGCACGGGTAGTTTTCTCAGCGCATGGAGTCTCACCAAAAGTTCATGAGGAAGCAGCAAGCCGACAATTAAGAACTATTGATGCAACCTGTCCGTTAGTGACTAAGGTCCATCAAGAAGCGCGCCGTTTTGCCGCCGATGATTTACAGATCCTTCTGATTGGCCATAACGGGCATGAAGAAGTTGAGGGAACTGCTGGGGAAGCTCCGGATCACATCCGTCTTGTAGATGGACTTGAACAGGCGCGGACCATTGAAATCGATCCAAATCGTCCCGTCGCTTGGCTCTCTCAGACCACACTTAGCGTTGATGAAACTTTAGAAATGGTGGGAACGCTCAAAGAGCGTTTCCCACAATTGCAAGATCCCCCATCTGATGACATCTGTTATGCAACTCAGAACCGCCAAGTCGCGATCAAGCAGATCGCGCCCCAGACCGAGTTGGTCCTAGTTGTGGGCTCCACCAATTCATCTAACTCGGTGCGCTTGGTAGAAGTTGCAAAAGAGTATGGTGCAAAAGCGGCCTATCTAATTGATTATGCGAGTGAAGTTAAAGATGAATGGTTTGAAGGAGTGGAAACAATTGGCGTGACTAGCGGAGCATCGGTCCCAGAGTTGTTAGTTAAAGACCTGCTAGAAGAGCTAGCTAGACGTGGCTTTTCCGATGTTAGCGAGTTCCGTGCGATGGAGGAGAGCCTTCTCTTTGCCCTTCCACCAGAGCTACGTAAGGATTTAAAGGCTGCTGGAAAGTAGTTGCTTACGCTCCTTGAAGTAATGCCACCAACCAAAGAGCGAGCCGGAGATCAGAAAGGGCGCGACGCTAGCAAGGCCAGTTACAAGATCAATTCCAATTCGGGTAAAACTAAGTGAGATTCCACCAACCGTTGGAAGCAAAAAGAGCGTGGCAAAGGCAAATGCAATCGGAGGATTTACTACCGCGACGTAGGTAGTTCCCTTTCTTCCATAAATGAGCGCGCCGTAATAAGCGGCCCAGATAGCAAGACCAGTGATAAATCCGACATTTGAACGGAAAAAGATTTCGATCATTGCAACGAAGGCGATTAATAGAAATTGAAGGATCACTACTCCAGGCTTCGTTAAACCAGCACCTTTTACAGGGCTTTTTATTGGGGGCTTTGGAAGAGCAGAATTACTTGTCATCGCCATCACTTTCATCGAGATCTTCCAAATCTATATCCTCTGCAAATAGCTCCGGATTCTCAATAGCTTTAGGAGCAATCGCGCGGACCTCATCATCCACTTCATCTAAGGCCTTCAATTTACTTGAGGAGGGCGCTCCTAACTTGACCATCTTTCTAGCTGGTTTGAGGACATTCTCTTCAGCGCTCTTGATTAGGTCATTGAAGGCGCGCTCGGTTGACTTGAGGCGATCACCTAGAGTTTCAATCTTGGAGTGGACCTTTCCAATTCGTTTCAATAGCTCACCAGCCAAATCAGTAATTTCTTGGGCATTCTTTGCAAGTTCACTTCGGCTAAATACATAAGCAACGGTCCGCAGTAAGGCCATCATAGTTGTCGGGGTAGCAATAGTTACATTCTTTTCAAAGGCTTTATGGAGTAGTTGTGGCTCAACATCCAAGGCTTCAGAGAGAATCGATTCAAAGGGAGCGAAGAGAACTACGTAATCCGGAGAGTTTCCGCTCTCTTGGTAGCCTCGTTTTGCTAGAGCATTTACATGTCCTAAGAGATCCTTGGCGTGGAGGGCCATCAAGCGAGCACGCTCAACCGGATCCTTCTCAACGACCGCTTCAAGGAATCGATCAAAGGGGAACTTGGAGTCGATAAAGATCTCACTTCCACCAGGTACAGAAATCTTGATATCGGGCTTAGAGATCTCAGTTCCAGATGCTCGATAATCTTGTTTGAAGAAATGAACGTTCTCTAACAACCCAGCATTTTCAAGAAGCGTCTCTAGTTGGGCTTCGCCATACTTTCCGCGAGTTTGCGAGTTCGAGAGCGCGCCCGCTAATTTTGTAGTTTCGCGGAGCAGATTCTCATTTCCGAGGCGCATCGTCTCGATCTGGGTGCGCATCTCACTTTCAGCGCGAGCTCGCTTTACTTCCGCCTCTTGTGCCTGGGTAGTTAATTGGGTCATTCCAGTCGTGACAGCGCGGAGTTGTTCATTCAGGGTAGTTAATCGAGTCTCTTCGCGGCGGAGTTCTTCGATTTGCGTGTTGAGTAATTCGACCTTTCCCTTTTCACTATTCACTCGCGTGGTGGCATATAGAAATCCGAGGCCAATTCCTATCGCTAGACCAATAACTAGACCGAGAATGAGGTATGACGCACCGTTCATATGCCTATCGTGGCAGGAGGGGCTGACATTGACGGTTAGGCTCTACTCCTCGTGAGCCTCTCAATCGGAATCGTCGGCCTTCCCAATGTTGGAAAATCGACCCTCTTCAACGCCCTGACGAAGAACAATGTATTGGCTGCGAACTACCCCTTCGCCACTATCGAGCCAAATGTGGGCGTAGTTGGCGTGCCGGATGAGCGGCTGGCAGTTTTAGCGAAGATCTTCAGTTCCGAGCGGATTATTCCGGCCTCGGTCTCCTTTGTAGATATCGCTGGAATTGTAAAGGGCGCCTCTGAGGGAGCGGGCCTAGGTAATAAGTTCCTCGCAAATATCCGTGAGAGCGATGCAATCTGCCAGGTCATCCGAGTCTTCACCGATCCTGATGTGGTTCACGTTGATGGTCGCGTCGAGCCGGCAAGTGATATCGAAACCATAAATACCGAGTTACAACTAGCAGACCTGCAGACTTTAGAGAAGGCGATTCCACGAGTAGAGAAAGAAGCACGCCAAGCGAAAGAGCGCCAAGTGGTACTTGATGCGATGCGTGAGGCTGAGAAAATCCTCGCCGATGGAAAACTTCTCTTCGGTTCCAAAGTTGATTTAGCGCTGCTCAAAGAGTTAGGTCTATTGACTGCAAAGCCCTTCCTTTATGTCTTCAATGTTGATGCAAAGGAATTAGGCGATAAAGAGTTGCGCGCCAAGCTACAACAACTAGTTGCGCCGGCCGAAGCGATATTTCTTGATGCAAAGACTGAAGCAGAACTTGCAGAGTTAGATGATGCTGAATCACTCGAGCTCCTGAATTCAATCGGTCTTGATGAACCTGGTCTTAGCACCCTTGCCCGAGTCGGATTCAAAACTTTGGGACTTCAAACATATTTGACTGCAGGTGAAAAAGAGGCGCGGGCCTGGACGATTCATAAGGGCGATACTGCGCCAATGGCGGCTGGCGTTATTCACACCGACTTTCAAAAAGGTTTCATCAAAGCAGAGATCATCTCCTTTGATGATTTGGTAGCTGCAGGATCAATGACCGAAGCTCGTTCGCGCGGAAAAGTCCGCATGGAAGGTAAGGATTACGTAATGCAAGATGGCGATGTCGTAGAGTTCCGGTTCAATGTCTAAAAACCATTCAAAATCGCCACATTTAGCTGGCCTCGCTGAGAAAGAGCGCGCTGATCTCCGTAATATCGCAATCATCGCTCACGTAGATCATGGCAAGACAACTTTAGTTGATGCGATGTTATGGCAGTCGGGAGCCTTCGCTGCACATAAAGAGCAATCAGAGACCCAAGATCGAGTTATGGACTCGATGGACCTTGAGCGGGAAAAGGGAATCACAATTCTTGCCAAGAACACTGCAGTAAAGCGCGGCTCGTCTATCGTTAACATTATTGATACGCCTGGCCACGCAGATTTCGGTGGCGAGGTTGAGCGCGGGTTAGAAATGGTCGATGGCGTAGCGCTTCTTGTAGATGCATCGGAAGGCCCACTCCCGCAAACTCGTTTCGTTCTCCGTAAAGCGCTACAGAAGAATCTTCCAGTTATTCTGATTATCAACAAAGTTGATCGCCCGGATGCTCGAATCGCTGCAGTTGTAGATGAGGCTTACGGGCTATTCCTAGATCTTGATGCCACTGAAAATCAGATCGATTTTCCAATTGTTTACACTTCTGCCAAGGCAGGGCGGGCATCGCTAAATCGTCCTGCTGATGGCGGAATGCCTGATGCGGAAAATCTTGACGTGCTCTTTGATGTAATCTTTAAAACTATTCCAGCGCCGAAGTATCACGAGGGCGCGCCGCTACAAGCGCATGTAACAAACTTGGATTCATCTCCTTACCTTGGTCGCCTTGCGCTCTGTCGCGTTCATGAAGGAACCATCAAGAAAGGCCAGACCGTTTCTTGGCTAAAAACCGATGGAAGCCAAGAGAAGGTAAAGATCTCAGAATTAATGATGACTGAAGGTTTGGAGCGAGTGCCGGTTACCGAGGCTGGACCTGGAGACATCATCGCTGTGGCAGGCATCGAGACAATCACCTTGGGCGAGACCCTTGCGGATGCTGAAAATCCATACCCGCTGCCATTAATCACCGTGGATGAGCCGAGTATTTCAATGACTATTGGCATCAATACCTCACCTCTTGCAGGTCGAGTTGGTAAGAAATTAACTGCGCGGTTAGTTAAGAATCGACTAGATGCAGAGCTCGTTGGAAATGTCTCACTTCGTGTTCTAAATACCGAACGCCCCGATACGTGGGAGGTTCAGGGCCGCGGTGAACTTCAACTTGCTGTTCTAGTTGAAATGATGCGTCGGGAAGGTTTTGAGCTCACGGTCGGAAAGCCACAAGTCGTAACGAAAACCATTGATGGCAAATTGCATGAGCCGATGGAGCGATTGACGATTGATGCTCCGGAGGATTATCTCGGAGTGATTACCCAACTAATGGCGCTCCGTAAAGGTCGCATGGAACAGATGGTCAATCATGGAACTGGTTGGATTCGAATGGATTTCAAGGTTCCATCTCGAGGATTGATTGGATTTAGAACTGAGTTCTTAACAGAGACTCGTGGAACCGGGCTATTGCACCATGTTTTTGATGGCTATGAACCTTGGAGTGGAGAGCTAAGGACTCGTCCAACTGGCTCGCTGGTCTCAGATCGCTCCGGTACTGCAACTTCATATGCGATCTTTGCCCTACAAGAGCGCGGCACGATCTTCTCTGAAGTCGGCTCGGATGTATATGAGGGAATGGTGATTGGCGAGAACTCACGCCCTGAAGATATGGATGTGAATATCGTGCGCGAAAAGAAATTAACAAATATGCGCGCTGCTGGTTCAGATGAGAATGAACGCCTGATTCCACCAAAAATCTTGAACCTGGAACAAGCTCTCGAATATTGCCGCGAAGATGAGTGCGTTGAAGTAACGCCAATAAATGTGCGAATCCGAAAAGTGGTACTTAACCAGAACGAGCGCTCACGGTTGACCTCCAAAGCCAAGAAGGCGAACCAAGAGGGCTAACTCTCTAAAATCGCGGAAAACGCCGATAAATAAAGGCTTTTTCGCACTTTGTCAGTGGTGGGTTGTGTACTCCGGCTATCGAAAAGAAGCAGGAGGCACCACCCATGAACCTACGAGAACTGGCATTCCAACTCTCCGCCATCACTCTGATCGCTGACGCTGCGAAAGAGGCGAAAGATCGATTGCGCCGCGAGTTTGCCGACGCTCTTGAAGAAGTTGGCGCTGATGCAGCAAAGGCCGTACTTGAGGGTGAGGAGATTGCGAAGGTTTCGCTAGTACATCCTAAGAATTCTGCTGAGGTATTGAGTGAGAAGGCCCTCGTTGAATGGGTGAAGAGTAATTGGGAGTACGAGATTGTTGAGAGCGTCCGTGATTCATTCCGCAAGCACATTCTCGACTCCGTTGAAAATGTCGATGGAAAAGCTATTTATCCGAGGACTGGTGAAGTCTTGGACTTCATTCACTTCAATACTCGCGATCCATATATCGCAACGCGATTTAAAGATGGCGGCCGAGAGGCGCTTCTTGGCGCTTTTCGAGCTGGCGCATTGAGTCCATCTGAAGTTATGTCGGAAGAGTTATTGATGGCGGTGGGCCAATAGATGAGTTACTTCAATCTAAATGATTATGAACCGGTCGAGAATCGGATCCGTTCTTTTTGGGCCAAATACCCGAATGGACGGCTACTTACTAACCTTGAGCGGACCGAGCGACCTGATGGAAGAGTTGAATGGATATGTCGTACTGAGGCCTACACAAATCTTGATGATATCCGGCCACAAGCAACTGGTTTTGCAACCGAGATAGAGGGAACTTCACCGGTTAATCGCTCGAATGCGAGTGAGAACTGTGAGACCTCAAGTATCGGACGTTGCCTAGCTAATCTTGGTTTCGCCGCGAAGGGTAAGCGCCCAAGTAGAGAAGAGATGTCTAAAGCAGCTCGAAATCAGCCTTCAAAAGCACCGGCGAAGAAGCCTATGGATAAAGGGGATTGGGAAGAGTTGATTACTCGCTTGATGGCCTGCGATGATCTTGGAAAGTTAAATGCCTGGTCGGCATATGCCGCGACATTTGCGATGCCTGATGGAAAACGGAGTGAGTTACTAAAGGCCTTCAACTCTCATAAAGTCGCCCTTGGCCGTAAATCTAACGTAGCCTAGTTTCACCCACTTAATTTTCTACTGTTAACGAATTGTGATGCTTGAAGCTAAGTGATCGCTGATGCCAAAGTGGCTATGAATTCTGGCCATTACATCTTCCTCTCTTAGCTCTTTACTCATAATGTAATCAAACTCAATTGATGGCTTCCAAGAAGGATAAGTGGGTCCGACAACTAGATCGCGCCAACCGGAGATCTTAGGCGCGAGCCCCCAAGGTAGATTGAAATCTCCAGTCATTATGTGAATTCCAGGAAGTTGTTCCACCCATTTAGCAATTTTTCTTAACTGCAAGAGATTTTTTAGCGGGACAAATGAGAGATGAGTAGTTGTTACCGAGATTCCATTCTCTAGCTCTGCAACGAGCGCTGATCTAGGTTCATCAGATACATAGATGAATTGCGGGCGTTTTTCGCCTGCCACAAGTAGCGGCATTCCAAGAGGGGCTTTTCCAAGATTAATTCGATGCCATCGCCGTACTGGAACCCTTGAAACAATCCCAATTCCATACATCGCATCCGGTGGAAATGGAGTTAAGTTATCAAAAACAATCTCTTCAGTTACGCCGTGCCACTTCTCGCCCGGCGTTCCATACATCGATGGTGCAAAGGCCCAATATTTCGCGCCAATCAATTCGGCAATTTCCCTTACCTGATTGCCATTTCCGGAGCGAGTCTGATGCACATCTACCTCTTGGATTGCAATTACATCACTTGAGATATCAGCCGTTAACTTCTCTAGCGCTCCACGTAGCGTTGCACCGGTTGTTGGTGGAATGGCCATTCCATGTAATAGGTTCCACGAAGTAACAGTGAAGCCGGATTGCGCCCGTGTAGCACCGTTACCCGCTCCAGTTACTACATTTCCCATGCCATTAAGGCTAGTCCGCGCTCCTAGTAAGGTCGCCCCGTGCTCGCCAATTCACCGCAAATAGCCCTTCCGCTCACACTTGCCTTGTCGAGAAGTGAATTGGATCGGGCTGCGCATTTAAGGGGCGACCAAGCAGCTCTCGATGAGATGTGGCAGCGAGCAAAGATAATCGAGCTGTTAGGTGATCGCTTTAGATGTGCTGGTGGCTCCCTCGAGTTTTTAACGAGCAACTCAGTTACCGCAAGAGAGAAAGAGGCCGAGCGATATTTCCTCGGCTTAGATAAATCGGGCACCCCATATTTTGTATTCCATCAAAGTACTGAGATTACTGACTTTCCCAAGGAGTACGAATCGCTGCGAACGATTGGAAAATCTCTCAACTCACTTGAAATTGGCGCCGCCGTTCACGCTCTCGCTATCGCGCAATGGCATGACGCCCATCGAAGATGCGCAAAGTGTGGCGCGCAAACTAACTCCACGATGGGCGGCGCAGTTCGAAAATGTGAAGCTTGTGAGAGTGACCATCATCCACGAACTGATCCAGCGGTTATTGTTTTAGTTAAAGATAAAGCAGATCGAATTCTTCTAGGTCGCCAGAAGGTCTGGCCGGCAAAGCGGTTCTCAACATTTGCGGGATTTGTCGAGCCAGGAGAGTCTTTTGAAAGCACGGTCTTGCGAGAGGTAGCCGAAGAGTGCGGTGGAACTGTTGAAAATATGCGTTATCTCGGCTCCCAGCCCTGGCCCTTCCCGGCCTCACTGATGATTGCTTTTGAAGCAACAATCTCTAATCCAGATTCGGTGAAAGCTGATGGGGAAGAGATTGAAGAGATTATTTGGTTGGATCGAAATGAATTGAAATCAAAAGTTGGCTCCCAAGATTTACTTCTACCGCCAAGAATTTCAGTTGCGCGGGCAATGATTGAAGCGTGGTATGGAGTTGATGCTAGAAAAGATTTGGTTGGTTCTGAGACATGGCGCAACTAGCGCAAGAGATTCTTTCATCTCTTGATGAAGAGCAACGCGCGGTAGCAACTGCGGTCCGTGGTCCGGTTTGTGTAATTGCCGGAGCTGGTACCGGCAAAACGCGAGCGATAACTCATCGTTTGGCATATGCGGTTGATATCGGAGTCGTGGATGCCAATCGAATCTTGGCCTTAACCTTTACCGCCCGGGCTGCCGGTGAGATGCGCTCCAGACTACGAACGCTCGGCGTTCCAAATATCGCAGCGCGTACATTCCACGCGGCAGCGCTCAAGCAACTGATGTATTTCTGGCCCCAAGCCCTCGGTGGTCGTTTTCCATCCCTGTTAACGAGTAAGAGCGGATTTCTCGGCGAAGCGCTCGACCGCGCCGGCATTGCGGTGACCAAGAGCCCGAGCTTGCTCCGCGATATCTCAGGTGAGATCGAGTGGGCGAAAGTTATGCAGATTCCAAGTGATGAATATGCAAAGAGCGTAGAAGAAGGTCAACGTCGCCTCCCCACAAAAACTCAATCGAAGAGTGCTGCCTCGCGTTTGGGCGCTCTGGATATCGCACGCGTTTATGAGGCCTATGAGAGCCTAAAGAAACAAGAGCGCGCCATTGATTTTGAAGATGTTCTCTTACTTACAGTCGGAATGCTTGAGGAAGAGCGCGAGATTCGAGAGCGGGTGCGCGATCAATACCGTTACTTCACAGTCGATGAGTATCAAGATGTCTCACCGCTGCAGCAACGACTTCTAGATCTATGGCTAGGTAAACGTGAAGATATCTGTGTTGTTGGAGATCCAGCCCAAACAATTTATTCCTTCGCTGGCGCTACTCCAGCTTTCTTACTTAACTTCACAAAAAAATATCCTGACGCTGAGGTCATTCGATTGAGCGCTGGATACCGCTCCACTCCAGAGATTATCAACCTTGCAAATACGATCCTGCGAAATGGTGGGTTAGGGCATGATCTCGATGCGGTTAATAGCCATGGTGAACTTCCTAAGAGCTCGGCATTTACAAGTGAATCAGGAGAATTGATATCTATCGCTGAAAAAGTTGGCGAGACTATAAAAAGTGGAATCAGTCCGCAAGCGATTGCAATTTTGGCAAGAACTAATGCGCAACTTGAGGCAATTGAAGATGCACTTAACTTGGCAGGTATTGAAAACCAGATTAGAACGGCTGAGCGATTCTTTGAGCGAGGCGCTGTCCGTGAAATGGTGGCTGCTATACGAAGTGGTTCAGTTCTTTCAGATCCAAAGGGAGATTGGCTAAGTGAGCTAAGAGATCTGTTGAAGCAATTTGGGGAGAACGACAAATTTGCACGTGCACTTATCCAACTGGCCCATGAACTTTCTAGCGATGGCATCGATTCGATGCGCTCTTTCTTACGCGAACTTGAAGATCGCGCCGAACAGAACAATCCTCCTGCACTTCCCGGTGTAACTCTGGCAACGCTTCATGGCGCAAAGGGCCTTGAGTGGGATTGGGTCTTTATTGCAGGCGCTTCTGCCTCAAACCTGCCTTGGGCATCCGCACCGATCGAGGAGGAGCGTCGCCTCTTTTATGTGGGCATTACCCGCGCGAAGCGCTCGCTTTCCATCTCTTATGCGGGCGAACCGAGCCCATTCCTGCGTGAAGCAGGGCTCATAAGCGCTTAAATCAAAGTATCGAATAACTCGGTTGCGAGCGCTCTTTTCGGTGCTTTACCCTTGCTGGATGCAGACCACGAGTACTCAAATCACGATGAACGCCAAGCGCGCTCATCGCCGTTGGGCTACCCATTGGTCAGCAGTCTCTGGTTACAACTTCTATTTTGCAACCAAGAAGACAGCCGATGCATTCGGCACCTGGAGCTCTATCGAGTAAATCTCGAGATAGAGAAGCCAGGGGCCTCGAATCCAAAAGGATTCAGGCCCCTTTTTCTTTATCTCAATTAATCGCATGAGATAACTCCCATGCGAATCCGGGAACTAAGTAATAGAAAGAAATGAAAAAGGGAAGGCAAAGGTGAGAACGATGACAGTTCTCTTCAGCGAACTATTGGTACCAGGATGGGCCGAGGGCGAAAACGCCAAGATCGGTTTGGATGCAGTCACCGGAACTTACGGTGATGAGAATTCATTCACCCTCCCATGCCATAACTCCAATCCGGAGGTTTTCTTCTCCGAGAAGAGTGAAGAGATCGCCTATGCCAAGTCCCTCTGCGGCGGTTGCCCTGTAAAGCGCGAGTGCTTGCAAGGTGCGTTATCGCGCCAAGAGCCTTGTGGTGTTTGGGGCGGCGAACTCTTCGAAGATGGCCAGGTCATCGCCGCAAAGCGGATGCCAGGTCGACCGCGGTTAAATCGCGAATTGATCGGGGCTTAGCTCTCGCTACGCATGTAGCACTTCATAACAATTTTTATCTAGCAAGGTGCGATGGGGCAATCTCAGGAAACCAGGAGAGCGCCTCATCGCGGAAGTTTCCTTGTGCGCGGAGCTGACAAAAAATTCCGGTAGTTCCAAGAGTCACTCGATGAATTAATACATATTCCGCTGGAAGATTTAATTGGAAGCCGATCTTTGCAGTTGGGTTTCTCGGATCGCCAACGCGGACGCTCTGTTCGCGGAGCCACTCCCGGGTGTATTCGAAATATGGAGTGCGGAGCGGTTCAACGAGCGGAAGCAAGTAATCCAGCACTAACTGTGGGTCAACATCAACCTCTGGGAGTATGAATCCATCTTCTTTAAATCCGTTATAAAGGGCGAGCGCATCACCTTCGAGCGCGTTACGGAGCAGATTCTTAAATGGCTCAGGGAATCCATTGGGCAGACGGTTACAAGCGCCGAAATCAAGAACGCCAAGGCGGCCATCGGCAAGGATGCGGAAGTTTCCGGGATGAGGATCGGCGTGAAGTAACCCGGCGCGCATCGGCGCAGTGAAATGGAATCGCGCCAGCTTTATTCCGGCGTTATTCCGCTCTTCTTGGTTACCTTCCGCGATAACTCGAGCGAGCGGTGTTCCTTCTAGCCACTCACTTACTAGAACTTTGTCGGTCGCAAAGACGACTTTAGGAATTGCGATATCTGGATCGTTTTCGTAGGCATCCCAGCAAGTTTTTTGTGCCTCTGCCTCAAACTGATAATCAACCTCTTCAATGATGCGCGCTTTCAGCTCTTCAAGTAGCGGCTTCATCTCAAGGCCGGGCATGAAGAGTTGGAATATCTTTGAGAAGCGCTCAATCTGATTTAGATCTGAGATTAAAGCATCGGCAGCGCCAGGATATTGAATCTTTACTGCAACTGGGCGACCATCTTTCCAGCGACCTTTGTGAACTTGTCCGATCGATGCCGAGGCGGCTGGCTTATCTTCGAACTCAGCGAAGTTATCGCGCCAATCTTCGCCTAACTCTTTGGCGAGAACTTTATGTACAACTCGTACTGGAAGTGGTGGCGCAGCCTCTTGCAATTTAACGAGAGTTTCGCGATAAGGCTTTGCAATTTCCTCAGGGAGAGCTGCTTCGAAAACAGAGAGCGCTTGACCAAACTTCATTGCGCCACCCTTAAGTTCGCCAAGAACTTTAAAGACTTGTTCAGCGGTTTTCTCTTGTAGATCGGCAAAGGCGAATTGTGGAGATTGGCCAATTAGTTGTTTTCCAAACCCAAGTGCGCCACGGCCAGCAACGGCTAAAGGAATACTCGCTAACTTGGCGCTGCGAGTACTTGTTTTGCGCGGGATCTCATTTGCCACGGCGGAATTCTCTTGGAGATGGTGAGGTGGCGCGAGTTGAAGCGTTCGTAGTTACGGCGCCAGCGAGCTAAATCCAGTTACATCCGCAGCGCGGACTCCGCTCCCAAGATGTGACTTGCGGCTCAAGGTAATTCAAAGTCGAATAGAGCGCGCTCTTTTCATATAAATCGGATCTACCTATGTCGGCGATCTGGGTTACGGCGAGGGTCAGAGTTCCCGCAGCGAAAGTCGCCAGCGCAGCTGTTACATCCAATTCATTCGTAGGAAGAGATCCATTAAGCGTGCTTAGCGAAGATGCCCCACCTTCACTTTCTGCGAGATTTATACAGTTGTAGCAAGCGCTCGACCCAGGTTCTACATATGGCCCAATTCGAGCCTCCCCAGAGCTATCAAAATCGATAAATAGTTGGGGGATTCGCTCTCGATTCCATTCTTGTAGCGCCTCGGGGAGTGGTCTTCCGATGGAGATTATTAGATCAGTGCGTTTCAGAACTTTTAGTGGTTCTGGATATAACGAAGATTCACTTAGAAGTTCATTCGCTTTCAGTCGCGCCGCCAGACCTATCTCTTTCTTGCTTACACAACCACCGATTACATCTTTTCCACGGACTTCAATATTTTCGGCAATCTCGGCGAGATCAAACCCAGCCGCAATCAAAGTTCCAAGAAGCGCAAATGCGATTCGCCCCGATCCGTGAATCTTGATTGCAAACTCCCTCCTTTCTAATACTTTCCGTACCCCAGCATCCTTGATTTTTGGCATGCGAGTGATTCCATCTGCCTCGATTTTTATTCGAGAGAGGAAGCTTTCTTGCGCAACGCTTCGCCTAATTGATGCAGCGATATTCCGACTCTCTTCTTCGCCATAGCGATAATCAATCTCGGTCACTTCTAAATCAATTAGTGAGAGGTCCGAAAGTACTGAGATTAAGTGTTGGGCGTCTGAAATGTTTTGAAGCTTTCCATCTGCGAGTAAAGCTAACGACGGCTCGAGTTCTATTGAGCCAATCTGGTTAGGTAGCAGGAAGTTTGAGAAACGTGAGCCGATATGAAGTTGGCGGGTAATGTCGCTTCGCCAATAACGGATGCCTGATTTCAGCTTTGGTGCAGCTTTTCGAGTTTGGATTTGTAGTTCAGAAATTTTGGAGCTCGATGATTTTGACATGGCGGCAATGATGCGTCCCGCTTACCAATGCTTCTATGAATATTGATCAGGGCTGTGCAGAGATGCGCGGTGAGTACTTGGGGGGATCTGCTGATGTGAGGTGAGACGAGTGATCTGGACTTGCCGGAAAATGAGAAACGGGGCGCCGTAGCGCCCCGCCCCCTTACTTCTTATGGGTTCTTAGGCTTTACCCAAAATGCGATTGACCGTGGTGCCGCACACAGGGCACTTGCCCTTCGCCATACGACGACCAGAGTCAGAAACGTTCACAATTCCTTCGAACTGACGCTTCTCCTTGCACTTCACGCAGTAGGCCTCACCCTTATATGTTTCAGCCATTTTTTCCTCCGATCCTCACAGGTTCTTCTGCCTGCGAATGCGCTCACCATACCCCCGCGCCACGCTTAAACCCTCGCAATTCACGCTCAGGCGGGGTGTTTCCTTCCACCACCACGCTCAATTTGGGAAGATTCCGGGATATTTGGGCTGATCAGGTGAGGTTTTGCCCGAATCGCCCGACTTTTGGGGATTAGACGCTAACCCCGCGTTCCTGCCTCATAACCATCGAGGTATGCGTTCGCCAGTTCGCTCCGCTCAAACCTTGCGAGAAGCGCTTCGAATTCGCCCCCATGGTCAGGAATCTCAAGATGGATTAACTCGTGGACCAGCAGGTAGTCAACTACGTATGCAGGAGCGCCGTTGAGTCGATCTGAGATACGGATTGTTCGATCCAGGGTTGTGCATGAACCCCATCGCTCATTCATATTCCGCCAAACCACGCTCACCGGCCGGACCCGAAACTCGGGAAGGTATTGATTTAAGAGTTCTATGGCGCGATCAAAGAGCGCTTCATCGCTCATCTTCTCGCGCGCTTCCCGAGAGAGAATCTTCTCGACCATTTCTGGTATGACCTCTTGTATCTTTGAGTTGGGCAGTCGCGCAGGGACTTGGATAACTATCGCGCCATGTTCACGGTAAGCGCTAATGGACCTACGCCGCCTTGAGCTCTTAATAACTCGAACCTCTGCTCCACCTGCAATCTCGGTAGGAGGAATCCTTACCTCGCTAGTTGGTCTAGAAGCTTGGGCGCGCACGGCCGGGAGGTTAGCCTCGAAGAACTCTTCTTGAATGAAGTTATCCACACACCCGCCTCACCGTAAGTAATTTAAGAGTATCAATCTCTGCAGGAGAGTTGCCTTCATGCTCGCCGATGTCGTACTTTGCGCGTACGAAGTCCTCGGATAACCGTTCAGTATCTGCAAGGGGAAGGCAGATAATGAATTGTGCGCCCGGGGACTTCGCTTTTATCTCTTTTTATTCTTTGTACCAAAGTCCTTGCGCCAAATTCCTTGCGCCAAAAGGAGCGCTAATCATTAGAGGAAAAAACTAGATCAAGCCAGATAGATCATCAGGTACGGTCCGGCTTTTCAGGAAACCTTCAGCATTGCCCAATTGATCGGCACGGGGAAGCAAGAATGACTCATCCCAAATCTCATCTCGGCTCTTCACATCTTTTAGCTCAACGATCTTCTCCCAGAATGCAATCGCCTCTCTTGTTCGACGAGGGGAGACTTCCAATCCAACTAGCGTTGCAAAGAGCTCCTGGGTTGGTGATTTGGTGGCGCGGCGACGCTGTTGCGTCTCACGAAGTTGAATCAGTGAGGGCAGGCGATTCTTTGCAGCAAGAGTCACAACTGAGTCGATCCAGCCATCGATTAGCGCGAGAACTGTCTCAAGATTTTCTAACGCAGCCTTCTGGGTAGGAGTCTCTTCCGGCGTGAACATTCCACCAGAGAGGGCAAGCGTTAGCGATTCTGGATTAGCTGGATCTAATTCACCTGAGCTCATCGCTTCTTGAGCTTGTTCAGTAATCGCAGTTATATCTACGCGAATCCCCTTACCGTAAGAAGCGATTGCGTTCTTTATATATTCGCGGAGCCAGGGAGCGCTTGTAAATAGCCGAGCCGCAGCCAACTCCCTTAGCGCTAGATAAATGCGAACTTCACCTTCGTCGATTCCTAATCCTGAGCCCCAATTCGCCGCGTTCTGCGGGATGAGAGCTGGGCGAATCTCTTTAGTGAGAGGAAGCGCAACATCATTTGCGCCAGTCACAGTTGTGGAGAGATTTCCGATGGTCTGGCCAAGTTGGGTGCTGATTAGCGAACTCATAAACGTTCCCATGATTGTTGCAAGGAGTGATTGGGGAATCTGCGCTCCGGAAAGATTCATGCCAGATAGATTCATGCCAGATAGATTCACACCTAACTGATCCATCGAAATTCCATTTTCACCGAGATTATCTTTTAACATCCCGGCCATCGCATCGCTCATGCCCTCAACCAGCGGGCGAGCAATATCTTCCCAACCATTTAAAGTCGAATCAATCCAATCTCTCCTACTTAACGCAGAGTTATCGCCCATTGGAAGGGGCGGGAAGACCGTTGCCTCATTTAGCCATAAATCTGCGATATTCATCGCCTCTTGGATTGCTGTTAAGTCTGAAATCGAGACTGGAAGTTCGCCATGGGCAGAGAGAAATTTCTTTGAGATATCCCTGATCATTTCGCGAGAGAGTGACGCTGGAGACTTCTGTCCGGAGAGAGCGGACATTAGACCTTGGAGATTAAGTCCCATAGATGAGAATTGCTGAAAGATTTCACCAAAGTTCCCAAAGGGATTTGGGTTCTGATTTGGATTTTGATTTGGATCAATCGGTTCATCAGGCGGGGTAAAACCGAAGCCAGCCATTGATTCCCTCCCTATGAGATTCCTTACAAGAGCCTAATTAGATAACTCTTGAGAGAAACTTGATGTAGCAGGTCAAACCACGAATGTAGCGAAATTCTTCCCGCGAGGCAGAAGACCTTCCGCTGACCTAGGCTTAGGAGATGCTTAGTTTCACCTCCAGCCTTGCCGCGCTCACGCCACTCTTAGGGATCGACCTTCATCTCGCGGCTGAGAACACAAACGCTCCGCTATCTGCGCTGGTCTGGTGGATCATCCCAATTATTGCGCTAACCGGAGGCCTTGCTTACGCATATTGGGTTACTCGCTTGAAGAGTAAGTTTGAAAATCAAACCGAACGTTCTGTAGGTCGGTTTAAAAAGTTTCAGGATTCTTTCGAGAATCCAGAGGGAAATGCAGAGACAGATGCCGAGGCAGATGCAGAGAGAGATGCAGGGGCTGATGCAGAGAAGTATGGAGCGAAAGATAACTAGATGTTCAATTCAATCTCGCCACTTCGATACCGGTGGTCATTTCCCACAAAGTTTTTCTTCTTTCTTTTAACAATTGCAACTCTCGCTGCTCCAATTCCGTTTGTTTTTTTTAAGCCCGGTGTCCCAGATAACGTAATGGGAAGTTTGATAGAGATAAAGGATGCAAAGAGTTATGAAGCCAACGGGGAGCTGTACATAACTTCAATCTTGGTAACGAACCCAAATTCTCCGGTATTTGGCGCCGAGACCATTTACAACTGGGCGATCGGACCGCACGTGGTTTTACCGCGTGAGGCTGTATATCCGCCAACAATTGAGGGCAAGGCAATAGAGAAAGATTCGCGCGCGGAGATGGCTACCTCAAAATTGACTGCATCGGCAGCTGCGTTGAGCTATCTCGGTTATCAATTTGAAGAGATTTATTTCGTAAGCCAAGTAAGAGACTATTCAGATGCTAAGGGAAAGTTGGAACCAGGAGATCGAATTCTCATTGTCGATGGCGATACCATCAATGAGATCGAAGCGATACGAAGTGCTTATTCTGAGAAGAAAATCGGAGATGTAATCGAGATAAAAGTTGATCGGGAGTTAAATGGCGAAACCCGCACCTTCGTAGAAAAAGTTCGATTAGTTTCAAATCAAGAACCTGGCGCAGATCCCCAGCGCCCTGCGATAGGAATCCTCGTTGGAACAACTGCGAAATTTCCGGTTGACATCGAATTCAATATCCGGGGAGTTGGAGGACCGAGCGCAGGTTTGATCTTTGCAGTTGGTGTTGTGGAGAAGTTGACACCTGAGGATTTGCTTAGAGGTCGTAAAATTGCCGGAACGGGAACCATTTCTCCTAACGGCCGGGTCGGAGCAATTGGTGGCATTGAAGAGAAGATGATTGGAGCTTCCCGAAAAGGTGCGACGATCTTTCTTGCGCCTCGGGAGAACTGCCCCGACATAAAGCACATCCCAAAGGGTTTAAAAGTAATCCCGGTCTCAACATTGAGCGAGGCGATTGCCGCGCTTCGGGCGCCGGATGACTTCAGATTTCCTACCTGCTAACTCTTGGATAACCTCGCCCCATGGCATTCGGCGATAATCCAGATAATCCCTTCCGTAATTTGAACTTTCCGAGACGAACTCCCGGTGAGAAACGCAAGATCGGCGCCCTTCCGCTAACGATCATCATCCTCACTGCGATTGCTGTAATCCTTGTTTCGCTCAGTGGTTTCTATGTCGACTATCTATGGTTCCGCTCCGTTGATTACAGTGAGGTTTGGACAAAGCTCCTTACAACTAGAGCTGCGCTATTTGCGATCTTCGGATTACTTACTTCATTAACTATCGTCACCAATATTCTTATCGCTTATAAGCGCCGTCCGATTTACGTTCCGCTTACTGTTGAAGCCGATAACCTCGAGCGTTATCGCGCCCAGATCGAGCCAATCAAACGCGCAGCAATAATCGGCATCGCCTTGGCTATCTTCTATTTTGCCGGAACGGCCGGCGCACGTTTCTGGGAAGCCTGGATGCTCTACCGAAACGCAACGCCCTTTGGAGTTTTGGATCCACAGTTCGGACGTGATGTCTCATTCTTTATGTTCACCCTTCCTTTCTGGCAATCACTAGTCGGTTGGGGAATCTCTACTCTTATTCTGGCAACTATCGCTGCCGGAATAGTTCACTACATCTACGGTGGAATTCGTCCTCAGGTGCGTGAAGATCGCACCACCGTTACCGCTCGAGTGCAAATCTCGATCTTGCTTGGTCTGATTGTCGCGCTAAAGGCCATTGCTTATTGGTTTGATCGGTTTGCGCTTGCGACATCAGATGAGGGAATCATTACTGGTCTTACCTTCACCGATGTAAACGCAGTCCTTCCAGCCAAATCAATCCTTGCTGGAATCGCAGTTATCTGTTCATTGCTTTTCTTTGCAAATATCTTCCGACGTTCTTGGGTACTCCCTGCCGCCGGGACTGCTTTGCTTGGACTTTCATCGTTCCTAGTTGCGGGCGTTTATCCCGCCCTTATCCAACAGTTCCAAGTTAAACCAACTGAGTCATCAAAGGAAGCTCCCTTCATCCAACGTAATATTGAAGCGACGCGCATTGCATATGGACTAGATAAAGTTGAAATTCGCGATTACCAAGCAACTATTGACACCAGCGCCGGTCAGCTCGCTGATGATCAGTCAACTATTGCAAACATCCGATTGATGGACCCAAATGTTCTCTCTTCAACTTTCCGCCAACTACAACAGATTCGTCCTTACTATGCATTTAATGAGTCGCTAGATATAGATCGTTATAAGCTAGATGGTCAGACTCGTGACATGGTTGTCTCAGTTCGTGAGTTGAATATCGAAGGTAATCCAAATAGAAATTGGATTAACGATCACCTTGTTTATACCCATGGCTTCGGATTTGTTGGTGCTTATGGCAATACCCAAGATGTAGATGGAAAGCCGGTCTTCTCAAGTGGCGATATTCCTTCAAAGGGCGTACTCGGCGATTACCAACCCCGTATCTATTTTGGCGAGAATAATCCGGATTACTCAATTATCGGAGCGCCCAAAGGGGGCGAGCCAGTTGAATTTGATTATCCAGATGATGGATCACCAAATGGTCAGAAGCTATATACCTATACAGGTAAAGGGGGCGTGCCAATGGGCTCGCTCTTCTCCAGGTTGCTCTTTGCAATTCATTACCAAGAACAGCGGATCCTATTAACTGACCTCATCAACAGTGAGTCTCGAATCATTTTCAATCGCGTTCCTAGAGAGCGAGTTGCAAAGGTCGCTCCTTGGATGAAGATTGATGGCGATCCTTATCCAGCCATTGTTGATAATCGAGTCGTATGGATGATCGATGGTTACACCACAAGTTCTGGTTATCCGTATTCACGAGTTGTCGATATCTCTGGCGCAACTACTGATGCCTTAAATATAAATAACAACCCACTTACCGCTGTGCCAAATTCCACAATCAACTACATCCGTAATTCAGTCAAGGCGACTGTTGATGCCTATGACGGAACGGTCACTCTCTATGCATGGGACGAGAAAGATCCAGTCCTACAGACTTGGATGAAGGCATTCCCAGGAACAGTGAAGCCGAAGTCTGAGATGAGCGAGGCTCTTATCTCGCATGTTCGCTATCCAGAAGATATTTTCCGAGTACAACGCGATGTCTTGTCGCTCTATCATGTTAAGAATGCAAATGCTTTCTACGGCGGACAAGATTTCTGGCGCGTACCTCGCGATCCTTCAACGCTTGGCGCAAATGCTGGAGCGCAGCCTCCTTACTACTACACCTTGCAATTGCCAGGTGAGAAGAAAGCATCGTTCTCATTAACTACGCCATTTGTTCCTCGTGGTGGACGAGAGAACTTAACGGCTTTTGCCGTGGTTAATTCAGATCCTGGTGAGGATTATGGAAAGTTCACCGTGCTGCAACTACAACGATCGACAAATATCGCAGGACCATCACAAGTTGCATCCAACTTCGAAGCCAATCCGACTGTAGCGCTCTCACTATCGCTACTTCGTCAAGGTGGATCTGATGTAGTTCTAGGTAACTTATTGACGCTCCCAGTTGGCGGAGGACTTCTATATGTACAACCGGTTTATGTTCGTGCGACTGCGAATGCCGCTGCTTATCCATTACTTCAGAAAGTCTTGGTCTCATTCGGTGAGAAGATTGGATTTGATGACACTCTAAGTGGCGCGCTAAATCAAGTATTTGGCGGTGATAGCGGCACAGCTGCGCCATCGCGTCCATCAACTGGTGGCTCTACCGATCAAACTCCGGCTCAAGAAGATCTCGCGCAAGCGTTAGCAAGTGCACAACGTGCGCTCGCTGATGCACAAGCTGCGCTCTCACGTGGTGACTTTGCGGCATATGGTCAGGCGCAAGATCGACTAAAGGCTGCGATTGAAGCTGCGGTGGCAGCACAGAATCGCTAACTCCTAATTTTGGAGTTTGAGTACTTGCCCCTAAAGTTCGGGGTACCGACGCGGGGTGGAGCAGCTCGGTAGCTCGCTGGGCTCATAACCCAGAGGTCGTAGGTTCAAATCCTGCCCCCGCTACCAAAATAAAAGCGCCCGATCACTCGGGCGCTTTCTACTTCTAATCCTTCTTCTTGCTATCGGAGATTCGACCAGCATGTCCAACGGCGGTTGGATCGAGCTTGGATTTAATTAAGCTAGCGACCGTTGAAATTAAGAGAATCAATCCGATTACTATGAGTGAGAAGTTGGTAGAGATCTTGGGGACCGAACCAAATTCTTGGTAGATCCAGAGCATGATCAGCTTGATTCCGATAAAGACGAGAATAAAGGAGAGCCCTAGAGAGAAGTAAATTAACTTCTGTACCAGGTTCTTCATCAGAAAATAGAGGGCGCGTAGACCTAGGAGCGCAAAGGCATTTGCAGCAAAGACCAAGTAAGGCTCTTGAGTTACGCCAAAGGTCGCTGGAATTGAATCTAGAGCAAAGAGTAAGTCGGTTGCTCCAATAGCGATCATCACTAGTAGAAGCGGGGTAGCAAAACGCTTCCCATTCTCTTTTATGAAGAGCTTTGCGCCATGGTACTTATCGGTGAAGGCTAACTTTCGCTGGGCGAAATTCACGATTGCGTTATCGGTTAGATCAGGGTCCTCATCCCAGTGTTGCATCAACTTTATTCCGGTCCACAGGAGGATGGCACCGAAGATCACGAATGTAAAGGCAAATGCCTCAAGCGCTGCAGCTCCGATTGCTATGAAAATAGCGCGCATAATGAGGGCCAAAACGATTCCCACCATGAGAACTCGTTGGTGGTAAATCGTGGGGACGGCAAAATTTGTAAGAATAATGATGAAGACAAAGAGGTTATCCATCGAGAGCGATTTCTCTACGATGTATGCGGCGAAATACTCTTTTCCAAATTGTGCGCCGAAATCCGACCAGACCCAAACTCCGAAGCCAACTGCTACGGCTATATAGAAGATTGACCAGAAAGTCGCCTCTTTGAAGGAGACATCATGTGGCTTGCGAGTTGAAGTTAGAAGATCAAAGATAAGTAGGCCAAGAATGAAAGCTACGGTTAATAGCCAGATTGATGTCGTTATATTCACGCCGCGAGGGTAGTGGCGCGATTCAAGCGGAGCGAATTCAAAACCACAAAGAGACTTGAAAATGCCATGGCGGCGCCGGCATACATAGGACTTAACGAACCGGTAGCTGCAATAGGAATACCGATAACGTTATAAATAAAGGCCCAACCGAGATTAGAGCGGATAATTCTCAGCGTTTTCTTAGCGAGAGTTATCGACTCTATAGCGGTTAATAGCGAAGCTCTCATCAGAGTGATATCGGCAGTTGCAACAGCGGTATCTGTTCCGGTTCCCATCGCCATGCTCAAATTCGCCGCAGATAACGCAGCGGCATCATTGATGCCATCGCCAATCATGAGCACCTTTGCACCATTTGCTTGCAGCTCTTCAATCTTTGTAATTTTTCGCTCTGGTGTAGCGCTTGCAATTACATTCTTACTTGGAATGCCAACTTCAAGAGCAATCTGGTGAGCAGCGGCTTCATTATCACCGGTTAGCAACCAAGTATCTATCCCGCGCTCCTGAAAAGCTTCTATCGCCCGTGAGCTATCTTCTCTAAGGGTGTCGCCGACTTCGTATGCTGCAACAGCTATTCCATCGATTGAAACAACTGAGATGGAATTACCGTGAAGTCGAGCCGCGCTAATTGCGCTCTCAATCTCATTAGGGAAACTTAGAGTTGCTCTACGAATTGCCTCAGGCGATCCAACTAGAACCGGAAAAGTCGCCGAATCAAATTGAACTCTAGCGGCCGCTCCCATTCCAGCAGATTCGGTGTACTCCGAGATTGATTTTCGAGCAATTCCTCTTTCAAGGAAGCTCTTTGTTATAGCTGCTGCGACGGGATGGTTACTCTCATGCTCAATTGCATGAATAGCCATGAAGATCTCATGGTTACTTAATGGAAGTTTTTTAGCATCCACAAGTACTTCTTGTTGAACGCGCATCGCACCGGTTGTCAGCGTTCCAGTCTTATCAAATACGACGGTATCGATTTTTGGCGCAACCTCAAGGACTGCGACTTTTCGAAGGATGATGCCGCGATTTGCGCCGCGACCGGATGCGACTAAGAGAGCTACCGGAGTTGCAAGCCCGAGCGCACAAGGGCAGGCAATTACCAAGACTGCGACCGCTGCTGCGATTGAAGGCGCTAGTTCATTTCCCAGCGAGATCCAAGTTGAGAGAGTCGCGATTGCGATCAGGACAACGATGGGAACAAAGACTCCGCTAATGCGATCTGCAACCCGCTGAATAGGAGCTTTCTCAGCCTGGGCCGCGAGAACCATCTTGGTTATTCGAGATAACTCGGTATCAGATCCGACTCGTTTCGCTTCAATAATGAGTCGACCATTTTGATTAATTGCCCCAGCAATTACCTCCGAGCCTGGCTTCACTTCAACTGGGAGAGACTCACCGGTTAGAAGTGAGTTATCAACGCTGCCAATTCCTTCTATAACTAGACCATCAGTTGGGAATCTCTCGCCTGGCTTAACAATGCAGCGATCTCCGATAACTAAATTCTCAATTGGCGCTACAACTTCTTCGCCGCCGCGCAGGATCACTACCTCTTTTGGATTGAGCGATAGGAGATGAGATAAAGCAGAGCCAGCGCGACGCTTTGCGATTGACTCTAGATATCTTCCAAAGATAATAAAGGTGACTACTGCAGCTGCGACTTCGGCGTAAATATCCCCAGCCCCGGTCGAATTTGCATAAATCGACCAGATAAAAGCAGTTAAAGATCCAAGAGAAATTAAGTTATCCATCGTTGGATGAAAGAAGTTACGGAGCGCAGCTCGATGAATTGGCCAGGCAAGAATTAGGACAACCGGCGCGCTCAGCGTAATGACGAGCCAGCCAGTTGGGGAGTAGAGCGGCGCAGGAAGGCCGAGATCGGCAATAGCGCCTAATAGATAATCATCGAGCCTGAAGTGGAGCGAGTGCCACATCGAAAGAACGATGACGGGAATAGTTAGTGTTAAGGAGAGAAATACGCGCAGACCGAGGCGCCTCGTATTTGAAAAACTTTCACTCTCATCGGTCCGTAACTTTGCGCTATATCCCGCAGCTTTAACGGCATCAATCAGCGCTTTGGTAGCGGTGCCTTGTGGAACGAGTATGTGAGCGGTCTCAGTTGCTAGATTGACGGTTGCTTTTGCACCGGGGACTTTATTTAAAGAGCGCTCTACGGTTGCAACGCAGGAAGAACAAGTCATTCCTTCAATATTTAAATCGACCTGTTCAATCGAGCTCATGGCGAGTTACCACCGGAGTTGATGGACTCTAGAAATTGGGTATGGAGCGCACGGTTTGCAGAGATTCCACTCTTTCCAAAGGGGCCAGCATTTCCTTCAAGATCTGAGAAGATTCCACCGGCTTCTTCAACTATTACAGCCAATGGGACCATGTCCCAGAGCGCAAGGGCTGGTTCGGCTGCGATATCTACAGCGCCTTCTGCAACCAGCATATGTGACCAGAAGTCACCGATACCCCGTACTCGCCAGACTTTATCTAGAAAGTTTAAGTAATTCACTTTTCGCTGGCCCCAACCTGCTAAATCAGAGAAGGAAAGTGAGGCGTCAGAGAGTTCTGAAACTTTCGATGCATAGATCTGTGTCGCTATCCCACCGTTTACTTCGGTGTATGCGCCGAAGCCTGTTGCGGCATACCATCTTCTAAATAGCGCGGGCGCGCTAACCATTCCTGCAATCACTCGATCAACGCCACTTTCATTGCGATGAACTAGCCCGATTAACGAGGCCCAAATTGGAACTCCACGCAAAAAATTCTTAGTACCATCAATTGGATCAATTACCCAGTAACGAGTATTCACATCAATCGACTCAGGTCTTCCATACTCTTCACCAATAATTAGATCCTTTGGCCGCTCTTCCGCGAGAATCTCGCGAATCTTCCGTTCAACTACTCTATCAGCATCAGTCACCGGTGTTGCATCGGGCTTGGTCTCAATCTCAAGATCTTGAGCGCTATAGCGATCGAGTGAAATCGCATCGCTAGCATCAGCTAGGCGCTTTAGAAGTTCTATATCTCCGGTTAACTCTCCGGGGTAAGTCGCCATAGGCGTTAGGTTATAGGTTGCGAAGATGAAGCGAGGATTCGACGAAGCCCCGCGATGCGCATAGAGGTTCTGCCCTCGCTGGGGATGTTGTTTAGAGCACACCCAGCTTCTATATGTGAGCAATTCTTTGGACAGTTCACAATAGCTTCTGCGAGGTCCTCGAAGGCGCTAATCACTCGCGATTGATCTACATGCTCTAAGCCAAATGAGCGAACTCCCGGGGTATCAAAGATCCAGCCACCATCTGGAAGTTCTAAAGCATATGCACTTGATGAGGTATGTCTTCCTTTACCTGTTGCGAAATTAACATCACCAGTTGTGCGCGATTGGCTATTAAGCAGCGCATTGAAGAGCGTTGATTTACCAACTCCCGAGTGGCCAATCAGGACCGACTTCTTGCCGGTTAATTTCTCACGGAGCGAGCTAAGAACTTTGAGGTCACCAGCTTTTACAGATAAGACAAAAGTAGAGATATCAAGGGCTTCATAGGACTGAAGGAACTCAGCGGGATCTGTTAAATCTGATTTGGTTATCACAAGTATCGGTTCAATACCTTGGTCGTAAGCGACAACTAAACAACGATCGACAAAGCCATGTCTTGGGGTTGGATCTGCTGCTGCAACAACAATAACTAGTTGATCGACATTTGCCGCCACGGACTTTTCAAATGCTCCAATGTCATCGACAGTTCTCGATAATAAATTCTTCCGTGGCATTACCTCCACCGCTCTTGCCAAGGTTCCATCTTGGCCCGAAACGTCGCCATCAAGTCGAATCAAATCTCCGACCACAACCGAGTTCTTACCAAGTTCCCGGGCTTTCATCGCTGTAACTACAACTTTCGAATCGGTTAAACAGGTAATCCGACCTCTATCCACAGTAGTCACAAAGGCAATCGGAGCGGCTGAGTAATCTGGTCGATCCTTACTTCTCCTTGGCTTGGAGCGAGGCGCTCTTACTCGAGCATCGCTCTCGTCATAACGGCGATTACTTCGATTACTCAACTGTGCTACTCCATAGCCCTGGAAAATCAGGGAGCGTCTTACGTGTTGTTTCAATGTTCTCAACTACGACATCTCTTATAGCAAGTCCCAAAATTGCACCGGCGGTGGCAAGACGATGATCCTCATAGGTATGGAATAAGTGTGGAGATCTTGAGCTAACTCCGCTATCCGCAGGCTTAATCGTTAGCGAATCACTCTCCTCAATCACCTCACCACCACCGGGACGGATCAGAGCGTTAATCTCAGTTGCAAGGGCTGCGAGGCGATCAGTTTCATGGAGTCTTAGGTGTCCGATGCCACGGAGATGTGAGGGAGAATCCGCTAACGCAGCAAGGGCAGCGATTGATGGAGTTAGCTCACCTTCATCGTGAAGATCAATATCAATTCCTTTTATCTTTCCTGTTCCGGAGACTTTTAAACCATCTTGGACAAATTCAATCTCGGCTCCCATTGCGGTAAATATCTTGCGGAGTCGATCGCCAGGTTGGGTAGTTGATTTGGGCCAATCTCTAATTACTACCTCACCGCCGCAAATAATCGGCGCTGCCATAAATGGCGCTGCATTTGATAAGTCTGGCTCAATCACCAACTCTCTTCCGGTTAGCCCGCCTTGCAAGACTTGCCAAAAAACTCGCGCGCCCTCTTTTCCAACCTTTACCTCAGCGCCAAAGTCACGGAGCATCGCGATAGTCATCTCGATGTGAGGAAGCGAAGGAAGCGTTTCGCCAATATTGATCACCTTTAATCCTTCGCGCATCTTCGGCCCAGCTAAGAGAAGTGCTGAGAGGAATTGGCTTGATTTACTTGCATCAACTTCTACCTCGCCGCCCCGAATTGATCCCGCGCCATTTATGAGAAGTGGGAGTGAATACTTATTCTTATGGTCAATAGTTACGCCGAGATCTTCCAAAGCCTTAATCAATGGTCCGACGGGACGTTCGTGAGATCGGGCATCGCCATCGAAATTAACTAGACCTTTTGCAAGCGCTGCTACTGGAAGCATAAAACGCATCACTGTTCCAGCATTTCCAACATCTATTGAAGCCGGGCCATAGAGCGGGGTTGGAGTTATCTCCCAAACCTCATTCGTTGCTTGAACGTTCGTACCAAGGGATCTAAGCGCCGCGACCATTAAATCGGTATCACGTGAGCTAAGTGGCCTAATCAATCGAGAGGGAGAATCAGCGAGAGCCGCAAGAATTAGGGCTCGATTTGTGACTGACTTCGATCCGGGAATGGTTAGCGTTGCGCGAATTGGTTTAGCGCTTCTCGACTCGTCAGCGCCGAAGAGGCCGCGATATGGCGCGTTCCAATCCGTCATGAGCCGAGTCTAACCGGAGATAGATTAGAGCCGTGTGCGGTCGTTTTGCTCTCTCTGCGATGCTTACTGATATCGCTGAGGAATTCTCGACACATAACTCAGATGGCGAGACACCTAGATCACTTCCTATTGATTGGAACATCAAGCCCACGCAAGATATTTACATCATCAAATCTGACTTAACTCGCAAAATTGATGTTGTTAGTTGGGGATTGATTGCGCCTTGGAGCAAGAGCGAGGAAGAAGCGCTCCGCTCGCAATCGCAGGCGATTAATGCGCGGTTTGAATCGGTTCATGAGAAGCCAACCTTTAAGCGGGCATTTACCAGAGCTCGTTGTTTAATTCCGGCCTCTGGTTACTATGAATGGGCCACTGAACTCGGACGCTACAAGACAAAACAACCGGTCTACATTTCTAGGGAAGATGGGCGCCTCTTAGCCTTCACCGGAATCTATGAGAGTTGGAGATCCCCTGATGGCGTAGTGCGAAAGAGTGCAGCGATTATCACCCGGCCCGCCGTTGGCGAGTTAGCGAAGGTTCATGATCGGATGCCGGTTTTTCTACCGCGAACAATTTGGGATGAGTGGTTAGATCCTGAGAATAAAGATGTTGAATTTCTCCGCTCATTAATGGAGGTCAAGAAACCAGATGAGGGTTTGAGATTCTGGCCGGTCCGTCCGTTAGTGAATTCGATTAAGAATAACGGCGCGGAGTTGATTGAGCCGATAGAGCTCGGGGAGCCAGAGGTTCTCTTCTAGCGATAGCCTTTGGGGCGATAATTTAGAGCTTTTAAAATTGGCCATGCAAAAGTGAGGGAGGGTCTGACTTAATTGGTCTCAAAGAAGTCAGCAGATAAGAATCCGGAAGAGCTTCCGGTGGATGGCGCTGCCCAACCTCTTGAGTTAGAAGAAAGCGATGCAAAGTCGGCCAGTTCGAAATCGACTAGTACGAAATCTCAGGTTTCGAAATCTGTTAGTACAAGATCTGGTGGCGAATTAGTACGCGTTGATCGCGAAAAGGAATCTGCAGCCGAGCGGAGTAAGCGATTTGAGCGTGATGCGCTGCAATACATGAATCAACTCTACGCAGCCGCGCTCCGTTACACCCGTAACCCAGATGATGCCCAAGATCTAGTACAAGACACTTATACAAAGGCCTATACCTCTTTCCACCAATTTGAACCAGGAACGAATCTAAAGGCTTGGCTCTATCGCGTTCTTACAACGACATTCATAAATACATATAGAAAAGATCAACGTAGGCCACAGCGCTCGGATAATGAAGTTGAAGATTGGCAGCTAGCTGATGCAGCCTCGCATACAAGTGATCAAGGAAAATCTGCCGAAGAGGTTGCCTTGGAGAATCTTCCCGATAGCGATATCAAGCGAGCCCTCCATGAAATCCCCGAAGAATTTCGCATCGCCGTCTATCTAGCCGATGTTGAAGGCTTTTCTTACAAAGAGATCGCAGAGATTGTCGATGTTCCTGCGGGAACGGTCATGTCCCGGCTCCATCGGGGAAGAAAACAGCTCCGAGAGAAGTTGACCGAGTATGCCCGCGAGCTTGGATATGTGAAGGGGGGCAAGTCATGAATCAGATTTCCTGCGAACTCTGCCAAGAATGGCTCGTACCCTTCATTGATAATCAGATTGAGGATTCGGCGGTATTTAATGAGATTGCTTTCCATCTCCAAGATTGCGCTGATTGCCGCACCCAACTCGAAATTGAACGTCGGACTATCGGGGTAGTTCGCGCGCTATTAAGTAGATCATGTTGCGAAACTGCGCCGGTAACCCTCCAGGAGCGAGTAGCGCACCAACTTCACTTGCTACAACTTCAACAATCAGCTGGATTTACCCAGACTGAGATCATCACCCAATATCGACGTACCGAGATCACAATCGATGGCGAGACCCAGATTGAGATTGAGACCTCTCATGAGATCCGTCGAGATTTCCCATTGCCTTAAGATATATATCTAGCTCTAGAACTCACTCTTACCAACTCAATTAACTGGCGAGTTGCCCCTCATGACGTTTTACAGTAGCGATCACGCGATATGTAACTGGAAGCAGGATTACTTCAAAGAGAGTTTTATAAAGATATCCAGTAGCTAAGTAATTTAGAAACTCGGAGAAGTTCAATCGACCGAGTGATGCAATCAAGGTAAAAACCAAGGTATCTACAAATTCCCCAATGACAGTAGATCCAATAAGTCGAGTCCATAACTTGTTGGCGTATTTCTTGCCGGCAGTCTTCTCCTTGATCCAAGTGAGGGTCCAAGCATTTGAGAGTTGGCCGAGAAGGAATGCGATAACGCTTGCCGCAACGATTTGCGGAACAAAACCAAGGATTGATTCAAAGGCAGCTTGGTTCTCCCAACCTTGCGCAGCCGGTGAGATCTGTACCAACCAGAAAGTAAGACCAGCCAAGATCCCAATTCCAAAGCCGGTGTAGATGATCCGGCGAGCGGCTTTGAAACCATAGACCTCTGTTAAGACATCGCCGAGGATGTAAGTGAGTGGAAATAAGAATGCGCCGCCATCGGTCTTTATGGGACCGAAGTCGATGAATTTTGTTGCACCGATATTTGAGATAAGCAGGAGTGAGCAGAAAACGGCGGCAAGTATCGGATACCAGCTACGTAAATTATTACTGCTCGAGAGATTTGAACTCATCAACGCAAAAGATACCGGAGTTTGGCTAGCTGAACCCCTAGATTTACCGCCATGAGAAGCGATTCACTGATCGGCGCTGTTGGGATTTCCCAGATGAGCGTCCGTCCTGGTGATACCGCGCTTGCACATGGTTCAGGGGATATGCCGGTTCTCTCAAATAGTTTTCTCCTTGTACTGATGGAGAGTGCTTGTAACTCGGCTCTTGCTGAGTTTCTAGAGAATGGTGAATCAACAGTTCTTACCGATATTGATATCGAGATACATCATTGTGTTGGGATTGGCACAGAAGTTCAGGGCGCTGCGACATGCATTGGATATGAAGAGAATGTTTTGACTTTTGCCTGTGAAATACATGACGGTCCGCGCTTAGTCGCTGCATCAATGATGCGAAGGACTGTTGTGGAACGTGTTTCATTCCTTGCGCGGACCGCCGCTTTGACGATTATGTCGCAACAGGGTGAGAGCTAAAAAACTACCTTAGCTAACTCCCTACCTTAGCGAACTTCCTACTTCTTAGTTGCCCAGAAGATCTCGGCAATCTCATCGATCTTTGCGATCAACTTCTCTGCGACCGCAACGTCATTAGTGCCTTTAGTTCCAGCAGCTCCTGCAAGTTTGGTCGCCTCATTAAATAGGCCGTGAAGTTGTGGGTATGCCTCGAAGTGATTTGGCTTGAAGTAATCAGTCCAAAGCACCCAGAGATGCTCTTTTACTTGATGGGAACGCTCTTCTTTGATGGCGACGGCGCGTGATTTGAAATCAGCATCGCTTGAGGCTGCGTACTTTTCCATGCAGGCCTTTACTGAGAGCGCTTCAATCTTTGCTTGGGCTGGATCGTAAACGCCACAAGGTAGATCGCAATGTGCATAAACCGTAAGCATTTGAAACCTCGCTTCATATGTTCGTGTTAAGTTCGATTCAGGTCGACTTAATGAAACCGAATTTAGTGGAAGACTACCGGCCATGGCGAAGTTTGGCTTTTTGAGGCTGGGAACTCTCGGTTTAGGCCGGGTCAAAGTCGCAGGAGAATCAATGTCGCCGACTTATAAAGATGGGGCAATTCTTCTAGTGCGCTGGCTAGACGGAATCCGCCGAGATTTGCCGTTGGGAAGTGTCGTAGTAATCGAACGTGAAGAGATGCCCGGCATCTTCTTTGTTAAGCGGATACAGAAGTCCCATAGCGGGGCATATTGGGTCGAAGGGGATAACCGAGATCCAGAAGTTGCCAGTCGGATGAAGGATTCAAGAAGTTGGGGCTACATTCCAGCTCACGAAGTTCGAGGAAAAGTACTTTTTAGGATTTGGTAGGCCAGGGTCAGTTGTCCCTAGAAACAATTAGCGCAAGCAAAAATTAGCGCGAGAAACAATTTGCGCTAGCAAAAATTTGCGCTAGTAAGAACTAGCGCGAGAAAGCCTCTGCGATTAACGCCTTCTGCTCTTCTTCATGAACGTGAATGCTTCCTGTTGCAGGGCTTGCGGCGGCGCGTCGAGAGACGCGGCGTACTTCACGGCTGATTCCAGATGACTTCATAGCATCACTTAAAGTTGCAGAGAGAAACGGCCAAGGACCTTGATTTGCCGGCTCATCTTGAACCCAGAGAACACTGGCATTTGGATAACGACTTAGCTCTGCCAGAATCTCTGATGTTGGAAGTGGATAGAGCTGTTCTACCCGCACGATTGCAGTTGTGGTATCGCCAAGACGTGCGCGCTCGGCCAACAACTCCCAATAAACCTTGCCGCTACAGAGAATTAAGCGAGTTGCATTTACAACTCCAGCATCGGAGATCAAAGGTCTAAATGTTCCACTTGTGAAATCAGCAAGCTTTGATGCAGCTGCTTTTAGTCGAAGCATCGACTTCGGCTCAAAGATTATGAGCGGTTTGCGCGCTGGATTCTTGGCATGCCATCTAAGGAGATGGAAGTAAGAAGCGGCTGAAGATGGTTGTGCAACAGTCATGTTGTTCTCGGCACAGAGGGTTAGGAATCGCTCAATGCGTCCGGATGAGTGATCTGGACCCTGGCCCTCATAGCCATGTGGCAACAAGAGAACTACGGATGAACGCTCACCCCATTTCTGTAGCGATGAGGAGATGAATTCATCAACAACTGTCTGGGCGCCATTTGCGAAATCTCCGAATTGGGCTTCCCAGAGAACCAGCGCATTTTCCCGCTCCAAGGAATAGCCATATTCAAAGCCCATCGCTGCGTACTCCGAGAGGAGTGATTCGACTACAAAGAATTGATTTTCGGCAGAGTGCGAATCTGCGCCGTCAGAGATTAAGGCGCGAAGTGGAATCCATTCGCTGCCATCTTTGTAATCGCGGACGATTGCGTGGCGATTAGAGAATGTTCCGCGACCCACATCTTGGCCAGCGATGCGGATGGGATGGCCATCAAGAAGTAGTGATCCGAAGGCGAGCATCTCACCGCCCGACCAATCAATGGTTCCATCATCAAGCATCGTGACGCGACGTTGAAGTTGTGGCATCAACTTCGGATGGACTTGGAAATTAGTTGGGACTTCGACTTGAGTTGCAGCAATTTTTCGCGCTATCTCTTCAGGAATAGAAGTATTTGTCTTATTTGGATCCGACTCTTCTAGTCGTTCAAAGTTCGGTTTTTCGGGAAGCTTGTCATGGACTGATGCGAAGATTCCCTCAAGCTGGGTCTGGAACTCTTTAGCAATCTCATCTGCTTCCTCTTGGGTGATATCACCGCGACCGACGAGAGCTTCAGCGTAGAGAACGCGAGTCGTCCGCTTAGCGTCGATTAACTTATACATCTGTGGCTGGGTGAAACTTGGTTCATCGCCTTCGTTATGGCCGCGACGGCGATAACAGACCATGTCAATCACAACATCTTTGTTAAATGTCTGGCGGTATTCGAAGGCAACTCGCGCAACTCTTACGCAAGCTTCCGGGTCATCGCCATTTACATGGAAGACCGGGGCTTGAATCATCTTGGCAACATCGGTTGCATATCGAGAAGAGCGCGCTGCTTCTGGGGAGGTAGTGAAACCAACCTGGTTATTGATAATTACATGAATGGTTCCGCCAGTTCGATATCCACGGAGCTTTGACATCGCAAGGGTTTCTGCAACTACGCCCTGTCCGGCAAATGCTGCATCGCCGTGGATCAAAACGGGAAGAGTTGAGAAGGAATTCTTCACATTCTTCTTATCCTGTTTTGCTCGAACAATTCCCTCAAGAACTGGGTTTACCGCTTCAAGGTGAGATGGATTTGCGGCGAGATAAATCTTGGTCTTATCGCCACTCTCAGTTACAAAGTCGCCGTAGGTTCCAAGGTGATACTTAACATCACCGGAGCCCTGTACGGAATTTTCTTGGTAATGCCCCTCGAACTCTTGGAAGATCTGGCCGTAAGACTTACCGGCAACATTGGCAAGAACATTTAACCGACCACGGTGTGGCATTCCAATACAGATCTCATCTAGCCCAGATTTAGCGGCGTAGCGAGCGATGGTGTCGAGAAGTGGAATTACCGATTCGCCACCTTCAAGTGAGAAACGCTTCTGGCCGATGAACTTAGTATGTAGGAAACTTTCAAATGCTTCTGCTGAATTTAATTTACGTAAGATTCGAAGCTGATCTTCGCGAGTGAAGAAGGGTGAGCCGACCTCAACTTGATTTTGGATCCACTTCCGCTCCTCTGGTGAATCGATATACATATATTCAATTCCAATGGAGCGGCAATATGAATCGCGGAGAATACCTAGGACATTACGTAGCTTTGCTGAAGTCCGGCCACCAAACCCGCCTGTTGCAAACTCTCTATCTAGATCCCAGAGCGTTAGTCCATGAGTTACTACATCTAAATCTGGATGGCTACGTTGTTGATATTCAAGGGGATCAATATCTGCCATCAAATGGCCGAAGGTGCGATAGGAATTGATTAGATTTTGAACTCGAGCAGTCTTATTAACCTGGGATTCACTCTCAAATTGCATGTCTGCATGCCAGTGAATCGGAACATAAGGAATTCGTAGCGCGGCAAAGATCTCCTCATAGAACCCCTCAGCGCCAAGGAGGATTTCATGGATTCGCCTTAAGAAGTCACCGGATTGTGCGCCTTGAATGACGCGGTGATCATAAGTAGAGGTAAGCGTTACAACTTTAGAGATAGCAAGACGTGCGATTGTTTCTTCACTTGCTCCTTGGAATTCGGCGGGGTAATCCATAGCTCCAACGCCGAGAATCAGGCCCTGGCCTTGAACTAGTCGGGGAACTGAGTGAACTGTTCCGATAGTGCCGGGATTGGTAAGCGAACAAGTTGTTCCTGCAAAGTCCTCAACAGCGAGAGTTCCATTACGGGCTTTCTTAACTAGCGATTCATAGGTCGACCAGAATTGGCCAAACTCCATTCCCTCGCAGCCCTTTATTGAAGGCACCAATAATTGGCGCGATCCATCTTCTTTAGCCAAATCAATCGCGATACCAAGGTTTATATGCTCTGGGTAACCGATTGCAGCCTTGCCATCTTGTTCGGTGAAGAAGGCATTCATCTCAGGCATTGCCCGTAACGCTTTGATCATTGCGTATCCGATGATGTGGGTGAAGGAAACTTTTCCACCACGGGCACGCTTCAAGTGATTATTAATTACCGTTCGATTATCAATCATCAACTTTGCTGGAATAGCGCGAACACTTGTTGCTGTCGGTACTGATAACGACGCCTCCATGCTCTGCACCACGCGATTAGCGACGCCACGAAGCGGTTCGATCCGTGCTGCAGATGGCGATGTAATTTCTTGAACTGGTTTAGAGATTGGTTGGGCTGGAGTTGGAGTCGGTTGTTGCGCCGGACGAACTACTTGCTGGACAACTTGTTGGACGACTGGTTGATGTTGCGCTGGTTGTTTTGGAAGTTGCGGTGCGGCAGCAACCGGTGCGCTTGGCGCTACTGGCGCCACAGGCACTGGTGAACTTGGCGTTGCCGGCGCAGAAGCAATTGGCGCACTAGGAACCGTGGGTGAAGCTTGTTGTTTCAAATCTCGTTTTGGAACCGGAGGAGTTCCCGGCGCAGTTGCTGCACTACTTACCGCACCACTACTTACCGATGCACCATTAGAAGCCGGTTTGTAACCAGCAAAGAAAGCTTTCCAATCTTCAGTAATTGAATTTGGATCACGTAGGTATTGCTCATACATCTCATCAACGAGCCACTCATTAGCTCCAAATGAGCCACCGAACTTATTTTCGGGAGTCATACCTGTCACAGAAAGTAAGCCTATCTTCGGTTCGCCACCGAGACCTACCGAGTTAGAGGTTGCCGAGAGCGGTATTGACCACAGTGAATCCAGATCAACCCAAAAATTAAGGTAATGGGGTGAGCGACGGGGCTCGAACCCGCGACATCCCGGACCACAACCGGGTGCTCTACCAGCTGAGCTACGCCCACCATGATTTTCAAGCGCGCTAAGTCTATCTCAAGTTCCCGGAGAGTATCTCTCTAGTTTTTGAAGGCTTACGAAGAGTTACGTTTCCACAATCTCTATCCAAGACCTGACTCCCGTCTTCTGACCTTGGGTATTAATCGCCAGTGCCACAATCTAGGGAAGATCAAAAAAAGCGATTCGCATTAAAGGAATCTCAGTCGAGTCGAGAGCAATTAATTTCTTCAGACGAAATTGAAGTGGGATTTGCTTTCTCTAGTGAACCATCTGCAAACTCTAAATCCGAGAAGTCACCGCTAACTAGCCCGAGAACTATAATTTCTGACGCCAACAACTATGATTCCAACAACTCCGATTCCAACAATTATGGGGAGTTGCAGCCTTTACTTGATGACCCATCAATAGAAGAGATTTGGATCAACTCTCCACAGCGAGTATTTGTCGCAAGATTCGGTAGGAGTGAATTGACTAACCTTGTGCTTACTTCTCACCAAGTTCAATCAATCATGGATCGAATCCTTCTCTGGAGCGGTCGGAGAATAGACTTGGCTCAGCCATTTGTTGATGCACGGCTGCCAGATGGCTCAAGATTGCACATTACGATTCCGGAAATAACCGCTGAACATTGGGCTATAAATATCCGAAAGCACCTCCTAAGAGGAAAGTCGCTCCATGATCTCGTCGAGTTAGATGTAATGGATGTTGAAGTGGCTTCTTATCTAATTGGCGCTGTTAAGAACCGAAAGAACTTCCTAGTTAGCGGTTCAACTCAAGCCGGAAAGACCACCCTACTCAACGCATTGGTGAGTTCAATTCCTGTAACAGAACGAGTCATTACGATTGAAGAGGTCTTTGAACTAAAACCAAAGCTGCCGGATTGCGTTGCGATGCAGACTCGAACTAGCAACCTCGATGGCAGCGGAGAGATTTCAATCAGGCGCTTAATCAAAGAAGCGCTTCGGATGCGCCCATCTAGATTGATTATCGGCGAAATTCGTGAGGCAGAGTCCCTCGATTTACTCATTGCTTTAAATTCCGGGATTCCTGGCATGGCAACACTCCATGCAAATTCAGCGAGAGAGGCGATCCGTAAGCTGCAGACGTTGCCAATGTTGGCTGGCGAGAACATAACCCAGGAGTTTCTAACTCCTACGGTTGCCCGGGCAATTGACTTAGTGGTCCATGTGGGTATGGATTCAGAGGGTAAACGAAGAATCCTCCAGGTTCTCGGTGTCTCAGAAAGATCTGAAGCCGGTCACATTGATTGTGAGGAAATCTTTACTTGGAACGGTGCAGATTACGAAGAAGGAATTGGCTACTTTGCTTAAGCACCTTTCGCATCTCACACTTTTGATTATTGATCTTCCTATGGAGAAAATTCTTTCAAATCTAGATCCAAATGGAACTTTAGATGGCGTTTTCTTGACGCCATTACTTGTTGGATTGATTGCTGCAGGAATGGCGTTGCTTGGTTGGCTTCGGATTGCAGATGAAACAATTTTCCACTTCTCTCAAAAAGAGCGATTAAATAGAAGTACAAACAAACGCAATTTTGGTAGAGCCCAAGGAAGAGATGTAAGCCCCCGCACTTCAAACTTATCTAGAAAGGAACTAGGGGGCTCGAATAACTCGGCACAATTACTCCAGATGATCTCCGCTTTAGGTAGTACATTCATTGTCACCCTGCTTTTAACTACATCTGTTCAAATTAGTCTCGCCATATCTCTCTTGTTTACCGGATTGCCATTCTTTCTCGCTAAGCGCAAGTCGGAGCGGTCCCAAGTCGAACGAGATCAAGCGTGGCCTGTCGCAATTGATGAGATAGTCGCATCCCTTCAAGCCGGACTTTCAATTACCGAATCGATTACCGCTTTGGCGCAACAAGGTCCACCTCAGCTGCAAGCGACTTTTGAGAGAGTACAAATTGGTTTAAGTAGCGGTGAAAATCTAGAGACACTTTTACAAATGGAGATGCAGATTCTCGATAGCGCAACGGCTGATCAAACGTTAAGCACACTTCGTTTTGCGAAACAATTTGGAGGTAGAGAAGTAATAAGTACTTTGCGAATGCTCTCAACTTTCCTCCGCGAGGAGATAAAAGTTCGCGAGGAAATTGAAACTCGTTTTGGCTGGGTACGAAATTCGGCTGTACTGGGCGCAGTGGCTCCATGGCTGCTTCTAGCTCTCCTTTCAACACAGCGAAGCACAGTTGAGGCATATCAAACAACAGCCGGGGTATTCATTCTCTCTTTAGGTGTAATTTTTACTGCGATTGCATTTCTTTGGATGGAACGAGTATCGCGGATTCCAAGTCCACCACGACCACTAAGACCGGTATTTTCTAGATGAACTTTTCTATTCTAAATTTCTTTACCGTCGCACCCTTGCTCTACTTCGGAATCTGGCTAATTGCACAGGAGAGCTTGTTAGGTTCGGAACGTTTAGCCAGTTATCTGAAAGGAGCGAAAAAACACGGTCGAGAAAAGGATTCGAGTCGAGTCGATAATTCGAGCGAGTTTAAGAACCCGAGCCAATCAAAGAGTCCCAGCCGAGCCAAGAACTTCACTCGAAATAGGACAGTCCATCTCTCAAAATCTAGAAATCTTGAACATATAACGCTAATTGCCACTGTCTTGGTACTGGTTCTCACAGGAACTTTCGCAATAGCTTTTAAGTATGCAAAAACTCCTCTTTTTGTTCTGATCACAATTGTGATGTCAGTTGCATGGTTGCAGAAGAAGAAGTTGAAGGATGAGAAAAATGCCTTGCAAGCACGACTCGATGGTGAGCTACCCGGCTTAATTCAGATGCTGACTTTGATGATCGCATCTGGGATATCTCCACTTCGTGCAATCGAATTGATTGCTCTTAATACCGACTCAGAACTCTCCTCAGAGTTGCTCCAAGTACTCGAAAGGGTTCGCCAAGGCGATTCCTCTTCTCAAGCTTTGGAGGTTTTTGCACGGAGAGTTAATACCCTCGATGCTCGTAGATTCAGTAACGCGATATCTATGGCGCTCGAACGAGGCTCACCCTTGATACCAGTCCTTAGCGCCCTTGTTGGCGATGCAAGAAACGAGGAGAAAATAAGACTGCTACGGAGGGTTGGAAAGTCTGAAATCGCGCTAATGGTTCCCGTGGTCTTTCTATTACTTCCTATCTCAGTTCTCTTTGCTCTTTTTCCATCATTTGCGGGCCTACAGAAGTTCTAGATCCGCTAAGCCCGATGTTTCAATTCATGCCTTAAAAGCAAGTTATCCACAATTTCACTGCCACTCCGTTTTGGATGTCATCCATCAGTGATTATTCGCGGACTGAAGGTAACTCAAGCCATGAGTACAGAATTGAGGTCAAAGGTGTCATCAAATACAAGATTAGCGAAGCCAGCCGCAAAAGGGTCGCGCTTCAGAATGTCTCTCTTTTTGTTACTGCCTCGAGTTAAGTCCCTCGTCAACAAGACACTTGAATCCTTAGCAAACTTAGCAATCTATTTGGACATGATTATTAGGAAGACAGGCAAGCGCGCACTAAATCTGATTCCATTAAGTATTCGCGGAAAACTGATTGCCCTAAATGATGAATACAAGTTGCATAGAAACAAACTTCTTGGAATTAAAGAATTTCCCACATGTTCCTCCACTAATTCAAATAGCGCTTTGATTTGCGAATTGGATACTGAGCGTTCGCTTCAAAGAGGCGATATCCCCGGTTGGGTTCTAGTTGTATTAATGACAACGGGGCTCGTTACCGCGCTATGGACCATCGCGGCGCCACGATTGAGCCAAATCCTCAAAAACTCACTCGATTCCATGAACAGTATCCGATGAAAAATCTAACGGTTATAGCGCCGGTCGATGAAAGATCCATGCAGCGCGGATCAATTGAGTCCGGACTTGTGCTCATTCCAACAACTCTCTTCTTCCTTGCCGCTCTACAACTACTACTCGCAGGCTCCTGGCAAACCATTGAACGAGCGCGACTTCATGACTTGGTTATTGAGAGTTCAATTCAAGAGGCAACTTCTTCGAACTCTCAAATTCCTTTTAGGGGCAATGAACTAGATCCAAAAAAGTTGGGAGGCGGTGCGCTTGATCCTGCGTTCCACCGCTCCTCCAGCGCAGTGTCTAATCTGGATGTTCAGGAGAAAATCACACCAGTTGGAACCCTGAGAACTTTTGAAATGACTACCCAGATACCAATTATTGGAGGTTTTTTTAGAGCACTTGATGGCAGTTTGTTCCAAGTAAAAAACTATGCAGTCTCCATAATCTCGTAAGAATTCATGGGCTCAAGAGAAGATATAGGGTTTAAAAGGCCAAGTAATAAGAGAGAGAGAAAGCGTGGCCCCATACCATCATGTGACGAGCGAGGCTCGGCCACTAGCGAATTCATTTTGATTGCGCTGCCGCTCTTTCTACCTGCACTTCTTTTCTTTCTGGCAATCTCTCAGATTTCAAGGGCTGAGATGGAGGCTTCGATGCTGGCACGCGAAGCGTTGAAAGCATTCATCTCGAGCGAGAACGATGCAGAAGCACATCTGCGCACGAGATTACTTCTAAGCCAATATTCTCAATTAAGCGCTTCTGGCAGAAAGGAAACAACTAGTGGAAATTCACTTTCGAATCAGTACTCAATTACTTGCTCCTCTTATCCATGCATCCAGCCTGGCTCACAAGTTGAATTAACGCTCTTCTCAATTATAGATCTTGATTCAGAGATTTCAGGTATGGAGCAAGCCCCTGGAAATTCATGGGGAGTCGATAGCAATCAAATTCAGAAGCGACGTGTGGCTATTGCCTCGGCACGAGGTTACGTAGATAAATGGTCCTAGTCTCGAGAGAGGATGAGCGTGGGTCAATCACGCCGCTAATCATCTTCTATTTCTCAATAATCTTGGCTCTTATCTTTCTAATCGCAAACGTTGCTTCCGTTTATATTGCAAGGCGAGACTTAATCTCGCGGTCTGAGTCTGCACTTTCCATCGCAGTTCAAGAGTTGGATGAGATTCGTTACTACTATGGTTCACCTTTAACAGATTTCCTTGCGGACGATGCAATTTCATCGAGAGAGCTGCGGGTCCCCATAGATTGCGGGGATGCATCACGAATCTTTACCCAATCTCTTTTCTCCATCTCAAGCATCGGGGCGAGTGCATTGCCTTATGAACCAATACCTTATGAACCATTAAATAAAGTCTCTGCAACCAGCCAACCAACATCAAAACTTTTACCTCGTCATCAGATAAGCATCGAATCAATACAGTGTGACGGCTTTGATCTTTCTGCAAAATTGTCCGAGAGACACGAGTTGCCATTCCAACTACGAGTCTTTGGCTTAACTCACTACATAAATAAGGTTGAAGTCGGCACCGCATCATTTCTCTTGCCGAATGAGGATTAGTCCTGTGCCCGCTATCCTTCGCCAATGGCCGATCGCGACTTTCTTGCAGAAATTTCTGCTCTAGAGAAGTCGCTTTCCGGAATTGAAGGCGTATTGAACCTTCCGGAACTTGAGCGGCGAGCTGTTGAACTAGAGGCAAAGGCTTCCGCTCCCGACCTTTGGAATGATCCCGAGAGTGCGCAGAAGGTAACTAGCGAGCTCTCAAGAACCCAATCAACTATTAACAAAGTTGAATCTCTCAAAAGTCGGGTTGTGGATTTACCGGTAATGCTTGAGTTGGCGACATCAGATTCAGACCAATCAGCAATGTCTGACCTCAGCAAAGAAGTTGATTCTGTGACAAAGGCAATTAGTGATCTTGAGGTTCAAACTCTCCTCAGCGGTGAATACGATCATCGTGATGCACTGATAACTATTCGCTCGGAGGCGGGTGGAGTTGACGCTGCCGATTGGGCTGAAATGGTCTCTCGCATGTTCCTTCGATATTGCGAACGTCATTCACTCTCTGTGAGCGTACTTGAAACTTCTTACGCCGAAGAAGCAGGAATCAAGTCAACTACATTCAAAGTCTCCGGTCCTTATTCATACGGAACCCTCTCGGTCGAACAAGGAACTCATCGATTAGTTCGTATCTCACCTTTCGATAGTCAGAATCGACGCCACACTTCTTTTGCTGGCGTTGAAGTCGTACCCGTTGTAGAGCAGAGTGATCACATAGAAATAGATGAGAAAGAGATTCGAGTCGATGTCTATCGTTCATCAGGCCCAGGTGGGCAAGGTGTTAATACAACCGACTCCGCTGTACGAATTACACATATTCCAACCGGCATTGTTGTTTCATGTCAGAACGAACGTTCACAGATTCAGAATAAGGCAACTGCTATGGCGGTTCTTCAGTCGAAGTTGCTAGAGAAGAGAAATCAAGAAGAGCGGGCAAAGATCGATGCGCTTCGTGGCGATACTTCAGGCTCGTGGGGTAATCAGATTCGCTCTTATGTGCTTCATCCTTATCAAATGGTTAAAGATCATCGCACCGACTTTGAAACTGGAAATACGCAAGCGGTTCTAGATGGTGAACTCGATGGATTTATTGAGGCTGGTATTAAGTGGCGGAGAAGTAAGTAGAAAGCAGCCTAGAGCCATTCATTATTGTCGGCAGCAAGCGGAGTGATTCCTAATAACATCAAGCCAAGAACGTTTGCCCTGCATGCGCAGACATTCACTTATTTCACACCAAAGCGTGCGGGTATATGCCCAGATTTTCGGGCCCCGCTACCTAGAATCCACCCGTGATTAAGTTCGAGAACGTGACCAAGGTTTATCCGAAGTCCGACAAGCCGGCTCTCGAGAATATCTCCCTAGAGGTCGAAAAAGGGGAGTTTGTCTTCTTAGTTGGTCTATCTGGTTCTGGTAAATCAACTTTCTTGCGACTTGTCTTGCGGGAAGAGAGACCAACCTCGGGAAGTATCCATGTGGCTGGCAAGGATCTGAAATCCCTCTCAAATTGGAAAGTTCCACAACTTCGTCGCCAAGTGGGTACCGTGTTTCAAGATTTTCGTTTGCTACCTAACAAGACCGTTTCAGAGAACGTTGCTTTTACTCTTCATGTATTGGGTTACTCAAGAAAAGAAATTGCTCGAGAAGTTCCTGAAGTTCTTGAACTCGTGGGATTAGAAGATAAGAGCGATAGAAAGCCGGGAGAGTTATCCGGTGGAGAGCAACAAAGAGTTGCTATCGCACGAGCTTATGTTTCTAAGCCAGCCATCCTCATTGCCGATGAGCCAACTGGAAACCTTGACCCGGCAACTTCTGTTGGAATTATGAAGTTGTTAGATCGCATCAATCGTGAAGGGACTACGGTAGTCATGGCAACTCATGACGCAGGAATCGTTGATCAAATGCGCAAACGCGTTATCGAATTAGAGGCAGGTCACGTGGTCCGTGATCAGGCTCGTGGCGTTTACGGATACTCGGGATAGGGCGAGGGAAATGAAAGCTAGATTCATTCTCAGTGAAGTTGGAATAGGTCTTCGCCGGAATCTAACTATGACATTTGCCGTGATTATCACGGTTGCTATTTCATTATCGCTTCTCGGTATTGGCTTACTCTCTAATTCTCAAGTTAGAGTAATGAAGGATTACTGGTACGACAAGATCGAGGTTTCGGTATTCCTTTGCGGTTCGCTCTCGGAGGCTTCTTCTTGTTCTGGCGGAGTAGTTACAGATGCACAGCGATTGGAAATCCAACGTGACCTCGAAGCGCTTCCCGTAGTTGAAACTGTTTATTACGAATCGCAATCAGAGGCTTTTGAAAGGTTCCAGGAGCGCTTCAAAGACTCTGCAATCTCTCAGAACGTAACCGTGGATCAATTACCCGAATCATTCCGCGTTAAATTAAACGATCCAACTCAGTTTGCTGTTATCCAGAGCGCTTTTTCGGGTCGCCCCGGAGTAGATGTAGTACAAGATCAACGTTCAATCCTTGAGAAGTTCTTCCGACTCCTTAATGTCTTACGTGATGGAGCGCTAGCAATTGGCTTTGCCAGCGTACTCACCGCAGCGTTACTAATTAGCAACACCTTAAGGATCGCAGCCTTTAATCGCCGCCGCGAAACTAATGTGATGAAACTCGTTGGAGCGAGCTCATTCTCAATCCAACTCCCATTTATCTTGGAGGGAATCTTCTCCTCAATTCTTGGTTGGGGTTTTAGCCTTGGTCTTCTATCAGGGCTTAAATATGTGATTGATGATCGAATAGCGCCGCTGCTCACCTTTACTAACTTCTTTACTTGGAACGATGTTTGGCTCACCTCCGCATACCTTCTCGGTACCGGTTTACTAGTGGCCACAGTTGCCTCTACCCTTACGCTTCGTAAGTATTTAAAGGTTTAAGGCATGAGGGGATTGCCCCTCAAGAGGAGAGTTGTTTTAAGTGGCTACTCGTTCCCCAAAACCCTCAAAGCCTTCCTCTAAATCGCCCGCTAAAAGTTCAAAGGCTTCAAAGCCGAAAGTCACTGTTAGATCTACTGTTAAAAAGAGCGCTCCCGAGGCCACGAGTATTGGTGATGCGCTCGAAGTGCAAAGTGTTGCTAATAAGCAACAAATAAGTCCAACCCAGAATGTAACTGAAACTGTAAATGGATCCGACCTGAGAATGGATCAGAGAAATGATCGTGTGGCTCTAGTCTTTCTTGGAGTCTTTATAGCAGCGCTCTTCTTTGTCCTCGGTGCTAGTTTTGGTAACTCACAAGGAAATTCGCTTGTAGATGGCGCGATCGATGAATTAGTTGCTAATTCGACCGCTGACGTTGATCGAGGAACCTTAGAGAGAGCGGCAATCGAGGGAGCGCTAAAGGCATCGGGAGATGGTTGGGCAAACTATTTCCCAACAACGACTTTGGAATCGCTAAACAATTTAACGGCAAATGTTCTTACTGGAATTGGAGTCTCTATTCGTGAAGTGCGATCAGGGGCTATAGAGATTGCGGGTATTCAAGATGACACTCCCGCATTTCGAAACGGTCTTCAAGTTGGAGATCAGCTAATTCAAATAAATGGAACTGATGTCCAAGGTGCTTCACTAACCACGGTTGCTGCACTAATTCGAGGCGATCTTGGCAAAGAAGTAGTAATCCAAGTAAATCGCAACGGATCTAGCAAAGTTTTCTCACTTCTTACTGAAAGAATTGATGTCAAGTCAGTAGATGCCTCCCAGATAACTTCTGATATTGCCTACCTATCAATCAATACATTTGCATCTGGAACATCATCTGAGTTCTTCGCCGCATTTAAGTCGCTAAATAGTTCTAAGGGAGTCGTAATTGATCTCCGTGATAATCCAGGCGGTTTGATCGAAGAGGCTGTTTCCATCGCGGAACTATTCATTGGTAGAGGCGTAATTGTCTCTTATCGCGCCAATGGCGAAGAGAAAGTTTTTAGTGCGAGTAATCCAAATCCAAGCAGAGTTCCGGTAGTCTTAATGATCAATAAAAGAACAACAAGCGCAGCAGAAATCCTTGCTGGAGCATTTCAAGATAGAAACCGTGGCGTAGTTATTGGTGAGAAATCCTTTGGTAAAGGTTCAGTTCAAGAGTTCATGACCTTGAAGGACGGCTCAAAACTCGAGTTAACGGTGGCCCTCTACTTAACTCCTAGCGGTAGAACTATTGAAGGAGTTGGGATAGTGCCGGATCTGCGAGTCTCAAACTCAGAGATAAAGGTTAAAGCGCTTCAGATTCTTGGTGGGCTGGCCCAATTAGGCTCCAAAAACTAAAAGACCGCTTACTAGCTCCCAATTACTCTTACATTCTCACTAATTGATTACCCTTATCCAATGGTGAAGGAATCTGGTAGGAAATTGATAGCCCAAAATAAAAAGGGTCGTCATGATTACTTCATCGATGAGGTTTTTGAAGCAGGTTTAGTGCTTCAAGGAACGGAAGTTAAGTCTCTTCGCGCTGGTCGTGCGACCCTCACAGATGGCTATGCCTCGGTAAGAGATGGAGAGCTATTTCTTGCTGGCGTTCATATCCCGGAGTACAACGAGGGATCATGGACTAATCATGAACCACGTCGCGAACGTAAACTTTTAATGCAAAAACGTGAAATAACGAAGTTGATTGGCACTCTCAAGGAATCTGGATTAACACTAATTCCGCTATCGCTTTACTTCAAAGATGGCATAGTCAAAGTTGAAATGGGTTTAGCACGAGGTAAAAAGGCTCACGACAAACGTGACTCACTCAAGGAGAAGCAGGCTTCGAGAGAAATTGATCGCGCGCTATCGCAGCGAGCAACAGGCAAATCCTCAGGAAAAGGCTCGCGAAGGAGAGATTTCGACGAGTAGTCGTGCGTAGGAATAAAGGGATTTCTCTCCTTGTTGAGCCTCACGTACAATTCCATATCTAGCTTCTAATCCTTAAGGCACAAACTCTTGGGGGTGAACGGTCTCGACTTCGATTGTTGAGCCAGGGGAAGCGGGCCGAGGAAGCCGGGATGATCTCGTTAACCACAAAAACCCGTGCATAAATACAGACGCAGATAAAACTTCGTCTGATTACGATCTCGCTGCCTAAGCGAGCGCTGTAATCCGTTGCCCTGAGCTTGCTCTCGCCTCAGGGTCCAACGTCGATAGAGGGCTTACCAACCGATAACGTTGTGATTATCGGCAGGGACATCTAACACAACTGCGTTCGTCGGCTACTTGTGTGCGTGAGAGCCGGGACAGAGAAAGCGATTAGCACACTACGCCCGTAGAAGCCCTGTTTCAGTGTCGAAGGACCCGGGTTCGATTCCCGGCACCTCCACCATTTTTGCTTCCTTAATGACTGGAAGAATTGCTTGAGGCTAATTTGCGCACTCGCCAAATGGAAAACAATCCTGTTGCTATTCCTAAAATCCCCACATTTCTTGCACCCGAACTTACATTTTCAAAGATTAAGAAGCACCCGACAAGTAGCGAAAGGGATGCGAGGATATAAACAAAGATCTTCCGAAACCTAGACATTTTCGTTGGATTCCAGAGCGTTACCAATAGAGCGATTGGCCCACCGAACATGGCGGGGGCAACTATTATCGCTACGGCAAGTGCGAGTGATTCCATAAGTAGAGTCTAGAGTTAACTGGTTTCTTGGGCTGGCGGTTGTTAATTGGGTTTGTTTTGACTTGGTTTGGCGAAGTTGTTAATCAGGTGTAGCAGGTGTAGCAGGTGTAGCAGGTGAAGCAGGTGAAGCAGGTGAAGCAGGTGAACCAGGTGAACCAGGTGAAGCAGGTGAAGCAGGTGAACCAGGTGAACCAGGTGAACCAGGTGAAGCAGGTGAAGCAGGTCGGCTCTTGTTTTCCAGTGACTTCCTCTCCCTCAAAGACCTATAAATTGCAGCCCTGATAGAGCGTTCTCAGACCAGTTCTAATCAATAGTTGGTAATTTGAGGTTGCCTCTTGACTAACAGTTAGCGCTTTGCAGCTGCGCTCTGATCACTAGGTAGCACTTCACAGCTGAGCTTTGATCATTAGATTAGCGCTTCGCAGCTGCGCTCTGATCAACAGGTCGAGCTGGAACAAAGAGCGTTTTACCTTGAGGTGAAGTCCAAGTGCACGACCCGTCGGCATGGCTCTTAAGTCTCCAACCTCCATGTGTTTTGAGTCGATGGTGACGACGACAGAGGAAGCCAAGATTTTCTGGGTTGGTATGACCGCCCTCTTCCCAACTCTTTGCATGGTCTATATCGCTAAGTCGAGCGGGATGACTACAACCTGGGAACCTGCATGTTCGATCTCGAGCGGTTAAGAAATCCACCAGATATTGAGAGGGTAGATAGTGACTTCTTCCCATGTCGAGAAGATTTCCCGTTAGGGGGTCAGTGACAAATTTCCTCCATTTTCCATCCGCGGCCAATTTTCTTGCGATTGAAGCGGGTATTGGACCATGGCCCTCTAATTCAGCAGGATTTTCTGCTAAACCGAGAAGAGTGGGTAGATCAACGGTTACATTTATGGAAATTGGGCGTTTTGAGTTTTCGATTCTCTTCGAATTTGAACTCAAGAATTCACTTGCGATTGCTGTAAGGGCATCAGCGCGCTTCATTTCGATGTTGCGAGGATCAACATATTTTGAGCGGCTACTTAGTGAGTCAGCGGCGCCCGAGCGGAGAATGTGCGAATCTGAGGCAGCAACGCGGCTCTCTTCTGAGTCTTTAGCCTCCGAGTTGAGGTCGCTATGGTTTACATTTCCAGTACTTGAACCAACAATTTTGGCAAAAGTGTTACTACTTTCGCAATCAGTATCTATATAAGAGGCCGAGAGTGTTCGCTCCATTTCAATTCTGGCATTTATAGCTAGATAGACAGTCTGGGCATCTTCAGATGGAAGGAGCGCAATGAGAGTAGACATTCCATCGCCCTCGGGATAAATAGAGACAGTGCGGGTATCGCGGGCTATCTCATGCTTCTCTTCCAAAATTTCCGGCGCATATTGGGCGAAAAGAGTCTTCAATTTCTTGCTAACTTGCGCCGCGGTATGAAATTCGGAGTGGGCGAGCGCTTTACTTTCAATAAATGGAAGGATGTCAGGAGAAACGCCACGCTCCAATGCGTCGGCAGTCTCTCGCGCAATCAAAGTCGCATGACTTGAGCTTATCTCGCCGTTTGAGAGCGCCTCGCATGTGGCGGGCAGATGATTGGTAAGAGTACGTGCAACATCAATGCGCATCTGGGCGGTATTCGGAGAAAGTTTGAGCGCCGTCGCGACATCTTCGCGCTCGGCCTCATCTACACCTTCCCACATATTTGAAGCCTCATTCGGTTCACTACCCGCTATTGCCAATGTTGCTTCCTGGATCAATGAATAGAGCCATGAGTATTGCTTCTCTAAAGCTGCGAGGTAATCGATTCGACCTGAGGCGCCGAGAGTTCTCGGCTCAATTTCGAGAAGTCGCCCAAGATTTTCATAGCTGCCCGGACGCGTCTGGATATAAGCAACTCGTGCTTCGACAGGATCGGAAGCGGTGCTTAGTATCTCAGTAAGGCTCATGGATAAATGATGGAATGGGGCACTGACAAAGTCTGATTGTGAAGATGTAATTTCCCCAGATTTCGTGCTATTTAAGTTTAAATTGAGGAATAGTTATACGAAGCGCGTATGCCAATAATTTAAGTTAAGTGATTTGGGCATAGAACTAGTTAAAGCAAGTTATCCAGAGCAATAATTTATCCACCAATTAGAGAACAGAATTGAGATGTCAAGCAACTTGAAATTATAAAATCTTAATAATGTCAAGTCGTTTGATGAGGTCAAGTCGCTTGATGATCATCACCACTGCTCATGAGTAACTCCAGCAATGTCTGTTGGAGCCATCCCAACCAGGAGTAAACGGCATAAACAGCTTTCATGGGATCACTTTCGGTCATTAGTTCATACTTCTTATGTAAATCGGATGCATCAGAATTCGATCCTCTGCCGGAGTTGGCTCCGCCACCGTCATCAGAGCCACCGTCATCAGAGCCACCGTCATCAGAGCCACCGTCATCAGAGCCACCAGTAGCACCAGTACTTGTTTCCCATCCATTAGAAGTAACTCCGCTTTCGGGCGAGCTAGTTGAGCCCTCATCGAACTCTTTACTGATTCCAAGTCTGACCGCAAGGGCCAGTCTCAAATCATTTAAAGCACCCAGCCAAGCCATCGCATCGTTATCGAGGAACTTAATTTCGATGGAGCCGCGATCAATGGGTTGATCTGCATTCCATTCCTCATCTTGAGGGATGAGCGCCTCGTAAACTGTAAGCGCATGCGCTCGCTTCTTTTCTCGTAGCCCATGTTCGGTATACCGACGGAATTCGGAGGCCGACTTCTCGTCTTTATAAGCGTTGGGAAGTAATCGTCGCAAGACTGGATCTTCCGGTGGCTGTTCGCTGCCTCCCATATCCATTGATGAACCGAGCCCCATCATTGAACCGAGCCCCATCATCTGAAAAATGGGATCGATATCAATCTCAGAATTAACTGCTCCATCACCAAGCAACTCCAAGATCTGCTCGGTCAGATTGATCAATACATGTGCTTCTTGGGAGGTAAAGACGATATGGATTTCGCCATCTTCAGCGCGAACGAATTTTGAGCTCATCTGTTATTAGAGAACTTTGAGCGCTGAAACAACTCTTGTAAGGGATGCCTTTGCATCGCCAAACAGAAGCGTCGTCTTCGGGTCATACAAGAGTTCATTTTCGATTCCAGCAAAGCCCGGGCGCATCGAACGCTTTAAGAAGATCACATTTCCTGCAAGTGATACATCAAGAATTGGCATTCCATAAATCGGACAACCAGGAGTGGTCTTGGCAGCCGGATTAACCACATCATTTGCGCCAATAATCAGCGCGACATCGGTCTGGGGGAAGGTGGGATTTACTTCATCCATCTCGGATAACTGCTCGTAAGGAACATTTGCCTCAGCAAGAAGCACATTCATATGTCCAGGCATACGACCTGCGACAGGATGAATTCCATAGGCAACATCAATTCCCTTAGCTGACAATAGATCGGCTAATTCGCGGACAGTATGTTGCGCCTGCGCAACCGCAAGGCCGAAACCGGGAACAATTACAACGCGCCGTGCATAATTCAGAAGGATTGCAACATCATCAGGGGTTCCTGATTTAACTGGACGGGTGTCGGTAGCGCCACCGCTTGCCTGCGCTTTGGCGGTAAATGCTCCAAAGAGCGTGCCAAATAGTGAACGTCCCATCGCTTCTGCCATCAAACGCGTCAAGATAGTTCCGGAGGCGCCGACAAGGGTTCCGGCAATAATCAACAAGGTTGCATCTAGTACGTAACCTGATGCTGCAACTGTTAGTCCGGTAAATGCATTCAATAGTGAGATAACAATCGGAACATCGGCGCCACCTACTGGGAGAACGAATAAGACGCCGAAAAGCAGCGAGAGCGCAGCCAAAATCAATAGTGGGGTAGTCCCGAGCTCAGCAATCACCCATCCAGAAACACCGATAACTCCACCCAAAGTTCCGGCAATTACCACTCGGCCTCCCGGGAAAACCACCGGCGCAGTTGTCATTAACTCCTGCAACTTCAAAAAGGTGATGATTGATCCAGAGAAAGAAACACAGCCGACTACAACTGTGAAAACCGTCGCCAAAACAACTGCAAAAGAAGCGGTATCGCCCAACTTCATGTACTCAACGATTGCAACTAGCGCAGCAGCGCCACCACCAACGCCATTAAAGAGGGCTACAAGTTGAGGCATCGCGGTCATCTGCACGCGTCTTGCAGCGGGAACGCCGACAATTACACCCACGATGATTGCGCCGATAATCCAACCGAGATTTCTTCCTTCGTTCTCAGAGCGGAAAAAGACTAAGAGCGTGGCAATTCCGGCGCCAGCAGCACCAAGTAAATTTCCACGGCGCGCAGTTCTTGGATGAGATAAGCCTTTAAGTGCGAGGATAAAACAGACCCCGGCTACCAAACCAATCAAGTCATAGAGAAATGGGCTCACTTCTTATCACCCGCGCCCTTATCGGAACTCTTGGGCGAGCCCTTTCCTTTAAACATCTCAAGCATGCGATCGGTAACAACAAAACCTCCGACCATATTGATCGTTGCAAGAACAATCGCCGCTACCGAAAGACCTAATTCAAGAGAGGTCTCAGCATGATCAGCGACAATGATTGCGCCCACAAGAATCACGCCATGAATCGCATTTGCACCGCTCATTAGCGGGGTATGAAGAGTAGAAGAGACCTTAGAGACAACTTCAAAACCAACGAAGACCGCGAGCACAAAGATCGAGATGATTGCGATTGCTTCCATTACCTCGCCCTCACTTTCCAGCCCCAGCGCCATTCGGGGAGCGCCGAGCCCCGCCATGAGTAAGCGCAGCCGCATCGATGATTTCATCGGCAAAATCGATATTCAGCGCGCCCTCTTTAACCATCAAGAGCAGCAAATTAACCACGTTTCGGGCATAAAGTGATGACGCATGGAATGGCAATTGGCTTGGAACATCCTTACCGCCCCAAATCCGCACACCATTTTCGGTAAGAACAATTTCTCCTGGCTTTGAACCTTCTACGTTTCCACCAGACTCTGCAGCCAGATCAACGATCACCGAACCTTCAACCATCGAGCTATACATCTCTTTTGTAACTAATCGCGGAGCTGGTTTTCCAGGGACTGCAGCGGTAGTAATCAGAACATGTGACTTTGAAATATATGGCTTTAAGAGTTCACGTTGCTTAGCAGCGCGCTCCTCACTCATCTCTCTGGCATAACCACCGGCACCTTCAATCGCCTCAAGTTCAAGATCAATAAAGCTTGCGCCCATTGAACGCACTTCATCAGCCGAAGATGGACGAACATCGTATGCCGATACAACCGCGCCGAGACGGCGAGCGGTTGCAATTGCTTGTAAACCGGCAACGCCAGCGCCAAGAACAAGAACATTTGCTGGAGTAACTGTTCCGGCCGCAGTCATCAAGAGTGGGAAGAATCTTGGTGAGAGTTCTGCTGCAACTAACGCGGCTCGATATCCGGCGCAGAGCGCTTGTGAAGTGAGCGCATCCATTGATTGAGCGCGCGAAATTCTCGGGACTAATTCAAGGGAAAATGCCGTAGCGCCCGCCGAGGCTGCAGCATCGATATTCTCAACAGCGGTAGTTGGCGATAAAAACGAGATCGTTATCGCCCCACTTTTTACGCCCTTAAATTGTGAAACAGTTAATGGTTGCACCGAGAGGATTACATCGGCACTCGCCAACGAAGAGTTAGCTTCATTGGCTCCAAGAACGCTCGCTCCTGCACCCACAAAATCTTTATCGCTGGCACCGGCACCAAGACCAGCGCCGCTTTCAATCGCTACATCAAAACCAGCCCGAGTGAGTTTTGAGATTACATCAGGGACGAGAGCTACCCGCATTTCGCCAGCGCGGCCCTCTTTTGGAACAAAAATCTTCATCAGTGGGCTAGTTTCCCTTCAACTCGCCACGAGTCAACAGATAAAGGAGAGCCTGGATCGTTGTCCGGCGATGGAAGGCCTCGCGCCATACGACGGATTTCTCGCCATCAATCACCGCAGCGGCAACCTCTTCACCGCGATGAGCTGGTAGACAGTGCATGAATATTGAGTCCTTGGCGGTGAGTGACATCAACTTTTCATCTACAGCGAATGGCGAGAGCGCTTTGAACTTCTCAGCTCGCTCGCTTTCAGAATCACCCATCGACATCCAAACATCGGTATAGATGACTGAAGCCCCTTCACAAGCAGCTTTGGCGTCGTTCAAAGTTTCTACTTTTCCACCACTTGCACTCGCAATCTGTTGGGCTTTAGCAATCACCTCCGGGGCAACTGCAAATTTTGCTGATGGTGTAGCAGCAATGACATGGGCGCCCATGATTGCTCCCATAAGCAACCAAGAGTTAGCGACATTGTTTCCATCTCCTACATAAACAAACTTCCGACCCGAAATATCTTTACCAAACTTCTCGCGGATCACCATCCAATCTGCAAGCAATTGAGTTGGGTGATCTTCATCGGTAAGCGCGTTAATGACTGGAATTGAAGCATGGGCGCCTAATTGATCAACATCGCTCTGGGCATAGGTGCGGATGATTAGCGCTGAGCAGAATTGGCTAACAATTCGTGCAGTATCTTCAATCGTCTCACCGCGACCAATCTGTAGTTCATCACCGCGGAGAAAAATAGGAGTTCCGCCTAGATGCGCTACGGCAGTCTCAGAGGCAAGACGAGTACGGGTTGAAGGCTTGGTCATATATATGGCGACAGATTTATGAGCCAGCGCGCTTGCAGATTTCAACGGTTCATCTGCAAAATCTCTGGCGGTAGCTAGAACTAGCTCAACATCCGCCCGAGAGAGGTCTTCGGTGCGCAAGAGATCTTTTAGGAAGTGGTTCCGGCTGCCGCTCACCTCCCTAGTCTAGTAATTGGCTCCGGCCTTATGATTTCGCAATGATTCGCAAGATGACCTCTGATTGGGCCTTGAACTCATCCATTAAGTCGACCCAGAAGATGGGCTTCTTCACCCGTCGCGGTGGCGTAATCGAGGAGAGCGATACCCATCTTGATCTTGAGGGGCAAACTAGAGATCAATTGGATTCTGGTGACCACGAGCGTTTTGCACACTACGTGAAGAAGGAGAAAATCGTTGAATCAGCCGTGAGCGGTAAGCCCGTCACCGCACTCTGCGGGAAACGCTGGATTCCAAATCGAGATCCAAAAAAGTTTCCAATCTGTCCGACCTGCAAAGAGATTCACTCCGGACTTCGAAAAGGACCAGAGGACCCGGGATCTGGTGAATAACCATTGGTAGCAATTGGAACGCTCACTGAATCTGAGAGCGAAGTAAATCTAAGAGCTGATCGACCCTGGGTCTGCGTTGTTTGGGATGATCCAGTAAATCTAATGACTTACGTTACCCATGTATTTATGGTGATTTTCGGTTACTCCAAAGAGAAGGCGACTGAGTTGATGTTAAAAGTTCATAACGAAGGACGCGCTACCGTTTCATCTGGAACACGTGAAGAGATGGAGCGAGACGTGCAACGGTTACATGAATACGGGCTGTGGGCGACGTTGCAACGCGATGATGAGTTTTAGGTCTATCGGGAAATTGAAAAAGAACTAGATAAAAAGAATCAGGGCCCGGTTTCCCGAGCCCTGATCCGTTGAGAACTTTTCTAATTTCTCATTTCTGAGAATTAGTGATCGTCCTTCATTCCTTCTGCAATTGACTTCATTCTTGCGATCTTTACGATGGTTAGACCCCATACGCACTTTGCAAGGATGTCTGCGATTGTGTAACCAACCTGGCGACCGACATATGCGCCTGAACTTGCTGCGCCGTCTGCGTCGATGATCGGTAGAAGGTATGCAATTGGGTAAACGCCCCATGATGCGATGAGGAGGAGGCGGAGACGGCCGACTGTTGCGGCTACTCCCTCAGGCTGACGATCAAGGGACTTGCTCAACTCTACGAAGAGGATGTAGAGGATGTAGAGGAATGGAATTGTCGAGAGAACACCGTAAAGGATCTTGGTGCCCTGGTCTGAGGAGATCTCGCCTGGGTAACCAAGGGCGATCATCGCTGCAGATGCAGGAACAAGACGGGTGATCAATGACTTTGAAGCTTCCTTTGCAAGGGCTAGAACTGCGATTACTTCAACGAGAAGTAGTGGCACAGTAAGAATCCAGTCAACATAACGATATCCCTCGTTAAATGCGTCTGGGTGTCCTGCAGTTACGACCTTACCAACTGCTCCTTCCACCATTGATGCTGAGTGGAATGAGTCGAAAATACGGATGTAGTGGTATCCAGCGATGAATGTAACCATCGAAGATAGGACTAGAGCATTCCGGTACTTCGGTAGAACGCGGCTTGTAGAGACAAGGGTGTAAACCGTTGTCGCGAGCATCGAGATAAGTCCAAATGAAAGGACGTTATATACGGCGCTCCACTGCGTTGCAGTTAACTCCATGGTTGTTAACAAATTGGGCCTCCGTGGGCGTTTGTCTTGCTCAAAACTCCGGTTTGGAGTGAGCCGTTGCTAGCCGTGCCCCCCTGGATTTGAGAGGTCCGGGTCACAATTAGGTGTAAGGGTGCTACCTACTCGCGAGTTGTTCAACCTAGAATCGCAGGAATTTCAAAGATTTCATCTCTTTTCTGAGAGAAATTACCCCCGACTTTGGGGCAAAACGGACATTCGCTGACCCACTCTAAACTTCGCTCGTGCCCACATCCGAAGAATCCAGCGCTCTCTCCGAGCGCCCGATCGGAATATTTGATTCAGGGGTTGGCGGATTAACTGTTGCACGGGCGATTATCGATCAACTTCCAAATGAGTCAATTATCTATTTTGGAGATACCGCGCGCGGACCTTATGGCCCAAGGCCGCTGGCAGAAGTCCGCTCCTTCGCTCTTGAAATTATGGATCAGATGATTGCCGCTGGCGTGAAGGCAATTGTGATCGCCTGTAATACCGCAAGCGCTGCGATGCTCCGTGATGCACGTGAGCGTTACGCCATTCCAGTTATTGAAGTGATTCAACCGGCAGTCCGGCGCGCGGTATCTGCGACCCGTTCTGGAAAAGTGGGAGTTATTGGAACTCAGACAACGATCGATTCAAAGGCTTATGAAGATGCTTTCGCGGCGGCGCCGCAATTACAGCTGACAACCCAGCCATGCCCTGAGTTTGTAAGTTTTGTTGAGCGCGGGGAGACCTCAGGTGGCGCAGTTACCAAGTCGGCCGAAAGTTATTTGAAACCACTAAAGGATCAAGGAATCGATACCTTGGTGCTCGGTTGCACCCACTACCCCCTTCTAACAGGAGTCATCTCCTATGTGATGGGAAATGATGTGACCTTGGTATCTAGCGCTGAAGAGACTGCGAAAGATCTCTACCGAGTATTACTCGAAAAGAACTTAATGAGAAGAGCGGATTCAAAACCGAACTATAAATTCATCTCAAGTGGCGACCCAGTCTCATTTACTAGATTGGCGCGAAGATTCCTTGGACCTGAAGTCGGGGAAGTAAGCACGAATTGGTAGACGTGGCACTTTGGTCACGATAACTAACTAGCGAAAGTAGAGATCAAGAATGGCAGATAACGCTGGCGGAAGAATTGATGGGCGTACCCCACAGGATTTACGTGAGATTAAATTCGAGCGAAATTGGCTAAACCAAGCGGAGGGCTCAACTCTAGTTTCTTTTGGTAACACCAGAGTGCTCTGCGTGGCCTCCTTTACTCCCGGCGTTCCAAGGTGGCTAGTGGGAAGTGGAAAGGGTTGGGTTACATCGGAGTATTCAATGCTGCCGCGCGCAACGCACACTCGCTCTGATCGAGAGAGCGTTAAAGGAAAACTCGGAGGTAGAACCCAAGAAATCTCCCGCTTGGTCGGCCGCTCACTTCGCTCCATCGTAGATATGAAAGCACTGGGCGAAAACACAATCGTTCTTGATTGCGATGTCTTGCAAGCCGATGGCGGAACCCGGACTGCTGCCATAACGGGCGCCTATGTAGCTCTTGTTGATGCGCTCAATTGGGCGAAAGTAAAAGGACATATAACTTCAATTCCGCTCAGCGGTTCAGTTGCGGCGGTAAGCGTTGGAATCATCAACGGGGTACCTATGCTTGATCTATGTTACGAAGAAGATGTAAGCGCTGAAACAGATATGAATATCGTCTGCACTGGAGATGGAAACTTCGTGGAAGTTCAAGGAACTGCTGAGGGAAAGCCATTTGATCGCAATCTCTTAAATCAACTTCTTGACCTAGGCGCTAAGGGCTGTGTAGAGCTAAGTAAACTTCAAAGAGCCGCTATAGGCTCGTGACCACCCTAGTAATTGCAACGCGCAATAGAGGAAAGATCGCCGAGATAGCTCGGATACTTAAATTTGAAAAGGGAGATCCCCTAGAGGTTAGATCTGTAGCAGAGTTTGATATTGAAGATGTTGAGGAGACTGGAAGTACTTTTGAAGAGAATGCGCTCCTGAAGGCGCTCACAGTTGCACGTGCAACTGGATTTCCGGCCCTTGCCGATGACAGCGGATTATCGGTAGACGCGCTCGGCGGAGCCCCGGGTATTTACTCTGCGCGCTATAGCGGGGTGCATGGTGATGATGGCGCCAATATCGATAAGTTATTGAAGGAGCTTTCAAATCCCTCTTTAGATCGCGCAGCCCGCTTTGTTGCAGTAATTGCGCTGGCAAAACCCGATGGCTCACACATCATGGCTAGGGGTGAATTACTTGGCAGGATCGCCGAATCTAAGCGAGGCAATAATGGCTTTGGATATGACCCGATCTTCATACCCGTAGGTAGCAAGCGAACTCTGGGGGAGTATCACCCGCAGGAAAAGGATGAAGTAAGTCATCGAGCCCGCGCGCTAGCTGACATCGCGCCAAAGGTTCCAGGTTTCCTCAATAACCCAAGCGCCTAATTACTCGCCACCAGTTAACTGGCATGGCTCCACTCCGCTAAATGCTGAGCCACGCGCGCTCCCGCGAGTAGGCTTCCCACAGGAGAAGTTAGGGAAACTTCCAGAGTCGAAGGAGCCAAAGTGGCAACTAAGAAAAAGTCCGCGCGCTCATCTAAGAAGAGCGCTGCTAGAAAATCTGTAGCTAAGAAGTCTGGTGCCAAACGCACAGTTGCCAAGCGGACAGCTAAGAAGTCTCCAGCTAAAAAATCCTCTGCTAGAAAATCGACAGCCAAGAAATCGACAGCTAGAAAATCTTCCAGCGCTAGGCGCCCGATAAAGAAGGCGCTTCCAAAACCACCAAAGGGCGTCGATGTTGCGAAGATCGTTATCCCACCAGTTCCCGCTCGTGGCGCATCATCTTCAACAACTCCTACACCGGTAGCTGCAAAGCCAGCCGCAGCCGCTAGCGCTCCAGCAAAGAAGAGCTCCTCAAGCGTTCTATTCCTAGTAATCGCCGGCGTTGTTCTATTGGCAATCTTTGCGCTCTCTAATTCTTCATCTGATGATGATGCAGCGCCAAAGCCGACTGCCTCCGAATCTGTTAGTGAAGAACCAAGTGAAGAGCCAACAGATGAACCAAGTGAAGAACCCTCAGATCTAAATTACGAGGCGCCTTCGAGCTTTGTGGCTATCAATAATGCAAGTGGTGGCGTAACGCTGCGCTGGAAGTCTCCGGCAGCAACGGAGGGATTAACCGGATACTTGGTCTCGATCTCCTATAACACCGTTGATTTCATCGAAGTGGCTACCGTCTCCGCCGATCAATTCTCAGTAGATGTGGCGAAGATGGGCGATGAGGGCGGCACACAGTTCTTCATCCAGTCTCTCTACTCAGATGGAACTAAGGCCGATGGCGCAAAGTTTGCGCTTAAGGGTAAGTACGGCAACTAGTTTATTTTAAGTACTTCAATTTCTTCTAAGTACTTCAAGTATCGCCGATACGTATGCATTGACGCCTGGCGGATTTAAGTGCACCCCATCGGATGCGAAGTACTCAGGATGACCTTCTGACAATTTCTGCCAATCAATCAGAGTTGTATTGGGATATCTCGAACTTACCTTAGAAATAATCGCGTTATTTTCATCGCGCCAACTCCGTGGCACAGCGGTATTTACGACGATTACTCGCGGTTGATCTTTAACAATCTCAAAGAGCGCGGTTACATCACTTTCAATTAGTCGGTTGTTATTGCCGAGATTCAAAACAACTTGTGAGTTGGCGACGAATTTCTGGTCAGTTCGAGCAACCTCGATTAGCTCACCTATCTGTCGTCCAACCCGAGCATTGATCAATTCGATTCGTTCATAAGAAGCGAGCACATTACGGATACCTAGGATTACTGAATCTCCGGTTACCCAGAGCCCTGGGGTAGCGGTATCTGTGATTACATCATCTTCAGTATTAGCTGAGTTGGCCGCCTCTTCTGCTGCAATCTCTTGAGCTGCGATCTCATCGGCTCGCTCAATTGCGTTAATGGAGACCAGAGTCGTAGCGAAGAGCGTAACTACTACCGCGACCAATGCAGATAGCTTCTGGCGGATACGTACCGAGGGGGTTCGATACTTCATTCCCCGGAACCAGAGCTCAAAGTAGCCACGTCTTATAGGCGTTTCAATGTAGCGATAAGAGATATCTGCCAGCGCAAAGACAATCAAAACTCGAAGTGAATAGAGCGCCCAATCATCGCCAACTAAGTCAATTGAGGGCCTGGTTAATTGAAAGACGATCCAGTGCCAGAGATAGATTCCATAAGAACGCTCGCCAATCCAGAGCGCTGGACGCGTGCTTAGTATGGGAGCAAAGCGTGATGCGGGATGAATAACAGAAATCAAGGTGGCACATCCAAAGAGCGCTGTTAATGGGAATGCGATTCGATAAAGCGTTGGATCGCTCTCATTGATAAATAAAAATGCGCTGAGTAGTCCAAGGAATCCAAAGACTCCGATTAAGTCAACGAAGTCTTGAGCGCGCTTTGTTATCTCTTTCGTTAGATTTTGGGGTTTCCAACTCACGGCTAAAGCTGCTCCTAGAAATAACCCGATTGAATGTGTATCTGTGCCAAAGTAGACGTGGCTTACTGCAGATTCTTTGATATCAATCTGCACCGAATATATAAAGAGCGCGATACCAGAAGCGAGGGCTATTGCCAGCGCCACGAAGGAGATGTTCTTTTTCCCGAAGTAGCGGAGAACGAATAAGAGAACAAGTGGCCATACAAGATAGAACTGTGCTTCAACAGCTAGTGACCAAGTGTGCTGAAGCAATGGCGGGCGACCGATAACCTCGAAATAATCTTGTTCCCTATTTACTAGGGCCCAGTTCATAGTTCCGGTGAATACAAAGGGAAGATCGTTTAGAAAACGTCGAACTGTCTCTGGGGCATATACCCCGATATAGAGAGTTGTAAGGACGACCATTGTGATTAGGGCGGGAAGAAGTCGACGGATGCGACTCAAGTAAAAGGCGCGCAGGTCGAGGCCGCCTGACTTTTCAATGGAATCGAGAATCAAACCGGTAATTACATAACCAGAAATCACAAAGAAGAGGTCAACGCCGAGAAAGCCGCCAGGTATCCAGTCGATACCTAAGTGATAGAGCAGGACCGCGATTACTGCGACCGCGCGTAGGCCGTCAACTGAATGTATGTAGCGATTACTGCTGGTGGACATCACCGACGACGCTTAGATTGAGCTTTCTTGCTCTTCTTCTCTGAGGTGGATTTTTGGGATGTTTTCTTTGCCGTTGATTTGGCAGCGTCGCTCTCTTGGGCAGCTGCGATTCGTGCTACAACTTTGCTATCACCGGTAGGGGTTCCATCGGGACGAATTGCATCATTTACCTGGCGCTGGAGATCGCTCAAACGATTGAATGCGGTATCAAGACGTTGACGGGATTGATTAATCGCGTTCTCAGCAGCATCTAGAGATTGCGATTGAATCCGATACAACCGCTCCGCTTCCGAAATTACTTGGGAGAGCCAGGCGCGATATTCAGCCACTTCAGTCGTTGCAGTTTGAACTAGCCGCTCAGCTTCACGCTTGGCGTTACTTGTTACGGTATTTGCCTCACGCTTGCGCGCAGAAAGTAAATCCTCACCCTCTCGCTCTGCAGTCGCGACGATATCTGAGGCATCTGCCTCAGCGGCCTCAATATATTTACGACCACGGTTCTCAGCCGCGGCGAGAGTCGACTTTGCTTTTGCCTCTGCGTTCTCAAGAGCGGCAGCAGCGTTCTTCTTACTCTCATTCAAAACTCGCTCAGCGCTTGCATTTGCTTTTGCTTCACGTTGTTGCGCAGTGCGAATAATTGACATCGCAGTCTCAGTTGCGAGAATCTCAAACTCTTCCTTTGAGAGCGAGGTGATATCCCGGCGTGAGCGCAATTCAGCTAGTTGTGATTCCAATTCGCGGATACGCTCCACCGAAGCAGAACCTGTAGTGAGTGGCTTAGCGCTTGACTCTTCTTCGCCCTTGAAACCAACCCAGGATAAGAAGTTCTTATCTGCCATCACATAACTCCTAAATCTGCTTAACGCTCTTTTTCGGGGAGGCGCATCTTCCCACGAGAAATGCAGATAGAGAAAGGGGCGATTTAGGCGGAGAGAATCACGGGTATAGCCCGCGGAGGCGATGGGCCTGAGCGACCCGTTCCACGCTAATCATGTTCGCCGCCTCCCTCCAGGTAACCCCTCGAGATGATGAGACTTGGGCGACTTCTTTGGTTGCACGCATCATAATTTCATTTAGATTTTCAATTACCTCTTCTGCGCTCCAAAAATACTTCTGTTTATCCTGTACCCATTCGAAGTAAGAGACAATTACGCCGCCGGAGTTTGCCAAGATATCCGGAACAACAAGAATTCCTTTCTCATTCATAATCGCATCGCCTTGCGGGGTAGTTGGCGCATTTGCACCCTCCACGATGATCTTGGCCTGAATACCTGGCGCACTCGCCTCGGTAATCGAATCAGCTAGCGCTGCCGGGATAAGTACATCAACGGCAAGATGCAGTAACTCAGAATTAGTTAGCGGGGAAGTGCCGGGCGTTCCAACGACGCTTCCCGTTTTGTCAAGATGAGCTTTAACTTCAGATACCGTCTTAAAACCAGTTACGCCCCCATTTACATCACTTACTGCAGCGACCTTTAATCCTTGCTTCTCTAGAGCTACAGCTGCCCAATATCCAACTTTCCCAAAACCTTGGATGGCAACCGTCGCCTTCATCGGATCTATTCCGCGAACTTTGAGCGCTTCACGTACAGAGATTGCGACCCCATCACCAGTAGCTGAAGTTCTTCCAAGGGAACCACCAAGCACAATTGGTTTTCCCGTGACAACGCCCGGAACGGAGTAACCAGCATTGACGGAATAGGTATCCATAATCCATGCCATATTTCTCTCATCAGTTCCAACATCAGGGGCTGGAATATCTCGCTCGGGTCCGATGATCGGCAGAATTTCTGAGGTGTAACGACGGGTTAGTCGTTCATTTTCGGCGAGTGAAAGTGATTTTGGATCAACAGCAACGCCACCTTTCGCGCCGCCATAAGGAAGATTTGTAAGAGCACATTTCCATGTCATCAACATCGCCAGGGCGATAGTTTCATCAAGATCGATATCTTGATGGAATCTAATTCCACCCTTGGCTGGACCGCGAGTTGTTGAGTATTGGACGCGATAACCTTTGTACATCTCAACGCGACCATCATCACGCCGAAGCGGGACAGCCACCTCCATCAATCTTCGTGGAGTTGAGAGCGTGTTCCAATCATTCTCAGAAAGTCCGAGTTGTTCGACCGCTCTTCGTAATTGTGAGAGCGCTGTTTTTAGAGGTGACTCATTCGATGACGCCGTTGTCATGTGATTAATCTACGCCCGAAATCCCCTCCCAACCCTCCTTCTTTTCTGAGAAGTTCCGGTCTAAAGTTGTGATGTCCGATATAAGGCAACGTTGCGGAGGCGCCATGGTCGATGACCCGAATTGGAAGTTCGATACCCAGCAGGTTCATGCGGGGCAAGAGCCGGATCCAACTACCGGATCTCGGGCACTTCCGATCTATCAGACCACGGCATATCAATTTAGAGATACCGAACATGCAGCTAATCTCTTTGGGATTGCAGAAGCAGGAAATGTCTACACCCGAATTAATAATCCAACTCAGGATGCAGTGGAGAAGCGGCTTTCCATCCTTGAAGGCGGCAAAGCCTCATTATTGGTAGCAAGTGGAATGGCCGCTACAACTCTTGCAATTATGAATGTCGCAGAAGCAGGCGATCACATCGTCTCAAGCCCCTATGTATATGGTGGCACTTACAATCTTTTCAAATACACCCTGCCAAAGTTTGGAATACAGGTAACTTTTGTTGAGGATGCGCAAGATTTAGATTCATGGAAGCGCGCCATCAAGCCAAACACTAAAGCTTTTTTTGGTGAAGGAATCTCAAATCCGCTTGGCGTGGTACTCGATCTTGAAGGAATCGCAGGTGTCGCACACGATTTTGGGGCTCCTTGGATTGTGGATAACACAATCGCAACTCCATATGTAACAAGGCCGATTGATTATGGCGCAGATGTTGTAACGCATTCAGCAACTAAGTTCCTATCTGGCCATGGAAATGCGATGGTTGGAGCGATTGTTGATGCGGGAAGTTTTGATTACTCCAAGTATCCAGATCGATTCCCTGGTTTAAATACCCCAGATCCGAGCTATAACAACATTATTTATGCCAAGAATCTCGGCGTTGGATCTAATTTTGGAAATGTCGCTTATATCTTCAAGTGTCGCCTTCAATTGCTTCGCGATATGGGTCCATCAGTATCTCCATTTAATGCCTGGCTACTTGCTCAAGGTCTTGAATCGCTAAGTATGCGGATGAAGCAACATCTCGCTAATGCCCAAGGTATTGCCGAATGGTTAGCGAAACATCCCCAAGTGGTTGAAGTTAGCTATGGAGGACTTCCAGCTTCAGATTGGCACACAAATGCCAAGAAGTATGCGGCAAAAGGCGCCGGCGCAGTTATGGCTTTTGAGATAAAAGGTGGTTTAGCCGCGGGCAAAGCCTTTGTAGAAGGTTTAAAGATGTTTAGCCATGTGGCAAATATCGGCGATGTTCGTTCGCTAGTAATACATCCAGCGTCGACAACTCATTCACAACTTGGTGAAGAAGGTTTACGTGCTGCCGGAATTAATCCGGGAATGATTCGCTTAAGTATCGGCTTGGAAGATATTGAAGATATTAAGACTGATATGGAGCGAGGTTTTGCGGCGGCTCGGTAGTTAACTGGTGCGGGAGGTGGGACTTGAACCCACACGTCCGAAGACACAGGTTCCTAAGACCTGCGTGTCTGCCATTTCACCACTCCCGCAAGAGTGAGCGAGAAGAATACCGATAAAGCGTGGATACCTAAAACTCGCGAACGGACCTCTTCTATGTGGAGGTAGCGCCGCGCCGCGAAAAGGCATCGATTGAAGCAGACAACAGGAGCACGCCGCCGGTAACCATGAATTTGATTCCAGCTGGATAGCCAAGAAGTGCCATACCGTTATCAATAACAGCAACAACTAAGCCGCCGAGGATGGCATCGCTAACTTTTCCTTTTCCACCAAAGAGTGAAGTTCCGCCGATAACTGCAGCGCCAACGGCGTAGAGAAGCGTTGAGCTACCGCCAGTGGTTGGCGAGATTGAGTTAGCGCGCGAAACGAATATCATTCCCGCAATCGCAGCAAACCCAGAGCAGATCATAAATGCCGAGATTCGTACCATCTTTACATTTATACCCGCGCGACGTGCAGCTTCAGCATTTCCACCTACGGCATATAGATGCAATCCGAATGAAGTACGCGTCAATACAAATGTTGCACCTATCAAGAGAACGAGAATCACAGGAACCACATAAGGAATTCCACGGAGGCTTACTAGGTCAGGATTATTGCTACGTTCAACAGTGAGCGCCAAGGTCGCAGCGCCACCGAGGGAGACGAGGATTGCGGTTTTGATCAACCAGAACTTAAAGAGATTATCGACTAGTCCAGCCTTACGGCGACGGGAAAACTTCCAAAGTCCAGAGAGAACGTAGACGCCAGTGGTAAGTGCGAAGAAGATCCAACTTGCGCTAACAGGAAGGTTCTTATTTTGAACCGCAAGAATTGTGGGATCTTCGATTCGGATCGTTCCGCCTTCACTAACAAGTAGGAGGAGAAGTCCTTGAAAGGCGAGAAAGGTCGCAAGGGTTACGACGAATGATGGAATTCGAAGTTGCGCAACTAGGTAACCGATAAACGCGCCTAAGGCAACGCCAGCCAAGATGCTCGCCGGAAGCGCGACATACCAGGAGTAATCCATCTCGGTAATCATGATCACCAAGATCGCGCCACAGACTCCGGCCGCGTAACCAGCAGATAGGTCAATCTCACCAAGTAGTAATACGAAGACTAAGCCCATTGCGATTACGGTTACGGCCGCGGCTTGCGTTAATAAGTTAGCGAAGTTACCAGGAGTCAAAAAGACTCTACTCTGTGAGCTAAAAGCGATACAAAGAACTAATAGACCGAGGATTGCAGGGAGCGCGCCAACTTGGCCAGCTTTAACCTTACTTGCCCACTCACGGAGTGACTTTTCTATAGTTATCTTCTCGCTCATTTTGTAGCTCCAGAGATCGCATCTGATTTACCAGTAGTAATCAGTTTTACAACATCGTTAGGCGAGACAGCGCTCTTTTCAACCTGGGCTGCCATAGTCCCTAAGTACATCGCAGCAATATTGTCAGCGACTTGGAAGACATCATTTAGATTATGGCTAATCACAATAACGGCAAGTCCGTTATCAGCCAATTGACGGACTAATTTCAAAACTTGTTCAGTCTGGGCGACACCCAGCGCCGCCGTTGGTTCATCGAGAATAACTACCTTGCTATTCCAAAGTACAGCGCGCGCGATTGCAACGGTCTGGCGTTGTCCACCGCTTAACGAGGCAACTTTCTGGCGGATTGATTTCACGGTTCTAACACTCAAGCCATCGAGAGTTTTCTTGGCGAGTGATTCCATATGCGATTCATTTAACGTCACGCCGCTCTTTTCTTCGCGGCCCAAGAACATGTTATGGACGATATCTAGATTGTCACAGAGCGCGAGATCCTGATAGACAATCTCAATTCCAAGTTCAGTCGCATCTCGCGGGCCGGCGATAGTTACATTCTTACCTTCAAAGATGAATTCTCCGGTCTCAGGTGTGTAGATACCTGCAATGCATTTAATCAAGGTGCTCTTACCGGCGCCATTGTCGCCAACCAAGGCAGTTACCTTTCCGGCATAGGAATCGAAGTTGACATCCTTGAGGACATGTACCGGACCGAATGACTTATTTACCTGGCGGAGCGAGAGGATCGGAGTTGCCATTTAATCTCCTAAGTAATCTCCCAGTTTTCTCGGATTAAGAGTTCAGCCCGAGCATTTCTACTCGGGCTGAACTATGACTGCTTCTTATTTCTTTCGTTTTTGCCTTTTTACTACTAAGAAATCCTTAGATTCCGTTAGCGGTGCAGAGGTCTTCGATGCCTTCGCAAACTGCTTCACGAGTTTGGAAGCCATCTGCAATTACATCCTTAACGTTTTCCTTGGTGATTGATACTGGAACAAGAAGAACTGATGGAACATCGGTAGTGCCGTTGTTCACTGAACCACTTGCTGATGTTGCTTCTTCGCCATTTAGTAGCGCGATAGCAAGTGCAGCAGCAGCTTCAGCTTCAGCCTTGATTGCCTTATAAACAGTATTTGATAGATCACCAGTCAAGATTGCGCGGAGACCATCAACGGTTGCATCCTGTCCGGAGACGCAGACCTTTCCGTTGAGACCGTTCTTCTTAAGCACTGCAACAGCTGCAAGGCCAAGGCCTTCGTTAGCTGAGACGACTGCGTCAAGCTTGCCGCCAGCCTTTGCAAGTTGCTGTTCGAAGATTGTTCCACCCTTGACGTTATCCCAGTCTGGAACAGCCTGGTCGTCAACGAGTGTGTAATCGCCTGAATCAATTGATGGACGTAGAACTGAGTCATAACCAGCCTTGAACAAGGTTGCGTTGTTATCAGTTGGTGAACCATTTAGATAGACGATGCGTGCCTTGCTCTTACCTGCGTTATCAAGGCAAGCCTTGATTCCTTCTCCTTGTAGACGTCCGACAGCTTCGTTGTCGAAGGAGACGTAGTAGGAAGCGGAACCATTCAAGGTTAGGCGGTCATAGTCGATTGTTGGAACGCCTTGTGCAGCTGCCTTATCTTGAACAGCCTTTGCTGACTCTGAGTCAAGGTTTACAAGAATAAGAACCTTGGCACCAGCAGAGAGCATTTGATCAGCGATTGTCTGGAATGCTGCCTTGTCGCCATTTGCATTCTGGATATCTGCTTCAACTCCAGCATCATCGAATGCAGCTTGTAGGAAGCCGCGATCTGCGGTCTCCCAGCGAGCTGATGAAGCAGCGTCAGGAAGAATTACACCGACAAATCCATCGCCTGATGCATCATCTGACGAACCACAACCGGTAAGAATTAGAGCAAGCGCTGCGATGATCGCAGAGATCGCCAAACGCGGTTTCTTCATTTGATAGTTACCCTTTCGAAAGTATCTATAGAAATGAGGGACTAAGCCCTCAACTCGAACATTGAGTTGGGGGAAAGTACCGCTTAGAAAGTGTTAAGGGAACCCTAAGGTTCGTTATTTGGAGCGTAGATAGGTAACGTTTCGATAAATCCCTACGGCTTAGTTGATGCGTGAATCAGTACTCTTAGCAGGGTGTCTCCAACATCGAGCCCCAATCCCGGCCTTGATTCGGCTAGCCCGGTTGCGGCTTTAGCCGGGGCCATACTTGAGGTGGTTTCAGGTGCAATCGCTAGCGGAGAGCTTATGGGGGATGTCGCGAGATCACTCACCGCAGATCGAGTCCCATTAGAGCGACCGAAGAATCGCGAACATGGCGATTACGCAACTTCAATCGCACTAACGCTCGCTAAGAGTGAAGGAAAAGCTCCGCGCGAAATTGCAGTAGTTATTAAAAGTGCGCTGGAAAAAGTTAGTGGCATTGCAAGCGTCGAGGTTGCCGGTCCAGGTTTTATAAATATAACTTTGGATAAATCCAGCCAAGGCGCAATCGTCAATCGCATCTGGAGCGAACGAGAGAATTTTGGAAAAGTAAAACTTCTCTCTGGTGTAAAAATCAATTTGGAATTTATTAGCGCAAATCCAACTGGCCCGCTCCATCTTGGGCACACACGTTGGGCCGCGGTCGGTGATGCCCTTGCTAGCGTTTTGGCCGCAGCTGGCGCTGAAGTGGTAAGAGAGTTCTATGTAAATGATCGCGGTAACCAGATGGATCTCTTTGGGGCTTCCATCCGCGCAGCCGCGCTAGGGATTCCAAGGCCGGAAGATGGCTACCAAGGCGACTACATAAATGATCTTGCTAAGTTAATTCTCACCCAACACCCAGATTTCATATCGCTACCAGAAGCGGAAGGGATAGTTGCCTTTCGAGAGGCAGGATACGCACTGCAATTGCAGGAGCAGAAAGATGTACTTGATAACTTCGGAACACATTTCGATCTCTGGTTCTCAGAACGATCACTTCATTCTGGCGATTCACTCTCGAACTCCCTTGCTAAGTTGAGATCGCAAGGTCATGTCTATGAATTAGATGGAGCAACTTGGTTAAGGACTACTGACTTTGGAGATGATAAAGATCGAGTTCTTATCAAATCTGGTGGTGAATTGACCTATTTCGCCTCCGATACCGCTTATTACATCGATAAGCGAGAGCGTGGCTTTGATATCTGTATCTACATGCTCGGCGCTGATCATCACGGCTATGTTGGAAGACTAAAAGCGACTGCAGCATGCGCTGGTGATGATCCGGAGTACAACGTCCATGTTTTGATCGGACAACTCGTAAAGATTATGGAAGGTGGCCAGGAAATTAAGCTATCTAAGCGGGCTGGCACCATCATCACTCTGGAGGAATTAGTGGCGAAGGTTGGAGTAGATGCAGCACGCTATACCTTGATTCGATATCCAGTTGATACGCCGATGATTCTCGATGTTGATTTATTAAAGCGTAGAACTAACGATAATCCGGTCTACTACGTGCAATATGCACACGCACGAATTGCAGCGCTGCTTCGAAATGCTTCCGAACTTGGTGTGAAAGTTGGAGTCGAAAATTATGACCCGGAACTTCTAACTCATGAACGAGAGCGCGAACTCTTAGGTGGACTGGCCCAGTTCCCCGAAGTGATTAGTAGCGCAGCGGAGCTTCGCCAACCACATCGCGTTGCTCGTTACATCGAGGAGTTAGCAACTCTCTATCACGGTTTCTATAACGACTGTCGAGTTCTGCCTATGGGAGAAGAGAAGCCGAGCGCAATTCATGCGACGAGAGCAACGCTCTGTGAAGCAGTTCGCCAGACCATTTTTAACGGCTTAACACTTCTAGGCGTGAGCGCGCCGGAGCGAATGTGATTATGAACTCCATCTGGCCACTTAGCGCAACGCGAATCTCTGGAGAACTTCAAATCGGTGGTTGCAGCGTGAGCGCAATCGCAGCTCGTTATGGAACGCCTATTTTTGTTTTAGACGAGAGCGATTTTAAAAACCGAATAGAGAAATGGAGCGGAAGTTTTAAATCAATATTCGGTGAAAATGCCGGCGATGTCTTTTATGCTGCGAAAGCCTTTATCTCAGTTGAAGTAGCAAAGATGGCCAATCAGGGCGGAATCAGCCTTGATGTCTGTACCGGGGGAGAGCTAGCTGTTGCGCGGGCTGCAAAGTTTCCAGGTGAGCGGATCGAAATGCATGGAAATAATAAGTCCGAAGCTGAAATTTCTGCGGCGATTGATTATCGGGTTGGAACGATTGTGGTGGACTCACTTCAAGAGATTGATCGCGTAGCGCGGATAGCTCACGAGAAGAATCGAGTTCAAAACGTAACGCTCCGATTGAATCCGGGCGTCGAAGCCCATACCCATGAATACATAGCTACTGCACATGAAGATGTGAAATTTGGTTTCTCAATTGCAACTGGCGCGGCTTGGGACGCGCTCTTAGCAGCGACAAAACATGAGAGCTTGAAAGTAACAGGCGTGCATTGCCATATCGGTTCGCAAATCTTCTCATCAGAAGCCTTCTTAGCAAGCGCTATCCGACTTCTTAACTTCATGGCTCGTTACAAGAATGAATTTGGCGGTGAACTCGAGAATCTAAATATTGGCGGCGGCGTTGGAATCGCCTATACGAAAAAAGATACTCCGATGCTGGCCGAAGATTTTCTTAAGACGGTCAAAGATGTGATTCGGAGTGAATCAGCGAAACTGGGTTTGAAAGTTCCTCGAGTTTCAATCGAACCTGGGCGAGCTCTGATTGGTCCATCAATGGTTACTCTCTATCGAGTAGGAACAACTAAAGAAGTACAACTTGAAGATGGCAGAAAGCGGCTTTATGTCTCTGTAGATGGTGGCATGAGCGACAACATTCGCACCTCTCTCTATGGCGCCGAATACACGGCTGAAATTGCCAACCGTGAGTCGAGTGCAAAGTTGCGAGATTGTCGATTAGTCGGAAAACATTGCGAGACTGGCGATATAGTCATCAATAATATTGATTTGCCGAGTGATATCGCCCCTGGTGATCTAATCGCGGTGCCAGCAACCGGCGCTTATGGTCGAAGCATGGCGAGCAATTACAACCACGTACCGCGTCCAGGAGTGATTTCAGTTCTCGATGGCACGGCGCGCACCATAGTTAGAAGTGAAACCGAGTCCGACCTCCTAGCCTTAGACGTTGCGGAGAGCGCGATTCGCCTCGATGATAAATCGAGTGGGAAATAAGGGGATAGGACAAGGACCTTGAGCGAAGTGAAGCGAGAACTTGGTATCGGAATGCTCGGTTGTGGCGTGGTCGGCTCTCAAGTCGCACGGCTACTGACTGAGGATTCTGGTGATTTTGCTGCTCGTTCTGGCGCGAAGTTAAGTTTAAAGAAGATCGCGGTCCGTGATGTTGCCGCAAAGCGCGAACATGTAAAGAGCGATCTCTTAACCAAGGATGCCGACGCTCTTGTTAATGAACCTTCTATCGATATCGTCATTGAGGTAATGGGCGGCATCGAGCCTGCGCGGACTTTGATTCTTAAGGCAATCGCAAATGGAAAATCAATAATTACTGCCAATAAAGCTCTTCTTGCCAAACATGGCGCAGAGTTATTTGAAGCGGCGGATAAGAAGGGCGTTGATCTCTACTACGAAGCTGCTGTCGGTGGCGCGATTCCAATCCTAAGACCGTTACGAGAATCGATTGTTGGTGACCATGTGCACCGGATTATGGGAATTGTAAATGGAACTACAAATTACATTCTCACCAAGATGGATGAAGAGGGAAGTGACTTCGGAGCAGCGCTCAAGGAAGCGCAACAACTCGGCTTTGCCGAAGCCGATCCAACTGCTGATGTTGAAGGACACGATGCTGCTGCGAAGGCAGCGATCTTGGCAGGGCTGGCATTTCATACCCGAGTCACGAGTGATCAAGTTTCTGCGGAAGGAATCACCAAGATCTCAGCGCGCGATGTTGCAGTCGCGCATGACATAGATCATGTAATAAAACTTCTTGCAATTGCCGAGTTGACTGAGAAGGGCGAGGTTAGTGTTCGCGTGCAACCAACATTGCTTCCCCGCCAACATCCACTTGCTGCGGTTCGAAATGCATTTAATGCGATCTTTGTCGAAGCAGAATCTGCTGGCGAGTTGATGTTCTATGGAAGAGGTGCCGGTGGTGCACCTACCGCGAGTGCAATCCTCGGAGACCTCATCGCAATCGCGCGGAATATGACAAGCGGCGGCGCTGGACATGGCGAGAGTGATTACGCAGAGCTGAAATTTGCCGACCCAGGAAGCGTTAATACCCGCTATCTAATTCGCCTTGATGTAAACGATCGCCCCGGTGTTCTCGCCTCAGTAGCCCAGATATTTGCAATAAATAAGGTATCGATTGAGACGGTTCGCCAATCCGGTCGAGGCAATAGCGCAGAGCTAATTGTGATGACGCACTCGGCTGATGAAGGTTCACTGGGCAAGACTGTGAAAGAGCTTGCCAAGAGCGAGGTTGTTAAGAGTGTAGAGAGCGTGCTTAGAGTCGAAGGGCTGCGTTGATGAAACTCTTTGGCAAGCGCGGCGCTCACCAATGGCGCGGAGTAATCGAGGAGTATCGATCTCGCCTTCCAGTTTCCCGCCAAACCCCAGTCGTGACTTTAAATGAAGGTGGAACTCCACTCATTTATGCCTGCGTTCTATCGGAGATGTTAGATAACCAAGTTTGGCTCAAATTTGAAGGTGCGAATCCAACTGGATCTTTTAAGGATCGCGGCATGACAATGGCAATCTCAAAAGCAGCGGAAGACGGTGCGCGCGCAGTCATATGTGCATCGACTGGTAACACGAGCGCAAGCGCTGCTGCATATGCCACCAAAGCTGGAATGACTCCAGTCGTGTTAGTCCCTCAAGGAAAGATCGCAATGGGCAAGTTAGCGCAAGCAATCGCCCACGGTTCAAAACTTCTACAAGTCGATGGAAACTTCGATGATTGTTTAACTCTGGCGCGTGAATTATCTGAGAAATATCCAGTCTCACTTGTTAATTCGGTAAATCCGTTTCGAATTGAGGGACAGAAGACTGCATCTTTCGAGGTTGTCGACGCGCTGGGATTTGCCCCGGATATCCATGCGCTTCCGGTTGGAAATGCTGGAAATATCACGGCGTATTGGAAGGGCTACATCGAATACGAAAAAGATGGAATGGCCAAGAGCAAACCTGCGATGTGGGGCTTTCAAGCCGAAGGCGCAGCGCCAATCGTTAGAGGTGAAGCGGTAAGAAATCCAGAGACAATTGCTACCGCTATCCGGATTGGAAATCCGGCTTCTTGGCAACAAGCCGTAGATGCAAGAGATCAATCAGGTGGATTGATAGATATGGTCTCTGATGAGGAGATTTTGAGCGCATATCGCTTAGTTGCTGCGAAAGAAGGCGTATTTGTTGAACCTTCTAGCGCTGCGGGAATTGCCGGGTTAATTAAATATAAGAGCGCAAAGAAGTTGCCGAAGGATAAGCGAATCGTCATCACCGTTACCGGAAATGGCCTCAAAGATGTTCAATGGGTTCTAGATGGCGCACCATCACCAACAGTGATTCCAGTAGATGTAGAGCGCGCTGCTGAAGTGATTGGATTGGCTTAGTTATGGCGCGCGGATTTAAGGATCGACTCACATATAAAGCAACGCCGATGCAAGTAAGCGTTCCAGCATCTTCAGCAAATCTTGGACCTGGTTTTGATGCATTTGGACTTGCGCTTGATATCCGCGATATCTATGTCGCACAGATCCTTGACGAAGAAGCATTTGATGTTGATGTTACTGGGGAAGGCGCTGATGAAGTAAAGCGCGATGGCAAACACTTAGTAATCAAGTCAATGATGCGCGGCTTTGAGTTTATGGGCGGTAAGCCGCGCGGAATTGCGCTTCGCGCGCTAAATCAAATTCCACATGGAAGAGGACTTGGATCTTCGGCGGCGGCGATTGTCGGCGGTTTGAGTTTGGCGCGAAATCTAGTTTTATCTGGGAATTCACTAATGAGTGATGATGATTTGATTGCCCTCGCTACTGATCTCGAAGGCCATCCCGATAATGTCGCAGCTGCCACGCTCGGTGGCGCAACTATCTCTTGGATGGAAGATCGAGTTGGAGTGCCAACTGGTTGCGCAGTTCGATTCTCAGTCGATCAATCAATTCGAGCTCTTCTTCTTATTCCAAACTCCCAACTCTCCACTGGCAAAGCGCGAAAGATGTTGCCAGAGACTGTTCCCCATAAAGATGCTGCAGTAAATGCCGGTCGCGCCGCGCTATTGGTTCACGCGTTAACAGTTCGACCAGACCTCTTATATGTAGCAACGGAAGATCACCTCCACCAGCAATACCGGCGCGAGGCGATGCCCAAGTCGGTAGATCTAGTGAATAAGCTACGTGGCGCGGGCGTAGCCGCAACTATCTCCGGAGCTGGGCCCTCAGTCTTAGTTCTCCATAACAGCACTAGCGCTGAACATGACGACATCGTAAGGAGCGCCGGAGATGCCTTCCGGGCGGTTGATGTTGAGCTCTCACCTATGGGGGCCCAGGTCTCAAGCGCTTAAATTTCCTCACCAAAGCTCAATTTGTTGAGTCTGGGGGGCGGCTGATACATTTCTTCGTGTTCGGCAGTATTCGAGCCGGGTCTTAGAAAATCTGATTCTTGTAGGGCGAATAATTCTTGCTCTCAAGTCCCACAGGTAAAAAATTAACTCTCTAAGAAAACCAAAATCCAAGAACTCTAGTTAAAGCTAGATAACAAGAAAGAAAGAATAGATGGCAGAAACCAGCACACGTGCTCGGCGAGATTCTGGCGACCTATCTGCGTTGCTACTCCCGGAGCTAAAGAAGATCGCCGCCAATTTAGGCATCGAAGGCGCAAGCGATATGAAAAAGACAGATTTAGTCCAAGCAATTTCCGACCTTCAAGCGGCTAATCGAGAGGCAGCCCGACTTGAGCGCGAAGCTCGTCGAGCCGCTCGAATGCAGCGCCGCAATCGCAACTCATCCGATGATGGAGATGGCGCTGACGAAGATTCCGCAGATTCAGATTCCGGCAATGATCAAGTAGCTGAATCTGATAACTCAGCAGAGCGAACTTCAAATGAAGGAAGTTCATCAGATAGTGGACGCGACAACCGCGGCTATGACCGCGATCGCGATTTTCGACGTGACCGTCACCGGGATCGAGGAGATCGTGGCGATAGAGGTCGCGACCGTCACCGTGATCGAGGAGATCGTGGCGATAGAGGTAGAGAGCGAGAGATTGTTATCTCTGAAGATGATGTACTACTTCCAGTCGGCGGCTTGCTAGATATCCTCGAAAACTATGCATTTATTCGCACCGGCGGATACCTTCCTGGACCGAATGATGTTTATGTCTCACTTTCCCAAGTTCGTCGCTACGGATTACGTAAGGGCGATGTACTAACTGGCCAAGTTCGCCAACCTCGTGAAGGGGAGCGACGCGAGAAATTCAATGCGCTTGTTCGCGTGGATACGGTAAATGGAATGGATCCTGAAACAGCGCGAGATCGCGTTGATTTCTCAAAGTTAGTACCACTTTATCCGCAGGAACGACTACGTCTTGAGACAGAGCCAAATATCTTGACGACTCGTGTGATCGATCTAATTTCACCAATTGGTAAAGGCCAGCGCGGACTTATCGTCTCGCCACCAAAAGCTGGAAAGACGATGGTGCTCCAATCCATCGCTAATGCGATCACAACTAACAACCCAGAATGTCACTTGATGGTAGTTCTAGTTGATGAGCGCCCTGAAGAAGTTACCGATATGCAACGCTCGGTCAAGGGTGAGGTCATTGCTTCAACCTTCGATCGTCCCGCTGATGATCACACCTCAGTTGCAGAACTTGCAATAGAGCGCGCTAAGCGACTTGTAGAGCTCGGACATGATGTCGTAGTACTTCTTGATTCGATTACTCGTCTAGGTCGCGCATATAACATCGCAGCTCCAGCATCGGGAAGAATTCTCTCCGGTGGCGTTGATTCAGCTGCACTATATCCACCAAAGAAGTTCTTTGGTGCAGCTAGGAATATTGAAGATGGCGGCTCGCTAACAATTCTTGCAACAGCGCTCGTTGAGACTGGTTCGAAGATGGATGAAGTTATCTTCGAAGAGTTCAAGGGAACAGGAAATATGGAGTTGAAGCTTGATCGTAAATTCGCAGATAAGCGCATATTCCCAGCTGTTGATGTCGATGCTTCCGGAACGCGTAAGGAAGAGATTCTGATGGGTCCAGAAGAATTGAACATCGTCTGGAAACTCCGACGCGTTCTACATGCTCTTGATTCACAACAAGCCCTCGAGCTTTTGCTTGAGAAGATGAAGGGCACGAAGTCCAATGTGGAGTTCTTGATGCAGGTCCAGAAGACCACAGTCGGCCCAGATCAAAACGGGAATTAGCCCTTTTCCAACTACCCGGGTAACCTTCGCATCCGCTGGTTCACCGCCTCGCTTTAAACCCGAGTTGGACCCAGCTAAAAGTTAAGGAGAAGTAATGAAGAACGAGATCCACCCAAATTATGGGGCGACCACTGTTACCTGTGGTTGCGGCGAAACCTTCCAAACCCGCTCAACAATCGAGTCCGGCTCACTATTCGTTGAAGTCTGCTCGGTCTGCCATCCTTTTTACACTGGCAAGCAGCGCATCCTCGATACTGGTGGCCGCGTAGCGAAATTCCAAGAGCGTATTCAGAAAGCAAAACCAACTAAGAAGTAGCTTTTCTAAACGAGACCGCATCTCCTGCATTTTGGGGCGCGGTCTCTTTTTGTTTATGTGAGTTCAGTTTTTGTGTGAGTGAAGGGAGCAAGTGATGAGTGAGAAGAGCACCGAGCGCTTTGCTTCCATGCCGGAAATCTTGAAAGAGTATGAATCTCTTGAATCCCAGATGGCCGATCCATCAATTCATGCTGACCAAGGCAAAGCCCGCCAACTCGGTAAACGTTATGCCCAACTCGGTCCAATCATCGCTGGCTATCGCCAATATAAGAGTTGCGATGATGATTTAAAAGCAGCCAAAGAGTTAGCTGATGTAGATCCAGAATTTGCTTCTGAGATTCCCGCGCTGGAATCTGCCTTGGCGCAAGCCGGTGAGAAATTAGAAGAATTATTACTTCCACGCGATCCAAATGATGATCGCGATGTAATTCTAGAAATTAAAGCAGGAGCCGGTGGCGATGAATCAGCTTTATTTGCAGGCGACTTACTCCGCATGTATCTCCGTTACGCCGAAAGACAGGGATGGAAGACCGAAATTATCGATGCCACTGAGAGCGACTTGGGAGGATATAAAGATGTCTCCGTTGCCGTAAAAGCGCGTGGGAATGGCGAGCCAGGAAGCGCACCGTTCTCTAAATTGAAATTTGAAGGTGGGGTGCATCGCGTGCAACGCGTTCCAGAAACTGAATCACAGGGGCGAATTCATACCTCAGCCGCCGGCGTATTGGTATTGCCAGAAGCAGAAGAGATTGATGTACAAGTAAATATGAATGAGTTACGTATTGATGTCTATCGCTCATCGGGACCTGGCGGACAGAGCGTTAATACAACCGATTCTGCGGTACGAATCACGCATATACCAACGGGAATTGTTGTCTCCTGCCAGAACGAGAAGAGCCAATTACAGAATAAGGAATCAGCCCTTCGAATCTTGCGCGCGCGACTTTTAGCCGCCGCCCAAGAAGCAGCCGATGCTGAAGCAGCTGCGACTCGAAAGAGCCAGGTTCGAACTGTTGATCGTTCGGAGCGAATTCGCACCTATAACTTCCCAGAAAATCGACTAACGGATCATCGCGTTAATTTCAAAGCAAATAATCTTGATGCTGTTATAAATGGTGGATTGGATGAAGTTATTGGCGCCCTTCTCGATGCAGATAAAGCTGAGAAGTTGGCTGCCGCGGAGGCGTAATTGATGCCTGATCAATTGGGCCTAAGAGATAAATTGCGAGCCGCTCGCTACGAATTAGCTGAGGCTGCTATTCCAGAAGTTGATGCCGAATTGTTAGCAGCTTTTGTTCTTGGAGTTGGACGAATGGAGCTGCACGCGAAGGAATTTGATTTTTCACCTGAACAAGAGTCTGAATTCATAAATCTAATCTCAGAGCGAAAGTCTGGGATCCCGGTCCAATATCTAACCGGCGAAGCTCATTTTCGCTATCTAACTTTTGATGTTGGCCCTGGGGTCTTAATCCCAAGACCAGAGACAGAGCTACTTGTAGATGCTGCGCTAGTTGAGATTGAACGGGTTCAATCTTCCACTTCCTGGCGAACTGGCAGTCGTACATCGGTAGTAGATCTAGGCGCGGGAAGCGGTGCGATTGCGGTCTCGATTGCGGATGAAGCGCGTAAGCGAAATCTCGCTGTCCAAGTCGTTGCCGTGGAAAGTGAGGGCGATGCCCTCACTTGGCTGGAGCGAAATATCGCGAAACATGATGTCGATGTCCGAGTGGTCAAAAGCGACGTTGCTACAGCTCTAGAGGGAATTAAGTGCGACTTAGTCGTAACGAACCCGCCTTACATTCCTGATGGATCAGCGCTGCCAAGAGAAGTTGTTGGCCACGAACCAGCCACCGCGCTCTTTGGCGGAATCGCAGGAATCGAAGTCCCGTCACAATTTATTGAGAGCGCAACGAGAGTCCTTAAGCCAGGCGGTTTCCTAGTACTGGAGCACCATGAATCTCAAGTAGAAACTCTTGCAGCGCTGCTAACGCCAGACTACTTTGAGATCGCGCACTTCAAAGATTTGGCTGACCGTCCAAGGTGGTTAACGGCTCGGAGAAGTGGATCGGATGGAGCTAGAGAAAGAACAGGTGAGTGATGGCTGAAACAATCTCGCTCACAGATTTAATTTCCGCTGGATCTGATTTATCCGAAGAGGTAACAAAGGCAGTAGAAGCGCTTCGCGAAGGTAGAATGATTATCGCCCCGATCGAACATGCTTATGTGTTTGTTGCTGATGCTTTTAATCATGGTGCAGTAAAGAAGATGCATATCCTCCGCGGTGATGCGCTTGGAGTTGCTGCGCAAGTAATAGTAGGTGATGTAAAGACTGCCACTGGAATCACAAATGAATTTGGTCCCACTACCCAAGCAATTTGTGAAAAGTTCTGGCCTGGACTGTTAACTTTGAATATTCCACCAGCCCAAGGACTCGTCTGGGATTTAGGTGATGCAAGATCACTTGATGAGATTGCGATTCGAGTTCCTGCTTCAGATTTCCTACGACGAGTTGCACTCGCTGCGGGGCCGCTTGCGATGGCCTCGGCAAATAGAGCGGGAATGCCACCAAAGCGACGCGGACCGCTCTTTCCAGCGCTCGATGCAGATTATGCATATTTCTTCGATGCTGGTGAATTAGCTGAGGGCCCAACAAGCACCGTAATCTCTGTGAAATCTGATGGCATCACGCTGAAGCGAGCGGGAGCCATATCACTCGCCGAACTACGTTCAGTAACCCCAAATATCGCTGTTCCAGCCTAGGATTCCCGCCATGTCGCAATTCTTTGGCGCTGATTTCGATCAACTTCAATCTCAAGATCCCGAGATTGCCGCAATTCTCCTCTCTGAATTAGATCGGCAACGCAAAAATCTCCAATTAATTGCAAGTGAGAATTTCACTTCACCGGCGGTGTTGACTGCTCTCGGCTCGACGCTCTCTAATAAATATGCCGAGGGTTATCCTGGAAAACGTTATTACGGTGGGTGCGAAGAAGTTGATAAAGCGGAAGTGATTGGTATTGAGCGGGCCAAAGAGTTATTTGGCGCTGAACATGCAAATCTTCAACCTCATTCCGGAGCAAGCGCTAACGTTGCGGTTTATCAAGCATTTACAAAGCCTGGAGATACCGTTCTTGCGATGTCGCTACCTCACGGCGGACATCTAACGCATGGATCGAAGGTAAATTTCTCGGGAAAGTGGTTTAACGTCGAGTCATATGGCGTTAGAAAAGAAGATGAGTTAATCGATTACGACGAATTGCGCGAGATCGCTAAGCGAGTCCGGCCAAAGATGATCTGTTCTGGCGCAACCGCATATCCACGGTTAATCGATTTCAAAATCATTCGAGAGATCTGCGATGAGGTCGGGGCGATTATGTGGGTCGATGCCGCACACTTCATCGGATTAGTTGCCGGAAAGGCGATTCCATCCCCAGTTCCCTATGCCGATGTCGTCTCATTTACTACCCATAAAGTTCTACGTGGCCCACGCGGTGGAATGATCCTCTCTAAAGCAGCGCATGCTGCCGCGATTGATAAAGCAGTTTTTCCTGGCATGCAGGGTGGACCGATTATGAGCGCCGTTGCAGCCAAAGCGATTGCGCTGAAGGAATGTCTAGATAGCGCTTATCAGGATTACGCCAAACAGGTAATTTTGAACTGTAAAGCGTTGGCGAGCGCTCTTGAGAAAGAGGGCATGCGCGCAGTATCCGGCGGAACCGATACTCATCTTGCACTTATTGATATTCGCAGCACTGGGATCAATGGAAAAGTCGCTGATGAACGTTGTGGCAAATCTGGAATTACCTTAAACAAAAATGCGATTCCTTATGATCCAGAAACTCCGGCTGTCACTAGCGGTATTCGAGTTGGAACCCCTGCTGTAACAACTCAAGGGATGAGCGTTACCGAGATGCCGATAATTGCATCACTTATTGCGCGTGCTATAAAAGATGGAGCCGATGTTGCAAAAGCGGCCGCTATCCGTAGCGAGGTCAACGCCTTAACGGCGAAGTTCCCTGTCTATCCACGGTAATGCGCGAGTACTCCTTAACGCTCTTCATAGCAGCAACTCTTACCTACATGCTCACTCCGATTGTTCGGAATTTTGCCTTGCGCTTTCGTGCCGTAGCCCAGGTTCGAGAGCGTGATATCCACAGCGAGACTACGCCACGGTGGGGTGGCGTTGCGATGTGGCTCGCGATGGCAGCCACGTTGCTAGCGGTGCAGAACTTAGAATTAGTTGGAAAGGCATATAGCCGCGAATTACTAGGAATCTTCCTTGCTGGAACATTTGTACTCGCAATTGGAGCGCTTGATGATCGCTATGAACTAGATGCGATCACTAAACTCGCAGGGCAAGGCCTAGCTGCTGGCATCTTATTGATATTTGGAATCCAACTTCTCTGGTTACCTATTAATGGAATCATTATTTTGCCCACCAATATTGGCCAATTCCTAACAGTTCTTGTTGTGATGATCATCATCAATGCTGTGAATTTCGTAGATGGAATGGATGGACTAGCTACTGGGATTGTGGGAATTTCTGCTGCAGCCTTCTTCGGTTTTGCTTATCTGCTCGCGGTAGAAAATGGCTTCAGCCGCGCCGGCGCACCTTCGCTTGCAACAGCGATAGTGATTGGGATCTGCCTGGGATTTTTGCCCCATAACATCTATCCAGCCCGGATTTTCATGGGGGATTCCGGATCCATGTTTCTTGGGTTATTGCTCGCGGCCTCAGCAATCACATTGATGGGCCAGATTGATGCAAACGCGGTCTTCGCTGAAAATATCGGACCCGCAGCCCTTCCATTACTTCTTCCCTTTGCAGTTCTCGCTGTACCACTTCTTGATTTTGGACTCGCAATCTTGCGCCGACTCCGCCAAGGAAAGTCACCATTTGCACCGGATAAAGAGCACTTACATCACAAACTTATGAAGCTAGGTAACTCACAACAGCGCACCGCGGTAATTCTCTACTTTGCCACTGCGATGTTGGCGATCCCGGCGATGCTCTCAGCCTTTGTTCCAGTCTGGTTAGCCTTCTGCGCTGGTCCAGTTCTCTTTCTCTCTGCCTTTGCGATCACAAAACGAACAAAATCGATAACTGGAGCGTGAGGATTTAAATGGAGAATTCAAATAGCGCGATGTGGCGCGGCGCCCTCATTCCATCAGTTGTAGTAACCATTCTTGCTGCGCTCATATCTTGGTTTGCTTCAGGAACTAGCGGGTTGTTTGGCGCGCTCCTTGCATCTTTCACAGTTCTAATCTTCTTTTCAGTATCGATGTTGGTTGCAAAGTTCACTAAAGATGTAAATCCAATTGCAACGATGGCCCTTGCGATGTTCTCTTACTTCACCAAGCTCTTCTTCATGGCGCTCTTTTTGATTGCGGTAACTCGCCTGACCTCTCCGGAGAGCGTGGATCGAAGGGCCTTTGGGGTAAGCGCGCTTGCGATTGCTTTCGCCTGGTTAGGCGGGGAAGTTAGGGCCTTCCTGAGGTTACGGTTACAGTTGCCTCTTCCGGGAGAGGGAAGCGATAAAAAATGAGTGCGAAGAATGATGAGAATGCTTTCTGGACCATCTTTGGCTACATGCTCTCCGGCCTTCTTATCTGGGGCGGAATTGGTTATGGCCTGGATTGGTGGCTCGATACCGATTTCTTTCTACTCGGGGGGCTTCTCCTTGGAATGGGTTCGGCCCTCTACCTGATCTGGCTTCGCTTCGGCCGAGACTAGTTTTGTGGGGCGGCCCCATTGCGGATGCCGGCAGAGCCGTTACAAGTAGCCCAGATAACTCTCAGCCCGTACCTTTTCGATTTCTCACACCTGGCGACTAACCAATAGGGTTGCGCCGACTTCCCCGCAGAAAACGCTTTACCCCGTAGTGAACTAAAGACCGATTTACCCACTAAGGAGTCATGTTGCGCCTCTACGCAGCTACCGAAGGCGTCAAGGATGAGGGTTTCAACCCTCCCGACGCTGGTGACTTCAACCTCCCTCCATTTATTGATGGAAATTCATTTGCTACTAAACCAATCCTCTTAGCTTTCCTCTCGGTACTTATCATCTCGGTCTTCTTTATCCTCGCTGCTCGTAAGTCCGCGGTAGTTCCATCAAAACTCCAATTCGCTGGTGAGAGCATCTACGGCTTTGTAAGAAACGATCTTGGTCGCGATGTCATCGGACATGAATTCATGCGATTTGTTCCGTATCTATTTACGCTCTTCACCTTCATCCTCGTCAACAACGTCTTTGGAATTGTCCCGTTTATCCAATTCCCAACGATGTCACGGGTCTCATTCCCGTATGTGCTTGCTGCGATTACATTCTTTGTTTTCCATTACATCGGTGTGCGACGTCATGGACTAATTTCATATTTAAAGGGAATCATGTTCATCCCAGGCGTTCCTAAGCCTGCTTATATTTTGATCACACCACTTGAGTTGGCAACATATTTCATCGTTCGACCGATGACCTTGAGCTTGCGTCTCTTCGCAAATATGTTCGCTGGACACTTGCTTTTGCTCGTATTTATTCTTGGTGGCGAGCACCTACTACAGGGCGTAATCGGACTTAAGTTAGTTAGCCCCTTCTCGTTCGTGGTTGCGATCGCGCTGACCTTCTTTGAGTTCATGGTCCAATGCCTACAGGCTTACATTTTTACCCTTCTAACGGCTCTCTACATAACGGGAGCGCTGGCGGACGAGCACTAGAAAAAAAGGTTTCCCATTCCAAAAGGGATGCGGGATAAGAAAAGACGGAAAGAAAGGTAAGAAACATGGAAGGCACACTCAACCTGGTCGGTTTTGGCCTCGCAGCGATTGGACCGGGTATTGCAACCGGATTGATCTTCGCCGCCTATATCAACGGCGTAGCTCGTCAACCAGAAGCTCGCAACGTCTTACAGCCGATTGCATTCCTTGGCTTCGCTTTAGCTGAAGCTTTGGCGCTCTTCGGACTTGTTCTCGCGTTCGTTCTCTAATCCAAGATGCGCACTATTCAATTCGCAGCTGATCAATTAGCTGCACTTGAGTTAGCTGCCGGAGAAGAGCTAAATCCTCTAATCCCGCACACTTCTGAGATCATCGTTGGCTTTGTCGCGTTCTCACTTCTATACATGGTGCTCCGTAGAGCAGTAGTACCGAAGTTTGAAAAAGCCTTTGCAGATCGCACTGATGCAATTCAGGGCGGTATGGAACGCGCCGAGAAAGCACAGCGTGAAGCAGAAGCAGCTTTGACTCAATACAAGTCACAACTATCGGATGCTCGTGGCGAAGCCCAGCAGATTCGAGAAGAGGCACGCGTCCAAGGAGCAGCGATCATCGAAGAGATGAGAGCAAAGGCTCAGGAAGAAGCCGCTCGAATCACAGCATCTGCACAAGCCGCAATCGAATCAGAGCGCCAACAGGCGATTAACTCGCTCCGTAGCGAAGTTGGAACTTTGGCAACTGAGTTGGCATCGAAGATCGTCGGAGAAGCACTTGATGACCAGGTCCGACAATCTCGAATCGTTGATCGCTTCTTAGCTGATTTAGAGAAGCAGAAGTAGGAAATAACGATGACAAGAGCGATCGCAGATCTAGGTGGAACGAGCCGGCAATCACTTGCCGCCGCTCGCAACGCCCTCGATGCTGCGCTTAAGGGAAAGCAAGAGAGCGAAGCAGCAAAGTTTGCCGCTGAACTCTTTGCAGTCCTTGCCGCCCTTGATTCATCTGCACCGCTACGCAGAGCTCTTACCGATGCATCGCGAGATGCGAAAGATAAGAAGAAACTCGTTACTGATCTATTTGCTAAAAGTGGCGGGGATGCCCTTTCTATCTTGACCAAATTAGTTGAAGTTAAATGGTCAAAGCCGAGCGATCTTGCCGATGCGATCGAGCAGCTAGCCGTTGAGGCTGAAGCAACTTCAGCTGATCTTGCTGGAAGTTTGGATCGACTAGAAGAGGAACTCTTTGGATTCTCAAAAGTCATCTCCTCAGATGGCGAACTGCTCCAATCGCTGAACTCGAATAAGTACAGCGCTGAAGGTAAGCGAGTTCTAGTGGCAAAGTTATTTGGTGGAAAAGTCGCACCATCTACCTCACGGATGTTGGGACACCTTGTAAGCGGTTTACGCGGAAGAAATCTTGAGGGAACGATTGCGTATTACATCAAGGCAACCGCCGCTCGTAGAGAGCGGACGATTGCAACAGTAACTAGCGCTATTGCTCTGACAGATGCACAACGAGAGAAATTGGCCGCAGCGCTTGCGGCAAAGATCGGGCAGAAAGTCCGAATAAATGTCGAAGTCGACCCAACCGTTATGGGCGGGATATCGATTCGATTTGCTGATGAATTGATTGACGCCACAATCGTCAATCGTTTGGCCGACGCGAGCAGAGCGCTCGCAGGATAAGTAGGGAGATAAACCATGGCGGAACTCACGATTCGACCTGAAGAGATTCGTGATGCCTTAGCGAACTTCGTTAAGTCGTACGAACCAGGCGCTGCGTCCCGTGATGAAATCGGAACTGTTGTCGAAACAGCCGATGGCATCGCTCGCGTTGAAGGACTTCCTTCAACGATGACTAATGAGTTGCTCAAGTTCGATGATGGCACCCTCGGTATCGCACTCAACCTTGATGTGCGCGAAATTGGTGTTGTTGTTCTTGGAGATTTCAGTGGAATTGAAGAAGGACAGACCGTCCGCCGCACTGGTGAGATTCTCTCTGTCCCAGTTGGTGATGGCTTCCTCGGTCGCGTCGTTGACCCGCTAGGTCGCCCGATCGATGGCAAAGGCGAGATCAAGGCAGAGGCGACTCGTGCTCTTGAACTTCAGGCGCCTTCTGTCGTCCAACGTCAGCCAGTTAAAGAACCGCTTGCTACCGGAATCAAAGCTATCGATGCAATGACCGCTATCGGCCGCGGACAGCGTCAGCTAATTATCGGCGATCGACAGACCGGAAAGACTGCTGTTGCTATCGATACCATCATTAATCAGCGTGAAAACTGGAAGAGCGGCGATAAGAAGAAGCAAGTTAAATGTATTTACGTCGCTATCGGCCAGAAAGGTTCAACGATCGCATCTGTTAAGGCTGCGCTCGAAGAAGCTGGCGCGATGGAGTACACAACAATCGTTGCCGCTCCAGCATCAGATCCGGCTGGCTTTAAGTATCTAGCTCCATACACCGGTTCTGCGATTGGTCAGCACTGGATGTACAAGGGCGAGCATGTGTTAATTGTTTTTGATGATCTCTCCAAGCAAGCAGAGGCATATCGCGCAGTATCGCTATTGCTTCGTCGTCCACCAGGTCGTGAGGCTTATCCTGGCGATGTCTTCTATTTACATTCACGTCTGCTAGAGCGTTGCGCGAAGTTATCCGATGAGTTGGGTGGCGGTTCGATGACCGGTCTTCCAATCATCGAGACAAAAGGTAATGATGTCTCTGCCTTCATTCCCACAAACGTAATTTCAATTACCGATGGCCAGTGCTTCCTTGAGACTGATCTCTTCAACTCAGGAGTCCGTCCTGCTATTAACGTTGGTATTTCGGTATCGCGCGTTGGTGGTTCTGCACAGACAAAGGCGATGAAGAAGATTGCTGGACGTCTACGTCTTGATCTTGCTCAGTTCCGCGAACTAGAGGCATTCGCTGCTTTCGGTTCAGATCTGGATGCGGCATCAAAGGCCCAACTTGAGCGTGGGTCACGCCTTGTTGAACTCCTAAAGCAGGCGCAATACACGCCATATTCTCTTGAGCGCATGGTCGTATCAATCTGGGCCGGAACAACTGGTCAGCTTGATTCAGTCGCAGTTCAAGATATCCGCCGCTTTGAATCTGAGTTCTTGGAGTACATCGGTCGTTCTCACAAGGGAATTTTCGATGTAATCGCTGAGACTAAGGAACTAACCGATGACACAGTCGCGAAATTGACTGCAGCAATAGATTCCTTCAAGAACGAATTCAAGTCATCTGTTGCAAAGCCGGTAAATGAGGCAGAAGCCGAAGCACAGGGCAGCGATGGCTCTGAGCAGATTACGAGATATAAGAAGTAATCCATGGGCGCACAACTACGAATCTATCGGCGACGGATCCGCTCCGTTAAGTCGACCAAGAAGATCACGCGAGCGATGGAGTTAATCTCTGCCTCACGTATCGTCAAGGCGCAACAACGGGTCGCAGCTTCAACTCCTTATGCAAATGAGTTGACCCGTGCCGTAAGTGCAGTAGCAACGTTCTCGAATACCAATCATCCGCTCACAACTGAGTCGGAGAGCCCAAAGCGCGCTGCCGTCTTGATCATCACCGCAGATCGCGGAATGGCTGGCGCTTATTCAACAAATGCGATTAAGGAAGCGGAAGGGCTAATAGTCACCTTGAAAGAGCGTGGCCTACAAGTCCTCACCTATGTCGTCGGTCGTAAGGCCGTGAACTATTACAAGTTCCGCAATCGCGCTGTTAAGAATTCTTGGACTGGATTCTCCGATAAGCCGACTTATGCAAATGCGAAAGAGATCTCTGCTGAACTAATCGCGGCATTCTTAAAAGATGCTGCTGTCGATGTAGAGGGCGTCGATGAACTTCATATCGTCTTCACCGAGTTCAAGTCGATGATCACTCAAATTGCGCTAAATAAGCGGATGCTCCCACTTGAGGTCGTTGAAGCTGATGGCCCAGCCCCAGCAGGCCTATTACCTATGTATGAATTCGAACCAAATGCCGGCGAAGTCCTCAACGCACTTCTACCGCGCTATATCGAATCTCGCGTATATAACGCGCTTCTGCAATCGGCCGCGTCCGAGCATGCAGCGCGTCGTCGCGCGATGAAATCAGCGACTGACAATGCTGATGAATTAATCAAGTCGTTGACCAGACTTGCAAATGCGGCCCGACAGGCCGAGATCACGCAAGAGATAAGCGAAATCGTTGGCGGCGCAGATGCGCTCGCCTCAGCAAACGCAGGGAGCGAATGATGACAACTAAGACAGCAACCGGACGCGTAGCGCGTGTGATTGGACCGGTCGTTGATATCGAATTCCCATCGGATTCGATGCCTGCGATCTACAACGCGTTACAGATAGATATCACCATCGGAGGTGAGAAGCGTCTGTTGACTCTTGAGGTCGCACAGCACATCGGCGACAACATGGTCCGCGCAATCTCGATGCAACCTACCGACGGTATGGTCCGTGGCGTAGAAGTCCGTGACACAGGTGCTGCTATCTCTGTTCCAGTCGGAGATGTAACCAAGGGTCATGTATTCAATGCGCTTGGTGAATCGCTAGATGTCCCAACTTCATCACTTGATGTCAAGGAGCGTTGGCCAATCCATCGCTCTGCTCCTGATTTCGATCAACTTGAATCAAAGACCGAGACCTTTGAAACCGGTATCAAAGTTATCGATCTTCTAACTCCTTATGTAAAGGGTGGAAAGATCGGACTATTCGGTGGCGCAGGTGTTGGTAAGACCGTTCTTATCCAAGAGATGATTTATCGCGTCGCAGAAAACTTCGGTGGTGTCTCGGTATTCGCCGGTGTTGGCGAGCGTACCCGTGAAGGTAATGACTTGTTCCTAGAAATGACCGAGACCGGCGTTATCAATAAGACCGCCCTCGTCTTCGGGCAGATGGATGAGCCACCCGGGACCCGTCTTCGCGTTGCGCTATCTGCGCTAACGATGGCTGAGTATTTCCGCGATGTTCAGAAGCAGGACGTGCTTCTATTCATCGACAATATCTTCCGCTTTACTCAAGCAGGTTCAGAGGTTTCAACGCTTCTCGGTCGTATGCCTTCAGCTGTGGGTTACCAGCCAACGCTTGCTGATGAGATGGGCGTTCTCCAAGAGCGAATCACCTCAACTCGCGGTAACTCGATTACCTCGATGCAGGCGATCTACGTTCCTGCAGATGACATCACCGACCCTGCTCCACACACAACTTTTGCTCACCTTGATGCGACCACGGTTCTCTCGCGTCCTATCTCTGAGTTGGGTATCTATCCTGCGGTGGATCCACTTGATTCAACTTCGCGTATCTTGGATCCGCGTTATATCGGTGAGAATCACTTCCGGGTTGCAAACCGCGTCAAGCAGATCTTGCAGCGTTACAAGGATCTCCAAGACATTATTGCAATTCTTGGTATCGATGAGCTTTCCGAAGAGGATCGCATCCTCGTCGGTCGCGCCCGCCGTATCCAGCGTTTCCTCTCCCAGAACACCTTCGTTGCAAAGGTATTCACCGGAATCGATGGATCATTCGTTCCACTTACCGAAACGATCTCAGCCTTCGATGCGCTTGCAAATGGCGATTACGACCATGTGCCAGAGCAGGCATTCTTCATGTGCGGTGGCCTAGATGATGTTGAACGTAAGGCAGCAGAATTGGCGAAGAGCTAAATCTGATGAGCGATAACGTACTAACAGTCGAATTCGTAACGCCAGAAGCGCGGATCTTCTCGGGTAAAGCAAAGATGGTATCGGCGCGCACCCTAGAAGGTGATCTAGGAATTCTTCCTGATCATGCCCCGCTTCTTGGCGTACTTGTCGATGGAAAAGTCGTTATCAAAAACGTCGAAGGTGGCGAAGAGGAATTCCAAGTAAGCGGTGGTTTTCTCTCCGTAGCGAACAATCGTGTTTCGATCCTTGGTGAAGCAAGCGCCCTTTAAAGCGCTCTTTTTTACACTCGCCTTGTTGGCGAGTAGCGCTATTCCAGCAGCAGCCCACCAACCGGTCTCGCTGAAGGCTGAATCGGCTCGAATTGATACTAGCCCAGTTCTCGTCGATGGAGATATCTCTTTTGCAGTAACGGCCAACTTCGCCAAGTCGGGTGAGCGCAGATATTTTCGCTTTGCCCTTGGTGAAGGTGAAGCCTTGAAGCTTGAGTATTTGATACTAGATCGCCGCCCAGAAAACGCTCTTAAGAATTCGAAGTTACCAGTAGTCACAGTAACCTCACCGAACGGAAAGAAATTCAAGTTAAAGATTAATGAACGAACAAAGTTCTATGAACCTTACGGAAAGCAGAATTATCTCTTCTTGTCGCGAACGAATCGCTCCGGTGAGAGCGGTATCTACACCGTGGAGATGCGTTCCCGTGCCAGAGCCTCGGCGCTAGTGGCCGTTGGAAGCAAAGAAGTTCGCGGGGAAGTTATGCAGATAAGTGATTTTATTGGCTCTTGTCCAAAAAAGATCAGCGATGAGATGGAGATCAGTGAGAAGCGCGCTAACCAACTAGTTGGATTGAGTGAACGCGCTGGCGACATTTGTGCTCTATTAAATAGCTGGGGTTATCGCGTAGTTCAACGCGATGGAGAAGATTTCCCGGTAACGCTGGATTACCGATCTGATCGAATCAATGTGAAAGTTAAGGCCGAGAAGATATTTGAAGTTACTGTTGGTTAAATTCTTAACTAATCAACTCTTGTAACATCAGCGCCGAGCGCCCTTAGTTGTTCAGCGAATTTCGGATAACCCCGATCAACGTGATAAGCGCCCTCCACAAAAGTAATTCCATCAGCAACTAAACCGGCTAGTACAAGACCAGCGCCAGCTCGAATATCTGATGCGACAACTGGAGCCGATGAGAGGCGGGTTATGCCAGTAACTGAAGCATGATGGCCATCAACTCGGATGTTTGCGCCAAGGCGTAATAACTCATTTACAAACATAAATCGACCTTCAAAGACATTTTCAGTAACTAAAGCGGTGCCATCGGCTATCGAATTGAGCGTAATTGCAAAGGGCTGGAGGTCGGTGGGGAAGCCTGGAAAGGGCAGGGTGGAGATGTCGATTGATGTGGGGCGACGCGACATTTTTACTCGAAGGCCATCTGAAGTAGAGGTAACAACAGCGCCGGCTGAAACCAATTTATCTAAGGGAAGTTCAAGATCACTTGGTCTGGCACCACGAATTGCAATATCTCCTTGGGTTATTGCGGCGGCGAAAGCCCAAGTGCCGGTAACGATTCGATCGGGGATGGCGGTGTGATCAACGGGGCTAAGCGCATCTACTCCAGTAATTGTCAGCGTCGGAGTTCCCAGACCTTCGATCTTTGCGCCCATTGCATTTAAGAAATTGCCAATATCCACTAGATCTGGTTCGCGCGCTGCATTCTCAAGAGTCGTTACACCTTTTGCCAGGGCAGCTGCAGTCATGATGTTCTCGGTCGCACCGACGCTAGGAAAATCCAATTCAATTCGGGCACCGCTAAGCCCTTTTGGAGCGCTTGCAACTATGTAACCATGTTCATTACGCGTTTGCGCACCTAACTCAATCAAGCCACGAGTGTGGAAATCCAAACCTCGTGAACCAATTGCATCGCCTCCGGGAAGTGCAACTTCGGCTCGACCTAATCGGGCAACAAGTGGTCCTAGAACATTTATTGATGCCCGTAACTTTCTGACATATTGGTAATCAGCTCGGTGGGCTAAATTTTCAGGAACTCTTATCTCTATCTCGCTCTTTTCAATGCCATGATTGATTGAACACCCAAGACTGGTTAGTAGTTCGCCCATCATTGAAACATCCGCGATATCGGGAACATTGCGGAGCGTGTACTTGCCGGGAGCCATCAAGGTCACAGCCATTAACTTCAAAATAGAATTCTTTGCCCCCGAGATATTCACTTCACCGACCAGGGGAGAGCCGCCAACAATCTGAAAGCGATCTAGCGGAAATTCGCTCAATTCATCGCCTCGCTCTCTTAGTATTTCTAACGGTCCCTAATGGGGTTGAGATTCAATCCGAGTGGTCACATGTTAGTGAACCCAATAGGCTCACCCCATGGTCAACTTGACGCGGATTTATACGAAAACTGGCGATGATGGCACCACATCTCTTGGAGATATGAGCCGAACCTCGAAAAATGATCCACGCCTTGAGGCATATGCCACCGTAGATGAAGCTAACTCCTATATCGGAGTAGTTCTCACCGTCCCAAATCTCTCTGATGAGGTCCGCAAATTATTGGTGCGAGTACAGAACGATCTCTTTGATGTTGGCGCTGATTTATGCACCCCCGTCGTTGATTCACCGCAATATGAACCGCTCCGAGTTCTTGAGTCTCAAGTCGATTACCTAGAGAAAGAAATCGATAAGTACAACGCGGAGCTATCACCGCTTAAGTCATTCGTTCTACCTTCTGGCACTGCTGCTTCGGCTCATCTTCATGTCGCAAGAACTGTGGTCCGGCGGGCTGAGCGCCGCACCTGGCAAGCAATCCATGCATTTGGAGAAGGTGTAAATAAGTTAACTGCTAAATATTTGAACCGGCTTTCGGATCTCCTCTTCGTTCTTGCAAGATTTGAAAATAGGAGTGAGGGGGATCAGCTCTGGGTTCCCGGTAAAAACCGCTAGCAAGAACCGCTAGCAAGAACCGCTAGCAAGAACCGCTAGCTTCTTAGGATTGCCTCAGCTACTTTAACTTCTTTTTCGAAGACCATTACTCGTGGTCCACGTTTTGTCTGAGTCAAAGTTGCTTTAATCCCATTTGCCGCAAGTTTCTGTCGTAGCATCTCGCCTTCAATATGGTTTCCAGGTTTCGCAACTACTCGAAGAAGTCCATACTCCTCATCATCACCTATCCTAAGTGGACGCGATACAACTGAGTTACCTCGAGCAAAGGCCCATTTAAGAAGTCCAATTAGGACGAGCATTACTGCAAAGCCTGCTAGAGATTGGAAGAAGAGTTGGTTATTTACTCCGCCTAACATTAGTTCTCACTCGCTGGAATTCGGTTGTACACATTTCGAGGCTTCGGGATATTGGTTTTCTCGCGATGACAGATCACTCGAATGTTGCTTACCGATACGCTCAAATCAACGGGTTCTTCACTCACCAAGAAGATGATCCCCTGTTCGCGTGAATCGGTGCCCTTTGCATAGGTAACTAGCGTGCCGATTCGATCTTTTGTAAGGGTATTTGGATTCACTTTTCTAAGCGTTGAATTCACTTCCCACCAGGTACATCCCCGTTCTGCGGCAACAAAGACAGCGCCACAGGCAAATTCTTCGCATTGCTTTAGAAAGCGCTGAAGCGATCTACGAGCAGATAAAAGACCAACTAATTCAGCGCTACTTGGCACCTTTGCAAATACACCATCTATCTCTTTGTAGCCTTTTGGTGGCCAGACCGGTTTGGGTGAAGTCGCTGGAACTGGTTTCTTCTTCGCCGCAGATGCGGCCGGCGAACTGGGAAGTGCTGAAAAGAAGAGAGCGATTGAGAGCGTGAGGATTCCGATACTGCGCTTCCGCATGGCTCAATCTTGCCCGAAATAGGTAAGAATCTCCCTGTGAGTCCCCGGAGAAACCATCCCAAGAAGCGTGGTTCTAATAAATCGAACCAATATAGGGGCGAGGATGAGCGTGATATCGCGGCTTCGCACGAAACAATTGAAGAGCATGATGAAGGAATCTATCGAGTTAGAAAAATCACTGGCTCAAGTTCAACGAAGCCTTATCGCTGTCCAGGATGCGATCAACTGATTCGCATGGCTACACCACATATCGTTGCTTGGATTGAAGGAGATGTGGATTCACGTAGGCACTGGCATTCTGCATGTTGGAATAAACGGGACCATCGCCGCCCAAATGTTGAGCGGACCCGTAACGCGCCGCGCTATTAAGTGACTGTTATCGAATTCGCCTTTTATGCAAAAGTTTAACTAGCCTGACCAAAATTCGATCAGAGCGTTCACTTCGCTCAAAAGTAGTGAATTCAAGTGGAATCCGGAATCTGCGCTTTACAACAGTTCTTGGATAAGTAAATTCAAGAAGCCCTTCAGCGCCGTGAATTCTCCCGTAGCCGCTATCTTTCACGCCACCAAATGGAACGGCGCCAATTGCTGCGAAAGAGAAGGCTGAGTTGATCGAGACCATTCCGCACTTTAGTAGCGATGCAATCCGCTTCCCGTTCTTCTTCGACCAGACTGCCGCTCCAAGCCCATAACTTGTGGAGTTAGCAAGATCAACCGCTTCATCCATATTGGAGACAGTATTTATTACTAGCGTTGGGCCGAAGGTCTCATCGGTTACTGCAAGTGAATCTTCAGGAACATCAGCGAGAATTACTGGGTCTACATATCCGCCCTTAATCGCATCCTTACCCCCTAATAAGAAAGTTCCCCCCTTAGAAACTGCATCATCTAAGTGACTCTTGATCACCTTTAGTTGGGAGGGCATTGTTGCTGGACCGTACTTGGCGCCATCACCAAATCCCGGCTTTATTTCTTTAGCCAAGGCAACGATCTCGGTCTTGAACTTCTCAGCGACTTGGCGGTGTACATAGACGCGCTCTGCGCCGATACAAGATTGTCCGGCATTAGACATCGCATGCCAGAGCGTCATCTCGGCAGCTTTAGAAATATCGGCATCCTTATCAACAAGTACTGCGTCCTTACCACCGCACTCCAAAACCACTGGCGTCATTTTTACCGCGCATGCGGCTGCAACTTTCTTTGCCGTTCTGGTCGATCCGGTAAATGAGATTTTGTCGACCGTGCTCTCCGCTAGTGCAGCGCCAGTACTGCTATCTCCAGTAATCGTCGTGAAGATATCTTTAAAAGGAGCGATTCGCTTCCAACTCTCTTCTAGGAATGCACCGATAGCAGGTGTGTATTCACTCGGTTTAAAGACCACGGCATTACCAGCAGCTAATGCGTAAGCGATAGATCCCACCGGGGTGAATATTGGATAATTCCAAGGCCCGATTACTCCCACAACTCCAAATGGAACGCGCTGAACTTGCGCAGCCATGTTAAACATCAATATTCCAGCAGGACGAGATTGTCGGCCAAGAACACGCGGTGCAAATTTCCCAGCCCAACCAATATGTTCAATAGCGAGTGCAACCTCAAGAGTTGCGTCGCTCAATGGCTTTCCAGTCTCCCGGTGAATTAACTCTGCCGCCTCTTTCATGTCGCGAGTGAGAATTGAGGCCCAATCTCGGAGCGCAACACTGCGCGCTCTAAAACTCAAATTAGCCCAACGTTCGGCGGCATCCTTTGCGCGAGCCACTACATCTTCAACTTCACTCTTTGTGAAAACCGGAAAGACTCCAACAACTTCTCCAGTCGCAGGATTTATCGATTCAAAAGTAGCGGAGTTCTTTTTACGCGCTGAGCTGGGTTTAGTGGCCATGGGCTAAGACTAAACTCTTCTACATGGGAGAACTCATCAGGCCAAGTACCGTGCTTGCCGCTCAACGGGAACCCATAACCTTAATCACATCTGATGGACTAAAACTCGTTGGCGAAGTCGCAACCCCACTAAGTGGCGATAGAAGCCGTGCAATTCTCTGTTTGCACCCCCTTCCAACTCATGGCGGGATGATGGATAGCCACATCTTCAAGAAGGCAGCAAATCGTCTCCCGGCGCTTGCAGATATCACTGTGGTCAGATTCAACACCCGAGGGACTTCAAGTGATCATGGAAGAAGCGAGGGCGAGTTTGGCGGGGGAGTAACAGAGCGAGCAGATGTAAACGCTGCAATCAATTACTGCTTCGAAAAACTAGACACCAAAGAGCTCTGGGTCGTCGGATGGTCTTTTGGAACTGATCTTGCGCTGCAACATGCAACCGATAAGAGAGTCAAAGGCTTGATTTTGCTCTCACCCCCGCTAAGAACAACTACGGAAGAGCAGTTGCAATTTTGGAGCGAAGATGGTCGACCGGTGATTGCGCTTATCCCAGAGTTAGATGACTATCTAAAGCCAGATCAAGCTCGAATAAGTTTTGCTCCACTTCGGCAGTTGGAGCTAATTGCCGTTCCTGAAGCAAAGCATCTATGGGTTGGTGAGCCATTTGTGCACCTTGTCTTAAGTGAAATAGTAAGAATTGTTAATCCGGTGCGACTCCCACTTCCAACGGAGTTTTAATTAAATCCAACAAGTAGGATTCAGCAAATGCGTGCAAGTATTGCCACATATAGGGAAGTAGTAAAAGCCCCCGGAGCACTTCGATTGCTTGTAGCTTCATTACCTTCACGTACCGTCTATGGGATGATCTCGCTCTCTATCTACTTCAAAGTCCAACAAGAGACGGGTTCAATTGCGATTGCGGGTTTAGCAACTGGACTAAATGGCTTAGCTGGAGCCTTGACCGCTGGTATTCGCGGTGCAGTAATTGATCGATTTGGAATGATTTGGCCGCTTCGTGTACTTGTACCTTCATATGCGGCGCTTATTCTTGTCTTGAGTTTGGGATCTGGAAGAACTGAATTGGTGGTTATAGCCACACTACTTGGGTTAACTGCACCTCCAATCAATCTCTCGGTTCGACCGCTCTGGAAGATCACAGTTCCGCCAGAAAAACTTCGAACAGCATATGCGCTAGATACAGCAACTATGAACTCTGTGGGCATTTTTGCGCCCGTCATTGCGACAACGCTTTCCCTTTCTCTAGATCCAGCAGTCGCGCTGCAATTCTGTGCGACCTCCATGTTAATTGGTGGATTTTTTCTGCTTCGAACTTGGCAGGTAAGCCAATGGCGTCCAGAACGGAGAGAAGAGAAGGCGCCCGCAATTTGGCAAATCCGCGGCATTCAAATACTCGCAGTCGAAGGTGTAGTCATGGGACTTGGATGGGGCGCTTTTGATATCGGCTTGCCGGCATTCGGTACATTGGAAGGCGTTCCAGAACGAGTTGGATTCTTCTTCTCGATTATGGCTGTTTTCAATGTAATCGGCGGATTAGTAGCTGGAACGATAAGCCGCAAAATTTCGCCGCTGCGAGCCTTTCGTGCCAATTACCTGGTCTGGGCAATTATCTCTATTCCACTTGCCTTCACCCATATGGATTGGAGTATCGCGCTAGTTACAGCTTTTCTCGCCTTCTTCGGTGGTGCGCAGCAAGTCTTTTATTGGGAGATAACAGAAGCTGTTCGCCCGAAAGGAACTGCAGTGCAAGCAATCGCATGGTTGTGGACTATTGAGGGAACAGCCGCTGCGATTGGAACGGCTGCCGGAGGATACATCGCTGAGCATTTCTCACCCCGTATTTGTTTTGCTGCAACAACTGTTGCGCTCTTCGTGGGTTATTTCATTATCTCAAGTGGAAAGCGTCACCTAAAGAGCGCAGATCATATTCCAACCCGCGAAGAAGATGTTGCCGCGATGGAAGATAATGTAGACAAAACTCGATAATTCGAATTAAGAGTTATCAGTCTTTGGAAAAACTACTTCATCCATAATCAACAAGATTGCGGCGGCGATTGGAACCGCAAGAATTCCGCCTACTAAACCGAGTAGGGATGTACCAAGAAGGGCGGCAACAATTGTTACAAGTCCTGGGATAGCAAGGTTGCGTTTCATGACTCGAGGCGTAATGAGATAGTTCTCAATTTGTACGTAGAGGGTATATAGCAAGAGAGCAAGTAAGCCTTTTGTGGGGGATTGAGTGAGTGCAACGAGGGAAACAATTGTCCCGCCGATGAAATGGCCCACCAAAGGAATAAGTGCGACAAACAGGATTAACGTGCCAAGAGCTGCGGCATAGGGAAGATCTAGGAGAATCCCTAAGAAAAATACGAAGATTGATGCGAAGAATGCAATCAATATTTGGCTACCGACAAAGGAGCCAACGCGGGCGATAATTGCATCGCCTATCTTTGTTACTCGTTCGCGCCGAGAAGCAGGTGCGAGGCGATAGAAGACCTTCGTGACCGAAGGAAGTGAATAGAGGAAGTAGAGAGTTAGGATTAGTACTGTAATAGCGGAGAACGCGCCTGATAAAACAGTCCTACCAACTCCAAGTACTCCACCGAATGCTCCAGAAAGCAATGCGCCATTAGTGAACCAATCTTGGAACTTATCCTCAAGAGTTTTGATTAAGCCGTAATCCTCATCCAAGGTTTGGAAAGTCTTGTTATTTCGCAGAGAGTCTATTAGCTGTGGCGCCCCAGCAATCAGGTCATTTACCTGTGACAAAACAGGAGGAATCACCAACAACGCCGCGAGGGTGACAATTAGTAAAACCAGGATGACAACGGCGGAAACTGCCAAACCTCTTTTAGGAACCCTAAATTCAAGACTTGAGACGGCTGGATTTAATCCCATTGCCAAAAAAAGCGAGATGATTATCAATATAAAAACTTGGGTTGCAGATTGGAGAGCTTGAAGAAGGGCAATTGCCACCAGAGCCCCCGCAGTTGCTAGGAAGCCAAAGTAGAAGGGATGTTGAAGATTGATTGGGTCACCTTTTTTCCCAAAATCTTCACCGACTTCGAGGTGCTTGGGAGCACTGCTTTGTGAATTCTTCGGGACTCTCTTGTTGCTAGCCATGTGAGGAGTCTAGAGCCTGAAAGAATTACGACTATGTCCTCCACTGAGTCGGCCACCAATTCGCCGAAAAAGCCTAAATTGCGAATCACTGGTATCGGTGAGGAGATCGCGACTCTTGCTAACTTACCTTGGGATATTCCGCTCGAAGAGTGGCCCGAAGATCCAACTCTTACGGCCCAGCGTGGTATCTCAAGACATATCGTCCGGTTAGTTCGATCGACTTCTGATCCCGATAGCGAAATCTACGCTGTAAAAGAGACAGTTCCTGAGTTCGCGCATCGCGAGTATGAAGCGCTAAGGGAATTGGGGCATCGTGGCGCGCCGTCGGTGGCTCAAATCGCAGTCGTTGATGGCCGATCAGCTCGAGATGGAAGTGAACTTCCGTGTGCGATTGTCACCCGATTCCTGCCTTTTTCTCTACCTTATCGAGTTCTCTTAAGTGGATCAGTCACCCAGCACCAAGTTTTTAATATGGCTAACGCTCTTGCTTACTTATTGGTTCGTTTACATCTTCTTGGTTTCTGGTGGGGTGATTGCTCACTTTCTAATGCTCTCTTTCGTCGGGACGCAGATGGGTTTGTTGCTTATTTGGTGGATGCAGAAACTGGTGAATTTCAAAAGCGGCTAAGTGATGGCCAGCGTGAACATGATCTAGATATCGTGCGATTCAATGTTGCCGCTGAATTAGAAGATCTCAAACTTTCCGGTGTTCTCTTCCCAGGAATGGATCCGGTACGTGCGAGCGAATCAGTAATTAAGCGTTATAGAAGAATTTGGAGCGCGCTTAGTGAACCTCAACTCCTTCCTTCTAATGATCGTCACGCAGTCGAACGAGCAATGCGCTCGCTTCAAGATCTTGGCTTCGCCGTGGAAGAGGTAGATCTACAAGCCGAAGGCGATGCTGAAACTTTGAAATTTACCCCAAAGCTAGTTGCGCCTAACTATCACTCTCATCGCCTCAAGGAGCTAATGGGACTTGATGTTGAAGAGCTGCAAGCCAAACGCATCCTTGCCTCATTTGAGCGCTTCCGCTCTCGAGAGATTTCAAAGACTCCAGAAATTCATCAGGCAGCTCAACGCTGGCTAAATGAGGTATTCCTGAGAGTCGTTAATTCTGTTCCTGAGTCCATGAAAGGTCGAATTGAAGATGCCCAGTTCTTCCATGAAGTGCTAGAACATCGTTGGTATCTAGGGGAAAAAGCCGGTCATGACGTTGGCCTTGAGCGAGCTACTGAGGATTACATCGCCGACGTCCTGCCCTTCAGATCTGATTCCGGCGCCTCGGTTAAGTCATAAGTGCTACTAGATTTTGAGAGAATGCCCTCGTGAGCATGCCCCAACTACCTAAAGATTTTGGTAGAGCCTTTGATTTAAGTTCGCTCACCAAACCGAAACCGACCCCAGGTGCACCAGAAGCGAATTTCCTCTCCGCCACAGTTGAAAATTTCATGACTGACTTTGTGCAGGCTTCAAAAGAGTTTCCCGTCTTCTTATTTGCTTATACCGACCGCGCGCCAACAACAGTTGAACTTCGCGATCTACTAGCCAAGCTCGCAAGTGAAGATAAGGGAAGTTGGAAATTTGGCGCTATCGATGTCGAGACTCAACCACAATTGATTCAAGCGCTTCGAATACAGAGTCTGCCTGCAGCGGTTGTCTTCATCGATGAACAGATGTTGCCGCTGCCCGAAGTGCCCACTCGCGAGGATCAGTTACGGGCACTGATTGCACAAGTCTTCAAGCTTGCAAAGGAGCGGGGGATGAAAGTCGAGGTACCGGAGATTCCTGAACCAAAGATGGAGCCCGAAGAGGCTGCAGCAATTTCTGCGTTAGAGAAAGGTGATTACTCAGGCGCTGCGATGGCTTACCGGAATTGGCTACAACGTCAACCAAATGAACCAATGGCCAAACTTGGATTAGCCCAATGTGAGTTGGCGCTAAGAATTTCAACTCTGGATTTCGAACGGACTATAAAAACAGCAAATGAGAAACCTGAATCACTTCAAGATCAATTGATGGCAGCTGATGTCGAAGTTGCTACCGGAAGACATAAGAGTGGATTTGAGAGATTGTTGAAAGCAGTCCAAACAATGTCCGGTGATGATAAAAATAAAGCAAAAGAGCATCTCCTTTTACTTTTCCAATTAGTGGATCCAAGCGATCCAGATGTAATTAAGTCCAGGCAAGCGCTCGCTAGCGCGCTCTTCTGATGGCACCAACTCCGAGTGGGCCCATCCAGGGCCGCGAAAGGCGCGACCTCCAGGCAATCTTCTTCCTCTTTGGCCTCGGCGTTATGTGCCTGGCGCCGCGCCTGCCTGATATCAAAGAGAATCTCGATGTCTCAACAACAATCTTTGGTTTAGTGAATATAAGCGGCTCGATAGGGGCGCTATGTGCGCATCTAACGATGGGCCATATTGTCCACCGACTCGGAGTCTTTAAAGTCTGTGCCACAAGCGCGGTAGCGACCTATGTGACTATCGGAATCCTCATCGAACTCAAGAGCGCGCTTATCTACACAATCGTCAACATAATCTGTGGCTTTGCCTGGGCTTCCTACCACATCTCAATAAATGCCCAAGCTTTGCATCGACAGGCCGAAAGCGGATCACAAGTTATTCCAATGCTTCATGGACTTTGGACTGCTGGTGCGGTGGCCACTGCTTTTATAGCTCTCCTAATTTCCTCCCACGTTTCACTGAATTGGCATATCTATCCACTCATCTCCATAGTTCTCTTACTAAAGTTGCGCGCTTTCAATCGCTTAAAGCCAATCCTCTTATCTGGAAATGAAGTTACCGAAGACGATGAAATCGTCACCTTTGGAAAGATGATGCGATCATTCTCAATTGACTGGGTAGTGAGCCTAGGATTTTTGTTCGCGCTTCTGCTAGAAATGGCGATGGGAGATTGGGCAACAATTCTTGCGCGACAGGAATTCGGTGTATCAAAATCTCTTGCAGTGATTCCGTACTTTCTCTTTATGAGTTCGATGATTATTGGAAGATTGACTTACTCCCGGATTAAGGGCAATAGAAGTGATAAAGAAATGGTCCAACCTTTTGTCGTGATGGGCGGAGTAATCTTCTTAACAAGTCTCTTCCTAGGTCTAGAGCTTAAAGAGACCAATCTTTATCTGGGCTACGCCATATTCTGTATCGGCTCTCTTCTCTGTGGTATCGGAATCTCTTTTGTCGGTCCACTCTTCTTTGGTTATGCCTCGGAGCGTTCTGATAAACCAGGTGGAGTTGCGATTGCTGAATTAGGAGCGGTAAATCAGGTACTCACTTTGGGTGCGCGCTCTATCATCTCGGTCGTTGCGGGAATTGCATCGCTGCCAATCGCGCTGATAATCCCAGGAGTGGCGCTAATTCTTGTTGCCTTCTTTGTAGCGGCCGCTAGCCAGCCTAAGAAGTAACTATCTCTTAAGGGTAAACCAGACCGTTCCAAGGGGTGGAACGCGTACCGTCGCTGAGAATTCAAGACCTCGATCGGGTTTTGAAAGGCACTCCACTCGCTCATTTACAACTCCGGAGCCGCCGTACTTAGTTGCATCAGTATTTAGCAATTCAATCCACTCACCAGCCACCGGCAAAGGAAGTGAATAGGATTCTTGGGGAACTGGTGAGAAATTTGTTACTGAAACTAGTGGAATTCCTTCATCGCTCCACCGCACAAATGCAAGGGTATTGCCGGAAGCATCATCGCCAATCAACCATTGGAATCCTCCGGGAGAGATATCGCGTTGCCACAACGAATTATTCTCGCGATATAACTTATTCAAATCTGCGAGCAGAAGCTGGACGCCACGATGTTCGTCGTATTGAATTAAGTGCCAATCTAATGATTGGGATTCACGCCACTCATCATTTTGGGCGAACTCACAACCCATAAAGAGCAACTTCTTGCCGGGATGGGACCACATATATCCGTAAAGGGCTCTAAGCGTTGCTACTTTCTGCCATCTATCGCCGGGAAACTTATTAACCAATGCGCCTTTGCCATGCACAACTTCATCATGAGAGAGTGGCAATAAGAAGTTCTCGCTCCATGCATAGAGAATTGAAAAGGTAATCTCATTATGGTGATAAACGCGATGTACCGGCTCATGTTTTAGGTACTGCAGAGTGTCATGCATCCAACCCATATTCCATTTAAAACCAAAACCCAAGCCATTTTCGGATGTTGGCTTTGTTACTCCACCCCAAGCTGTTGATTCCTCTGCAATCATCATGATTCCAGGGAACTGCTTATAAGCGGTTGCAGTAGCTTCCTGCAAGAAACGAACTGCAGCTAAATTCTCTCTTCCGCCATGTTCATTCGGAAGCCATTCGCCCTCTTTACGTGAATAGTCGAGATATAACATCGAGGCAACCGCATCCACCCGAAGACCATCTATATGGAATTCATCTAGCCAGTAAAGCGCGCTGGCAACCAAGAAGTTTCGCACCTCATTGCGGCCAAAATTGAAGATGTATGTGCCCCAATCAGGATGCTCACCTAACCGGGGATCCTCATGTTCATAAAGCGCCGTTCCATCAAATCTTCCTAGCGCCCATTCATCCTTTGGAAAGTGCGCGGGAACCCAATCAAGAAGTATGCCGATACCTTGGTTATGTAGATGGTCTACTAGAAAACGAAAATCATCAGGAGTTCCGAATCGCGAAGTCGGAGCAAAATAAGAGCTAACTTGATAACCCCACGAGGGGCTATATGGATGCTCTGTAACAGGAAGGAACTCAACATGAGTAAATCCCATCTCCTTTACATACTTACCGAGCTCAATCGCTAATTCGCGGTAGTTCAGTCCAGGTCGCCAAGATCCCAAATGAACTTCGTATATTGAAACTGGAGCGCGCCAAGGTTGATACCCAGCGCGATTGTTAAGCCAAGCGTTGTCGCTCCAAGTGAAATCTGATTCATTTACAATCGACGCGGTTGTAGGTGGAATTTCAGTTTGCCGGGCAAGTGGATCGGCATGATCCACCCAGCGGCCATCTCGACCTTGAATTGCAAATTTATATTTAAGTCCTGGGCCAACATCTGGGATAAATATTTCCCATAGACCATTTGCGCCAAGCGGAATCATCGGGTTGGTTTTTCGATCCCAGAAATTATGGTCACCAATCAAGCTCACCGTTCTTGCATTCGGTGCCCAGACAGAGAATGCGGTTCCGATTAGCGCACCATCTTTATCGCGCCGGACATGAGCCCCCAGGGCGCTCCACAATTTCTCATGACGACCCTCGGTAATCAGATATAGATCTAGCTCTCCTAAAGTGGAATGTGGATTTAAGTAACCAGCAGGAGGTGATTGAAATCTAGGTTTTGCCCCAAAGAGGCGACGAAGTGCTTCAAACATCAAAGCTTTACGCGACAGATGTGCGCGACTTTTCCGATGGGCCGGGCTGGATCTAACTTCACGTAAGTCTCTTTGCCCCAGGTATATGACTTGTTATCAAGGAGATCGAGAACATCAAAGCTCTCTTTACTTACCCCGAGCGCCCATAAATCCCAATGAATTGTGGTCTCCTGGGCGTGGAAGCCATCAAGATTGACCACAACTAAAACTAAGTTCTCACCATCGCGCTTTGAGTAAGCGATTATTTGATCGGAATTAGTGGTATGAAAGTGGATATTCCTTAATCTTTGTAGCGCAACGTTCTTCCGGCGGATCTCATTTAGTTGTGCGATAAAGGGCGTAAGCGTTATGCCTTTCTTAGCGGCGCTATCCCAATCCCGTACCTTGATTTCGTACTTCTCGCTATCGCGATACTCCTCTTTACCTTCGGCAATCGGTAGATGCTCATATAGTTCATAGCCGGCGTACATTCCCCACGAAGGAGCCATAGTTGCTGCAAGGACTGCGCGGAGAGCGAAAACTGCGGGATTACCGCTTTGTAGGTGGAAGGGAAGAATGTCTGGGGTATTGACCCAAAAATTAGGTCTAAAGAATGCGCTCGTATGTTGCGAAACTTCTTGTCCATACTCAATTAACTCCTGCTTTGTAACTCTCCAAGTAAAGTAGGTATAGGACTGTTGAAATCCTGCTTTTCCGAGAGCGTGCATCATCGGAGGATTGGTAAAAGCTTCCGATAAGAAAACCACATCGGGAAATTTCGAAATTACCTCTGCAATTAACTCTTGCCAGAAGTGGACTGGTTTGGTGTGCGGATTATCGACGCGGAAGATTAAGATTCCTTTCTCGATCCAGAAAGTTACAATCCTCAAGACCTCTTTAAACAAACCGGGGTAATCATTATCAAAGTTGATTGGGTAGATATCTTCATATTTCTTCGGCGGGTTCTCCGCATAAGCTATCGAGCCATCAGCGCGCTTTGTAAACCACTCTGGATTGCTCTTTACCCATGGATGATCCGGCGAGCACTGCAACGCTAGATCCATTGCCACTTCAATATCGTTCTTCTTTGCTATTTTGATGAATTCTTCGAAATCCTTCATAGTTCCTAAATCTGGATTTATCGCATCGTGGCCACCGGCGCTATTTCCGATACCCCACGGCACACCTGGATCGGTTGGACCGGCCACTAGTGAGTTGTTTTTGCCCTTTCGATGGGAATACCCAATGGGATGGATTGGCGGTATGTAGAGAACATCAAAGCCCATCGCAGCAACAGCGGGAATGCGCTTTGATGCGCTTTTCAAGTCACCAGGAGTGATACTTCCATCTAAATTCTTGGTTGCGCCTTCACTTCTTGGAAAGAATTCATACCAACTTCCAACAAGTGCGCGCTCTCGTTCCACTTTAATTGGGTAGCGATCGCTTCTTGAAATAAGAACCTTCTTAAACTCTCCGGGATTTTCTGCCGTGACTTCGATGAAGAAGCTCCAATTGCCGACTTTGTCTGGGGAAAGAAATGCCTCGTACCGTGCGCTCTTCGGCCAGATTTCGCGCATAGGAGTGCGCGTTACTTCTTTACCTTTTGGATCTACTAGGACTGCGAAAGCTTCGAAGGAGTCATGGCCTTCGCGGATAATCGTTGCCCCAATTGGCAACCGTTCATTTGGAATCGCTTTCGCGCCGATGAACTCGCCCCCAAAGTATGTAACGGGGGAGATATCAAGAATCGGAAAGCGACCGATCATCCAGTTCCTTCAGTATTGCCTGGATCTGCAGCAGTTACATCGTTAAGTCGATACTTCTCAACTGCTTCTTGTACTTTCCCGACCGAAAATTTTCCTTCATTGGCGAGTTGTGCAAGAACGCCAACTGTTATCGATTCAGCATCAATCTTGAAATGGCGACGGAGCGCGCCACGGGTGTCGGATAATCCAAAACCATCAGTACCGAGTGAGGTGAAGCCTTGTGGGACCCAAGGAGAAATTTGATCCTGCACAGTTCTCATGAAGTCACTTACTGCAAGAACGCTTCCATCATAATCAGCCAACTTCGTGGTGATGTAAGCGCGCTTCTTATTCTTTGGATTTAGGAGGTTATGGCGATCAACCTCAAGGCCATCACGTCGAAGTTCATTCCAAGAAGTAACGCTCCAAACATTCGCCTGTACACCCCACTCATCAGCGAGCAGTTTCTGTGCCTTTAACGCTGCGTTTACTGCAATTCCGGAGGCCAAGATATTTGCTCGGCGCCTCTTCTTGCCCTTCTTCGCGGAGGGGGAGTAGAGATAAATACCTCTCAAAAGCCCCTCAACATCAAGGTTCTTGGGTGCTTCTGGCTGCAAGTACGGCTCGTTGTAAACAGTCAGGTAATAAAAGATGTTTTCGCTATTTTCGCCATACATCCTTCTAAGTCCATCTTTAATAATGTGTCCAACTTCGAATGCATATGCTGGGTCATAAGAGACTACCGCTGGATTTGTTGATGCTAGAAGTTGAGAATGACCATCTTCGTGCTGAAGGCCTTCACCATTTAACGTGGTACGCCCGGCAGTTGCTCCCATGACAAAACCACGAGCCATCTGATCGGCAGCGGCCCAGAAGGCATCTCCCGTGCGTTGGAATCCAAACATCGAATAGAAGATATATACCGGAATCATCGGTTCATCATGGGTCGAATATGAAGTTCCAACTGCGGTAAATGAAGCCGTTGAACCAGCTTCATTAATTCCCTCATGGAGAATCACACCGGTTGTTGATTCCTTATAACTCAGCACAAGTTCGCGATCTACCGATAAGTATTTCTGACCATGCGGTGAGTAGATCTTCATCGTTGGGAAGAGTGAATCCATACCGAAGGTTCGGGCTTCATCAGGGATAATCGGAACGATTCGAGCACCAATTCCCTCATCTTTGGCAAGATCCTTAAGAAGTCTCACAAAAGCCATAGTCGTAGCCACTTCTTGGTTGCCGGAGCCGCGCATAACTACATCAAAATGCGATTCTGCAGGTTGCGGCAGAGGTCGTGAGTGACTTCGGCGCTTTGGAATCGAACCACCTAGTTCATTGCGGCGATCCATCATGTACTTGAATTCGGCAGACTCTTGGCCAGGGTGGAAATAAGGTGGCAACTTCTCATCTAACTTATCATCTGGGATTTCGAGATAGAGACGATCGCGAAGTGCAATCAGATCATCTTTCTTCAACTTCTTCATCTGGTGAGTTGCATTTCTTCCTTCGAAGTGCGATCCCAAAGTCCAACCCTTAATGGTTTTTGCAAGTATTACCGTTGGACGGCCCTTATGCTCAGAAGCAGCCCTATACGCAGCAAATAGCTTCTGATAATCATGGCCACCACGCTTAAGGTTCCAAATATCGTCATCGCTCCAATTAGAGACCATCGCCGCAGTTCTCGGATCACGACCAAAGAAATTATCGCGAACGAACTTTCCGCTCTCAGCCTTATAAGTTTGGAAATCACCATCTGGGGTCGTATTCATCAAATCAACTAGGGCGCCCTCGGAATCCATTGCAAATAGTGGATCCCACTCGCGTCCCCAAATGACCTTGACTACATTCCAACCAGCTCCGGTAAAGAGAGCTTCGAGCTCTTGAATAATCTTTCCATTTCCACGAACTGGGCCATCAAGACGTTGCAAGTTACAGTTCACCACGAAAGTTAAATTATCTAAATTCTCACGAGCAGCGAGAGTTAGCGCGCTTACTGATTCTGGTTCATCCATCTCTCCATCACCAAGGAATGCCCAGACGCGTTGATCAGAAGTATCCTTAATTCCACGGTTATGTAGATAGCGATTAAAGCGAGCTTGGTAAATCGCGTTGATAGGACCAAGTCCCATAGAAACTGTTGGGAACTCCCAGAAATCTGGCATCAATCGTGGATGCGGATATGAAGAAAGTCCACCACCTGGATTTGATAGTTCCTGACGGAAACCATCTAGTTGCTGTTCACTAAGCCTTCCTTCCAGAAACGCACGCGCATACATCCCAGGTGATGCATGGCCCTGATAGAAGATTTGATCGCCACCACCAAGATGATCTTTGCCGCGGAAGAAATGGTTGAAACCAACTTCATACAATGCAGCCGAAGAAGCAAAGGTAGAAATGTGTCCACCAACTCCAACGCCTGGACGTTGCGCTCGATGAACCATTATCGCTGCATTCCATCGGATATAGGCACGGATACGACGCTCTAGGAATTCATCGCCTGGAAAAGCTGGTTCTTTTTCGGGCGGGATCGTGTTCATGTAATCCGTTACCCGAAGATTTGGAAGTCCAATGTTCTTCTCATGAGCCTGCTTAAGCAGAGAGAGCATCAAATAACGAGCGCGCTGGGGGCCGGCATGCTTGATAAGCGCCTCAAGGGATTGCTGCCATTCAGCCGTCTCCTCAGGATTGGAATCGACGAGCTGAGAGAGGTGGAGGTCTTGAATCGAGTTCGGCTTATCTACGCTCACGCCCCTATCTTTCCCTCTTATGGCGATTAGGGCGAAATCTGAAGGTGTGATGCGGGTCAGGAGTTGCGTATCTCCTTCTCAAAGGGTGGACTTCTCTCACTCGCAACGGCAGAAGAGGAGAGTCCATTGAGCACCCCTGCGGGGTCGGGCATCGCAGCCCGGATGGGAATCGAAACAGGTTTCTTAGTTCTCCAACGCGGCTTCCTAGACGATTGTGATTCAGCAATCAGCGATGAGATCGCCAAAGTCTCAGGCAGCCCTCTTGTCGATGAAAACTCTCAAGAAGTTGTCGATGCCGTCATTACTTGGTGGCGCGAAGACGACGGTGATCTCGTAGATGAATTGGTCGATTGCCTAACCTATTTAACAGAGGGTGGCGCAGTCTGGCTTCTAACTCCAAAGGTTGGAAGAGATGGCCATGTTGAACCAAGCGATATCAAGGATGCCGCTCCGACAGCAGGCTTGAGTTTAACTTCGACCTTCCAGGCATCGAAGGATTGGATCGCAACAAGACTTGTTGCGCGAAAGATAGGAAAGAAATGACGATAGCGGTTGGCCAAGAAGCTCCTGATTTCGAACTTCCAAATCAGAATGGCGAGAAAGTAAAACTCTCATCATTTAGGGGCACTAAGAACGTTGTAGTCGTCTTCTTCCCATTCGCTTTCACCGGAACTTGCACTGGCGAACTCTGTGCCCTTCGCGATAATCTCTCAGTATTCCAAAACGAGAAAGTCCAACTTCTTGCGATCTCCTGTGATGCGATGTTCACGCAAAAAGTTTTCGCCGAAAAAGAGGGATACCAATTTCCACTTCTCTCTGACTTCTGGCCACATGGAGCTACCGCCGAAAAGTACGGAGTATTCAACTCAGAGCGGGGACTTGCGCTTCGCGGAACATTCATAATTGATAAGCAAGGAATTGTGCGTTGGAGCGTCGTAAATAGCCCTGCTGAAGCGAGGAATCTCGCTGATTACAAAGTTGCTCTTGCTTCGTTATAGACTCCGTACTCGTTCCAAGCAGTAAAAATCAGGGCGCTTAGCTCAGTGGTAGAGCGGCTCGTTTACACCGAGTAGGTCGGGGGTTCAAAACCCTCAGCGCCCACCAGCACCAAGGAACTTAAACAAACCATCAATTGAAAAACGTAATAATTATTCCCGCAACAGTGAGATTAATGGCGTCATTTGAAGTCTCAATAATCCAAACCTTTATTGATTCTCCACCAAAGAGTCGGTGTGAGAGAGACGCAAATGCGGCAATTCCGACGCCCAATGCAAATCCGACCAGCGCACCATCAAACAAACCGAAATCTGCTTGATGCTCTTGGAGGTTTGTGATGATGAATCCGAGCGTCAAAGTCTGAATCAGGATTCCAACGGTTGTTCCTCCAAAGAGAATTGCAGGTTTATTCTGTTGAGAGGTGAGTTGGCCAGAAGCAATCCCTCTCGCTCGCATCCAAATGGGATAGAAAGTCTTGGGGCCGAACCAAATAGCTCCACTGATAAAAGAAAAAAGGAATGCAATGAGGATACCGAGCCAGTTGAGTCCTTCAAATAGTTGAGATGTCATGATTCAATTTTACCAAAGTAAGCTTCTCGCATTTCTGCAAGATTGATCTTCTTCATGCCAAGCATCGCTTGAGTCGCACGCTTAGCTCCCTCAGAATCACTGCCGCCAAGGTATTGATTCATTTCTGGTGAGATCACTTGCCATGAGAAACCAAATTTATCCTTGAGCCAACCACATTGACTTTCTTGACCGCCATCCGCAGTAAGTAGATGCCAATATCGATCAATTTCGTCTTGATTGTTGCACGGAATTTGGAGCGATACCGCCTCCGAGAAATTGAATTGTGGTCCGCCATTCAAAGCAATAAATGGTCTTCCAAATATCTTGAAGTTCACAACGATTTCTTCACCTTGTTTGTTACTAGGTGTGTCTGTTGGGGCAATCCAATTGTCATCGATGTGGCTATTCGGGAAAATACTGGTGTAGAAATTAGCTGCTTCGCGAGCATTTCCATTGAACCATAGACAAGTTGTTAATTCCATAAGGGAAATATACAGCGCAGTTTCTTATTCTTTACCAAGGTCAAACTCAACTGTGACTCTGTCATTCAATTCAATCTTGAGAGCCTTGCGTACCGCATCCTTTAATGGAATGAAATACACGCCTTCTTTAGGAATGATTGCAGTTTGGAATGCGATACCTCTAATCTTTCCATGGATATGAATTACCCCCCAACCATATGATAAGGCTCGGGATCGTTCGCGAATACGAGCCGAGAGTTGCGGAGAAGTTGATACAAAATAGAACGGAGCCGGGCCTCTCCACTCAAAAACGTTTCCCGAGCACTTAAATTCCATTGCTCTATCCTTTAAAAGTTATTTTCTTGCGTTGCATCTCCTTGATAATCAATTGGGAAGCCTTTGGCCCCATTGCATGTATGTGCAAGAAATCTTTTCGAGTCCATTTTCTAAGATCCGTAAGCGTGAAAAGCTTGTTATCAACTAAGCCACGTCGGGCTGGAGCGGCGACACCTATTGATTTCCAATATTGATCCAGCTTCGAATACTTCGAAACATCCACTTTTCCGGTCTTGATTGGACATTGAGAAATGCGAGCCCTAATCAATTTCTTTATTAAAGTCTTAGAAAGTGGTTTATCAACTGGGACGTGAATAGCGCTCTTGGTAGTGGAGTAATTCTTCAATTCTTGTGAGAAGAGTTTCACTATAGATCCACTAAATGGGTAATATCCAACATGGTTTTTGGCATGCAAAATGCCAGCAACAACTTTTCCATTGAATTTAAAGGCAGGCATTCCGTAGCTCACGACTTCTTCAGCTTCGGGAATGACGCTTAATATTGTTTTGCGCATGGCCAGCATAGTTTTTCTATGAGGTAGAGGAGTCTTACTGTAAATAACGTGGACCGCAGATTTTTTGGATATCGCCACGAAGTAAATTTACCTTCATGTGCCTCACCGGAAAGTCAGCCTTGCAAGACAGTTTTGCCCTGGACACTTTTCTTGATGTCCTTGGAGTGTTCCTTCTCTTGGAAGGGTGGCGGAATAGGCAGTAATTTTCGCCCAAATCCGTCCAAGATGCCTTCAATATTCCCAAATGTCAGACCAGTTGACTAAAATGGGGGCTAAGTCGAGAAAAATT